>CEAA01037229.1_pt1 | contig 484620 bp, 493 predicted proteins | sample 557551 | NCBI WGS metagenome assembly CEAA01 (sample SAMEA3182115, study PRJEB8094) | gut metagenome | biome: human; feature: gut; material: Stool; isolation source: human stools | place: Canada | collected 2013-06-11
AAGGAACTACACGCAGACCACGAAACGGGGGCTGCTGACAACAAATAAAGGTTGAGTATCAAGCACCGGGAAAGTGCGAGATATTCAGCCTGTTTTGTTGTCCGGGGTTTCCAAAGGGGCTTGCCCCTTGGCACACGACTTTGCTTGCAAAGTGTAGTGTGTTATACGCTCTGTCGGCGTTGCCGTAAAAATGCCATTGCCGCCGGGGAGGGCAAGGGCATTTGAAGCGGCAGGAAAACGGGGCTGTGATTGCGTGGCGTGGAGCCGCAACCGCAGGACTGGTTTCATCAGCAGACAGGGCGTATATGAAAGCCCCCGTCCCTCGTCCCACGCCAGACTTCGGGACAAAATGTCCCGAACTTGTGGACACACTCTCGAAAAAGCAGCCGGATTTTTCTCTCAAAATTGAAATGGGCGGGAAGCCATTTTAAGGGCTTTCCCGCCTTGATTGCCTATTAGCAAAGGCGGACGGGACTGTCAACGGCGGCGCATTTATGCGCCGTTCATCTTGACCGTTGACTGGATCGGCTGACTTTGCTATTTCAGCAACAGTTGAAATTATACAGTTAATAGATTGACACTAAAACGGCGCTCTCTTGTGCTGCCATTTTTTCATAAAACTTTTTCAAATTTTCAAATGAATTTCTTAAATCATCTTTAATTTCATCTGCTTCATCTTCGTATCCCCAAATATTGGGGTAAATATCATTTTGGGAAAACGCACTCATATCAAATTTATCAAGATATGTTTCAAAATCAATTTCTTGCAACGCCCTAGCTATTTCTTTCACCCTATCAGCTTTCGTTCCAGATATAAAGTCTTCTTCAGATATATTGAACTGTCCTACAATCGCTTCACTGATTAAATCATCTTCAATCGGTTCGCTGGCAGATTTCCCCGTCAGTAAAAAATGAAGTACGTCCCACATTTTATCTATATCACAAATTTCTATGTCCTCACTTTCTTGTAATTCTTCCACATCATCAAGGCACATGATTTTTTCTAATTCAATGTCAGTGGTTGGTTGATAATTTGCAATCATTCCCATTTGCATTTCCTCCATATTTCGATTTGTTCTTTTGCTTTATCTTCCCACAAAAAGAAAGAAAATCCCACAAGCAATAATTACAACGCCCAGAACGCCCATAAAGACACGATACCCGCCCTGTCCGAATATGTCATAGATAAAGCGTCCGGGGCCGTTTGGTCTTTCTCCATCCGGGCTTGTGACCCACCGCCAGTTAAAAATTGCTCCCAACAGTGTCAGCCCACCGCCCGCAATCACCACATACTGCCAGTGGTCTTTTAAGTATGCAACGACATTCTCCATGTACTACCCCCTTTTTCCTCGCTGTGGGTTCGGATTTTTCAGCAAGTCGGACTTCTCCGAAATCTTTTTAAGCCATTTCTTTTCTTCCTCGGACAGCTTCTTATAATTCAGCCGAAGCCGTTTGCAGATAAACGCCAGCGACGCTTGCTCCGGGTCGCTGTCCTCTCTGGCAGCTTCATCGGCGGCCTGCAACAATCCTTTCAGCGGGTTATCCTCCGGGACGCTGAAAAAATCGTCCCTGTGGGCTTCCCGCAGGTCAAGAGCTATGCTGTTTATGTCCTGCTGTATCACATAGCGGCAAAAGCTGTCGTCGTCAATATGGGCGGCGACAAGCTGTCTTAACTGCGGGTCGGTCAAGCCGGGATTGTATTGTTTCATAATGGTTGCGCTCATGGTGTCCACTATGGCGTTTACGGTCTGCACCTGCTTCACCGCCACGCCGTTCACATAGATTTCAAGGTCAGCCATGAGCCGGGGAAAATCCGGGTGCGCCGCCAGTTCACATAAAAGGGAATTGTCCACCCGCCCGCTTTTCAGCAGTTCAATCATATCGTCACTCAAACGCAGGTCTGCAAGATCGGCGTTTGGGTGATTTTTTGTTTCGGACAACCCCAGCAGATAATCGGAGGTCACGCCGTAAAACTTCGCCAGCTTGATAAGAGCATAGTGGCTGATGTCCTTGAAGTCCTCCGCTTCATAGCTTCCCAGCGCAGACTTGGAGAGGTGCGTCTGCTCCGCAAGTTGTTCCAACGTCAGCCCACGCTCCACACGCAGGTCTTTCAATCGTTCTTGTATGGATAATTCCATGCTCTCCCTCCTCATCTGCCCGATAAATAAGCGATAATAAAAGCTATTTATTGTTGAAGCCTTTTCTTTATTGAGAGTTTATCCTCTTTCCATGCTTCATACAATTCCTCGTTTTCTTCCCACAATTCTTTTAATTCGGAATTATCAGAAAGAACAGCGTCAATGGCTTTTACAGCTTTATGTTTGAGTGGAGAGAAATCAAAGCACTTTTGCAATCTCGTCCATTCAAAATAATCATCACCATCACACCTATATTGAGTATCATTTATAACACTGTCAATAAATGCGGCTGATACCAAAGCATAATGCGCTTCGTCGTAACCGACATATTCTGCCTGTATAACCTCATCAAAGTATCTTTCAATATCAGCGATTATATTTGATGATGCTTTAAGGTCGTCCAAAGCGTCATATGCAGTATCATCATCAAAAACGCCATAATTCCATGCGCCCATATATTTTCCTCCTATATTTTTTCCCTTATTTCGATTCGCTGTTTGGATATTTTTATTGTACCACAATTCCGAGAGCGTGGAAATAGGGAGTTTTCCGGGCTGATTTCCGACTTTATGGATATACGGGACGGACGGTCATTTAGGTGTAGACTTAGGTTAGTTCATCGGTGAACAGCACCTTGAAAACAGGATGACCGTCCGAAAAGGAATATCCCGGCAGGGGAAGCACCGCAACGAGCCAGCTTCGGGACAAAATGTCCCGAAGTCCGGGGAGCGTGCCAACGCCGGAACACGCCGCAGGAATGGGGCAGGAAGCCTTTTCGGGGAGAACGGCAGCAAGGAAACGGAGGAACGCATGAAAGAAAATTTATACAAGCGATTGCCGTCCTTGGAGCGCAGGCCGGACGGTTCCCTCTACCGCATGACACCGGCGCAGAGGAAACAGGCAAACAGCCTAATCCGCCGGGAGTGCTGCAACTGTGAGGGCGGGGACTGTATCGCTCTTGACGACGGGGACGGTCATACCTGCCCGCAGATGATTTCTTTCTCGGTCTGCTGTAAGTGGTTCCGCTGGTCGGTCTTGCCGCTGGTCGGAACACTGGAAGCGGAAATTTTCCGGGATAAGGACTTGAAACGCTGTAAGGTCTGCGGCGGCGTGTTCGTCCCAAAGTCCAACCGGGGGAAATACTGCCCGGACTGTGCCGCCAGAGTTCACAGGCGGCAGAAAGCGGAAAGTGAACGGAAAAGGAGGTCGAGTGTGGACAATTAGGCAGGAAAAAAGCCTTGATTTATAAGGCTTCCAGAGGGCAGAACCGGGGCAGGTCATATAAAATATCGTCTGCCCCCGGAAATGCCGTTCTAACTGTCCACAAAGCACACTATGACAAACACGATTTATATTCATCAACCGGAGAAATCGGTCAGCTTCACCCGGCTCCCGAATTTTCTCTTTGAAGCCCCTACATTTACGCCCCTGTCCAATGAAGCGAAGATACTGTACGCCTTTATCTTGCGCCGGACGGAGTTATCCCGCAAGAACGGCTGGGCGGACGAGTACGGGCGCATTTACCTGTATTATCCAATCTGCGAGGTGGTCGCCCTGCTCCACTGTGGGCGGCAAAAGGCGGTCAACACCTTGCGGGAATTACAGTATGCGGGGCTTGTGGAGATACAGAAACAGGGCTGTGGAAAACCAAACCGTATCTACCCAAAATCCTATGAAGCGGTTTCAAACACTGACTTCAAGAAATCCGGTTCCGGTACGCCGGAGGGCTGAAAACCGTACTCATGGAGTACGATAATCAATCCTCTTGAAGTATGAAAACTGGACGGTATATAGAAATACAGAGATTAAAACGATTTATTTATATCAATTCCATTCCAATCCTATCAGAGATATTTCCGGCGGGATTTTCCTTTGGAAAAGTCCCGGATAGGAAAGGGATGGGGAAAGGAGTTTATGGCACAGCACGCAATTTTGCGATTTGAGAAGCATAAGGGCAACCCGGCAAGGCCGCTGGAAGCCCACCACGAAAGACAGAAAGACCAGTACGCCAGCAATCCCGACATTGACGCCAGCCGGAGCAAGTACAATTTTCACATCGTCAAGCCGGAGGGCAGATACTACCATTTCATTCAGAGCCGCATTGAACAGGCGGGGTGCAGGACACGCAAAGACAGCACCCGGTTTGTGGATACGCTCATAACCGCCAGCCCGGAGTTTTTCAAGGGCAAGTCCCCAAAAGAGATACAAGCCTTTTTCCAGAGGGCGGCGGATTTCCTCATTGACCGGGTAAGCCGGGAAAATATCGTGTCGGCGGTGGTACACATGGACGAGAAAACACCCCACCTGCATTTGACTTTTGTTCCGCTGACAAAGGACAACCGCCTGTGCGCCAAAGAAATCATAGGCAACCGGGCGAATTTGACGAAGTGGCAGGACGATTTTCACGCCTACATGGTGGAGAAATATCCCGACTTGGAGCGTGGAGAGAGCGCCAGCAAGACAGGCCGGAAGCATATCCCTACCCGGCTTTTCAAACAGGCCGTTTCCCTCTCCAAACAGGCGAGGGCGATTGAAGCCACGCTGGACGGTATCAATCCGATCAACGCCGGAAAAAAGAAAGAGGAAGCCCTTGCCATGCTGAAAAAGTGGTTTCCGCAAATGGAGAACTTCTCCGGGCAGTTGAAGAAATATAAGGTCACAATCAATGACCTGCTGGAAGAAAATCAAAAGCTGGAAGCGAGAGCCAGAGCCAGCGAAAGCGGCAAAATGAAAGACCGCATGGAACGGGCGAAGCTGGAAAGCGAATTGCAGAATATCCAAAGGCTGGTTGACCGTATCCCGTCGGACGTACTGGCGGAGGTAAAGCGGCAACAGCGATACACAAAGGAAAGGTGATTGAATATAAGCAAAATTTCACGCCGCCCCTGTGCGGCATTGTACCTTGAAAATTGAATATGGGAGGTTCTATGGAGCATATCAGATACAAGAAAGAAACAGAGGTCGTAACTTTTCAGGGAAAGGAAATCACGCTGGAAAATCTCTCCCCGGTGTTCACGCCGGAGCAGGAAGCGGCGAAACGCCGGGAGTTGGAACAGCAGCTTTATGAAGTGTTCCGCAAGTATGCCGATAAACGGCAGAATGAGGGCGCCGGGGCGTAAGGTTTTCCAAAGCCACCGTTGATTTGCGGGGCTGCTGGCGGTATAATAATAGTGTCAGCAGCTCCGTTTCTTTTTTAAGAAAAGGAGCGACAATATGAACAACAGAATAGACGCAATCTATGCAAGACAATCGGTGGACAAAAAAGACAGTATTTCCATTGAAAGCCAGATTGAATTTTGTAAATATGAATTGAAAGGCGGTAACTGCAAGGAATACACAGACAAAGGGTACAGCGGCAAAAACACAGACCGTCCAAAGTTTCAAGAATTGGTGCGGGACATCAAGCGGGGCTTGATTGCAAAGGTCATTGTTTACAAACTTGACCGTATCAGCCGTTCCATTCTGGACTTTGCAAACATGATGGAACTGTTCCAGCAGTACAACGTGGAGTTTGTTTCCTCTACGGAGAAGTTTGACACCTCCACTCCTATGGGGCGGGCTATGCTGAATATCTGTATCGTGTTCGCCCAGCTTGAACGGGAAACGATACAGAAGCGGGTGACGGACGCTTATTACTCCCGCAGTCAGCGGGGCTTCAAAATGGGCGGTAAGGCTCCCTATGGCTTCCACACAGAGCCTATCAAAATGGACGGTATCAACACAAAGAAGCTGGTGGTAAACCCGGAGGAAGCGGCGAATATCCGGCTCATGTTCGAGATGTACGCCGAGCCGACGACTTCATACGGGGACATTACCCGGCACTTTGCCGAACAGGGGATTTTGTTCAACGGCAAAGAACTGATACGTCCCACGCTGGCGCAGATGTTACGCAATCCCGTCTATGTGCAGGCAGACCTCGACGTGTACGAGTTTTTCAAAAGCCAGAGGACAGTCATTGTCAATGACGCCGCCGACTTTACGGGCATGAACGGGTGCTATCTGTACCAGGGGCGGGACGTAAAGCCGGACAAGGCGCAAAATCTCAAAGACCAAATGCTGGTGCTGGCTCCGCATGAGGGGATTGTCCCCTCGGACGTATGGCTGACCTGCCGCAAGAAGCTGATGAACAACATGAAAATCCAGTCTGCCCGGAAAGCCACTCATACATGGCTGGCAGGAAAAATCAAATGCGGGAATTGCGGGTATGCTCTTATGAGTATCTTTAATCCGTCCGGCAAGCAATATCTCCGTTGCACAAAGCGGCTGGATAACAAGAGTTGCCCCGGCTGTGGGAAAATCATCACTTCGGAACTGGAAGCGGTCACTTATCAGCAGATGGTGAAAAAGCTGGACAGCTACAAGACACTGACGGGCAGGAAGAAAGCGGCAAAGGCAAACCCGAAAATCGCCGCTCTGCAAGTGGAGCTTGCTCATGTGGACAGCGAGATTGAAAAGCTGGTAGACAGTCTGACGGGCGCAAACAATGTTCTGCTCTCCTATGTGAATGTGAAGATAGCCGAACTGGACGGACGCAAGCAGGAACTACTGGCGCAGATAGCGGAGTTGACGGTGGAAGCCATAAGCCCGGAACAGGTCAGCCAGATTTCCGGCTACCTCGACACTTGGGAGAATGTAGCCTTTGACGACAAGCGGCGGGTGGTGGACTTAATGCTCACTACCATAGCCGCCACAAGCGATAGCTTGAATATCACATGGAAAATCTGACGGGCGGCACACCTCCCGTCAGATACCTACCCTGTGTAGTCCCTTGTAAACTGACCTAAACGAGAACATATATCACTCCGAAATTCACAAAGATCAAACAACTGTGCAGTTAAGCAAGGGACAAGCAAAAAAGCTTGCGGGGCTTGCGCGCAAAGTAGATGAAGTTGCTTTTGCATAACGAAGTGCGCTGTGTGGATTTAACACAGTGCTTCGCAAAGGAGCTCAAACATATTATTGCTTTTCTACTCTAGGTTGGCAAGGGATAGCGATTCCGACGTTCTTAAATAGCGGAAACAGCACTCGCGGTGTATCTCTAAGGAGTTCACTTAGGGAGGACAGATGCGTCTGTCCTCCTTTTTCTGTCTTGCGTGTAGCAGAACACAATGGTCGTTGTCCGTAGGGAGAGGCAAAAGATAATTGACACTTGTATTTTTTTGAACAAAGCGGGCCATATATGTCGAACTGCGGATATAACATTTTCCTGCTGAATTAGCCTCGAATTTAATAAAATAGTGCAAAAATTCAACGAATCAAACGTATGTGGATGCAATATATCAGCCTTGGTAGAGCGTTCGGTTCGCATCCGAGAGGTCGAGGGTTCGAATCCCTTCAGGTCCACCAAAAATAAACCACCCGCAAGGGTGGCTTTATTTTTGCTGCGCCCTGCCAACGCGCTGCCTCACTGTGCGTCCTGTTGCGCTTTGCCCCGCGCTGTGGTATACTGCACATATCTATCCCCACATCGCCTTCATAAAGGAGGACTGCCTGTGTCTACAATGTTGGAGCGCCGCTACCGGCGGCAGCACCTGAACTGTGTGCGGCACATCACCCTGGACCCCAAGGGCCGGGGCGTGGTGCGTATCCACATGATCCCACCCCGTGAGGACGCGGAAAACGCGCCCTTTCTGCTGCTGCTCAACGGCAGCAAGCTGGTGCCCCTGAACCTGAGCTGGGCCATCCTGCTCTCCTGCTTCATGGACCGGCTGGAGCCCTTCGCCGGGCTGGAGATCACTGAGAGCGACTGGAGCGCCATGGCTGCCGGCGCGGTGGCCCGGACCCATAAGGTCTACCCCTTCACGCCCAAGGAGCGTCTGGCGGAGGACCTGCAAATCATGATAGAGTCCCTGGTGGCCATCGCCCGGGGACAGGCGCCGGAGGCGGAGGTCGCGCCGCTGACGCTGGGGGAATACGCCCCCGAGATGACCGCGCCCCACCGTATGGACCTGATGGTCAGCGCCATGACCCGTGACGGCGCGTGGCACTGCAACCAGAAATGTCTGCACTGCTATGCGGCGGGACAGCCCCTGTCCGACACGCCGGAGTTGACCACCGCCCAGTGGAAGGAGGTCTTGGATCGGCTGCGCGCGGCAAATATCCCCCAGGTGACGTTCACCGGCGGCGAGCCCACCCTGCGCGCCGATCTGGTGGAGCTGGTGGATGCCGCCCAGTGGTTCGTCACCCGGCTGAACACCAACGGCCGCCTGCTGACGCCGGCGCTGTGCCAAAAGCTGTATGACGCCAGCCTGGACAGTGTGCAGGTGACGCTCTACAGCCATGATAAGGACATTCACAACGCCCTGGTGGGTGCCGACGGCTTTGATGACACCGTGGCGGGCATCCGTGCCGCTGTGGCGGCGGGGCTGTCCGTGTCCGTGAACACGCCCCTGTGCAGCCTGAATACCGCCTATGACGAGATGCTGCGCGTCGTCCACGGTCTGGGCGTCCGCTACGTGACCTGCTCCGGGCTGATCCCCTCCGGCGGCGCGGTGGGAGACGAGAGCCGCGCCACGGCGCTGACCGAGCAGCAGCTCACCGACGTGCTGACAAAGGCTGTGGCGGCGACGGAGGAACTGGAGATAGAGCTGGATTTCACCAGCCCTGGCTGGCTGAAGGAGGAGACGCTGCGCGCCCTGGGCCTGACCCTGGTGCCCAGCTGCGGCGCCTGCCTCAGCAATATGGCCATCGCCCCGGATGGCGGCGTGATCCCCTGCCAGAGCTGGCTCAGCAGCCAACCCTTGGGTAATATCCTCGCCGACGACTGGGACAAGATCTGGCAGAGTGAGCGCTGCGCGGCCATCCGGGCCAAGAGCGCCAAAATGGAGCAGCTGTGCCAACTGCGTGAAAGCAACCGGGAGGAGGGCACCCTATGCTGAAGAAACTGCACGTTCTGCTGCTTGTCTTACTGGCGGCGGTTTGCTTTACCGCCACCGCATGGGCAGATTACGACTACATCGAGCAGTACGGCGTTATGGTGACGCCCAACACGGAGGATGGCAGCCTGCTTATCACCGTGAAGCTGGAGTGGACGCCGCTGGAGGAGCTGCCCTACGGTCAGGAGCTGAAGATCGGCGTACCCAACGGTTCCATCCGGGACGCGGTGGCGCAGACGGACAACATCGAGCGCCTGGACTTCGACAACAGCTATATGTACGTCTACCTGACCCAGGGCTACGACGAGGGAGAGACCTTTACCTTTGCCTACTCCTGGGTGCAGGAGTATATGTATCAGCTCAGCACCAACGGCGTTATTGAGGACTATGACAATGTTCACTATGACTATGTGACCTACGACTACACCCCCGGCTGGTTCGATGAGGCCAGGATCGGGCAGATGGTGCTGGTTTGGAACGACCCGGAGGGACTGACCGGCGATTTCACCGAGGGCACGGTCAGCGGCGCTGACAGCGTGACGGTGCAAAACGGCATGACCATCACCGCCTCCGATCTGGACTACGGCTACAAAATGAACGTACAGGTGCGCTACACCGACTGGCCCACCCAGCTGTCGGAGGAATACAGCGCCGACAATCTCCCCTCCGACTACGACCACTGTGTGTATGTGCCATGCGAGCATTTTGAGGACGACACCGGTGACGCCATCATCGGCATGATGGTGACGATCTTCGTGGTGATGTTCATCCTCGTGCTGATCTCCGCCGCCCGCCGGGGCGACGGCTATGCCGGCGGCTTCGGCACCCGGTATGTGTTCGTCAACCACCTGTGGTACCCCGCCGGGCCGGACGGCAGGCCCCGTCCCGGCAGCGTGGGCACCAAAACAAAGCCCAGACCGCCCAGAAGAGGTGGCGGCGGCTTCGGCGGCGGAAGCCGGGGCGGCGGCTTTGGCGGCGGCGGTTTCGGCGGCGGCAGCCACTGTGCCTGCGCCAGCAGCTGCGCCTGTGCGTGCGCCTGTGCCTGTGCCGGCGGCGGCCGCGCCGGCTGCTCGGCCAAGAACCTCTACGGCGTGGGCCTGGACGAAACACTGTCCGAAAAGCTCTGATACAAAAAACATCCCCCGACCGGGGGATGTTTTTTGCTTACGAGTATTGGAAACCTCTGCCCGGCTCCTTGAACTCCGCCACACGTTTGTTAAAGCTGGCGAAGGCCGCGTCCTCGAAGGCCAGGGTGTCCTCGGCGCCCATCTGCCGCAGCAGCCACTTGCACAGGGGCGGGTTCAGCGGCAGCAGCGGACCGATCAGCGCCGTGGCGTACAGCCCGCCCCGGCGGAAGCCCTCCGGCTTCGACTCCGGCGTGCGGCCCACGCCCCGCACGGTGTCAAACCAGCCCTCCGCCTCCGCTGCGTCGTAGTGGAAGCCGAACAGGCTCTTGAAGCCGACGACCTCCATACCGTCAAAGGTGCCCAGGAAGAAGCTGTTGTGACGCTTCATCATGGTGTACTTCACCCGCCCGGGCAGAATGCCCAGCCCCTCTATGGTGTCGGCGCTGTCGCTTTCTATGGCGACGGAAAACACGTCCGGCGCGTTGCCGGTCAGCAGGATCAGCTGTCCCGCGTCCGCCCTTGCGGCGATGTCCGCGGCATAGGGCCGCAGGGCGTCCGCCGCCAGACGCAGCCCCTGTTCCGTGGTGCTGCCCATATAGACCAGCGCCACATCCTCCGTGAGGAACCGGGGTTTGCTGTGCAGGTCCGTCTCTATGATCTCCAGCGCCGGGCAGCAGCGCTTCAGATAGTAGATGTTCTGCAGATCGCCGTACAGGTTGCAGACCTCCGGAAACAGAATTTCCGCCTTCATTGCGCGCCCTCCTTTGCCAGCAGCTTTTCCTTCAGCTTTTCCCTGACCCGGAAGGCCAGGGGCGTGCCGTCCACGCCGTAGAGCAGATACACGTCGTCGCCGGGGGTCAGCGGCAGCAGCTCCAGGGCGGCGAACTCGTCCTCGGCCAGCCGTATCTTCTGCCGGGGGATGCCCGCCAGCAGCAGCCGCAGCTGGTAGTCATAGGCCCGCGGCCCGGCGCAGACCAGGCACGTCACATCGTCACTGTTCAGGAATTCAAAATCCGTGTCGTACATCCAGCTGGGGTTCTCCGACCAGCTTTTGGCCACGCCCAGGCAGTTCATCATCAGCAGCAGCTCCTTCTTCCCCGGCTTGGACCGGATATAGTCGAAGTTGCGGGAGCAGGCCAGGGCGTTCTTGTCCTTGGACATCTGCATAATGACCTTTACGCCGCCGATATCCTCCTCGGACAGCCGGCTGGCGGGGATCTTCACCTCCGCCATGCGGCGGGCGATGGTGCCGTGGTCATAGCCCAGCTGCCGCAGGGCGGCGATCACCGTCACCGTGTTGTAGATGTTGTGCAGGCTGTCGGTGATGAGGGTGTACGGGTACTCCTGCCCCGCCTCCCGTATGCACATGGTGTGGGCGGCGGTGTCCACCTTTGTGGCCAGATAGTCGCAGTCGGGGGAGTGGAAGCCGCAGCTCTCGCACACGGCCCGGCCGATGTGGTGGTAGCGGCGGTATTCATACCGCAGCTTCCCGGCGCATCGGGGGCAGATACGCATATCGTTCAGCAGGTTCTCGCATTCCGTCACGTCGGTGGGCAGCCGGTCGATGCCGAAATATACCCGCTGGTTCTCCGGCGCCACCGTGCAGGAGATCAGGTCGTCGGCGTTGAGGATCAGCCTGCTCTCCTTAGGCAGGGACCGGGTCAGGATGTCCGCGATGTAGCCCGGATGGGCGTTCCGCATGATGGAGTCCCGGAACAGGTTGGTGATGACGATGTGCTCCGGCTTCACATAGGGATAGATCCTGGGCGCGGAGCGCTCGTCGATCTCCAGGATCGCCAGGTCGTACTCCGGCCTGATCCGGCCCAGCAGGCCGCAGCCCTTCAGCAGCGCCGTGCTGACGCCGGAGATGATGTTGCTGCCCGCCCGGTTGCTGAGTACGGTCTTGCCCTCGGCGGTAAGCACGTCGTTCAGCATATTGGCCACGGTGGTCTTGCCGTTGGTGCCGGTGACGGCTATGATGTGCTCCGGCTTGCCGATATACTTCAAAAAGTCCGGACACAGCTTCACCGCCAGACTGCCGGGGAAGTCCGTGCCGTTGTGGCGGGTGATCTTCAGCGCCGGGATGGACAGCTTTGCCATCCACAGCGCAAACAGGAACCGCAGTTTACCCATTGTCATTCCTCCAGAGCGATGGCGCGGCAGGAGCAGCCATCGGCATTCTCAAATTTCAGGGGCAGCGTAACGAACGTGAAGCGTCGGCCCAGCAGCTTGTCCAGCCCCTTGAGGTTCTCGGTGTTCACAAAGTCCGCGCCCAGCAGTGTCATGTGGTTGGGAAAATCCACGCTGTCGCAGGGGTCCAGCGAGATGGTGTCCTCGCCCACGCCCTTCAGCGGCAGGCCGGCCAGATATGCCGCCGCCTCCGCCGTCAGGCAGGGAAAGCCCTCATAGTAGCCCGGCGTGCCCCACTTCTTGTCCCAGCCGGTGCAGAACAGCACGAAGTCCGCGCCGTTCAGGTCATAGCTCTGCAGCAGCGGCAGGGTAATGGCGCGCTGCCCCCGGCAGTCCACCACCACGGCGGGACCGGCGAACTTCGCCGCGTCGTAGCGGTCCAGCGCCGTACCGTCACGGAGCATATGGGCCGGGGCGTCCATGTGGGTGCCGGTATGGGAGAACATATGCAGCAGCGTCTCCCGGTAGCCGCACTGGTCGATCGTGCAGGCGGTGGTCAGCCGGGGCTGCTCCGTGCCGGGATACACCGGCATATCGTTCCGTATGGTGTGGGTCAGCTCATGTGCCGTCATGCGTCCGCCTCCTTGTCGTGTGTCTGCAGCCAGATCAGCAGCGCCGCCACATCCGCCGGTGACACGCCGGACACCCGCCCGGCCTGCCCCACGTTCAGGGGCCGCAGCGCGCTGAGCTTCTCCCGCGCCTCCAGCCGCAGACCCTGAATGTGGTCGTAGTCCATATCCGGCGGCAGCTTCCGGCGCTCCAGCTTCTCAAACTCCGCCACCTGCCGCTGCTGCCGCTGGATATAGCCCTCGTACTTCACGGTGATCTCCACCTGCTCCCGCACCTCCGTGGGCAGGTCGGGTCGATTTGCGTCGAATTCTGTCAGGTCCGCGTAGGTCAGCTGGGGCCGCCGCAGCAGATCGATCAGGCGGCAGCCGCTGTCCACGGCGGCGGTGCCCCGTTCTGTTAGCAGGGCGTTCAGCTCCGGCGTGCCGGGTATGCCCGTGCGCTCCAGCCGCCGTATCTCCTTTGCCACGGCTTCGTACTTGGCCTCCACCGCCGCCAGCCGTTCATCGCTGACCAGCCCCAGCTCGTGCCCGATAGGGCACAGCCGCGCATCGGCATTGTCCTGCCGCAGCAGCAGCCGGTATTCCGACCGGCTGGTCATCATGCGGTATGGCTCCTCGGTGCCCTTGGTCACCAGGTCGTCGATCAGCGTGCCGATATAGCTCTCGCTCCGCTTGAGCACCAGCGGCTCCCGGCCCTGCAGCTTCAGCGCCGCGTTCACGCCGGCCACAAAGCCCTGCACCGCCGCCTCCTCATAGCCGGAGGAGCCGTTGAACTGCCCCGCGCCGTACAGGCCGGGCACCGCCTTTACCTCCAGCGTGGGCAGCAGCGCCAGCGGGTCGATGCAGTCGTACTCAATGGCGTAGGCCGGCCGCATCATCACTGCGTGCTCCAGTCCCGGCACCGTGTGCAGCATCTCCAGCTGCACCTCCTCCGGCATGGAGGACGAGAAGCCCTGTACATACAGCTCCTCGGTGTCCAGCCCCATAGGCTCGATAAACAGCTGGTGCCGGGGCTTGTCCGCAAAGCGCACCACCTTTGTCTCGATGGACGGGCAGTACCGGGGGCCGATGCCCTCGATAACGCCGGAGTAAATGGGACTGCGGTCCAGATTTTCCCGTATGATCCGGTGCGTCTCCTCGTTGGTGTAGGTCAGGTAGCACACCGCCCGGTTTTCCGGTACGTCCTTTGTCTCAAAGCTGAAGGGCAGCGGATCCGGGTCGCCCTCCTGCAGCTCCATTTTGCTGAAGTCCACGCTGCCCCGGTGTATCCGCGGCGGCGTGCCGGTCTTGAACCGCCGCAGGGGCAGCCCCAGTGCCCGCAGGCTGTCCGTCAGGGCGTTGGCCGGGTGCAGGCCGTCTGGCCCGGAGGACTCGATGCACTCGCCCACGATGGTCTGCCCGGTCAGGTAGGTGCCCGTGCACAGAATGACCGCCCGGGCGCCCAGCACCGCGCCGGTGCGGAGCACCACGGCGGCGGCATGGCCGTTCCCGTCGCAGCGTATCTCCGTCACCTCCGCCTGCCGCAGCGTCAGCCCCGGCTGCAATTCCAGCGTGTGCTTCATCACCTGCTGGTATTTCCGCCGGTCCGCCTGAGCCCGCAGGGACCACACGGCGGGGCCCTTGCCCCGGTTCAGCATCCGATACTGGATGCAGGCCCTGTCCGCCGCCCGGGCCATCTCGCCCCCCAGTGCGTCCAGCTCCCGGACCAGGTGCCCCTTGCCGGTGCCGCCGATGGCCGGGTTGCAGGGCATATTCCCCACCGCGTCAAGGCTCACCGTCAGGCAGACGGTCTTCATGCCCATCCGGGCCGCCGCCAGGGCAGCCTCGATGCCCGCGTGCCCCGCGCCGATGACGGCCACATCATAGTCGCCGCCGTGAAACTCTCTCATCAGGTGCTCACCTCACCACATAAGACTGCTTGAACACTTTATTATACTATAGAGCACACAACAGCGCAAGAGTGTTACACAGAAATAACTCATAGGTGTTGTGCAATGTGCAATAAAAGTTTACAAAAGCTTTATACAGAATATCCAATTTTGCCCTTGTTATCCGGGCTGCCGCGGCATATAATAACACTGTAAAACGGAAGAAAGGAGCGTGATATCACCATGACGACAACTTGGATCTGGGGTGACCTGGATGACATGATCTTTGCCGACAGCGACTGGGAAGTGAGCCAGCGGTAAGGCATACCGATGAGGAAACCACGCGAAAGCGTGGTGATTTGCTTTTTTTGGGTGTTTTTCGACAGAAAACGCCTCCTGCACATAGATCGCAAAGCCTGATCCCCGCGCAGCAAAGATGAAAAGAGACGGCCAACGCCGTCTCTTATTTGTTATTTTCGGTTGCTCTTAATGAGATATTCGTGATACCTTAACGATATCTTAGCGTCACCTTAGCGACAATGTATGTTATAATAGCGTCATCAAAAGGAGGGGAGGGCGGCTATGACCGGTAAACAAGCCCGCCGGAGACAGTTGCTGCGGACCATTGGCCTGCGCTTTTCCGGCATGGATGTGCTGAAAGCACTGGGACTCTACCTGGTAGCCGTTATGTGCTGTCTGCTGCTTCGCAGCTTCGATATGCACAACGACACCAGCTACGTTGCCATGATCTTTCTGCTGGATGTGTTCCTTACCGCCTACTGGACGGACGGCTATCTGCTGGGCATCATCATGGCAGTGGTGGGGATGTTCAGCGTGGACATCATCTTTACCTACCCCTTCTGGCATATCAGCTTTACGCTGACGGGCTTTCCGCTGACGTTCCTGGTGATGATGACCATCTCCATCCTGACCGCTACCGTTACCAGCCGGGCCAAGCAGACCGAGCAGGTGCGCCGGGAGGCCGACCGCGAAAAGATGTATGCCGACCTGCTGCGCGCCGTGTCTCACGACATCCGCACGCCGCTGACCGGTATCGTGGGCGCCACCAACGTTCTGCTGGAGCAGGACGGCGGACTGACGCAGGAGCAGCGCCAGCAGCTGCTGCGATCCACCAACGAGGACGCCCAGTGGCTCATCCGCATTGTAGAGAATTTGCTGTCCATCACACGCATAAGCTCTGAGGAGGCTAAGGTCAAGAAAGAGCCGGAGCCGGCGGAGGAGGTCATCGAGTCCGCCGTGGCCAAGACCCACAAGCACTACCCGGAGGTGGATATCCGTGTCCATCTGCCGGTTGAGCTGATGATGGTGCCCATGGATCCCCTGCTGATGGAGCAGGTACTGGTGAACCTGATGGAGAACGCCGTCATCCACGGCGAGACCCACCATATCGACGTGACCCTGTCCAGCGAGGGCAACTGCGCGGTGTTCACTGTGGCGGACGACGGCCGCGGCATTCCCCAGCACCTGCTGCCTCGGCTGTTCGACGGCTCCGCGCGCAGCGACCGCAGCAGTGACGGCAAGCGCAGCATGGGAATTGGTCTGTCCGTGTGCCGCACCATTGTGCTGGCCCACGGCGGTGTGATACGGGGAGACAACAGACAGGAGGGCGGCGCGGTATTTACCGTGACCCTGCCCATGAAAGGAGAAAACGATGAAGATTAAAGACAAAGTCCTGATCGTGGAGGATGAGCAGTCCATCAGCAACTTTATCTCCATGATCCTCACCGCCAACGGCTTCGACACCATCATTGTCCGCACCGGCGAGGAGGCCCTGACCATGATCGCCTCCCATTGCCCGGACATGATCGTCCTGGACCTGGGCCTGCCCGACATGGACGGCATGGAGGTGCTGAAATCTGTCCGCAAGTGGTCCAATCTGCCGGTGGTGGTGGTTTCTGCCCGCAACCACGAGCACGACAAGGTGGAGGCCCTGGATTACGGCGCCGACGACTATTTGGTCAAGCCCTTCGGCACCTCCGAACTGCTGGCCCGCATCCGCACCGCCATCCGCCACACCCGCACCACCCTTTCCAATACCCAGATCGCCCAGTCCGGCAAGTTCGTCACCGGCGATCTGACCATCGACTATGATAAGCACCAGGTGCTGATGAACGGCGAGAACGCCGGATTGACCGTCAATGAGTACAAGATCGTGGCCCTGCTGGGCAAGTACGCCGGCAAGGTCCTGACCTACGACTTCATTATCCGGGAGCTGTGGGGGCCCAAGGCCAAGACCGACAATCAGATCCTCCGGGTAAATATGGCCAACATCCGCCGCAAGATCGAGCCTACCCCCGGCAACCCACAGTATATTTTCACCGAGGTGGGCGTCGGCTACCGTATGCGCGAGGGAGACTGATACATACCGAGAAGAAAAGACCGCCTGCGGGCGGTCTTTTTCATATGCGGGGCGTTTCTTTTAGAGAAAATATCTGCCGACACGAACCGGCGCTTTACGGAAATTTTATAATGTACGGATAAAGAAAAACCGCATTTCCGCTGTCACCGTGTTAAGAAACGCCTGCCTGTATTTACAGGACGGTTTTTTCGCAGTAAGATACAAACACGCCCGCCGCGGCGCGGCGGGGGAAACTTGTAAGGAGAGAAAACAATGGAAGAAAGAAAAGGCTTTGGATCCAATTTCGGATTCCTGATGGCCGCGGTCGGCTCGGCGGTCGGCCTGGGCAACATCTGGGGCTTCCCCAATAAGATGGGCGCCTGCGGCGGCTTCACGTTCCTCATCATTTACCTCATTTTGGCTGTTTGCTGCGGCTTCATCGTCATGGTGGGCGAGCTGGCCATTGGTCGTAAGACAGGCAAGGGCGCTGTGGCAGCATATAAGGCCCTTAGCAAGAAGTTCAGCTGGATGGGCTGGATGGGCATCCTGTCCGCGTTCTTCATCCTGTTCTTCTACTGCGCTCTGGGCGGCTACTGCATTAAGTATGTGGTGCTCAATGTAGGCGACCTGTTCGGCGCGGGCTTTGGCGCCAGTGCCATCGCCGCCGCGTCGGCGGACGCGGCCAGCGCCTCTTTGGGCGACGCGGTGTTCGGCGCTTTCATGTCCAGCACCACCGAGGCCATTATCTATGGCTTGATTTTCGTGGTGCTGACTATGCTCATCGTTCTCGGCGGCGTCGGCGGCGGCATCGAGAAGGTCTGCTCCGTGGGTATGCCTGCCCTGTTCGTGGCTCTGCTGATCTGCATCATCCGCGCCTGCACGCTGGACGGTGTGGACACCACCGTGCAGGTGCTCCAGGCGGACGGCTCCCTGGTGGAGCACGTGATCCACGGCAGCGCCCTGGATGGCCTGAAGTACATGTTTGCCCCCGGCTGGGCTACTGAAAATGGATACTATGTTCCCGCCTCCGCCGTCATCGATGGCGTGAAAATGTCCGCGGTGGAGATCAACGGCGTCATGCAGCGCATCGTGACCTTCAAGCAGGAGACACCCGACGTCCTGACCGTGCTGGCTACCGCCGGCGGCCAGATGTTCTTCTCCCTGTCCCTGGGTATGGGCGCCATGATCACCTACGGTTCCTATCTGCAGAAGAAGGAGAACATCCAGAAGAACGCGCTGCTGATCGTGGTCATGGATACGATGGTGGCTCTGATGGCCGGCCTGTGCGTGCTGCCCGGTCGCTTCGCTCTGGATCCCTCCGGCGCAGTGGGTGGCCCGTCCCTGCTGTTCGTCACCATGCAGAACGTGTTTAGCCGCATGGGCGGCCTCGGCCCCATCTTCGGCATCCTGTTCTATCTGCTGGTGGTCTTCGCCGCCATCTCCTCCTCTATCTCCCTGCTGGAGGTCATCGTGGCTCACTTTGTGGATAAGGCCCGCGACGAGGGCAAGGGCGACAAGCGCAAGAGCTATACCCTCATCGCCGCCGCCTGTGTGGGCCTGGGCTGCATCCTGGTCTGCGCTGACCGTCTGGGTGCCAGCAGCTTCTCGCCTGCGGAATTGCTGAACATTGCAAATCCCAAGACCTGGGCTGCCGACTGGCTGGACTTCTGGGATGCGCTGTCCGAGGGCGTTATGATGCCGCTGGGCGCGCTGCTGATGTCTCTGATGATCGGCTGGGAGATCGGCCCCGAGTTCGTCAAGGAAGAGACGGAACAGTCCGGTCATGTCATGGGCAGCTACGGCTTCTTCAAGGTCTGCGTCAAGTTCATCACGCCGCTGATCATGGTCCTCATCCTGTACGGTCAGATAAAGGAATTCTTCCTGTAAAGTCTCTTGACGAATTGTTAATAAACAAACTCTTACTTAACAGAGGGGACGCCGGTGCCGCCGCACCGGCGTCTCTTTTTGCGTCCGCGGACCCGGAAAGATTTGTGCCGCCTGCCGTAAAAAGCACACGATGCTGTGTTTGCCGCCCGGTTTCTCTTGTAAAAACGACGAAAACGGAGTTCACAATTTGTTAAAATAATGGAATATGACGTTAAGAACTTGACAATATCTTGGCGTGACGGTATGATACAGGAGGTTGGCGGGGCAGATACGCTGTTTCGCCGGCTGATGGTATTCACCACCAATTTGTGAGGAGGTAAATCACACACATGGAAAAGAAAAGCACTAAAATAGCGTATTTCGTAGCGCTGGGTGTTTTCATTGTCCTGCTGGTCATCCTGGGGATCCAGTTTAAGGGCAAGGAAAACCCCGTCTTCGTCGGCGACGGCGCGTTCTACACCACCGGCGACGGCGTGTTCCTGGATGGCATCCAGCGGACCGTGGATGACAGCGAGGGCTCTAAGTATGCGCTGGACGGCTCCTACTATGTGAGCCCCGAGGCCGGCACCTACTTCGAGCTGTCTGAGGATGGCAACACCATCGTCGGCGCTGACGGTACCGAGTACGTCAAGTCCGAGACCCCCAGCAAGGACGTCAACGGCGTGGAGTACACCACCTATGAGGAGCAGGTCTACTCCGAGACTCCGTTTGCCGGTACCTTCTGGTCCCTGCTGCCCCCCATCGTGGCCATCGTGCTGGCCCTGATCAGCAAGGAAGTGTATTCCTCCCTGTTCCTGGGCTGCCTGGTCGGCGCGCTGCTGTACACCCAGTTCGCTCCCTGGGACACCATCGTGACCCTGGTGGGTGCCGATTACGGTATCATCTCCGTGCTGGCTGACAGCGGCAACATGGGTATTATCGTGTTCCTGGTCACCCTGGGCATCATGGTGGACCTGATGAACAAGGGCGGCGGCTCCGAGGCCTTCGGCCGCTGGGCCAAGAAGACCGTTCACACCCGCTGCGGCGCGCAGCTGCTGACCATGCTGTTGGGCGTGCTGATCTTCGTGGACGACTACTTCAACTGCCTGACCGTGGGCGCCGTTATGCGTCCCGTCACCGAGTCCCACAAGATCTCCCGTGCCAAGCTTGCCTATGTCATTGACTCCACTGCGGCACCCGTCTGCATGATCGCCCCGGTGTCCTCCTGGGCCGCCGCCGTTTCCGGCTACGTGCAGTCCCCCAGCATCAACGGCATTGAGCTGTTCCTGAAGCAGATCCCCTGGAACTACTACTGCCTGCTGACTCTGCTGATGATCGTGGTCATCTCCGTGCTGAACATCGACTACGGTTCCATGCTGACCCATGAGTACAACGCCCAGGTCAAGGACGACCTGTTCACCACCCCCGAGCGTCCCTTCGCCGGTGCCGACGACTATGAGGCTCCCAGCAAGGGCAAGTCCTCCGTGCTGGACCTGCTGGTGCCCGTGATCGTTCTGATCGCTGTCTGCATCATCTCCCTGGTCTACTCCGGCGGTTACTTCGATGGCGGCATGACCTTCATGGAGGCCTTCTCCGCTGCCGAGGCCGGTCCGGCGCTGGCCATCGGAGGTCTGATCGGCTGCGTGTTCACGTTCGTCTACTTCTGGCTGCGCGGCGCCATCGGCTTCGAGAAGTCCATGGAATCCGTTCCCCAGGGCTTCATCCAGATGATCGCCCCCATCCTGATCCTGACCTTCGCCTGGACCCTGTGCTCCTTCACCCGCAATGCCATGTACTCCGCTGACTTTGTCAGCAACGCTATGGCCAACGTTGGCGATCTGCGTATGTTCCTGCCCGCCATCATCTTCATCATCGGCGCGGCTATCGGCTTCGCCACCGGTACCTCCTGGGGTACCATCGGCATCATGGCCCCCATCGTTGTCTCCGTGTTCAACTACGATGCGGAGCCCATACTGTGCACCATCGGTCTGGCGGCTGCCTGCTCCGGCGGTGTTATGGGCGACCACTGCTCCCCCATCTCCGACACCACCATCATGGCTTCCGCCGGTGCCCACTGCTACCACCTGAACCACGTGTTCACCCAGATCCCTTATGCGCTGACCGTGGCTGGTGTGTCCTTCGTCAGCTTCATCCTGGCCGGCCTGATCCAGAACGTGTTTGTCAACCTGCTGATCGCTGTGGTGCTGATGGTCGCTACTCTGCTGGTCATCCGCGCTATCGTTGCCAAGAAGCACGCCGGTATTTTCCAGGAAATGGCCGAGGCCGACAAGGCTCTTGCCAAGTAAGCTATACCCCACCTAATAAAAAGAAAGCCCTCCGTTGGGGGCTTTCTTTTTTTTGCGTATACTATGTCGGTATATCGCTATAAATTCCGGTAATATTTGCTAAAATAAACATATATTTCCAAAAAAGGAGGGGAGAAGCGCGCTAAGAAACTGTAAAGGTTTATAATAATGTCATAAATATTCCGAAAAATGGCCGCTAAATTGGATAAAAGGGAGAAAAACCGGTTCATAATTTGTTCAAAATTACCCACTCCCGGCTTTGCTGAAATGTTGACAATCTGCCAGGAAAACGTTAGGATGGTGGCACCAATTTGTGAGGAGGTAAATCACACACATGGAAAAGAGAAGCACCAAAATAGCGTATTTCGTAGCGCTGGGTATCTTCATTGTCCTGCTGGTCATCCTGGGCCTGCAGTTCAAGGGCAAGGAGAACCCTGTCTTCGTCGGCGGCGGCGCGTTCTACACCACCGGTGACGGCGTGTTCCTGGATGGCATCCTGAAGACCGCGGACGACAGCGAGGGCTCTAAGTATGCGCTGGACGGCTCCTACTATGTGAGCCCCGAGGCCGGCACCTACTTCGAACTGTCTGAGGATGGCAACACCATCGTCGGCGCCGACGGTACCGAGTACGTCAAGTCCGAAGAGAAGTCCAAGGACGTCAACGGCGTGGAGTACACCACCTATGAGGAGCAGGTCTACTCCGAGACTCCGTTTGCCGGCACCTTCTGGTCCCTGCTGCCCCCCATCGTGGCCATCGTGCTGGCCCTGATCAGCAAGGAAGTGTATTCTTCCCTGTTCCTGGGCTGCCTGGTCGGCGCGCTGCTGTACACCCAGTTCGCTCCCTGGGACACCATCGTGACCCTGGTGGGTGCCGATTACGGTATCATCTCCGTGCTGGCTGACAGCGGCAACATGGGTATCATCGTGTTCCTGGTCACCCTGGGCATCATGGTGGACCTGATGAACAAGGGCGGCGGCTCCGAGGCCTTCGGCCGCTGGGCCAAGAAGACTGTTCACACCCGCTGCGGTGCGCAGCTGCTGACCATGCTGTTGGGCGTGCTGATCTTCGTGGACGACTACTTCAACTGCCTGACCGTGGGCGCCGTTATGCGTCCCGTCACCGAGTCCCACAAGATCTCCCGTGCCAAGCTGGCGTACCTGATCGACGCCACCGCGGCTCCCGTCTGCATGATCGCCCCGGTGTCCTCCTGGGCCGCCGCCGTTTCCGGCTATGTGCAGTCCCCCAGCATCAACGGCATTGAGCTGTTCCTGAAGCAGATTCCCTGGAACTACTACTGCCTGCTGACTCTGCTGATGATCGTCATCATCTCCGTACTGAACATTGACTATGGCTCCATGCTGACCCATGAGTACAACGCCCAGGTCAAGGACGACCTGTTCACCACCCCCGAGCGTCCCTTCGCCGGCGACGATGAGTACGAGACCGGCTCCAAGGGCAAGTCCTCCGTGCTGGATCTGCTGGTGCCCGTGATCGTTCTGATCATCATCTGCATCGTCTCTCTGGTCTACTCCGGCGGTTACTTCGATGGCGGCATGACCTTTATGGCGGCCTTCTCCGCTGCCGAGGCCGGTCCGGCGCTGGCCATCGGAGGTCTGATCGGCTGCGTGTTCACGTTCATCTACTTCTGGCTGCGCGGCGCCATCGGCTTCGAGAAGTCCTTTGAGTCCGTGCCCCAGGGCTTCATCCAGATGATCGCCCCCATCCTGATCCTGACCTTCGCCTGGACCCTGTGCTCCTTCACCCGCTTTGCCATGTACTCCGCTGACTTCGTCAGTAATGCTATGGCCAACGTTGGCGATCTGCGTATGTTCCTGCCCGCCATCATCTTCATCATCGGCGCGGCTATCGGCTTCGCCACCGGTACGTCCTGGGGCACCATCGGCATCATGGCTCCCATCGTCGTCTCCGTGTTCAACTACGACGTGGAGCCCATACTGTGCACCATCGGTCTGGCGGCTGCCTGCTCCGGCGGCGTTATGGGCGACCACTGCTCCCCCATCTCCGACACCACCATCATGGCTTCCGCCGGTGCGCACTGCTTCCATCTGAACCACGTGTTCACCCAGCTGCCCTACGCCCTGACCGTGGCCGCAGTGTCCTTCGTCAGCTTCATCCTGGCCGGTCTGATCCAGAACGTGTTTGTCAACCTGCTGATCGCTGTGGCCCTGATGGTCGCTACTCTGCTGGTCATCCGCGCTATCGTCAGCAAGAAGCACGCCGGCATCTTCCAGGAAATGGCCGAGGCCAACAAGGCGCTGGCTGCCAACAAGTAAGGTATATCCATACATCAAAAAAAGAAAGCCCTGCGGGGCTTTCTTTTTTGTTCAGAGCAGGGAGACTGCGGGAATTTTGCGAAAAGATGTGACAAACCGCAACGAATGTGGTACAATGTCCCTATTGAGTACATAGGAGGTGTCGCTGTGCGGCAATATCCCCAATTAGAGATCGATCTTTCTCTGCTGCAAAGCAATGCCAGGGCGGTGATCTCCCGCTGCAATGCCGCGGGAATTAGCGTCTGCGGCGTTATCAAGGGTGCGGATGGCCTGCCGGAGGTCGCCCGGGCCCTGCGCGCTGCCGGCGCCGCAGAGTTGGGCACCAGCCGCCTGGAGCAGGTGGCCAAATGCCGTGCCGCCGGTGTGCCCGGCCCCTGGCTCCTGATCCGAATCCCCGGTCTGACGGAACTGCCGGACGTGGTCGCTTTGTGCGACACGTCCCTGCAAAGCGAGTGGGCCACCCTGATGGCGCTGGAGGAGGAGTGTCTCCGCCAGAACAGGACCCACCGCGTCATCGTGATGACAGACCTGGGCGACCTGCGTGAGGGCTTCTGGGACAAGGACGAGCTGGTGGACGTCTGCCAGCGGGTGGAGCAGGACCTGCCCCATGTACACTTGGCCGGTATCGGTGTTAATCTGTCCTGCTATGGCTCCACTAAGCCCACCCCGGACAAGATGAACGAGCTGGTCGCTTTGGCTCACCGGGTGGAGGCGCGTATCGGCCGATCGCTGGAGGTCGTCTCCGGCGGCGCTACCAGCTCCTTTACGCTGGTCCATTGGGGCACCATGCCCGCCGGTATCAACCACCTCCGTATCGGCGAGGGCATCCTGCTGGGCAAGGACCTGCAGGTGGACTGGGGCATCCGCGATATGGATTACCTCCGCATGGACACCTTTACCCTCCGGGCCGAGGTGGTGGAGGTCAAGGACAAGCCCACCTATCCCATCGGCGAGCTGGCCATCGATGCCTTCGGCCGCAAGCCTACCTATGTGGACCGTGGTGTCCGCCGCCGCGCCCTCCTGGCCCTGGGCCGGGCCGACGTGGGCGACCTGGAGAGCCTGCTCCCCCGCGAACCGGGGCTGACAGTCATCGGCGGATCCTCCGACCACTGCATCGTGGACGTGGAGGACTGCCCCCGCCGTCTGCAAGTGGGCGATATCGTGGAATTCTCGCTGTGCTACAGTCATATGCTGTATGCCACATCACGGAGCGATATGCGGCTCCTATTCAAACATCAACAGGAGGAAGCGTAAGACAATGGGAGATTTAGGGATTTTGATCATCGGCGTCGTGGACACGTTTTTTGCCTTTTTTGTGGTGGCGCCCATGATGCTGCAGGCGGCCAGCCTGTTCGGCGTGCAGAAGCAGTTTGCTAAGGCCATGGTCCAGGAGGGCGTCGTCAAGCAGGAGGACGTGGACCGCATCCACCCCAAGAAGCAGATCGCCGGTGTGGTGATCTCGCTGATCATGCTGGCGGTGCTGGCGTTTACCTGTGCCAAGGCCTCCCCCTGGGGCTATATCTGCGGCGGTGTGGGCCTGGTGGTGGGCCTGCTGAAGTACCGTGCCATCGTCCAGTACAACAGTGAAACGGTCAAGCGCTTCAAGAACACCTATAAGGACGAGATGGATGTGGCCAAGTTCAACAAGTTCGTGGAGACGCATTTCTGATAAATCTAAGCGAATAAAAACCTCCCCGGCACTATGCGCCGGGGAGGTTTTTATTCGCTTTTTTCGATGGTGCCGCCGCCCAGTACCTCGTCGCCGTCATACAGCACCACCGCCTGCCCGGCAGTGATGGCCCGCTGGGGCTGATCGAACACCACCCGCAGTCCGCCGTCTGGCAGGGGATAAGCGGTGCAGGGGGTCTCCACCTGGCTGTATCGCGTCTTGGCGGCGCACCGCACCGGCGCCGCCGGTATCTGGCCGCTGATCCAGTTTACGTGGGAAGCCAGCAGGGAGGAGGCATACAGCGCCGCGTCGTCTCCCAACACGATAGCGTTGCGGTCCCGGTCCTTTTCCAGCACATATACGTGCCGCCCCACCGCCACGCCAAGGCCCTTTCCCTGGCCGATGGTATAGCAGGGCAGGCCCCGGTGCCGTCCCAGCACGCGGCCCGCTTCGTCCAGGAAGTCTCCCGGCGTCAGTGTCAGCCCCTGCCGCTGCAGAAAGGTCACATAGTCCCCGTCCGGCACGAAGCAGATGTCCTGGCTGTCGCCCTTGTCGGCGTTGTCCAGCCCGGCCTCCCGCGCCTTGTCACGGATAGCCGGCTTGTCATAGTCTCCCACCGGCAGCAGCAGATGGGCCAGCTGGTGCTGCGTCAGCTGATACAGCACATAGCTCTGGTCCTTCCGCCGTTCCGCACCCCGCAGCAGGCGGTATCTGCCGCTTTCCGCGTCATAGGCCACCCGGGCGTAGTGCCCCGTGGCGATATAGTCATACCCCAGCGTCAGCGCCCGGTCCAGCAGGGCACCGAATTTCAGCTCCCGGTTGCAGTCGATGCACGGATTGGGCGTCCGCCCGGCCGCGTATTCCGCCGTGAACCTGTCCATTACGCACCGGCGGAAGCGGTCTGTCTCGTTGAATACATAGAACCGCATCCCCAGACGTGTGGCCGCCTGCCGTGCGTCCTCGGCGTCGTCGGCGGAGCAGCAGCGGCTGTCCTCGTTAGGGGCCAGCTTCAGCATGGCGCCGTCACAGTCGTAGCCCTGCTGCACCAGCAGCGCCGCCGCAGCGGAGCTGTCCACGCCGCCGGACATGGCCACCAGCACCTTTTTCTTGCGCATACGATCGTTCTCCGTAGTCTATGTCTCCCACGCCCGCATGGGGCGTATGCGCCGCCATTCAGCGGCGGCGCATACTTTCGGGAAAATGTGGAAAGCTATCGGGCGAAGAGCGCCATAGCAGGCAGGGGCGCGTCCCTGCCGTTCCGCGGCGGCCCTCCGCCCGACAGCGTGTTCTTATTCGTCCAGATGCTTTGCCAGGAATGCCTCGTCGGGCAGCGCGTCCGCCAGCTCCAGCAGTACCCGCTGGAAGCCGCCGGTGTAGTCCTCGATGTTCTCGCCCAGCGTCCCCAAAGCCCGTACCATCGGCAGCGCGATGGTGGCAGTGGTGCCCTGGTCCTCCCGGCTGTTCAGCAGCAGCTGGCCGCCGTGCAGCCGTGCGATCTGATGCGCCAGGGGCAGTCCCAGCCCCACGCCGCCGGCGACATAGTCCAGGGTCATGGGCCGCATATGCCAGCGAAACAGCATTTCCTGCCGGTCGGCAGGAATGCCGCAGCCGGTATCCTTCACCTTGATAAGCACATGGGGCTTCTGCACGGCCAGCGTCACCGTCACCTTTCCACCGGCGGAGCAGGCCTTCAGCGCATTGGACAGCAGCTGCCACAGGGCCTGGCTCAGCCAAGGCTCGTTGACGGCGGTGATGGCGTAGCGTTCCTCGCACACCATTTCCAGCTGCACGCCCTTCAACTCAAAGGGGACCTCCGCCTCCCGGATGATCTCGTCCAGCCACACCTTCAGGTCCGTGTTTTCGGTGGGCAGCAGCTCCTTGCGGTTCAGCATAGAGGCGGACTCCAGGTTCTTTGCCAGCCGCAGCAGCCGGAAATAGCCATGGTAGAGCATGGCGGCGTTCGCGTCCAGTATCGGATCCTCGTCCCGTTCATCGGCGGGGGCCAGCTTCTGCATCCCATAGTAGATATTGCCCAGTGCGGACCGTATCTGCATCGCCACCAGCGGCAGCCGCTCCATGTATACCTTTTCCTGCTGTGCCTGTTCCATGAGACCAGCCTCCTTCTGTTGTCAGCATACCAGTTTCCCGGCGCCATCAACCGTGCCAACTTCTGTCAGCTTGTTCACATCATATCAAATGCGGTGCAAGAATACAAGATTTTTATCAAATTTCCGCGAAACGAAAAAAAGTTTCAAAAAAGGCTTGCATTTTGCGGAACAACTGCATATAATTCTAAACATACCATACATTTAGGATATTCCATCAGAGAGGAAGATGTTTTATGAGCATTAAAGTCGGTATCAATGGTTTTGGCCGTATCGGCCGTATGGTCATGCGCTGCTGCATGGATCACCCCAACATCGAGATCGTGGGCGTTAACGACCTGTGCCCCGCCGATTACCTGGCCTATATGCTGAAGTTTGACACCATGCACGGCAAGTTCAAGGGTGAAGTTTCCTCCGAGGGCAACAACATCGTTGTCAACGGCAAGGCCATCCCCGTGTTTGCTGAGCGTGACCCCGCCAACCTGCCCTGGGCCAAGGTCGGCGCCGAGTACGTTATCGAGTCCACCGGCCTGTTCCTGACCAAGGAGAAGGCCGCCGGCCACATCGCCGCGGGTGCCAAGCACGTGGTCATGTCCGCCCCCTCCAAGGACGACACCCCCATGTTCGTCTGCGGCGTCAACCTGGACAAATACACCAGCGATATGCAGTTTGTCTCCAACGCCAGCTGCACCACCAACTGCCTGGCCCCCATCGCCAAGGTCCTGCACGATAATTTCGGTATCACCGACGGCCTGATGACCACCGTGCACTCCACCACCGCCACCCAGAAGACCGTTGACGGCGTCTCCCTGAAGGATTGGCGCGGCGGCCGTGCTGCCTCCGGCAACATTATCCCCAGCTCCACCGGCGCTGCCAAGGCCGTAGGCAAGGTCATCCCCAGCCTGAACGGCAAGCTGACCGGTATGTCCATGCGCGTTCCCACCCTGGATGTCTCCGTGGTGGACCTGACCGTCAACCTGGCTAAGCCTGCCAAGTATGAGGATATCTGCGCCGCCATGAAGAAGGCCAGCGAGAACGAGCTGAAGGGCATTCTGGCCTACACCGATGAGGACGTTGTTTCCTCCGACTTCCTGGGCGACACCCATACCTCCATCTTCGACGCCAAGGCCGGAATCGCACTGACTGATACCTTTGTCAAGGTCGTCAGCTGGTACGACAACGAGATGGGCTACTCCGACAAGGTCCTTTGCCTCATCGAGCATATGTACAGCGTGGACCACAAGTAAATCGCTTACTACCGAAAGGTTTTCCTTCTTTTTGTTCCGCAGACAGCGCCGCGTCACGCGGCGCTGTCTGCATACAGAGACGCTGCGCGCCGCCTGTACAGAGGGGGAAAGCGCTTCCGGCGGTTTTTGAAAGAAAATCGACAGCGTGACAAATATTTTTCATTTACCCCCTACCATTCCACCGGATTGTATGGTACAATAGGTACAACTTACCTAAGGGTAACGCAAGGGAAAGGAACCCCGCCATGGAACAGAACTCCATTCTGCATACTACGCTGTCGCTGGACAGCGATATCCCCCTCTACGCCCAACTGGTGGGCATCATCAAGCGCAGTATCTCCACCGGCGCCCTGCCGGTGGGCGCCCTGCTCCCCAGCGAGGCCGAGCTCTGCCGCTGCCTGAGCATCAGCCGCAACACCGTCCGTCAGGCCATCGGAGAGCTGGAGGACGAGGGTCTGGTGGTCCGCAAGCGCGGCCGCGGCACCTTCGTGGCCGACCCCGCCACCAACCGCCGGGGTGTCCGCTATTCCTTCACCACCGAGGTCTCCTCTATGGGAAAGGTCCCCTCATCTACGCTGGTGGACTTCGCTGTGGAGGTCCCCAAGCCCACCGTCTGCGAGAAGATGGAGCTGCGGGAGGGAACGCCGGTCTACTGCTTCACCCGTGTCCGCAACGTTGACGGCGAGCCTCTGATCCTGGAGACCAGTTACTACCCGCAGTACATCTACCCCAATCTGACCCGCGATATGCTCCAGACCCACAGCTTTTACAGCCTGCTCTACCATGTGGGCATCGTCCCCTTCGCTGCGGACGAGAGCTATGAGGCCGTTATTCTGGATGACAGCTGTGCCGCCCTGCTGGGTGTGCCCTCCGGCAGCTGTGCCTTTTTCCACCAGCGGCTCACCCGCACGGAGGATGGCCGTATCTACGAGTATACCCGCAGCTACATACGCGGCGACCGGGTCCGCCTGGACGTACATATGCAGAAAAGCGGCATGAACTTCGTCCGCACCATCGACTGAATAGAAAAGCACCCCCGACAGGGGGTGCTTTTTTCGCACAAAGCCCCGATCAAAGGGCGGGGCAGCGCTATTTACGACAGCAACAGGCGTATCAGCACACGGGCGATGGCATAGCCCAGCACACCGCCGCCGATGCCGGCGACCGTAGCCCACACCCGCTTCCGCTTGGCATGGGGTACCTGCTGGCTGTACAGCCGCTGATTTTCCCGGTTCAGGCCTACCAGCGCCTCCGGGTTCCGGGCGGACACCGCCTGTACGATAGCGTCCGCCGTCCGGCGGCTGCCGCCCCTTTCGAGCCGCAGTGTGATGCTGCGCCCGTCATAGGTCAGCAGCTCCACCACCGTGCTTTTGGCCCACAGCAGCTTTAGGTCGTGACGATAGACCCACAGCACGTCCGCCAGGGGCAGAACGATGTTCTGCCGCCGCCCGTACAGGAACGCCGTGCTCACCAGCGCGTCAGAGCGCCGGTCACCTTCCAGATAGTGGAACTCGCTCTCCGCCCGTTCCAGCAGCTTTCCCTTTTTCAGATGCTTCAGCGTGCTGTTCAGTTGTGCGGTGTACAAGGCGGCGCTCGCCAGCAGCACAAAGGCGGCCAGCCCGAGGAAGCTGGCGATGAAGGACCAGAAGCTGCTCCCCGTGTCCGGTGTCAGCTCGCTGTCGATGTAATAGTCGCCGTAGGTGTACACAAAGTCCTCGGCGGTCATGCCGACGGCGGCGGCAATATCGTCGATATATGCCTCCGGCGTCTCACAGATCACGCCCGCCAGACGTACCGGTGCCGGCGCGGTGGTCTCCGTCAGCGGGATATAGACGGCCAGCTCCGAGGGCGCGGCCGTATCGTCCGGCACTGCGCCGTCACCGCTGTCGTCAGCATAGGTATAGTCCACAATGTCCGCATACCGTGCGTATTCGGCGTCGTTCAGCTGCACCAGATAGCCGTATCCTTCCGTGTCCTCCGCCAGATAGAAGACCAGCTTGCGCCCGTCGCCCAGCGTCACCCGATAGGCCCAGGTGGTCATGTACTGCACGTCGATGTAGTTGTAGTCGCCCAGATAGATCTCGTCCCCGATGGGCACGGCCTCCGCTGCTGCGCTGTCCCGCTGCGCCAGCAGCCCCAGCACGATACACCCCGCCGTCAGCAGGGCCAGTATGCCGCCCACGATCCACCAGGCAGAGGAGTGTCTTACGTATCGGCGCATTTCCATATGTTGCCCCTCCAAATTTGTTGTGGTACGACATATTGTACCATATTCTGCCAGAATGTGCAATATTATTTCCCATAAACGGCATAAAAACGCACCCCGGGTCTGACCCAAGGTGCGTTTTTACTCACAGTGCCGCTGCGCCGATGATGCCCGCCTCATTGCCCAGCCGGGCACATTCAATGACCGGCGGTGTCCGGTCGTGCCCGCCGAAGCAGTTGGCCGCCACATACGCCCGTATGGGGGCCAGCAGTCTCTCGCCCTGGCGGCTGATGCCGCCGCCGATGAGCACCTTTTCCGGCCCCAGAATGTTCACCAGGTCCGTGATGCCCGCCGCCACGTACACGCAGTAGCGGTCCACCACAGCCTGTGCCGCCGCGTCTCCGGCGGCCGCCGCGTCAAATACGTCCTTCCCGGTCAGCCCCTCACCGTATCCGGCCAGCAGGGACTCCGGCTGCGCCGCGGCCGCCCGCTTTCCCTGCCGTATCAGTGCTGTGGCGGAGGCATACGCCTCCCAGCAGCCCTTCCGTCCGCAGGTGCAGTCCTCGCCGTCCAGCACCAGCACGGTGTGGCCCACCTCCGCGCCGGTGCCGCCCACGCCCTCCAGCAGTTGGCCGTCGGCCACGATGCCGCCGCCTACGCCGGTGCCCAGGGTGATGAGTATCATGTTCCGGCAGCCCACGGCCCCGCCGGCCACTGTCTCCGCCAGCGCGGCGCAGTTGGCATCGTTGCTCAGATGACAGGGGAGCCCCAGCCGCGCCGTCACCATGCTGCATACCGGCACATTGAACCAGCCCAGGTTATAGGCCCGCACCACCACGCCGTTGGCGCTGTCGCAGGTCCCCGGCGAGCCGATGCCAACGGACGCGCAGTGCGCCGCCGTGATCCCGGCCTTCTCCATGGCCTTCTCCGCCGCGCGGCAGATATCCGCGACAACGGCCTCCGCCGGGCGTTCCGCACCGGTGGGCAGGCTGACCTCCGCCACGATGTGCTGGCCCTCGTCCACCACGCCGGCGGCGATGTTGGTGCCGCCCAGATCAATGCCAATACGATACATATGCTGCCTCCTTGCGCTTTCTGTCCCCGCGTTCCGGGGAAATAAACGGGGCGGGCGTATCGCCCGCCCCAAGTGCGTCTCTGTCTCAGATATGGGTCACAAAATCGGTGTTCACCGCCACCGGCCGTGCGATGTCGGAGGACCGGATGCTGCCGAAGATGGTCCGCATGGTGGTCAGAGCCTCCTTGCCGGATACCTCCGGCTCCCGGTCGTGGACCAGCGCGTCCACAAACTCGTCGATGACGCCGGAGTTGTGGGACGTTGTCTCGAAGGCGAAGCTGGTGCGGTTGCCCTCCAGGTCATTGATGATAATGGGGGCCGACGGCTCGCTGTAGATCATCATCAGGCCCTTGGTGCCGTACAGCACCGTGGACTGGCACTCGTGGCCATACACCGTCCAACTGGCCGCCATGGTGCCCAGTGCGCCGCCGGACATTTTCAGGATGCACAGGGCGTTGTCATCCACGCTGATGAGCTTGCCGTTGTCGTCACGCTTATTCAGGGTGACTACCTTGGCGGTGGTCTCGATGACCTTCTGCCCAAGCAGGTACTGGATCAGGTCCACCTTGTGGATGCCCATGTCGGACAGGGCGCCCATGGCCGCCTTGTTCTTGTCAAAGAACCACGTACCCTCCAGAGACCAGCCCTCGGGGCCGGAGTTGCCCAGAATGGTGCGGAAGGTGATCACATCGCCGATGATGCCGCTGTCCAGCATTTGCTTGGCCTTGCGGTGCACCGGGTCAAAACGCATGTTGTGGCCCACCATCAGGTGTCTGCCATTGCGCTCAGCGGCGGCCACCATGGACTCGCACTCCGCCAGCGTTACCGCCATGGGCTTCTCCACCAGCACGTGCTTGCCGGCGTACAGCGCAGCCGTGCAGATCTCCGCATGGCTGCGGTTTTCCACGCATATGGACACGGCGTCCACGTTGGGATCATCCACCAGCTCATAGAAGCTGTTGTACACCTTGCCGCCGTACTGCGCCGCCATCTCCTGCGCGCGCTCCATGTTCTTGTCGTAGAATGCGACGATCTCCGCATTGGGGTTGGCTGCATACTCAGGCAGATGGCGCACCTGTGCGATCTTGCCGCAGCCGATAATGCCGACTCGGATCATAAAAAGCGAACCTCCTCTGTCCGTCCTCAAACCGCCGGGCGCCGTGCGCTCCGACGTATGTTTCTGCCCCTATTGTACCAAAAGAAAACGGGAAAGAAAAGCCTTTTTTGCCAACTTTGCAAAATTTTTCACAAAATCTGCGCCGCGATGGTGAGGGCGCAGCCCTTTTGTGCCGTATAGTCCAGCGTTACGCCTGCCGGCAGGCTGAAGCGGCTCAGCGCCAGCAGCGGACCCTTGCCCGTCAGCTTGAACAGCGCCTCCTTGGCCGTCCATATCTCCCAGAACCGCTGGCAGTCGCCGTCGTCCCCGGACCGTATGTACGCCATCTCCTGCTCGCTGCATACCCGGCGCATGAACTTCTCCTGGGCCGAGCGTACCACCTCCACGTCCACGCCTACCGGCGCGTCCGCCGTTACGCATACCGCCCACGGGCCGGAGTGGCTCACGGACACATACACGCCATCCTTTTCCACGCTGGGCTTGCCCAGCTCGTCCCACTGAAGCGGCACGTCCTTCTCCGCGCAGCCCATCGTCTGCGCGAGCATCCGCCGCGCCAGCAGCTCTCCGGCGATGGTGCGCTTCCGGTCGTCCTCGCCGGCGATGTCGGCCACACGCCGCCGCCGCGTCTCATCCATCATGCCTATCACGGTCTGGGCCGCGTCCTCCGTCAGCTCCCGGATGTCAAACCACTGCAATTCCATATCCCGCGCCTCCCGCGTCATATTTTTCGCACCCATTGTATCACATCCTGCCGCGCCGCGCTACTGCTTTTTCGCCGCCGCAGGCTTTTCTCTGTACTTTCCGGTACTTCCACCCCTTGCCCAGGGGACGCGGCGGTGGTATACTATCCCCGTATCTGTAGTTTTCCATGAAAGGAGATGACGCCATGACCCGTGATGAGCTCCGCGCCAAGGCCAACGACCTGCCCCTGCTGCCCGGCGTCTATCTGATGATGGACAAGACCGGCCAGGTCATCTATGTGGGCAAGGCCAAAAAACTGAAAAACCGCGTCAGCCAATACTTTCAGGACACCGCCAGCCATAATGAGAAAACGAAGATGATGGTGGCCCATGTGGACCGGTTCGACACCATTATCGTCCGATCGGAGTTCGAGGCCCTGGTGCTGGAGAACTCCCTCATCAAGCGCCATCAGCCCCGCTACAACATTCTGTTGAAGGACGACAAGGGCTATCCCTTCGTGCGGCTGGACAGCGGCGGCTACCCCCGCTTTACCCTGGTGAACCGCACCGCCGACGACGGCGCGAAATACTACGGTCCCTTCGGCGGCCGGCACGAAACGCGCCTGGCACTGGACGCGGTGTGCGCCGCCCTGCGCCTGCCCACCTGTTCCCGAAGGTTCCCCCGCGACATCGGCAAAGAGCGCCCCTGCCTGAACTTCCACATGGGCCGGTGTGACGGCTTCTGCCGCCCGGACGGCCCGGACGCGGCGGAATACCGCCGCCGCATGGCCCAGGCCACCGCCCTGCTGGAGGGCAAGCTGCGCGCCGTCACGACCCAGCTGACGGAACAGATGAACGCAGCGGCGGAGACCCTGGACTTCGAGACGGCTGCCGCCCTCCGCGACCGTGTGCGGGCCCTGTCCGTGCTGACCAAGGACCAGCAGGTCATTGCCGGTATCTGCGCCGACACCGATGTCTGGGGCGCGTATACCAGCCCCGCCCGGTCCGGCTGCGCCATTCTCCACATTGAAGACGGCGATCTCCTGGCCCGGCAGACCGAGGTGTTCCCCGACGCTGCCGACAGCGAGAGCGCCCTGCTTTCCGCTGTGGTGCCCCAGTACTATCTGACCCGCCAGTCTCTGCCCCGTGAGATATTGCTTCCCGCCGCCATCGAGGACGCTGACGCGCTCTCGGCCCTGCTGACGGAGCGCAGCGGCCACGCCGTGGCCCTCCGGGTCCCCCAGCGAGGTCAGCGCCGCGCGCTGATGGACATCGCCCACCGCAACGCCCGGGAGGAGGTGGAGCGCGTTACCGACGCCGTACAGCGCATTAACGGCACCCTGCGCCTTTTGCAGGAAACGGCTCAGCTGCCGGTCCTGCCCCGGCGCATGGAGAGCTATGATATCTCCCACACCGGCGGCGCGGACCAGGTGGGCGGCATGGTGGTCTTTCAGGACGGCAAGCCGCTGAAGTCCGCCTACCGCCGCTTCCGTATCGAGTCCTGCGCCGGCGCCGACGACTACGGCGCCATGCGTGAGGTGCTCACCCGCCGGTTCCGGCGCTATCTGGACGGCGATGAAAAGTTTGCCCCTCTGCCGGACCTGCTGCTGATCGACGGCGGTCAGGAGCACGCCCGCGTGGCCGAGCAGGTGCTGGCAGAGACCGGGCTGGATGTGCCCGTGCTGGGCATGGTCAAGGACGACCGCCACCGCACCCGTGCGCTCATTACCGCCCGGGGCCATGAGCTGGGCATACAGCAGACACCCGCCCTGTTTGCCCTTATCGGCACGGTGCAGGAGGAGGTACACCGGTTCGCCATCGCCTACCATCACCAGAAGCACACCCGTTCCGCCAAGCGCTCGCAGCTGGACGGTATCCCCGGTGTGGGCGAGGCGCGGAAGAAGCGGCTCCTGCAGCACTTCGGCACCGTCACCGCGGTAAAAAACGCCGCGCTCGAGCAGCTCTCCGCCGTGGTGCCGGAGGCGGCCGCCCGGGCGGTATATGAGAAGTTCCACGGATAAAAAAGTGCCCCCGGCAGAGCCGGGGGGACGTCGTACGCAAAAGAAAAGAGAGACGGCGAAGCCGTCTCTCTTTCATTGTGTTTACTCGTCCAGGTTCTCGATCAGCTCAGCCAGCGCATCCACAGCTTCCTTCTCATCGCTGCCGTCCGCGATCAGTGTCACTGTGGTGTCCTTCATAATGCCCAGGCTCAGCACGCCCAGCAGGCTCTTCGCGTTGACGCGGCGTTCTTCTTTTTCTACCCAGATGCCGCTTTTGAACTCGTTGGCTTTCTGAATGAAATAGGTCGCGGGTCTGGCGTGCAGACCGACCTCATTTTTCACCGTGATCTCCCGTGTATACATGAACCAGCACTCCTTACGCACATTTTTACTCTCGCGCCAGAGGGTGCAGCGCGCAGAAACTAACCCTCACCATTTCCTATTATACTGGATTATGGCAGGATTGCAATGGGCATTGATACAAAAATCCCGCGATTTGCTCTATAATTCCCGCTGCAATTTGTGAAAAATGATGTATCTTGCAGACAAATTCCGGTATTTGTCCAATCGAAAGCTCACATCCTGGCCTCTGCCCAGTCGCTGAGCTGCTCCAAAATGGGCAGCAGTGCCCGACAGCTGTCCGTGGGGCCGTATTCCACCCGCACCGGCACCTCCAGATACTCCCGCCGTGTCACCAGCCCATCGCGCTCCAGCTCCCGCAGGGCCGAGGCCAGCACCGTGTTGGAGATGCCGTCCAGCTTGCTCCGCAGGGCGTTGTAGCGGATGGCCCCGGCGTTGGCCACGGCGCACAGGATCTGCACCTTCCACTTGCCGCCGATCAGCTGCATGGCGTGGTGCAGCGGACATTTCTCCATACAGGGACAGTCGTAGTGGCTTTGCGGCATGGCCTGTGACATGGTAAGCCCCTCCTTACTTGCCCATAAAAATCTGCGCTCTTGCATTTCTCCAAAGCTATGGTATCATTATAGCAGGTAAGAAAACCGGAGTAAATAGCATGAGGAGAAAATCACAGCCATGAATATCTATCTTCAGGGGCTGACCATGGGTCTGGCCTACGTGGCGCCCATCGGCCTGCAAAACCTGTTCGTCATCAACAGTGCCCTGACGCAGAAGCGCAGCCGCGTCTACATCACCGCGCTCATCGTCATTTTCTGGGACATCTCTTTGGGTGTGGCCTGCTTCCTGGGCGCCGGCGCACTGATGCAGGCGCTGCCCTGGCTGCAAAAGGTCATCCTGGGGCTGGGCAGTCTGATCGTCATCTATATCGGCATCGGCCTGCTGCGGTCCAAGGCCAGTCTGGAGGGCGGCCGGGACGTGAACGTGCCCATATGGAAGCTGGCCGGTTCCGCTTTCGTGGTCACCTGGCTGAACCCCCAGGCCATCATTGACGGCACCATGATGCTGGGCGCCTTCCGGGCCACCCTGACCAACGGCGGCGACCTGTTCTTCATCTGCGGCTTTGGCTCCGCCTCGGTGATCTGGTTCCTGACGCTGTCCACGGTCGTCTCCCTGCTGGGTAGCAAGTTCAACGAGAAGGTGCTGAACATCATCAACAAGGTCTGCGGCGCCGTCATCATCTTCTACGGCCTGAAGCTGCTGTACAGCTTCGTCCAGATGATGGGCTGGCTGTAAAACACTTCACAAATCACGTCCTTTCTGTTACAATAAGGCAGAAAGGGCGTGATCTTTTTATGGAACAGAACTACCGGCTCACCATCGCCTACGACGGCTCCCGCTTCTTCGGCTGGGAGCGCCAGCCGGACAAGGATACCATTCAGGGCAAGCTGGAGGCCGTGCTGGGCGCATTGCAGGGCCATCCGGTGAACGTCATCGGCGCGGGCCGCACCGACGCCGGTGTCCACGCCCGGGCCATGACCGCCAGCGTGGTGCTGGACGTGACGGAGACGCCCGACGCCCTCCGCGACTATCTGAACCGCTACCTCCCCGACGCCATCGCTGTCCGGGAGGTGAAGGAGGCCGCGCCCCGTTTCCACGCCCGCTATAACGCCCTGGGCAAGACCTACCGCTACACCTGCCACACCGGGCCGGTGAAGCCGGTGTTTGACCGGAAGTACGTCACCCTGCTGGACTACGACCCGGATGTGGAGAAAATGCGGCAGGCGGCGGCCTATCTGCTGGGTGAAAACGACTTCGCCAGCTTCTGCGGCAATCCGCGCATGAAGAAGTCCACCGTCCGTCTGGTGGACCACATCGCCATTGAGCGCCGGAAGGACCGGGTGGTCTTCACATTCCACGGTACCGGTTTTTTGCAGAACATGGTCCGCATCATGGTGGGAACCCTGTTGGAGGTGGGCCGCGGCTACTGGACGCCGGAGCAGGTGCGTGACATCCTGGCCGCCAAAGACCGCAAGCAGGCGGGCCCCACCGCGCCGCCGGAGGGTCTGTGCCTGATGAAGGTGGATTATTGAGCAAAAGCATCCGGGCGCTATCCCGGATGCTTTTGCTGCGTAAAAATGACCTAAGCCAAGGCTTAGGTCATTTTTGTTACATATTGTGGATATCGTCCAGCAGATCGTCCAGCGACATGGTCCGCACCTCGTCCTCGTCGGCCTGGGTGGGCTCGTCCTGGGCGGAGCGCTCTGCGGTCGCCGGCTCCTCCGCCGGCGCGGCGGGTGTCACGGGATCTGCCGGGGTCTTGTCGGGGATGGCGGCAGACTCGCTGTCGCTGCTCTCCTCGCGGGGCACCAGACGGGGCACCCGTGCCGTGTGCCGTTCCTCGGGGATCAGGGGCTTCGCCGGGGTCCGCGGCGGTTCGTCGTCGTATTCCTCGTCATCGCCGCCGCCCGTGTGGCCGCGGCCGATCAGGAAGCCCAGCAGGAACAGCACCGCCACCAGCAGCACCGCCGCCGCGATGGCCACATACACGGTCCTGACCTCGCCGATCAGCGGCATCGCAATGGTCCCGGGGATCTCCAGCGGCGGTACCTCGGGGATGGTGGCCGGGTCGATGACCTCCACCGTGGGGACAATACCGGTATAGGCCGGCATCCGCAGCACATGGATGGTATAGTTCTGCTTGGTCTTGCCGTCCTCGGCGGTTCCGGTAACCGTGAGCACAGTCTCCGCCTCCGTGGCGGACAGCCGCACCTCGCCGGTGCCGGTGATGCCCTGGGCCTTTTCGTCCTTTGCCGTGGCGGCGATGGTCACCTGCTTCGTCTCATAGGGGACGTAGGCGATGTAATCCGTCACCGTGGGCGTGAACGCCGGGGACAGCGTGGCCCCCTCCAGCGTCAGGGCGGCGATGGACGCGTCGGTGGAGGGCTTGTAGTTGGGGTCCTGCTGGCGTGTGGCATCGATGGTATAGCTCTTGGTGGCGCCGTTGGCCGCCGTGACCTTGATGGTCACGGTGTTGACGCCCACAGCCAACTCATTGCCGCTGACAGACACCGTAGCGCTGTTGTCGGCCTTTTTGTAGTTCAGGTCCAGCTTTTCCACTGCGAAAGGCACCGTGCAGGTGTAGTACGTGGTGCTGCTGGAGAAGGAGGGGCTCAGCGTGGCGTTGGAGCAGCTCAGCGAGCTGAGACTGCAGTTGCCGCTGGGGGCCGCGCCCACCTTGCCGGACCAGCTGGCGCTGTCCAGACTGGTGTCGCTGTTGCCGTCGGACACCACGATGTTGGAGAACGTGGCGGTCAGGGCGTCGCCCTCCTTGGCGCTGCCGGATACCTTCATCTTGATGGTGACCAGTCCGCCGCTGGAGCTGGACGTGCCGTAAACGCTGAACTTGTTGTTGTTGACCACGATGCTCCATCCGCTGACAGAGCAGTTGTAGTTGGTAAAGGACAAATTGCCGCTGTAGCTCAGGTCAGCGGTCAGACCGTAGACCTTGCTGGGCACGGACAGCGTCAGTGTGACGGTGTCGCCCGCCTGCGGGGCGGCGGTGCCGGTCAGCGTCGCCCCGGCGGCGTGGGCCTGCACGGGCAGCAGCGTGACCACCAGCAGCAGCGTCAGCAGCGCGGAGGCCGCGGCGCGGAACAGTTTGTTTTTCATAGGATGTTTCCTCCTCAGCCGATGGTGCGCTGGCCCACGGTGACCTGGGCGGCCTGCACGACGTCGGTGATGGTGATCTTGCCGTCGCCGTTGATGTCCGCTGCCTTGGCATAGGCGCCGGACAGGCTGCCGGAGCCCACCACGGACTTCTGCAGCTTGACCACGTCGGTGATGGTGATCTTGCCGTCGCCGCTGACGTCGCCGGTGACCACGATGGTCACGGTGGCGGAGCTGCTGACAGCGGTCATGCCGGTACCCACGAGGCCGGAGGTCACCTTGGTGCTGCCGCTATAGATGGTGTAGCCCGCACTGTTCATTGCGGAGACAGACGTGCTGGGCGATACGCCGGTCAGATAGTTGCCGGAGGGCTTGGGCGTCTCGCCGCCGGTACTCCCGCCGGTACTCCCGCCGGTGCCGCCGCTGTTGGCCGTCTTGGTAAACACGGCGTCAAACGTAAGATCCGCGGCGGGCATTACGGTACTGCCGGTAAGCTTGCTGCCGGTGGAACTGTTCACCCAGTGGCTAAAACTGTACACATAGCTCTTGTCCGCGGCCTTGAAGGGGTTGGACGTCGGTATGCGGATAATGTCGTCCTTCGCCAGCGTGTAGCGCTCAAACACAGAGTCGCCGTTTTTGAATGTCACGGTGTACAGATCACCGAACTTAGCCGTTACAGTGTGGTCTCTGGGCGCCACAGGCGTGCTCTGTGAGATCTCCTGGTCGTTGTAGAACCAGCCCTTGAAGCCGGCCTCTGTCACCTCGGGCAGCTTGCCGTAGGGCTGAGACTCGCTGTACTTCTGCTCTGCGACCACCTTGCCGTTCACCACAAACTTGACCTTATACACGTTGTTGGTCGATGTATCCGGGGGCGACGCGGTCGCCACACCGATGGTAAAGGTGCGGTCGACCAGTGTCTCTGTGCCGGAGCTGCTGGTGCCGGTAAGGGTAAAGGTATATGTACCCTGCGGAAGCTGGCTGATGGTCAGCTTCGCATCCAGCTCCCACAGGTCGAACCACTTGGCGTTGATGCCGCTGCGGGAGCTTTGCGTTGCGACTGCGCCGGTGCTGTTGTTGGTAACGACCGCCTTGACGGTGTCGATGTTCTGCGTGCAGGTGACGATACCACGGATGGGGAAGGAAGAGTTCCCCTGCGTCAGATTGTGGACGATCTTGTTGCCATAGTCGTCCTTCTCCGGCATCTGGGGATAGAATAGGCCGATGGTGCTCCAACTGTCCCGCCCCGATACAGGAGACAGTGTCACGAGGGTGGCGTTTTTAGCATCATCACTCAACTTGACCTTGTAGGCGGTGACCGTCGTCGTGGTAGTCGGCGTAGACGAGGCCATCTCTGCCGCGATCTGTTCGTCGATCAGCTTCCCCACTGCACTTTCGATGATTTCCTCATAGGTTTTGCCGGTCATCGCCTTGATAAGAACTTCATATTCCGCTTCTAGTTTGTCAATCTCGGCTTTCTGAGCATCAGCGAGCTGTTTTATATCATCCGGAAGTTCGGTCAACAATTCCTCCTCTTTCTTTTGGATCTCAGTCAGTTTCTTGAGATCCTCTGTTGCTTGGCCTTCATTTCCCTTGTAGTTCTCCGCGACAAGTGTAGTGATTTCTTCCGCCAACAACTCGCCAAAGCGTTCCTCATTTTCAGTGTACAGTTCGCTTTCTTCTTCGATGGCATCAATAAACGCATCTATCCGATCCTGACGATCTTCCGCTGTAGGGCCTGCGGAGGTAGAGGCATCCGGTATCTCCGTGGTACTGACCTCAACGGTCAAATACTTCTTTGCCCCCACATTATACAGAATGTATCCGTTGTTGCTGTTGTCCAACGTCCAGAACTGGTTCATGCTGTCGGAGGGATTCTGCAATTTCAGCGCGCCGCTGGCCACGGCCAGCCGCGTGCCATCCTCCGCGGTCAGGGTGTAGCGCCCGGAGTTGTAGTACGTCAGCGTCAGGGAGGACGCTTTGTCCTTGGAGACTAGGTCGGTGCTGTTCACGCCGTACCCGTAGTTCTGGTTCGCGTGGTACAGGATCGTATACTTTCCTTCTAGATGGGAAGCGGTGTTCTGATAGCGCATGACCAGCGCATCGGCAGGCTCGTTGATGTGCAGGCGGCTGTATACCGAGGACTGCACGTCGCCGCTTGCGGCGCTGTAATAGGCCATGGAACGGTTCTTTACGCCGTACCGGTCGGCCTGCTGGGTCTGCATATCCTTATACTTGTTGTCCAGCTTGCTGCACTCGGCGTAGATGGCGGTGATCAGGTCTGTCTCACTCTGGTTTTTGAAGCCACCCAGCCGGTTGTCAATGGCCCGCGTCACCACGTTATACGCGCCGTCCACGCCGTGCTGGACGCTGCGGCTCCACAGGACGTTCTTCAGGGCGATGGAGTAGTTGCCCAGATCAAGGCTCCTGTACTTTGCTTCCAGCTTCTTAATCAGCGGTGTATAGCGCATTTCCAGCCAATACTGCGTCTGGGCTTGGCCAAATTCACGGCTGTTGGAGCCATGGCCTATTGCTGCCCACGTGGCGCGGAAGTTCGGGCCATAGCCCGCCTGGCTGCCGCCGCTGGAATTCGTGCCGTATGCCCTGTCCAGCTCCGCGGAAAAATTCAGATAGACGTTATTCGACTTCTGATTACTCAACCACGAGCGGAAGCCATCCAGCGTTCCGGCATTGCTGGAGAACATGTACAGGCCGTAGGAAACCCCGCCGGGGTCGCCGTTCACGTTGGAAACGGCTCCCGGGTCGGCATTCGTACCCGTCTCGTAATATTGGCTCAGAGAGCCCAATTCCGGGTTTGCCCAATTCTTGCTGGCAGCCAGCAGTATGGTGGTCGCGCAGCTCACCGCCATCACCGCCGCCAGGATCAATGCCATTCCCCGTTTCGTCCTCTTCATGTCGATACACCCTGCCTTATCTCTAAGTTGTATGGGAAGCGCCGGCGGCGGGAAAGCCCCTCCGCCGATTTACATAACAATAGTCATGTGTAGTATACCATCGGTCTGCGTCGTTGTCTACCAAAAAAACGAGAAAAACACAAAAAATATGAAAATTTTGTCACCGGCGCCACAAGATTTGGGTGGATTTATGGCGCGGAATGGCGTATAATGGCCGCAGGCTGACAAAAATACGCAAGGAGAAATCAATTTATGTCAACGAATACGAAAAAGAAACACGGCACCGGCGCGGCGGTGGTACTCATCGTGCTGTGCCTGCTGGCGCTGGGCACGCTGGGATATATTATCTGGCGGCAGTTTAATCCCGTGGTGCCGGAGACGGCGGCGGGCTATGTGGCCGCCGCCGGGACCACCGCCCCTGTGTATGACGAAAACGGGGCCCAGCTGGGTTCCCTGGTCCGCGGTGCGGAGGTACAGTACGTTGCTGAGGACGCCGAGGACGGCGCGGACCGCGTCCGCGTGGTCAACGGCGAGGGCTACGCCTATCTGGACGCGGCCAACCTGACCGCAGACTACAACGGCGCGGTGCTGACCGATACCGTCTACGCCCTGCGGGGCATGAGCCTGACGGACGAGACGGGCGCGGTCCCTGGCTGCGCCGTGGAAAAGGGCATGGCGCTGACCGTCACCGGCTTTGACGGCCTGGACGAGAACGGCGAGGTCCTGCGCTGGGCCGTCAGCTGTGACCGGGGTCAGGGGTACATCGACAACGCCAACGTCCGCCTGACGGCGGAGGAGGCCGCAGTCCAGTACAACGATACGTTATACGCGCTCCACGCCTCCCGAGGCGACAGCTGGGGCGGCGGCGACGCGGCCGGTCTGGACTACTACCCCACGGAGAAGCCGGCCTTCACGGACAATGTGATGCCCGACGAGGTGCGGGCCCTGTACCTGAATGGCAGCGCCATTCAGTACGCGGACAGCTATATCCGGCTGGCCCAGGGTACCGGCATCAACGCCTTTGTGGTGGACATCGTGGACGGCACGGCTGTGTCCTACGCCTCCCCGGTCATGCAGCAGTACAGCCCGTCCGCCTACGCCGCGGCTCAGGACACTATGGAGGGCTTCAAGGCCAACGTGCAGAAGCTCCGCGACGCCGGCTACTACGTCATCGGCCGCATCACGGTGTTCAATGACGCCCACCTGGCCGCCGACCACCCGGAGTACGTCATCTCCGACCTGAACGGTACGCCCCTGAAGATCAGCTCCATGTACTGGCCCAGCGCCTACAACCGCACCGTGTGGCAGTACAAGGTGGAGCTGGCTCTGGAGGCCGCCGCTCTGGGCTTCAACGAGATCCAGTTCGACTACATCCGCTTCCCCGACGGCGCGTATAAGTACGAGCAGGCCGGTACCATCGACTACAAGAACACCTACGGTGAGAGCAAGGCACAGGCGGTCCAGCGGTTTCTGATCTACGCCGCGCAGCGGCTGCATGACGCCGGGTACTACATCTCCGGCGACGTATTCGGCGAGTGCGCCAACGCCTATGTGACGGCCTGCGGCCAGTACTGGCCGGCCATCAGCTCCGTGGTGGACGCCATCTCCGGCATGCCCTACCCCGACCATTACAGCGCCCAGGGGGACTATAAGCCCTGGGAGCACCCCTATACCACGGTCCACAACTTCGGCGAGAGCGCCATGGCGCGGCAGAGCGAGACGGCCTCCCCCGGCGCGGTACGCACATGGATACAGTGCTACAACGCCATCCGCGAGCCGTATAACCACTACGGCGCGGCAGAGCTGGCCGATGAGGTCCGGGCCCTCCGCGACGCCGGGTGCACCGGCGGCTTTATGACCTGGAACGGCGCGTCCGACATCGACAAATACGCCGAGGTCATCTCCGCCCTGAGCTGATATGAACGCAAAAAAGAAAGCCCGCATGGGCTTTCTTTTTTGCTTATTGCGCTTCCATGGCCTTCTGGGCAAAGCTGTTGTCCACCAGCTTGTCGAAATCCACCCACTGGTCCTTCTCCAGCTCGCCGGCCTCGGTCATCACCGTCTCCAGCCGTTCCAGCGCCGACCGCGCCATCATGGGCCCCGCGTTCCATGCATCGATCTGCCGGTGCCGGGCGGTAACGGCCTCCAGGGTATCCAGGTCCGTATCCGGGAACTGGTCGATGATGGCCTCCGCCACCTCCCGGTCTGTGTGGTCCACGATCCACTGCTGCGCCCGGGCAATGGCGTTGGCAAAGCCCTGAATGACCTCCGGATGCGCCGTCATATAACTCTGGCTGGCGAAATAGGCGGTGTAGGGTATCTCCCCGGACTCCTCGCCGATGGAGCAGAGGATATACCCGTGTCCGGCGCGCTCTACCTCCGTGGCGGTGGGCTCAAACAGCGTCACATAGTCCCCCTGTCCGCCGGTGAAGGCCCCCGCCATCATGTTGAACTGCACCGAGGTGTCCACCACCGCGTCCTCCTGGGGTACGATGCCGTGCTGCTTGAGGACGTATTCCAGCGTCATCTCCGGAACGCCGCCCTTGCGCCCGCCGATGATGGTCTTGCCCTTCAGGTCGTTCCAGTCGAAGGCCTCATCACTGCGGCCCACCAGGAACGAGCCGTCCCGCTTGGTCAGCTGGGCGAAGATCACCGGCAGATCGTCCTTGCCCTGCGCGTGGATATAGATGCAGCTCTCCGGCCCGGCCAGGCCGATGTCCGCGCCGCCGGATACCACGGCGGTCATCACCTTGTCGGCCCCGCCGCCGTTGCTCAGTTCAATGTCCAGCCCCTCGTCGGCGAAAAACCCCTGGCTCATAGCCACGTACTGCGGCGCATAGAACACCGAGTGCGTCACCTCGCTGAGCCGGACCGTGACGTTTTTCGTCTCCGTACCGGCGGTAACACCGGTATCGGTCCCCGCGCCGCAGCCGGTCAGCAGGCTGAGCGACAGCAACGCGGCCATACAAATGCAGATAAGTTGTTTTTTCATGCACGTACCCCCCATAGATGATTTAAGAATGCTTCTGCCCGCAGCACCAGCAGGTACATTCCCACCGCCGCCAGCCCCAGCACCAGCACGCTGGCCATGACCAGGTCCATGTTGAATACCTGGGAGCCGTAGACGATGAGATACCCCAGCCCGGCCCGGGACACCAGGAACTCGCCCATGATGACCCCCACCCACGAGAGTCCCACATTCACCTTCAGTGTGGAGAACAGCGTGGGGCAGTTGGCCGGGAACACCAGCAGCCACAGGATCTGGCGCTTGTCAGCGCCCAGCGTCCGCATCAGCCGCAGCTTCTCCGGGTCGGTGGTGCGGAAGCCGGTGTACATACTCAGGATGGTGACGATGAGTGAAATGGCCAGCGTCATGGTGACGATGGCCCCCATGCCCGCGCCCATCCACACGATGAAGATAGGCCCCAGGGCTGTTTTCGGCAGTGCGTTCAGCACCACCAGATACGGGTCCAGAATGCGGGCGGCGGTGTCCGACCACCACATGGCCACGGCGACGGCCGTGCCCAGCACCGTCCCGGCGGTAAAGCCCAGCACCGTCTCGCCGATGGACACCGCCGCGTGGTGCCACAGCTCGCCGGAGGCGCACAGCCGCCACAGGGTCTGCACCATGCGGCTGGGACTGCTGACCAGAAAGCCGTCGGACAGCCCCAGCCGGCAGCTGAGCTCCCACACGGCAAACAGCCCCGCCACCAGCGCGATCTGCCAGATACGCACCCGGCGCTTTTCGCGGCGCACGGTCCTCAGGTACGCCGCACGGCGGGGCGAAGGCGTTTTCTCAGGCATGAACGTCCAGCTCCTTCCATATGGCGTTGAAGTACCGGTGAAATTCCGGCGTGTCCCGGCGCTCCAGCGGCGGCAGACCACGCAGCGCACCCATGTCCATCTCCGCCTTCACCACGGCGGGGCGGCGGGACAGCACCACCACCCGGTCGGACATACTCACCGCCTCAGCGATGTCATGGGTGACCAGCAGGGCCGTTTTGCCCTCCTGCTGCAATATGCGCCAGATATCCGCCGATACCGCCAGCCGTGTCTGGTAGTCCAGGGCGGAAAAGGGCTCATCCAGCAGCAATATCTCCGGCTCAGTGGCCAGGGTCCGGATCAGGGCGCAGCGCTGGCGCATACCGCCGGAGAGCTGGCAGGGCCGCTTTTTGGCAAAGGACGCCAGCCCATAGCGCTCCAGCAGCCGGGACACGTGTGCATAGGCCGCCGGGTCCTTCTCACCACGGATCGTCAGCCCCAGCGTCACGTTGTCCCATATATTCCGCCACTCGAAAAGCTGGTCCCGCTGGGGCATAAAGCCGATCTTTGGCGATGTGCCCTGTACCGTCCGGCCGTCGATCTCGATAGCGCCGCCGCTGAGGGGCTCCAGACCGGCAATGGCGCTGAGCAGGGTGGATTTGCCGCAGCCGGAGGGCCCCACTAAACTGACGAACGCGCCCTCCTCCACCGTGAAGGACACGTCCCGTACCGCCTCCACCTCGCCGTCCGGGGCTTGATAGCAGGCGGCGGCATGACGGAGCGTAATGCTCATATCCTATGTGACCTCCTGTCGGGAATGATGGGAGACTTCTCTCCGTGGTCATTCTACGCAGGAGGGACCCGCGGGGTGCCCTACGGCAGCAGATACGGTGCCAGCAGCGCCGCCAGTCCTGCTGACAACGCTGCCTGCACCGCCTTGGCCGGCACATACAGCCGCAGGGAGATACCGCTGCCCGCCGTCACCGCCGCCGTCTGGCAGTGGACGCTGAGCCCGCCCCAGCCCAGCAGCGCCGCCGCGGTGACGAAGCCCCGGCGGTCCGGTGTCAGGCGCAGGATGCCGTTGGTCAGCTCCAGCACCCCCGCCGCCAGCGGCGGCAGGGGACCGATGAGCCCCTCCGCCAGACGCAGCAGCACCAGAAAGAACACCACGAACCCGCACACCCGGGCCATGGCGGACACCGCCCCCTCCACCGCCCGGAGAAACTGCCCCGTCAGTCCGGCCCGCGGCGGCACAGGCCGTTTCGGCATGGCGGTGACGGGCAGCGGACGGCGGCAGAACAGCAGACCCGTCAGCAGCGCGGCGGCGCAGTGCAGCAGATACAGCCAGACCCCCGTCCGGGCGCTGCCGAATACCGACACCCCGGCCACGCCGATGGCAAAGGCCGGGCCGGCATTGTTGCAGAACGTCAGCAGCCGCGCCCCCTCGGCAGGGGACAGCTCGCCCCGGCGCACCAGCTCCGCCGCCGTCCGCGCCCCCACAGGATAGCCGCCCACCAGCCCCAGCAGCAGGGCGGCGCACCCCGCGCCGCCGCAGCGGAACAGCCGCCCGAAGGGGCGTGCCAGCGCCCGGCCCGCCGCCTCCGCCGCCCCCAGCGCCACCAGCAGGGACGAGACGGCAAAAAACGGGAACAGCGCCGGTATCACCGACGTCAGACACAGCTGTACGCCGTCCCGCACCGCCTGGGCCGCCGTCTCCGCCTGCCGCAGCAGCAGTATCGCCAGCGCCCCGCTGCCCAGCAGTGCCAACACGCGCTTTATCATCACCATCACCGGTCCCCAGCCTATGCGCGCCGCCGCCGGGAAATACCCCGCCCCGGACAGGCAAGTTCCGGTGCGTCCGCGCATAGCGTTCTGTATCATCCGCAGGGAGGTGACGGTGTGGCGGGACTGAAAAAGAAGCTGGCCCAGGTGGGCCAGGAGGCGCTGGAGCGCCTGGAGCTGCCGGTGAACATCGCCGCCGGCGTGGCCCGGATCGAGCTGCTGGGCAACCGGGAGCTGTATATGGACCGGCACCGTGGCGTGCTGGCCTACACCACCGAGGCGGTGGATGTCAACGGGGGCGGCGTGGTGGTCCGCGTCCGGGGCCAGGACCTGCAGCTGCTGGTGATGACGGAGCAGGAGCTGCGGATCACCGGAAAAATATCCGGCATCGATCTGGTGGAGTAAGGGGGGGCGCCGTGTACCGTAAAGCAGTGAATTATCTCCGCGGTCAGGCGGTGGCTGAGGTGGTCTGTACCGCGCCGGAGCGCGTGGTGAACCTGTGCGCCGCCCACGGCATTCCCTTCTGGGACCTGACTTGGCTGACGGAGACATCCTTCCGCGTGACCACCACCCTGTCCGGCGCGCGGCGCCTGGCCGAGGTGACGGCGGACATCGGCGCACAGGTGACCGTGTGCCGAAAGTCCGGCGCGCCGGAGCTGTGGCGGCGGTGCAGGCACCGGTATGTGCTGCTGGCGGCGGCGCTGGTGCTGCCGCTGCTGCTGGCGGTGGGCAGCGCCTTCATCTGGGACTTCGAGGTCACCGGCAACGACACCGTCCCCACGGAAAGCGTATTGCAGGCACTGGAACGATGCGGCGTGCGCGTGGGCACGCATGGTGTGGGTCTGGACCAGGACGAGCTGCGGAACCGGGGGCTGCCGCTGCTGCCGGACGTGGTGTATCTGGCGGTGAACGTCAGGGGCTGCACCGCCCATGTGCAGGTGGTGGAGCGCGTCCGCCCGCCGCATCTGTACCGGGACAGCGACGTGCAGAACATCGTGGCGGCCAGAGACGGGCTCATCACGAAGATCGAGGCGCTGGACGGGGTGACCTGCGCGGCGGTGGGCGAAACGGTGCAGGCGGGGCAGGTGCTGCTGTCCGGGGTGGCTGACTCGCCCCGGGGCTGCCGGTATATGCGGGCCACCGGGCGGATCTGGGCCCGGACATGGTATGAGTGGACGGTGCCCGTACCTCTGGAGACGGTGCTGAAGGACGGCACGGAGCCCGTGAAGACCCGCACCCATACCGCGCTGGACCTCGGACGGCACCGAATTGCGCTGCCTGCGGGGGACAGCATATTGCAGGGCCGGGAAAACTGTGATAAAATAATACGATACCGTGGCGTGCAGCTGCCCTTCGGGCTGCGCCTGCCGGTAACGCTGGTAACAGAGACGGTGGCCGAGCGCGCGGTGTACGACGGTGAACGTCCGGAGGATGAGGCCCGCGCCGAGGGACAAAAGCAGCTGGAGGCCCAGTTGGCGCAGACCATCGGAGACGATGGCCGTGTTCTGAAAGCGGACGTATCCGCCCGGCGGCAGGGCGCGTACCTTATGGTGACGCTGCGGGCGGAGTGCGAGGAACAGATCGGCGTGGACGCGCCGCTGACTATAACAAGCGATACAGGGAGGTAAACCCAAAACATGGAACAACGTATCGGTATTGAACGCATGGAGGAGGCCGTCAATCTTTTCGGCTCCTTCGACGAGAATATCCGGCTCCTGGAGGCGGAATTTCAGGTGCAGGCGGTGAACCGGGGCGGCGAGATCGTGGTGTCCGGCGAGCCGGAAAACGTGATGCTGGCGGTGAAGGCGGTGCAGGCGCTGCTGACCCTGTCCAATAAGGGCGAGACGATCACCGACCAGCACGTGCGCTACGTCATCGGGCTGGTGCGCTCCGGCCAGGCCGAGCGCATCAGCGAGCTGACCCAGGACGTGATCTGCATCACCAGCAAGGGCAGGCCCGTCAAGCCCAAGACCATCGGCCAGAAGGAGTACGTCAACGCCATCCTGAAGCAGACCGTCACCATCGGTGTGGGCCCTGCCGGCACCGGCAAGACGTACCTGGCGGTGGCGGCGGCGGTGGCCGCCTTCCGGGACAAGCAGGTGAACCGCATCATCCTCACCCGTCCGGCGGTGGAGGCCGGCGAACGGCTGGGCTTCCTGCCCGGCGATCTGCAATCGAAGGTGGACCCCTACCTGCGCCCGCTGTACGACGCACTGTTCGACATGCTGGGCGCGGAGACGTACCAGAAGTATCTGGAGCGCGGCAACATCGAGGTGGCGCCCCTGGCCTATATGCGCGGGCGGACGCTGGACGACAGCTTTATCATTCTGGACGAGGCCCAGAACACCAGCCGTGAGCAGATGAAGATGTTTCTCACCCGCATGGGCTTTGGCTCCAAGGTGGTCATCACCGGCGATGTGACCCAGATCGACCTGCCCACCGACAAGGTCAGCGGTCTGAAGGAGGCCATGAAGGTGCTGCGGGACGTGGAGGGCGTGGCCATATGCAGGCTCACCAAGGAGGACGTGGTGCGCCATGTGATGGTGCAGCGCATCATCGAGGCCTACGCCAAATTTGAGGAGAAAAAGAAATGAAACGACACTATATCCCGGTGACCGCCGATGTCCCCGGTGTCAGCGAGGGCACACGCAGCTTTCTCCGCAGGGTCATCCGCACAGCGCTGGCCGAGCAAGGGGTGGACTTCCCCTGCGAGGTGGATGTGCTGGTGACCGGCGACGCGGGCATCCACTCCATCAACCTGGAGATGCGTGGGGTAGACCGCCCTACGGACGTGCTGAGTTTTCCGGAGTTTGAACTGACTCCCGGCGAGCTGCCCGGCGCGGAGGACGCCGACCCCGGCACCGGCTATGTGCCCCTGGGGGACATGGTCATCTCTCTGGAGCGCGTGAAGGCGCAGGCGAAGGAATACGGCCACGCCAACCGCCGGGAGTTGGCGTATCTGGCGGTACACTCCGTGCTGCACCTGTTGGGCTACGACCACCTGGACGAGGGCCCCATGAAGGCCCAGATGCGCGAAAGAGAAGAGGCCATCATGTCCGTGCTGGGCCTGGAACGAAAATAACGCTGCACGAAAATTGCTCAAATGAAAGAAAGTTGAGGATCACCTATGAACATCACAAAAACCGCAATGATCACCGTGTGCGGACGGCCCAATGTGGGCAAGTCCAGCCTGACCAACGCCCTGGTGGGCGAGAAGATCGCCATTGTTTCGGACAAGCCCCAGACCACCCGCAACCGCATTTACGGCGTGGTGAACCGGGGCGATACCCAGTATGTGCTGCTGGATACGCCGGGCCTGCACAAGCCCCGTTCCCGGCTGGGGGACTATATGGTCAAGGTGGTGCGGGAGAGCCTCAGCGACGTGGAGTGCGCGCTGCTGCTGGTGGAGCCCATCCCCCATGTGGGCGAGCCGGAGAAGGTCCTTTTGCAGCGCATCCGGGAGGAGCAGCTGCCCTGCGTGCTGTGCATCAACAAGATCGACACGGTAGAGAAAAAGGAGGCCCTGCTGGAGGTCATCGCGGCGTACAGCGCGGCCTATGACGGCTTTGATGCCATCATTCCCATCTCCGCCCGGACCGGCGACGGCCTGGATGAGCTGATGCGGCAGCTGTCCCAATACGCCCAGGAGGGCCCCCAGCTGTTCCCCGACGGCATGACCACCGACCAGGCGGACAGCCAGGTGTGCGCGGAGATCGTCCGGGAGAAGATGCTGCGCTGCCTTGACAAGGAGATCCCCCACGGCACGGCGGTGGAGGTGACGAAGTTCTCCGAACGGGAGGACACGGGCATCATCGACCTGGACGTGACCATCTACTGCGAGAAGGCCAGCCACAAGGGCATCATCATCGGCAGAGGCGGCGAAATGCTCAAGCGCATCAGCTCCGCGGCCCGTCGGGATATTGAGAAATTCATGGGCACGAAGGTGTACATGGAGACGTGGGTGAAGGTCAAGGAAAATTGGAGAGATAATCCGAATTTCATCAGAAGTCAGGGCTATAACGAGGAGTAAGGCTGCGGTCGCAGCATGCACTCCGGCCAGTTTTCCTGCGAGCGGAGCGAGCCGCCGCGCATGCGGCGTGAATTCGAAGAATTCCGTAGGCGGAATTCATTTCCGCCGTAAAGCGATAAAATGCGGGGTCCCCGCTCGATGGGACATCGAGTGGGGCAAACTGGCGGGATAATCCCAACTTCATCAGAAGTCAGGGCTACAACGAGGAATAACATCAACAAATTTCCAGCCATAAAACCGGCGAAAGCTCCCATGCTAACGACATGGAGGTGTTCGCGTGGACTACTGGGAATTATTTTTGGACACCGGCGCGCCGGAGGCGTATCTGCTGTACCGCGGGGCCCAGGAGGCTGTATGCAAAGTGGAAAGACCGTGACCGGCGGCGTGGTGCTGCGGGTCACAGACACAAAGGAGACAGATCGGATATTGACGGTGCTGACGGCGGACCGGGGGAAGATACCCCTGATCGCCCGGGGTGCGCGGCGAAAGAACAGCCGCCTGGCGGCGGCCTGCCAGATGCCGGCCTATTCCGAGCTGACCATTTTCAAGCGGGGCAGCTGGTATATGCTGGATGAGGCGTCGCCCATCGAGCTGTTCGACGGGCTGGGCCGGGACATCGAGCTGCTGGCGCTGGCGGCGTGGTTCTGTGAGCTGACGGAGGCGGTGTGCGCCGAGGAGACGCCCTGCCCTGAGATACTGTCGCTGCTGCTGAACGCCCTGTACGCCCTGTGCCGCACGGGGAAGGACCCGCGGCTGGTGAAGGCGGCGTTCCAGTTCCGACTGATGGCGCTCTCTGGCTTTGAGCCGCTGGCGGAGGAATGCGCCGTGTGCGGAACGGCACAGCCGGAGGGACCGGTGCTGGACATCTCCGGCGGATTTGTGGCGTGCGGAACGTGCAGGGGCCCGGAGCGCAGCTTCCGGCTGCCGCTGACCGAGGCTGGTCTGGCGGCGCTGCGGCACGTGCTGTACGCGGACCCCAGGCGGCTGTACAGCTTTACGCTGGAGCCGGGCGCCCTGCAGGCGCTGGATCAGGCGGGCGAGGCGTTTATCGCCGCCCAGCTGGAGCGCGGGTTCCGGACGCTGGACTATTACAAGGCCCTGTTGGGATAACAGGAGGACATACATACATGAGCGAGTTATTTGAGAAATCTATCCGCACACTGGAGCTGCCGGCGGTGCTGGAGCTGCTGGCGCGCCATGCGGTCAGCGACGAGGCCAAGGCCCGGTGCCTGCGGCTGCGTCCTGCCACAGACGCGGCGGCGGTGGAGCACCTGCTGGATGAGACGGACGCGGCCAAGACGCGGCTGGGCCTGCACGGCAGTCCGTCCTTTGCGGGCGTGAAGGACGTATCCCAGGCACTGGACCGGGCGGACCACGGCGGCGTGCTGAACACCCGGGAGCTGCTGGATGTGGCCGGCGTGCTGACCGCTGCGCGGCGGGTCAGCGACTATGACGCGGAGCGTCAGGGGGAGGCCACGGCCATCGACCGGCTATTCTCTGCCCTTCATGTGAACCGCTATCTGGAGGATAAAATACGCGGCGCCATACTGGACGAAGAGACCATCGCCGACACCGCCAGCCCGGAGCTGGCGGACATACGGCGGAATATGCGCGCTGCGGCCAGCAAGGGACGGCAGATCCTGCAGCGGATCATCTCGTCGCCCTCCTACGCCAAGGTGCTGCAGGAGGCGCTGATCACCCAGCGGGACGGGCGGTTCGTGGTGCCGGTAAAGGCGGAGTGCAAGGGCAGTCTGCCGGGTCTGGTGCACGACATCTCCTCCTCCGGGGCCACGCTGTTCGTGGAACCCATGGGCGTGGTGCAGGCCAATAATGAATTGAAGGAATTGCAGGCCCGTGAGGAAAAGGAGATCGACCGGGTGCTGCGTATACTGTCCGGCGAGTGCGCGGCGCAGCGGGAGAACATCCTGTACGACTACGACCTGCTGGTGCAGCTGGACACCATTTTCGCCCGGGCACAGCTGAGCTATGCCATGGACGCGGGGCGGCCGCTGGTGCGGAAGCGGGGCGGCATCGACCTGAAGCGGGCGCGGCATCCCCTGCTGGACCCGGCCAAGGCGGTGCCGGTGACGGTGGCGCTGGGCGGTGCGTATGACACGCTGGTCATCACCGGCCCCAATACCGGCGGCAAGACCGTGACGCTGAAAACGCTGGGGCTGCTGTGCCTGATGGCCCAATGCGGCCTGCACATCCCCGCCGGCGACCAGAGCGCCGTGCAGGTGTTCGACCGGGTGCTGGCGGACGTGGGCGACGAGCAGAGCATCGAGCAGAGCCTGTCCACCTTCTCGGCGCACATGGCCAACACGGTGGAGATACTGAAGCTGGCGGATGAGAAGAGCCTGATCCTGTTCGACGAGCTGGGGGCGGGCACCGACCCGGTGGAGGGCGCGGCGCTGGCCATCGCCATCATCCAGGATGTGCGGCGCAAGGGCGCGCTGACGGCGGCCACCACCCATTACGCGGAGCTGAAGACCTTTGCCATGACCACGGCGGGGGTGGAGAACGCCAGCTGTGAGTTCGATGTGCAGACGCTGCGGCCTACCTACCGGCTGCTCATCGGCATACCGGGCAAGTCCAACGCCTTTGCCATCTCCCGGCGGCTGGGGCTGGACGAGAGCGTCATCGAGGACGCCAAGGCCCAGATGGACAGTGAATCCGTGCGGTTCGAGGACGTGCTGACCCAACTGGAGGAGAAGCGCCAGCGGCTGGAGAAGGCCCAGGGCGAGGCGGACCGACTGTGGCGCCAGCGTGAGGAGGACGCGCGGAAGGCGCGGACCTTCCGTGAGCAGATGGAGAAGGCCAAGGACAACGCCCGGACCAAGGGCGAGGCCGAGGCGCGGCGCATCGTGCAGCAGGCCCAGCGGCAGGCGGATCAGGTGTTCGCCGAGCTGGACGAGCTGCGGAAACAGCAGCAGCGGTCGGACTATCAGGCCGTGAATGACCGGAAAAGCGATATACGCCGCCGCCTGAACGAGGCGGAGACGGCGCTGCACCAACGGGACGAGGATACAGAGCCGGTACCCGCGCCCAGCCGGCCCATCGCCGTGGGCGACACGGTGGAGCTGGCCGGTGTGCGTACCGGTGCCGCGGTGCTGGCGGTCAACGGCGACGGCACGCTGCTCCTGCAGGCGGGCAAGATGAAGATGACCGTGAAGGCCGCGCAGGTGCGCCTGCTGGAAACGGCGGAGGAGATCGAGAAGAAGAAAAAGCAGTCCGCCGCCGCGCAGCAGCGCAGCGGACCGGCGGTGTCCATCAACACCGGGGCGCGGGCGTCCGCCGAGCTGGACATCCGGGGCCTGGAGACGCTGGAGGCCGAGAGCGTGGTGGAGAACTACCTGGACGCGGCATCCCGGTCCAAGCTGGGCACCGTGACCATCATCCACGGCAAGGGCACCGGCGCGCTGCGCGCCGCCGTGCACCAGCTGCTGAAGAAAAACAAACAGGTCAAGTCCTTCCGCCTGGGCCGGTACGGCGAGGGCGAGGCCGGCGTGACCGTGGTAGAACTGAAATGAACAACACCCTCCTGCGCCGGCAGGAGGGTGCTGCTTTTTCAGCGGGAGATAAAAAGGGCCGGCCGAGCCGGTCCCTTTTATGTATCACAGCTGCTTGATGAAGCAGCGGCGGCGCTTATGCTGTTCGGTCTGAAAATCCTTCCACTGGGACTGGACCTTGTCGTTCAGCTCCAGCATGGGGCCGGTCTCGGCCTGCTTGATGCCCAGCTTGTGGCAGCCTTTCATGGCCTTGCTGAGGATAATGGCGTTGACACCCTTTTTCTGGTAGTCCGGGTGGACGGCGATGAGCAGCAGGTCCACGGTGTCGTTCCTGCGGAAGGCCTTGAGAACGTCGATCCAGCCGGTGGGCATGAGGCGGCCCCGGTGCTTCTGCAGGGCGGAGGCCAGGCTTGGCGCACCTACGCCGAAGGCCACCATGCGGTCATTTTCATCCATGACGAAGCAGGTGGTGTTGGGATTGATGAGGGGCGCGAACTTGGCGGAGTACTTTTTGATCTGGCGGTCAGAGAGATCCACAGTGCCGTACAGCGGCGCGTAGGCCAGGTTGACCAGCTCGAAAAACGGCTTGAGCAGGGGCAGATAGGACAGGCGGTTCCTGGCCTCGTGAATGTGCAGGCGGTGGCGCTTGAGAACGAAGTCGGAGATCTTCTCCCAGCGCTGTATGGTGGCCTCGTCCTCCGGGACGGTGATAAGCTCCTCGATCCAGTCCACGTCCTTCACATAGCCCAGGGCGGCCATGTGGTCGATGTAGTAGGGATAGTTGTAGTATGTGAAAAAGCAGCTGCGGCGGTCAAAGCCCTCTACCAGCATACCCTCGCGGTCCATGTCGGTGAAGCCAAGGGGACCGTGAACGGCGGTGCAGTCCAGCTCCTTCGCCCAGGCCTCCACCGTGCGGAACAGGGCGGAGGAGACCTCCGGGTCGTCAATGAAATCCACCTGGGTAAAGCGCAGGCGGTTGGCACCCCACTTGTCGTTGGCCTTGCGGGAGTGGATGGCACCGATGCGGCCCACGATCTCCCCGTCGCGCATGGCCAGCCAGCAGCGGGCGTCGCAGTATTCAAAGGCGGGGTTCTTGCTGCGGTCCCAATCGGAGAGATCGTCGCCATAGGTGGCGGGGACGAACTGAGGCACGTCCTTATACAGCTCATTTGGGTAGTCCACGAACCGGCGCAGCTGGGCTTTGTCAGTTACTTCTATAATGGAGACCATTTAGTATACCTCCTGTATCATGCAAACACACATATAGTGTACGACATTATTTCACAAAAAGCAAGGATAGTGACATTAAGAACACATTAACTTTACCCCAATGTTACCCACTGCAAAAAATCAGAAAAAACGTTTGACAAACCGGACAGGCAGGTGTACAATACAGTTGAGCACGAATAGAGTCACCCCCCTCTGTCCGTGCCACCCCCCTGTCGGGTATTCCCCCTTTTACCCGACAACACACCACCACAGGGAGCGCTACGGCGCTCCTTGTGGCCGTCTTGGGGAGGGAGAAAGAGCAGCCGAAAGGCTGCTCTTTCTTCATTTCCGGGGGAATATCTGCCCCATGCCGCCGGGCAAACGGCGCGGAGACAGCAGAGAGCAGCGGCGCCGGAACATCGTTCCGGCGCCGCTGCTTATTGCCGGCATTTCAAGCGCGGAGAGAGTGCCCTGCTTCAGTTCAGAGTGCCGTCCTTTTGCCGGAACAGGGCCTGTACCCGGCGGCGGAGCACGGCGTGCTCCGGCCGGGTCAGCAGCGGGTCGCCGGCTAGCAGCTGCTGCGCGGCATCCCGGGCCTCGGCCAGCAGGGGCATATCGCAGCTGAGATCAGCGGCCTTCAGTGTGGGAAGGCCATGCTGGCGGCTGCCGAAGAAGTCGCCGGGGCCCCGGAGCTTCAGGTCCTCCTCGGCAATGCGGAAGCCGTCGTTCGTCTGGGTCAGGGCTTTCAGCCGCCGTTTCGTGTCGTCATTCTGCACGTCGCTGAGCAGAACACAGTAGCTCTTGGCGCGACCGCGGCCCACCCGGCCGCGCAGCTGGTGCAGCTGGCTCAGGCCGAAGCGGTCGGCGTTCTCCACCACCATCAGCGTGGCGTTGGGCACATCCACGCCCACCTCCACCACGGTGGTGGAGACCAGAATGTCGCTCTCCCCGGCGGCGAAGGCGGCCATGATCTTTTCCTTCTCCTTTGGCTTCATACGGCCGTGGAGCACGGCTATCCGCAGCTCGGGGAAGGTATCCTCCTGCAGGGTCTTGGCGTAGGCCGTCACGGCCTTGCGCTCGTCGGGCAGAGCGTCATCCTCGCCCACCAGCGGGCAGACGATGAACACCTGATGGCCCTCCTGCACCTGCTTGCGGATAAAGCCGTTGAGCCGCGCACGGTATTTTTCGCCCAGAGCGAAGGTCTCCACTGTCTGCCGTCCCGGCGGCAGCTCGTCGATCACGGACACATCCAGATCACCGTAGATGATAAGAGCCAGCGTCCGGGGGATCGGGGTGGCGGACAGCACCAACGTGTGTGGGGCGGCGCCCTTATGGGACAGGGCGGAGCGCTGTTCTACGCCGAAGCGATGCTGTTCATCGGTGATCACCAGACCCAGGCGCGCATACTGCACGTCCGCCGTCAGCAGGGCGTGTGTACCGATGCACAGTGTGATATCCCCGCTTTGCAGGCCGGCCAGAATGGCGCGGCGTTCCCTGACGGGGGTGGAGCCGGTGAGCAGAGCGCACGGCAGGCCGAAGCGGGCGAACAGCGGGGCCAGATTTTCGTAATGCTGGCGTGCCAGTATTTCCGTGGGGGCCATCAGGGCCGACTGCCAGCCGCTTTGGGCGGCGAACCACACGCAGGCGGCGGCCACCATGGTCTTGCCGCTGCCCACATCGCCCTGGCACAGGCGGTTCATGGGCCGGCCGGAGGTCATATCGCCTACGGCGTCCGCGATTGCCCGCCGCTGGGCGGCGGTGAGGGCAAAGGGCAGGGCGGCATAGAAGGGCGCCATGTCCGCCGCTTGACAGGGCAGGCCGGCCACCGTCTCCCGCCGCTGCCGCAGCAGAGACAGACCGCAGCTCAGCAGAAACAGCTCCTCAAATACCAGACGCCGACGCGCGGTGTTCAGCGCCTCCTCCGAGGCAGGAAAGTGGATGTTCTCGTAGGCAAACCCGGCATAGCACAGATGGTGCGCCTGCCGGATCCCGTCCGGCAGCACATCTTCCGGCAGGTCGCGGCACTGGTCCAGCCCCTGGCGTACGGCCTTGGCCACCATAGTCTGTGTCAGCCCCGCCGTCAGGGGATAAATGGGCATGATGCGGCCGGTGAGCAGCTGCTTCCCCTCCGTCTCCAGCAGGGGATTGACCATGCGGCGGCGCACACCGCCGCCCTCGACCTTGCCGTAGAAGATGTATGTCTCTCCCGGATGCAGGACATTTTTGCGGTATTCCTGGTGGAAGAAGGATACATCCAGCACGCCGCCCTCGTCCACAGCCCGTACCTGCACCAGCGTCTGTCCGCCGCGGATACGGGCGGCGGTGGGAGGCTGGGCGATCATGGCCTTGCAGCAGGCGTACTCCCCCTCCGGTAGGTCCCGGATAGGGTAGAGCTGCGAACGGTCTTCCCATCGGCGGGGATAGTAGGCGATCAGGTCGCCCAGGGTGAAAACGCCCAGCTTTTCAAAAGCCTTGGCCCGGGCCTCGCCCACGCCTTTGATATAGCGGATATCGGTATTGAGATCGGCCATGGGTGCCCCTCCTTTGCGGTTTTGTACATTGTACCACAGCCGCACGGCAAAGACAAACGAAAAACCGGGGCGGCAGCGCCGTCCCGGTTTTGTATCTCATTCGTGCTCGGCCAGATAGCGGGCCACATACACGCCGCTGGCGCTGGCGTGGGACAGGGAGTGGGTGACGCCGCTGCCGTCGCCGATGACGAACAGGCCCTTGTGCGGCGTCTCCAGATTTTTATCCAGGGCCACCTCCATGTTGTAGAACTTCACCTCCACGCCGTAGAGCAGCGTGTCGTCGCTGGCGGTGCCGGGGGCGATCTTGTCCAGGGCGTAGAGCATTTCGATGATGCCGTCCAGGATACGCTTGGGCATCACCAGGCTCAAATCGCCGGGTGTGGCGGCCAGCGTGGGGGTCATGAAACCCTTTTCGATGCGCTTGGGGGTGCTGCGCTGGCCGCGGATCAGGTCGCCGAACCGCTGGACCATCACGCCGCCGCCCAGCATATTGCTCAGGCGCGCGATGCTCTCGCCGTAGCCGTTGCTGTCCCGGAACGGCTCGGTGAAGTGTTTGGATACCAGCAGGGCGAAGTTGGTGTTCTCCGTGTGCATGGCGGGGTCCTCATAGCTGTGGCCGTTGACGGTGACGATGCCGTTGGTGTTCTCGTTGACCACCGCGCCTCTGGGGTTCATGCAGAACGTGCGTACCTTGTCCTGATACTTCTCGGTCTTATAGACGATCTTGCTTTCATAGAGCTCATCGGTGATGGGGGCGAACACCTCGGCGGGCAGTTCCACCCGCACGCCGATATCCACACGGTTGGACTTGGTGGGGATATCCAGCGACTGGCAGACGGACTCCATCCATTTGCTGCCGCTGCGGCCCACAGAGATGATGCACTTGCGTCCCGTGAACACGCCCTTGTCCGTTTCGGCCTCGTAGGCGCCATCTTCGGTGATGGACAGCGCCTTTACCGGGGTGAGGAAGTGGAAGTCCACATGGTCCTTCAGCTTGGCGTACAGGTTCTCGAGGACCTTGTAGTTGATGTCCGTGCCCAGGTGCCGCACGGAGGCGTCCAGCAGGTGCAGATTGTTTTGCAGGCACAAGCGCTTGAAGCCGCTGTCGGCGGTGGAGTAGAGCTTCGTCCCCGCGCCGCCGCAGGCCACGTTGATGTCGTCCACATAGTGCATCAGCTCCATGGCCTTCTGCTTGCCGATGTACTCGTACAGTGTGCCGCCGAACTCGTTGGTCAGGTTATATTTGCCGTCGGAAAATGCGCCGGCGCCGCCGAAGCCGTTCATAATGGCGCAGGTCTTGCAGTGAATGCAGGACTTCACCTTGTCGCCGTCGATGGGACAGTGCCGCTTTTCCAGCGGGTTGCCAGCCTCCAGTACGGCCACCTTCCACTCCGGCCTGCGCTGCATCAATTCATAGGCGGAAAAAATACCGCCGGGGCCGGCGCCGATAATGATCACATCATAAGTCATGGAGATACCTCCTTATATTTTATCCGCAGAATATTATAACAAGGAAACGGAAACTTGCAACCCGCAATTTCTTATGGCAGGTATATCAAAATGTAATTTCACTTTTCTTATCGTAAAGCGCTGGTGTTTCGGTTTATCCTGTGCTACAATAGAAAAAATCACACAGGAGGACGCCGCCATGAGCTACGCAGACCGTATATTCAAGGACAATTGCCGGGAGATCCTCACTCACGGCGTATGGGATACCGACCAAAACGTGCGCCCCCACTGGGAGGACGGTACGCCGGCCCACACCGTCAAAAAATTCGGCATTGTAAATCGTTACAACCTGCGCCAGGAGTTCCCCATCCTCACCATCCGTCGAACGTACTTCAAGACCTGTATCGACGAGCTGCTGTGGATATGGCAGCAGAAGTCCAACAACATCCACGACCTCCGCGGGCATATCTGGGACAGCTGGGCCGATGAGAACGGCTCCATTGGCAAGGCCTACGGCTATCAGCTGGCGGTGAAGCACCAGTATCCCGAGGGGGAGATGGACCAGGTGGACCGGGTGCTGTACGACCTGAAGCACAACCCGGCCAGCCGCCGCATCCTGACGAATATCTACAATTTTCAGGATCTGCACGAGATGGCACTGTACCCCTGCGCCTACTCCATGACCTTCAACGTCTCCGGCCATACGCTGAACGCTATCCTGAACCAGCGCAGCCAGGATATGCTGGCGGCCAACAACTGGAACGTGGTGCAGTACGCTGTGCTGGTGCACATGATGGCGCAGGTGTCGGGGCTGGAGGCCGGTGAGCTGGTCCACGTTATCGCCGACGCCCATATCTATGACCGCCATGTGCCCATTATCGAAAAGCTGCTGGAGAAGGACGAGCGTCCCGCGCCTAAGTTCAGCATCGATACGTCCGTGACGGATTTCTATCAGTTCACCCGTGACAGCTTCTCGTTGGAGGGGTACGACCCCCAGCCCTTTGAGGACAAGATCCCGGTGGCCATTTAAGGAGGGAACGCCATGTATGCCATCGTCGCCGTGGATGAGAAGTGGGGAATCGGCAGGGACAACGCCCTGCTGTTCCACCTGCCCGCCGACCTCAAGCGGTTCAAGGAGTTGACCTCCGGGCATACGGTCCTCATGGGCCGCAGGACGCTCCAGTCCCTGCCGGGCGGGAGGGGCCTGCCGAACCGGCGCAATATTGTCCTGACCGGGCAGCGGGGCTTCACGGCAGAACGGGCCGAGATCGTTCACTCTCCGGCGGAGGCACTGCTGACTGCCGATGAGGACAGCTGGGTCATTGGTGGCGAGAGCGTCTATCGGATGTTCCTGCCGCTGTGCGATCGGGTCTATATGACACGAATTGCCGCCGATGGCAGCGCGGACGCCTTCTTCCCTGATCTGGAGCACGATCCCGGGTGGAGACTGGACAAGCGCTCGGCGGATATGGAGGAAAACGGCCTGCGGTTTCGTTATGAGGAGTATGTTCCGGTAAAAGGTGAATAAAATGACCCCCCGATACCGTCGGGGGGTCATTTTATTCTTCCATGTCCACGGTGATGTTGTCGGTGCCGTGCTGTTCAAACTCACCTAAGTACGTCTCCATCCGGGCCATGATCTCATCGTAGTTCTCCGGCGTGATGGGGGGATCGTCCATGTCCCGCAGGGCCAGCTCCTGGGCCAGTATCTCAAAGAACGTGGCGTCCTCATAGGCCATGATGGCCTCATGGATACCGCCGTCGGCAAAGGCGCGGGAGGGGATCAGCTCTCCCTGGTATAGCTCCGTCAGGGGCGCCATGCCGTGGTCCAGGCAGTGGGCAAACACCAGGCTCTCCACCTGGTCGTACTCCTTGATGCGGTCGTCGCCACGGGTGGAGTTCAGCACCCAGTTGCCGATATACACCAGATCCAGCAGACGCCGGAATTGCTTTTCCGTCATGTTCAGTTCCATCATACCACCTCCATCACGGGCAGAAATTCATTTCCACGATTATAGCACGTTCCCGCAGGGATTGCCACAGAAAAAAATGAACAGGTGCGCCAATTTTTAGCTTGTAACGATAGGGGAAACATAGTACAATATATGAGTTAAACTATGCACTGCCGCCGCGGCGGCAGGAAAAAGGAGGGCGCGTATGGATCAGCGGCCTATCGGGGTGTTCGACTCCGGCTCCGGCGGATTGACCGCCGTGCGGGAGATACGTAGCATCCTCCCCTCTGAGAACATTATATACTTCGGCGACACGTCCCGTGTGCCCTACGGCGGGCGCTCGGCGGAAATATTGCTGCGCTACGCCCGGCAGGATGTACATTTCCTGCGGAGCTTTGATGTGAAAGCGCTGCTGGTGGCCTGCGGCACCGTATCTACCAACGCTCTGCCGGTGCTGGCGGCCGAGAACGATATCCCCGTTCTCGGTGTGGTGAAGCCCTCCTGCGCGGCGGCCGCCGCGGCGACCCGAAATAAGCGGGTGGGCCTGATCGCCACGGCGGCATCCGTGCGCTCTGGGGCCTATGAGCGCTGTCTGGCGGCGCTGGACGGCGCCATTCAGGTGTATGTCAAGGCCTGCCCTCTGTTTGTGCCGCTGGTGGAGAACGGGCGTTTCCGCCCCGGTGATCCGGTCATCGAGACGGTGGCCCGGGAGTATCTGGAGCCGCTGCGTGCCACGGGGATCGACACCCTCATCCTGGGCTGCACCCACTATCCGCTGCTGACGGAGATCATCGCGGACATCATGGGCCCTGGCGTGACGCTCATCGACTCCGGCGCTGCGGCGGCGCGGGTCTTGCGGCAGACGCTGTCAGACCGGGGTGCGCTGGCCCAACGTGACCACGGCACACTGACACTGTATGCCAGCGATCAGCCGGAGGACTTCGGTGCGCTGGCAGGGCAGTTTCTGCGGCGACCGCTGGAGAGCGCGGTACAGCACGTAGACATCGAGAGATACTGACATGGACAAGGTACAGGTACTGGCTCGCAGCCACAGTGATTTCGCCGGCGGCGTGGACGAATTGACCTTCCGGGGCACAGGGACGCTGGAAAAGACCGACTATGGCTATCGCCTGCGCTATACGGCGCAGAACGAACTGGACGGAAGCGCCGTGGCCTCGGAGATGCGGCTGGAGACGCAGCAGCATCGGGCCGTTGTCATCACCGAGTCCAAGGACGGCGGCTACGGCCTGCTGCTGGACCCTCAACGGCAAACGGTCACGCAGATCGCCGGCGGCGACGGCGGTGCGCTGACGCTGCACGTGGACACGAAGGAGGTGTCCTGGCACCTGCCCCGAAAGGGCGATGGCCATATCACATTGACGTATACACTGCTGCTGGGCACGCAGGCGCTGTCTGCCCTGCACCTGGCACTGACTTTGACAAAAGAGGAGAAGGACGCATGAATATGATCGAAAGCGCCAAGGCGCAGGTACGGCAGCTGACAGTGGCTGCATATGAAAAGGCTGCGGCCGCAGGGCTGCTGCCTGCCGGTATCACCGCCGAGCCGGCGGTGGAGATCCCCAAGGACACCGCTAACGGCGACTATACCACCACCTTCTGCCTGGCTGCGGCCAAGGCTATGAAGATGAACCCCCGTCAGGTAGCCCAGACGCTTATCGACCATACGACGCTGACGGACAGCTATTTCACCTCCGTGGAGATCGCCGGTCCCGGCTTTATGAACTTCCGCCTGGGCGGCAAGTGGTTCGCCGACACCGTCTCCGGCATTGAGACGGCAGGGGAGAAGTACGGCGAGAACGACACGCTGGCTGGCAGGAAGTACATGGTGGAGTTTGTCTCCGCCAATCCCACCGGCCCCATGCACATGGGTAACGCCCGGGGCGGCGTGCTGGGAGACACTTTGGCCAGCGTGCTGCAAAAGTCCGGTGCGGACGTGTGGCGTGAGTTCTACGTCAACGACGCGGGCAACCAGATCGAAAAGTTCGCCAAGAGTCTGGAGGCCAGGTACTTCCAGATCATCAAGGGCGAGGACGCGGTGGAATTCCCCGAGGACGGCTACCACGGCGACGATATCCGGGAGTTGGCTCAGGCCTTCTACGAGAATGAGGGCGATAAGTATCTGGACTGCGACGAAAAGACCCGCCATGACGCCCTGGCCCAGTTCGGTCTCAGCGTCAATATCCCCAAGATGAAGGCCGATCTGGCCCGGTACGGCATTCAGTACGACCAGTGGTTCTTCGAGTCTTCCCTTCACGACAGCGGCTATGTGGCTGACACAGTGCAGGCGCTGACGGACAGGGGCTATACCTATGAGAAGGACGGCGCGCTGTGGCTGAAGACCTCCGATATCCTGGCCGCCCAGCTGCGGCAGGAGGGCAAGAGCGACGAGGCTATCGAAAAGCTTGGCCTGAAGGACGACGTGCTGCGCCGCGCCAACGGGTTCTATACCTACTTCGCTGCCGATATTGCCTATCACCGCAACAAATTCGCCGTCCGCGGCTTTGACAAGGTCATCAACATCTGGGGCGCCGACCACCACGGCCATGTGGCCCGGCTGAAGGGTGCTATGGACGCTCTGGGCCTGGATGGCCAGCACCGGTTGGACATCGTGCTGATGCAGCTGGTGAAGCTGGTCCGCGACGGCGAGACCGTCCGTATGTCCAAGCGCACCGGCAAGGCCATCAGTCTCACCGACCTGCTGGACGAGATCCCTGTGGATGCCTGCCGCTGGTTTTTCAACGCCAAGCCGGAGACGCAGATGGAGTTCGACCTGGGTCTGGCCGTCCGGGAGGACAGCGAGAACCCGGTCTACTATGTCCAGTATGCCTACGCCCGTATCTGCACGCTGGTGAAGGCGCTGGCGGCGGAGGGATATACCGTTCCCGCCGCGGCGGAGGCTGATCTGTCCGTCCTGACCGCCGACGAGGAGAAGGCCCTCATCAAGCAGCTGGCCCAATACCCTGCCGTGGTGCAGTTGGCCGCCCGGGACTACGATCCCAGCTTCATCAACCGCTATCTGGTGGAGCTGGCTGCCGCGTTCCACAAATTCTACAACGCCTGCCGCATCAAGGGCGAAGCGGAGAACGTGCTGCTGGCACGGCTGAAGCTGGCGGACACCGCCCGCGCCGTGCTGAAAAACGGCATGACGCTCATTGGCTGCTCTGCACCGGAGAAGATGTAAACTATGAAAAAGCCACCCCATGAGGGGTGGCTTTTTCACGTCTCAAAGAACAGTCGGACGGCCCAGGCCGCGGCCAGGTAGGCAGCCAGGTCCGCCGTCAGGGCGGCAGGAATGGTGTAGCGTGTTTTTCTGATCCCCGCCGCGCCGAAATAGACGGCGACGGTGTAGAACGTCGTCTCGGTGCAGCCCAGCATCACGGCGGCGCAACGCCCGATGTAGCTGTCCGGCCCGTATTGGCGCATGATATCGCCGCCGGCAGCCAGCGCGCCGGAGCCGGACAGCGGGCGTATTACCAGCAGCGGCGCCGTCTCCGGCGGTACGCCCAGAACGGTGAGCGCCGGGGCGAGCAGAGCCGTCAGGGCATCCAATGCGCCGGAGGCCCGCAGCATATACACCGCCGTCAGCAGGGCGGCCAGCGCCGGCAGAATGGATACCGCTACCTGCAGGCCGCTTTTTCCTCCAGTGACAAGGGCGTCATAGACATCCACGCGCCGCCGGGCGCCCCACAGGGAGGCGCCGGACAGCAGCAGCGGCAGTATCCAGGCGGAAAATGGCTCCATCTCATGTCCTCCACACCCGGCCCAGCACCCGGGCGCAGGCCAGGCCCGCTGTCACCGACAGCGCCGAGGACAGCCACACCGCCGGCAGGATATCCAGCGGCGCGGCGCTGCCCAGTCCGCCCCGCAGGGCGGCCACGGTGGAGGGCAGCAGCTGCACCGAGGCGGTGTTCAGTACCACCAGACGGCACAACTCGTCGCTTGCGGTGCCGCTGCAGCCCACCGCCATACGCCTGGCGGCCTGTATACCCGCCGGCGTGGCGGCGTTGCCCAGCCCCAGCAGATTGGCGCTGACGTTAGCACTGAGGGCATCCAGCGTCTCCTCGTCCCGCCCTGCCTGGGGCAGCAGACGCCGCAGGACCGGGCGCAGCAGGCGGCTCAGTCCCGCCGCCATGCCGCTGCGCCGCATCAGCTCCAGTACACCGGACCACAGGCACAGCGCCCCGGCCATGACCAGTACCAGCTCCACCGCAGCAGCGGCACCCTCCAGTGTCGCCGCTGTCACCGCCGACAGACGGCCGCTGACTGCACCGTACACCAGGGACACCGTTACCATCAGCGTCCAGAATATCCCCATCACCACACCGCGCACCTCCTTACGGGAGAAGTCTACGCGGCGGTCTGTGCGGTTATTTGCAAAAATTCTCGACACGTTTCGAATTGTTGTTGACATGCTTCGTTGAATATGTTAAAGTACAGGTATAAAATTTGCGGGGATTTTGTTATTACTGCATAGAGGGGGGGAGGACATGAAATCTACCGGTATTGTCCGCCGCATCGACGAGCTTGGCCGGATCGTGGTCCCGATCGAAATGCGCCGCGCGCTGGATATCGGCGAGCGTGAGACAATGGAGATCAGCGTGGAGGGCGACGGCATCGTGCTGCGCCGCGCCCATGTGGGATGCGTGTTCTGCGACGGGAACAAGGACATATCCACGTTCCACGGTAAGAGCGTCTGTGCCAAGTGCAGGCGCGAGCTGCAAAAGACCTGAAAACAAGAAAAAACAGTGCCGCCCACTGGGGCGGCACTGTTTTTTTCGTCTTATGCTTTCAGCGCGGTATCGTACAGGGCGTTGCGGGGCAGGCCGGTGTCGTCCGCTACCCGACGCACGGCCTCTTTCAGCTTCATACCGCCGTCCCGCAGGGCCAGCACCCGTGCTGCGCCCTCTTCCAGCGTCAGGGCCGGCAGGTTCTGCTTCTCCCGGCCCGCTACCACCAGAACGTACTCCCCCCGTGGCTCGTTGTCCCGGTAGAAGGCCGCGGCCTGGGCCAGTGTGGTGCGGACAGTGTCTTCATGGAGCTTTGTCAGCTCACGGCACAGGGCGGCGGGCCTGTCTCCCAGCAGCTCCACCATGTCGGCGAGGGTTTGACGCAGGCGGTGGGGCGCCTCGTGAAACACCATGGTGCGCGCCTCACCGGTCAGCTCCTCCAGAGCAGCACGGCGCTCTTTTTTACCGGAGGGCAGAAAGCCCTCGAAGGTGAAGCGTCGGGTGTCCAGCCCGGACACGGCCAGGGCGGCGATGGCGGCGCAGCAGCCGGGAATGGCCTGTACCGTCACGCCGTTTTCGGCGCACAGGGCCACCAGCTCCTGCCCCGGATCGCTGATGGCCGGGGTGCCGGCATCGGTGACCAGCGCGCACGTTTCGCCGGAGAGCAGACGTTCCAAAATGGCCTGACCCGCCGCAGCGCGGTTGTGCTCGTGGTAGCTGACAAGCGGCTTTTTGATGTCAAAATGGTTCAGCAGCTTCACGCTGACGCGGGTGTCCTCCGCCGCGATGAAGTCTGCCTGGGCCAGCGTTTCTGCGGCGCGGGGCGAGAAGTCGCTCAGGTTGCCGATGGGCGTGGCCACCAGATACAGGATACCTGCCATTGGGAATTACCCCCTGTCCTTGAAATAAATGCGGCGCAGCTCGCCGCCTTCGCCGCCGTCTGCTTGTAGCAGCAGCGGCGTGTGCACCGCCAGTCCGGCCCCGCCGTGACGGCGGCAGGACAGCAGCACCAGCCGCGGCGGCGTCTGTGCGTCCTTCTGCACGAAGCGCAGCACCTTCGGCTCCAGCCGGTGGCGGCGCAGGACGTCCATCAGCTCCGCCGTCCGTTCCGCCCGGTGGACCAGGCAGAACCGTCCACCGCTGCGGAGCAGATACGCTGCCGCAGCACACAACTGGTCAAAGGTGCAGGCGGTTTCGGACCGGGCCGTGCCCCGGCTTCCCTCCGCCACCCGTCCTGTGTGGGGCGGGAAATAGGGCGGATTGGCCACGCACAGGTCGAAACTCCCGGCTTTTGGCAGAGCTGTCCGATCCCGCAGGTCGGCCCGCAGCACGGCAACGCGGTCCTCCAGACCATTGACGGCGGCGTTTTCTTCCGCCAGCGCACAGGCAGCACTGTCGATATCAATGTTGGTGATGTGCAGTTCCTGCTGCCGCGCCAGCAGCAGGAGGCCCAGCAGGCCGATCCCGGCGCCCAGGTCACAGACGCGCTCACCACGCCGCACTTCGGCAAAGTCTCCCAGCAGGAACGTGTCGGTGGAGGGCTTGAACACGTTGTCGTCAAAGCGGAAGCGAAAACCGCCCGGCCACAGCTCATCCCAGTGCTCCATGCCGCTTCCTCCTCTGCACATAGCTGTACTATCAGTTGACAAAGGTGTGTCTGTCCTTATCAACTGATGGTATCACAATGATACCATTATGATACCATTGTAATACAAAAATCGATAGGATACAACAAAAAAGTGACCGGCACCGCCGGTCACTTTTCCTCATCGTTGTGCTTGGTTCAATTACTCAGCGGGGCTGATAGCGCCGTTGGGACAGGTGTCAGCGCAGGAACCGCAGTCCAGGCAAGCGCCGGCGTCGATGACGTAACGATCATCACCCTGAGAGATAGCGCCCACGGGGCAAGCATCAGCGCAAGCGCCGCAGCTCACGCAAGCAGAACCGATCTGATAAGCCATAGTAAGTACCTCCATTAAGATTGTAAACACATTGTACCATGAAAAATGAAAAAATCAACCCCATTTTCCGTGGAAATTCAAGGTTTTTAGTTAGCATACACTAACTCGCGAAATCCCGGGAAACGCCCGTTCATCCGCCGGTGACCACCATGTACAGCAGTGCCGCTGTCTCCCTCGCCCAGTAGCCGGCGGTCAGGAACCAGGGGCTGGCGCAGCCGTCGGAATACGGTGTCAGGCCGCTGCGCTGCGCCCAGATGGCGGCGCGGAGCTGGTGGAAGTTGTCCGAGGCGATGGCCACATCCGTGGACAGGCCCTTCTCCCGCAGCAGCGCGGCGGAGAAGGCCAGGTTCTCTTCGGTGGAGGCGGACTGGTCTTCCAGCAGGATACGCTCCGGCGCGATGCCCATGGACACCAGCGTGTCACGGATACATTGGGCCTCGCTGATGGGTTCACTGCCGTTCTGCCCGCCGGAGGCGACGCACAGGGCGTCCGGGTGTGCGGTCAGATAGTCATAGGCCGCGTTGATGCGGCCCCGCAGCATCAGGCTGGGGTGGCCGTCCGGAAACACCTGACAGCCCAGCACCACCACGGTGCAGTCCTGTCCGTCGGCGGGCCGGTCCGCGGCGGCCATGGCCATTTTACCCAGCGTTACCAGAATGGCCGTCATACACACGGCGATCACGCAGCCCACCAGCGCGCGAAGCCATTTTGGCCGCAGCAAGCGGCGGAAGAAGTCCGGCCATGTGAGCCACGCGGCGCACAGCAATAGCAGCGCCGCCGGCCAGACCATGCCGAAGTGCAGGATACCTATGCCCAGCGGCAGCAGGAAGAACACCGCCGCCAGCAGGCAGAGGACAGCCAATATATGCCGTAGGACCTTTGCCATGTCAGTTCTCCTTGATATGTCCGGCGATGCGCTGCATGATCATATCCAGCGCCACCAGGTTGTGTCCGCCCTCCAGCACGATGATGTCCGCAAACTTCCGCGTGGGCTCTACGAACTGCTCGTGCATGGGCTTCACGGTGGTCAGGTACTGATTTACCACGGACTCCAGCGACCGTCCGCGTTCCTCCACGTCCCGCAGGGCGCGGCGCAGGATACGCACATCGGCGTCTGTTTCCACAAAGATCTTGATGTCCAACAGGTCACGCAGCGCCTTGTTCTGGAAGATCAGGATGCCCTCCACGATGACCACCTTGGTGGGCTTGATCTCCACCGTCTCGTCGGTACGGTTGTGGATGGCGTAGTCGTACACGGGGCAGTGGATGGTCTCGCCCCGCTTCAGCGCCTTCAGGTCCTCGATCATCAGGTCGGTGTCGAAGGCGTCGGGATGGCCGTAGTTTTGCAGGCAACGCTCGGCGAAGGGCCTGTCCTGCCGCTTGTAGTAGTTGTCGTGGTGTACCACACTGATGTCGCTGCCGAAGCGTGCAGCCAGGTGCTCGGTGAGCGTGGTCTTGCCGCTGCCGGTGCCGCCGGCGATGCCGATGAAAATGGTGTTCATAGTTGCGCCTCCCCGCATTTCTCTGGCTCTATTATAAGAAGCGCGGCCGGGAAAAGCAAGTGCCGGCGTGAAGTGTTGTAAAAAAAGGATGAATTTCCTCGAAATGCAGTTGACGGGCGGCACAAAAATGAGTATGATATGTATTATGTAAATCCAATGCCCGGTATGGAGGTTTTCTATAATGAGTCTGATCAAATGTCCCAAGTGCGGAGAGATGTTCTCCGATAGCTATAAGACCTGCCCCTTCTGCGAGGAGGACGAGGCCTATTACAGCGGTAAGCTGCGGAAGAGCCGTGGCCGCCGCGCCGCCGAGAGCCGCCGCCGCAAAACGCCCAGCATCCTGGGCCCCGTGGCCGTCATTGTTCTGATCCTGCTGGCGGCGCTGGTGGTGTGGCTGATCTTCGGCGACCAGATCAAGGAGGCCATCACCGGCGAAAAGCCCCCCATTACCGATGTGGACAAGCCCGACGACACCATCGACAAGCCTGACGACACGCCCGTCACGCCGACTATCTCCCTGAACCGCACCGTTCTGGTGCTGAATGTGGGCGAGAAGGACGAGCTGAAGGTCAACGGCACGGAGGACGCTGCGGCCTGGAGCAGCAGCGCGCCCACCGTGGCCAGCGTCAACTCCGCCGGTGAGGTGACGGCGCTGACCAAGGGCAACGCGGTCATTACCGCCGAGGTGAACGGCGAGTCCGTCACCTGCACCGTCACCGTCAGGGATGAGAGCGACGCGCCGGATAACGGCACCGATACGCCCGACAACAACAGCACGACCACCAAGCCCAATAACAGCAACAAGCCCAGCACCGGCAGCGTGGATGTCAGCAAGCTGAAGCTGAAGAGCGTGTATGACACCTATATCGACCCGGTGGACGGCGCGTTCGATATCTCCATGAGCCTCAAGGAGCCGGCCAGCCAGTTCACTGTGGAGGGTACGACCATGACCGCCACCTGGTCCGGCGGCAGCAGCTCCATCGCCACCGTCACCTCTGACGGCACCATCAAGCCCATTGGCCGGGGGACCACGACGCTGACCATCAAGATCGGCAGCACCGAGATCTCCTGCACGGTCCGTGTGACCAGCTGACAAGTCATAAAAACCGCCGCCATACCCGTGTATGGCGGCGGTTTTTTCCATTTGTTTCCGGGATTTAGAATATCTGATAATTGACGGTTTCTCTGTGGAATGATACAATAGAAAGAACGGAAACCGACGGCGGCTGTTCCGCCGCAAAATACAAAGTGAAGGAGCCGTGATGTATGTACCGTATCGTCAAGAAAGAAGCGCTCAAGCCCACTGTGATCCTCTATGAGATCGAGGCACCCATGGTGGCCAAAAAGGCAGAGCCGGGCCAGTTCATCATCCTGCGCGTGGATGAGAACGGCGAGCGTATCCCCATCACTATCCATGATTATGACCGCGAGAAGGGCACCGTGACCATCATCGTCCAGACCGTGGGCGCCACCACCGAGAAGCTGAGCCACAAGCAGCAGGGCGAGTGCCTGCACGACTTTGTGGGTCCCCTGGGCAAGCCCACTGAGACCGAGGGCAAGAAGAAGGTCTGCGTGGTCGGCGGCGGCGTGGGCTGCGCCATCGCGTATCCTGTGCTGAAGAAATTTCACGACTGCGGCGCCGAGGTCCACGCGGTGGTCGGCTTCAAGAGCAAGGACGTGGTCATTCTGGAGGATAAGTTCAAGGCGGTCTCCTCCGTGCTGAAGGTCTGCACCGACGACGGCTCCTACGGCCGCAAGGGTCTGGTCACCGAGGCACTGAAGGAACTGCTGGACGAGGGCAATGTGTACGACGAGATCTTCGCCATCGGCCCCATGGTGATGATGAAGTTCGTCTGTAAGACCACCGCGCCCTACAATATGCCCACCACCGTCTCCATGAGCCCCATCATGATCGACGGCACCGGTATGTGCGGCGGCTGCCGCCTGACCGTGGGCGGCGAGACGAAGTTCGCCTGCGTGGACGGCCCTGACTTCGACGGCCAGAAGGTGGACTGGGATCTGGCGGTGAAGCGCAACCAGATGTACCACGACTTCGAGGTGCGTAAGCACGAGGAAGTCTGCAATCTGTTCAAGCAGGAGGTAAAGTAAGATGGCTGCTAAGATCAATATGCGTTTGGACAAGAACGAAATGCCCTCCCAGGACCCCAATGTCCGCAACAAAAACTTCCTGGAGGTGGCCCTGGGCTACACCGAGGAGCAGGCGCTGGACGAGGCGGCCCGCTGCCTGAACTGCAAGAACCACCCCTGCGTGGACGGCTGTCCCGTCAACGTGCGTATCCCCGAATTCATCCAGAAGATCGTGGAGAAGGACTACGAGGGCGCCTATCAGGTCATCCACCAGACCAGCTCTCTGCCCGCTGTGTGCGGCCGCGTGTGTCCCCAGGAGAGCCAGTGCGAGATGCACTGCGTCCGCGGCAAGAAGGGCGACCCCGTGGGTATCGGCCGTCTGGAGCGCTTTGTGGCTGACTGGCACAACGCCCACAGCACCGAGGCCGCGGCGGTCCCCGCCCCCAACGGCCATAAGGTGGCTGTGATCGGCTCCGGCCCCGCGGGCCTGACCTGCGCCGGCGACCTGGCCAAGAAGGGCTATGAGGTCACGGTGTTCGAGGCGCTGCATCTGGCCGGCGGCGTGCTGGTGTACGGCATTCCCGAGTTCCGTCTGCCCAAGGCCATCGTCCAGAAGGAAGTGGACGGGCTGAAGGCCATGGGCGTCAAGGTGGAGACCAACACCGTGGTGGGCCGCACCATCACCATCGACGAGCTGATGGAGGAGTACGGCTTTGAGGCCGTGTTCATCGGTTCCGGCGCGGGCCTGCCCATGTTTATGAACATCCCCGGCGAGAACCTGAAGGGCGTCTATTCCGCCAACGAGTTCCTGACCCGTATCAACCTGATGAAGGCCTACCGCGAGGACAGCGACACCCCCATCATGGACCTGAAGGGCAAGACCGTGGCCGTGGTCGGCGGCGGCAACGTGGCTATGGACGCCGCCCGCTGCTCCAAGCGCCTGGGCGCTGAGGTGTACGTGGTGTACCGCCGCGGCATGGAGGAGCTGCCCGCCCGTCACGAGGAGGTGGAGCACGCCATCGAGGAGGGCGTCATCTTCAAGACGCTGAACAATCCCGTCCAGATCAACGGCGACGAGCAGGACTGCGTTAAGTCCATGACCTGCATCGAAATGGAACTGGGTGAGCCGGATGCCTCCGGCCGCCGCCGCCCCGTGGAGAAGAAGGGCAGCGAGTTCGACCTGAGCGTGGACGCCGTCATCATGTCTCTGGGCACCAGCCCCAACCCGCTGATCAAGTCCACCACCAAGGGACTTGAGGTCAACAAGAAGGGCGGCATCATCGTCAACGAGGAGGGCCTGACCTCCCGCCAGGCGGTGTATGCCGGCGGCGACGCTGTGACCGGCGCGGCCACCGTCATTCTGGCCATGGGTGCCGGCAAGCTGGGCGCAAAGTCCATCGACGAGTACCTGAGCAAGTAAGTACATCGAAAAGGCCTGCTGCAAAGCGGGCCTTTTTATGCCGGAAAGCGGTGAAATTTTACGTTCTCCTTATGGAAAGCGCCGCCGCGCTGTGGTATACTGGGAGCAGCAACAGACGGGAGGGGCCATTATGCCGAAAGACTTTATCGACTTCAACCAGAAAACAGGCTTTATCTGCGACATGGACGGCGTCATCTACCACGGGAACCGGATCCTGCCCGGCGTGGCGGACTTCATCCAGTGGCTGCATGAGGAGAACAAGGAGTACCTGTTCCTGACCAACAACAGCGGCTACACGCCCCGTGAGCTGCAGCAGAAGCTGGCCCGGATGGGACTGGATGTGCCGGAGGAGCATTTCTATACCAGTGCCCTGGCCACGGCGGCCTTCCTGAAGGATCAGGCTCCCGGCTGCTCCGTGTTCGCCATCGGTGAGGCGGGGCTGCTGAACGCCCTGTACGACGCGGGCCTCACCATGAACGACGTGAACCCGGACTACGTGGTGGTGGGCGAGGGCCGCACCTATTCCCTGGATACGCTGACCAAGGCGGTGAACCTGGTCATGGCCGGTGCCAAGCTCATCGGCGCCAACTCAGACGTGTCCGGCCCCATCGAAAGCGGCATCGCTCCGGCCTGCCGCGCTCTGGTGGCCCCCATTGAAATGGCCACCGGCAAGCAGGCCTATTTCTGCGGCAAGCCCAACCCCCTGATGATGCGGACCGGCCTGCGGCTGCTGCACTGCCACTCCGCCGACGCGGTGATGGTGGGCGACCGCATGGACACCGACGTTATCTCCGGCCTGGAAAGCGGTATGTCCACGGTGCTGGTGCTCTCCGGTGTGTCCACCCGTCAAACGGTGGAGACGTATGCCTATCAGCCCAACGTCATTCTGGACGGTGTGGGCGACATCGCCCGTCTGGCCCGTAAAAACAAGAAATAGGCGCTACGGCCCGAGGGCCGGGAATGAAAAGAAGTGACCGCGGAAGCGGTCACTTCTTTTCATTCGTTTTCCAGCAGCAGGGTGTATATCTCGCCCTCCACGGCGAACACGCGCTCCACATCGGTGTCCATCTGCTCCAGCATCGGCTCCGCTGCCTCGTAGTCCACGCAGGTGCCGCAGGAGGCGCTGAGCTTCCGCGGTACCGGCATCATCCGGGCCCGGACCCCCGCCGCCGTCAGGCGCTGGCAGGTCAGCAGGGCGGACAGATGGGTGTGGAACGTGGCGATATAGCGGCTCATTTGGACAGGGACAGACGGAAGTCCTGACCCTCCGGCGCCACGGCGACCTTGTAGCCGCTGTTTTCGGCGAAGCGGGTGACATTCTCCACAGAGCACTGGTTGTCCACCAGCACCTCCAGGGTGGCGGGGGCATCGGCCTTTACGGCCTTCTGCACCATCACCACGGGCATGGGGCAGGAATAACCTCTTGCGTCAACAGTCATTGTGATGTTCCTCCTTTACTTGGCGGCCTCAACAGGCGCGCTGACAGCCTTGGGCATATTCCACAGGGACACACCCAGCATGATGAGGATACCCAGGCACACGGCTACCTTGCCGTTGTTGGAAATGCCGCCCACCACGATCTCCTTGGCCTCGTTCATGGCGTCGGCGTTGCCGGCCAGACCGAAGTTGTGGGCAAAGGCCGCGCCCACGATCATGCCGAACACGGTCACGGCGCTGTCACCGTTGCCCTCGCCGGCCAGGATCAGCTGACGTAGGGGGCAGCCGCCCAGCAGCACGCTGCCCCAGCCCACCAGCACCATGCCCAGCAGGTTCCACAGCTGGCTGCTGTGGGCGATGGGCTGCAGTTCAAAGCCCAGCTTGAAGCTGCCGGTGATGAGGCTGCCCGCCAGGACGACCACGAAGATGGCCACAAAGCCGTACAGCAGCTTGAAATCCTTGAACAGCATGGCGTCGCGGATGCCGCCCACCATGCACAGGCGGGCGCGCTGGGCCAGAGCGCCCACCACCACGGCGATCAGCAGTGCGGCCAGCATGGGCGCGTGCTTGGAGCCGGGGCCCTCCTCACTGAACTTGAACAGGCTGGGCACGGCGATGACCAGGATCAGCAGTCCGGTCATGATGATGGGCAGCACGCCGCCCTCGCCCTTCCCAACGGGATAGGCACGCTTCAGGGAAAAGCCGCGCTTGAGGAACTGGATGCCGATGAAGATGCCCAGGGTGAAGCCCACCAGGCCCACCACGGCGTTCAGGTCGCCGCCGCCGATACGCAGGACCATCCGCAGGGGGCAGCCCAGGAAGGCCAGTGCGCCGATCATGACGAAGGCGCCCAGCACGAAGCGTGTGGCGGGGGAGGAGCCGGCCTTGGCCCGGAACTCCTTGGTGGCCACGGACATGACGAACGCGCCCAGCACCAGACCGATGATCTCCGGCCGGACGTACTGCACCTTGGCGGCGCTGTGCATACCCACCGCGCCGGAGATGTCCCGCAGGAAGCAGGCGATGCAGAACCCCATGTTGGCCGGGTTGCCCAGATGGGTCAGCACCACGGCAGCCAGACCGACCACCGCGCCGGCGATGACCACGATCCAACTTACTTTTTTCATGTGATATGTCTCTCCTTTGCGTTATTTCTTTTAAAGAATAGCGATGCCATTATACGACACTGTACCGGAAAAGTCAAGACCGTGACAAACTTCACTTTCTGTGGTATGATGGGTCACGAGCTGTGAGGAGGTGCCTGCATGGAGGCCATTTATCTTGACAACGCCGCCACATCGTTCCCCAAGCCGGCGGGGGTCAGCGACCGGATGAAATACTATCTGGACTGCGTGGGGGCCAACGTGAACCGTTCCGTGTATACCGCCGCCCAGGAGGCGGGGCTGGTGACGCTGACACTGCGGCAGCGGCTGGCCCGGCTGTTCGGTTTCCCGGAGCCGCCTACCCACGTTATTCTGACGCCGGGTGCTACGGCGGGGCTGAATATGATCATCTCCGGCCTTCTGCGTCCCGGAGACCACTGCATCGTCAGCAGCATGGAGCACAACGCGGTCATGCGGCCGCTGCTGCGCCTGCCGGGGGTGGCGGTCAGCCGCGTTCCCTGTGACGCCGAGGGCTTTGCAGATCTGGACGCCCTGCCGGGGCTGTTCCGGGAGGATACGAGACTGGTCATCATGGCCCACGGCTCCAACGTCTGCGGCGCGGTACAGGACGCGGCAGCTATCGGCCGTATCTGCGCGGAAAAGGGCGTGCCCTTTGCGCTGGACGCCGCCCAGACGGCGGGACACCTCCCTGTGGACTTTCAGGCTTTCGGCCTCAGTGCCATGGCGGTACCGGGTCACAAGGGGCTGCTGGGCCCCGGCGGCGTGGGTGCGCTGCTGCTGCGGGACGATTTCGCCAAAAAGCTGACGCCTCTGATCGCCGGCGGCACCGGCAGTGCCTCGGACAGCGAGTACCTGCCGCCCTATCTGCCGGACCGGTTTGAGTCCGGTACAGCCAATCTCCCCGGCTGCTACGGCTGGGAGGCGGCCCTGCGCTTTATTGAGGAGACGAGCGTGGACGTTCTGCGGCAGCACGAGAGGGCGCTGTGCGCCCGGTTTCTGGACGGTCTTGCGGATATTTCCGGGGTCCGGCTGGTGGGTCCCCGGAATATGGACCGTCGGGTGGGCGTCATCTCCGTGGACTTCCTGCGCCGCGACAACGCCGAGATGGCCTATGCGCTGGAAGCGCAGTACGGCATCCTGACCCGCTGCGGCCTGCACTGTGCGCCCTCGGCTCACAAAACGTTGGGGACTTTTCCCCAGGGTACTGTGCGGTTTTCGCTGGGCTGGGCCAGCACGGAAGCGGACGTGGACGCGGCACTGGCGGCCATACGGGCCTTGGCATGAATTGAACCGGGCGGCACTGCCGCCCGGTTTTTGGTTATCGCAGAAGAATACGCTTACCGCCGTGATATTCGCCCACGGTGCCGATGCGCTGGGCGCTGGGCACTACCGGTGTCAGCTCCGCCAGCAGCGCGTCCGCGTCCGCAGGGTCTACGGCCATCAGCAGGCCGCCGGAGGTCTGGGGGTCGAACAGCAGGTCCTGTACGGCCAGCTCGGTGGTGCCTGCGTCCACACCGGCTTCAGCGAAGCTGCGGTTGCGGTACATACCGGCGGGCAGCACGCCCATCCGGGCGAATTCCAGTGCCTCCGGGATCAGGTCGATGGCGGACACGTCGATATGCAGTGCCACGTCGCTGCCCTGGGCCATCTCGAAGCCGTGGCCCATCAGACCGAAGCCGGTCACGTCGGTGCAGGCGTGGACCCGATAGCGGACCATCACGTCCCGGGCGGCCTTGTTCAGGGTGGTCATCATCCGATTCATGAAGTCCACTGTCTCTTTCGTCAGCAGGTCGGCCTTCCCGGCGCTGGTCAGCACGCCGATGCCGATGGGCTTGGTCAGTACCAGCACGTCGCCGGGCCGCGCGGCGGAATTGGTGAGCATTTTGTCCGGGTGAACAAAGCCGGTCACGGCCAGGCCGTATTTCGGCTCATCGTCCAGGATGCTGTGACCGCCGGTGATCAGGGCCCCGGCCTCGTAGACCTTGTCATAGCCGCCCCGAAGGATGTCATGCACGGCCTCCTTCGGCATATCCTCCGGCACGGCCATGATGTTCAGACACAGCTTCGGCTCGCCGCCCATGGCATACACGTCGCTGAGGGCGTTGGTGGCGGCGATCTGGCCGAACAGGTAGGGGTCGTCGGCGATGGGTGGGAAGAAGTCCACCGTCTGCACCAGGGCCAGCTCGTCGCTGATCTTATACACGGAGGCGTCGTCGCTCTTGTCGAAGCCCACCAGCAAATTGGGGTCGTGGTGCACGCGGATGCCCTCCAGCAGTTGGGCCAGTACGCCCGCGCCCACCTTGGCGCCGCAGCCGGCGCACTTGGTCAGCTTAGTCAGCTTGATGTTCTGCTCTTCCATGATTTGTCTCCTATCGCAGTGCACCGGTCAGGTGCAGTATGGCCTCCAGCGCGCCGCCGCCAACGGCCAGCGCCTTGTCTGAGGCGGTGGTGCAGTATTCCGGTTGGCACCGTGGGTCCACGTCGCCGGATTTCATTCCCAGGTGTACCGGCGTGCCGCTGGGCAGGATACCCCGCACCACGCCGCCGATGGTGCATTTCATGGGCTGGCCGTTCACGGTCCCGGCGATGTCACCGGGCTGCACCTCATCGCCGATGTCCAGTATCCGGGTGAAGATGCCGTCCGCCGGGGCGCGGAGCACGCGCTCGCCGGCGTAGCCGCCGATGAGGCCGGGGATGTTGGTGTTGGGCAGGGCGCTGCCCCTGTAGATGACGCGGCCCAGGGTGTGGCCGCGCATGGTCTCCACTACCGCGTGGCAGTCCTCTCCGGCGGTGAAGCCGGGCCCGATGCCTACCACCACGGGGGCGTCGGTGATGCGGGTGCCCAGATTGCGCTTGGCCAGTATGGCGTCCACCAGGGCATCCGGGTGCAGCTGCTCACGGCACAGGCACTCCGGGTCGGGGAGGACGGGTACCGCACCCTGCGCCAGCAGGGACAGCGCCTGCGCCGGACTGTCGGCGCGGACGGCCCGCACATCCTCTACCACCGTTTCGCCGTCGGTGATGGCGGGGGAGAAGCACACCGTCCGCCGTATGGCGGTGGGGCGGGGCAGGTCGGTCATGACCACCTGTATCCCGGTGCGGTACAGCCGCAAAGCGATGCCGGTGGCAATGTCGCCTGCGCCGCGTATCAAAACAAGCATAGCTAACCATCCTTTCGTTATCCGTACAATAACACAACGAGAGAGGGTTGTCAACAAAGCCCCGTTGACGGGGGGACGCAGGTCTGGTAAAATGGACCCACGAAAGGAAAGAAGGTGCTTCAGTGAACGACAACATCATCGTCCATATCACCGCCCGCCTGTTCGCGGAGGAAAAGTGCTACGGTCCCGGTGTTCACCGGCTGTTGGGCGCGGTGGCGCAGAACCATTCCCTGCGCGCGGCCGCGGCCTCCATGAACATGGCGTATTCCAAGGCGTGGAGCATCGTCCGGGCGGCGGAGCAGGGCTTCGGCTGCAAACTGCTCCGGTCCACCATCGGTGGCTCCGGCGGCGGCGGCGCGCAGCTTACCGACGAGGCCCGACAGATCATGGAGGCCTATGACGCGTACTGCCGAAAGCTGGATGCCTACGGACAGGAGCTGTTTCGGGAATTGTTCGGCTTCTGCACAGAGAAATAAAAAAGGCCGCCCGTCCGGGCGGCCTTTTTGCGGGCATCAAATGGTGGGCATCTCCATACCCAGGCGGCGGTACATGGTCTTTTTCACCGCTTTGAGAATGTTCTCATATCCGGTGCAGCGGCACAGGTGACCGGAGAGCAGCTTGCGGAGCTCCGCATCGGAGTAGAGCTTGCCGCTGTCCAGGATCTCCACGGCAGTCATCAGAAAGCCGGGGGTGCAGAAACCGCACTGGATGGCGGACTCCTCCATAAAGGCCTGCTGGATGTCGCTGGGCTCACCGTCGGGGCTGAGCAAGCCCTCCAGTGTGCGGATGTGCTTGCCGTCGGCCCACACGGCCAGATAGATGCAGGAGTTGAACGTCTCGCCGTCGATGAGGACGGTGCAGGCGCCGCACTCGCCTACCTCGCAGCCCTTTTTCACGGAGGTCAGGTGATAGTCATTGCGGAGCATATCGGTCAGGCTGGCGCGAACGTCCACCATCTTCTCTACGTCCTTGCCGTTGATATTGCAGCGGATCAGCTTATACTGCTTGCTCATGCCAGCTCACCTCCTGCCAGCTCAATGGATTTTACGAGACAGCGCTTGGCGATCTCCACGGCGATGTGCTGCCGGAAGGCCTTGCTGGCGCGCCAGCTGTCACGGGGGTTGATATCGTCCAGGATGGCGTGGGCAAAAGTCTCCACCGTCTCCTCGGTCAGGGGCTTGCCCTGGGCTGCCGCTTCAGCGCTGGCACACCGCAGGGGCACGGGGCCGGCTACGCCGTAGGCGATGCGGGCACGCTCAATGGTCTTCTTGTCCTCGCTGAGCCGGACGTTGACGCTGCACCCCAGGGTGGCGATGTCCATGGCGTTCCGCATGGCGTACTTGATGTAGTGGCCATAGCAGCGGTCATAGCTCTCTTTGGGGATAAGGATGGCGGTCTGAATTTCGCCGTCCTCTGCGCGGATGTCCACCTTGCCGGCCTTGATATAGAACTCATGGATGGGCAGGCGGCGGACGCCGTTTTTACCGGTCAGCTCCACGATGGCATCCCATGCGTGGAGGGTGGAGGAGGAGTCGGCGGAGGTCACGCCGTTGCAGGTGTTGCCGCCGATGGTGCCGATGTTGCGGATCTGGGGGCCGCCCACCATATCCACGGCCTCACCCAGCACGTTGATATACTGCTGGATGATGGGGTCGCGGGTAATGTGGGAGAAGCTGGTCAGACTGCCGATGCGGATGTTCTCGTCGGCGTCAATGGTGATGCCGCGCAGCTCGTCCAGCCCGTAGATGGAGATCAGCTCCGCACCGGCGCGCTTGCCCTCGCGCATCTGCACCAGTACGTCACTGCCGCCGGCGATGATCTGGGCTTCCGGATGCTCCAGACGGAGGGCCACCGCGTTTTCCACGCTGGAGGCCTCGTATAAGGCTTTCATATCATACATGGCTTAGTTGCCCTCCTTTTCATTCCAGCTGTCGTGGATCAGGCCCGCCTTGCTGAACTCGGCGAACAGCACGTGGGGCGTGATGGGTGTGCAGTCGATGGCCACGCCGGTGGCGTTGAGAATGGCGTTGCGGATGGCCGGCGCGCCGGAGCAGGCCGGCGGCTCACCCAGCGCCTTGGTGCCGAAGGGGGAGGTGGGCTCGGGATTCTCCACGAACTGCGCCTCCAGATGGGGGTGATCCATAAAGGTGGACAGCTTGTAGTCCAGCAGATTGTTGTTCAGGGGCTTGCCGGTCTTTTCATCGAACAGCAGCTGCTCGCTCATACCGTAGCCGATGGCCATGGACATACCGCCGTGGACCTGGGCCTCCGCCAGGGCGGGATTGATAAGACTGCCGCAGTCATGAACGTTGATGATCTTGTTCAGCTTGACCTTGCACAGGGCGATGTCTACCTCCACATCGGCGAAGGTACAGCCGAAGGAGTAGGCGTTGTTGCGGATGGTGTAGGTGGATTCGGCGGTGATATGCTCGCTGTCCGCCGCGTTGTACTGGGCGGTCATGGCCAGTTCACTCAGGCTCATGAGCACCGCGCCATCCTGCTTGCGGACGATATTGCCGTCCACGATGTCCATATTATCCACGGCCTGGCGGGTCAGCTTGGTGGCGTAGGCCAGGATCTTCTGCCGCAGCAGGGTCGCCGTCTGCCGGATGGAGAAGCCGGCCACATAGGTCTGGCGGCTGGCGTAGGCGCCCAGCCCGGTGGGGGTAACGTCCGTGTCCTGACAGGAGACAACGCGGACGTCCCGGTAGCTCTTCAGGCCCACGGCCTCGGCGGTCATCTGGGCGTAAGCGGTATCAGCGCCCTGGCCGATCTCCGTCTCGCCGCACTGCATGGTGACGGTGCCGTCCAAATTCAGCAGCATACGGTTGCTGGAGGTCTCCAGCGAGATGGGATAGACGGCGGTGTTGTACCAGAACGCCGCCACGCCGATACCCCGGCGGATGTTGCCGGTGTCCTTGGCGTACTCGGCCTTCTTTTTGTCGTACTCTATGTATTCCTTACCCTTTTCCAGGCACTCACGGAAGGAGTCGTAGTAGTTGGTGTTGCCGGAGAAGCCGTCGTGGAAGCCCTTGGGCATGATGTACTTCATGCGGTACTCCAGCGGATCCATGCCAACAGCCTTGGCGCACTCGTCAATGTTGGCATCGTCGGCAAAGGAGGCCTGAGGCATGCCGTAACCGCGCATGGCGCCGGCCGCGGGGCGGTTGGTGTACACCGTCCAGGCGTCGCCCTCGAAGTTGTCGCAGGGGTAGATCTGGGGGAAGGAGCCCATGGCCTTGGCCACGATGGAGTGGCCGTGGGAGGCGTAAGCGCCCTGGTTGGAGAAGCACTCTACCTTCCGCGCGGCAATGGAGCCGTCCTTGTGCAGCCAGGTGATGATGTGGAAGCGGATGGCGTGGCGCACGCGGTTAGAGACGAACGTCTCCTCCCGGGTGCAGTCGATACGGACGCAGCGGCCGCCCACCTGCGTGGTGCACCAGGCGCACAGGGGCTCATACAGGGCGTCCTGCTTGTTGCCGAAGCCGCCGCCGATGTAGGGCTTGATGATCTGAATGTCCGCCCAGGGACGGCCCAGGGCCTGGCCCACGATGCGGCGGATGATATGGGGGATCTGGGTGGACGCCACCACGACGATACGGCCGTTTTCCTCATAGGCAAAGCAGCCGTGGTTCTCGATGTGGGAGTGCTGCACGGTAGGCGTGTCGTACCAGCCCTCCACCTTGATGAGCCCCGGCTCCTGAATGGCAGCCTGATAGTCGCCCTTGCGGATATCGGAGTGCTTGAGGACGTTGTTGGAATATCCCTCATGGAGCTGGGGCGCGCCGGGCTCCATGGCCTTCTGCACGTCCAGCACGAAGGGAAGCTCCTCATACTCTACCACCAGCGCGCGGACGCCCTGCATGGCGGACACCTCATCCTCGGCGATGACCACGGCGATATCATCGCCGTAGTAGCGCACATGACGGTTCAGCAGGTTGCGGTCGGCCACGTCCTGATGGCCGGGATCCATGGACCAGGGATGACCCGCCGTGGGGAAGCAGTGCTCCGGCACGTCGAAGCAGGTCAGCACCTTCACCACGCCCTCGATCGCCTCAGCCGCGGACGTGTCAATGGACTTGACGTAGCCGTGGGCGATAGTGGCGTGCTTGATGCGGGCATACAGCGCGCCCGCAGGCATACGGTCCTCGTAGTATTTTGTCCGCCCGGTGGCCTTGTCAAAGGCGTCCACACGGATCTCGCTCTTTCCCACCTTACTCATAGTAGGCAGCCTCCTGTTGCAAAACTTGGAAATGTCGTCTATATTTTTTGCTAATGATACATATTCACGAAAATTATAGCACGGGACAGGGGAAATGTACAGCGAAAGCGTGATTTTATTTTCGGAATAACGATACGGCGAAGCTTGACGGGGCATACTGAAGCTGATACACTGGAACACACGAAAGAGGGTGGTTTGCATGGCGGAGCTGCGGATCGGCTGCCTGGTCATGGCGGCGGGCAACGGCAGCCGCTTCGGGCGCAATAAGCTGGAGGCTGTGGTGGACGGAAAAAGTCTGCTGCGCCGTTCGCTGGAGGCGGTGCCGGCGGAGGAATTCGCGCAGGTGACGGTGGTGACGCAGTACGATGCCGCCGCGGCACTGGCAGAGGAATTCGGCTTTACGGTGGTGCGGAACGACCGTCCGGAGGACGGCCTGAGCCGCACGGTGCGTCTGGGCACCGAGGCCATGGCCGGCTGCGACGCTATTTTGTATCAGGTGGCGGATCAGCCGCTTCTGGAGCAGGAGACGGTGCGGCGGGAGCTCGAATATTTCCGGACGCATCCGGACCATATCGTGGGCCTGGCCCATAACGGCGTGCGGGGCAACCCGTGTATCTTTCCCCGGAAGTTTTTCCCGGAGCTGATGGCGCTGGAGGGCGATGTGGGCGGCAACGTGGTCATCCGCGCACACCCGGACGCGCTGCTGCTGTATGAGACGTCCGCGGCGGAGCTGCGGGACGTGGACACGGTGGAGGCGCTGGCCGCGGTACAAGAGGATAGACAGATATGAAAGAGCACCCCTTTGGGGTGCTCTTTTACGTTTATTTCTTGGGTGCGTAGGGGGTGTTCTTCAGCGGCAGACTGAATTCCCGTTCGCCGGTGAGGCGGTAATAGGCGTCGGCAATGGCAGGGGCGGTGGGGATGGAGGTGATCTCACCGATGCCGATGGCACCGCCGGCCACATTCAGGCCGGGCTTCTCCACCACGATGGCCTGGATCTCCGGCGGGATCTGGTTGGCGCGGAACAGGCCCAGCATACCGTATTTGGCGGTGGGCTTGCAGTTCTCGTCGATGGGGTATTTCTCTGTCAGCGCGTAGCCCATGGACATGACCACGCCGCCCTCGATCTGACCCTCCACGCTCAGGGGATTCACGGCCTTGCCCACGTCATGGGCGGCCACCATCTTCTTGATGCGGCCCGTCTCCTTATCCAGGATACACATCTGGGTGGCGTAGCCGTAGGCCACGTGGCTGACGGGGTTGGGCACGTCGGCGCCCAGCGGGTCGGTCTTGGCCAGATATTCGCCGTAGAACTCCGTGCCCTTCAGGTCGGCAAGGGATTTGCCGGCGTCCAGCTCCGCCTTCAGCTTTTCGCAGGCGCGGCGGGTGGCCTCGCCGGTGACAAGGGTCTGGCGGGAGCCGGAGGTGTCGCCGGAGTCCGGCGCGATCCAGGTATTGCTGCGCTCATAGACGATATCGTCCCGGTGCAGCCCGGTGTTGGTGACCACCACCTGCACCAGCACGGTGCCCAGTCCCTGGCCGATGCAGCTGGCGCCGGAGTAGATGTGCACCTTGCCGTCGCCCTCCACGATGAGCTTGCAGCGGCCCCAGTCGGGAATGCCTACGCCTACGCCGGCGTTCTTCATGGCGCAGGCGATACCCACCGGATCGCCGTTTTTCACCGCCTCGTCATAGGCGGGCTTGATGGCCTCCAGCGTTTCCACAAGGCCGGTGGACTCGTCCACGATCTGTCCGTTGGGCAGCACGCCGCCGGGGCGGATGGCGTTGCGGTAGCGGATCTCCCAGGGGGAGATGCCCACCAGGTCGGCCATCTGGTTCAGCAGCGTCTCGGTGCAGAAGCAGGTCTGGGTGACGCCGAAGCCCCGGAAGGCGCCGGCGGGGGGATTGTTGGTGTAGTAGGCGCGGCCCTCGATCTCGAAGTTCTCGTAGGCGTAGGGGCCGGCGGCGTGGGTGCAGGCACGTTCCAGCACGGGGCCGCCCAGAGAGGCAAACGCGCCGGTGTCGGACACCACGCTGGCCTTGACACCCTGAATGATGCCGTTTTCGTCGCAGCCCATGGTGAAGTCCATGTCCATGCTGTGGCGCTTGGGATGGACGAGGATGGACTCCTGGCGGCTGAGCTTGAACTTGACGGGGCGCTTTGTCAGATAGCACAGCAGCGCCGCGTGGTGCTGCACGGACATATCCTCCTTGCCGCCGAAGCCGCCGCCCACCAGGCAGTTCTGCACCTGGCAGTGGTCGTAGTCCACGCCCAGCATGGACGCGCACTCATGCATGGTGGTGTGGGCACTCTGGTCAGTGGTCAGCAGCTTTACGCCGCCGTTGTCCAGCGGCAGCGCCACGCAGCACTCCGGCTCCAGGAAGGCGTGCTCCGTCCACGGGGTGGAGAAATGCTGGGTCAGCACATATTTGGCGTTTTTGATAGCACCCTCGGCATCACCGCGGGAGACGTGCTTGTAGGCCTGGACGTTGCTCTCCTCCTCGTCGAACACCAGCGGCGCGCCGGGGGCGGCGGCCTCGGTGGGGTTGTGGACGGCGGGCAGGACTTCGTACTCCACCTTCACCAGCTTCTTGGCGGCCTCCACCGTCTCCTGATCCACGGCGCAGACCAGTGCCACACTGTCGCCCAGGTAGTGTACCAGCTCGCCCACGCCGATCAGGGTGGGCTGGTCCTTCTTCAGATGGCCCACGTTGACCTTGCCGGGGATATCCTTCTGCGTGGCCACGCAGATCACGCCGGGCAGCGCTTCAGCTTCGCTGGTGTCGATGGAGAGAACGCGGGCGCGGGCATACTGGCTGCGGACCGCACCGCCGTAGCACATACCGTCCACATAAATGTCATCGGGATACTGGCCATAGCCCAGGACCTTTTCCTCCACGTCCAGTCGGTGGACGCGGCTGCCCATCTGCCAGTCGTCGGCGGAGGGGGCGGGCAGCTTGCCTTTGCGGAATATCTTAGCCGCCAGCAGGATGCCGTCGATGATCTTCACGTAACCGGTGCAGCGGCAGATATTGTTGCGGATGGCGAAGGCGGCCTCCTCGCGGGTGGGATCGGGGTTCACGTCCAGCAGCCCCTTGGCAGAGATGACCATGCCGGGAATGCAGAAGCCGCACTGCACCGCGCCGGCCTCGCCGAAGGCGAAGGTGTAGACCTGCTTTTCCCAGTCGCTGAGCCCCTCTACCGTGAGGATGGTCTTGCCCTCCAGCTTGTCCGTCTGGGGGATGCAGGCCTTGGTGGGCTTGCCGTCGATGAGGACGTGGCAGGTGCCGCAGGCACCCTCGCTGCATCCGTCCTTTACGGAGGTCAGGTGCAGCTCGTCCCGCAGAAAGCGGATGAGTTTCTGGTTCTTTTCCACAGTGACGGACTTGCCGTTCACGGTAAATGTCGCCATAGTGTATCTCTCCTTTGCGCCCGGCCGGGCTTATCTCTGGTATTTGCAGAAATTATAGCACGGGAACGACGGAAAAACAAGGTGAGAACCGCCGCATTTTGTCCAAGGCGTGATAGTATATCGAGAATATCGGATAAAAAGAAAGAAGCCGCCCAAGGCGGCTCCTTCAAACAAAAGATTTCTTACGTCTCCAGCACCGGAAGCATGATCTGCAGCAGAAACTGGCCCTGCTGGGCGGAAAACACGCACAGCCCGCCGTTGCGCTGGGCGATGGCCTGGATGCTGCGGCATCCGTAGCCGTGCCCTTCCCGGTCACTGACAGGCAGGCCGTCCCGCATGGCTATCGGTCCGGCGCAGGGATTGCGTATCTCGATGAGAAGCTTGTTCTGCCGCACACCGCAGTACAGGGAGATCTGCTTCCGGTCGGCGGGCAGGTCCGCCACGGCGTGCAGGGCGTTTTCCAGACCGTTGCTCAGCAGGGAGCACAGCTCCGTGTCCGAAATGGCTACATCGTTGGGCAGTGAGGCATCCACGGTCAGCACGGCGCCCTGCCGCTGGGCTTTGTCGGTGAAGGAGGAGCACAGCAGGTTCACCAGATGGTTTTCGCAGAAGCGGCGGGGCGTGATGGCCTCGATATCCGCCTGGACATTTTTGATATACGCTGTCGCCTCGTCCGGCCGTCCCGCGGACAGCAGACCGTCCAGCATATTCAGGTGGTGGCGCATATCGTGCTGATAGACGGCGGTCTGGGTCTCCAGCCGGTGAAGGGAGTCCATCTCGGACTGGGACTGCTCCAGCTCCGCCTCCAGCATGGAGCGCTGCATCTCCGCGTCGGCGCGCCGCTGTGACTGCAGGTGAAAGGCGGGCAGAAACAGTACATAGAATGTTATCAGCACTGTGGGCAGAAATTCATTCAGCGCCTGAATGCCGGAATAGAGTGCATCGGAGTAGATCGTGGTGGCATAGTCGAAAATATAATAGGTGACGGGCAGGCTGCCGAACAGCAGCAGCGCCGCCGTTGAGGAGGTCATGGTGTTATAGGCCGCGGCCACGAAAAAGCGGCGCAGGAGATAATACATCACCGGCATCAGCAGGATATAGACCAGCTCGGCGGCCAGCGTGCTCTGCGTCAGCGCCTCCACGGCGATGCGTCCCCAGCGGGGCGGCTGGCAGCACAGATACGCGGTGCAGGTGCTGACAATGGCTACGCCCACCGATTTTTTCATAAACAAAATCAGGATTAGCACCAACGGCACATGGGTGACCAGCGGGTAGAGCTGCTTTACCGCTCGTTCGCCCAAAAGCACCAGCCCCAGTCCCTGCATCAGCAGGAACAGCAGGCACAGCAGCGTCAGCAGGTACTTCTGCTGCCGGGAGACATAGCCGCCGGTGGAGAGATCCGCGCTGAGCGCCAGTCCATAGATCAGCACCAGCACATAGCAGAATATATCCAGCGCGGACTGCATAGATAAATCAAACATATTATGCGTCCCTCCCGGAAAACAGCAGGGCCAGATAGTCCTTTTGCAGCTGGCCGTACAGCAGGCGGGACACGGGCACGTTATGGCCGCTGAAGGTGATGACCCCGGCGGGGGAGAGCTTTTCGGCCTGGAGCATATTGACGATGTAGGACCGGTGGACCCGCATGAACTCCGGGCGGGCCAGCAGCGCCCCTTCATACTCGCGCATGGAGGCCGCTACCTCGTGAACAGTGCCGTCGGCCATGTTGAAGAACAGGTGTTTGCCGTTGACCTCCACATAGCTCAGATGGGAAAAGGGCAGACGCACCAGCATGCCGTTGGACTTGACGGTCAGGCCGTCCTGCGGCTTCTGGTCCCGCAGATACAGCTTGTCCAGCACCGGATAGAGCAGCTTGGCATTGATGGGCTTGAGCAGATACTCCGCCGCCCGGACGCCGTAGCTTTCGTAGGCGAAGCCGGGAGAGGTGGTGAGAAAGATGATGTCCGCCGCCGCGTCGAAGGAACGGATCTCCCGTGCGGCGTCCATGCCGGTCATGCCGGGCATCAGCACGTCCAGCAGGTACAGGGTGAAGCGCTCGGCGCGGGCAGCGTCCAGCAGCTGGCCGCCGCTGCGGAAGGTCTGAAAGCGGACATCGGAGCGCCGGTCAGACTGCCAGGCCTGCAAAAGCGCCGTGAGCTTTTCCAGCTCCTCGATCTGATCATCACATACTGCGATATACATGGCGCCGCCTCCTTGTGCTTTTCTTGTGCTTCACGCGGCTTTATTTTATCATAAGAAAATGGAATTGTCACCGCAAATTTTACATTTCGCGGACGTGTATGTGCATTTCGCGGCATACGCGGACGCAATCCTTCCCGTATCTGTTACGATATCCACAGCAGGGGTCGCTGTGCCCTGCGGAAGGGGGCGTTTGCGTATGAAATGGGTCATCTGGCTCGTGGCGATCGCCAGCACTTCAGCGCTTGTCGCCCTGTGGTTCTGGGAGGTCCGCCGTCTGCTGCGTCAGCACCGGAGCATGGTAGAGAGCGCCCGGTGCCAGCTGGCCGCTTTTGAAAAGCGGGCGGCAGAGGCTGCGGGCAATGCTGATGTGACGGAGGTCCTGCGGCGCAGCGAGAGCATTTACCGGCAGGCCGCCGGCAACTATAACGAGACACTGCATCGGCCATGGATCTATATTCCCGGGCGGCTGATGGGCTTCCACTATGAGGAGGCCGCGAAGGTCCCCGGCCGGGTACATATATAGATGAGCAGGAAAGAGAAGCAACAAAAACCATTGGGAGGGTATTGCTATGCGCGATGAAATGAAACGGACGATGTTTGAACTGTTCGGCGTGGGCAGCGAGGATGACAAGGTGCTGGCCGCCGGCGGAAAAAAGCCTGTCGCAAAGCCGGAGCCTGTGAAGATCGCGCCGGTGCAGGCACCGGCACAGCCTGTGGTGAAGGCCAAGGCCGCCAGCTATCTGGCCGCGGGCACTTCGCTGGAGGGCACACTGCGCTCTGACGGCGATGTGGAGATCGCCGGGGCATTCAAGGGCGAGGTCATTACCACCGGCACGGTGACGCTGCGCTCGGTCATCCAGAGCAATATCACCGCCGGCAGCCTGAACCTCATCGGCTGTACGCTGACCGGTGATGTAAAGGTCACGGGCACCGTTACCGTCAGCGAGGATTCTCAGGTGACGGGTAACATCAACGCCAAGGAGCTGCTGTGCGCCGGTAAGGTCAACGGCGATCTGGAGATCACCGGCGGCACTACCCTGGAGGAGAAGGCGCAGATCAGCGGCGGCCTGGTGACGGGCACTCTGGCGGTGGTCAAGGGCGCGGTCATCCGCGGCGGCGTGGAGATCAAGGCGTTCTCCGGCCCGGCCAAGCAGGAGCCCAAGCAGGAGCACAAGCAGGAGCACAAGGCCAACTGACCGCGATCATGTGATATGGGCGAGTAAGCTGTGATAAAAAAGGAGCACCCGGCCGGGTGCTCCTTTTTGCTTTTTTATTCTTTCGCCTCGTCCGCGTCCTCTGTTTGAGGCAGCAGCGTTACCTCCGCCGCATTCACCTGATGGTCCAGAATGGAGGTCACATGGATCCGCATCCCCTCAGCCTCCAGCGTAATGTCCTGCGGGCCGTCGTCGGGTATCATGCCCAGCGCGTCGAACACCAGGCCGGTCAGGGTGTCATGCTCCTCCTGGTCCAGCTCGATGCCAAGTGCGTCCTCCAGATCGTCCAGCTCTACGTTGCCGGTGATGGCCAGGGAGCCATCCTCCCGCTTTTCGATGCGGGGCTCATCATCGTCCGGGATGTTGCTGTCGTCGCTGCCCAGGTCGCCCACCAGCTCCTCAACCAGGTCGTTCAGCGTCACGATGCCCACCATGCCGCCGTACTCGTCCAGCACCACGGCCAGCGGGTTGCCGGTACGCTTCATGTTGCGGAACAGGGCGTCGGCCTTAATGGTCTCCGGCACGAAGTACGGCGTGCGGACGGCGCCGGCCATTACGCTCTCCCGGCTCTTATCCGCCAGACGGAAGTACTCCTTGGCGTTCAGAATGCCCACCACATTGTCCGCACTGTCCTCGCACACGGGGTAGCGGGTGTGCCGCGTGTTGTGGATGGTCTCGGCCCAATCGTCCATGGTGTCGTCCAGCCACAGCAGATCCACATCCGTGCGGTGGGTGGCGATCTCTTCGGCGGTCAGGTCGTCAAACTCAAAGACGTTCTGGATGAACTCCTTTTCCTCATGGTCGATGCCGCCGTGCTCGCTGCTGGCGTCCACCATCATGCGGATGTCCTCCTCGCCCACCTGCTCCTCGGCCTCGTTGGGATCAATGCCCAGCAGCCGCAGTATGCCGTTGGTAGACGCGCTCAGCAGCCACACGATGGGCGCGAACAGCTTGGAGATGACAGTGATGAGCCCGGAGATGTTCAGCGCTACCTTCTCCGACTGCTTCATGGCGATCCGCTTGGGAACCAGCTCGCCGAACACCAGCGTGAAGAAGGACAGGATCAGCGTGATCAGGATCACGGCGAGGGTGTTCAGCGTGGCGGGGGGAATCGTTACGCCCAGCCCCACCAGCCAGTCCACCAGCGGGTCGGAGAAATTCTCCGCCGCGAAGGCGCTGCCCAGAAAGCCCGCCAGGGTGATGGCCACTTGAATAGTGGCCAGGAACCTGGCCGGCTGGGCCGTCAGCCGGCTGAGCCGCTTGGCCTTCCGGCTGCCCTCCGACACCATTTTGCTCAGCTTCACCTCATTCACCGAAAGTACGGCGATCTCCGCGCAGGCGAACACGGCGTTCAGGGCGATAAGCACCACCTGTAAAAGCAATAACCAACCTATTGAGGTATCCAAATTCTGTCTCCTTTCCCGGGCTCCGCTGCTTTTGCGGAGCGCCTCCTCTCGCTTTTTGCGCGATGTAAAAAGCGCAAAAGACACGGCCTGTGTGCCTCGCGCACAGGTCATGTCTCACGTCATTCTCTGTTGTTCTGATCTCGTTCAGGGCAAGAGTCGCTGCCGGCTGTGTCCATCCTGTGATAGAACCTCCCTGTATTTTTGGTTATGTTTTATTATACAGATGTGTAGGGGATATGTCAATATGACCGTAGGGAAAAGTGCCGCGGACGTCATGTCCGCGGCACAGTCATGTTACTCTGTCAGCAGCGCTTCCAGCCGCGCGCGGATCAGGCCCAGCAGCGTGTCGTTGTCCGGCTTGTCGGTGTATTCCGACGGGTCGCACAGCATGGTCAGATCCTCGGTAAAGTGGCCGGCCTCGAATATATCCAGCCCCGCCTGCTCCAGGCAGCCGGCAAAGCGCACCAGGTCGGCGTTGCCGTCCAGCTCACCCCGCTTCCGCAGGGCGCCGGCCCAGGCGAACATGGTGGCCAGGGGGTTGGTGGATACCTTTTCTCCCTTCCGCCAGCGGTAGAAGTGGTCGGTGACGGTGCCGTGGGCGGCCTCATACTCGAAGCAGCCGTCCGGAGACACCAGCACGCTGGTCATCATGGGTAAAGAGCCGGAGGCCGCAGCGACCAGGTCGCTCATCACGTCGCCGTCGTAGTTCTTGCAGGCCCAGACGATGCCGCCCTTGCTGCGGAGGACCTTGGCCGCGATATCGTCGATGAGCGCATAGCGGTAGTGAAGACCTGCCTGTTCAAAGGCGGCCTTGAATTCCTCTTCATAGACCTGCTGGAACAGCAGCTTGAAGGTCTGGTCATAGTCCTTGGAGATGGTGTCCTTGGCGCCGAACCACACATCCTGCCCCACGGACAGGGCGTAGGTGAAGCAGCAGCGGGCGAAAGAGAGGATGGAGGCGTCCCGGTTGTGCATGGCCTGCACCACGCCGGGGCCCTTGAAGTCGAATACCGTCTGGCGGCTCAGCTCCCGGCCGCTTTCATCGGTGAACACCAGCTCGGCTTTGCCTGCACCGGGGACACGGTATTCCACCGCCTTGTACAGGTCGCCGTAGGCGTGGCGGGCGATGGTGACAGGCTTCTCCCAGCAGGTCACCACAGGCTTGACCCGCTTCAGCAGGATGGGTGCGCGGAACACGGTGCCGTCCAGCGCCGCCCGGATGGTGGCGTTGGGGGATTTCCACAGCTGGGTCAGGCCGTACTCCTCCTGCCGCTGCAGGTTGGGGGTGATGGTGGCGCACTTCACGCCGATCTTCAGGCGCTTGATGGCCTCCGCTGCCTGTGCGGTGACGGCATCTGCCGTCTCCTCCCGGTGGGGCAGGGACAGGTCGTAGTATTCGGTGTTCAGGTCCACGAAGGGCTTAATAAGTGTGTCCTTTATCATGCCCCACAGCACATGGGTCATCTCATCGCCGTCCAGTTCGGCGATGGGGACGGGCATTTTGATCTTTTCCATTCAGTTCACCGCCTTTGCCGCGTAATAGTTGATGAGGCACCCGCGCAGCAGCAGCTCGCGCTCCTCCGCGTTGGTGTTTTTCAGATAGAGGAGGAGGTCCGTTTTCCTGCCGTCATGCAGCAGTACTGCGGGAAATTCCTCGTCGCCCCGGGCCACCTTCTCCCGCACCTCCGGGACGTAGATAAAGTCGCCGGGTGCGCCGTCAAAGCTGTCGTCCGCCGCCAGTGTAAAAGGCAGCAGGCCCCAGTTGACGCAGTTGGAGCGATAGCGCTTGGTGGCGAATTCGTAGCAGATGTTGGCGCTGCCGCCCAGCACCCGCTGACAGGAGGCCGCCTGCTCCCGGGCAGAGCCGTCGCCGGGCTTGTTGGCAAAGATAACGGAGCCGATGTGCAGCCGGGAGAGGTTGTGTGTATCCAGACCCAATGCGTGCAGCGTATCTGCCAGCGCCGCCGGTACCTCACCTGCGGCCCGGGCGCTTTCCAGCGCCGCCGCGGCCTTGGCCCGGGGCACGTAGTCCGGGTCGCGGCGGGACAGGGTGAACTGCGCCAGCTTCATGGGGTTGGAACGGTAGGAGGACGTCTCGCCGGAGGGGATGAGCTCGTCTGTGGTGGTGACCTCATCCCGCAGAACGGAGGCCACCTGTAGGAGCAGATCATCGGATAGGGCGGGGATGGCGGGCCATTCGGCGATGTTGGGACCGTATTGCAGCGGGGCGTCCGGCTGGGGGTGGCCGAAGCCGCGGTAGACCCGCTTGTCGTACACGGAGGCGTCGAACCGGCGCTCCGCGGGAGAGGGAGCGTCGTAGTCCACATCCGCCGCAGAGGTGAGCACGCCGTGATTCCGCGCGGTGGCGGCAATGGAGCGGGCGTCCATGAGGATCACGCCGGACAGCTGGCCGTCGCCGGGCTTGGAGCCCTCGCGGTTGGGGAAATTCCGGGTGGTGTGACGGATGGATAGGGCATCGTTGGCGGGCGCATCGCCTGCGCCGAAGCAGGGGCCGCAGAAGCAGGGCTTGCACACGGCGCCGGCGCGCAGCAGCCGGGCGGACACGCCGTTTTCCACCAGCTCCAGCTCCACGGGGACGGAGGGGGGATACACGGAGAAGTCAAAATTCCCGCTGCCCACATCGCAGCCGTCCAGAATGGCAGCCGCCTCGGCGATGTTGTCATACAGGCCGCCGGCGCATCCGGCGATGACGCCCTGCTCTACATGGAGCTTGCCGCCTTTTACCTTGTCGGTGAGATGCAGCTGCACCTTGCCGCCGAACTGGTCGGCGGCCCGCTTCTCTACCTCACGCAGGATGTCGCCGGGGTCGGCGATCAGTTCCCGCAGCGTCACCGCCTCGGAGGGGTGGAAGGGCAGGGCGGCCATGGGCTCGATGGCGGACAGGTCCAGCTCGATAAGGCCGTCATAGTACGCGCCGTCCTCGGGATGCAGGGGTGCATAGTCCCCCGCCCGGCCGTGCAGCGCCAGATAGTCCCGCACGGCGCCGTCCGTCTCCCAGATGGAGGTCAGGCAGGCTGTTTCGGTGGTCATGACGTCGATGCCGATGCGGTAGTCCATGCTGAGACGGCCGATGCCATCCCCCACGAACTCCAGCACCTTGTTTTTCACAAAGCCGTTTTTATACACAGCGCCGCACAGGGCGATGGCCACATCGTGGGGGCCCACGCCGTGGCGGGGTCTGTCGGTGACGTGCACCAGGATCACCTGGGGCGCTGCCAGGTCGTAGGTGTTACGCAGCAGCTGCTTGACGATCTCGCCGCCGCCCTCGCCTACGCCCAGGGTGCCCAGCGCGCCGTAGCGGGTGTGGCTGTCGGAACCGAGAACCATTTTGCCGCAGCCGGCCAGCATTTCCCGGGCATACTGGTGGATGACCGCCTGGTTGGCGGGCACATAGTCGCCGCCGTATTTCACCGCGGCGGACAGACCGAAGGCGTGGTCATCGGCGTTGATGGTGCCGCCCACGGCGCACAGGCTGTTGTGGCAGTTGGTGAGCACGTAGGGCACCGGGAACTCCGTCAGACCGCTGGCCTTGGCGGTCTGGATGACGCCCACATAGGTGATATCGTGGGAGATGAGACTGTCGAACGTCAGGTGCAGCAGGCCGTCGCCGTTGTCCCTGTTGTGGGCGCGGAGGATGCGGCAGGCCATGGTCTTCTCCCGGGCTGCCGCCATGGCGGGTGTGGCCTCACGGACGGCACCGCCGGTCCAGAGGACGGGAAGATCGTGCAGCTTGATCATAGGATAGCACCCCTTTCGGGAAATCAGAGTGTCGGGCACAGGCGGCCCGTGCAATAATGTAGTCAGTATAGCACGATGATGGAAAAATGCAAGAGGAAAATCAAGAAAATTGCAAGTTTGAAATTTGCGTTTTGCAAAAAACTCGAAAGATGACGGATAAATTTGCGTTAAAATAAAAAATTTTGAAATTTTAAGATTTTGCTCTTGCAAAATGAAAGCGGCGGACGTATAATCACCCATGAAACAACGTACCGCCCTGCGGCGAAAGGAGAAACCGATATGACCGAGAAAGACACCACGATTTTAAAACAGTATACCAATCCTCTGAGCCGCAGCATTCAGGAGCAGTATGCCATCAGTCCGGATCACTACCGGGGCGATATAAAGCTGGGCCTGCGGAATAACGATGGCACGGGCGTTTTGGTGGGTGTGTCCAAGGTGGGCAGTGTTCAGGGCTATCTGATGCAGGACGGTCAGCGTGTTCCCGCCCCCGGCAAGCTGTACTACCGCGGCATCGAGCTCACCGACATCGTGGAGGCCCACCGCAAGGCCGGCACCTTCGGCTTCGAGGAGGTGGCCTATCTGCTGCTGATGGGTTATCTGCCCTCCAAGAGCGAGTTGGCCTACTTCGACAAGATCATGAACCAGGCCCGCAAGCTGCCCGAGGGCTTTACCGAGGGCATGATCATGCGGCACCCCAGCCACAATATCATGAACGAACTGGCCCGCAGCGTGCTGAGCCTGTATTCCTACGATCCGGACCCGGACAACACCTCCATCGACAATATGCTGCTGCAGTCCGTCAAGCTCGTTGGCTATTTCCCGTCCATTGTGGCCAATGCCTACGCGGTGCAGCGCCACTACTTCCACGGCGACTCCCTGCATATCCATTTCCCGGTACCGGAGCTGTCCACGGCGGAGAACTTCCTCCGCATGATGCGCCCGGACAAGAGCTACACCGATGAAGAGGCCCATCTGCTGGACATGATGCTCATGGTCCACGCGGAGCACGGCGGCGGCAACAACTCCACCTTCGTCTGCCGTGCCATGTCCTCCAGCGGCACGGACACCTACAGCGCCATTGCCGGGGCTGTCGGCTCCCTGAAGGGGCCCCTCCACGGCGGCGCCAACGCCAAGGTCATGGAGATGTTCCGCTATATCAAGGAGAATGTGGATCCCCACGACGACGGCTCCATCAAGGACTACTTGAACAAGCTGCTGGACGGCCAGGCGGGCGATCGATCCGGCAAGATCTACGGCCTGGGCCACGCGGTGTATACCATGTCCGATCCCCGCGCCGTGCTGCTGAAGAAGTACGCCCAGCGCATGGCGGAGCTGAAGGGCTACGCCGACGACTTCGCCCTGCTGCAGAAGGTGGAGGAGCTGGGCCTGCCCATGGTCATGGAACGCAAGCACAGCGACACGCCCATGTGTGCCAATGTGGATATGTACTCCGGCCTGGTGTATGCCATGCTGGGCATCCCCGAGGAGGTGTTCACGCCGCTGTTCGCCTCCGCCCGTATTGCCGGCTGGTGCGCCAACCGCATCGAGGAAGTGGTCACCTGCCACAGGATCATGCGCCCGGCCTACCGTGCCGTCACCACCCACGAGGCGTATATCCCCATGGACCAGCGCGGCGAGCATCTGCACCTGTCCGCGGCGGACTGATACAAGAAAAGAGCCGTCCCCATGGGGGACGGCTCTTTTTTACAGGACCAGGTTTTCGTCGGTGATCTCGCCCTTGCAGACCACATTGGTGGGGCCGGTCAGATACAGGTCGGTGACGCGGCCGGCCGCGTTCCGTTCCACGTCCACATACAGCGTGCCGCCGGTCATGTCTACCCGTACATGCTTGCCGGAGACCTTTCCCAGCAGCGTCAGCACCGTCACCACGGAGCCGGTGCCTGTGCCGCAGGCGTAGGTAAAATCCTCCACCCCGCGCTCATAGGTGCGCTCGTACACATGGTCCGGGCCGATGATCTCATAAAAGTTCACGTTGGCGCCCTTGGGGAAATCCGGATAGTGCCGCAGGGTCCGGCCCAGCCGGAGCAGCGCCGCCGCGTCATAGTCTCTCAAGCCGGCGATGGGTACCGCCGCGTGGGGGATGCCGGGGTCGCCCAGCTCCACATAGGCACAGTCATAGGTGATGCCGTCCACCTCCGCTGTGCCGTCCAGCCGCAGATGGCAGGGATCATTGAGCCGTATGCGGTATAGCCGTTTGCCCATTCGCCAGCCCGTCACAAGACCGGCGGTGGTCTCTACCCGCTGTGTTTCGCCGGCCAGGCCGTTTTCATAGCCGTAGCGGCAGATGCACCGCGCGCCGTTGCCGCACATCTCGCCTATGGAGCCGTCGGAGTTGAAGAACAGCATTTTGTAGTCGCCGCCACAGGTGGGGGGCTTCACCACCATGAAGCCGTCTGCGCCGATGGACATATGCCGCTCACACAGGACGCGGACGATCTCCGGCCACCTGTTCTCGGGGATGGCGTTCCGACGGTCGTCCACCACGATAAAATCATTGCCTGCCCCGTTCATCTTCCAGAATTCCATGATAGCCCTCCCTCGCGGTATTTTCTGCCATTGTACAGGGAACTGCCGCCATTGTCAAATACGCTGTCCCTATCGCCCGCGCCAAAAAGAAAAGCCACCCTTTAGGGTGGCTTTTCCGTGACTGCCCACAGGTTTTGTTGTCCGTACTTCCACATACCGCAGGGAAGGGGGAGTGTGAGGGGGAAACCTTTGCGGGTTTCCCCACTCGCGTTCAGTCATCCGCCCACAGGCGGCACTTTTGCACAGCAAAAGTGCCGCACCAAAAAAGAAGAGGCACACGAACGTGTGTCTCTTCTTTTTTGGTGCGAGCGATGGGACTTGAACCCACACGACCTTACGGACACAAGCACCTCAAGCTTGCCTGTCTGCCGATTCCAGCACGCTCGCGGACAAGATACCTGATTATTATAGCAAAACTGGGCAGTTTGTCAAGTACCGGAGGAAAATTCGCCTGCTGCAGATAAAAAAGACCGCCTTTCGGCGGTCTTTCTTATACCTTTTTATTCGTTCCCCGGGAAACTGGGGATGGTGGCGAAGCCCCGCTGCAGGTCCTCGTCGGTGGGGATGACGTCGCGCATCTCGCCATCGTTGTACTTGCCGTAGGCCACCATGTCGAAGTAGCCGGTACCGGTGAGGCCGATGACGATGTTCCTGGCCTCGTTGTTCTCCTTGCACTTCACCGCCTCGTCAATGGCCACGCGGATGGCGTGGCTGCTCTCCGGCGCGGGCAGGATGCCCTCGCAGCGGGCGAACAGCTCCGCCGCCTCGAACACGGCGGTCTGCTCCACGCTGCGGGCCTCCAGCATACCGTCGTGGTACAGCTGGCTGACGATGCTGCTCATGCCGTGATACCGCAGGCCGCCGGCGTGGTTGGCGGAGGGGATAAAGCCGTTGCCCAGGGTGTACATCTTGGCCATGGGGCAGATCTTGCCGGTGTCGCAGAAGTCGTATTTGAACACGCCACGGGTCAGGCTGGGGCAGGAGGCCGGCTCCACGGCGATGATCTTATAGTCCGCCTCACCGCGGAGCATCTCGCCCACGAAGGGGGAGATCAGGCCGCCCAGATTGGAACCGCCGCCGGCGCAGCCGATAATGATGTCCGGCTTGATGCCGTATTTATCCAGCGCCGCCTTCGTCTCCAGACCGATGACGGACTGGTGCAGCAGCACCTGGTTCAGCACACTGCCCAGCACATAGCGGGTGTTGGGCGTGGAAGCGGCGCACTCCACGGCCTCACTGATGGCGCAGCCCAGAGAGCCGGTGGTGTCCGGGAACTCCGCCAGGATCTTGCGGCCTACCTCGGTGGTCAGGGAGGGAGAGGGGGTCACGTCCGCGCCGTAGGTCCGCATGACCTCACGGCGGAAGGGCTTCTGCTCATAGGAGCACTTCACCATGAACACATGGCAGTCCAGCCCCAGATAGGCGCAGGCCATGCTCAGCGCCGTGCCCCACTGGCCGGCACCGGTCTCCGTGGTCACGCCGGTCAGACCCTGCTCCTTGGCGTAGTAGGCCTGAGCGATGGCGGAGTTCAGCTTGTGACTGCCGGAGGTGTTGTTGCCCTCGAACTTGTAGTAGATGTGCGCCGGGGTACCCAGCTTCTCCTCCAGACAATAGGCGCGCACCAGGGGAGAGGGACGGTACATTTTATAGAAGTTCCGCACGTCCTCCGGAATGGGGATCAGGGCAGTGTCGTTGTCCATCTCCTGCTTTACCAGCTCGGCGCAGAACACCTGACCCATCTCCTCCGCCGTCATGGGCTTCAGGGTGCCGGGGTTCAGCAGGGGAGCGGGCTTCGTCTTCATGTCGGCGCGTACATTGTACCAATACCGGGGCATCTCGTCCTCGGAGAGATAGATCTTGTAGGGAATGCTGCGGTTTTTCAGTTCTTTCATGGTGTTTGTCTCCTTTCAGTATTGGTCAGCGCGGTGCGCTGTGTTACGCAAAATAGTCGATCTGCATGGCGTGCTTGACCTTGGCCAGGGTATCGGCCGCGGCGGCCTGCGCCGCCTCGGTGCCCTGCCGCAGCACGTCCATCACATAGCCGGGGTCCTTTTCCAGCTCCTCGCGGCGATTACGGATAGGCTCCAGCGTCTCCTGCAGGACGTTGTTCAGGAACTTCTTGACCTTAACATCACCCAGGCCGCCCCGCTGATAGTGGGCCTTCAGCTCATCCAGATTGGCGTAGTCCGGCAGGTATTTGGCAAAGTGCTCATCATTGCAGAAGGCGTCCAGATACATGAACACCGGGTTGCCCTCGGTCTGGCCGGGGTCGCTGACCTGCAGGTGATTGGGGTCGGTGAACATACCCATGACCTTGGTGCGGATGTCCTCCGGCTTGTCGGCCAGATAGATGCAGTTGCCCAGGGATTTGCTCATCTTCGCCTTGCCGTCGGTGCCGGGCAGACGCAAGCAGGCCTCGTTGTCCGGCAGCAGGGCCGTGGGCTCCACCAGCGTCTCGCCGTACAGCTCATTGAAGCGGCGGACGATCTCGCGGGCCTGCTCCAGCATGGGCAGCTGGTCCTCGCCTACGGGCACGGTGTCGGCCATGAAGGCGGTGATGTCCGCCGTCTGGCTCACGGGATAGGTCAGGAAGCCCATGGGGATGCTGTGGTTAAAGCCCCGCAGCTGGATCTCCGCCTTCACGGTGGGGTTGCGTTCCAGCCGGGCCAGCGTCACCAGGTTCATGTAGTAGAAGGTCAGCTCCGTCAGCTCACACACCACGGACTGGATGAACATATGGCACTTGGCGGGGTCCAGACCGCAGGCCATGTAGTCCAGCGCCACCTGGAGGATGTTCTCCCGCACCTTACCGGGGTTGTCGAAATTGTCGGTCAGGGCCTGGGCGTCGGCGATCATAAAGAACAGCTTTTCAAACTTGCCGCTGTTCTGCAGGATGACGCGGTTGCGGAGGGAGCCCACATAGTGGCCCACGTGCAGGCGGCCGGTGGGGCGGTCGCCGGTGAGGATGATCTTACCCATAATCGTTATTCCTTTCTGTATGAAAAATGTTTTTTCGAGACAACAAAAAAGTCTGTCCCATGGAAAATCCATGGGACAGACTGAAAATACAAGCCTGCGGTACCACCCACATTGGCGTAAAAACGCCCACTTTGCACGCACTGTCATGCGTTCCGCCGGGATAACGGCCGCGGCTGCCGTCGGGTATTACTCGCCATCTGGCTTTCTCCCCGCCCTCGTAAGTCCATTCACCGCACGTTCCGCTGCCGCGCTTTCACCGATACGCGGCTCTCTGAAAGTTTCCTGTGCGATTACTCCTCTTACTCAACGGTTTTTGAAGTATGGGGTTATTGTATCACCTTTTTTGCGGATGTCAAGAAAAAATTTTATCGGACGGCGCTATCTGCACAGCATTTCCAGCAGCTGCGGGGCGGTGTCCGCGATGTGTTCCGCACCGGCAATTTCCAGTTTTTCACGGCCGCGGAAGCCCCAGCTGACGGCGATCAGCGGCAGACCGGCGTTGCGGGCCGTGGCCACATCCACCTCGCTGTCGCCCACATACACGGCATTTTCCGGGCGGACGCCGAGATCCGAAAGCGCTTGTGCCACAAGGGCTGGCGATGGTTTCGGGTCCACGCCGTCCCGCTGGCCGAGGGCCGGCATACCGGGGAAAAACTTTTCCGCCAGCGCCTTGGTGGTGGCGTCCGGCTTGTTGGAGACAACGGCGGTCTTCACACCCATTTTTTCCAGCTCCGCCAGGACCTCCGGAATGCCGGGGTACGGCGCGGTCTTTACGCAATTATGGGCCTGGTACCAGTCCTTGTAGGAGGCTAAAATCTCGTGAAACCGTTGGGGCGCAATGGGTTCGGGGATGGCGCGCTCCATGAGCTTCGCGGCGCCGTTGCCGACGAAGGCGCGTATTTCCTCGAGGGTGCGCTGCGGCCAGCCATTTTCAAGCAGGATATGGTTTACAGCGTCCTGCATATCCGATAGGGTGTCTAAAAGCGTGCCGTCCATGTCGAAAAGAACGGCCTGAAAGCGGGGGCAAAGAGGGAAATTCATGTGGCAGGTTCCTTTACATTCAGGTTATTTTATGTTGCGCTAATGGTCACTTTATCTTGCTCTTAATGAAACATTATAGCAAACTGCAAGGCACATTGCTATATGCAGTTGTCGTTTTTTTGCGGTACGGCACATTTTTGGCCGGACAGATGGGTCGGCAGGTGGGGCAGGAGGATACTGCCCGGGATCAGCAGGATACCGACGCCCCCCCAGGAGGGTGATCTGCTCCTTCGGGAGCACCGCGCCGCGGCCCACGGTGCGGCGGCTGAGGCGGCCGAAGGGCGCGCTGCCGCCTGCGGAAAAGGCGGGACGGACGCCGGCAGAGCCGACGCCCGTCCCAATGCAAAAGGGGAACACACATGGACGTGCGTTATACGCTTGTTACGCCTTCCTGCCGCTCTTGAAGAACGCGCCGATGACCTCAATGACCACAAAGACGATCAGGTAATACACCACGTTTATCTTGTGAGAGTAGATAGCAGCAAACACCATGAACAGGGAGCACAGGATAGCCAGCACGGGCATGACCTTGCCGCGGAAGCCGGACAGATCCTTGCGTTTGAGCAGAGCGATGTAGATGGGGATGTAGATGGCGTACAGGGTGATGATGGGCAGCTCGGAGGAGTCGAACTTGAAGGGACCGAAGCCTCCCATGATAGTGCCGCCGTAGAAGTACAGCAGCCACAGGGAGCTGACCAGCAGGCCGAACACAGCGGAGTTGTTGGCCATGTTGGTGTTGGCGTCCACGTTCTTGAACATGGCCAGCTTGGGGCTGCCGCTCTCGACGGCCAGATCGAACATGCCGCGGGTAACAGCCATGGTTAGGCCGTTGCAGGTGCCCCAGCAGGAGATCACAACGAACACGAAGATGGCAGCGCCGCCCACCTGACCGAAGATGTTCTGGAAGGCGATCTTGGCGCCGGCTTCGCCGCCGGCCATCATGACTTCAGACTCTACGGCGCCGGCCAGGCCGATATAGTAGATCACGTACACGATGGCAACGATCACCGTACCGATCAGCAGCGCGCGGGGCATGTTCTTCTTGGAGTCCTTCAGCTCGCTGCCGATGGAGGTGGCGCAGATCCAGCCCTCAAAGGCAAAGGCCAGGGAGACGATAGCGCCGAACAGACCCTCGGTGAAGGGCATCTCGGTAACGACATTGGAGAAGTTGAACTCGGTCATGCCGCTGGTCAGACCCACGATGGTGCCGACAACGGCCATCAGCAGCAGGGGGATCAGCTTGATGATGGTGGTGCAGATCTGGAACTTACCGGCCAGCTTGGGAGCCAGAGCATTCATGGTGTAGGTGACAACCATGAAAACACCGGCCAGCATCATGGTGCGGCCGCCGACCACAGGGTCGTCCCAGCCCATGAGTACGCCGAAGTAGCGGGCGGGCAGCCAGCTCAGCACGGACACCAGAGAGGGGTAATAGATGACGGCCATGAACCAGCCCACATAGTAGCCGTACCACTTGCCGCAGGAGGCACTGGCGTAGCCCACCAGACCCTCCACGCCCTCGTGACTCTGTGCCACGACGCCGAAGGTGCAGGCGCTGATGATCATGACGACGCCCATGATGATGAACGCCAAAATACCGACAGACAGATTACCGCCGGTCTTCGTCAGGACAGCTTCGGCCTTGAAGAACACGCCGGAGCCGATGACAGTGCCCACCACCAATGCGATGGCTACGGGCAGAGTATACCGTTTTTCCATAATTCCGTTTTCCTTTCTGATCTCTCCTCATAATTGGATCGTGAGACTTTTCACAATCACAGCATCATTATAGCGCGTTCACGATTTATTCACAAGCCTTTTTTGTCTGTATTTTGTAGAAAAATTCACAATATTTTTAGGTAATTCGCCAATTCGCGCTTTACACCGTTAAGACTTTTAGCGGGTTTCCGCAGAAGAAAACCGCGGCGCACCGCGGCAGGCATACAGCTGCTTAGAAAAGCGCGGAAAAAAGCAGGACCGGCGGGGCCGGTCCTGCATGGCAGGCAGAGGTCGTTATACGTTGAAGCGGAAGTAGATCATGTCGCCGTCCTTGACCACATACTCCTTGCCCTCGGAGCGCAGCAGGCCCTTTTCCTTGGCGGCGGCCACGCTGCCGCCGCAGGCCATCATCTCGTCGAAGTTGATGGTCTCGGCCCGGATGAAGCCGCGCTCGATGTCGGAGTGGATCTTGCCGGCGGCCTGGGGGGCCTTGGTGCCCTTTTTGATGGTCCAGGCGCGGCACTCGTCCTTACCGTAGGTCAGGAAGGAGATGAGACCCAGCAGGTCATAGCTGCACTGGATGAGACGGTCCAGACCGGACTTTTCGATGCCCAGGTCCGCCAGGAACATGGCGCGTTCCTCCGGGTCATCCAGCTCGGCGATGTCCTGCTCCAGCTTGGCGCAGATGGGCAGCACCTGGGCCCCCTCCCTGGCGGCCAGATCGCGGACGGACTGGAAGTACTTGTTGTCCTCGCAGTGGGCGAAGCCGTCCTCGTCCATGTTGGCGGCGTAGATGATGGGCTTGAGGCTCAGCAGGTCCGCCGTCTCGACGATGGCGCGGTCGTCCTTGTCGCACTCGAAGGTGCGGGCGGACTTGCCGCTGTCCAGATGCGCAGCCAGGGCCTTGAACACCTCGGCCTCATGGAGGAACTTCTTGTCGCCCTTGGCGGCCTTCGTGGCCTTCTCCACCCGGCGGTTGACCATCTCCAGGTCCGCCATGATCAGCTCCAGGTCGATGGTCTCGATGTCGCCCAGGGGGTCCACGGGGACGTTCTGGCTGGCATCGGCCACCACGTGCATAATGTTCTCATCGTCAAAGCAGCGGACCACGTGGACGATGGCGTCCGTGCGGCGGATGTTCTCCAGGAACTTGTTGCCCAGGCCGGCGCCCTGGCTGGCGCCCTTTACCAGACCGGCGATGTCCACGAACTCGATGACGGCGGGCGTCTTTTTGTCCGGCTGGTACATCTCCGCCAGCTTGTCCAGCCGCGCGTCCGGCACGGCCACCACGCCCACGTTGGGCTCGATGGTGCAGAAGGGGTAGTTGGCGCTCTCTGCCCCGGCGTTGGTGATGGCGTTGAACAGGGTGCTTTTGCCAACATTTGGTAATCCGACGATACCCAGCTTCATAAGGTGAGCCTCCTTTGTATTTCTGTCCGGCGCAGGGGGCCGGGGAAGTTGTTTCTCAACTTGATATAATACCATTTTTTGCGTGGAAACGCAAGGGCGGGCGCAAAAAAGTGCGCCGCCTTTCGCACGAAAGGCGGCGCAGCCATATGTGTTATGCCAGGAAGCCCTTGAGGATCGTCTCCTCCGCCTGCTCGGGGGTCAGGCCGAGGGTCTCCAGCTTCAGCAGCTGGTCGCCGGCGATCTTGCCGATGGCGGCCTCGTGGATCAGTTGGGCGTCGGGACAGTTGGCGGTGATGGCCGGGACGGACTCGATGCGGGCGTCGCCCATGATGATGCTGTCGCACTGAACGTGGCCGAAGCACTGGGCGTTGCCCACCATCACCGGGTGGAAGATCTGGTGGGAACGGTCCTGGGCCACGCTGCGGGAGATGACGCGGCCGCGGGCGTCGTGGCCGTTGAGTTCGATACGCATATCGCTCTCGGCCTCCTGAGCGCCGTGGGTCAGCAGGCGCTCGGTGACCACCACCTCGCTGCCGGCTTCGCAGAAGAAGTCCGTCTCGCGCTTGGTGGAGTCGATGCCGCGGATCTGGATCGTCTCCATCTGCATGGTGGCGTTCTCGCCCAGGTAGACCACGGTCTTGGGGTTCATGATGTTGCCGCCGGTCTGGCCGGGGTCTTTCTCGCCGAAGTGCTTTTCCACATAGCGGACCTTGGAATTTTTGCCGATGTGGAAGGTGTGGATGCCGTCGTGGCGGCTTTCGTCACAGCCGGAGTTGTGGATGCCGCAGCCGGCGATAATGTCCACGTCGCAGTCGTCGCCCACGTAGAAGTCGTTATAGACCAGCTCGCTGAGGCCGCTGTGGCTGATGATGACGGGGATGTAGCATTTCTCACCCTTGGTGCCGGGCTTGATGCGGATGTCAATGCCGGACTTTCCGTCGCTGCGGGGATCGATAGCAATGTGCTCGGTGGACTGACGGGCCTCGCAGCCGGAGTCCTTGCGGATATTGAAGGCGCCCACGGGCTTGCCGGTCAGATCGGCGATCTTTTCCAGCAAAGCGGCGTCGATATCGGTGATCATTGCGCGCCCTCCTTTCTCTCCAGTACGGGACAGCTGCCCAGCGTGTCGGCCAGGATCAGGGGGAAAATCTCCTCCGTGGTGCCGCGGTGTGCGATCTGGCCGCCGGCGATGACGACGATCTCGTCGGCCAGCTTGATGATGCGCTCCTGATGGGAGATGATGACCATGGTGGCCGCGCCCTCCCGGTGGATCTGCTCGAAGGTCTCGGTCAGCCGGGCGAAGGACCACAGGTCGATGCCGGCCTCCGGCTCATCGAAGATCATCAGCTGGCCGCGGCGGGCCAGGATGGTGGCGATCTCGATGCGCTTGACCTCGCCGCCGGACAGAGACACGTCCACCTCGCGGTCCAGGTAGTCGTTGGCGCAGAGGCCAACCTTGGTAAGATAGGCGCAGCACTTGTCCTTGCTGAGCTTGTCCTCGCCCGCCGCCAGAAGCAGCAGGTCATGGACGGTGATGCCCTTGAAGCGGGGCGGCTGCTGGAAGCCGTAGCTGATGCCGCGCTTGGCGCGCTCGGTGATGGACAGGTCCGTCACGTCCTCGCCGTTGTACAGCACGCGGCCGGAGGTGGGCTGCACCAGGCCCATGATGACCTTGGCCAGGGTGGTCTTGCCGCCGCCGTTGGGGCCGGTGAAGACGACCAGCTTATGGTCGGGGATGGTGATGGATACGTTTTTCAGGATGTCCTGCTCCCCCTCGGGGGTGGACACCCGGTAGCAGATATTCTGCAATTCCAGCATGGGATGGTTCTCCCTTCTCTGAACGTTTGTATTGTGGCTGTTCACACCATCAAAGTGGTGGGCAGGTTCCGTAACCATATCAGTGTAACAGATTTCGGCAGGAAATGCAATATGTTTCCGCCCATGGCGCACATCGGGCCGCGGCACCACATAGTATAGACAGAAAAGGAGGCGTTCAGTATGGAGCCATCACCGTTGGTATACGATACCGCCGCCGCGGCGGCGGTGTGGCAGAGGGTGGGGCCGGCGCTGCCGGCCTATGACGCGGCACCGTGTCCCGCGGGGGCCTGCTGTCCGCTGCCGCGGCGGGAGACGGACAGCGAGGCGATGCTGGGCGGGCTGATCGCCGAGGGCGCGGCGTTGTATGCCTGCTGCCGCCGGTGTGCCGTCCGTGCGCCCCGGCAGAGCCGGCAGGCGCTGGAACAGCTGGCCCGGGAGGAGCAGCGGGCGGTGCGGGCCCTGCTGGCGGCATATTTTCTGCATACGGGCCGGTGGCGGCAGCCGCCCGCGCCGGCGGCGGGGGTACGGGAGACGTGGCTGGCGGCCCTGCGGCGGGTGTATGTGGGCGAGGCGGTGGTGCAGCGGGGCTGCGCCGATCTGGCGGCGCGCATGGAGGACGGCTGTCTGCGGCAGCTGCTGGCGGCGGAGGCGGATCGCGCGGCGGAACGGGGAAAACGGCTGGCAAACTTGTTGGAAAAAGCCTTGACAACGGAGAATAACCTGCTAAAATGGTAGGCAAATAGGAAAAGGGGCGCGCCGTACCGGGCGCGCCGAATTCCGGAAGAGCATCAAGGGGGCGGGCGGCGCCCGTCTCTGGTATACAAAGGAGGCTTTACCCATGAAAGAATGTATCTCCCGCGAGGCGGCGCTGGCGGCGCTGAAAACGTACAACAAGGAGCCGTTCCACATTCTCCACGGTTTGACGGTGGAGGGCGTTATGCGCTGGTACGCCAATGAGCTGGGCTATGGCGAGGACGCGGATTTCTGGGCCACGGTGGGTCTGCTGCACGACATCGACTTTGAGATGTGGCCGGAGCAGCACTGCCGGAAGGCACCGGAGCTGCTGAAGAAGGCGGGGTGCTCCGAGGAGTTCATCCACGCCGTCTGTTCCCACGGCTACGGTCTGTGCTGCGATGTGGATCCCACCCACGAGATGGAGAAGGTGCTGTTCGCCGCCGACGAGCTGACGGGCCTGGTCGGCGCGGCCGCCCGTATGCGCCCCAGCAAGAGCGTGATGGACATGGAGGTCAGCAGCCTGAAGAAGAAGTATAAGGACAAGAAGTTCGCCGCCGGCTGCTCCCGGGACGTGATCAACACCGGCGCGGAGCGCCTGGGCTGGACCATCGAGGAGCTGATGGAAAAGACCATCCTGGCTATGCGCAGCTGCGAGGAGAGCGTCAACAAGGAGATGGAGACGCTGGCCTGAGCGTATACATCGAAAAGAACACCCTGCGTGAATACACAGGGTGTTCTTTTTTGCGAATTATACGGAGAGTTGTTGGATATTGTGGAGGGGCGGAGGGGTTTTACGCCGCTGCGCAGCTACACCTCATCCGCCCCCTTCGGGGGCACCTGTCTCCCTGCGGGTCGGTCGGTCCGCGGATCTGACAGGCCACCGGCCTGTCATTCAACACTGCGGACCCCTCAAGGGGAAGGCTTACGGGGGTGCGCCCTCGGGGGGAAGGCTGACGGGGTGCAGGGGGAGAAAAAAGGAAGCGCCCGGGCGGGCGCTTCCCTGTATGTTATTCGATGGCGATGATGTAGTAGTATACCGGCTGGCCGCCGGGGAGGGCGGCGACCTCGGCGTCGGGGCAGATCGTCTCAAACACCTTGGCGGCGCGGGCGGCGTCATCCTCGGTGACACCCTGGCCGGAGTAGACGGTGACGAACTCGGCGTTCTTATCGGCGGCTACATGAGCCAGCTTATCCAGCAGTACGTCCAGGCTGCGGTCGGTGCCCAGGAGCTTGCCGTCACACAGGGCCAGGTAGTCGCCCTCGTTGATGGCGAAGCCGTCGAAGTCGGAGTTGCGGGCGGCGTAGGTGATCTGGGCGGTGGTGACATTGGCGGCGGCCTCGGTCATGGCGGCCAGGATGGCCTGGGGATCGTCGTTGTCCGGGTCCACGGCCATCATGGCGGAGATGCCCTGGGGCACGGTGGCGGTGGGCACCACGATGACCTGCTTTTCCGTCAGGCCCACGCACTGCTGGGCGGCCATGATGATGTTCTTATTGTTGGGCAGGATGAACACGATCTCGCTGGGGGTGCGGTTGACCTCCTGCAAAATTGCCTCGGTGGAGGGGTTCATGGTCTGCCCGCCGGAGACGATACGGTCCACGGTCAGGTCGCGGAACACGGCCTCGAGCCCCTCGCCGGCGCAGACGGCCAGGAAGCCGTAGCGCTTTTCCGGCGCGGCCACAGCGGTCTCGCCGCGCTCCAGCTCGGCCTCGACGGCGTCCAGATCGTCGGTGGACTGGGCCTTCTTGCCGGCGGCCAGGTCGGCGGCCTGGGTACGCATATTCTCGATCTTGGCCAGCTCCAGCGTGCCGTATTTCTGGGCCTCGTTCAGGGCGTCGCCGGGGGTGTCGGTGTGGACGTGGACCTTGAAGGCCTCGTCGTCCTCGCCGATGACCAGGCTGTCGCCGATGCTGTTCAGATAGGCACGCAGGCCGTCCAGGGGCTTGTCGGAGGTCTTGCGGACGATGAACACGGTGTCGAAGGCGAAGGTAATGTCCTCGTCGCCGATGGCGGCGAAGTCCGCCTTCTCCTCGGCAGTATCGGCCACCTCAGGCACGGGCTCGCCCCGCAGGGCGCGGAGCATACCCTCCAGAATAATGAGGTAGCCCTTGCCGCCGGCGTCCACCACGCCGGCCTTTTTCAGCACGGGGTTCATCTCGATGGTCTCCGCCAGGGTGGTGTAGCCGGTCTTGATGGCCTCGTCCAGTACGAACTCGGCGTCGTTCTTCTCGCCGGCGGCCTCCAGCGCACGCTGGGCGGCCAGGCGGGAGACGGTGAGGACCGTGCCCTCGGCGGGCTTCATCACCGCGCCGTAGGCAGTGGAAACGCCCTCCTGCATGGCCTCGGCCAGCAGGGCGCCGTCGGCGGTGTCATGGCCCTTGAGGACCTTGCTCATGCCGCGGAACAGCAGGGACAAAATGACGCCGGAGTTGCCCCGGGCACCCCGGAGCAGGCCGGAGGCCGTCAGCTTGGCGGCCTCGTCCACGGTGGCGGGCTCGGCCTTGCGGAGCTCGTTCACCGCCGTCTGGATGGTCAGGGACATATTGGTGCCGGTGTCGCCGTCGGGCACCGGAAATACGTTCAGGTCATTGATGGCCTGCTTCTGCGCGGTGATGCAGGCGGCGCCGAAGGCGACCATCTGCTTGAAGGCGCCGCCGCTGATCTTTTCTGTCATGTCTGTTCTCCTTCCGGGCGCGTCACACGGTGACGGAATCCACGCAGACATTCACCGCTTTGACGGTGACGCCGGTGTTGAGGTTGACCACATACTTGACCTCGCCCATAATGGATCGGCAGACTGTGGCGATGTTGACGCCGTTTTCCACGACGATGTGCAGCTCAATGGACACGGTGCCGTCATCATTGTATGTGACCTTGACGCCCTTGCTCATGGCCTCGGGCCGCAGGAGATGCACCAGCCCGTCAGTCATGCTGCGCTGGGCCATGCCCTTGACGCCGAAGCAGTTGGTGGCGGCCGCGCCGGTGATGGTGGTGAACACGGCGTCGCTGATGGTGATCTCGCCGTTTTCGGTGGGGACTTTTATCATAGCGGACTTCCTTTCTGCGGAAATGGCATAATAACACACGATAATATGGAGTATTATATACTACTTTCTCCGGGATTACAATAGAGATTTTACCGGGGCGGCATATGGGCAGGTTTCCCGCGCGGCTTTGAAGGCGCGGCGAAGAAAGGGAGCGCCCCGCGGGGCGCTCCCTTGTGCGTTACTGCTTGTAGGGCACGTGCCAGATGGTGTCGGCGTACTGGGAGATGGCCCGGTCGGCGGCGAAGACGCCGCTGCGGGCGATGTTGGTGAGGCTCATGCGGTTCCACGTCTCCCGGTCGCGGTAGGTGTGGCGCATCCGGGATTCGGCCTCGCAGTAGGCGGCGAAGTCGGCCAGGACCATGTACTGGTCCGCCTGACCGTCCATGCCGGTGACAAGGCGCTGGAACAGGTCCTCGTAGGTAACGCCGTCCCGGAAGCCTACCTTCAGCTGGTCCAGCACGCGGCGCAGCACCGGGTCGCGCTGGTAGAGCAGGTTGGGGTCGTAGGTGTGGCGCAGGTGCTCCACCTCATCGGCATGAAGGCCGAAGAGGAACATATTGTCGTCGCCCAGCAGGTCGTGCATTTCCACGTTGGCACCGTCCAGGGTGCCGACGGTCAGCGCGCCGTTCATCATAAACTTCATATTGCCGGTGCCGCTGGCCTCCTTGCCGGCGGTGGAGATCTGCTGACTGACCTCGCTGGCGGGCATGAGGACCTCGGCCAGGGAGACGCGGTAGTTCTCCAGGAACACCACCTGGAGCCGATCTTTGCACAGCGGGTCGCTGTTGATCTGGTCGGCCAGGGAGTTGATGAGGTGGATGATGCGCTTGGCCACGGCGTAGCCCGGGGCGGCCTTGGCACCGAACAGGAACGTCTGGGGCGGGAGGTCCAGGCTGGGGTCATCCTGCAGGCGCTGGTACAGGTAGATGATCTGCAGGGCGTTCAGCAGCTGGCGCTTGTACTCGTGCAGGCGCTTTACCTGCACATCGAAGATGGCGTCGGTGTTCAGCACCACACCCTGGTGCTTCCTGGCGAAGGCGGCAAAGGCCAGCTTGTTCTGATGCTTGATGTCCTCCAGACGCTGAAGGACCGCCTTGTCACCGGCGTAGGCCTCCAGCTTTTTCAGCTCCTGCGGATGGGTGAGATAGCCCTCGCCGATCAGGTCACGGAGCAGTCCGTCCAGACCGGGGTTGATCTGGGGCACCCAGCGGCGGTGGTCGATGCCGTTGGTGACGTTCTTGAACTTGTCCGGCATCATCTGGCAGGCGTCCTTGAACAGGTCCTTCCGCAAAATCTCGGAGTGCAGAGCGCTGACGCCGTTGACGGCCATGCTGCCGGCGATGCACAGGTTGGCCATGCGGACGCCGCCGTCCCATATAATGGCCAGCTTGGCGGTCTTGGCGGGATCGTGGAAGAAGTCCTCCACCTGCTGCTGCCAGCGGCGGGAGATCTCCTGCAATATCTGCCACACGCGGGGCAGCAGCGTTTCGAACAGCTGCTGCGGCCAGACCTCAAGGGCCTCGGAAAGCACGGTGTGGTTGGTGTAGGCCACGCAGTGGGTGGTGATGTGCCAGGCCTCGTCCCAGCTCATACCGGCGTCGTCGATGAGGATACGCATCAGCTCCGGGATCACCAGCGTGGGGTGGGTGTCATTGATCTGGATGACGTTCTTCTCATGGAAGTTCTTGAGGGTACCGTACTGCTGGATGTGCTTGCGGGTGATGGACTGAATGGTGGCGGACACGAAGAAATACTGCTGCTTCAGCCGCAGGGACTTGCCCTCGTAGTGGTTGTCCTCGGGGTAGAGCACCTGACTGATGGCGTCAGCCATGGCGCGCTCCTCGGCGGCGTGGAGGTACTGGCCCTCGCTGAAGAGCTTCATGTCGATGGGTTTGGGGCTGCGGGCCTGCCACAGACGCAGGGTGTTCACATGGTCGGTGTCGTAGCCGGCGATCTCCATGTCGCAGGGGATGGCCAGCACACGGGTGTAGTCCTCATGGACCACCATCAGGTGGTTGTTGTCCCAGCGGGTGCGGACCTTGCCGCCGAAGCGGACCTCCTCGGCCTCCTGCAGCTTGGGCAGCAGCCACGCGTCGCCCAGCTGCATCCAGTCGTCGGGCAGCTCCACCTGCTGGCCCTCCACGATCTTCTGCTTGAAAATGCCCAGCTCATAGCAGATGGAGTAGCCCGTCGCCGGGATCTCCAGGGTGGTCATGCTGTCCAGATAGCAGGCGGCCAGGCGGCCCAGACCGCCGTTGCCCAGACCGGCGTCCGGCTCCATGTCGAAGATGTCCGCCGCTTTGAAGCCCAGCTCGCCGATGGCGGCGGTCAGGGGCTCCAGCAGCGCCAGATTGAAGGCGTTTTTCATCAGGCTGCGGCCCATCAGGAACTCCAGCGACAGGTAGTGGACCTTGCGCTTTTCCTCGTGGGCCGTCTCCTCGCGGGTCTGTACGCCGTGCTCGGCCATGATGTCCCGCAGGACCATGGCGCAGGCCTTCATCATCTCGCCGTCGGTGGCCTGCTGCTCGGTGCAGCCGTAGTTGAGGCGCAGCTTCTGCACGATGGCCTCTTTCAGGGTCTCTTTGTTGTAGGTCATATCGGGTAACTCCTCCTTGGGTCAAAGATTCTCATAAATGTGCCGGTAGGCCGCCGCGCTGCGGCCCCAGCTGAAGTCCGCGGTCATGCCCCGGTATCGAACGGTGTCGAAGCCTGTCCGGTCGCCCCGGTACAGGCCGGTGGCCTGACCGATGACGGAGAGCATGGCCCCGGCGTCATAGTCGGCGAACAGGTAGCCGGTGCCGTCCTCCTGCCCCACCTGGCAGGAGCGCACGGTGTCCGCCAGACCGCCGGTGCTCCGCACGATGGGCACCGCGCCGTAGCGCATGGCGATCATCTGGCTCAGGCCGCAGGGCTCGCTGCGGGAGGGCATCAGGAACAGGTCCGCGGCGGCATAAATGCGCCTGGACAGGTCCTCGGCGTACAGGATCTGGGCTGACACGCGGCCGGGGTACTGCCCGGCTTTCCAGCGGAAGAAATCCTCATACTGCCCGTCGCCGGTGCCCAGAACCACGAACTGGCAGCCGGTGGCCATGATGCCGTCCATGGCCTGCTGCACAAGATCAAGCCCCTTGTGGCCCACCAGCCGCGTCACCATGGCGATCAGCGGCGTGTCCGGCTCCTGGGCAAGTCCGAGGGCAGCCTGCAGGGATGCCTTGCACACGGCCTTGCCGGCCGGGTCTGCCGCCGTGTAATGCGCCGGAAGCGCCGGGTCGGCGGCGGGGTCGTAGGTGACGGTGTCGATGCCGTTGACCACGCCGTGCATTTTCCAGCCGATGGCGTCCACTACGCTCTCCAGCCCCTCGGCATAGGCCGGGTCATGGAGCTGGGCGGCGTAGGTGGGGCTGACGGTGGTGACGGCGTCCGCCATGAGCATGGCACCCTTCATCAGGTTCACGTCGCCGTCCATGCGGAGAGTGCCGTCGTCGTACCAGCCACGATCCAGACCGAAGAGCTGGTCTACGCTGTCGCTGCCGTAGCGGCCCTGATACTCAATGTTGTGAATGGTGAACACCGTGCGGATATGGCGTATCTCCCACCAGCGGGTGGCCGCGTCCTTGAGATAGATGGGTACCAGCGCCGTCTGCCAGTCGTTGCAGTGGAGGATGTCCGGCATCCAGCCCAGGCTGGGCAGCAGGTCGATGACCGCGTGGCTGAAGAAGGCGAAGCGCTCGCCGTCGTCAAACTCGCCGTACAGGCGGCCGCGGCGGAAGTATTTTTCGTTGTCCACGAAGTACCAGGTCACACCCCGGTCATAGAGGGAGAACAGGCCGCAGTACTCATGCCGCCAGCCCAGGTCCACGTAGATATACCGGCGGAAGGTCATTTTCTCCCGCCACTGGGGGCCGATCTTGTCGTACAGGGGCAGGATGACGGCGGTCTCGACACCCTCCGCCGCCAGGGCGGGGGGGAGGCTGCCGGCCACATCGGCCAGGCCGCCGGTCTTGCAGAAGGGATAGGCCTCGCTGGTCACATACAGCAGCTTCATGGCAGGCTCCTTTCTCTTATACCGTCGCGCCCTTGGCGATGACGATGGGATAGCGCTCGTGGCCCATCAGGGTCACATTCTCGCTGACGGTGACGTATTTGTCGGTAATCATGCCCCGCAGTATGGCACCGCGCTTGACCACCGTGTCCTTGAACAGGATACAGTTTTCCACGCTGGCACCCTTTTCAATACGCACGTTGCGGAACAGCACGCAGTTTTTTACGCTGCCCTGGATGTCGCAGCCGTCGGCGGCCAGGGAGTTGACGCAGCCGCCCTCCGGGTCGATGTAGCTGGAGGGGGAGTCGTTCTCCTTGCCGTATACCGGACGGTCCGGGCAGAACAGGGCGCTGCGGGTGGCGGTATCCAGCAGCTCCATGCTGCGGTCGTAGTAGTTCTGCAGGGTGCTGATGTGGGCGGCGTAGCCATCGTAGACATAGCTTTGCAGATGGAGGCGGCTGCTCATGCCCTGAAGGATATCCCGCCGCAGGCTGTAACGGTTGTGGCTCAGGCACTCCGTCACCAGCTGGATGAGCAGCTCGGTCCGCAGGACAAAGATGTTCAGGCAGCGATAGCCCTCCGGCGTGTGCAGGCCGTAGGCCGTGTCGGTGATGCGGCCCCGGGCGTCCAGCCGGAAATAGGTATCCTGCCCGTCGCCGGGGACGGCGGTGCAGACGGCGGTGATGTCCGCGCCGGTGTCGATATGGCGGCGGAGCACGTCCTCCAGGGGCGCGTTGATGACCGTGTCGCTGTCGGACAGCACCACGTAGTCCTGGCGGATGCTCTTCAGGTAGTTCATCACGCTGCCCAGGGCATCCACGCGGCCGCGGAACTGGCCGTCGCCGCGGTGCTGCTCATTATAGGCGAAGGCCGGCAGCAGCGTCAGACCGCCGAAGTTGCGGCTCAGGTCCCAGCTCTTGCCGCTGCCCAGGTGGTCCAGCAGCGACTGGCACTTGCCGTGCATGATGACGCCCACGTCCGTGACGCCGGCGTTCACCATGCTGGAGAGGATGAAGTCGATGATGCGGTAGTCACCGCCGAAGGGGATGGAGCCGTGGACGCGATTTTCGATGAGCTCCCGCAGACCGTTTTCCTTGTCGTAGGAGAAGATGATCCCGTGCATTCCGTTCATGGCCGCACCTCCTTGCCGTTTTCACCCAGCATCATTTTCGGTTCGATGACCGCGCCGTCCGCCACGGAGGTCCGGGGCCCCAGCACGGCGATGCCCCAGTCCTCAAAGGGGACGCTGCCCGGGGCGCCGCCCACCACGGCGTTTCTGCCTACGCGGCAGCCCTCGCCCACGATGGCGTAGGACACCTTCGCGCCTGCCTCGATGACGGCGCCGGGCATGACCACGGAATAGGAGACGGACGCGCCCTCGGCCACGGTGGTGCCGGTGCTGAGGACGGCGTTCTTTACCTCGCCCAGCACGGTGCAGCCCTTGGCCACGGCGCTGTTGCCCACATCGCCCGTTTTACCGATGTAGGTGGGCGGGCAGGTGGGCGTGCGGCCGTAGATGCGCCACTTCTTGTCCAGCAGGTTCAGTCCGGAGCCAGGGGAGAGCATATCCATGTTGGCGTCCCACAGGGAGTCCAGCGTGCCCACGTCCTTCCAGTAGCCCTCGAAGCGGTAGGCGGACATCCTCTCGCCGTTTCGCAGCATAGCGGGGATGATGTTTTTTCCGAAGTCGTTGTCGCTGCGGGGGTCAGTCTCATCATCGATGAGGTACTGGCGCAGCTTTTTCCAGGTGAAGATATAGATGCCCATAGAGGCCAGGTTGCTTTTTGGTTCCTTGGGTTTCTCGGCGAACTCGGTGATATTATCATCACCGTCCACGGCCATGATGCCGAAGCGGCTGGCCTCCTCCCAGGGGACCTCCATGACGGAGATGGTGCAGTCAGCGCCGGTGGCCTTGTGGCGGCGCAGCATCAGGGAGTAGTCCATCTTATAGATGTGGTCGCCGGAGAGCACCAGTACGTACTCCGGGTCGTACAGGTCCACGAAGCCGATGTTCTGGTAGATGGCGTTGGCGGTGCCCTTGTACCAGACGGCGCCGCCGGCGCTCTGGTAGGGCGGCAGGATATGTACGCCGCCGTTGACACGGTCCAGCTCCCAGGGCTGGCCGCTGCCGATGTAGGTGTTCAGCTCCAGCGGCCGGTACTGGGTCAGTACGCCCACGGTGTCGATGCCGGAGTTGGTACAGTTGGACAGGGGAAAGTCGATGATGCGGAATTTGCCGCCGAAAGGCACGGCGGGCTTGGCCATGCTGCCGGTGAGTACGTACAGGCGGCTGCCCTGGCCGCCGGCCAGCAGCATCGCCACACACTCTTTTTTCATCCTTGCGTACCTCCTGTGTTCTGTTTTTTCTGGGGGCGTTTTCCCTCCCGGCGCAGCAGCACCGCGCCCAGGGGCGGGATGGTCAGGGAAAGGGACGTCTCCCGCCCGTGGGAGGGGATCTCGTCCACGTCGATCCGGCTGCCTGCCGGAAGGGCGCAGCCGCTGCCGCCCCAGCAGGCGTCGTCCGTGTTGAACAGTACCTCATACCGCGCCGCTGCCGGCACGCCGAAGCGGTAGTTGTCCCAGGGCACCGGCGCGAAATTCACCGCGCAGATCAGCTCGTGGCCCCTGCGGTCCCGCCGCAGAAACACCAGCACGTTGTTGTGGTTATCATCGGCCACCAGCCATGTAAAGCCGTCCCAGTCCCGGTCGTTTTCCCACAGGCACCGGTTGCGCTTATACAGCCGGTTCAGCTGCCGCAGGCACTCATGGCTGGCCCGGCAGGCGGGATCGTCCAGCAGATACCAGTCCAGCTGGCCGCGGAAGTCCCACTCGTGCCACTGGGGCAGCTCGCTGCCCATGAACAGCAGCTTTTTGCCGGGGTGGCACAGCATATAGGCCCAGAAGCTCCTTACACCGGCCAGCTGCCGCCAGTCGTCGCCGGGCATCTTGCCCCGGAGAGAGCCCTTCATGTGGACCACCTCGTCGTGGGACAGGGGCAGGACGTAGTTTTCCGAGAAGGCGTAGACCATGGAGAACGTCACGTCCCGGTGGTGGAACTGGCGGAAGTAGGGGTCCATCTTCAGATAGTGGCACAGGTCGTTCATCCAGCCCATGTTCCACTTCAGGTTGAAGCCCAGACCGCCCTGCTCCGGCGGATAGGTGACCAGCGGCCACGCGGTGGACTCCTCCGCCACCATCAGCGCCGCCGGGTCGGCGGCAAAGGCTGCCCGGTTCAGCTCACGCAGGAAGTCGATGGCCTCCAGGTTCTCCCGGCCGCCGTCCTTGTTGGGACGCCACGCGCCGCCCTGCCGGTCATAGTCCAGATACAGCATGGACGCCACCGCGTCCACCCGCAGCCCGTCGATGTGGTATTCCTTCAACCAGTAGACGGCGGAGGACAGCAGGAATTCCCGGACCTCCGGCTTGCCGAAGTCGAATACACGGGTGCCCCAGCCGGCGTGCTCCCATTTCAGGGGGTCGCCGTACTCATAGAGGCAGGTGCCGTCAAATTCGATAAGCCCGTGGCTGTCCTTACAGAAGTGGGCGGGCACCCAGTCCAGTATCACGCCCAGCCCCGCCCGGTGCAGGGCATCCACCAGGGCCATGAAGTCGTGGGGCGTGCCGTAGCGGCTGGTGGGGGCGAAGTAGCCGGTGCACTGGTAGCCCCAGCTGTCGTCCAGGGGGTATTCCGTCACCGGCAGCAGCTCTACGAAGTTGTAGCCCATGGCCTTTACATAGGAGGGCAGCTCCTTTGCCAGCTCCACATAGCTCAGGGGAGAGCCGTCCTCGTGGCGCTTCCACGAGCCCAGATGCACCTCGTAGATCAGCAGCTCGCCGTTCACCGGCGGCTTTTTCAGCCGCTGCTGCCGCCAGTCATCGTCCCGCCACCGGTATCCGGACAGGTCGTAGACCTTGCTGTCTGTCCCGGGACGGGTGGCCGCGTGGAAGGCGCAGGGATCGGCCTTCCAGACCACCCGGCCGTCCGCGCCGGTGACCACATATTTGTAGGCGTCGTAGACCTTGGCGTTTTCCGCCGCCGTTTCCCACACGCCGGTATCCAGCCGGGTCATGGGCTGGGGCTGCCAGCCGTTGAAGTCCCCGGCCAGCGCTACGGCGCGGGCGTTGGGCGCCCACACGCGGAAGGTGAAGCCCTGCTCCGCCGGGTGTGCGCCGAGGTAGGTGTAGATGTCGTGGGCCGGGTGCCGCGTCATGTGCTCAGCTCCTTTTCTCTCACGCTGCTCGTCTGCTCTATGGTAGCACGCCTGTTCCGTCAAAGGACGCGAAACAGGTCGCTGGTAACGTTACCGACATTGTACCCCATTTTTCCCGTCCCGTCAACAAACAAGGCGCTTTTTGTGCCGCGGCGGGGGCGGAAAAGGGCCGCAAGCACAAAAGGGAAACGCAGGCGCGCTGCGTTTCCCTTTTCGTTTACTCATCCCGCTGCTGCACGGCGCTGCTGCCGTTCAGGCCGAAGTCGTCCGCTACGCTGGCGGTGTCCCGGCGCAGCATGGTCTCCATCACCCGGATATCGCTGTCGATATCCATGGCATCGGTGCGGTACAGCTCGTCCAGCTGGTGCTCGAAGCCCGCCACGATGCTGTCCATGGTCTTTTCGATCTTGGCCTTGGCCTGGCTCAGGTTCTCGCCGCTGACGCCGGCCTCCTCGAAGCTGGCGTAGTTTTCCAGCAGCTTCAGGGTGGTGGGCAGGTAGTAGTTCAGGAACGTGCCGGCGGCGTCACGCTTGGCCTCGTCCTCTTCAATGAGTTTGAAAATACGGCCGGACACCTGCTCCATGCGGTCCAGCTTGGCGCTGATGGCCTCGTCGGCGATGCGGTCGTTCAGCTCACGGATCTGGGCCAGGATGGCGGCGTAGCCCGCCGGCGCGGGCGCGGTCTGTGCGGGCTGACCCTGCTCCGCCTTGGCGCGGTGGGCGGCATCAAAGTACGCCGTGGCGGCGGCCTGGGACTTGAAGAGCATACCGCTGCCCATGTCGATATAGGCCTCGTCACCCCAGAGGCCCTTTTCCAGCATCAGGTTCACGTCCTTCTCCACCCGGCGGCGGGACACGTCGGCGGCCCGGGCCAGATAGTCCAGGGGCACGGCCTGCTTCTGCCCGACGGTGCGGAGGTAGGTGGCAAAGCGCCGCTGGCGGCGCTTCATGGCGCCGCTGCCCAGCAGCAGGGACGCGCCGCCGGCCATCATGCCCAGGGGATAGAACAGCTGCCGCAGCAGGTCCATCCATTCATGCCATTTGATGGCGTAGCGCAGTTCAAAGTAGTCCACCTGCTGCACCAGGAAAAACACGCCCAGAATACCCAGCACCGCGCCGATGATCTTCATGGTTTTGGCGCCCTTGTCGGAGTAGTTCGGCGTCTCTGTGACCTTGCGGACGGTGTTCTTCGCCGCGGAGGCGCGCGCCTGCGCAGGCTTCGCCTCGGCGCTGCCCGCCGCTGTCCGCTGCCACGCATCCCGCGCCTGCTGGCGCATTTTCCTGCCGCCGCCCTCGCTGAGCTTGCTCAGCAGCAGGATCAGGCCCACAGGCCAGGCCACGGCAAACATCACCGCGATGAATATCCACGAACCCAGGTCGTTATCGTTCTTTTTCGGCGGCTTCGGCTGAAGACCGTTGTTCTCGTCGTATTCGTAGCTCATGCTTCCCCTTCTCCCTTTCCCCGCAGCTTTCGCTTGTTGCCCTTTTCGTCCACGATATAGGTATTCTCCAGCACGCTGCGGGCATTGGCCATTACCGCGTTCAGGTACTCCTGCCGCAGTGCAGCGCGCTCCTCGATCTCCGCGTCTGTCAGCCCCTCGGCCTTGGCCTTGCGGGCCAGCTCGTTGATGCGTGCTATCTTCTTCTCGTCCATAGCTGTTTCTCCCTTATATGTATCGCCGTATGTCCACCGGCAGGCGGCCCTTTTTCGTGGGAGCGCCCACGCTGTCCAATACGCATTTTCCCAGACCGCGGCAGGTGATGGTATCCCCCGCCGACACGGGCTTGTCCGGCTTCACGCAGGTGACGTAGTTCACCTGTACGGACCCCTTTTCCACGGCCTCCGCCGCCCGGCCCCGGCTGAGAGAAAATCCCGCCGCCAGCACGTTGTCCAGCCGCAGGGAGGAGACGGTGTCCCGCAGTTCCTTCACCGCCGCATGGGGGACCGCCAGCGCCGAAAGCGGCAGCGGTGTTACGGTGAGCTTCTCCCGGCCGGCGCTGTCCCAGTTCTGCAGCAGGAAATCCGTCATGGACGGGTCCAGCAGCACCTGACAGCCGCCCTTTTCCACAAGTATATCGCCTATCTTCTCCCGGGTCAATCCCAGAGCCATCAAACTGCCCAAAAAATCCCGGTGGGTCAGGTCGCCGCCGCTGCGGCATACGGCCCGCACCGCCGCGATCTCCGTGCCGTCCGGCTCCGCCATCCACTCCGGCAGAAACAGCAGCCGCTTTCGCTCCGCGCCGTCATAGCCGCCCCAAAGCACATAGCCCTCCCGGCACCCCAGCGCGTTCAGCAGATGCTGCGCCGCCGCCTGTTCCTGGGGCGAGAGAAAGCCTGTGGCCGTGGGAATGCTCCGCATGCGGCACTGCTCACACTTATCCCACACGCGGCTCAGCAGCAGCCGTTCCTCCGGGCTGTGGGCGGCTCTGTCCAGCAGTTCTCGTCTGTCCATGTTATGCCCCCAAATTCTGCGTGCGGTACAGTGTGGCGTACACGCCGTTCTTCGCCAGGAGTTCCTGGTGGGAGCCCTGTTCGGCGACGACACCGTCCTGTATCACCAGTATCCGGTCGGCCGAACGAATGGTGGACAGCCGGTGGGCGATGATCAGTGTCGTGCGGCCTCGGGCCAAACGGTCAAAGGCGCCCTGGATGCGGGCTTCCGTCACGCTGTCCAGCGCGGAGGTGGCCTCATCCAGTATCAGAATGGGCGGGGCCTTCAGAAACACCCGGGCGATGGCCACCCGCTGCTTCTGCCCGCCGGAGAGCAGCGCGCCCCGCTCGCCCACATAGGTGTCGAACCCGTCGGGCATGGCGCAGATATCGTCGTAGATCTCCGCCTGCCGCGCCGCCTGCTCTACCTCAGCGTCGGTGGCGTCGGGGCGGCCATAGCGGATATTCTCGCGGATGGTGTCGGCGAACAGGAACACATCCTGCTGCACGATGCCGATGGCCCGGCGCAGGGAGCGCTGGGTAACGGCGCGGACATCGCGGCCGTCGACGGTGATACTGCCGCTGTCCACGTCGTAGAACCGGGGCAGCAGCTGGCACAGGGTGGTCTTGCCGCCGCCGGAGGGCCCCACCAGGGCCACCGTCTCGCCGGCGGGGCTGTGCAGCGTCACGTTGTGCAGCACCTCGGCCTTTTCGCCGTAGGCGAAGGAGACGTCGTTCACGTCCACGCGGCCCTGTACATGTTCGAGGGGCTGCGCGTCGGGGGCGTCCTGGATGGACGGCTCGGTGGCCATCAGCTCAATGAAGCGGTGCAGGCCCGCGAAGCCGTTGGAGAACATCTCGGCGAAGTTGGCCAGCTTGCGGATGGGACTGACGAAGGCGGTGACGTATAGGGAGAAGGTGATCAGATCCACATAGTCCATTTTCTCCCCCATGATGAGCCAGCCGCCCACGGCGATCACCGCCACCGGCAATATGCCGGTGCAGAACTCCATCACCGCGTTGAAGCGGCCCATCTCCTTGTGAAAGCCACGCTTGGCGGTCTTGAACACCTCGTTGGCCTCGTCGAACCGCTGCTGCTGGGCTTCTTCGTTGGCAAAGGCCTTGGTGGTCCGCACGCCGGACAGGCCGGACTCGATGGCGGCGTTGATGGTGCCGGTCTTGACCTTGGCAGCCCGGGAGGCGGCGCTCATCTGCCGGCGGCGGCGCAGGGCCATGGCCAGCAGGACAGGCAGCAGCACCAGCAGTACCAGCGCCAGCTCCCAGCGCAGGGTGAACATCACCGCCAGCGCGCCCACGATGGTCACCAGGGAGATGAACAGATCCTCCGGCCCGTGGTGGGCCAGCTCCGTCAGTTCAAACAGGTCACTGGTCAGGCGGCTCATCAGCTGGCCGGTGCGGTTGCGGTCGTAGAAGTCGAAGCCCAGCTCCTGAATGTGGCGGTACAGATCGCGGCGGATATCTGCCTCCACGCGGATGCCGAAGGTGTGGCCCCAGTAGGCCACCACGAAGTACAGCGCCGAGCGCAGCACATAGGCGGCCACCACCACCGCCATGACGATGAAGAATACCCGGAACTGCCGCTGGGGCAGCCAGGTATACATGGCGGCGCGGGACACCAGCGGGAACGCCAGGTCGATGCAGGCGATGAGGAACGCGCAGGACAGGTCCAGGGCGAAGAGCCGCCGGTGGGGTTTGAAGTAGGAGAGGAATATCCGCAGGGGGCTGCGGGTCTGATAATCTTTCGTGGTCATGCTATGCCTCGCTTGGTGTTTTTTGAATATATAGTATAGCACATCGGCACGGCGTTCGCAATAGCACGGCGCCCCGGCTTGCGTGCCGGGGCGCTGCGTGTTATAATTGGGCCATGACCTGGCCGATAGGGCCGTCGATGGTGACGGCGGCGCCAAGACCGCTGCCGGCCCCGCCCTTGTTGATGACCGCCAGCTTATGGCCGCGGTAGTACTGTATCAGCCCGGCGGCGGGATAGACCACCAGCGACGTGCCGCCGATGATGAGCACGTCTGCCTGCCGGATATAGTGGATGGCGCGGGCCATCACGTCCTCATCCAGGGACTCCTCATACAGCACCACGTCCGGCTTAATGATGCCGCCGCAGGTGCAGCGGGGAATGCCGCGGCTCTCCGCGATGCGCTCCACACCGTAGAATTTCCCGCAGCGGGTACAGTGGTTCCGCAGCACGCTGCCGTGGAGCTCAAGGACCTCCTGGCTGCCGGCCTTCTGGTGCAGGCCGTCGATGTTCTGGGTGATGACGGCCTTCAGCTTCCCCTGCCGCTCCCATTCCGCCAGCTTGCGGTGGGCGGCGTTGGGCTGGGCGTCCAGGGCCAGCATTTTGGCCCGGTAGAAGTCGTAGAATTCCTCGGTGTGCGTCTCGTAAAATGTGTGGCTGAGCATGGTCTCCGGCGGGTATTTGAATTTCTGGTGATACAGGCCGTCCACACTGCGGAAGTCCGGTATCCCGGACTCGGTGGATACGCCGGCGCCGCCGAAAAACACGATGTTGTCGCTGGCGTCTGTCAGTTCTTTCAGTCTGCGGATGGTGTCGTCCATACTGTCCCTCCATTTCTTTTGTAAGGAGCATACGCTATGAATATTCAGATCTTCGGAAAAAGCAAGTCCTTCGACACGAAAAAGGCGGAGCGCTGGTTCAAGGAGCGCCGCATCAAGTACCAGTACATCGACCTTGTGAGCAAGGGTGTATCGCCGGGGGAGTACCGTTCCATCCGGGCGGCCGTGGGCAGCTTCGACGCGCTGGTGGACAAGGACTGCCGGGCGTATGAGGCGCTGTACATGGCCTATATCACGCCTCAGGCGGCGGAGGAAAAGCTGCTGGAATACCCGGAGCTGTTCGCCGCACCCATTGTCCGCAACGGGAAGCAGGCCACCGTGGGCTATTGCCCGGAGATATGGCAGACGTGGGAATAGGAATAGGGGCTCTCATCCGTGCGCCGCAGGCGCACGGTTTTTTTCGGGCAGCACCGCGGCTTTCACTGTGCGGTGTTGCCCTTAGTCCGTGTAGCTGTGCTCCACCGTGACCACGGCGTAGTAATTGCCGTCCATGGCGCGGACCAGAGCGCGTATCTCCTGCGCTGCCTGGGCCGGGGTCTTGCTGCTGGAGAAGGGCAGCACCGCGTCGAAGATCAGGTTATCGTGTGTGGTGCCCCGGACCACGCGGAAGTCGTGGATGGTCAGACCGGGATCCACCTGCTTCACCAGCGCGGCCACCTGTTCCTTCAGTGCGGTGACGGAGCCGTCGGTGACGATGGGGTCCATGTGGATGACGGCGTGACAGTGGAGCTTCTCCATCAGTTCCTTTTCAATATTGTCGATCACATCGTGCATGGCCATGATGTCCCCGTGGGCGGGGACCTCCGCGTGGAGGGTGATCATCAGACGGCCGGGGCCGTAGTCGTGGACCACCAGATCGTGTACGCCCAGCACTGTGTCGTTGGAGAGGACGATATCCCGTATCTGCTGCACCAGCGCCGGGTCGGGCGCCTGCCCCAGCAGGGGGGACAGGGTCTCTTTTGCGGCCTTGTAGGCGGAGAACAGGATGAACAGCGCCACCACCAGGCCCACATAGCCGTCCACCGCCAGACCGGTCCATTTGCCGATGAGCATGGCAAGGAGCACCGCCAGGGTGGAGACGGTGTCGGAAAGGCTGTCCGTGGCGGTAGCCTCCATGGCGGCGGACTTGATCTTCCGGCCGACGGCCCGGTTGTACAGCCACATATAGACCTTCACGCACACGGAGGCGGCCATGATGGCGATAGCCATCAGGGAAAAGGTGACGGCCTCCGGATGGAGGATCTTGTCAAAGGAGGACTTGGCCAGCTCCACGCCCATCAGCAGGATCAGGCCCGCTACGATCAGGCCGGATATGTACTCGATGCGGCCGTGGCCAAAGGGGTGGTCGGTGTCCGGCTTTTTGCCCGCCAGACGGAAGCCCAGCAGCGTCACCGCCGAGGAGCCGGCGTCGGACAGGTTGTTGAAGGCGTCCGCCGTGACGGCGATGGAACCGGACAGCTGTCCGGCGAAGAATTTGCCGATGAACAGCAGAATATTCAGTGCGATGCCCACAGCGCCGCACAGGGTGCCGTAGGCGCGGCGGACGGCGGGGGAGGACACGTTGTCCCGGTCAGGAATGAGCCAGCGGCTCAGCAATCGTATCATAGCAGTCGTCTCCTTTCGGCGGGTAGACCCAGCGCTTTGTCAGCCAATAGCACAGAGGGATGGCGTACAGCAGTATCTCGTAGGGGATGGCGGACATGTCCGCGCCCAGCATGGCCAGCGGGATGGACACAGAGATGTTCCAGGGGATCAGCGGCGAGAGGACGATGCCGGAGTTCTCGATGTCAAGGGCCATCTCGCCCCTGCCGTGGCCGCGCTTGGTGTAGTCGTCCCCCAGCAGCTGGTTGCACACCACCGCGCAGGTGGACTGGTTGCAGAACACCATGCTGCACACCACGGAGATCGCCGCGCAGGCGGGGAACCGCCCGGCTCTCCGGGCCAGGCGCTGGGCCAGATGCGCCGCGCCGTTCAGCACGCCCATGCCGCCCAGCAGCCCGGCGTACAGCCCGGCGCTGACGGCCATGATGGTGGCCGAGACCATGGACATCATGCCGCCGCCGGAGAGCACGTCGTGCAGCGCGCCGGGGGCGGGGAGGTAGCCCAGCACCGCATCCCGCAGGGTGGGCAGCAGAGCGCGGCCCTGGGCGAACACCGTCACCAGCAGCGCCGTCAGCGCACTGACGGCCATGGTGGGCCGGATGGGGACCTTGCACAGCGGCAGGATCAGGATCAGCAGCGCCGGGATGGCCGTCCACCAGCTGAGGCTGAAGGTGCCGGACAGCTGGTCCAGCACACCGCTGTCCACCATGGCCAGCGGGTGCGTTACGGACAGGGCGGCGTAGGCCGCGAGGCTGACCAGATAGGGCAGCCAGCCGGTGCGGTGCATCATGTGCAGGTTGTCATAGAGCTTGGTATCGGTGGCGGCGGCCACCAGCGTGGCGCTGGAGGAGGCCGGCGAGCAGCGGTCGCCGAAGTAGGCGCCGGCCACGATGGTCCCCGCCGTGATGGCCACGCTGACGCCGCCGGAGCGGGCCAAGGCCATCAGGATCACGCCCAGGGTGCCCACCACGCCGAAGGACGTGCCCAGGGCGTAGGAGATGAAGCTGGTCAGCAGGAACGTCACCAGCAGGAACAGCTGCGGCGTGATGATGCGCAGCCCGTGATAGATGAAGAAGGCGATGGTCCCGGCGCTGCGCCACAGGGCGGTGATGGCGCCGATGAGCATGTAGATCACGATCACGCAGCACATTTTGCGGCCCTGCTCCCAGGCGGCGTCCCACATGGCCCGCACGGTCATCCCGCGGCGCAGGCCCAGGGCGGCGAAGGCTGCTATGCCCACCCATATCGCAAGGATCAGGGACTGGCCCAAAAGGATGCAGAGACCCACTGCGGCCAGAAACAGCAGAAAACAGAAGACAGCGCCCATGTTACCTCCCCGGGATGGTCAGCGTCATGCGGCAGCACAGATCATCCAGGTCGCTGTCGGTGGCGGCGGGAAGGCGCAGGCGTCCCCCGCATTTGGCACAGGTCAGGTCCACCGCGCCGCGGCGCACCTGCATGGTGTATTCGCGGCTGCCGCAGGTGCAGGTGATGCCGCCCCGGGCGGCGATATCCTTCAGCTCCGACAGCACCTCATACATGATGACATTGTCGGTGAAGGCCTCATCGGGGGACGCTTTTTCCTTGGCCACGCGCAGGGCCAGACCCTCCATGGCCTTTCGCACCTGGGCCTCCTCGCCGATGTAGCAGCACAGCTCCTGCTTCACCGGGCAGGCCAGGCCGATGCCCCGGCCGTGCAGCACCGCACCGGCGTCGCACTCCGCCTGGTGGTGCCCGCCGCACACGCCGCAGGGCACGTTCAGCCGGAAGCGCAGGCCGTCCGTCTCGGCGGTCAGAGCTTCTTTGCCGCATTCGCATTCCATCCGCGCCGCGGCGGCGTTCAGGGCGAAAACGCTGCGGCTGTGCAGCACGGCCTTGCCGCAGGCCGGACAGATATATCCAAAGCTACGCATTTCTTCCATGACATACGCTCCTTTGTCAACCAAAAGTCACAACAAGTTCCTGTATTATATACCATTTATTCGCTGTTTTCCAGTATTGCGGGAAAAAGAGTTTTACATTATAATGGCGCCGTTATCCCACGCTTCAAAGGATGTGATACCGTGCAGAACAGGAGCTTTGCCGCGGCGGTGAAGGCGGCGTTTCCCCATACCATCCCCATTATGACCGGCTATCTGGCCGTAGGCATGGCCTACGGCGTGCTGATGGCCTCCAAGGGTTACGGCTTCCTGTGGGCCGGCTTTGTCAGTGCCTTCGCCTTCTGCGGCAGTATGCAGTATGTGGCCATTACGCTGCTGACAACGGCCTTTGATCCACTGCAGGCCTTTGTGCTGAGCCTGATGGTCAACGCCCGGCACCTGTTTTTCTCGCTGGCGCTGCTGCCCAAATACCGGGGACTGGGCAGGCTGCGGTATTTTATGATCTATACCCTCAGTGACGAGAACTTTTCCCTATCCTCCTCGGTGGAGCCGCCGGAGGACACGGACCCCACGCTGTTCTACTTTGCCATGAGCTTCCTGACCTGGCTGTACTGGGTGGCGTTCTCTATGCTGGGTGGCCTGCTGGGCGGGCTGATCACCTTTGACATCACCGGCATCGACTTTGCCCTGACGGCGCTGTTCGTGGTGCTGTTCATCGAGCAGGTCGTCAAGAAAGAGAACCGTGCCCCCGGCGCTGCCGGTCTGGTGTGTGCTGTGGCGGGTCTGGCCGTTTTCGGCGCGGACAACATGGTCATCCCGGCCATGGTGCTGACCCTGGCGGTCCTGCTGCTGGGAAGGAGGAAGCTATGCGCCTAGACACGATACATTCCCTGATCATCGTGGCGATGGTGGCGCTGGCCACCCAGATCACCCGATGGACGCCGTTCCTGCTGTTCTCTGGGGACAAGAAGCTGCCGAAGGTGGTGGAGGACCTGGGCAGGCTGCTGCCGCCGGCCATGATGGGCCTGCTGGTGGTGTATAGCCTGCGCAGCACCGACCTTCTGGGCGGCAGCCACGGCATTCCGGAGGCCATCGCCGTGGCGGTGACAGCCGGGCTGCACCTGTGGCGGCGGAACACGCTGCTGTCCATCCTGGCGGGCACCGCCTGCTATATGCTGCTGGTACAGCTGGTGTTTTGAAGATCTGCGAAAGCGCCGTCCCGCGGGACGGCGCTTTCATATTTTCCCGCAAACAGCGCACACTACGGTCAATGCTATGTTTGCGAGGTGCGTATCATGGATGTGAAGCGCTTGAGCCGGCAGACCTGCCGGTTTTTGCAGCCGCCGGGAGTGGTCAGCTTTGCGGCGGTGGCGGGAAAGCTGGAGGGCGAGGGGCCGCTGGGCGGCTGCTTCGACGCTGTGGGGACGGACGCCTTCTGTGGGAAAAAGACCTGGGAACAGGGCGAGGCACAGATGCAGGCGGATGCCCTGCGTCTGGCCCTGCAAAAGGGCGGGTTGGCGGCGGAGGACGTGGACTGCGCCTTCGCCGGGGATCTGCTGAACCAGAACATTGGGGCTACGTTTGCCCTGCGGGATTTCAATATTCCCTTCTACGGGGTATATGGGGCCTGCTCTACTATGGGGGAGACACTGTCGCTGGCCGCTATGGCCGTGGCCTCCGGCGCGGTCCGTATGGCGGCGGCGCAGACCTCCTCCCACTTCTGCACGGCGGAGAGGCAGTATCGGATGCCTCTGCCCTACGGCAGCCAGCGTTCTCCTACTGCCCAGTGGACGGCCACGGCGGCGGGGTGCTGCATTCTGGGGGCCCAGGCGGAGGGACCGTATATCACCCATGTGACCCGGGGACGCATCGTGGATCTGGGTGTGACGGACATGACCAACATGGGCGCGGCCATGGCACCGGCGGCCTTCGACACCCTGCAGGCAGTGTTCCGGGACACCGGCACCGCACCCGGGGACTATGACCTGATCCTCACCGGCGACCTGGGCGATGTGGGCAGCCGCATCGTGCTGGAGCTGTTCGCCCGGGAAGGCGTGACGCTGGAGAATTACACCGACTGCGGACTGGTGCTCTATGACCGGAAGAGACAGGATATGCACGCCGGCGGCAGCGGATGCGGCTGCTCTGCGGCGGTGCTCTGCGGCTATCTGCTGCCGGAGATGCGCCGGGGCCGGTGGCGGCGGGTGCTGTTCGCCCCCACCGGGGCGCTGCTGAGCCCCACCAGTTCATTTCAAGGGGAGAGCATACCGGGCATCTGCCACGCGGTGGTGCTGGACCGGACGAAGGAGGATGCGTGATGGAGTATCTCAATGCCTTTCTCTGCGGCGGGCTGCTGTGCGCCGTGGGCCAGATCATTCTGGACAAGACAAGCCTGACCCCGGCCCGTATTCTGACGGGCTATGTGGTGGCAGGTGTGCTGCTGCAGGCTGTGGGTGTGTATCAGTATATCGTGGACTGGGGCGGGGCGGGAGCCACCGTGCCCCTGACGGGCTTTGGCTACTCCCTGGCGAAGGGCGTGGCCAAAGCGGTGGCGGAGGACGGCTTGCTGGGTGTGCTCACCGGCGGGTTGACCGCCACCTCCGGAGGCATCGCCGCGGCGGTGGTGTTTTCCTTGTTGGCGGCGCTGCTGGTGCGGCCCAAAGAAAAACGTTGACAAATACCCGGTGGGGGTATATAATGCGACCGTGATCAAAAATACCCCCAGGAGGTATACGACTGTGGAAAATACTTGTTGCTGCTGCCAGGGAAAGACCAAGCACCGCACGGTGGAGGAGCAGAAAAAACTCCTGAACCGCCTGTGCCGCATTGAAGGGCAGGTGCGGGGCCTGCAGGAGATGCTGCAGAAGGACGCCTACTGTCCCGACATTCTGATACAGGTATCCGCCGTGGGCGCGGCACTGAACAGCTTTAGTAAAGAGCTGCTGGCTACCCACATCCGCACCTGCGTGGCGGATGGTATCCGACAGGGGGACGACGAGGTCATCGACGAACTGGTGACCACGCTGCAAAAGCTGATGAAATAAGGAGATGGCAGTATGACAGAGAAATTCGTCATCATCGGCATGACCTGCGCCGCCTGCGCCGCCCATGTGGAAAGGGCCGCGGCTTCGGTGCCCGGCGTACACAGCGCGTCGGTAAATCTGATGCTGGGCTCCCTGGTGTGCGACAGGGACGAGAATGTGGACCCCGCCGCCATTGTGGCCGCCGTGACGGCGGCGGGCTACGGCGCGGCGCCGGAGAGCGAGGCCCGGCGGGACCTGCACGCGGAGCAGGACGCGGCGGTAAAGGCCATGGGCCGCCGGCTGCTGTGGTCGGTGGTGTGTCTGGTGCCGCTGTTTTACCTGAGCATGGGGCACATGATGGGGCTGCCGGTGCCCATGTTCATGCACACACAGCCCTTGCTGTCGGCCTTTGTGCTGCTGGCGCTGACGGTGCCCATACTGATTTTGAACCGCAGTTATTTCACCGTGGGATTTTCCCGGCTGTTCAAGGGTGCGCCCAATATGGACTCACTGGTGGCGCTGGGCGCGGCGGCGGGGCTGGTGTACAGCCTGATCGAGATGGGCCTGCTGGCGGCGGGAAAGGTCACGGGTATGCCGGACCTGTACTTCGAGTCGGCGGGCATGATATTGGCGCTGGTGACGGTGGGTAAGTACCTGGAGGAGCGCTCCAAGGGCAAGACGACCGGAGCCATCACCGCCCTGCTGGCGCTGGCGCCGGAGTCCGCCGTGGTGCGCCGGGACGGCAAGGAGGTCACCGTCCCCACTGAGGACATCAAGGCCGGCGAGACGGTCATCGTCCGGCAGGGGGGGCGTATCCCCGTGGACGGCACCGTGACGGCGGGCAGCGGCACCGTGGACGAGTCCGCCCTTACCGGCGAGAGTATGCCGGTGGAGAAGACTGTGGGCGGCAAGGCGGTCTCCGCCACCATCCTCACCGGCGGCTATCTGGAGCTGACGGCGGACCGGGTAGGTGCGGATACCACTCTGTCCCAGATCATTCAGCTGATGGAGCAGGCCGCCAGCGGCAAGGCACCTATCAGCCGTCTGGCGGATAAGATCAGTGCCGTGTTCGTGCCGGTGGTCATTTCCATCGCGCTGCTGGCGGCTATCCTGTGGGCTGCGGTGGGCGGCATGGGTGTGCGCTTCTGCCTGTCCATCGCCATCGCCGTGTTGGTGATCTCCTGCCCCTGCGCTCTGGGCCTGGCCACGCCGGTGGCCATCACTGTGGCCACGGGCAAGGCGGCGGAGCAGGGCATTCTGGTAAAGTCCGCCGCCAGCCTGGAGCTGATGGGCCGGGTGGATACGGTGGTGCTGGACAAGACCGGTACCGTCACCGAGGGTAAGCCCCGGGTGACGGATCTGCTGTGCGCCGGCGGCATGACCGAGGATACGCTGCTGTCCGCCGCCGCGTCGCTGGAAAAGCCTTCCGAGCACCCGCTGGCCGGGGCCATCGTGGCCGAGGCGGAAAAGCGCGGTTTGGTCCTGCGGCCGGTGTCCGGGTTTGCCGCTGTGGCCGGCGGCGGTGTTGCCGCCCGGGCGGAAGGTACATTACTGCTGGCGGGCAATGAGGCGTTTATGGAGACGTCCGGCGTGGCCGTCAGCGAGGAGATGAAGTCCGGCGCGGCCAGACTGGCGGAGGACGGTAAAACGCCGCTGTTTATCGCCGCAGGTACATCGCTGCTGGGGGTCATCGCTGTGGCGGACGTGGTCAAGGCGGACAGCGCCGCCGCCATCGCCGCCCTGCGGGAGATGGGCTGCGACGTGGTGCTGCTCACCGGCGACAACCAGCGCACGGCGGACGCCATTGCCCGGCAGGTGGGCGTCAGCCGGGTCATCGCTCAGGTGCTGCCCCAGGACAAGGCCCGCGTGGTGCAGGAGTTGCAGGCCGAGGGCAAGAGGGTGGCCATGGTGGGCGACGGCATCAACGATGCCCCGGCGCTGGTGACGGCAGATGTGGGCCTGGCCATCGGCGCAGGCACAGATGTGGCCATCGAGTCGGCGGACATCGTGCTGATGAAGAGCAGCCTTATGGATATCGCCGACGCGGCGGCCCTGTCCCGGGCTACCCTGCGGAATATCCGTCAGAACCTGTTTTGGGCGTTCTTCTATAATTCTGTGGGCATCCCGGTGGCGGCGGGTGTGCTGTACCCGGCCTTTGGGATCACCCTGAACCCCATGATCGCCGCCGCGGCCATGAGCCTGAGCAGCGTGTGCGTGGTCAGCAACGCCCTGCGTCTGCGGGGCTGGAGGGGCCGCAGACGGGAGGGAACGCCGACTGCAAAAGAGCCACAGCTGGTGCAAAATATAAATAATAACGAAAGCAGTAAGGAGGATACCGCTATGAAAAAGACCATCACTATCAAGGGTATGATGTGTGCCCACTGCGTCTCCCACGTGGAGAAGGCGCTGACCGCCCTGGGCGTACAGGCGGACGTGGATCTGGCGTCCGGGACCGCCGTCGTCACCGGCGACGCCAGTGACGAGGCGCTGAAGAAGGCTGTCACCGACGCCGGTTACGAGGTCGTGGAGATCAAGTGATGAAAAAAGAGCACCCCCGCAAGGGGGTGCTCTTTTTTATGCGCTTTTACGCGGCACCGTCAGTCTCGGTTTCCTCGACAACGGGAGCGGTCTGCGCGGCGGTGCGGGTGACGCTGTCGGCGGTGAGGATGGTGCCCTCGCCGTCGGCGAAGCGGATGGTGACACGGTCGCCGGTGTTGTAGATGACCACCTCTGGCTGGTCGGCGGCGGAGATGACGTAGTAGTGCTCGTCACCGGTCAGGCGCAGGTAGTAGAGGGTATTGCCGTCCACCACGGCGGAGCGGATATCCGCCAGCACACCGCTGACTTCGTTCTGGCCCGTCAGGGGCAGATCGGCGTCATCGGCGGATACCAGACCCTTCTCCGCCAGGATGCGGCGGTAGTTGGCCTCACACTGGGCCACCGTGTCGCCGGTGGCCACGATCTGGTACTGGCTGACGTTGACCATGGCGTACATCTTCACCAGTTCGGCGGCGTCCTTCAGCGCCATGAAATACGTGGGCTGGTCAGAGATATTCAGCAGCAGGGGGAAGGTGGCCGTGTACTTCATCTGCTGTACCTGCCCCTGGGCGCTGTCCATGGCGGAGTACTCCTTGGCGCCGGCCACCAGATAGAACCGCGTCTCCTTCGTGCGCTGGTTGGAGAGAATGAAGCCGATGTTGGACTCGTCGGACACCACGGAGGTGACACCGGTGTACATATACACGTCGTCACCGATGGCGATGTAGTTATAGCCCTCGGTGGTGACGGTCACATCCCGCTGGCCGAACAGGGAGTTGATAAAGCCGTTGACATACGCGCCGTGGTAGTCGTACTGCTGCATGATCAGCTCGGCGGTGTAGACGTGATCCACCCAGTTGGGCACGTCGCCGGTCTTGTAGTAGGCGCTCTCGCCGGTGACGGCGTTCACCAGCACGGCACCGATGATATCACGGCCGCCGAACAGACCGATGGTGTGGCTGACACGGGGGCAGACCCACCACGGGTCGCCGTTCTCGTCGATCTCGAAGGCCGGCTCGTCGAACATATAGGTGGGGTAGTGGAAGCGCAGATGGCGGTACAGATTGCGGCTGAAGTGCTCGGCGGTGGTGTAGTGGATGCCCTCGTCCAGACGGATGACCTCCACGTTCTGGGTCACCATGTCGATAAGCAGATAGGCGGGCAGGCCGTCGGCACGGTTGTTCAGCCACTTGATGATATCGCCGTAGCGCAGGGGCGTGACGCGGACAGGGCGGCCCTGGTAGTTGATCTGGGTATAGTCGTCGGCCACCTCGAACTGGGACACCATGTCCGCCAGCTCACCCAATTTGCGGTTGCCCAGCTTTGTGGCGGAGTTGGCATCCAGCATGGGGATCTGGTCATAGCTGATCTCCTCCACTTCGGCGGCAAAGTCGCCGTCGGTGACGGTCAGCAGGTCGCGGTAGTCCCCGGCACGGAACAGCTGCCAGCCGATCACCGCGCCCACCAGCGCCGTGGCGATCAGCGCGGCGGCCGCGATGAGGGGCACGGTGCACTGCTTTTTCAAAAAGGTGAAGTAGCCCTTGGCACCGGTGCCCTGAAAACCGGAGGTCAGTATGGCGCAACCGCCGTACACGGCGCACACCAGCAGCACAAAGACGTAGAAATCCTCGCTCTTGAGACTGATAGGCGGCAGAACGATATAGAAATACACCGCGGCGAACACCAGCGTAACGGCGATGTTCAGCAGCGTGCGGCCCAGGGGCGTGCCCACGGCTTTGCGTTCCTTTTTCGGGCGGGGCTGGCGGCCGAAGCCCTGAAAGTTGGGGTCGTTCCAATTTGTATTCTTCATAGACGGTTCCTTTCTCTGTTGATATGCCTGTTGATGCTATTATAACCGATGCAGCTTCGTTTGTATAGCAACTTCAGGTTGCAAACGGCAAAATTGCCGCAGAGAGATGCATTTGGCTGTTCACAAATTGTTTACAATAAAAGTCAAAGAAAGTCAAATTACCCTATTGACAAAGTAGGAAAGGCGGTGTAATATATGCTCAAGGTCAAAGAAAGGCAAAGTCAAATGAGCCGAACTTGACCGAGAGATGGAAACGAAAGGCGGCGAGGATTTGGGTATTTCCGATATTATCGCTGGATTTATCCAGCAGGAGTTAGACCAGGCGGGCGGTGCGCTGGAGCTACAGCGAGCCGACCTGGCGCAGCGGTTCAACTGCGTGCCCAGCCAGATCAACTACGTGATGTCCACCCGGTTCTCGCCGGAGCATGGCTACATCGTGGAGTCCCGGCGGGGCGGCGGCGGCTACATTCGCATCACGCGGGTGCAGGTGGACCGCCAGACGCTGCTGATGCACGTTATCAACAGCATCGGCGACAGGCTGGACGCGGCCAGCGCACGGGCGATCGCCCAGAACCTGGTCCAGTCCGAGGCCATCAGCCGGGAGCTGGGACAGGCGTTGCTGTCCGCCACCGGCAGCCGGGCTCTGCAGAGTGCCTCTCCGGAGAGCCGGGATGCCCTGCGGGCTGACATATACAAGCAAGTTTTGATCCATTCCGTCTGACGGCGGAGCAAGGAGGTTATGATTATGAAGTGTGATCGCTGTGGAAAGAACGAAGCGACGTTCCATTATAAGACCAATATCAACGGCAGAGTGACCGAGGCGCACCTCTGCCCCGACTGTGCCCGGGCCATGGGCTATGCCGGATCCGTAGAGCGCCGCATGAGCAGCTGGTTCGATGACGATTGGTTCGACCGGCCCTTCCGTATGCTGGAGCCGTTTTTCGGCGGCTTTGGCAGCCGGATGCTGACGGAGTTCCCCCAGCCGGTGGACGTGCTGGAGCAGGCGCAGAGCGCCGACCCGGAGAGCAGCGCCGCCGAGGAGCTGCTGCCGAAGGACGAGGCTATGTCTCTGGCGCTGGAGCGTAAGCGCAACGCGCTGGAGACACAGCTGCACAACGCGGTGGCGGAGGAGCGTTATGAGGACGCCGCCCGCCTGCGTGACGAGCTGAAGGCTCTGGGCGGCAAGGCGTCCTGACGCCGTTCCGCTATGTTAAAATAACAAATCGAAGGGAAGTGTTCCTTTATGTCTGAGAATAAATTTACCCCCCGTGCAGAGGAAGTTCTGCGTTTGAGCCAGGAGGCTGCCGAGGATCTGGGCCACGGCTATGTTGGCTCCGAGCATCTGCTGCTGGGCCTGATCCGTGAGGAGGAGGGCATCGCCCACCGCGTGCTCAGTGAGTTCGGCGTCACCGATGAAATGGTCTGCTCCGTGCTGCAGCGCAGCGTGGGCAAGGGCGTTTCCGGCGCCGCGCCCAGCCAGGGCCTGACGCCCCGCGCCAAGAGCGTGGTGGAGCTGGCTGTGTCCGAGGCGTCCCGCATGGGAAGCAGCGCCATCGGCACCGCCCATCTGCTGATGGGCTTGCTCCGCGAGGGCGGCAACATGGGCCTGCGTATCCTGCGTACCGTGGGCGTGGACCCCAATAAGATGTACAGCGCTGTGCTGAAGAAGCTCAACGATATGCCCCGGGCTGCCGCTGGCGGCGCCTCCGCCCCTAACCGCGAGGCGGACAAGAAGAACAAGACGCTGGCTGAGTACACCCGCGATCTGACCGAGGCCGCCCGCAGCGGCAAGCTGGACCCCGTTATCGGCCGGGATACCGAGATACAGCGGGTCATCCAGATTTTGTCCCGCCGCAGTAAGAACAACCCTGTGCTCATCGGCGAGCCCGGCGTAGGCAAGACTGCCATCGCCGAGGGACTGGCCGAGCGCATTGCCGCCGGCGATGTGCCCGAGGAGCTGCTGGACAAGCGCATCCTGTCACTGGACCTCAGCGGCATGGTGGCCGGAACCAAGTACCGCGGCGAGTTCGAGGAGCGCATCAAGAACACCCTGAATGAGGTGAAGAAAGACGGCAACGTCATCCTGTTCATCGACGAGCTGCACACCATCGTGGGCGCAGGCTCTGCTGAGGGCGCCGTGGACGCCGCCAACATTCTGAAGCCCGCCCTGAGCCGCGGCGAGATCCGCGTTATCGGCGCCACCACCCTGAACGAGTACCGCAAGTACATCGAGAAGGATGCCGCGCTGGAGCGCCGCTTCCAGCCCGTCACCGTGGGCGAGCCCACCCCCGAGGCCACGCTGGAGATCCTGAAGGGCCTGCGCGACCGCTATGAGGCGCACCACAAGCTGACCATCACCGATGAGGCGCTGGACGCTGCGGTGCAGCTGTCCAAGCGGTACATCGGCGATCGGTTCCTGCCGGATAAGGCCATCGACCTGATGGACGAGGCCGCTTCGCAGGTCCGCATGACCGCCGAGAGTTCCTCTCCGGACCTGAAGGCCCTGGAGGAGAAGATCACCGCCCTGCACCGGGAGAAGAACGATGCCATCGCCGCACAGGACTTCGAGAAGGCCGCGCAGCTGCGCGATATCGAGAAGGACTACCAGGAGCAGGTGGACATCGAGCGCGACAAGTGGCGCAAGAGCCTGTCCCAGAACCGGGGCACCGTCACCGCGGATGATATCGCCAAGGTGGTGGCCGGCTGGACCGGTATTCCCGTCACCCGCCTGACCGAGGATGAGTCCATGCGCCTGCTGAAGCTGGAGGAGAAGCTCCACCAGCGTGTGGTGGGGCAGGACGATGCCGTGACCGCCGTGGCCAAGGCCATTCGCCGCAGCCGTGTGGGTCTGAAGGACCCCAAGCGGCCCATCGGCTCTTTCCTGTTCCTGGGCCCCACCGGCGTGGGCAAGACCGAGCTGTGCAAGACCCTGGCGGAGTCTATGTTCGGCGATGAGAACGCCATGGTGCGTATCGATATGTCCGAGTACATGGAGAAGCACACGGTGTCCCGCCTGATCGGCTCGCCTCCCGGCTATGTGGGCCACGAGGAGGGCGGCCAGCTGACTGAGAAGGTGCGCCGTAAGCCCTATTCCGTGGTGCTGTTCGACGAGATCGAGAAGGCCCATGAGGATGTGTGGAACATCCTGCTGCAGATCCTGGAGGACGGCGTCGTCACCGATTCCCAGGGCCGCCGGGTGGACTTCAAGAACACCGTCATCGTCATGACGTCCAACGTGGGCGCCCGGAACATCACCGATGCCGCCGCCAAGCTGGGCTTTGACGGCGACGAAAAGGGCGGGAAGGAAACTGAGGAGGCTCGCTTCGCCCGTATCCGCGAGGCGGTCATGACCGATCTGAAGCACACCTTCCGCCCCGAGTTCCTGAACCGTATCGATGAGATCATCGTGTTCCGTCAGCTGACCCAGGAGAACATCGTGGAGATCGCCCGCCGTATGCTCACCGTTACCGGCAAGCGCATGGCGCAGCAGGGGATCACCCTGATCTCCGACGATGACGCCGTGGCCGAGTTGGCCCGTGACGGCTTCGATCCCCAGTACGGTGCCCGTCCTCTGCGCCGGGCCATCCAGAACCAGGTGGAGGATGCCGTAGCGGAGTTGATGCTGGAGGGTAAGCTGAAGTCCGGCGATACCGCCCAGGTCCGTCTGCGGGACGGCAAGGTGGTCATCGACAGCGAGGCGGTTCCTGCTGAAGCTGCGCCTGCGGCGACAGCGCCCGCCGAGACGGCCGCTATCCCTGCGGAGAAGTAAACAAAAAGGAACGCCCTTGGGCAATGGCCCAAGGGCGTTCCTTTTTTGTCCTATTGCTTCTTCGCGCGGAGAGAAGGTTTACAGGGTGTCCAGCGCCTGCTTCAGGTCGGCGATGAGGTCCTCGGCGTTCTCCAGACCCACGGACAGACGGATCAGGCCGGCGGCGATGCCGGAGGCGGCCAGTTCCTCCTCGGTGTAGGTGGAGTGCGTCATGGAGGCGGGGTGCTCGATCAGCGTCTCGGCGTCGCCCAGAGACACAGCCACCGTCACCAGGTGCAGGGCGTTCACCAGCTTCACGCCGGCGGCACGGCCGCCCTTGACCTCGAAGGACAGCATACCGCCGAAGTCGCGCATCTGGCGGCGGGCGATGTCATGGCCGGGATGGTCGATCAGGCCGGGATAGTAGACCTTCTCCACGGCGGGGTGGTCATACAGGAACTCTGCAACGGCCTTGGCGTTGGCGCAGTGCTTCTGCATACGGATCTCCAGGGTCTTCAGGCCGCGGAGGATCAGGAAGGCGCAGAAGGGATCCATCACTGCGCCGGTCATATCCTTCAGGCCGAACATACGTACCTCATTGCAGAATTCGGCGGAGCCCACCACAAAGCCCGCGATCACGTCGCCGTGGCCGTTCAGGTACTTGGTGGCGGAGTGCACCACCACGTCTGCGCCCAGCTCCAGCGGCCGCTGGAGGTACGGGGAAGCGAAGGTGTTGTCGCAGATGACCTTGATGTCCTTGTTGTAGCCGTGGGCCAGTGCCGCCACGGCAGAGATGTCCGCGATCTTCAGGTTGGGGTTGGCGGGCGTCTCCAGATACACCGCGCAGGTGTTGGGCTTCAGCGCCTTGCGCACGGCATCCAGGTCGGAGGTGTCCACAAAGCTGACCTCCACGCCGTAGCGGGTCATGCCGTGGTTCAGAAGGGAGAAGGTGCAGCCGTACAGGGTGCCGTCGGCCACGATATGCTTGCCGGCGCCTGCTACGGTCCACAGCGCGGAGGAGATGGCGCCCATGCCGGAGGCGGCGGCCACGCAGGCCTCACCGCTTTCCAGGGCAGCGACCTTGGCCTCCAGCACCGAGGTGGTGGGGTTGGACAGGCGGGTGTAGATATAGCCCGCTTCTTCACCGGCGAAGCGGCGCCCGCCCTGCTCACAGCTGTCAAATACGAAGGTGGAGGTCTGGAAAATAGGGGTGGTCAGTGCGCCGTACTGGGTGTCCTTCACGTTTCCGGCGTGAATGGCTTTTGTACCGAAGCCGCAATCCTTGTTCAGCATGGGTCGTCCTCCTTGCACTATAATGTAACAATAAAGTGTACAGGACCATACGGCCCTTTGCCATAAGGGTAACATATCTGAACCCGACGGTGGTAGCGGCAAAATGCGCCAGCTCGCTATCAATTGGAATTGTAGCTAAAACAGATAATTTCGGAATATATTTTTGTGCAGAATGCTGTATTGCTGGGAAAACGCAAAAAATTTTAACGGAAATTAGACATCGTGCCGAAAAATACAGCAAAATGGCGGCGGATTTTTGTCGGGGAACATGATAAATGAAACAGATAACGATGGGCGCGATTTGCGGGAAACGGTTGCCATTTCCGCCGGAATGTGGTATAAGAGAGACAGAGAGTGCGCCCGGTGTCCGCCGGGTACATGCAGCTTACAGGAGGTCATCACCATGAAGAAGATCATTGCCACCACCAATGCCCCCGCCGCCATCGGTCCCTATTCCCAGGCCATCGACTGCGGCAGCTTCCTGGTCACGTCCGGCCAGGTGCCCTTTGACCCGGCTACCGGCGAGTTCGTCCCCGGCGGCATTACCGAGCAGACCCGTCAGGTACTCACCAACATCAAGGCCATCCTTGAAGCCGCCGGTCTGACCATGGACAATGTGGTCAAGACCACCGTATTCCTGCAGAGCATGGGCGACTTCGCCGCCATGAACGCGGTCTACGCCGAGTTCTTCACCGAGGGGCAGTACCCTGCCCGCAGCGCCGTGGAGGTCGGTGCGCTGCCCCGGGGCGCACTGGTGGAGATCGAAACCATCTGCGTGAAGTAAAGAATCCGGCAAATAAAGAGAGCCGCCCCTTAGGGGCGGCTCTCTTTATGCCTCCTGGTTCAATTCCGAGACGATATCCTTCAGAATGGCGATGAACTTCTCGCCGTAGTCCGTCAGCGGTACGTCCCGGGGCCGTATGACCCCAAGGCGCATATCCGGCACGTCGCCGATCAGCGGCAGCGTCATCAGCCGGTCATCGCCGTAGCCGTCCGGCAGTACGCCGCTGCCGGTGGAAACGCAGTCCGTGTGGGCCATGACATTGTAGGCCGTGGCGCGGTCGCTGACGGACACTACCCGGTCAAACTCCGCGCCGGTGCCTACCACTGCCTCCTCGGCGAAGTGGTAGTTGCTGTCCGACTGGGTAAATACCGCGTAGGGGTAGGCATACAGCTGCTCCAGCCGCACGGCGCGTTCGCCGGACAGGGGGTGGCCCTTCCGCAGAAACACCCGGGGGCGGATGTCCACCAAAGGCTGGAACGTCAGGTTCTTCTCCCGCAGGATACGGCCGATGAAATGCTCTGTCATGTCCGACACGAAGATGACGCCGAAGGCGCTGCGCCGCGCCGTCACCTCGTCGATGACAGCCGCCATCTCCATCTCCTTGAAGCTCACCTGGATATGCGGCTCGTCCAGCAGGTGCAGGAACTCCACGAATGCCTTGGCGCAGAAGGGATAGCGCTGTGATGCTACCGACAGGGATACCCGGTCGGCAGCCCGGCGCTCACTGTAATAGCGCTCCAGCTTCCGGCTGCGCTCCACCAGCGGTGCGATCTGCGCCGTCAGCTCTCGGCCCTCCTCCGTCAGCGTCACGCCCCGGTTGGTCCGCAGAAAGATGGTCACGCCCAGCTCCCGTTCCACCTCGGCGATGGCCGCCGACAGGGCCGACTGAGACAGAAACAGGTTCCGCGCCGCCCGGTTCATGGACCCGCAGCGGTCCACCTCCAATATATAGCTCATTTGCAGCAATGTCATCGTGCCGCGCCCCTTTCCCGCCGTTTCTTGCCTTTACTATACCAAAAACCGCGTCCCCTGTAAATAGAATTGACAGATATACGGCCCATCGTGTATAATCGCCGGTGATATACCGTATATATTGCTCTATATAGGAGGCGTACTATGAAACGAGTTATCACCGTCCTGTTGGCGGCCCTGCTGGTCCTGTCACTGGCGGCCTGCGGCAGCGGGGTCGAGACAAAGAAGCTGGCGGGCACCTGGACGTGTACGATCGATGTGACTGACCGCATGAACGCGGCGGCGGAGCAGGCGCTGGGTCTGTCCGCGGCGGACGGCGCGGCGAAGATGCCGCTGCAGCTGGTCCTCACCGTGACCGAGGACGGCGCCTATACCCTCCGCTACGACAGCGACGCCGCCCGCACGGCGTTGGATGCCTATGCCGCGGCGCTGCACCCGGCGGCGGTGGAGAGCGTCTATGCCGCTGCGGAGGAGCAGGGCCTCTCCCGTGAGGAATACGACGCGGCCATGGAGAAGGCCGGCATCACCATGGACGATATGGTGGCGGCCATTTTCGCCGGGGTGGACGAGGAGGAGCTGCTCTCCCTGCTCACCGGCCGCAGCGCCGCGATCACCGGCTATTGCAGGGCGGAGGGCGGACAGCTGTACCTGGCGGATACCGCCGCCGAACTGGCCGAGACGGCGGACTGCCTGAGCTATACCCTTTCCGATGGGACCATGACCTGGACCGACGCGCAGGGTGAGCTCAGCAGCCAGCTGACGGAACAGGAGCAGGAGCTGCTCCGCGTGCCCCTGACCTGGACGAAGCGGGCGGAGGAGAGCAAATAAAAAAGAGCGCCCTGTGGGCGCTCTTTTCCTTTGCCTCATGTCTCAAAAATCCAGCTCCGTGCGGGTACAGACCTCCTTGATCTTGGCCTGCAGGCGTTTCAGATCCTCGAAGGTCTCCGGCTTTTTCCGGGGGTCCCGCAGCAGGGCGGCGGGGTGATACAGCGCCATCATCAGGCAGCCATCCTTCTCGAAAAACTGACCGTGCTCCTGACTGATCTTAAAGTCCGGGCGGATGATCTCCATGGCGCTGACGCGGCCCAGACACACGATGATCTTAGGCTGCATCAATGCCCGCTGCCGCTGGAGGTAGCCCTTGCAGGCGTCCTTCTCCGTGTTCATGGGGTCCCGGTTCTCCGGCGGGCGGCACTTAACGGAGTTGGTGATATACAGGCGGCTGCGGTCCAGCCCGATCATCTTCAGCATATCGTCCAGCAGCTTGCCGCCCCGGCCCACGAAGGGCTCGCCCTGCTTGTCCTCGTTAGCGCCGGGGGCTTCGCCGATGATCATGATCTCCGCATCCTCCCGGCCCACGCCGAAGACCACGTTGGTGCGCGTTTCCGCCAGTGTACAGGCGTGACAGTGCAGACATTCCTGCCGCAGGGCTTCCCACTCGGTCATAGTCGTTTCTCCTTTATCTCTCTGCGAACGGGCTTACTTTTCCAATCTGGACAGCAGCCACGCTTCAATGTTCTTCGTAATATCCGCAGTGTATGCCTTTTCGTTGAGTATCTCATGCCGCAGGCCCGGATACAGCTTCAGTGTGCAGTCCCGCATACCGGCAGCCCGGAAGGCGTCATAGGTCTGGCGCACGCCCTTGCCGCAACTGCCCACAGGGTCCTTGTCGCCAGCTACGAACAGCACCGGTATTTCCCTGTCCATCTGCCGCAGATGGCTCTGCCGCTGGTTGAAGCGTATGCCATGCAGCATCTGGCGGAACAGGCCCACCGTGGCGTCCGCGCCGCAGAGGGGGTCGGCGATGTAGTCGTCCACATTGCTCTCGTCGGCGGAGAGCCAGTCCACCTTCGTGCGGTTGGGGGCGAACAGCTTGTTGTAGCTGCCGAAGGCCAGCTCCGTCACCAGCTCGCTGGTGGCGTTCTCGCCGCTGACGGCGGCGATGGCATTGGCCAGCGCCAGCCCGCCGGTGATGGCTGCCTGGGGCTGCCAGCCGGTGCCCATGATGACCGCCGCCTTCACCGTGCCGGGATAGCGGATCAGGTATGTCCGGGTCAGAAAGGAGCCCATGCTGTGCCCCATGATGCACAGCGGTGCGTCCGGATAGCGCTGCTTCAGCCGCTGGTGCAGGATATAGATATCGTCCACCACCGTATTCCATGTGCTGCCCTGACCGAAATACACCGGCGTTCCGCCCTCCGGCAGCGACTTGCCGTGGCCTAAGTGGTCGTGTCCGGCCACAACGATGCCCTGCTCGTTCAGCGCCCGGGCAAAGCCGTCGTACCGGGCGATATGCTCGGCCACGCCGTGACAGATCTGCAGTACAGCGCGGACGGCCACGCCCTCCGGCTCCCACAGCATCCCGTGGAGCTGGGTCTTGCCGTCGCTGGACAGAAACGTGAATTCACTCAAATTTGTCATGGTGTATCCGCTCCTTTCATGGTATAATTCTTATCATCATACAGTGTACCACAAAAATCCGGAAATGAAAAGAGGGTTCGCCATGTCGCAGTACATATTGGCGCTGGATCAGGGAACCACCAGCTCCCGCGCCATCGCCTTTGACCGGTCGGGGAATATCGCCGCCCTAAGCCAGCAGTCCCTGCCCCAGCACTATCCCCAGGCGGGGTGGGTGGAGCACGACCCCCTGGAGATATGGGACACCCAGCGCCGCGCCGCGGCGGAGGTCATCGCCCGGCTGCCGGAGGGCAGCGTGGCGGGCATCGGCGTCACTAACCAACGGGAGACGACGATCCTCTGGGATAAGGCCACCGGTGAACCGGTGTACAACGCCATCGTCTGGCAGTGCCGCCGCACGGCGGAGCTGTGTGAGGACCTGAAGCGCCGGGGGCTGGAGGAGCGCATCCGCTCGGCCACGGGGCTGCTGATCGACGCCTACTTCTCCGGCAGCAAGATCCGCTGGATACTGGACAATGTGCCCGGCGTCCGCCGCCGGGCCGAACGGGGCGAGGTGCTGTTCGGTACCGTGGAGAGCTGGTTGATCTGGAAGCTCACCGGCCGGCATGTCACCGACTACGCCAACGCCAGCCGCACCATGCTTTTTGATATCCACCGCCTGGCCTGGGATGAGGAGCTGTGCGGCATTCTGGGGGTCCCTACGGCCATGCTGCCGCAGCCCGTGCCCAACAGCGCCGTCTACGGCACGGTGCAGCCCAGTATCCCGGGGCTGGAGTCCCTGGCGGGCGTCCCGGTCTGCGGCGCGGCGGGCGATCAGCAGTCCGCTCTGTTCGGCCAGACCTGCTTCGCTCCCGGCGAAGCCAAGAACACCTACGGCACCGGCTGCTTCACCCTGATGAACGTGGGCGAAAAGCCTGTGCGCTCCCGGGCGGGCCTGCTCACCTCCGTGGCGTGGCAGGTGGACGGAAAGACCACCTATGCCCTGGAGGGCAGTGTGTTCAACGCCGGCAGCACCATCCAGTGGCTGCGGGATGAGCTGAGTATCATTTCCTCGGCGCCGGAGATCGACGTGCTGGCCGCCACAGTGCCGGACAGCGGCGGCGTGGTGGTGGTACCGGCCTTCACGGGCCTGGGTGCGCCTTACTGGGATATGTACGCCCGGGGCGCTATTCTGGGCGTCACCCGGGGCACAGGACGGGCGCACATCGCCCGGGCGGTGCTCAGCTGTATCGCTGCCCAGGTCACAGACCTGATGCTGGCCATGCGCCAGGATGCCGGCTGCGATATTGCCCTTCTGCGGGCGGACGGCGGGGCCAGCGTTTCTGATGTGCTGCTACAAATGCAGGCAGATCTGCTGCGTATCCCTGTGGATCGGCCGGAGATGGTGGAGACCACCGCCTTCGGCGCGGCGGCGCTGGCGGGGCTGAGCTGCGGCTTCTGGCGGGATATGGACGAGATCGCCGCCCTGCGCCGCAGCCAGAGGATGTTCCTGCCGGAGCGTCCGCAGGCGGACTGCGATGCCTATTACCGTCTGTGGAAACGGGCTGTTTCCCGGGCCGCTGACTGGATAGAGCATTAAGTAAACAGTGTGTAAATTTCGCCATATAGCGCTTGCAACCGCTGAAAAAACGCGCTATACTGGCGTCAACAGGAATATATGCCGTGCACTGTCCCGCGTGTGTACGCGGGGGGAGAGCCGGGAGATATGGAAAGGAGCTATTATCTATGGGTATTCTCAATGACATCAGCAAGAAGGCGCAGGAGTACGCCGGCATCGCCGTGGACAAGGCCAAGGACCTGGCCGAAGTGGCCGCGGACAAGGCTCAGACCCTCAGTGACACCGCCAAGACCAATATGGCTATTATGAACGAGCAGCGCGAGCTGGAGAAGAACTACCGCGCCATCGGCGAGTGGTTCGTGGCGGAGCACCAGAGCGACGTCCCCGACGCCGTCAAGGACGTGGTGGCTGCCGTCAACGCCAGCAAGGAGCGTATCGCCCAGCTGGAGGCCAGCAAGCCCCGGAAGGACGAGCCGGCGGTGGACGAGTCTGAGGTGACCTTCAAGGTCTGCCCCGTCTGCGGCGCCGCCAGCGACAGCAAGTTCTGCCCCCACTGCGGCGCGCCCATGGGCGAGTAAAATACAGAAAAAAGAGGACCGCCGCCGGCGGTCCTCTTTTGCAAGCGCTTCATAAAAAGGAAGGCCCGCGAGGGCCTTCCTTTTACTTTTCGTTGGGCATCTTCCAGCCGTTGTGGTCGGTGTGCAGCAGATGGTGGGACTTTTCGCCCAGCGGAGCTTTCAGGAATTCCCGGTACAGCGCCTGCACGTCCTTGTTCCGGTGGGAGAACCGCACCTTGGCACTCTTGTCGATGCTCCACAGGATATCGCCGCGATATGCCGCCAGCTCCTGCCCGTCATGTATGGGCTGCCCGCCGCCGCCGGCGCACCCGCCGGGACAAGCCATCACCTCAACGAAGTCGTAATCCACATCGCCCTCGTCGATGGCGTGCATCAGCTTACGGGTGTTGCCCAGTCCGCTGACCACTGCCACGCGAACGTTGCCCGCGCCGGGGATGGTGAATACGGCCTCCTTCCAGTTGTCCATACCGCGCACGGCGGAGAAGGCGTCCGGCTTCGGTTCCTTGCCGGTAATGAGATAGTACGCGCTCCGCAGAGCCGCGTCCATCACGCCGCCGGTGGCGCCGAAGACCACCGCCGCGCCGGTGCCGGTGCCCAGCGGACTGTCAAAGGGTGTTTCTGGAAGCACCGCGGGATTGATCTGTTCGCCCCGCAGCATCCGCACGATCTCGCGGGTGGTCAGCACAACGTCCACGTCCGGGTCGCCCTGCTCGTCCTTCATGGTGGGCAGCGCACACTCCGCCTTCTTGGCGGTGCAGGGCATGATGGACACCACAAACAGCTTCTTGGGGTCCACGCCGATCTTCTGGGCAAAGTAACTCTTGGCGACGGCACCGAACATCTGCTGGGGGCTCTTGGCGGTGGACAGGTTTTCCGTATATGACGGGAATTGTCCCTTCAGGAACCGCACCCAGCCGGGACAGCAGCTGGTGAACATGGGCCAGTGATATTTGTTCCGGTGGGTAAAGCGCTCGATGAACTCACTGCCCTCCTCCATGATGGTCAGGTCGGCGGCGAAGTCTGTGTCGAATACATAGTCGAAGCCCATGGTCTTCAGCGCCGTCACCATGCGCTCCGCCGTGGCAAACTTGGGGTCCAGATGATAAAACTCTGCCCAGGCCGCCCGCACCGCCGGTGCGACCTGCACCACGGTGATCCGGTCCTTGTTCGCCAGCGCATCGAACACCTTGCCGGTGTCGTCGTGCTCCTGCAGACCGCCCACGGGACAGTGGGTGATGTACTGGCCACAGAAGGTGCAGTCGCTCTCGCCCAGAGTCCTGGTGTGGGCCACGCCCACGGTGGTGCGAGTACCGGTGCCCATCAGGTCCCAGATGCCCATGCCCTGGATCTTTTCGCATACCTGGATGCACCGCATACACTTCACGCAGCGGTTTTCGATACGCACCACCGGATTGGAGTAGTCCGTGGGGATGTTCTTCAGGTCGTCGATATAGTGGTCGCCCAGCAGGTTATAGTCGTTGGTCAGCTGCTGGAGCTTACAGTTGCCGCTGCGGGTGCACTTGGTGCACTTCGTCTCATGCTGGCTCAGCAGCAGCCGCAGATTGACTCGCCGGGCCTCGCGGACACGGGGTGAGCTGGTGTACACCACCATGCCCTCGCTGACAGCGCTGTCGCAGGAGGGCACCAGCCGTGCATAGCCCTCCACCTCCACCATGCAGATGCGGCACGCGCCGATCTCGTTGATGTCCTTCAGATAGCACAGGGTGGGGATGCTGATCCGCAGGGTCTGGGCCGCCTCCAGAATGGTGGTGCCTTCCGGCACCGATACGGTCCGCCCGTCGATGGTCAGAGTTACCATTTTTCGTTCCTCCCTCCCCGGAAAATGCCGTAGCCGTAGTGGTCGCACCGCAGGCAGCGGGACGCCTCGGTCCGCGCGCCCTCCTCGGTGAGCCCGCACTCGATATCCTCAAAGTCGCACCGGCGCTCGCAGGCCTCGCGCTCCGTGGTGTTGATGCGTCCGTGGGGTGCGCGGTTGTTCAGCCGCGGTGCCGGGATGTCCAGCTCCACCTTGATCTCATGCTGGAAACCCAGATGCTCGTCGATGTTGGCCGCCGCCACCTTGCCGGCGGCAATGGCGCGGATGGCGCTGGCGGGCCCGGTGACGCAGTCGCCGCCGGCAAATACGTTGTCCATGTCGCCCACTTGGCCAGACAGTCCCGCTACGAACGTGCCGCGCTTGATGGGTACGCCCGCCTGCTCGAAGCCCTGGATCTCGATGCCTTGGCCGATGGCCACCACGATGATATCCGCCGGGATGCGTACCTCCGGCAGGTCGGCCTTGTTGGGCCGGGGCCGCCCGGACTTGTCCGCCTCGCCGATGATCTGGGGCTGCACCCACAGCGCGGCGGCATTGCCGTCCTCGTCGGCCTCGATGTGGGAGGGGGCCATCAGGGCGGCGATTTCCGCGCCCTCGGCCATGGCGCCCGTCACCTCGTCCGGCAGAGCGGTCATGTCCTCGATGCGGCGGCGGTACACGCACGTCACTTTTTCCGCCCCCAGGCGGATAGAACTGCGGGTCACGTCCATAGCCACGTTGCCGCCGCCGATGACCACCACCCGCTTGCCGGTGAAGTCCGGCATCACGTCATTACCGATGGAGCGCAGCATCTCCACCGCGGACATCACGTTCTTGCTGTCCTCGCCGGGGATGCCCACTTTCTTGTCCTGATGGGCGCCGATGGCGATGTACAGGCAGTCATACTCCTTCAGCAGGTCCTCTATCCACAGCTGGGTGCCCACGGTCACGCCGGTGTGTGCCTCAATGCCCAAAGAGAGGATGGAGGCGATCTCCGCATCCAGCAGGTGCCGGGGGAAGCGGTAGTTGGGGATGCCGTAGCGCAGCATACCGCCCAGCTTCTCCCGTTCCTCGAATACTGTCACCTTGTGACCCATCAGGGCCAGATAATAGGCGCAGCTCAGGCCGCTGGGCCCGCCGCCGATAATGGCCACCTTCTTGCCGGTGGGCGGCGCGCAGGGGGGCTGGGGCACGTCTCCGGCAGTGTCCACGGCGTAGCGCTTCAGCCCGCGGATGTTGATGGCATCGTCGATCATATTCCGGCGGCACCGCGCCTCGCAGGGGTGCTCGCAGATATAGGCGCAGGCCACGGGGAAGGGATTGTCCTTACGGATCAGCCGCACCGCATCGGCGCAGCGTCCCTCGCCTATCAGGGCCATATAGCCGGGTACGTCCACACCGGCGGGACAGAGCGCCACGCAGGGCACCGGCAGCTGCAAGCCCGCCAGACAGCGGTGGTGCAGGATGTGTTCCTCGTAGTCATCCCGGAAGCCCTCCAGCCCGTCCAGCACCAGTCGGGCGGCGTCGCGCCCGATGGCGCAGTCGGCAGTGTTCACCACGGTCCGCGCCGTTTTCTCGATAATGGCCAGGGTGCCCATGTCGGCGGTGCCGTCCAGCACGGTGGCGATGAGCTTGTTCAGCTGCCCCAGACCGATACGGCAGGGCACGCACTTGCCGCAGGACTGGGCGTGGCACAGCTGCAAAAACGACAGGGACATATCCACCGGACAGAGGCCCGGAGGACTGGCGGCGATGCGGCGCTCCACGTCCCGGTAGAGGTTATCCACCACGGTCTGGGCGCGGCTGGGGTTCTTGATGTCGAGTCTGCTCAAGGGGGTCACTCCTTCCGTCTGCACTGCGTGGAAGCGTGTCCGCGCGGCGCTTGGAAATTATAAGTTAAACAAAAGAATGACACAAAATCCACCAAAAGTCAACATAAGAAAAAAGATTGTTTTCATAAGAGGAAATTATCGTAAATTGCCTGGTTTTTAACGTTATTTACAGCACAAACCGATAGATTTAAAGCGTGAAAGTTTCTTCAAGGGAAACGTCCGAAGACTGCCTGCGCAGGGAACGGCGTCCCGCGGCGTCCCGATCCGCGGCCATCAAAAAAGAGCACCGCCGCAGCGGTGCTCCCTTTTAGGTTCTTATGCTCTTATACGCGGCCACTGCGCAGGTAGCCATAGTTCTTCTTGAGTATGTTGCGGAAGAAGGGGATGCACAGTACCGTATCCGCCGCGATCCACGCCATGGGGTCGGCGGCGCAGAGGGCGTAGAAGGCCATGGCCGGTGCATCGGCGCTGACGGCGCCGCCGGCAAACAGCCCCGGCAGCACCAGACACACGGTGATACGCGCCACCAGCTCTGCCGCGCCTGCGCCCAGCACGAAGCCGCTGCGCCCGATGCCCTGCACGCAGTTGCGCACCACAAAGACGAAGCCCAGAAACAGGTACATGGAGAAGTCCACATACAGCAGCGAGTTGCCGTAGCGCACCGCGTCCGGCGTCACCTTGTCGGCGCTGAGGAACACATGGTAGCAGAAGTCGCCCCTTGTCAGCAGCAGACCCGTGCCTGCCGCCAGAATCGCCAGAATGGACACCATGCCCAGTGCCTGCAGCGTGCCCCGGCGAATGCGGTCGTACTGACCTGCGCCCAGATTCTGCGCCGTGAAGCTGGTCATGGCGCCGCCCAGCGCGTTCATGGGCGTTGCCACCAGATTGAACAGCCGGTTGGCCGCACCGAAGCCGTTCTGCGCCGCGTTGGACACCATCACGCCGTCCCGCATGTCGAACTTCACCACGCCGCCCTGCATGACGATGATGCCGATGGCCAGCACGGAGAATTGCAGTCCCAGCGGGATGCCCCGCGCCAGATGGCGCTTCACGTCCATGAGGGTGATGCGCCAGTCCTCCCGGTGCAGGCGCAGCACCGGATAGCGCACAAAGGCGTAGATAAAGCAGCCGATGGTGCTGACCAGCTGCGCCAGCACCGTGGCAAGGGCTGCGCCCGCCACGCCCCAGCGGAACACCAGAATGAACGCCAGATCCAGCCCCACGTTCAGCACCGTGGAGAACAGCAGGAACAGCAGCGGTGTCACGGAATCGCCCATGGCGCGCAGGAAGGAGCAGATGAAGTTGTAAAACAGCTGCGCGCCGATACCGGCGAAGATGATGGCGCAGTAGGTGTGCGCCGCGGTGTACACCTCGTGGTGGGCGGGCGTCACGTTGATCCACGCCAGCATGGGATCCAGCAGCACCAGCGCCAGCGCCGTCAGTGCCACCGTCAGCGCCGCCGACAGAAGGATCTGCGTGGCCAGAGAGCGCCGCACCCCGCGCTCGTCGTGCATGCCCACATAGTAGGACGTGATGACGCAGAAGCCTGCGCTGACGCCGAAGGCGAACTGCAAAAAGATGAACACCAGAGAATTGGTATCGTTGACGCCGGCCACCTCGGCGGCGGTCAGCGTCTGACCAACGATGGCCGCGTCGCTGATGGAGTACACCTGCTGCAAAAGGTAGGACAGGATCACCGGCAGAGAAAACAGGAGGATCACCTTCCAGCACGGCCCCTGGGTCAAGTCGATGGGCTCCCTTCTTTTATGTGCTGTTTTCACAGAAATCGCTCCCTTCTTTTGTGTAGTATAGACAATTATCTCTCTCAGAGCGCCGATTATAATACCTTGCGGCGCCATTGTCAAGAGCTCTTTTGTAAAAAATCCGTCCACCGGTCATTCCCGGTACCGCGCTGCCGTTCTTCACGCATTTTGCGGCGCATTTCCGCTTTCCGCCAGTGGACACAGCCGGTATTTCGTTGCACTTTCTGTCACTTTGTGGTAAGATACCATTGACACAAATGAAACGGGGAGGTCACTTGATATGAGATCCGATGGCACAAAAAAGTCGCCTGTGCGTATGCTTATCTACCTGCTGCTTCTGGCGGCGGTGGTGGCCCTGGGCTATTTCACCGACATCGTTGACTTCACGGAGCTGAAGGCTGTTTTTTCTCTGAAGCTCACCGCCCTGCTGAAGCTGGCTGTCATGGTCCTGCTGGTGCTGCTGGTGTCCAACCTGGTCATCTTCATTCTGCACGGTATCAAGCCCCGCACCCACCGCGGCGGGTCTGTGCTGTCGCTGCTGAGCAGCCTGGTCAAATATGTGGCCGGCATCATCATCGTCTGCCAGAGTCTGTCCCTGCTGGGCGTCAATGTGGGAACCATCATCGCCAGCGTCGGCGTGCTGGCCCTGGTGGTCGGCTTCAGCGCCGAGAGTCTCATCGCTGACGTGGTCATCGGCGCCTTCATGCTGCTGGAGAACCAGTACAACGTGGGCGACATCGTGGAGGTCAACGGTTTCCGGGGCGTGGTCACCAAGATCGGAATCCGCACCACCTCCATCACCGACGGCGGCGGCAATGTGAAAATCATCAACAACTCGGAGATGAAGAATATCCTCAACCGTTCCGATAACAACTCCTGGTCTGTCAGCGATATCTCCATCCCCTATGAGACAGACCTGGAGAAGCTGGAGGCGCAGCTGCCCGCCCTGCTGGAGAAGATTTTCCGCGCCCGGGGCGACGTGATGCTGGATACGCCCCAGTACCTGGGCGTCCAGACGCTGGACGCCTCCGGCATCGTCCTGCGCTTCTGGGTGAAGGTGGCGGAGAAGAATATCTACGCCGGCGCCCGCGCCCTGAACCGTGAGCTGCTGCTGGGCTTCCGCCGTCTGGGTGTGGAGTGCCCCTTCCCTCAGATGGACGTACACATGAAATAAGCCATGGAAGAGAAGAACAAGGAGTTCACCCTGGCGCAGGAGCACGCCGCCCCTCCACCGGAGTGCGCTGCCCTCCCGCCGGAGGTCCTGCCGCCGGACACCGTCCTTCCCGGCGAGGCCTCCGCCGCGGAAAGTGCCGCCGCGCTGAAAAAGAAGACCGCCAAGTGGAAAAAGATCGCCATTATGCTGGTGGGCCTGTCGGCCATGACGGCGGTGGCCGTCACCGGCGGCGGCACAGCGGAGGATCCCGTCCCCGCAACGCCGGACACCCCGCCGGTCCAGCAGGAGCCGTATGTTCCGCCGGAACCGGAGCCGGAGCCCCTTGCCGGTGTTCTGCACTATACCATATACAACGATACCTTCGACGACAGCGGCGTGCCCCTGATCCTGGCCGAGGGTACCGTGGACATGGCCGCGCTGTCCGATACGCCCCTGGCGCTGCCCCAGCCGGAGACGCCGTCCGATGGCAGCTATGCGTTCCTGGGCTGGGCGGGCCGGTATGACACCGCCGGCGGAAAGGTCTGGACGACGGTGCCGGACCCCCTGACAGCGGACTTCGCGGCGTCCATCAGACCCGGAGATACAGGGGAGAGGTCGATCGTGCTCCGCGCCGCCTGGCGGCTGACGGAGCAGAGCCGCTATCCCTGGTCCCTGACCCTGGATGACGGTGTCACTGCCGTCACCTATGAGGCGGCGGTGCCTATGGCCTCCGGCGGCAGCGTGTACCTGTGCGCCTACCCGCAGCCCACCCGCGACGGCTATCGCTTCGCCGGCTGGCTGGACGCGGCAGGAGAGAGGGTGGAGCTTCTGCCCGCCTCCGCCTTCTTTGCCAAAACCGCCGACGGCGAAACGGACTGGCGTACCACCGTCTCTGTCACCCTCACCGCGGAATGGGAGAAAGCATAGCAAAAAAAGAACAGTCCCTTTAGGCCGCCTGGCATAAGAAAACATACGCCGCAAAAGGCGCGTTTCGCGCAGCCCCATCGTTGCGCCGCCTTGACAGACATCCAGTATGCCTGCGGCGGCGCGCCTCGGCTCTGCACAAAACGCGCTCTTTTTCGGTGCGAAGCAGTTTTGCCAAAGTAAATTCGAGCTGAAATTGGCTGCAAAAACGCCCGCATGCTGACGCATGTGGGCGTTTTTCGGTCGATTTCAGCCGGATAGACACAGGCAAAACCGTGTGTTTTCTTGTGTCAGGCGGCCTTTCGACTGTTCTTTTTTGATTCTTCTTAGTACGCCACGCCCCAGTAGATGTCGGTGGTGCACGCCTTGCCGCACACCACGCACTTGCCGGTGGTGCCGGACTGCTTCAGCGGCATGCAGCGGCTGGACACGCCGGCCTTCTCCTTCATGGCCAGCTCGCACTCCAGGCTGCCGCACCACTTGGTGCGGGCGAAGCCGCCCTTGCCCTGGGCCATCTCCTTGACCTCCTCCCAGGAGGTCATATCGAAGGTGTTGTCCTCCAGGTTCTTCTCCGCCATGGCGTACAGGTTGTCGTGGACGTCCTGCAGCAGCTGCTGCACGGCGCTCTCCAGCTCCGTCAGGGGCACGAAGGTCTTTTCGCCGGTGTCGCGGCGGGCGATGCAGCACTGACCCTTCTCCATGTCCTTGGGGCCGATCTCCACACGCAGGGGCACGCCCTTCATCTCGTACTGGGCGAACTTCCAGCCGGCGGACTGGTCGCTGTCATCCATGCTGACCCGGATACCGGCGGCGGTCAGGCGGTCGCGCAGACCGGCGGCAGCCTCCAGCACGCCCTCCTTGTGCTGGGCGATGGGGATCACCACCACCTGGGTGGGAGCGATCACCGGGGGCAGCACCAGACCGTGGTTGTCGCTGTGGGTCATAATGATGGCGCCGATCAGGCGGGTAGACGCGCCCCAGCTGGTCTGGAACGGGTATTGCAGGGTGTTGTCCCGGCCGGTGAACGTCACGCCGTAGGCGCGGGAGAACTTGTCGCCGAAGAAGTGGCTGGTGCCGGACTGCAGGGCCTTGTGGTCCTTCATCATGCACTCGATGGTATAGGTGGCCTCGGCACCGGCGAATTTCTCCTTGTCGGTCTTGCGGCCCTTTACCACGGGCATGGCCAGCGCGTTTTTGCACACGTCGGCGTAGCAGTTCAGCTGCTGCTCCGTCTCGGCCTCGGCCTCGGCGGCCGTCTCGTGGATGGTGTGGCCCTCCTGCCACCAGAACTCGCGGCTCCGCAGGAACGGGCGGGTGGTCTTCTCCCAGCGGATGACGGAGCACCACTGGTTGTACAGCATGGGCAGCTCACGGTAGCTGTGCAGCACGTGGCTCCAGTGGTCGCAGAACATAGTCTCGGACGTGGGGCGGAAGGCCAGACGCTCCTCCAGCTGTTCGCTGCCGCCATGGGTGACCCAGGCCACCTCCGGGGCGAAGCCGGCCACCAGCTCGCCCTCCTTCTTCAGCAGGCTCTCGGGAATCAGCACCGGCATGGCCACGTTCACGTGGCCGGTCTTCTTGAACTCCGCATCCATGTACTTCTGGATATTCTCCCAAATGGCATAGCCATAAGGTCGAAGGATCAGAAAGCCCTTGACGCTGGCGTAGTCCACCAGCTCCGCCTTCAGGCAGATATCCGTATACCACTTGGCGAAATCCTCCTCCATGGGGGTGATCGCCTCTACATTTCTCTGATCCTTAGCCATAGCTTTATACCATTCCTTTGTTAGTATATAGGGTGTGTGCCAACTTCACATTTTACCCGCCGCCATGTGACTTGTCAAGTTGCCGCCGCAAAAAGGCCGCAAAAAAGCGCCCCGCAGGGCGCTTTTTCAGCAATCCCGGCCCAGCCGCCTGTCGCGGCGCCGGCCAACGATGACATACACGAACACATAGGCGATGGCGCCGGTCAGCAGTCCGGCCAGCACATCGATGGCCGCGTGCTGCTTGACGAACACGGTGGCCGCCATGATGAGGATAGCGTACAGCGTTACGCCCCAGCGCCAGCCGGGCTTCCGCAGTCCCGGCGTGTGCCACACCGCCGCCACAGCCGCCATGCAGCCCAGAATATGCACGCTGGGGAAGACGTTGGTGTTGGTGTCGATGGAATAGGTGTACTCCACCAGCCAGGTGGCGGCATTGTGGTGCGCCATCACCGCCGGACGCAGATCCTGCCCGTTGGGCACCAGAATGCAGAACACCACCGCCGTTGTGAACGTCACCATGATGAACCACATATACCGGCGGAAGCCCTCGGCGTCCTTCAGGATCAGATAGATGCCCAGCACCACCAGCAGCGGGCTCCAGGACACATAGGGGAAGATGAACCACTCGCAGAAGGGGATATAGGTGTCCAGCACCGTCTGTGTGGCCCAGTAGTTATCGGTAATAAAGTGCTCTATGGTAAAAAACATCGCCAGATAGACCGGCAGATACGCGCCCCACCAGGCGTGGGGATGGGTCTTGAAGAATTGCTTGATCGCCTGCATACGATCCCTCCGACAGACTTGATAATTTCGTATCCCGTATTGTACCAGAACCGCCCCGGAAAAGGCAACCCCCGCCCCGCAAATATCACAGAATTTTTACAACTCAGGCAAATCACCGCAGGTGTTGAACGGACTGGACAAACCGGGGCGGCGTATAGTATACTGTCTCCAATACAGACACAGGAGGAACTGCCATGCAGATCATCAAGCGGGAGGAGCTTCCCGAACAGCGCCAGGTGCGCCTGACTATCGCCGTGGACAAGGACACCTGGCAGGCGTCCCTGGCCAAATGCTACCAGGGTGTCAAGTCCGTCTGCCCCGTGGCCGGCGAGCCTACCCGTGAAAACCTGGAACAGGCCTACGGCCCCGAGTTTTTGTACCAGGAGGCCGTCAACGACACCTATCCCCAGGCGCTGGTGGAGGCCATCAGCCAGAGCGATATCCAGATCGCCGGGACCCCCACCCTGTCGGTGGAGACCATCGGCCCCGACGGCTACACCTTCGCCGCCGTTATCGATCTGTACCCGGAGGTGGAGCTGGGCCAGTACAAGGGTCTGTCCGCCGTCTATCCCCAGGTGGAGCTGAGCAATGACGATACCGAGGCCGCCCTGGACGAGTACGCCCGGGCCAACCCCGATGTGCAGCATCCGGAAAGAGCCGCCATGGGCGACGAGGTGACGCTGGACTTCGAGGGCTTTGTGGACGGCGTGCCCTTTGAGGGCGGCAAGGGCGAGCAGTATCCCCTGCTGCTGGGCAGCGGCTACTTCATTCCCGGCTTTGAAGAGCAGGTGGCCGGCGCCGCCGTGGGCGAGGAGCGCGACGTAAAGGTCACCTTCCCCACGGAGTACGTCCCGGAGCTGGCCGGCAAGGACGCGGTGTTCCATATCAAGGTCCACCAGATCACCCGGCGGGCCATGCCGGAGTGGGACGATGATTTCGCCCGCCGGCAGGGCTTTGCCGATGTCTCCGCCCTGCGCCGGGCCGTAATGGAGACGGCGGTGCAGAAAAAGCAGGCGCAGGCGGCGGAGCAGTTCGCCAATGACCTGATCCGCCAGGTGACGGAGGCCATGACCGTTACCATTCCCGCTGCCATGGTGGAGAACCAGCTGGACGGGCTGATCAACGAGCTGCGCGGCCACCTGCAGGCCCAGGGCGTGTCCCTGGAGCAGTATCTGGAGATGGGGAACACCACGATGGAGCAGCTGCGTGACCACGCCCGCGAGCAGGCCGCCGCGGCGGCGCGCTATGAGCTGGCCATGACCGAGATCGCACGCCGCGAGGGAATCGACATTTCCGAGGCAGACGTGGACGCCAAGTACGCCGAGATGTCCAAGCAGTACGGTCTGTCCGTGGAGCTGCTGCGCCAGCAGCTGCCGCCCCTGCGCCTGCGCCACGACCTGAAGCTGGCCGCCGCCCAGGCGGTGGTGGTGGACTCCGCCAAACGCAAATGACCGTCCCGCGGGCAGCAGCCTGCCCGCGTACCGATCAATGAAAAGCAAGGGAAGGCCCGTACGGGCCTTCCCTTTTTGTATATCGAAAGCCACTCGCCCAGTGAGTGGTTTTCAGGATACAAAGGGCGGCGGACAGATACTGTCCGCCGCCAGATCGCTTTGTCGCTTATATGCCCTACCAGGGATAGAAGTAGATCACCGTGTCCGGCTCCATCTGAATGGGCAGATAGGAGCCGTGCTGTCCCTTGTCAACGGACAGATAGGTGTAGTCCTCAAAAGCCATGGGAACCTGCACGATGAAGCCATCGTGGATGATCCGTTCCGTCTCGCCGGGCGTGTATCTCTTGCCGCCGGTGCGGGTCATATCCAGCATCAGTACGCCGGAGTATTCCCCGTTGGCGGTCAGCCCCCATTCGCCTTCATAGACCTCCTCCGGTGTGACGAAGTCACTTTCGTACCACCAGGTGAAGGTCGCCGCGCCCCAATAGTCCTCCTGACTGCTGTTGGCGTGCAGCTCCAGAGTGGCCAGAGCGGGCTTATCCGTATGACCCTGCCACGCCCATATCTCCTGCGTCAGCTGGGAGCCGGAGGGACACGTCCAGCCGATGTCGCTGCCGAAGCCGTCGTTCCCCTCCTGCGAGTAAAAGGTGAAGTCGTAGCATAAAGAGAACTTCCCCGCAACAGCATGCGATAGTCGCCGTCCAGCCCGCTGTGATTAGTAATTCTGACCGCGAAAAATGTCATAAGGCCTTTTTGAAGATTTTTTTGAAGAAGAAACGGAGCAGGCGTAAACCTGCTCCGGACACGATAATAAAAAAGTGGATGTAACTGAAATCAGTTACATCCACTCAAGATGGTTGCGGAGGGAGGACTTGAACCTCCGACCTCCGGGTTATGAGGCGGTCTCAAGGGAGAATCGAAGTCATTTCGGCTCCGATTTTTGCTTTTTATCACCATTCGCTCGGCGGATCTTCCATTGTTTCCGTCCAGCCCTGCCCGCTCCAATCCTATTCTGGGTCAAAACTGGGTCAAGCGTGAGGATTCGATCATACAAACAATTAACGAGGACAAAAGATTCAGATTATTCTCCGCTTGATTATTCTTTGTGGGAATTTTCGTACGCCCTGCGGATATCCTCCGGAAGGTCATTGGGGACCATGGCAGAGATAGCATCTTCACTGCCGTCCTTGATTGCCTGCTCATAATACCAGCATTTGAATTTCAGCATATCCAGAGCACGGTTCATGTGTGCGATCTCCGATTCCATGTGGGCTTTCCGCTCCTCAAACATGGCTTTGCGCTGCGGATAGGTGGACGGACCCTCAGCGCACCAAGTCATGAATTGCCGGATGTCCTTGATCTCCATACCGGCCTTTTTCAGACATTCAATGACGCGGAGTGCCTCGATCTCCCGATTACTGAATCTGCGGGTGCCGGATACCCGCTCCATGTTCGGGAAAAGCCCCTGCTTGTCATAATAGCGCAGCGTAGAGATGGGCAAGCCGAACATCTCCGCCACCTGTCCAATCGAATACATAAATTTCCCTCCGAAAATTTTCAAAAAGCATCTTGACCTAAAGTCAACTTTAGGTGATACCATGAGAATACCATAGAGAATATCAAAACGCAAGGAGTGCTTTACGATGAATAAAAAGGTGCTGATCATTTCCTCAAGTCCCCGTAAGGATGGCAATTCCGAAACGCTGGCGGCAGCGTTTGCCAAGGGCGCACAGGCGGCGGGCCATCAGGTAGAAACCATTTATCTGCGGGAAAAGCAGGTTGGCTTTTGCAAGGGCTGCTTCGCCTGCCTGAAGCTGGGGCACTGCGTCATCCAGGACGATGCCGTGGAAATTGCCGCCCAAATGCACGATGCAAATGTGCTGGTGTTCGCAACGCCTGTCTACTATTACTGCGTCAGCGGTCAGCTCAAGACCATGCTGGACCGCGCCAACCCGCTGTTCGATACGGACTACGCCTTTACGAAAGCCTACTTGCTGGCAACAGCGGCAGAGAACACACCGGAAACCTTTGCGGGCACAGAGAAAGCCGTGCAGGGCTGGGTAGACTGCTTCCCCTGCTGTGCGCTGGTGGGCACAGTGTTTGCAGGCGGCGTAAACGGCGTGGGAGAGATCGCAGGTCATATTGCGCTGGAGCAAGCCTATCAGATGGGCAAGGATGTCTGAACAAGCATTTCCGGTACGAAGAACATATTTTAAGCCAACAGGAGTGAATCGTATATGAAAAAGATATTGGTAGCCTATTTTTCCGCCAGTGGAGAAACCGCGAAGCTGGCAAAAACCATTGCAGGCGTTGTTGACGGTGATTTATTTGAGATTGCGCCGGAGGTGCCGTATACCGCTGCCGACCTCGACTGGATGGACAAAGGCAGCCGCAGCACTGCGGAGATGAACGATGACAACAGCCGTCCCGCCATTGCAACTAAGATCACGGATATGGCGCAGTACAGTGCCGTGTTTGTTGGTTTTCCCATCTGGTGGTATCAAGCACCGCGCATCATTGAAACCTTCTTGGAAAGCTATGACTTTGCCGGAAAAACCGTGATCCCCTTCGCCACCTCTGGCGGCAGCGGTATGGGCAAAACAAACAGCATCCTCAAGGCGGTCTGCCCCGCAGCGGCGTGGCTACCCGGTAAGCGTTTGCAAAGCAATGAGAGCACCGCTGCCGTGCAGAAATGGGTCAACACACTGAAAATTTGATGGGAGGAACGGAATATGGCAGTCAAACAAACGGCAGGCAGAGATGCTCTGGGGGAATTTGCTCCTAAATTTGCGGAATTGAATGATGATGTGCTGTTCGGGCAGGCGTGGAGCCGGGAAGACAAGCTTTCCCTGCGGGACCGCAGCATTGTAATAGTGGTGGCGCTGATGGCGCAGGGACTGACGGATTCGTCTTTTCAGTACCATCTGACAACTGCAAAGAAGAACGGCGTGGCGAAAACGGAAATTGCGGAGATCCTGACCCACGCGGCATTTTATGCGGGCTGGCCCAAGGCGTGGGCGGCCTTCCGTATGGCAAAGGAGGTTTGGGCAGAGGACAATACCGTCGATGCAAAAGCCAAACACCAAAACGAGATGGTATTTCCTATCGGCGCACCCAATGACGCCTTTGCGAAATATTTTATCGGGCAAAGCTATCTCGCACCTCTTTCTACGCAGCAGGTTGGCATTTACAATGTGACCTTTGAACCGGGCTGCCGCAACAACTGGCACATTCATCACGCCAAAAGCGGCGGCGGACAGATTCTTGTCTGCGTAGCCGGGCATGGTTACTATCAGGAATGGGGCAAACCGGCACAGGAGCTGCGCCCCGGCGATGTAGTAAATATCCCTGTGGACGTCAAGCACTGGCACGGCGCTGCACCGGATAGCTGGTTCTCTCATCTGGCGGTGGAGGTTCCGGGAGATGAAACCTCCAATGAATGGTTGGAAGCCGTGGACAACACAGTATATTTTAAGGCAGCAGGCAAGGCGGTCTGAATGACGTGATGCAAAAAACAGCTTCGGTTCCTTTCATAGGGAACTGGGGCTGTTTCTGCCTTTGCACCATTGGAATCAGTAATGGCTACCCGGCCTCAGAAAACGACAAATGAGTCACTTTGACAAGCGGGCGCCGAGTGTTTCAACAGCACGCAGAGCACGCCGAGGGTAGTGATACCACCCACGCCTCGTACGTTCAGAAAGTACTGCGTACAGAGTGAAAGAACAGCAACATCACCAAGTTGCAAACAGGTCACGCAGCCCAGCGGGGCCGCGACGCCTCGGGACAGCGACGCGCATAAGCGCATCGCTGTCCCGAGGCTCTCTGCGTTCTTTGGGAGCACCCCCGACCAAGACCCAAAAGCGGCAAAGTACGCCGTTCTGATACCCGGCCCGGGGATGTTCGTGAACGTGCGGAACGCTCCGAGGGTAGTGATAGCGTCCCCGTCCGGAAGGCCCCTGTTTCGCCGTGTGTGCCCTTGTGTGCGATCCTTTGAGCAGGGCCGAGTGTGTACCCATTTTTACCCGAGAAAGCAAGCGTGGGCCGTTTGTGCCGGAGGTGTTGAAGGCCGTGTGACCAATGTGTTGGAAACGTTGGTATGACTGCGTTTCCTGCACCTTTCGAGCCTTTTTCGAGGACGAAAAAGAAAGCAGGATAAAGGGCTGGCGTCGGAACCGACGCTCTGCCCAATCACTTCTGCCCGCAGTGCGGGCAGTTGACGGGGGTTTCAACGCAGTCGGTTGTGGCGCCTTTTGAAGAAAATTTCAGAACGGCTGGCGTCTTAGCTCCCGCAAACGCAGGTGCCCCAAGGATTTTGGTGGTGCCTTGTGGCCGTTTCGGAAGGAAATCGAGGTAATCATGTCTCTCAAGGCCGGCAGTGCAAGGCAAGCATATTTTGCGCCACTGTAGTCAATGAAAAGGACTTCTTGACCGTTCGAAAATTGCACCGCTGTAACTAAAGAGAACGCCCCCGGCAGCGCAGAAATTGCGCCGCCATAGACAAAGATAGGGCGGCGAGGTTCTGAGGGACAAATGATAACTTTCTGATAACGATTCCGTTTTTCGATAGCTTTGTTCCCTTGGTTACGGTATTGTTCGTTGTCGAAAGGGGCTGATACCATGCCGAAAAGACGAGCAAACGGCGAGGGCAATATCCGAAAACGAAAGGACGGCCGCTGGGAGGGCCGGTACACAGTCGGTCACGATCCGGAAACTGGCAAGGCCATCATCAAAAACGTCCTCGGCAAGACGCAAGCGGAAGTAAAAGAAAAACTGAAAAAAGCCATCGAGGAAAACGTCGGCATCGACTATGGGCGGGCCAAGACCTACACCGTGGGTAACTGGTTAGAAGTGTGGTATGAGAACTATGCCAAAATCAAGATGCGCCCATCCACCTACCTGACCTATCATGGCTACATCGAAAACCACATCAAGCCGCAGCTCGGAAAGATCCCGTTGAATGATCTGACGACGCTGCATCTGCAACAGTTCTACAAGAAATTGTTGGCGGAAGGGCGGGTAGAGCGAATCGAAGCACAGAAGCAGCCCAAGGGACTGAGCGCCAAAACAGTACGCAACATCCATCAAATCATTTCCTCTGCCCTGAAGCTGGCAATCGAGCAGCGGCTGATCGCCCGCAATCCGGCAGACGGCTGCGCGTTGCCGAAGGCGGAGCGCAAGGAAATGCAGACGCTTCCTGTTGAGCAGCTGACGTCCTTCCTCCGCGAGGCAAAAGACAGCGGCGTGTTTGCCCTGTACTACATCGACCTGACCACCGGCCTGCGGCGGGGCGAGTTGCTCGGATTAAAATGGTCGGACATTGATTTGGAAAAAGGAGACCTCCGGGTTCAACGGCAGATCGGGCGCATCGACGGCAAGATCATTGAGATGCCGCTGAAAACAAAAAACGCCTACCGCACCCTGCCCCTGTCGGCAGACGCGATAGACGTTCTAAAGGCACAGAAAAACAAGGTGGGAAGCAGCGAATGGGTGTTCCCGTCACCCACCGGAGGTCCCATGTCCCCGGACAGCGTGTTGCACATGCTGCACCGCGTTCTAAAGCGGGCAGGGTTGCCGAAGGTGCGTTTCCATGACCTGCGTCACACCTTCGCAACGCTGGCCCTGCAAAACGGTGTGGACATCAAGACCGTGTCTGGCATGCTGGGGCATTTTTCAGCAGGCTTCACGTTGGACACCTACGCTCATGTAACGACCTCTGCCAAGCGTGAAGCGGCAAAAACAATGGGCAACCTTCTCTCTGGCGCGGTATAGTGCTTTCCGCTATCCGCTCCTGTTGGGGTCAGCGTTTGGGTCAGAAAAAACGGCAAGTAAGTTATTGAGCAAAAAAGTACGGAAAAAGTCCTGATTTCGCAAGAAATCAGGACTTTCTGTCTTGAACGACCGAAATAGATACACGCTGAAAATACGGAATTTCAAGGGCTGGGGCGGTTTTACGGCTTTTTGGCCATATGATTTTACCATTCATTCACCCCAAAACCATTTTTTGAGAGTGACCAAAATAGATACACACTACTTTGTTTGAAAGATAGCATCTATTGAAGGCTCATACTCATAACGGCTTCTTCCAGTGCTTCTACAGTTGAGCGCACAATACAGTTCATCGATTCCATGACCACAGTTTTGACACTGTTTTTCTTTGCCTCGGCCAGCATTTCAAGGAATTGATGCTGGCAAGCTCTTCGGTTACCAGTTGCCATGACCGAGTCAACAACTATGTGCCCGTTCATCTTGCAATATTCTTGTAGTTTCAACTTTTGTGTTTGAAGCAATGTGACAGTATTCTCTGTCCTGCCAACTCTGGCATATATCGCAACTTTCTTCATTTTTGACACCTCACTTGAGACGGAGGCCGAGGAATTTCCCTCGGCCTCCATGTGTAAACCTGTCATCTAGTGGCGCATAGTCAATGTGGAAGGATAAGATACTTCCGCTTGCTTACTTGAGGCTCTCTGGCACTTCATCTGGGAAGTTCTCAGCATACCATCGGAAGGGACAGATTACGACTTTATCCTGACTATCCTCTGTTATTACAAAAGCGATATCCTCTCTATCAATTCGATCCAGAATCTCATCTAACTTTTCACCGAGCATACACTGTTCTATACGTTCCAGTTCTGAAAGCGGCGGAAGTCTATGTACTACTCTACGAACCTCCTCCAAAACCGGTCTTTTCTCGTCATCAGGGAGCGGCGTTGCGATCCCTGTAATGTAGTCATACAGATCTTCGGGTTCTTTCAAGCAGTATTTTTTTGTTTCATCCGCTTCCCAGACAATATAGTCTTCGGTTGCTTCGTATAGCCACCAGTCGATATAGTCGTATTGGTCTCCAACGGCTTCCTTCAAGACATCAAGCAGCGCGATTAGGTACCTGTTTCCAGTTCCAAAAGCGAAGTGACCATCACCAACCATGCTGAGCGCCTTGCCAAACTGCTCATCAATGCCCTGCTGCTCTTTGATCATCCGGAGAGCCTTGCAGAAACATTCCTTACTTATCATCGGCATCTACCTTGCTCTCGGACATGAACTCCTCTTTCCATTTTTTGAGATGTTCGATTGCTTGATTTTTTGTTTTGGGGTCGACACAGTATTCAAAGAACTTAACAACGAGATCCTCTGGTGTCATGCCGTATGGCCTCAGCAGTTCAGTCACCTGTGCCAGCAACTCTGCATCTACTTCTATCGTGACTGTTACTTTCCCATCGTCCATTATAACTCCTCCGTTTCTTCAGTGTTGGAATAGTATGGTTCTTCAGAATAGAACGTCTTCATGTCCTCCAGCCGTAGACAAGCTAACCTACCCAATGAGCCTGACCAAGGGTCGCCAGTGTCTGGCAGCATACATCCGCAATCTATTCCTATCCAACTCTCTGCATCCCACACAGCCATAGGGTTCTCATACTGGAAGTGGAATGTCGGTGTATGCCCAAAAATCACTGTCCACTCTTCCATCACCGGGAATCTCTCGAACCTCATCCACACAGCGAAATCACGTTCGCAGTCGTACTTGTAGGCATACTGCTCATATAAGTCAACTGGAGCTGCATGAGTCAGAATGAATTGTCGACCATTTACCGTTATCTCAATATTGAGGGGTAGGTTGTCCAGATATTCGAATATCTCTTGTCGGACCGTTTTCTTAATGTGCTTAAGATAATCGTGTGTTACCTGGCCACCGTTTCTATACCACAATGATCGCTTATGAGAATAGTAATTCTCAGGCCAATCCTCGTTTTCGGGTGGTGGGTAATAGAGGGCATTTAACATCATCAGTTCGTGGTTTCCAAGAACCATCTTGGCATTTGGCATCGCCATGATCTGACGGAGGATTTTGATTCCATCAGGGTTTCGGTCTATCACATCGCCAAGAACATAGAGTGTATCTTCGGGCTGCAGTTTAATCTGTTTCATGATGGAATCAAAGCGCCGCTTCTGCCCATGAATATCAGACATCACATAAATCATGGTGTTCACCTCCTTTTGTGGCACAAACAATTACCACACTTCAGGTGGAAAATCAACTGGTTTTTTCAACTTTCTTTGCAATATTCCGACTTAAAATTTTCAACTCCATTTTCGTATATTCCCGCATAGTAATTACACCTCTCACGCGGAGAATATCATTGAAATAGTGGAGCCAGATTTCTTCAGTCACACCTGACTCTGGGGCCTTGCGATCTGATTCAGTTATGTCCATGTGGGCAAGCTCCTTCTCTATTTTGTCGGATTCAGCCCCAAGGAAGGTTGAAGTCTTTGCGCTTAATCTTACATTGGGGTTCCCCATCTTTCCAGAATACAATGCCCTCAATCACATGGTTTTCCAGATAGGATCTAATACCTTCGAAACTCCTATCCAGTACAATAATATCTTTTCCGTGAGGCTTGAGCATATCGACTTCAATATTGTGGGGGTTCGCTCTGAAATGAGGCCCGATTGCTTCATATGTTCCATCAGGTACATTGCCCATCCTATCAAATGCATCCCAAAACCATTTGTCGCCAGATGCAGACCTATCGCATGGTACCCAGCATGGAAGGTGCCCTGTGACGGCATCTGCTTCCTCCTGGCACTTAATCGCATTGGGAGGAATGGTTTTTCCTTTCTTCGCATCGTACCGCCTATAGAAGACACCACCGATAACTGCGCAGCAGGCACCATCCCATTTGATGGTAGCAACGCCCTCGCCATTCAGGACCCAGGCGAGGTCGGGTCTCACATTTGGCAGAATTTTAATGATCCGATGATTTTCAAATTCTCGTTCAAAGAGTGTTGGGATTTTTTTCATTCTTAATCCTTTCGACTACTACATCATCTTCACTTCTACAGAACCATTCATCAATGGGAACGAATCTCTCGTATCGTCCGATTTCATCTGCACAAGCGTCACAATAGGGGCTGATCCAGCCAGTAGAAATTTTTGTCGCTGGGTCCCCGCATCTGATGCAAGTTCTCGCGGACATTTTCTCATATTTGGAGATAATCTCATGGAGCAGCCGCTCTGTACAGCCGAAGTCGTACCACCGGAGAGTTCCATATTTCTCTTTGATCTGGGCAATGCGGTACCCGTGGAGGTAATCAGCTCGCACCAGTTCCTCACGGATCTCTTCGCACATGCGCTCCCCAAACGCCTTTCTCCAGCCATCAGGCATAGCGTCCAGTTCCGTATATGAGTAGTCATAATCCTCCGGGATATGGTCTGTCCAACGGTTATGTGGCATAAGAAAAGGATACTTTTCAACCAGTTCTTTATTCTTTTCCTTGTTCACTTGCATCGTCAGTCCCCTCAAATAACGCACGGAAGAGTGCCACATGCTCTCCTACGAGTTGCGGGTATTGGTAGTAAATATGCCGGCAGAGACTTCGGTATAGCTCAATGAAACGGTCCTCATCACAGAAATCGCAGAGACCATCCATGATCTGTTCCAACTGCTGTTCATCGGTGATCTTCTTTTCCAGCACCTGACTGACCAGTTCAGAATATTTTACATAGGCTACCTCACGTAGTTTACCGATGCCAACGACCAAATCCATGAGTTCATCCAATGTGTTTTGGTAGTCATTCATATATCTCCCCTCTTTTCACCCGCCATTGCTCTCAACTCAGCTTCTCGTCTTTCTGTGTTGGCACGGCTGAAACAAGTTGGCCGCCCTGAGTTATATTCCTCGGCCAACCATTTATCAATATCAAAGTTCCATCTTTGTGGGCCGAACTCATCCGGATGATTTTCAATAAGAACCCGCTTCTTCTCTCGGAGCTTTTCCACTATAGGAGCTATATCATAACCAGAAAATACCTTGGCACCCTTTAGTACATTGAGGATCTCATTCCCCCACACACGCTCATCAACACCACTATACTTGTCGCAGTCACTGCTGCCGGGCTTTTCCTCAATTTTCCCTCCGTAGGAAATCAGGAGGCAGTCGTCTTTGAGAAAGTGATTGATCCACATATTCGGGATATACCGCAAATCTGTTATGCCCTTTGTGGAGAGAAAACCCCACATCTTATAATATCTCCCGAAGACATACCACTCTGGAAGATCTTCTTCCACAATTTTTGTTCTGTGGTGCCCAGAAAATAGGGTGAAATCCTCGTTTTGGACCAAGCATAGCTCGTGATTTTTCCACACTCTACGCTCAATTGTGTAAAGATTATTTTTGTATCGGCTCATTTGAAACCTCGTTTTATTATGTCCAATGGGACGACATTATCGAATAGGAAGTATAGCTTATCGATCCGTTTATCTATGTGCCAGTGGCCGCAAAGCCATGCCTTGTAATTTGCCATATCCTCAATTTTGTTGAGCCAGTGCTCAGTACTGTCATCCACAGAGCTTTGGTCAATCATGGGTAGAAATGCTTCCCGCGGCTCATACTTATAAGGGCAGGTATGGGAGAGAATGATATCAACCTGCTGCTTAACGACTTGCTCTTCCACATAGGCTTTGATCTTTGCTGATGGTTGCTCATCCGGAAACCATAAATAATTTCGTTCCAATCGGTAGAATTTGTCGACACTGTATGCTCCACCTATGACCAAGTGTTTTGTCCCATCGATATTGAAGATGTCGCCGTCTCTGGCAAAGAGAAGATTCGGATATTCATCTTCGTACCACACCATTCCGCCGTTCCACTCTTTTTGCTTATAACTGGGGACGGTAGCAGGTCGCCGCTCATGATTACCATGAATACAGAAAACGGTTGGCTTCATGCTTGCAAGAGCATTTTTGCAGTACTGATCCCTCTTATCCCCGTAGTAATTAGCTCCAACATCACCGAGGATAATCAGGATATCTGAATCTGTAAGTTTGAAGCGATTTACAAAGGCTACCAGATCTGTTGCATTGCCGTGAATATCGCCGGTGTAGTAGACCATACTGTTCCTTCCTTTCTGTCTTAGTTGGATTATACCATTATTGCTTTTTGAAATCATAGAAAGTCCGAAAACATAATCGTTTTTTGCAAAAATATAATCACTTTTGTACAGCACAGACCACAGGTCAATACCTTGACCTGTGGCCTGTTGTTATTTGCTATGTAGCTGATAAAATGTCACCAGTTCCTTTCACGAAGGTGATGCCGTTGTGCTCGAAGAGATTCTTTGGTGGCTTTCAATACATCTAGAAGGACATAAGTTTCGTATGGACTGCAATTTGAGAAAAGCTTTTGAGCCTCCGTGTTTGAGATTTCTGTGGCAACTGCCAACTGCCTATTCAGCAGTGAGTCAGTGGAAACCTCCAGTGCGTTAGCGATGCTGACGAAGGTTTCCAGACTCATTACCTTCGTGCCACGCTCTAAGTAACTGATGTACCCGGAAGACTTGTCGATCATTGCCGAGAGTGCTGCCTGTGAGATGTGTTTACGCTTACGGATCTTCTGGATTCTCTGTCCAAGGACGTGATAGTTGAGTTGCATTTTTAGTTCCTCCTTAAAAATTTGCAACTCAATTATATTTTATTCGCTATTTTATAGCTTATAGATTATATAAAACCGGCCTTTACGTGATATATACTAAGTTAAAAAATAACCTATAGCTTATATCCGGCAAAGGAGGTGAGCTGGTCATGGATGAACAAATCAACTTGAAACAGATTGGCTCACGAATCAGAGCTGCACGATCCAGCAAAGGCATGAGTCAAGCCGACTTGGCGGTTAAGGCTTCCGTATCTCTTCCGCTGATCAGCAACATTGAGCTTGGAAAAACTAGAATGCATCTCGATACTTTTATCAAAGTCGCAGAAGCGCTTCAGGTGTCTACAGATCATTTGCTGCGTGCCGATGTGCCGGAAGTCAAAACTATCTATCAGAGTGAACTCGCGGATATACTTGAAGGCTGTTCGGCCAGTGAAATGGAGGCCATTCTCAACATCGCTCGGGAAGTGAAATCCTCTATGCACAAACAACAAAATATTGACTAATTATCGGCTCAGAAGACTGATCCGATAATTTTTTTACCGTTTTCATACCATAGGTCAAAATGCTGACCTATGGTATCTTCTTATTTTCTAACGTTTTTCCTATAATTCACCCAAAAGGGATTGCCCATAGACCGGAGGAACATATGGAAAACAATGAATTGACACCTTTGGGGACAACAAAGGAACTTGAGGAAACTGAATATCCATCCTTTGAACTCTGCTTGAGTGAAAATTGGGACTCGCCCCTCGTGGCTCAGCACAAGCAATGGCTGAAGACCATCCGTCACGAAACACCAAACCCCAAGATTCCGTTCAAGGTCGCTGTGTATATCCGATATTTCAATCAAACGAAATACAGCGATTATCTCGAGCGTAACAAAGAGGTATTTCGGACCACTCTGTCTCAGTATCCAATGTGGGAGTTCGTTGGATTTTACATCGATAATGGCTCAACAGCCCCCAACATGGAAAGCGCTGTTGCCTGGTCTGAACTTCTGTCTGACTGTGATGATGGTAAAGTCAATCTCATAATCACACAGAAAATCAGCAACATATCCAAGAAGATCCACGAGGTAACCTTCTGTGCTAGAATGCTCGCTGCCCGAAATCCCCCTGTTGGGATCTACTTCATTTCAGAGGATATGTATACCCTCGCCTCGTATTATCGTGATGACCTTCGTGAACCGTGCTTCTTTCCTTCGCTTGACTGGGAGATTTTGCCCGATGATGAATTAGATCTGAGAGGTATGCTCCATGAGTAAATCCACGAAGAAAGCGGCTGAACAGGCAGAACGGGAAAAGGTACAAAGGCGGTATGCCAACCGCCGAGAGCCGGATGTTATCTATCCGGCCAAGAAACAGGTCGACTTTTACGATGACGATGTCCATCAACGTGTTGCGGTCTATGTCCGCGTTTCTACAGACAATCTGGGGCAGGAAACCTCATATGAACTTCAGAAAAACTATTATGAGGAATTTGTTCTAAAACATCCTAACTGGGAACTTGTAAAGATTTACGCTGACAAGGGCATATCCGGCACTTCTACAAGGCACCGAGACGAACTGAATCAAATGCTGACGGATTGTAGAGCAGGGAAAATTGATTTGATTATTACTAAGTCAGTATCGCGACTTGCGAGGAACACGGTTGACTGCATCACGATGGTGAGAAATCTTGCCGAGCTGCGTAACCCAGTCGGTGTATTCTTCGAAAGTGAATGCATCTTCTCACTCAATGAAGATACCTCCATGCCCCTTTCTTTTCTGGCATCTATTGCAGAGAATGAGTCTCGCATTCGAAGTCGCAGCATGGAAGTTTCACTTGCCCAGCGGCTAAATGGTGGTCTGCCCCTAACACCTAAGCTGTTGGGATATTCTCATAATGCGGAGGGCAAGCTTGTGATCAATCCGGACGAGGCCCCTACGGTCCGACTTATTTTCTACATGTATCTATCTGGATACTCCTCATCCCATATTGCCAGAACCCTTGAAGAACTCGGAAAAACAACTTTTCTTGGCAACACCAAGTGGACTTCAGGGGCTGTTATCCAAGTCTTGAGAAACGAGCGCCATTGTGGTGATGTCCTCACAAGGAAGACTTGGACTCCTGATGTAATCAGCCATAAGGCAAAGAAAAACAGAGGTGAGCGCCAGCAGAGCCTGTACAAAGATGACCATGAGGCTATCGTTTCAAGGGATGATTACATTGCTGTCCAACATATGATTAACAATGCGAAATATGGTGGAAAATCGATCTTACCAGAACTTCGTGTGATCGACTCCGGACTTCTGAAAGGATATGTCACAATCAGTCCCAAATGGGCAGGTTTCAAAGCAATGGATTATCTGCAGGCTTCGATGAGTGTCTATGCGGATGATGATGCATATTATGGGCAGCCCCAAAGCGATGACACCACTTTCGAAGTGACAGCCGGAGATTTTGACTTGCGGGGGTTTGAAGTCACAAATTCCGCTCTCTTTGACTCGAACAAAAAGCCATATGTCCTATTTCAAAGCAAGAAAATCAAATTCAGCACAGATTGTGTTCGCTATTTCGGAAGGGACAATAGAGTGGAGTTGCTGATCCATCCAGGATTACGGATGTTTGCTGTTCGTCGAGCATCTAAAGAGTGTCGTCACTTCGTACAGTGGTCCCGACCCGATGATGGAAAATACTATGCAAAGGAGATTCCATGTTCGGCGTTTGGGGACACCCTGTTCGAGTTACTTGACTGGGCAACTGAATATAAGTTCAAGGCATACGGCAGATATATCGAAAGTGAAGGAGAGTCGGTGTTCTTATTTGACTTAAGTGATCCCGAGGTATTCATCCAATCATATCTCATGACGGGGACAGATACTCCTTCTGGTGAGCATGGCGCTCTTTCCCCCTTATCTATATCAGGGAAACGGATTCGAGCTGTTCCCAAAAAACTGGCAGACAGATTCGGCAGCAATTTCTATTCTCATCGTCTTGCTTCCTCTTCATTGGAGCCACAAAGTGAAGAAGCCTGGAAACTCTGGCTGGAAGGCCAGCTCTTTGAAACAGGAGAGAAGCTTAAGGTCACAAAGTTTGATGAAATGCAACGTTTCATTATCGACCAATTGTCCTCTGTAAAGCCAAAAGGAGGAGGGTCTTTGAATGAGTAAGAATACTGAATTCCCTGTCTGCCGGAATCTTGATGGAGTATTCTTTCACGTGACCCGTGATGGGAAGCCCGCCTGTTGCTGTTTTTCTGATCTAACAGAATCTGAACAGGATAGAATTATGGAAGAATACAATGTTGAACAGCTAAGACGGCTTTGCCGGTGCATCTGCAATAGCCTGCGCCAGATTGGAGATATATTAGATATCGTCTTGGACGAGTGAAAGGAGTCAACAATGGAAATAGAAAATCAAAGCACCTTCATCTCGCAGATGCTGCAGGATATTCAAGCCGGTGTTGTTGATGAAGAAACAACCATCTCCTTTAAGGAAGATAGCGTCACACCGATGACTATGGATAAGTCTGCGCCGGGTGATGTGATCGAACTGAGCGATGAGTTTGATTTTGAAGGTTATCAAGTCGTTCGGCGAGAATTCTTTGCTCACACCTTCGAGCCATCCATTACCTTCAATAATTACAAGATCTATGTCAACACTGCGTGTCTGAACAAGTTTCCCCATGCTGACTGTGCCCAGTTACTGATAAACAGGGCTTCTCGTATCCTTGCACTGCGTCCCTGCGCCGAGTCAGAAAGGGACGCATTTGCTTGGTGTAATACGTCCGGAGGAAAGCGAAAGCCTCGACAGATCACCGGTAAGATGTTTTTCGCAAAGCTCTTTGAACTGATGGAGTGGAACATTGACTACAGATACAAGCTGCTAGGTAAGGTCATTCATGCCAATGGCGAGTATTTGATTGCTTTCGATCTAACCGCCTCAGAGGTCTATCAGCGTATTGCCAAAGACGGAAGTAAAGCGAGAACGGCTCGAACTCCAGTATTTCCTGCCGGCTGGAAGGACCAGTTTGGTCTCCCCTACTACGAGCACCAGAAGTCACTTCAAATCAACATTTTTGATGGATATGCGATTTATGGAATCAAAGATAATACAGTATCCTCCATGACATCGGAAAAAACTACCACACCAATTAAAGATACAGGTCATTTAGAAGCGTCTGCACAGGGAGGAATGATAAATGGATAGTACAGATAATCGTGCAACGATGACTTTGGACCTTAAACGAAATCGCATTCGGATACATAAATCGACGCTAAAGAAATTGAATGATCCCAAGTACATTCAGTTCCTGATCAATCCAGAAGAAATGTTTATTGCTTTCCTTGGGTCAGATAAACCACTCGCTGGCGGGACTGCCAACAAGGTGAATCTGGTTCGAATACCGAATCAGTCTGTAGAATTCTATAGCAATAAATTGCTTGAAGGTGTGGTAAGTATGATCGGCATGCTTGACTTCAGGTACAGCTACCGTTTGAGCGGAGAGGTCGATGTAGCAAACAGGGTGGCTTATTTCTCCATGAAAACCTTGAAGAAAAACGAGAGGAGAGCACCCACAGATGGATAAAGGCTTCGCAGAACTAGAAATCGACCAAGAATTCAAGACACTAATTCGACCTCTGCGAAAGGACGAGTATCTTCAACTTGAAGTCAATTTAACAATAGATGGTTGCCGGGAACCAATCATTACCTGGAACAACATTATCATTGATGGTCATAACCGTTACGAGATATGCAATCGGCTTCATATTCCATACGCTGTACGGGAGATACCTTTCGAGAACCGTGATCAGGCTATTGTCTGGATATGCAATAATCAGCTTGGACGTCGAAATATCTCTGAAGAGACCAGACGATATCTCATCGGAAAGCAGTATGAGTTAGAGAAAGTCGCACGAAAGAAACCACCTAATATCAATGGATTCAATCAGTATAAGCAGAGAAGTAAGAGGGAGCGAGGAGAGAGTTTCCGACGCACAGCGCAGAAATTCAGTGCTCAATACCATGTTTCTACTGGTGCGGTACAGAAATACGCGATTTTCAGTAAAGCATTAGATGTGGTTGGTCAGGCAGATCCAGAACTCCCAGGAAAAATTCTTTCTGGTACTTTTAAGATCTCCCATGAGAACCTTGTCGCACTTTCTAAAATGCCAGCTGAGGAAATCAGGCGAATCGGTGCCAGACCTGAAAACCTTCAGCGCCCATTTACAAGCTACAGTGATACCCGGAAAGAGTTTTTAGATAAGGATGAGGAGTCGGTAGACCATATGGAAGAAAATCTGCCACTGATCAAGGTACCCCCCCAGCACGACCCGGATGCTGAAATCACCGGCTTGACCCTTACAGTCCCATCGTGGGTCAGTTCAATTGAACGAGCCAGAACCCTTGCAAATATGAATGCAGCATCCGCAGGCGCAAAAAATAAACTTGAAGAAGTGCTGCTGGCACTTCAGGAAAAGGTATCCGAAATGCTTTCAGACATCAGGGAGGTACACTAATGCAAGACTTCAGTCGATTTGTTCCGAATGTCCATTTCGAGCAGATCCCAATCAAGAACCTTGTTTCGAATCAGGAGTATCAGCGGCCTCTGTCACAGGTCCAAGTAGAAAAGGCCATTGAAGATTTTGACCTCAATCAAATCAATCCTGTGAAGGTGAGCCGCCGTGATGGTATCAATTATGTTTTTAACGGTCAGCACACTATAGAGATTGTTGCAACCGTATCCGGGTCACGCGAGACTCCTGTGTGGTGCATGATCTATGATAGTTTAGATTACAAAAATGAAGCGGACATTTTTGCAAATCAAATGAAGCATGTGCGTCCTCTGAGGCCCTATGAGATATTCATGGCAAATATTGAAGCCGGGAACGAAAAGCAGCTGATTATCAAAAGGCTTGTTGAATCCTACTCTCTTTCTCTTGGACCAGCTAAAGCATACGGAGTAATCTGCGCTGTGGCCACACTTGAGCGAATTTATACCAAGTATAGTTACCATGTTCTAGACCGAACACTACGCCTCTGTGTTGGAACATGGGAAGGTGATATCGACTCACTTGGCGGCAATATTCTGGCTGGTGTTGCAAGACTTGTTGTCGCATTCGGAGACCAACTTCGAGATGAAACATTCAAAGAAAAAGTAGGCTTTATGTCTGTTCGACAATTGTCCCGTATTGCTAAAGAACGTGGAGCAGGGGCCCTTGGTTATGCCGAAGCCATGCTTGTTGCCTATAACCGAAAATGCAAGTACACCTTGCGGATGTCTAAGCTGCATTCCGGAAAGGTTGCAGAAGAGAGAGACTTTGTGGATGAAGCGGAGGAATCGCTTCCGGACACTCCGGTTCTTGAGCCTTGACTAACCCACGGAGTCTCAAAATAAAAAGATCTCCCTCGAATAAAGGGAGATCAGAGTTTGATAGGGCGTATCAGCTATCCTCATATTCGTATGTTAGAGAGAAGGCCGGACGCATATATTCCTGCGCGCTCCTGCTCAATCCACATGCTGTCGCCAAGCGATTCCAGTTTTCACGAACTGTTTTCAAGATTTCTTTCGCCATGCACGCTGCGTCCTTTGCCTTGATGTCACAGTATGGAGCGATTTCCAATGCGAGGTCGAGAGAGATCGTCGCATCGTCCTCGTTTACACAGAGGGACAGCTCATCGCCTTCTGGCACAGGGTTTACATCGTACAGCGGAGAGAGATGCCAGCCATCCCCCTTGAGGATAAAGCCGTGGTTTCTCATGTGGTCATCGGTGTTGGACACGGCCATGTTGAACACGATCCTCCTCCACAACTCCTTCAAATCTCTCTTTGGATCAGCACCGTTGGATTTGAGGAAGGACACCAGTTCAAGATAGCTCGAGCCGTCTGCTGCCGAAGCACCATCCGTCTTCCCCAGCATTGTCATGGCAGATGCAAAGTGGACTCGGGAATTTCCGTTCCGGTCGAATCGCCGCACAAGGAAAGTGCTTCCGTACTTGGAGAAGTCGATCAACATGGACTCTGGAACATCCAGACCACAAAGTCTTGCGAGGTCGTGGGTAACCTTTTCCCAAGCGCCCACATTGATATCGTCATGTTTGGAGGGAAACTTGGCAATCCACAGGTTTCCCTTTGTATCCAGAACGGTAGCCTTTGGCCGTGCGCCACCTAATGAGGAGCCTGGTTTGATAAGCTGGTTGATCCATTTCTGCTCAAGGCCGGATTCATCGCTTTCGAATTGGCGTGAAGCCTCTTCCAGAGTTCGCAGGCTGGTCCATGGTGGCGTCGGAGTTTCCGAGTCATCGGAAAGGAAGGGACCATCTTTGTCCAGTTTAAAGCGGATTGCCCCCATGCGGGTCTCATCATACACCCCAAGCAGGAAGTCGCTTCCAAGCAGTTTGCGAGGTTTCCGGCTCTCTTTCTCTGCCAGAATCCTTTCCCTGCGGGTCATCAGCAGACGGCCCCATCGGTCAGGCGAAGAGTCTGCGAATATGCCGAATACATCTTTTTCACCAGTTGGATACTGCCGGCCCTCATACAATTGCAGGTCCGGGTCGAGATACATATAATTCGAGCTACTTTTTAGCCAATCGTTGTCGTACTCAAAGGAGCAGCTTTCGCGGCCCCGGACACTCTCCACAAAGAGTGTTCCCAAGAAGTTTGGTTCTACGGAGTTGAAATTCTCATAGACATAGATCACTTTTCGGTTTGATGGCAAGATCATTCACCTCCATTGCGTGGTGCTCTCTTACGTGTGGTAAGCTCAAGGTCTTGGAGTTTACGCCCCAGCTCGTCATCCTTTGCAACGAGCAGAAGATCCTTATCCATGTTATTTAGTGCATGTAGTACAGCGGCATAGATCCCGATTGCAACGGAAGGATTCCCTTTCTCAACATTCCATACCGTGGCGCGGCTTACGCCTGCTCTCTGCGCGACCAATTCGGCAGACAAGTGTCTCCTCAATCTGGCCATTTTGATCTGCTCTCCAAACTGGTCCAGGATGGCCTGGGTCTGTGGAAGTACCGCAACACTCTTTCGTCCCACGCATATACACCACCTTCTCCTTGTTCTTATGCTTATTATTATAGACAATAACAGATAATTTGTCAATAAATAAAGACATTATATGTGGTCGGCGATGTATGCAACAGACCATTGTTTTATTGTATGCGGAAGTCACCGTTGCTATGCATAGTTTTGATTTGAAAGGGGTAATCCATTATAGACGTGATTTTACATATTCCTCATTCCAAACGGGGGAAAGAGGAACTTGCCAAGCGCGTGGCAACTGTTCACGCTCAGGCAGTCATGGCATACATATCAAAGCTGCCCTGTCCCACAGGACAAAAGGTCGCGCTTATCGATGCAATGCTGGAGCATGTCCGAAAGGATATCCAGCACAAGAAAGAGAGCTGATGCTCAGGTGGTCAATAAAAAAGATCTCCCTTATTCGAAGGGAGATCTGAGGTCAGGCTATGCGCTTGTCCCTTTGGAAATGAACTCAACCTTGAGGCTCATTCCAAAGTCCTTCCGCCAATCTTTTCAGAGAACGGAGAGACGGATTGCCGGTACCGTTTTCAAAACGGTTGATGTCTGCCTGAGCAATACCAGTTACTACTGCGAGCTGCTTTGTGTAAGATCCCGTTCATCCCGACCCTCGATGATTGCTCTCATGATTTGACGCTCAGGTTCGAGGACATCCCATTCGCCCTTGAATTCGGGATCTTGGAGCTGCTCATTGAGGGTATCACGAAAATTCTTGCTCATACACTCACCACTCCACTTTCTCTCTAAACTCATTATATGTGTTATATCACATATTATCAATGCGTATTTGCTTTTTTAATCATTCAAATTGAAACCACCCGAGGTGATATGGAGAAAGAGAAAGAGGATAGACTCCTCTTTCTCTCTGATATTTAGACCGCTTCTTCTACAAGGTAGCCTCCTCCGAAGATGATTTCCAGCCTTCCGCCAGGATAGACTTTGATGCACTCTACCATTTGCCGGACGATGGAGTCATCGTATTCCGTGCGGTTATGTTCTCTTTCAGCGATGATGGCCTGGATCTGCTCAAGCCGGTCTTGATTACCAGAGTCCGTGGCGGCGCTTTCCTGTATCGTAGCGATACGCTGCTTGAGAAGCTCCAGTTCCTGTGACAGCGACATGAACTCACTCTCATGAGTTTCGATGCCCTCACCGGAAGCTACGCTCTCATTAACAAGCGCCAGCATTTTGTTATTCAGGGCTTCGATTTTCCGCTCTAGCATGTCCACTTCTTCAGGATCGCCGTTAAGGCCCAAGGCTTCGCCTATGGTTGCCCTCATCAGAGCTTTGTAGGTAGCATTGTCCTGATCGTTGAACTTGTTGACGGCGCGGACGATAGCTTCCTTCAGCTTGTCCTCGAAGACTGTTGGGGATTCCTTGCAGTATTTTTTCCCGTAGTCAAGACGGCTGATGCAGCGCCACACGATGCGCTTTACACCGTTTCTGGACCATGTCACCCTTCGGTAGCGCGTCCCACACTCCCCGCAGATGAGTACATCAGTCAGAGCGTATCGGGAATATTTTCCGGTAGAGGTGATGGCGGTCTTTGTTGAGGCTGGCGATTTAGCCCTTCTCCTTGCCAACTCCTCCTGTACTTTGTTGAAGGTAACGCGGTCGATAATTGCTGGATGACTATTTTGAACGTAGTACATAGGTGCTTCGCCGGTATTCTTCTTCCGTTTCTTTTCAATGCAGTCCACGGTAACGGACTTTTGTAAGATGGCATCTCCGCAGTATCGCTCGTTGGCAAGCATGCTCATGATCATGCCTTTGCTGAAGCTAATGTTCTTGCCAGGGATCTGAGGATGTTCAGCCTGCATCATCTTGGAGATATTGTCCACAGTTTCTCCAGCAAGGTACAGGTTGAAGATTCTTTCTACGATAGCCGCTTCGCTTGGGACAATCTCCGGCTCACCGTCAGCACCCTTCCTGTATCCAAGGAAGCGCTTATACATGAACACTGGGATTCCTTCCTCGAACTTATTCCGGACGGTCCATATAATGTTTTTGCTGATGCTTTCTGATTCAGACTGTGCGAAGCCAGCATAGATGACGAGATACAATTCGCTATCTGTTTTCAGCGTATCGATCTGCTGCTCCTCGAAGTAGACGCCGATGCCTTTGGATTTGAGCATGCGGACATAGTCGAGGCAATCCACCGTGTTTCTGGCGAAGCGGGATACGGATTTTGTGATGATGTAGTCGATTTTTCCCGCCAGACAGGCATTGATCATTTTATTGAACTCAGGCCGTTTATCCGCTCTTGTACCGGATATTCCTTCGTCAGCAAACAAGCCTGCAAAGCACCAGTCTTTCCGGCTACCTATCATTTCGGTGTAGACCTTTTTCTGGTTGGCATAGGATACGAGCTGTTCTTCACTATCTGTAGAGACACGGCAGTAAGCGGCAACTCTTTTCTGCCTGTACTTTTCCTTGTCTACGGCCATAGAGCGTTTCGGCTCAATGACAGTGACGATTTTCTTTGGAATTTTAGTTACTTCCATCGTCCAATGAGACCTCCGTTTCTGTTTTAGTATGAAGTACCACCTTGCCCTGCGCTCCAAGGGTGATATGCGAAGCGAGGGCAGTGAAGTAGTCCAGATTAAACTCCTCCTGAGTGACCATTGTGTGCGCCATTTTCTTTGCAATAGACACTGCAAGGTCTAGTTTTGCACTGCTCTGTTCATACATGAGCGATGCCATCTCGACGGTCTTTTGGATGATGAGATCTTCGTTCGGATCATCCCGTTCCAGCTCCAGCGCGATCTCATTTCCGATTTTGGTGACCTGGGCATCCGGCTCGTATCGTTTTCGGGGTTTTGGTTGGAGCAGATGGTTATTGAGGATGATCCGGTTAATAAGAACTGTGATAGTCTCCAAGAGCTGGGCATCGCTGATGCGAACCCGGATGCCGCATTCGTCATTGGTGCAGCTCCAGCTTTCACGGATGCGATGCTTGGAGCTGACCCTGCGCTTCATCGGATGGCCACAGCAATCGCATCGGACGAGGTCACGCAGCAGAGCGATGGCATCATTTTCTTTCGCACATGTGTTGCGCTGCCGGGCAGCCTTCAACCTTACTGCGGCCTCATACATATCCTCGTCTATAATGGGGTCGTATTCCTCCGTCCCCACATACTTTGCATTGTTGATAATTCTGGCGATACGGGCTTTATCCCAAGTGGCAGTTTTTTGTGTATAAGGGATCTGGTGGTCGGTCAATTCCTCCGCAATAGTTTTGAGAGAAGCACCACCCAGATATGACTTGAAGATCTCACGGATGACTTCCGCTTCCTCGTTGGATATGACTGTTCTGCCATTCCGCATGGTGTAGCCGTATGGGATGTACCGTATCTTTTTCATGACTGCCTCCTATATGCGTTCTTTGAATTGAAGCCCGCCAAGGAGTTCCATAGACATTTCGTCCTTTTTATTGATTTGGATGGACTTCACGATTTCCAGAAAGAGCTTTTCATCAAAAGCTTCGAGTGGTTCCTCCAGCTCGAAGATGAGTATCCTCAGCTTTTTCACTTCCTCAAGCATGGTTGCGGCTTTCGACTGGAACTCTTCTTGTCTGGCATCCTTAAGCTTTGCCAGCTCCGCGTTGATGTCGTTGGCCTGAGCCTGATATACCTCGATGGGGAGGTACCCCTTTGACCGGAGCTGCTCGAGCATAACCAGTTTCGCATTAAGTTCAGCAATGCCTTTACTCATATCCCTGGCTGCAAGATTGTTCCGCTTCATGGCTACCAAAGTCATCTCTAATCGACTGATGACTTGTGCCAGAATGTTATCTTCCGAGAACCGTAATTTGTTCACCATAGTGATGAAACCATCATAGATACGTTCTTCACTGTAGTAGTTAGAGTCGCAGGCGGTGCTGTCATCTTTGTGCAGTGAACATACCCACTTTACAGTACCTGATATGAGCCTCCGACGATAGAAAGAGCCGCATTCAGAACACTGAATGCGGCTTGTAAGCGGATATATATTTTGAGAAGTTGTTTTTGCGAAATTGCCCTTTCTCTTCTCGATCAGTTTTTGAACTGCATCGAACACATCCTTTTCGACAATGGCAGGATGGGTATCCTTCGCATAGAAGCGGTCTTCCTGCCCCCTATTGATGTGTTGATTGAAGGGAACAGTTGTTTCACGGTAAGTCTTTTGATAGAAGCTGTCCCCTATATAGCGTTCATTCTTCAGGATGTAGGACACTCGACCTGAGCGCCAGATATCCTTCCCGGTCTTGGTCGGGATATTGTGAATGTTCAGTTCTCTGGCAATTTCTCCGGTGGAGAAGCCCTGTAGATATAGGCTAAAGATATTCCGAACGATAGCTGCTTCTGACTCGTCTACCTCCAGCATCTTATTGACCAACCGATACCCATAAGGGGCATTGCTGTCTATATACTCACCCAGCTCCATACGTTTGACGATGGAGAGCCGCTGGTTCATCGAGATAGACTGTGACTCCTCCTGTGCAAGTGCAGCGAAGGTATTCAGAAGCATCTCATCACCCATAGAGAGCGTCGAGATACCTTCTTTTTCGAACATGACTCCCACACCAAGGAGTTTGAGCTTTCTCACATAGGCCAGAGCGTCTTTGGTATTTCGGGCGAACCGGGAGATCGACTTGGTTACGATGAGATTGATCTGTTTAAGCTCACACATTCGGATCATGCGCTGAAACTCGCTTCTGGTTTCGCTTTTCATTCCGGTTAGGCCCTCATCGGCAAAGATATCGACCAGCTCCCAATCATCTCGCGCACCAATAATTTTTTTGTAGGCTCGGATTTGAGCCGCATAGGAGTTGAGCTGGTCTGCGGAGTTGGAGGACACTCGGCAATAAGCAGCAACCTGCATCTTCTGTGCGCCCTGTCTTGTGATGGGGGTGATCAGTCTCACTTCAGACATTACCTTGTCCTCCTTCCTCGATTTTGGTTGGTATCATATTATGATACCAACCACTTTTGGCAAGCTACATTATACTTGGAACTCAATGAAATAGCCAACAAAACATACGTAAAATAATAAATTTGACCTATTACACAATATTTAGCTGGCCAAAATGATATCTGCGCCTGTGAGCTTCAGATAATACTTTTTTGCTCGAGCATATTCCTTGTCTGTGATTACCTCCTGCGCAAGGAGCTCTTTCAGCATAGTCACGATGAATAGGAAATTGGCATTTTTAGTGTTCTTGTATGATAGCATTTTACTTCCTCCTTGCTCAGAATAAATCGTACAATTACAGATAGCACAAATGAAGGCACAATCATTTGTGCCCTCATTTCTGTTATCAAAGCGGCGGGACCTGTCCATTCGTTGGAAGAATGTTGCTATCCTGATATGGAACAGCTCCCGCCGCATTTACTTTTACTTCTTACTGATCCTATTCGACACTACTTCCCGGATCATGGGCGGCTGTACTAACCAGCGGCTGGCGCCGCCCTCCGGGAATCTCACCCCTCCGAGGATCTCTCCGAGCTGCCCCCATTGTTTGAGACTGTGGCTGGACAGTGAGTACAGGATGGTGGTGTCATTGCGAAACAGCCTGCCAGAGCTGCTTTTGGCTGGGTGGGGACCGCTCGTCACCTTTTTTGGCCGTCTTTTATGCAGAGTGTCTGCACAGGTGAGTCTTCGCGCACCCGCCGAATCGCTGTTCCCCCTCGTCAGGGGCCCACCAACCGACGTTGTTAGCTGCCGGATATGACTGTATGATACAGTGTTTTTTGAGGTGCATGAAAACCAATTCCATTGGCTTCGGCTTCATTGTACATCTGAGATCCGGTGTGTAACAGAAACAGAATGGCAGGTTTCTTACCCCATTTGTCAGGTTCAGAGTTCTGCTTCCAATTCAGATAGGAAAGATATTACCCTTTGCAGAATCTGCTTCTTATTCTCAACCTCTGTGCCAAGCAGAAGATAATCCAGAGAAACGCCAAAACAATTTGCCAAATCTACAGAAAACTCGATTGAGCCAGTACGTTGGCCATTTTCGATTTTCACGATATAAGTACTTGTCACATGCATTTTCTCAGCAAGTTGTTCCTGAGTAAGTCCTCGGCTTTTCCGTAAATTCTTGATTCGTGCAGCATAGCTATCTCTGCTAAAGCCCATAACATTTTCCTCCGTTTCATTCGAGATTTGGGAAATCCAAACCTCGAATGCGGAGGGGCGCGACAGTGAAAATATACCTCGTGGGTGAAGCTGCCACATTGCGATATGCTCTTTTTCCATTGAGCGAATTGCATTGTTACCTCCGAAGGGCGGCAACAGCAATAAAAAAGCCGGACATCGAGAAGAAAGGTACCCTAAATGGCTACCTGTTCTTCTCAATGCCCGGCAATTTGGTGACTCATAGACAATGTCTAAGGACCCGTGGCTCGGTGCAATCAGCTCCTTTATTCTGTTATGGGTTGATACGGTCTAAAAGAATTATGCCAGTTTGGGTGAATACGAACCCCTGGCTGTCCGGTAACTGAGATCCACACGGACCACTCTCCGACAATTAGGACATTTCATTTCGATGATCCCAGTTGTGGGTGTTACTTTATCCAAGATCCTCCACTGACAGTAGGGGCAGAGCTTCACAACCTTGACCTCATATGGCCGAATATTCATAATTCATCCTCCTCGTCCCTTTCGATCCGTACCAATGCATACGGATCATGGAGGTCATTTCGTTTGAGGAGTCCCAACTGCGACATACGGATAGAGAGGGCAGTCTTTGATACGCCCATGTAGTTGGCCATCTCTTCGAAGCGCCTGTAATCTGACCGAGCAAATACTCGATTCAGCAGCCGCATCTGGGACCCTAAACCAAAGCGTTCCATGCATTGCTGAACACACCCTGCCGGAAGTAATATAATGCCGGCCAAGGTATCCACCTGCCATTCTTCCCAGTCTCTTGCACAGGTTCTGGTGCGATAACAGTAGTGGACGCACCGCTCCATCGTCTGTGCCCCATAGTCCCTCGGGAACAACAATTTTAAGATATGGTGGCAGCTCTCATGGGAAACCGTGTAGTTACGACGGCCTACATTAGCGCCTTCCCGAGCAAGTTCGCTCTCGATCAGGAGTGTTTTTCCGTCCAACATGTAGAATTGATCCTCACTGTACTCAGGCTCCCCATCTTCAGGAAATACTTCAACGCCAATTTTACAGAAGGATGTTAGGCCAAGTTTTACCCCGTCCTTCGACAGATGCCTATAGTCGATCTGTAGCCCCAGCAGGTCATGACAGAGATGATCGATATCCACACGCTCCAGCACCTGACCTGCCACGCCTGGAAGGGCGGCATATGCTCTAATAACTCTTTCGCCAATGGCTTCCAGGTCAGCTCGTGATAAAACTTTCAAAGCTTGCACCTCCTCTGTTTTATGAAGGATATACCTTATAGAGAGATCACCCGCATCCCTTTGCTTCAACAAACCATTTATTCCCTTCGCTGAACAAAAAGGTTTCTTGCCCTCGAATGATCACGGTATATCGAATTCCTCCGCCACTCACTTTGGCAGAAGCCGCACGGCATTTATACTTCAATTTCTCAATTTGAAAGATTTGACCATTCGGCCAGCGGATGAATCGTGGAGAGACGGTTCCGTTTTTATCCACATCCAGATTCACAGCAACATATTCTTTCCTGCATTGTGATTCCATTGAACTCCCCCCGTTCAAAATCCGAAGTAAATACGAACATCCTTACGTATTTTGATTGACACACAGAATGTTCGTGTGATATTATTTATACGAACAGAATTTCGGTTCCATGCTCGGATTATAGCGCGAATGTAATTTCGTGTCAATATCATTTTATGAAAAATCGTTCGTGTTCATGCGTAAAAAAAGAGAGGTGGGCTTATGGCTTTCAAAGAACGGTTAAGAGAAAAAAGAAAAGAAGCTGGTCTGACACAGACGGAATTAGCAAAGATGATTTCTGTTACAGACCGAACGATTCAGAATTATGAACTTGGCACAAGAATCCCCCAGAACATGAAGATAGTCAGTGACCTTGCGGTCGCCCTCAAAACAACACCAGATTATCTTCTTGGTACCGCTGAAACCTATGTCATAGAAGCACGTGAAAAAGGGGGCAGAAAGGCAGCCAAAGATCTTGACGAACTGGTTGGTGAAGTAACGGGATTGTTTGCTGGTGGACAGCTCTCCGAAGATGCTCTGGAAGGAGCTATGAAGGCGCTAAATGATGCCTATTGGATCGCAAAAGAAAAGAATAAGAAATATGCACCAAAGAAATACCGGTCGCAGGACAAATAAGTCCGTTCTTTGGGATAGATCATTTGATAAAATCATTTGGGTTACCATAGGACGGAGGTGGGCAAATGGATGGTCGAATGCTCTCAAATATCGGAGCAAAGCTTGTTCGCCGGTGCGGAACAAGAGATCCCTTTGAAATTGCGCGGCAACTTGGAATTGAAGTTATCTTCTGCGATGATCTGGGATCACTGAAAGGGATGTACCGGGTCATTAAGCGAAATAGATTCATATTTATCAACTCATCTCTCAGCGAGAAGATGCAGAGGATCGTGTGCGCCCACGAGCTTGGTCACGACCAGCTTCATCGAAAACTCGCTTGTGCCAATGGCCTGCATGAATTCATGCTTTATGACATGAGCACACGCCCTGAGTATGAGGCCAATATCGTTGCGGCAGAGATCCTGCTGGACAATGATGAGCTGCTTGATTATATCTATACCTACAACTATTCTGCAGAACAGATCGCTCGGGCCATGGAGACAGATATCAACTTGGTCGCTCTTAAGATCGCACATCTGACAGAGATCGGGTATGATCTGCGCCCTGTCGATCACCGCAGCGATTTCTTGAAGAACAACTGATCACTTTACAGGAAGGAGCAGGAACATGAAGTATATCTTATACCGAGCGCCCCAGGGGCTTGATAAAAATGTGCGGCAGCACGAGCTTGTTGCTGTGGAGTATGGAGAGAACATCTTTGATGTAACGGATTCCTTGATCCAGGACGCTGCTGATGATCTGGCCGGTCTGCCTGAGTATGCGGGGTGTGATACAGCAGCAAAGGCGCCGGAGCCCATTGAAAGCTTCCGGCGTGTCAAGAAGTATCAATACGAGATGTTGGGGATCGTGTATCCACCCAAGGGCGAAAAGAACTTTCTTATTGACTTCGGAATCGTGGAGGTCTGTGATGACGGCCGTGGATAATACACAGCGAGGAAAAGAGTGGCCAGAGACATACTCCAGACGAGTCCTCAATCAGATGTACCGGGCAATTCCACTGAAGGATACCGCCTTTCGGCTGCTGCGTAAATATTTCAATGCCCTGACCAATTTATATGGTGTTGTTCTCTTACGAGAGGTATATAAGATCGTCACCGCCCAAAACCCCAAATTAGTGACTCTGGATGAGTTCCTGGCATTTTCAGAAGTTGCACGGCATGAATGCGAAGATTATTATCTGCTGGGATTAGATGAGTTGTATGTTGATGGACCTGATGCAGTCGATCCAATGGATCGTGAGCTGATAGATATTGCGCTTATTGATGAGGGCTTGGATCGTTATCACGAACTGCTCCGGCAACATCAGGGCAAGCCCTACTTTGTGCCAAAGAAATCGATCCTTTTGGCTTATGAAGATGCATTTTATTGCGAGCCATCTCCCCAAGCTGTCTCTCTGCGTAGTTTCCTTTCCAAACGGTTACATAACGATGATACGATGGTCGATTCTATCATGGAGGAACTCATCTACAGTTGTCGTTGTCTGGATGCAGGGATAGCCGAGGTAATTCAGCGCATGGATCAGATGGGCGTCACTCTTAAGAAGAGGGGTCTATCAGAAGAATTCATCATGCTCTATCAGGATTTTCATAATAACACACGGATGCAGGCCAATCGTGGATACTCACCAAACGAGCTGCTCTCCTTTTATCCTCCAGAGAAGCAAGTCCCCCAATCTATTTCCCTTGGCCCGAATATTCGGAAGGGGATCGCAGATGGTTCGATTCGAGTGAGCGATTTGCGTCAGCAAATTCTATCTGCGCAACTTCCCAATGAGGCTCTCCGCAGAGGATTGCTTAAGGAGTTAGCAGAGATCCAGCCTCCAAGGGCTATCAAAATAGGTAGAAATGAGCTATGTCCCTGTGGAAGCGGGAAGAAGTACAAGAAGTGTTGTGGAAGATAATTCAGAGCGATAGGTAAGGAGGTGTCAGGGATGAAGCAGCGTTCTTACATTGCTATTGACTTAAAGTCATTTTATGCTTCCGTTGAGTGTCGAGAGCGAGGGCTTGATCCTCTGGACACCAATCTAGTTGTTGCCGATGAGAGTCGAACGGATAAGACGATCTGTCTAGCTGTAACGCCGTCCCTTAAATCCTACGGCATTTCTGGACGAGCAAGATTATTCGAAGTCGTACAACAAGTGCGCGAAGCAAACAAAGGTCGTCTGTATGATGCGCCTGGGCATTGCTTCACTGGCAGATCCTGTTTTCTCTCTGAGCTAAAGGCTGATCCATCTCTGAAGATCGATTACCTGATTGCGCCCCCACGGATGGCGTATTACATGGAATATAGTACTCGAATCTACGAGATTTACCTCAAATATGTTGCACCAGAGGATATCATCGTTTACTCCATCGATGAGGTGTTCATGGATGTAACAAATTATCTGGATACCTATCGTCTGTCTCCTCGTGATCTGGCTATGAAAATGATTTTAGATGTGCTGGATGCGACAGGGATCACTGCCACCGCTGGCATTGGAACCAACTTATTTCTCTGTAAGGTTGCTATGGATATCGTAGCAAAACATATCCCCGCGGATAAGAATGGTGTTCGAATCGCAGAGCTGGATGAGATGAGCTTCCGGCGCCAGCTCTGGACCCACCAACCAATCACCGATTTTTGGCGCGTCGGGCGTGGATATGCAAAAAAACTTGAAGAGCATGGAATGTTTACTATGGGGGATGTAGCAAAGTGTTCCCATGAAAACGAAGACCTGCTCTATCGACTTTTTGGGAAAAATGCAGAACTCCTGATCGATCATGCTTGGGGCTGGGAACCCTGCACAGTTGAGGCGGTCAAGGCTTATAGGCCCAGTGAAAACAGTTTAGGCTCTGGGCAAGTGCTTCACTGCCCATATACTGCTGATAAGGCACGGCTGGTCTTGCGGGAGATGGCGGAGTCATTGGCTCTGGATCTCGTCAGCAAGAGACTTGTTACGGATCAGGTGGTTGTCACAGTAGGCTATGACATAGAAAATCTTACAGATCCTGAGCGGGCCTCCCATTACAATGGCCTAGTTGTCAGTGATCATTATGGAAGAAGAATTCCTAAGCACGCACATGGAACAGAGCGGCTCGAAACTCACACTTCTTCCACAAAGAAGATCATGGGTGCTGCTACGGCATTGTTTGATCGGCTCGTAGACCCCAATCTCCTGATCCGACGCCTCAACATTGTCGCCGGCCATGTCATGCCAGAGAATGATGCCAAAAAGCGTAATTCCGGTTTCGAGCAACTCGACCTATTCGGTGACTATACTGCACAGAAGGCCAAACAAGAGCAGGAAGAAGCCGAGCTGGTCCGCGAGCGTAAAATGCAGGAGACCATGCTTACCATCAAGCGGAAATACGGCAAGAATGCCATACTGAAGGGCATGAACTTGGAGGAAGGTGCGACCGCTAAAGATCGCAACGACCAGATTGGTGGCCATAGAGCTTAAGGCCGCGATGGAGGAAATAGACCATGTACGAAGATATCATTCATTTACCGCATCATGTCTCAGAGCGGCATCCCAGAATGTCGATGATGGACCGTGCGGCTCAGTTTTCCCCATTTGCTGCCCTGACTGGTTATGATGCTGCCATCAAAGAAACTGCCAGGCTTACAGATAGAAAAATTGAACTGACCGAGGAAATGCAGGCTCGGCTGAACGATAGAATAAACCGGCTCCTAGAAGAACTTCAAAATTACCCTCCGGTCGAAATCACCTACTTTATTCCGGACGATTATAAAGAAGGCGGACGCTACCATACTTTGCAAGGACAAATTAAGCGAATTGATGATGTGGAACACATGCTCCGTCTATGTGATGGGACATGTATTTACTTTGAAGACATTCTTGATATCAACAGTGAACTATTCAAGACGAGATCACCTTGATAGAAACCTGTCGAGCCTTCCGTCTAGTGTTGCAGCCAATAGTCGGCATCAATAAGTGTTGGTACAGAATATGTCCTTTGGGGGAAATTCACTCCACCAGATCATCTCAAACACTCTCCAGAACTTGAAGCACTTTACCAAAGTCCTCCTGTACCGTTTTATTAGCGTTCACGCGGTCATCCCAAACAAGGCGTTCCTCACTGATCTGGCAAATATACTGACCGTTTCGTTCAACATTCCAAAAACCAGATTTTGATGATATGGATAGGGAGAAGTTCTGTTGCTGGAGCAACTCCATAATCTGCGCAAAACGGTTATTAGATGGCAATACTGGAACTCTTATGCAGTTCCTTTTTGGCCTGTTTTGGTATGGACATTCAGGAGGCCAGCCTCCTTATAGGTACTGGAGGTATGGCTCCAGTGCAGACTCAGCACTCTTCAGGCGGCGCTCCAAACTGTCATCCATCTGAAGGAGCTTGGCGTTTGCCTGGATTAAGTGGTCATCATCCGTACCTGTCTTCAGGAAGCCACCGCCAAGCGAAGAGATGAGCATGAATTTCTTCGGATCGGACTGCGTTTGGAACTGTACAGAGACAGACGGTCCATCCAAGGAATCTCACCCTTCCCATAAACCTTGTGGATGAGGCTTGAGCCAACCTGCAAGTGAGATAGAATCGCTGCCCGAATTTCCTCCAGATGAGCAAAGTCGGCTTGTGCCTGCTCATATACTTCCTTCAGCGCCGCTGCTTTTTCGACACGCTCACGGTAGAGTTTCTTTTCTGCCACTTTTGGATGGCTGTACTGTATCCCGTCGTAAAGGTTATAGACCTGAGAGGAATAAATCATGTCAAAGGCCAAAACATGGAGGCCAGTGTCCTCGTAGAGCTGCTCTTTCGTATCCTCATAGCGACTCATATGTGTCTGGATTAGTTTAGGGAATTCCTTCATGGAGGCAACCAACTCATCGCACATCCGGTAATACACATCCAGTTTGAAGTTGGCGCCGGAGCCCCAGTCATCCAGAAAGTCTACACAATCGGCGAACTCATGTGCCTGGGTGGACTTGTAGAGGTAGTTGTGCTCCGGGTCGTGGAAGAACAGATACGCCATCACAGACCGCTGATCGTTGGTATAGCGCCAGCTTCCCGGGGCATATTTGGCCTTCAGTTCCTCGCTTTTCTGGATGAAGGCATAGATTTTCGCCTGACGTAAAGCAAGATCTCCGCCATCGTCCGCAAAGAGTTCACGGTACATATTCCGGACGGTTTCCGGCTCTTCCTTGGCATAGGTGACTAAGGCATAGAATGGTTGCTGATTAGCACTGTCAATGAGATTTTCGCTGATTTTCCAGACTTCATAGAGCATTGCAGAAAGGTCCGGCGCATCCAAATTGAATGACTCCCGATACTGCTCCACTACGGTCCATTTATAAGTCTCATTGAAATCCGGATTATTGATATACTCGAACTTCTCTATGTAATTACTGAATAGCTGGCCCAAACGTGTTTTATTCATATCCATCCTCCAAGATACTCGATTATCTGATTGCCACTATCCTCATACAGATCCAACCGTGTCCGCTTTTCTACCCCATATCAGCTCATATTCCAGCACATGACTCAGCAGCTCTCGAGGCTCCACTTGAAATTTATTCGCCACTTCAATCATATGATTATCAATTAAGTGCAATCCGGCCTCTTCACATCGTTTGATGGTGGTTTCTTCCTGGAACCACAGATCCGCAATGCCGCAGGGCCTTGCACCCAGTTTTTTAAATAATTTCTGGCTGGCCAAATTCGCTGGTTCGATTCTAACGATATACTTTGTGACACCCAAGCGGGATTCCATTTCATTGAGCATTGTTGAGAGAGTCACATATCCAATTCCATGTCTCGTCCACTCTGGCAGCAGTTCAATCACGATTTCCCATACGGGTTGATTGGTATTCTTGATCCCACAGTACCCGACGTATTCCCCATCCTTGACAATAGACAGCATCAGGCACTTGTCCTCGTTGTGGTCGTGCCAAACCATTTCCAAGAACGGATCTCTCTCTTCCATAGATTGTAGTAGCGGGCTTGCTCTTTGAATGGAGAGAAAGGTATCATGGTCCCTAGGTTCCACAGGTCTGAGGAAGACCGTTTCATTGACATGAATAGCGGTGCCAGACTTCCAAAAGTCGGTCTTAATCTCTGCTGAATCTTTATTTGCAATGGTGTGCTCCACCGGTAGCCGAGACAATTCCGTGTCGGCCTTCAGTGTAAGTCGTTTGATGACAGCATCCCGTTTCTCTTCAAATGACCTGCCATCGTCAGCTTCCAATATGTCCAATGCATCTTGTAAGACCATGTTGACTGCATTCTTCATCACATTTTTAGCAACTTCACTTTTATCCATGTAAGTGTGCTGCTTCATACCTCGGTGAGCCTCCTCTCATAAATCATACGGGTATAGGCATGTTTATTCCGTACTTTCCATCACTTATTTCGTCGATTATCTGAATAAGTTCTATGATCGATGCCGATGTTGTAAGTGTAAGGATTTACCTCTTTCTGTTGATTATATCATGTATCACACATTCCATCAATTAACGCAGATAAAGGATTGACTGCCTTCCATCACCCCATAATGTGAAAATAGCCGACTCGGGCCACCGAGTCGGCTTCTGTTTTTATTTCAATAGAGTGTCCACCAATATTCAAATACTTTACGATACAGGTTGCCCTTCTTTGGCAGTCCGTGATATTTACGAACTCTGCGATTGGCCTTTCGCTTCAGATACTGTTGCCGGTTACTGGACTTCATATACTGAATGTGTAGTCCGGAATGGTGCAATGTTTTCAAGCCCTCATAATCACCTATGATATACCCCATGTTCGGTGCATACCTGCTATGCTGGATGAGAGACAGGAGATGATCTGTGTGCCTGATGCTCTGTATGCGGCGATATTGACGTCCGGATCGCCGATTGCATCTAGTCTCTTGTTTAGTCGATTCCAAAATCTCGGCGATTTGTTTGTTTAATTCTTGCTCTGTCATAAGCCTTCCTGCTTTGTACGGTCCGGGTGATTGGGTTGACCCCGTACCAGGAACCACGCTGTTTCGAATAGTACTCTCTTTGGGCTTTCTTACTGCGTTTGTCTAATGGAATCAACTGAGTCATCGCCAATCACCTCTTTCTCTTCATCTTGGTGTTGATTGTTCCAGAGCGCATGGCAGGTCTCCAGATAGTCTGTATGGCCCAGCAGCAACATCTTATTTGGCAACTCCTCCATGGCGGCAAGGAACCGCATCCGGTCCCGCTTCCGCACTTGGCAGAAAATCACGCGATATGGAGAATCGTTCCGCACATATTCCTCCCGAAAGCGGACCCGTACTTGGTGCTTGATGAATATTGGGTCAGCCAGATACGCATCCGTATCTAAGAAGGCGTAATAAGCATAGCGCAACGATGGTCGGTCGATGGGCTGATAGTATTGTGAATGTTTCAATCGGGGCCTCCTCTATAACAATCTCATTACAAATGGTGAAGAATACTTGCCATTTCAGGACATATCGGGTATGCTAAGATACTCCGCTGAGGCGGAAATCATCCTGATGAATGGAGGCGATCCATATGTCCATGATTCGGTTTCCTGTCATCGATCCTGTGGCTACCGGGGCAAATATCTGCCGGCTCCGGAAGGATCGCGGCCTGACAGTCCGAGATCTCCAGCACTATTTCGGATTTGAGGAGCCGCAAGCCATCTATAAATGGCAGCGGGGCCAGAGCCTTCCCAGTGTAGATAATCTCTATGCACTGAGTGCTTTGCTCCAAGTGCCGATGAATGAGATCATTATCTCCACTTCTCATATCGTTTCTTTTGAGCAGCAGGCAGCCGCCTGCTGCTCAGATCTTTTTGTAGGAAGATTTCTTCCGGTGCAGTGGGCATGGCAGAATTTCAAAACCGCTTAGATCCTTATCCGCCTGTGCCCATAGGCCTGTCTGAGTCCAGCTGGGCTGCCGCAGTCCTTGTGGGTAAGCAAGCGACTTGAAAATACATTTTCACGCCATTATGGCAGGTATCAGAGAAGCGTAAGATTGAATTCTGCTTTTTGAAGTGAATGCATGTTAGAAATGGCAGTATTGCGGCGGACGCGGATGGAGGCGCCTGACGATCCATTTATAATGAGTTATGAGCTCATGTTGCATTCATCAGATGCAGTCCATTCTTTACCGGAGAGTGCGCAGCATCATAATTCATCTGCGCCTGAACCGATCATCACTGCCTATCCATTCTGCCACGCCCACCACACCTGAAGGTGGGATGTCGGCACTTATGTGGCCGTTCCCTTTTCGATAAAGTCGCTGAGGATGTCTTCAAAGCTGTCATTCATGTCAAAGGGCTGCTTATAAGATACCTCGGTGTTGACCAGACACTTATCAAGGGACATGGAAATCTCGTCGGCCTTCTTACCCAGCGCCGTAGCCATGCCCCGGATCTTATTCCGGTCGAAGTCGATGGTAGTGACTTGCGTGGCATCACAGCGGTAGGACACCTGGTTGCCTTCGCCATTGAACCGGAACCCGGAGCCGCCACCTGTGATGGTCTTTTCGCTGTTGCGGAGAGTGGTCATGTGCCGGAACACCTCGGCCAACTCCTGGCGCTGCCGGTTCAAGCCCACCTCGCTGTCCATATCCAGCTCCAGGGTGCTCTTGGCGGTGTGGATAGCACGGCTCAGTTTCTCCCGCTCCTCCAACAGGGACATGAGGAAGGCGGCTACCTCGTTGGCGTGACCGGCGTACTCGCTGGGAGCGACATCCTCAACCACGGCATCCTGGGCATCGCCCATGACCTTACTCCGCAGATGCGTAGTCTTGATCTTGACGATGTTACGCCGATCCTGGAGGATAGCCGTGGACTCGCACATCAAATCCCTGAGTTTATTCTGAAATCGGAACGCATCTTTCATATTCATGGTTACTACCTCCTCTTATGTCCACCGCCCCTGCCCATTGTGCTGCCTTATCCAGTGACATCGGTGTGGGGGTCCTGTGGATCTATCCTTTGATGTGTTCATCATACCGCGCATGCACATGGTTGTCATTAAACTGCTAGTTGAATGGTTTCTAACCTGCTTCTGCACAGGTTGTTTGAATGCTTACCTGAAGAGCAGATGAATTCAATTAGTATCAAAGTAGAGGTGTCGCTATTTTGTCTCAAATTCTTGTTGTCCGCAGGCAATTCTCCGCGTAAATCATGGTGTTATTTATAACGATGGTTTAAAATGAGACCACCAGCAATAAGACAAAGTGTGAAGGCATAGGTGCGTGAATATGAGATATGGCTAGGAAAAAACATCTTTATTTCCAAAGGTGTAATCAAAATATAATTTAACAAATTGTATGGCTATGACATTGATTTCCTTGGAAAAATTTGATATTCTGTTCATGCGACGCAATCAAATATTTCTACACGAGGGTGTGCATCTTACTTTGGTAAAAATGCACGCTCTATTCAGCGTACCCTTGTGTGGAACTGGATTGCGTCGCAGCAAGCGGAGCTGTGCATTTTTCGGTGCGTAGCTTTTGCTGCGCACTTTTTTATAGGAGGGCTGGAGTATGAAAAAAAGACTTCTCTCGCTATTATTGATTTACTCTATTTTTGTTGCTACATTCCCAATTAGCGCATTTGCCACAGAGGAACCACTACAGGAGATGAGAGAACCGTCTTCTACTGGGCTCATTTCTTCGATTACCTTACCAGAATCTCTCACGATGACAGCAAGGAGCACCGAAGTTCTTAGTCTCACAATTACTCCCGATTATGCAAACCCTGGGTGCCAATGGATATCTTCTGACTCCGAAGTTGCCACGGTGTCTCCTGCTGATGGTGGTGCAAAAGGGTTGGTTACAGGGCTTAAGCCTGGAGTGGCTACGATCACTGCAACAATCGATAATCTTTCTGCTAGTTGCCAAGTAACTGTAGAAGATGCACCTTCATCCAGCGAAGTACAGCTTGCCGAATCCTATGCTATAGAAGTCGGTTGCGTGGAGTATATCCATCCAGTTGTTGTCCCGGATGGATCTGCGGAGTTATTTACCATCACTGCAACAGAGCCAGATGTGGTCGATGTTTCGACTGTCCAGGGTGGGAAATATGTTGCAATTCGTGGCCTGAAGTCTGGCTCTAGTGAGATTTGTATTGAGACTGGTGACGGCATACAGGCGACTAGCGTGGTTAATGTTAAGGAATACTCTTTAAGTGGAAAAGCTGCAGTGGAATCTGGTTTATCTGCATATGTTTTTCAAACAAGTATGGGTGACTATGTAACGCGAGTTGATTTGGCCTGTGTTGCTGCGGCTTTCGCTGGTTTGGAATTGGAATATTTGGATGCATCTGAATTTCCATACAGTGATTGTTCCGATTTAACAGACATCGAGAGAGCTGCCATAGCTGGAGTAGCTAAGAATGGTGTGATGACAGGTGTAAGCCAAGATACATTTGCACCCAAAGGCAGCGTGACACGTGCTCAGCTTGCGAGTATCATTTGGAGAAGCTTAGGATCGCTGGAAACAGATGTGGCATTCGAATTTAACGATGTTCCAGTCTCTACATGGTATTATAATGCAATCACATTCCTTCACAATCTCGGCATCATCCCGGCGACAGGAAGCTTATTTGCTCCAAATGATCTTGTGACATTTGAAGATGCATTTACCTGGTTCTATGCTGCAAAGCAGTATCAAATTGAAAATGGACTTTTTCCCCCCACAGTAGATCTTTCCATTTCCCAGAATAAGGTGAAATATGTTGCCTGGGGTCAAAATGATGGGCACTCGTATATCAAAGTCGAATTCACTCCATCAACAACAGGCTGGTACCAAATTGTATCTTCTGGTAGCAAGACAAAGATTGATTTCTATGCAACAGAAAATACCGAGGTGGTAACCGACTCTTGGATCACAGATCCCGCACCCTTTGGGACACATACGACCAATGCGCAACTATATGCTAGCGAAATGTATACGTTATCCATACATCCGTATTATATGGATGATGGTGGTCTGGCGCTGTCACTTCGAGGTCCCAACGAAAATTTACCAACTGCGAGTATTTCTTTTGACACCAACGATAAACAACTTGAAGTTGGGGATACATGGGAACCCTTAATTCAGGTTTTGCCTGCCGATGCAACAATTACTGAACCACATTGGAGAAATAGTAATCCAGATGTGGTGCGTCTCGTTATGAACCATGAAAATGGCCAGATGTCTGTTCTGGCATTGGCTGAGGGAACTGCTACAATTGGTGTAACCGCATATTTGACCGATGCAGACGGAACATTCTGTGGATATGTTAAAACATACTGCAATATCACCGTATCCAAACAGGAAATTCCAGAGATTCCCGATCTTGACCCTGAACCGCCCACGCCACCTTCAAGTGGAGGATCAAGTGGATCTTCCGGCCGCCCTAGCGATATCAAGACAGAGACATCAAAAAATCCAGACGGCTCCACCACAACTACCGTTACCGACAAGAAAACAGGGACCGTGACGGAGACCACCAAGTTTAAGGACGGCTCCATGCTGGTGGTGGAGACCAAGAAGAACGGCACCGTGACCACCACCGAGACCGCCAAAAACGGCGTGAAGGTCGAGACCGTGGACGAACCGGGGGAGGATGTGACTGCCAAGGTCACCATCCCCAAGTCCGTGGGCAAGGCTGTTGTGACCATTCCCGCCGATGTGGACTACGGCACCGTGGCCATGGACGCCAAGACCGGCGAGGTGGTGAAGCTGTCTGTCCCCACCAAGGACAGCATGACCGTCAAACTGGACGGCTCCGCTGAACTGGTGCTGGTGGACCGTAGCCGCGACTTCACCGACACCAAGGGCCACTGGGCGGAGGACGCCATCGACTTTGCCACCGCACATGAGCTGTTCGCCGGGACCAGCGACACCACCTTTACCCCTGACAGCCCCATGACCCGCGCCATGCTGATGACCGTGCTGGCCCGCTTTGACGGGCAGGACACCACTGGCGGCGCTGTGTGGTATGAAAAGGCGATGGACTGGGCCAAGGAGAATGGCATTTCCGACGGCTCCAACCCCGACGGCTCCATCACCCGTGAGCAGCTTGCCACCATGCTGTGGCGCTATGCGGGCAGCCCCACCAGGGACGGTTCCCTGTCCGCCTTCGGAGACAGCGGCAGCGTCAACGGCTATGCCGTGGAAGCTATGCGCTGGGCCGTGGGCGAGGGCCTGATCTCCGGCACCGCCGCCGGACTGCTGGCTCCCCAGGGCAACGCTACACGCGCGCAGGTGGCTACCATCCTCATGCGCTTTATTGAAGGTAATCTATCATAATTTATGAGGGCACCCTCTATGGGTGCCCTCAGTATTTTTATTGATATCCTCAGAGAAATTGAAGTCAAAACAGCCAGCGCTACACCAATGTTGTAGTGCTGGCTGTCTTGACCTACGTTTTAGAAGCATGGCTATTAGTTTTCGGGATAATTCAATTAGATCCTACGAGCCAAGTTCTATTGTCGCTTCGCCATTCTCTGCAATAACAATCCTCATATTTTTGATATAGCGGTCATAGAACTGGTTCTTCTCTGCTGTGGTCATATCTGCTCTGGTAGTTCGGTATGCGTTTTCCAGAATCTCCTGAATATTCACATGGAATGCTTGATCTAAAGATTGACGGACCTCACTGAGAACAGCAGCAACTTTGATTTCATTGCTATTACCTGTGCAAAAGTCATCAATATAACAATAGGAGATTCCCGCATCGATGAGCGCATTTTTGATGTCAGGTCCACACTTGATACTTTCGACCATGACGAAAAAGCGAACCTCTGGCATGGCCGAGATCAGGCCCCAGTAGTCGGAATCGCTGGACACGAGAATGAAGGAGTCTACATGGTTCTGGAAGAATTCACGGCATGTGCCGGTAGTGAGCCGAATGTCCACCAAAGACTTGTTATCCTTTAGACGCTCAATCATATTATGTTCAATAGGAATACTCGTAAATCTGTTGAGGATTTTCCATGCAGATGCTGCATGGACATCGTTATATAGAATGATTTTACTGATCTTATTCAGCAGAGCTTCCTGATCCAAATTCTTCAGGGTGGCATATAGTTTATAGGGATCAGAGTTTTCGCAATCTACCACCATTACAGTTTTCTCGCTGCGTTCCAGGAAGTGATAGATCCCAGCTTTAGTCAAGTTTCCGGAATCTGACACTTTGCTTAGATCAGTGAAGTAGTCCTCATGTGACTCGTAGAGAAGCGTCACGAACTTCTTATCGTTGTACAGAATGTTACCAGAACCAGCATAGGCCCAATTAATGTAGACCTGATAGGGATACATATTTTTATGAGCGTAGTATTCATTCGCAGCCTGCTTGATTCCCATCTCGCAGAGTCCATTCGGCATCAGGAAAAGACTCCGAACATAGTCCCACTTCAGCCAGAGCGGGAAGAGTGCTTTGCAATTATTGATGCGGTCTGTTAGATAGCGGTTGATATTGATGATGTATTGAGATGGTGTGCAGTTGGCTTTCTCTATGGTGATGCCATCAGTTATCAACATTTCTAAGCTATCCTGTGGAATATATTCTGGCAGTGAGTGTAAGTTTTTCAGTTCATAGCGCATCTGCTCATAGATATTTTTGAAATTCTGCTCTATTGCAGTACGCAGTATGGAGAGGTTACGAACAATGCGGGCATTCTTGTTATTATACAATTTCTCGTACCACTCCATTTGAGGTGGCTCATGCTCGTTTTCAAATATACGTTTCGGAACACCGATAAGAAATGCAATCTTTGAGATTACTGTATAGGTACTATTCTCATAATCGGTGTATGGCCTTTTTTCAAAGTCACTGAGCGGAATATCCTTTAGATCACACATAATGTAGCCTCCTTGTATTATAGAGTAGTAGTTATTAGAGCCCCTCTCCAAGGGCTGTGCTACACTGTAAGGGATGCTGTGGATTGGTTTCAACCTCCTACCACGAGATGGTTCCAGAAAGGTTCCAACCACAGCCCCTTACAGTTTTGTTGATCAGTTAAATACCGCCAGACGGTTTATGTGGAACAAGGCTACAAAAGTAAGGTGTACTGTGGATGCAGCATCACATATTTATCGTTGGAGGTATTTGTTATGGTGGTTTCTGTTGGCATCGATGTCTCAAAAGATAAGCACGATTGCTTTATCGTCAGTTCCGAGGGCGAAGTCCTGGCGGATGCATTCATAATCCCCAACACCATGGACGGGTTCCACTACCTTTTACAGCGAATCCGGCATTGTACCGCACCGCAGGATAAAATAAAAGTAGGGCTTGAGGCTACCGGACATTACAGCTACAATCTGCTCGGGTTTCTTCTTGACAACGGTCTGACCACCTATGTCCTGAATCCCTTGCGCACAAACCTTTACCGAAAGAGCCTTAGCCTGAGAAAGACCAAGACTGACCGGGTGGATGCACGAACGATTGCTTCTATGCTGTTATCCGATGCGGGCCTCAAACCCTACACAGATACAGCATACCACAACGAGGAGCTAAAGTCACTGACCAGATACCGTTTTGACAAGGTGAAAGAACGTGCCAAGCTGAAAAGTTCTATCGCCCGGCTGGTCTGCATTCTGTTTCCGGAATTGGAAAAACTCGTCCCTTCTCTGCATATTGCTTCTGTCTACGCCCTGCTGGAAGAGTTCCCGGGGGCCAAACAGGTTGCCAATACCCATTTAACGAGGCTGAAAGCGTTGCTCGAAACCGCCTCCAATGGCCACTACAAACGGGATATGGCTCTTGAAATACGAAATGCCGCCAAAAACTCTATTGGCTCTCAGATGCCTGCCAAGTCCCTTGAATTGCAGCACACCATCCGGCTCATCCGTGAACTGGATCGTGAAATTGATGAAATCGAAGAGCAAATCCAATCCATTATGGATGAGCTTCATTCTCCTATTACCACTATCCCTGGGCTGGGGTTCCGCATGGCTGCCATGATCCTGGCAGAAGTCGGCGACTTCACCCGGTTTGACTCCCCAGACAAGCTGTTGGCTTATGCAGGGATGTCCCCCTCCACTTACCAATCCGGACAGCTCAAAAATTGCTACCCGCATATGGAAAAGCGTGGCTCCCGATACCTACGCTACGCACTTTACAACGCAACCAAGTATGTCTGCCACTGGGACCCGACTTTTGCTGATTATCTCGCCAAGAAGCGGGCGGAGGGAAAACACTACAACATTGCCATCTCTCACGCGGCCAAAAAGTTGGTTCGTCTGATATTTGCCATGGAGAAGTCCAGGCAGCCATATTGCTCAGCGGCTTAAGTGCAGCTACTTGAATAGCCAGCAGGGGTCTGACAAGACCTCAGCTTTGCTATACCTTTTTTGAGCCATCTCTTTTTCACCACCACCATTCATTTTCGGGGTTGACTTTTAATAGTTAATCTTTCTGCAATGATTCAAGCCCTATATTAGCAGAAAATCTTCCCATATTAAGAATATCATATGATAGGGCATCTGTCTATTTTATTGTCCATCCTGGCACAAAAAGAGAAAGATAATAAGCGAATGAGCATCCATATTCATTTGTCTTAAGATTGCATTGCCCCCTTTTTTCTTCATCATAAATCTGCCTGTTAGTTAGATGGTCTGCCTTCTGGTGGATTTATCAAAAAGTGAGTCCAGTATATACTCCTATAAGATGGATACTCTATCTGATAGGAGGCGCAGCGATATGGTCGAATATGATGCGAAAAAAATTGGGATGCAGATTCAGACCGCGCGTAAGAAGCGTCATCTATCACAGGCGGATTTAGCCCAGATGGTTGATTTGACCCCCAAATACCTAAGTATGATTGAATGTGGTGCAAAGAATCCCAAGCTTGAAACGTTAATCAGTATTGCAAATGCTCTGGGGACGGATGCCAACTCCCTTCTTGCGGATGTGCTGGATGCTTCATGTCCTGAAGAATCCGCATTCTTTGCTGAGGTAAGTGATAAATACCAGGAACTCAGCAAGCGCCAACAGGAAAAAGTGTTGCGCTTGATGAATGCGTTGATCACAGAAGAGCTCCACGAGAACTGAACAATTATGATGAGAGCCCTGCGCCGAGTTGACCGGCACAGGGCTCTTTTTTATTTTGGCAAAACTCCATCTTGAAGTTAGACCATCCAACTAATAGAATGATAGCGAAACTTCTAGTTCCACTCTACATTTTATCAATGAGAGCGAAAACTACCTTTTGCTGCTCAGGTGTGAGTCGGGTCCAACGCTCCAACAACTTCTGTTGATCGGCTGTTAAAGCAACGGGTTCATTTCCCTCTGCAAAAAGTTGAGAGAGTGTGATTCCAAAAGCCACACATACTTTCTCAAGGGATGGCACGGTGGGGATCATACCCTTCCGAAACCACGAAGAGATCGTAGACTGTGGTAAACCGGAGCGCTCAGCCAGCTGATATTCAGTCCAGTTTCGCTGTTCTCTCAGTTCGGTGATTGCTGTAAGAATATCCTTCATGCCTGGCACCCCCTATAGTTGCGTTTAACGTAAATTATACTTTGATTTATCGTTGCTCTTTAATCACTTATTTCGTATAATTTTAACGATAAACACAAGCAAAGGAGGACCAGCAGATGCCAAGTATCTGGCGGCTGGTTATGGTTGCTATGATAGAAAGAGATAACACTACTTGGCCTGAGGGATTGCCCAAAGAGTTAGAGGATTTTTTCTATGAGGTAAAATTTGTTGAAGTTGAAGCACCTGGCGTTTATAGCATCATAGCGAGGATGCATCCGGATCGGTTGCTCACAGACGAATTCTACGTTGTGGATCGCTCGTCTACGATCATTTCAGATGCAGCAAAGAAATACGGCGGTGCAATGTCTGAAATTCCGCAGTTCCTTCTATTTCCCTATGACAAGAAGGATGGCGGATTTCCAATCATAGCGTATGAACTTGCGCGCTATCGTGTAACGAACGGTGAAAAGTTGGAGCGCATGGGAAACCTTCACAATATGGCCTTTTATGGGATGGAGCAGTATCCGCACTATTTTGGATACTATCCGGCTCCCACAATGACACCCAAAGGGTATATGACTCGGTATCAAACCATTGATAATGGGATATTCCTGTTGGAAACCGATCAGGGCAACCGGCTTATGGCAGTTTGCTACCCAATTTGGGAGTCCGATCTATCCGATGCACTGACGGAGGCTGGCCTCCAAACAGATTATGATATTGCACATAGCATTAGCGAAACACTCGGATACCTGTTCTTTGAAGAGCCGTACTTCTGCCTCGTTATCTTTGAACTGGTCTATCTTAGAGAGGAGTGGGTAAAGTCCGGAATGGTTGATCTCGCTGCCCTTATGAATGCAATTTGGCGTGATCAGCCAGGCTACGCTGCTGCACATAATTTGAGTGAGCAGAGCGGACTCCATGATGCTTTGGGCGTTCTATTAAATATCCTTGGAACGGAAGTCGAACTCAGCAGTTCCACAGACCGGATGATTGCCATCACACCCAATGCCGGTTGTGACTACCTCCACCTGTCTTGATTTAGTCCTGATAATGGGACAGTTTATTTTATATTCTATCAGTACAACAACAGCAAATGCCTTATGGCATAGATGGAAAGGATGTGGATGAGGTGAGTTTTTTCGGTAGACTTTTCGACTTCAATCGTGATGGAGAAACAGATTTTTCCGAAGAACTCCTTGGGCTCGGTATGATCGCGGCAGTTGCTGGTGCAGCGGAGGAGGAAGATCAACTTCTGAGAAAATTAGACGAGGAGTTGGAGGAAGAAGAGGACGAAGAGATGGAGCGGGCTATTCGCGCCACGCTCGCAGAGATGAGTAGCTTCGACGCCAATGACTATGAAGAAGAAAGTGAGTCGGTCATCCGGGCAAAACTAGGGGAATTAGAAGATAAACTCCTCGACTGGGAATGTGAGGAGCCAGATGGTGTGCTCAGTTTCGCTTATGATGCCTGGGAAGAAGGCCGTGAGCAGTTGGAGGATGCAATCTCTGATTTGGAAGACCTACTGGATGAATAAAAAATAAGCAAGAAAAGGAGAAGCATGTAATGAGAGCCCTGCTGAAAGATAAAGAAGATAGCACTTTAATTGCAATTGAAGTGACTGAGGCGATCTATGACCCGGAAGAACATATTCTCTACCTACGAAACGCGGATGCCAGTTATCAGGTGGAGAGCATCATCGCTGTCAATGCTGATGCAGCAATCCGAGAGTTGTTCGACCGTGGTGCTATTGACCTCACCTTCTACCCTGCTTGTCAGGAGGATGAGCCGTAATGATCCTGATTGCATGTGTAGATGACCGTGGCGGGATTGCCTTCAACCACCGAAGGCAGAGTTCTGACTCTGTCGTTCGGAATCGGATACTGGAGCTAACAGCCGGCAGCCGTTTATGGATGAACGAGTATTCGGCCAAACAGTTTGATCTGGATACAACGCCGCAAATCAACATTTCCGCTGAGTTCCTTAATGAAGCTGTCCCAGGCGACTATTGTTTGGTAGAGGATGTTTCTGTGTCCACCTACGAGAAGTGGGTGGAGCAGATCATCCTTTTTAAGTGGAACCGTGTCTATCCACAGGATCGTGCCTTTGACATCGACCTGACGCAGAACAAGTGGAAACTTCAGTCAAAGGAAGACTTCTCTGGGCACTCCCATGAAAATGTGACAATGGAGGTTTATGTGAGATGAAAAATATAATGAGTCGCTGGTTAGCGATTCTCGCCCTTTCCCTGTTCCTTTTGTCTGGATGCAGCAATGACAGCTCTAGCACTGGAACAATCACTGTTCCCCCTGATGAATCCGCCATTGTTACAGAGAATACTGAGAATCATCAACCCGATGAACCCCTAATGCAAGACATCAGGCTGACATCAGATCACATCGAAAACCAAGGACAGAGCGAGCCACAGACTCAGAGTGCTCCTCAAACGCCACAGCCATCTCAGCTTACGACAGCATCCGCTTCCTTCAGCCTTGCCGAGGTGCCGGCCTTCTCAGGTAATGCCTACATCGCAGTCAACGGGAATATCCCCTACTTCGGCAATTCAGATATCACTACCAACTCTTTCGAAACATACGCTCCTCTGGACTCGCTAGGCCGTTGCGGTGTCACCTATGCCTGTGTAGGACAGGATATTATGCCAACAGAGGAGCGCGGAAGCATTGGCCAGGTTAAACCTACTGGTTGGCATACAGTGAAGTATGACTGTGTAGATGGTAAATATCTCTACAACCGTTGTCATCTCATTGGGTTCCAGCTCACTGGCGAGAATGCGAACGAGGAGAATCTAATCACAGGAACCCGGTACCTGAACATCGAAGGAATGCTACCTTTTGAAAATATGGTGGCGGACTACGTAAAAGAGACGAACAACCATGTACTTTATCGCGTGACGCCAATCTATGAGGAAGACAACCTTCTCGCTGACGGTGTCCTGATGGAAGGATATTCTATTGAGGATAAGGGCAATGGCGTTACCTTCTGTGTCTTCGCCTATAATGCTCAGCCCGGAGTTAAAATCAATTACGCCACTGGTGAGAGCGAATTAGAGAGCGAGACCATCAACACCCAGCCAAAGCCTCAGTCCGAAAAACCTGCTACGCCCGTTGCTCCTAGCAAGCCGACCGAGAATACTCCTGCGCCGGAGCCACAGCAGAGCGTACCTCAAAGCCAGTGCGATTATGTGCTCAACACAAACACGAAAAAGTTCCATCTTCCCTCTTGTTCCAGTGCAGATGACATCAAGGCAACCAATCGGCAAGAGTATAGTGGTAACCGTGATGATCTGATCGCACAGGGGTATGTTCCTTGTAAACGCTGTGATCCCTGATTGGGCCCACGCTCAAAAAATATTGCTCTCATTACAGAAAACTGAGCATTCACAACGTGCTCAATCTGATCGATACCATTCGGGTGTAATGTCAATAAATGACGAAATATTGATTGATATTGTTCGCCTTTAGGTGTAAAATAAGTTCATTGAATATTACCATACATAGCTGCGGACCTGGCAGCCAATGGGAGCCTTGCCATGTCGTAAGGCTCCTTTGTTTTGAGGTGATGAGATGGATTATATGACCATTAGTGAAGCAGCAGAAAAATGGAGTTTGACACGGCGCAGAATTCAGACCCTGTGCGCGACTGGACGTATCCCTGGAACAGAGAGATTTGGTTCCGCCTGGATGATTCCAAAAGATGCAGTTAAGCCAGCGGATGCACGAATCAAAAGTGGGAAATATATCGGTGTTTATGGGAGAACTCATAAACAATCCACAGCTACGAATGGTAATAACTGAAAATCAATCATATGGGTTAACTGGGTAGCTAGAGCATAAAAAGAAGATTGTACATGAACTAAAAACACGGTAGATTCATATGAAATACAATTTAGACTGATTGGATCAAGGAGAGTTCAAATGGCTCGAATAGATGATTTTAATCGGATAGTTCAAAATATTACACGTAATCAAAACATGATAGACACTATTGCTCAGGCGGCAAAACTCGGAACCTCCTATCTTAATCAAATACCATATGAGTTGCTGACTCCAAGTTATATAGATACGATCACAAATGCTCAAGCATCCATTTTTCAGGCTAATCAGTTGATCGGCCAATGTTTGCAAACTGGTTCCTTTGCAACAAGTATACAGTTGGCGAGTCAGTTTACAATGCAAGATTACCACTATCTTGTAACTCAAATTCCACAAATGTTGGAAGCCAGCAGAGCATTTGAAGTCGCCCATAACTGCGCGATAAATTTGCCTGCTGGGCTGGAGAAATTCAATAGTCTCTACCAAAGTTGGTCAAGTTTAATACCGTGTCCGGCAACTGTAATCCTGCCGCCTATTGTCGAGCAGCGAGGTATCATATATGACAGAGTTCGTGCTGTCTATATTAAGGAGCTATACAACGCAAATTGGTGTCCTTTTATTTACGAGGCTTGTGCAATATCTTTGGTTGAAGAGTTGAACGAAATAATTCTACACACTAGACAAGGGACGAAGAGCCGACAGAAAAAAATTGACCAGTTTGTGTTTAAGCATTTCGATAAAAAGTATATCTCATGGCTCAAGAAGGAATGGAAGAAGAGCCAGGTTCCCGTTAAGATTAGGCGCACGCTGAGACATATTCTTGACGACTATGAGAAGCGCGAATATGCAGTAGTAGTCGTTTCGCTTTCGACGATGTGGGAAGGATTGATTGCGGATATGGCTAACTTAGAGGGTAAAGCCGGATCTAAGCAACTCAAAGAAGCAGTCAAACAGTTTACAGAAGCCAATGATTATACGGATGCTATAGCTCAGTACTATGACAATTTTGTTTTGTATCACTGCTATAATCCGGATCAGGTAAAAAGTGATTCACCAGGCAGACACTACTCTGCGCATGGCTGGTGGTATTCGAACTACCCAACAAAAAAAGCCGCACTGAATGCTATCTTGTTCACAGATTTTCTGCTTGCCGTGAAAGCAGAGTTATGTTGAAATAGAACACAGAAATACTTATTAAAAGATTGGAGATACAGTATGCCGACGCTTGAATGGTTAGGAAAAGACAAGGTGGTAAACCACCATCAGGAAGTGCCATACCGGGTGCTGGATCGCCAATATAGCTATGATGAAACTGGACAGCACGCCGAGGACAACGGCAGTGAAAACATGATTATCCATGGTGATAACCTGGAGGCACTGAAAGCCCTGCTGCCCCGGTACGAAGGCAAGGTGAAGTGTATCTACATCGATCCTCCCTACAACACTGGCAACGAGGGTTGGGTATACAACGATAACGTCAATGACCCCAAGATCAAAAAATGGCTGGGTGAAGTGGTGGGCAAAGAGGGCGAGGATCTTTCCCGGCACGACAAATGGTTGTGTATGATGTATCCCCGCCTGAAGCTGTTGCAGAAGCTATTAGCAAAAGATGGCATAATTTTTGTCAGTATAGATGACAATGAAGAATCAAATTTGAAGGCAATCTGCGCGGAGATATTCGGAGCACGAAACTACATTACAAGTTTTATATGGAGAAAAGTTGATAGTCCAAATGACAATAAGGTAGCAATCACTCCTGATCATGAATATGTAATTGCTTATGCAAAAAGTATTGATACTATCTCTTTGTTACAAATGCCAGCTCCAGATATTGTAAAGGCGTATGGTCAAGTGGGTACTGATGGGAGACGATATCGGGACCGCTTGCTAAAAAAGAACGGGAAAAATAGCTTACGACGTGATCGGCCAACTATGTTTTTTCCTATTATTGCCCCAGATGGTACGGAAGTATTTCCTATTCATGATAATGGAGAAGAAGCTCGATGGGCAATGGGCAAAGACGGCGTTGCAAAGCAAATAGCAGCCGGAACTCTAGTATGGAAAAAAAGAATGCGTAATGGAGTTGAATGCTGGGAACCGTACACTCGCGAGTATGCACCAGATACACCAACTCGGCCTTACCCATCTATATGGTCAGACTTGCCAACAATGAGGCAGGCAAAAGCAGTCCTCAGAAAAGTGTTTCAAACTACGGATCTATTTGACACTCCTAAACCCTCTGAGTTAATCGAACGTATTCTATATATGCTAGGTGATATTAATGCTCTTGTTTTAGACTCCTTCGCCGGTTCTGGCACAACCGCCCAAGCGGTGCTGGATATGAACAAGGTCGACGGTGGTAACCGCAGATTTATTCTTGTGGAAATGATGGAGTACGCCGACAGTATCACCGCTGAGCGTGTCAAACGAGTCATTAATGGGTACGGAGAAGGCAAAAAGGCCGTGGAAGGAAGCGGCGGCAATTTCAGCTACTATGAGCTAGGGCCTGTACTTCTGCTATCGGATGGTAACCTCAACGAAGAAGTGGGAGTGGAGAAAATCCGGGAATACGTCTACTATATGGAGACCAAAGAGACCTTGCCCACCGAACAGTCCAAGTGCGATTCATACTTCATGGGCCTGTGCCGTAACACCGCATATTACTTCTACTATGAGCGGGAAAGCGTTACCACTCTGGATTACTCCTTTTTGGCTAGCATCCAGACTAAGGCTGAGGGTTACACTATTTATGCTGATCTATGTACCATCCCGCAGGAGACACTTCGCAAGCACAACATCATCTTTAAGAAGATCCCACGTGACATTGCCCGTCTGTAAAGGAGCGTGAAGAAATGGAATTGAAATCTTATCAGAAAGAGGTCATTGCAGATCTTACACGCTACTTAGATTTGGTGGTTGAGCAGCAGAGCCCGGCAAAAGCGTATCAAATACTTTGGAACGAAAAGAATGTTCTGGTGGGCTGCGGTGGTATGCCGAACTATGTGAATGCGCTTCCCGGCGTGCCCCATGTGTGTGCCAAGGTGCCCACCGGCGGCGGGAAGACCTATATTGCTGCCAGTTCTCTACGCACGATTTTTGATGCCATGCCCCAGCGCCAGGCAAAGGCTGTTGTATGGTTGGTGCCCTCCGAGGCAATTCTGACCCAGACCCGCAAGGCACTGGAAAATCCCGAGCATCCCTACCGTCAGCGGCTGGATGTGGATTTTGGCGGGCGGGTGCAGGTGTATTCCAAAGAACAGGCCCTCATGGGGCAGAATTTCACTCCCTCTGCGGTGACAGAACAGCTTTCTTTGTTTGTACTCAGCTATGATTCTTTCCGCACCAGCAAAAAGGAAGGGCGCAAAGCCTATCAGGAGAATGGATACTTAGCTGAATTTTCCAAGTGGATGGACGATCCGGCGGTTTTGCTGTCTGACACTGATGAAACGGCGTTGATTCAGGTGATCCGCTATCTAAATCCGGTAGTCATTGTTGACGAAAGTCACCACGCCACCTCGGACTTGAGCGTGGAAATGCTGCAAAACTTCAACCCCAGCTTTGTATTTGACCTAACCGCTACCCCCAAGAAGAAAAGCAATATCATCTCCTTTGTGGATGCCGCACGGCTGAAAAAGGCCAACATGGTCAAGCTGCCGGTCATCGTCTATAACCGCAAGTCTCAGGCCGATGTATATGGGGATGCTATCGCCATTCGTGCGAAGTTGGAGGCTCAGGCAAAACGGGAGCAGGTAACGAGTGGGCGCTATATTCGCCCCATCGTTCTATTCCAGGCCCAGCCCCGCAACAATGCGGACAGCACCACATACGAAAAAATCAAGAGAACACTGGTGGATGGCGGCATTCCTGAAAAGGAAATTGCCATCAAAACCGGGGATAAAGACGAGCTAAAAAATCTGGACTTGCTGTCTCCAGACTGCCCAATCCGATACATCATCACTATAAATGCTCTGAAAGAGGGCTGGGACTGCCCCTTTGCCTATGTGCTGGCTACAGTGGCAAACCGCACTTCTACTGTAGATGTTGAGCAGATTTTGGGGCGTGTGCTTAGGCTGCCCTATACGCAGAAAAACAGCAGTGAAGTGCTGAATCTCGCCTATGTTATCACATCTTCCGCAGATTTCCACCAGACGCTGGAAAAGGTTGTGGCCGGACTGAACAGCGCTGGTTTCAGTAGCCACGACTATCGGGCACAGGATGTGGACGTGCCCATTATGGCTGCACCCCCCCAGGAGTCAGAGCAACTTCCTATTGTCCCGTCTCCCACTGACGAACCAGATATGCCGGAAGTAGACGGCTCGGAATTGAAGGTGCGTTTTGAAGCAGCAACGTATGAGACTGAGGAATCAGTGCAGGATGGGACTATAAAGTCTGATCTCATGCTGTCACAGGCCCTGCAACAGAATAAAACCTATGAGGACGAGATTAGTCAGAGTGACAACACAGCTTTAAGCCATGCTCCATTGGAGGTACGCGACAAAATGAATCAGTTCCGAATGAATGAGGAATTTGCAAATGAAGCCGCTGCCCTAAGATTCCCCCAATTTATGTTGGAGGTTGGCCCCAGTCTGTTTTCAGAAGTTTGCGAAGCATTGGAGCTAGAGCATTTGGAGGGTGGTTTCTCGCTGCGAGACAAAGATGCTCATGTGGACTTCACCACTGTCAACGCTGAGATGGCACGGGTGGATGTTGATGACAGCAAAGACGGCACCGCAAAGGCATGGCGACTGTCTGGTGGCGACAGCACTTTCTTCCGTGAATGGTTCAACACCCAGCCTTCAGAAAAGCGGCTTTCTCTGTGTAAGGGCATTATCAAGCATAGGCTGTCCAAGATGAACTGTGTTAATGACCGAGAGTTAAATGAGTACATCGACCGAGTGATCGGCACCATGAGCGAAGATCAACTCTCCGAGCTGGAGCAGTCTCCATATCCTTATGTTGTGAAGATTCAGGGGAAAGTGAGGGAACTGATTGCCCAGCATCGCTCCAGTGTCTTTGGCACCTGGTTGGAGCAGGACAAGATTTCCTGCCTGCCCAACTATGCGCTGCCTGCGGTGATCTCTCCAACTGCGTTTACCTCAATGGTACCGAAATCGCTCTATACCGCCGAAGAAGATATGAACGAGTACGAGTTCAAGGTTGTGTGGGCGCTATCAGAACTGGACAACGTCAAGTGGTGGCACCGCAATATCTCCAGACTAGGCTTTCAAATTAACGGCCCCGTTCATGCTTACCCTGACATTATCGTGATGCTCCACAATGGAAAGGTCCTTATGGTAGAGACAAAAGGTGACCACTTGGACAACGACGAATCCAAGGAAAAGGCCAAAGTTGGTGACCAGTGGGCAAGATTGGCTGGAAAACAGTACAAGTATTACATGGTTTTCGAGAGCAAACAGCCTGACTATCCAGGCGCATATTCTTTGGAACGGTTCATGGAGATTGTGAGAGGCCTTTGATTGTTAGGTGATTGATATTTAGTATGGCAGAGAGGAGACAATTCAGTGAATGGTCAAGGAAAGCTACTGACGCATTTTCTAAAGAATGCGGACAAGCTGGTTATACCTGTTTATCAGAGAAACTATGACTGGAAGGAAGAGCATTGCAAAAAGCTATATTCCGACCTTGTGAAAACAATCCGAGATAATAAGCGGTGGCATTTTTTTGGAGGAATTGTCTCTGTCAGTGATCCCATGGGCAGCAGTTCAGATTATCTTGTGATTGATGGCCAGCAGCGGATCACCACAGTTTCGTTACTCCTCTTAGCGATTGCCAATCTGATCAAGGCCAGCCTCGTTACCCCTAATGATCCGAACTTGTATGATGTAATCACTAAGAAGTATCTCGTCGATGAAATTAATCCCAAGCAGAGGAAAGTGAAGCTGAAACCTATCAAAGGGGATCAGGACGCCTATGACAGACTCTGGGGCGATTCATCTGAATACAATTTCAACTCTCGCATCACACAGAATTACCTGTTCTTCTACAATCAGATCCAGCGCGAGGAAATCAGTGTAGACCAACTGTTTGCAGCTGTGGAGAAGCTTCAGATTATCGATATTACGCTTACTCCACCCGACGATGATCCGCAATTGGTATTTGAGAGCCTCAATTCGACGGGTCTAGATTTAAATGAGGGTGACAAGATTAGAAATTTTGTCCTCATGCGTCGATCCATAGAAGAGCAGGAACAGTTCTATGATAACTACTGGAGTCCCATTGAAAAAAACGCTGGCTATGACAAACAGACGAATTCCTATGACGTTAGTCCGTTCATCCGTGATTATTTGGGAATTAAGGAGCGGCGTCTGACCGCTATGAAGGAAATCTACCAGGAGTTTAAGGATTATGTAGAAAAGCGTGGCCAGATAGAGGAGGTTCTCAAAGAGCTTCGGGACTATGCCAAGAGGTATAACAAAATCAGAGCAGGGAATCCGAACTTCCCACTCAAGCTCCGGGCATCGCTATATCGGCTAAACCGTTTTGAAAGCAGTGTTTGCAGGCCATTCCTGATGGAAGTCTTCCGCCTTCAGGAGGAGAATTTGCTTACCTTAGATGATGTGGGTGAAGTCTGCCGTATTGTCGAATCCTATCTTCTTCGTCGTCTTATCTGCGATCTGCCTTCCAACACGCAGAGCAAGGTATTCCTTACGCTCTGTAATGACATCAAGCGACTCAATGGTACCTACGATGGTTTCATTGAAAAACTGCGTTTTGTTCTTGGTAACAAGAAAGAAAAGGCAGCTTTCCCAACAGATGAAGATTTTGCTGAGGGGCTCAAAAACAAAAATATCTATACGATGCCGGCCAGATATAAAGCCTACATCTTTGAGCGACTGGAGAACGGAGATAGCTCTGAATATAAAGAGATATACAATCGGCTGGATAGCGGTGAGTACACCATTGAGCACATCATGCCCCAGCATCTAACCCCCGCTTGGGCAAGTGAACTTGGTGATGATGCAGAAAATATCCACGACCAATGGCTCCACCGTCTCGCAAACCTGACACTGGCAGCCTCCTCTTATAATATCAGGTACAGTAACTCCTCTTTTCAGGAAAAGAAGACGATGAAGGACGGCTATCTGCAGAGTGGATTGAAAATGACCCAGCAGATTGCAAGGGCGGAGCATTGGGGGCTTCCAGAATTGGAGCATCGCAGCAGTATGCTGGTAAATCAGTGCATTGCCCTTTGGCCCAACAAGGACAGCACGTATGTTCCGCCACAGAAACAGTATGACGAAATTGCACTGGATGATGATGTTTCTTTGACAGGACGTCAATTGGTGAAGTATCGTTTTCGTGGCATTGAACATGAAGCCACGACCTGGGTTGACATGTATGTTCAGGTGCTGAAGAAGCTCCACAATATTGATACAGCGTATCTGAATTATCTCGCCAGTGCGGATGATAGCGTTGATTTGGCCAGCCAATTCTCTAGGACTGAAGATGGGTTTGAGGCGTCTGTAATGGTCATTGAAGGTATCTATGTTAATACTGGGACCTCTACTCAACACAAGCTAAATATGCTGAGACGACTGTTTGAGCATTACGATCAAGACCCCTCTGATCTGGTGTTCTTCCTCAACGATAAAAAGTATAACGATGAGGAGTCAAGTCTTCGTCATAAGGTCCGCAGAGAGTACTGGTCGCAGATTCTTCCAGCAATTCGTACCGAAACAGGTACATTCAATTATGTCTCTCCGACTAAAAACAACTATATGTCTGGTTCCACAAGCTGCCCTGGTGTCCAATTGTCTTGTGTGGCGAACTATAATCAAGCTCGTGTCGAAATTTATATTGATACTGGGGATGTTGGCAAGAACCAAACAATCTATGATGCGCTGAAAAGCCATCAATCTCAAATTGAGGCAGACTATGGTCGGCCACTGAAGTGGTACAACCAAGAAGGCAATCGTTCCTGCAAGCTGTATGATGAACTTCTTGATGTCTGTGTGGCAAACCGTGATGACTGGCCTACGATGATGAAATTTCATATTGAGAGAGGGACCAAACTTCTCAAGGCCGTTACACCATATCTGCCTTGATGGCCAAAAGCCTACAAGAACAACACATCGTCACCACTTGGTAGAGTGCTTTGTTTAAACTGGTTCCAATGTCAAGGACAATTTTTTGACAGTAACAGATACAAAATAACCACCGTTACTGGTGAAAAAAGCGTAAGCACAGCATGGCCGCCATATTAATGCCGGCCATGCTGTGCTTATAATAGGGGGTGTTTTTTTTGCAGATTTACTAAGTCTGTTGCGGCAACGGGGTTACTGGGTTCACTCTATCGCATTGATAAGTATCACAAAGGCGAATAGAGAAAGTACCTTAAAAAAGTTCACGCATTTTGTAAATATAAGCGAGTTCTGGATGGGCTCCCCAGTTTTCTCCATTGTATAGCTGCAAAATCAGGTCAGCTGATGCGGTCATCAAATAGGCCCTTGCTTTTTGGGATAGTTCAAGAATTTCTCTCAGATGGGATATCTGTTGAAGCGCAAGTTCTTTGGAGCGGGTCCACTTCGCTATTTCGCGGCGCAAGATGCGTTGATCCCTTGCTATGACGAATTCTGGGTCCTTTTTCTTTCCTTGAGCCATAGCGCGTTTCTTTGCGCTGGCCTCTCTGTACTTTTTGGCCTTCTCCTCTGCCGCGCGGCGACGGGCGGCTATCAACGCCTGGATTGGCATAAGTTCTGTCGCCTTGATGCCGTAGTAGTTGTCCACCGGGTAGATACCAGTGGTAACATAGGTGTAGTATTCAGATGGAGTTAGCCCCGCCAGCGCATATTGGTAATGTCGATGGTTATAGGCATCAATATAGCCGCTGATCATCCGGCTTACAGTTGACGCGTCTGGACATAGCGCCACGAGGTCAAGCAATTCACATTTCAGCCGTCCGAAAAATGATTCCATGGGGGCATTGTCCTGAGAATTGCCCCTATCGGAAACAGACTGGAGAAAACCGTCATCTGACAGCAGCCTCTGGAATGTGGTCGAGAGGTACTGAGAACCTTGGTCGCTATGGATCACACATGCAGCACCTCGCAGTTCGTGTCCATGGTTCTCCATCATAACGTCATAGGCGGACTTGACAAGCGAGACTGTCATGCGGGAGGACACGCAATGCCCCAAGATCTCTTTTGTATAAGCATCCTTAAAAGCGCAAAGATAAATCGGTGTACGCACAGGGCCATAATACAAATAAGTGATATCTGTCAAAATAACTCTGCGGGGACCAACGGAGAAATTCTGTTTCACCGCGTTTTTCGGGGAGGAATATTCGTGATTGTGTGTGGCCTGATTCTTATAAGCGTCCTTCCTGGGTCTGTTGGCCACGAGATTCATTTCTTTCATAACCTTTCGACAGCGTTTTATACTGATACTGATATTGAACTCGCGCCATAGATGGGTCTGAAAGGTCCTTTTTCCCGGAACATATCCAAGTTTTCTCACGATTTTCCTAAACTTTTCTTTCAATTGCTCCTGTTGTTCTTTCTTTGCGGCACAGGAGCTGTCTATATCTTTTTTACGCCTGACCCACGAATAGTAGCCGGATCTGGACACTCCAAATATGTGAAGGCATTGCACGATAGACAGACCGTCCGCTCTATCCGCTTGTCTACGGATAAAGGAATCTACCATATAGAAACGGTCGGCGCTTACACCTTCGGATTCAATGATATAGTTGTGTCCTCCAATGCGGAACGGAGTTTTTTTTGAGCTGCAACCAGCTCCTCCAAATAGGCATTTCTGGCTTTCAGATAGGCCAGTTCTTCCAGAGGGGACATGGCCCCCATAGCCTCTCTGGGTACAGAGCCATCATAGCTGGAGGGATCTGCGGTGAACAAACGACCCTCCCGGCCCAACTGCATCGCCCGCTTTCCTGCGGAATTCGCGCGGTCCTCTCCGAGTACAGCGGTGGAAAACCCAAGGCTGTTATACGCTGCCACATAGGTCATATGCTCCTCGGAGATCTTCTTATACATGGCAACATAAAAGTCCTTCGTGTAAATAATATCCCGCCCACGAAAATCCTTTAGGAACGGATTATCCAGAAACGGCTGAATCTCCTCTGGCGGCTGCCTGGTCATTCTGTTTTGTTTCATATTCCCTCATCCGCCCACCTTTCTCATACTCCTAAATTTTTTGCCCGTTCAATGGCTCGTTGGGCAGCTTTTTCTTTCATCTGCTGATACTTTTCTTCTTCCTTTGCGATGTAGAGCGAGAATTCAGCTTCGTTCATGGCCAGAAGATACTGCTCGTACTCGACTGGCGTCATGCGGCCCTTATCCCACATGCGGCGTTCATAATTGTAATACTCTGCATATCGCGCGACAAGTTCCCTCAACTCCTCGATATCTTTGCATTCCGAATACGGACACTCATCTTTAAAATGTCCAAAGAAAGACTCTTGTGGGGCGTTGTCCTGGCAATTTCCTCGTTTGGACATCGATTGTGTGTAACCTCTTTTGCTTACTTCCTGCTGGAATGCGCCAGACAGATAAACTGTCCCCTGGTCAGAATGATAAAGTCCACCGCTGACACATGGGTGAAGATCTGATTGACGCAGTGTGGCAAGCGCCAGTTCCAAGTCATTGTGTTCGCTGACTAAAAACGCAACTAACTTGCTGGTGACGGGATCGAGCAGTGCTGAGCCATATGCCTTGCATCCGTCGCCATAGAGAAGATGTGTAACGTCTGTCAGCCGTACTTCATTGGGCCGGTAAAGGCGGAATCTGCGCTGCAGCAAATTAGGTCTCACATTCTTTTTCAGTGCCGCTCCACCCATGCGCTTGGAAGGCGCTGCCTTCCGAATCGACGATGTGAGGTTGTACGTTTTCATAATACGGCGTATCTTTTTCAGCCCCATACGCTTTCCCGTCAGAGCTGGCATCATCATATAGATCTGCCTTGAGCCTTTGGCAAACCCCTTGTATTCCATAACGGTTCGAATCAGTTCGGCATCCTGCTCGTCTTGTGCGTTTCTCTGTACTACCGACTGTCCATAGGTGCCATTCTTCAGTATGGCATAATATGACGCACGAGAAATCTTCATGAGAGAGAGTATTTTTCTAACGCTATACTTTCTTCCTGGGTCTGGCGGAAGATCCCGGAGCCACAGGCAGAGCGATTTCTTCTGCAGAACATTCAGAGAAGAAACAATATCTCCAATTTGAAGAAACCCTTTTTCTACAATACTGTCCAATGCCCGCATCCTATTTCTAAGGATTTTCCGTGTGGGAGAGGCGTTTATTGTCTCTCCGTCAGCCGGTGTAGCCCATGCAGCCAAAACTCGGCTCATGCGATATCGCTCCGTTACTGAAAATATCTCCGGGTCAATATCAAACACACGGAGGATGTCGTCGAATGCCAGTACTGCAATAGGTGCGGCAGCCTCAAAGAATGCCTTATTCAACTCTATTTTTTCACGGGTGGCTGTTTGGACATAAGGATGTTTACGATACTGCTCTACCGTGGCGGCAGTATAATAAGCTGTACGGCCCCTTGTAGCACTGCGGTTTGTGTCCTGCCCAGATGAATGTTCAAATTTTTCTTGCAGCCAGTATATTTTGTGGTAGCCCATGTCTGCTGGCGAAATCCCAGCGGACAGCAAACCATCTTCTATGGACTGTTGGGGATAGTTTCGGTATAGCTCCGCCTCAAAATCCGGATGTAAAATCAGTCTGTTGACATCCCAAACAAATTTTCCGCTTTCAACCAATTCCTCCGCAGTCATGGTTGGCATATATATTGTTTTGGCCCAGTTTGCCTGGGTTTCCGGCGATGCCTTTGAAAACTTCGGACGCCCACCCCGTTTAAAAACAGATTCCACTGACTTTGTGAAGTTTAGGCCAAGGCGCTGGGTATCAAATCCGTTTGCCTCCAGCATCCTTCTGACAGTTGACCGCTCTGGCCTCCGTATCCACGCCTCATAGACCTGCTGTCTGAACTCTATTGTCAGCAGCAAACGGTTTTCCCGCACCTCCAGCACATTTGGATTCTTTTTCAGGGCTTCTATTTCTTCAGGCGAATACCGTTTGGGAACAAATTTAACAGCCATTTTCCACCCATAGCCTCTGTCCTATTTTGCACGATGATCTTGACCTCTGTCAAGGCAGTGTCTACAGCGTTTACTCTTTTGTCAAACTACTGTCTATTTTCTGTGTACCACTGTCAATCTCTGGTCTGTCTTTCGTGCTTTTTTGTCAGAGTACTGTCCTTTCTATAGGTACCATTTTAGTTTCTTTCCTCTGTCCTGCTCTCCTTAGAGTGGGTCCTTCTTGTGGGGCCATCCTGGACCGGTCCCTGGTTCTAGAAATAAGCGGACGCCCCCCTTGGCGGGAGCGTCCGTTTTTTATCGTCATAGGAGTCGATAGAGATTCGAGGTACATCCTCCGTTACTCCGCTGCCTGGGCAGTTTGGCAATCAGTTCTTCCCGGCATAGTTCAGCCAGCGCCCTCTTGACGGTGGAGCGGGATAAGCCCAGCTCCACCGCAATGGTATTGATCCCGGGCCAGCAGCTCCCGTTGCTGTCTGCCCGGTCCTTCAGATACATATAGACCGCTCTGGCCCGATGGCTCAGGTCAGAGCGGTAGATCTTTTCAAAATACCCCATGGTCACGCTCCTTCCCTGTATCCGTGCGTAGGTCGATCGGTTTCGGCTGCTCCGCATCGTTTTTATCATTCTGCGGACTATCGCCTGTAGGAGCAGGGACCATGTCGGCGGCTTCTGCCTGAACTGCCGCTTGATCACGGACATGGGCATCGATGGCCGCCTCCAGTTCCTTCTTGCTGGCATAGGCCACCTTCCGCGCAGCTTTCTCCGGCAGGACATATGGCTCTTCAAAGGTGATCCCCCATTCCAGAAAGAGGCGCAGGCGGGTGCGCATGGGGTGCGTGCCTGTCTTCATCACGATGAAGTGACCCTTGGGGATGGACTTGAGTTCGTCCGGCGTCATCAGTGGCCGCTCGATCATCTGGAGGGACTGGCTGGGATCGTTCTTCCCCCGGCTGATGGAGCCGCTCATGACCGTTCGGTTTCCAAGAGCCTTGGACAGCACCTCCGCAGTCTGACTGTTGGGGGCAAAGCCGCCGAAGATGGTGTCCTGCACGTTATCCTGAATGATCTCCGCACCCTCCTTGCCGTAGTTCTTCTCCAACTGAGCAAGGCTTTGGATGATGGGTACCAGTGTCAGTTTCCGGGACCGGCCGGCAGAGAAGAGGGGCAGGATGTCAAAAGCGGGCATGGTACCCAGCTCGTCACAGAACAGCACTACACGGTTTTTCAGTTTACCGCCATTTTCATCTGCCACCGCAAACAATTCCCGGCTGAGGGTCTGGATCATAAGACCCGCCATAAAATTCTTGCTGGGATCTTCTTCGGGGAGGATGAGGAAAATGGCGGACTTTCTGCTGGCGAAGGATTCGGCGTTGATGGCGCTGTCGAAGCAGAGGACCTGCTCCAACTCTGAATCCAAAAAGGCATTGAGCCGGGAGAGGACGGTGGACATGACGGACATCATCGCCTGATCCGCACTGTTCAAAGCCGCTCCAGCAAACCACCGGGCCTTGTGGGTGTCCGGAAGTTTGTTCATCAGCACTTGGAAACCGTTTTTGCCTTTTGCGGATCTGCTGGGCGCCAGGAGGTCCTGCACCAGTTTGAACACGCTGACGATGTGTCGCTGCTCTGTCCCGGTTTTCTTGTCAGGGGGCAGGTACTCCGCCAGCAGCAGGATCACAGCAGTGAGCAGGCCCTCGGCTGCGTCATAGAAGAAGGCGTTCTGACCGTACTGGGAGGCATCCCCATCTGGATTGACGATGGTCTTGGAAAGGATCTTGGCATACTTCTCCGCCTTGGCACGGGCGGCAAGGTTTTCAGAATCCTCCCGGCAGATATCCATGTAGTGGTTGATGAGCGTCAGCAGATTGTATCCGTCCGAGCGAGTGGGGTTTCGCAGGTCAATGACCGCCACCTGATAGCCGTAGTACCGGGAGGCGATAGTCCCGTAGTTCCGCGCCAGATCTCCTTTGGTATCCAGAGCCAGAAAGCTCATCCCGCAGGCACAGGCGTATTCCAGATTGGAGTAGAGAAAGAAGGCCGTCTTGCCGATGCCGGATGCGCCGATCATCAGGCAGTGGATATCGTCGGTATCCACCAGTGCCTGAACGGCGGGGCGTTCAGGGGCCTTCTTTCTCTGCTTGAACAGAGTGACCCATAATGAACCGATGTCTGGGCCGCCGCCCACACACCCAAGTACCAATCCTTGGTCAGTCGGAAGATCCTTTCCTTTACGCCACGCCTCGGGACGAAAAGGGATGTGCTTAAAGGTCTGCTGGATCTCCTTTTTGGTGGCCCATCGGGCGGTGCCGTGCTGGCCATCGCCCACCGTCTTGGATTTGATGTGGTCCAGATTTCCCTGGCCAGTTGTGTGGGCGACAATGGCAATCAGCAAAAAGGCACCGCCCATGATCACAAGGGGAATGATAGCCTGTATCGTCATGGTATCACCCTATCTGCTGGACCATCTGTACAGCATGATCCCGTTCGGCCAGTTCTGTCAGGTCGTCGTTCCAGTCCTTATTCTCCGAAATCAGGCGGCTTGAGGCGATCTCAAACTGCTCCGCGATCTGTTCGGCCAGACGGAGACTGGCGGTATGGCCCGCCTTGTCGTTGTCCAGACAGAGACAGACATCCCGTAGGACGGGGTTGTGTTCCAGCATCCAGAGCACCGGCAGGCTGGAGGTCCCACAGCAGGCCACGTAGTTGTGCTGCCGCCAGTCCTCTGGGTGGAGCGTGATATAGGAGAGCAGATCGATAGGTCCCTCAAATACATAGAGCCGGTCACTGACACCAGTCCAATGGAAACTGCACCGTGGGTCACTGCCCTCTACATTGATGCGGAAGGTCTTGCCTGTGTCATGGGTGCTGCGCTTGTGGGCATGACGGGCAACGCCGTGTTCATCCTTCCCGACGAACACGGCGTTGTGGTATTTTTCATCTTCGTAGATAAGCCCAGCGTGGACGAAGGCGTTCAGCACGTCACGCTGGATGTGCCGCTTCTTAAGCAGATAGGCATAGACACGGCGCATGGTGTGGTTGGCAGGCGGCAGTTCAAACTGCTTTTTTTCCACCTCAGCCTGCTTCTCTGTTGGTGAGCAGGCGCCTGCCGCCAATCCACCCAGCAGGAGTGTGACGGCATCCGGATAGCTGAGGTGGTAAAAGGTCTGGGCGAAGGAGATCGGGCCTCCGCCTTTTTCCGCCGCATGATCGTACCACTCATTGCCCCGGACTGTGATGCTGTGGTCACTGTCCAGCCGCTTCTCATGGCCGGAGGGAAGCAGTTTCTCTCCACGCTGCCGCAGAAACTCCACCAAGTCCACAGAGGCGGCAAACCGTTTCTGCTCCTCGGTAAAATGGATGTAGGGCATGATCGTTCACCTCCAAAAAAAAAGCCGTGGGCCTGTGCCCACGGCTTAGTTGTTGTTTCAGTCCTCCCGCTGGTAGTGCGGCTGGGGGACATATTTTTCGGTCTGATACTTCTTGTACTTCTCCTGCTGAACTTCAGCGGGAGTTGTGACCTCCAACGCGGACTCATCGTAGAGGATCGGTTCATCACAGACTGCATCCAGCAAGATCCGTTCCAGATGCTCATACTCAGAGAATTGATCCAGCGATGCCATCACCAACGAGTCCCGCACATAGCCGGAGCTGGCTGCCAGCAATTCCTGATCCATATAGAATCCGTGATGCTCTACGAAAAAGGTCATCAGCATGACCAGGGTCCGTGTGTTGCCCTCCCGGAACGGGTGTACCTGCCAGATCTTCGGGAAGCCGGTTATCAGGTGGCGGACAAACTCCTGTCTGGAGAACTGCGGCCAGTCCTGCGACAGAAGTTCTTGGAATGCGTTCTCCAGATCCCGGGGGATATCCTCATCATTGCTGTACCATACGCTTCGGCCAGCCAGCAGTTTTTCCCGCTTCTCAATATTGATGATCCTGTACTCTCCGGCCCAGTCGTAGATATCTCCAAACAGAAACCGATGGATCTCACACAAGCCCGCAGGGGTGAAATCAGAAAACCCACGCTCATAGAGCAGCATCATATTGGCGCGGGACTGTTCAGCCTCTACCAGATCCAGCACCTTTTCATCCCGGATGTCCAGTTTGTTTTTCAGGACCGGGGTATCCGCATATAAATAGGGATCAGCCATGGTGCTGTACCTGCTCTGCCATTTTCCGGTGCGAGGCCAGCAGTGCGGCTTTCATCTGCTCACCGCTCAACTCGCCTCTGGCCCAACTGCGCGAAAGCATCCGGGCATAGTTGGATACAGGGACGCCCTCGATCGCATTGATGGCATCCGCCGTTTTTACTGCGGCGATCCGCCGGCTGATTTGTTTGCTCGTCATTGTGAGATCACCTCTTGATCCAGTATAGCATGATGTATGAAAAAAGGGAAGTGGGATTCATTTGGCACCATCAACTCATACGGACCTCCTGATCTTCATGGTCATCCGGCTTGTGGCCCATGGCGATCTTCTTATCCCGGATGCGCTGGCGCAGTTTGCTGTCTGTGAACTGGATCGAGGCAATGGGGCCGCTGGTCGACTGCTCCTGGAAGATCCTGCTCATGTGGTGCAGGAGCCGGGTAGCCGCCGATAGCACAGAGGGGCCACGGAAGCGTTCCATCCGTTCCAGCGTTGCGCGGGCAGACTTATTTCCTTGTGCCGCAGACTGGTTCAGCCAACGGACAGCGGTATCATGATCCGGCGGCACCTGCTTTCCCAGCAGGTATAGTTTTCCCAACGCATACTGGGCATACGGATCTCCACACTCGGCAGCACCGGTGAGCCAACGGACCGCCTCTGTATTACGGTCGGCATCGCCGCTCTCCAGCAGGAGCTTGCCCAGATGATACTGGGCCAGAGTGTCCCCCAACTCAGCGGACTGCTGAAACCAGCGCATCGCAGTTGGAAGATCATCCTCCTCCAAATAGAGTTTGCCAAGGGCATACATGGCACAGCGGTCCCCATGTTTCGCCGCCTGAGTCAACCAGATCACTGAGCGAAGATGGTTTTTCTCTACGGAGCCGCCATCTCGGTAGAGCCGCCCCAGCGCATACTGCGCCGGGGCTTGGCCTGCTTCTGCCGCTTGTGTTAACTGCTCCAAGAGCATTTGGACTTGCTCGGGAGGCGTATCGACCGCAGTGAGTGTCTGCCATTCCGGGGAGGGGATCACTGGCTCGTCCGCTTCCAGCGGTGGGAACACAGTGCCGATCTCACCCAGCCGTACTGCCTCTTGGATCACAAGGTTGTGAATCTGGCGGAACTCCTTTTGCCTGGACAGAGGGAGACGCTTCGTCAGGTCTTTCCGATAGGTCCTGAGCACTTCATCCCGGAGTTCGTACCACAGTCCGTAAGCCTGAGAGATCCGCGCATCCTTCTGCAGCTCGTCCACGATCTCATCCACCACAGACTTCAGCGGCGCCTTCAGATATCCGTACTGCTTCTTTCCCTTGGTGGTCTTTAGTTGGTCAGACAGGTATACCATGAGCTGTTCGATCTTGGGATTCTCCAGAGTGCCGTTTTGCATCTGTTCCGTGATCTGCCGCAGGAGTTCTCGGGCGTCCTGTGTGAGTGCATTCCTGCGCATCATCTGCTGACCATATAGCTCATGGAGTTCCTGGCGAAAGATCTCTTTTGCCAGACCTGCCTTGATTTTCTCAATGCCATCCGTGTTGAGATAGCCGGACTTCCCATCCGCACTGAAACAGACCATGTGCAGATGAGGGTGGTGGGCTTCATCGTGAAAGGCGGCGTACCAGCGGAACTGCTCCACGGGGATCTTCATAGCCTCCGCCATCTCTGGAGCAAACCCGGTGAGCAATTCCCGCCACTGCACTGCGTCATCGTAGCCCAGCCGTGCGGCATCCTCCCGGCGCAGCGAGATGATGGGGAGCCAGATGTTGCCGGGATGATGTGCCACTGCATCAGCGATCTGAGACAGGACCAGAGGTTCATCTGTGTCAGTGAACAGCGCATGGCTCCCTCTCCGCTGGGCGCGCGGCCGGCTGGCGATATAGTCCACATAGTTTTCCCGTTTGGAGATCTGGTCAGCGTTGTCCTCTAGCGCACGAGTGATGAACTCACTGGCGTTGCCCTGTGTGGGCGCTTCCACATAGTCCTCGTACTCGAACAGCCCACGGCTCAACGGGAAATCCCGGAGGAGCCGCTCCACCAACTGCTTCTGCGGTTCTGTAACAGGACACTGCGCACGGTCTGGAGAGAGATGCTGTGCGCCTTCTCTGGTTGCCATATAGCGCACATAGTTGTTCAGGTGGGAGGCGCTTTTCGCGCCTCCCTTAAGATACGGACACTTGAATATGATCCGCGGCATGGTGCATCACCGCCAGATCACTTGTCACCGTTCTGATAGTCCACAGCGTCATCCATAGTGATACTGCCGTTGGTCTTTTTCACGTTCTCGATGCAGCGCACCCGCAACTCACGCAGCCGTGCTTCCGGGATCTCCATAGCCGCCGCCAGCAGGTTCATCACCATATCCAGTTCCACTGCCAGCTTGAACAGCATGCGGCAGATCCGATTCTCTGTGTCGCGCACGATTCCCCGCATGACCTTGGAGAGTGCAGGCGGGAGATACGCCGTGGCATCCTGTCCGGAAATATATCCGGCATAGAACAGAGCTGCGCGTTCCAGATACTCGCTGCGGCTTTTGCAGTTGGCAGTCTCTGCTGCCCGGTCTACTACCTCCAGCGTGGATGGGTAGAGCCAGACAGGGATGCGGGTTTTGACCTCCTCACGGGGTTCATTTTCTCCAAATAACAGTTTTGCCTTTTTCATGGGAATTTTCCTCCTTTTTGCCTGAAAACCACCTGTCACAGCCACCTTGAGAATGGCCTGATTTGGGTATTTTTTCGCCGTAAACTCGTTTTCCGACCACCTGCCACAGCCAGCAGAGCGTCAAACCGACCACCTTGTCCATCGGTCCCGACCCGCATTGCGGGGCGGTGTGAGGGGCAGGAGGCGCGAAAGCGACCACCTGCCTTTATCCAGCACTAAAATCGACCGGTCCCAGCGCATGGCTCCGAGCGTCGCAGGTATTGGCGCACACGCCCGCACAGGGGCGCCTACTTACCGCGATGGTGCTGGGATACCACTCTGCTTGGAGAGCGGGCACACAGCGGGCCACGGGGGGCACAGGGGCGAAATCGTACAGCATCACATCTGTAACTCCTGCCCGTGCCGAGGTTCGGACAGGAAGTCTGCACAGCACTGCTCCAGACTCTGGCCCCACTGCTGCTGACAGTACTCCTTCATCTTGGGCAGCAGGAGCGCCTGCTCCTCCGGGGAGAGCCGGTACTTGAATGCCTGCTCGTCACCATTGGCCAGCACCAGATAGACATCCAGCGTATCGCAGACCGCTTGTTCGTCCATATCGTAGTTGGCGTAGATATTCAGCCAGTCATCATTTTCGGTAGTGCAGACATTGGTCCCGAAGACCTTGTCTGCATCGAAACTGACCTCCATGTAGAACTCCAGCAGGTTTTCATTCTGGACGATCTCGTTGGCGAAGGAGATGTCGACCGCTTGGAGTGTTCGGCTGCCGGTGAGATACGCTGGTTCCTCTGACTGTGTGAGCTGCTTGCCGCTCAGGTGGTCCAGAAACACCCGCCATCGTTCATCCATGGAAGCGTCACTGCGCTTGGAAGCGAAGTAGGAGGCGGTACTCACATCCTTGATCCGGAAGCACTGCCAGCCGTCCATGATACTCAGCGCGTCGATGATCCCATTGTCCAGATCGATGTCGAAGGCCCCGGTCACTCTGCCGGTGTTCTCCATCCGCTCAGCAGCGCAGGTTCGGAACTGCTCCTGGGTGATCTGTTGTCCGCGGGAGAACAGTCCGGTAAATTTCAACGGTGGTGCTTCCGGGGCCTTTCGGATGTAGGCTCTCAGTTTTGAGGCGGTCTGGAGAAACTCCAAGGGCGCCTCCACCTGAAAATATTTCTCCTCACCGCACTCTGTCACATGGAAGACAGAGAAGCGGCGGTTGGCCTCCCACTCTTGCTTGCGGAGCTGTTCCTCCTGCCAGATCTCTTGACTGATCCGCTCATACACCCGCTGGGGGAGCTGAATGCACATCTCGTCCACCACATCCTCCAGATGCTCCTCCAATGTTTCGTCCTTCAGCCGCTTGCTCAGTGCGTCGTACCAACGCTCATCGATCCAGAACGATATCTCTCGACTGCTCATATTTCCTCCTTCCTGAACTCAGGTGCGGGAGCCGCCACAGGCTGTGACGCCCGATTGGGCTTAGTCGTCCGCTTGGGCCGTGCCGGAACTGCCTTCCGGTCAATGTACTCCCGCACCTCCTCCGGGACCAGCGTTTCATAGAGCTGTCCCAGAGCTGCTTCCATTTTCTTCTGCACGGTGGAGTTCTCTTTCTTGAGATAGAATTCCATCGCTTCCACTCTCTCGTCATCATAGGAGAGTGTGATCTCGATCTTCTGCGCCATGTGTTCCTCCTCTCTATCATGGCAGATAACTTCTGGGATTGACCCTGTCACCGTTGACCCGTACCTCGAAGTGGAGGTGCGGGCCGGTGGAGCGCCCAGTGGAGCCGGACATGGCGACCACGGTCCCAGCCTCCACCGCTCTGCCCACCGATACCATCAGCTGGGAGCAGTGTCCATACAGGGTCGTGAGCCCATTGCCGTGGTCGATCATGACATAGTACCCATAACCGCCCCGGTCATAACTGGACACTGTCACCGTTCCCGGCAGGGCGGCACGGATGGGTGTGCCTGTGGGGACTGCCAGATCAATACCGGTGTGTCCCCGCCGCTGCCCGGTGATGGGGTCGATGCGGTTGCCGAACTCAGAGGTGACCACATTTCGCCAGTGCTCCCCGATAGGAGAGCAGAACCCATCCGCACCAATAAAGGGAACATCGGAACCAATAAATCCGCTGCCGCTGCCGGTGTAGCCATACCGGAGCAGACTGTAGACGCTGTCGGCATTGGACTGCTGCTCTGGTGTCACTTCGCTTCCGGTGACAGCACCGATATTTTCATAGATCTGCACGAGGTCTGTGACCGGCACAGCAACGGTATAGGTCTCCTCGGTTTCCGTGGTGGTCCCGTCTTCATTTTCGGTAGTGACCGTCCGGGTCCGTTCCTCATAGGTGACAAAGCAGTCGGTGAATTTTTGGAGATCCTGACTGGCCGGATCTGCTGTGCCGAAGTACAGCGCATAGAAAATGGCCTTGATGCGAATGGCATCAAGGCCGCTCTCTCCCTCAACCAGACTGCCGACCTGTGAGGTGACAGTATCCAATTGTGTCAGGGCGTTTCGCATCTCCTCGATGCAGGCTCTGTATTCAGCGGGGACGCCGGAAGGGATCGTGCCGCCATAGAAGCACAGCTCCACAGCGGAGCGGTTATGATCCGCTGCCCCCGAACCCAGAGAACAGAAAAAGGCAACGAGGAGAATCACAGGTGAGAGGACTGCGGCCACAACCCAGCCAATGGCCTTTCGGCCCTTCTCGCTGGAGAGGGACATAGCAACGGCTTTGGCCAGCGCAACGGCAGGGACGGCCATCAGCGCCCGCCTGCCTTTCCGAACAGGACCTCCTTATGTGGCGGCGCGTGGACCTCCAGCAGATACCGTTCGTTGCCGCATTTATACAGGCAGACGCCCCGCTGGGCGTATCGGATGAGCTCGAACTCCGCCGGCTCCAGTTGGAGGTTGTCCATGTAGAACCGCCCGTTAACACTACCGGCATTGAATAGGAACTGGTGGGTGGGGATGGCGAACAGGGGCCGGGTCAGTTCCCGGATGCCCTGCACATCAAAGTCCTCCAGATTCTGAGAGGCCAGGATCATGGAGGACTCTTTCTTTCGCACCCGCTTGAGGGTGTTGCGGATATATTCGATGGTAGTGAGATTGCTCAGCCAGATGTACAGCTCATCCAGCGTGGCTACTGCGTTGCCCTGGGTGAGCAACCGGTCGCTGAGGTAGGAGAGCACATTGAAGAGCATGGCATTTTTCACACCGCTGTTGGCCTGGAGCAGACCTTTGACACCGAAGACCAAGAAGCGGGAACTGGTGATGTTGGTGTGTCCATTGAAAAATTTGCTCTCCGCGCCACGGCACATGGAGTGGAGACCCAGCAGGATCTCCCGCAGCAGATCACGGGTGTACAGAGGATCTTCCTCACTGTCATAGGACTGGTAGACTTCCTCGATCTGATCATAGAGGTCGGAGAGGGTCGGGAAGGCCTCTGGCTGGATGGACTGGACCTCGGTGTTGTCATCGATGCCCCACTTGGCATACAGGCGCTCCAACATTAACTCAATGGTGTCGATATGCCGGTCTGCAAAGTCCTTGTAGCTGCGGAAAAAATCCTTCAGGAAGGAGATATGCTGGCTGAGCCGGGTGTGCTGCCGGAAGGCGTCCGGCGCCTCCGGGTCTTCCTCGTCATCATCGCTCCACAGTTTGGGTTGTAGAGGATTGATCCGGTACTGTCCGCTCATCAGATCGATGAAGCATCCACCCAGTTGGGCGCAGAGGTCTATGAGCTCATGCTCCGGGTCCAGACAGAGGACGGACTTTCCACTCTCCAGAATGTTGCACAGCAGCAGTTTCAGGAGGTAACTTTTACCCTGGCCAGAGTTGCCCAGAATGAGGACGCTGGCCGTAGTCTTATCCTCGGCTCTGCGGTCCAGATCCACGATGACATTGGAGCCGTAGCGGTCCCGGCCAACATAAAAGCCTTTGGGGTCTGTCTTGCCGGAGTAGTTGAAGGGGAAGAGATTTGCCACCGATCCCGCAGGCAGTACCCGCTCGAACTGGGTGGCAAACACATTGCGCCCGGCAGGGTTGACGGCGAGAAAGCCCTCCCGCTGCCGCAGGAAGAGCCGGTCCGCATCCAACTTGCTCCGTACCAATTCCGCAGACACTTCATCCCGCAATGCTCGCAGGCTGTCCGGGTCTTTGGCGGTCAGTTCGATAAAGACGGCACAGTGGATCAGCGGCTCGCTGTTTTTTCTCATGGATGCAATGAGGGCGGCCACATCCTGAAGGTTGGCTTCCGCGGTGACTGCCTGCTTCATCCGGTTGGTACTGCCTCGGTCCATCCGGTTCTTGTTCTCGGCGTTGTGGAGGATCTTTTCCTCCTCCGCAGAGGTCACCTTTCGGGTATAGATGCGCAGGGTCACGCCGCTCTTTTCTCCAAGGTTCCGAAGCAGAGCCAGTTCCTCTGTGGTAGCGGGGTAGCTGCGCAGTGCCATCGTACAGCGGTAGAGGTCCCCGCACACCGCATGATCCGTGTTGAAGCGAACCGCGGAGGGTGCAATCAGGTCCAGAAAATCCTTGGGGTGGGGCTCTGGCACTTTTGCCTGTGCCATCCGTTTCTTTTTCTTCTGCTTTTTCTTAGCCATGGTCCTTCACCCACCTCTCTCCGTCATAGTCATCGAAGTGATCCGTAGTCACGTCCTGCTGGTAGTACACAGCCAGCAGGCGCTTGATGTCCTGGGGATCTGCCATCCGGACCTGAAAACCCAGATCCCGGATGTGTTTCTCGGTCTGGCGCAGATGGTTCTCATCCGGCTCGCCGCCGCTGCGTTCAGGACAGAGTACGATAGCAAACTCCCGAGCGGAAGCGGTCCCAGCCTGGATATCATCCAGATGGATACCATCCTGCCGCAGCAGTTCCCGTATGGCAGGCAATTCTTCCTGCTCCAGACGCAGACGGTACCAGTCCTTGTTGCGGCGGAAGGACTCCCGGGAGTCCAAGGCCAGCATCTGCACCTGAGGCATCGTGCAGAGCAGTCGGGTCAATGCCATCACCCGGCCCCGGATGCCATCCTCCGAAAGCACGGATAGATTATCCGGTTTGATCAGATAGAAGACCAGTTCTCCCTCGGCGGTGCGGATGCCATGCTGTGTGAGTTGGCTGATCCCCATGAGCTGCCGGGTAGACTGCCTCTGCCGCAGTTCTTTCTTCTGTTTATTCAATTCTGGGCCTCCATTCGTAGTACTGCTGTTTCCACAGCAAAAACGCAAAGGCATAGCGCAGGAAATCCAGGATGCTGGCCGACTCTACACGGATGCTGAGGAAGGCGTAGAGCACCGTCGCCACCATGGGAAGCATGGTCCCGCTCTGCACCAATGCCAGAACAGAAAACAAAAAGCCGACGCCGATGATCGCTACATCCCGCAGGGTCCAGAGCCAGAGCATAGCCCTTGCTTTCAAATCTTCAGGGTAGATATAGATAAGAAACACCTCCTATCAAGAAAAGCCGCCGCAGGGATGACCCGCGGCGGCCTGTGATCCGGTTATGATTCCTGCTCATGCTCCAGCGCCTGCCGGATACAGTCCAGGAAGAAGGCGTTCTGCTTCATGTTATGCTGTTTCAGATACTCCTTGAACTGCTCGAACAGTTCCTCGGGCACTTGAAAGGCCACCGTCCTCTGCTTTCCGCCCATTTTTCTGGTCCCTCCATTTTCGTAGTAGTTTGTGAGAAGTTCTGTCATGAATTCGCTCAGGGATTTTCCGGACTCCTCCTGCTCCTGTCGGATGCGTGTGTGCAGGGAAACCGGGATCTGCGCGCATAGGTTCTTTTTCGGTTCCATACCGACGCCCCCTTTGTCCTGAATTGCAAAGCAAGTATATCCAAAGCAAGGTGGGAAAGCCATTCACAATACCCAACGAAGAAGATATGGAATTACAAGCAAGATAAACAAATTCATTTCTTGCCTGCAAACAGCAAGATCCTGCGCATGACATACTCCACGCAGGGGATTGCGACACTGTTGCCCAGTGCCTTGTAGCGGGCGGAGTCCGAGACACCGGGAAGATCTGTCCAACCATCTGGGAACCCCTGGAGCCGTTCGCATTCCAAAGGAGTTAGGCGGCGGATCAGGAGCGGACTATCTGCTGCCTGACATACCAGGTCGGTGGAATCCTTGTATTGTCTGGCGCTTTCCGTAGAGGCCACATCGTTATCTTGAAACACATCCACGCGCTGCCTGGAGTAGACTGTGTGATGATCTAATCCCGAGGATTGAGTTATCCCGAGGAAGTCAGATGGGCCATCGGCTTTTTGTTGCGAGATAGTGTTTTTGCTGCTGTAATTCATGTTAAAACCTCCGGATAATAAATTTGCGGCGACCAGCTATGATCTGGTCGCCGCATTGTGAACACGATTAAAATGTGGTAAAATCAAGCCAAACCATAAAGGCGCTTTATCAACTCCTCATCGTTTGCCCATATTGGTTCAATAGTATCTCCCTCTGTGACCTTGGATACCTTTTGAATTGCCTGCCGCTTCATCTCAGTATCGGCCCATGCATAGATCCGGGTTGTGTTGACGTCGGCATGCCCAAGGAACTCCGAGAGGAGGACAAGCGGCATCCCGGCACGATACAGATGCATGGCACGGGAATGCCTAAGTTGGTGTGGATGTACTCGTTCTGGCACTTCAGGACAAGCCCGCCTTGCCATTTCACCATATTTTTTCATAAAGAGATTAACGGCATCGGTGGACATTCTGCTTTTGCGACCATGATGCGTTGTAAAGAAAAGATAGTCATCACTCTGCCTTTGCTCGGTCGGATGTGCTTTATCCAGATAAGTTTTGAGCAATTCAACCACAGAGGGGGAGATTGGAACTATTCGCAGTTTATTTCCCTTTCCAGTAAGGCAGATTGTTGCATGAGTCTTTCGAATGCTCAAATCATGAATTTTTGCATCCACCAGTTCCTGGCAACGTGCTGCGGTGTCGTACATCAACCGCATAAAGCAGAAGTCACGGTATCCATTCGTCTTGAAGCGGTTGGGCTGCTCAAAAAGAGTTTCCAATGCAGGAGCCGTCAGAAACTCCACGACTTTTCCCGGAGTTTTCCGAACAGAAATATTGCCGACTTCGACCTGCATATAGATTTTGCCGGAATCTAATATCCCTGCATATTTCGTGAAAGAACGAATTGCCATCAAACGCAGATTTACCGTTGCTGGAGAACATCCTCTGGATTTTGAGAGCCATTCGAGAAAACCGGTTATATTTGAGTAAGTGATGTCCTCGAACCCAATACTGGCATATTCAAGCCCCAGTTCCGTTTTAAAATAAAGGAGAAGAAGATTTATTGCCTCTCGATACGATTTCTGAGTATTTAAGCTATAGCCTCTATGCTTGATCAAGTAGATGTCAAGGAAGTCCCTTACCGTTTTATAGAATTTCTCGTCTTTCAGTCGCATAAATCTGCCTCCATTTCAAGGGAACTATCAAGACGCAGTTCTGGCAAGTCGGTATAAAGCGTTGGAAGAAGATGAATATAATATGCCGTGCTCTCGAGATTTGAATGGCCCATATACTCGCTCAAATACGCAAGGCAGGCATTTATATCTTTTCCTTCCTTTACCCACTGGTACAGCCGATGTGTTGCAAATGTATGCCGCAGGTCATAAAGTCTGGGCCGGACCTCACCGTATCCGGATATGCCTGCCGTCTGAAGGAACCTTCTGAATGTCGGAATAATCCACTCCATTGAGTACATTCCGTCACCTCGGACACTTGGACTCTGGAAGAAATATTTGCGGTGAGGGTATATCTTCTCTACGCGCAGGTCATAATTCCTGCACAGTTCAAGCATATCTTCGGACAAGACAACGATTCTGTCTTTATGTCCTTTCGATTCAAGGATATTCACCGTCCCATCAAACAAGTTGACATCCTCTCTTCGGAGCCGTCTGGCTTCTACGGGTCTGAGACCGCAACAGTAGATCAAGCGAAATATTACAGATACCACCAGATGCTTTGTGGGTGCTCTAAGGCTGGGCTGCAGAGAATCTATTTCCTTGAACAACTTAGACAAATCTTCCTTTGAATAAATGTAGGGGATATGGCGTCCGCTTTTCTTCGTGAGTTGAAGTGGTAAAAGATAAGCCTGTTCTCCTACACTATTCATGTATTTAGCGAGCTCCCGAATCACAGATACCCTATTCAATCTGGACAGATTTTTCTCGGTCTTGAACTGTTCAGCCCATTTCATGGCTAACTCCGCAGTCAAGCAGGTCTCGTTTGGAAATTGCTCACGGCAGAATTCATCAAAAGTTCGAAGAATGCACGCACTTCCGTGGTAGTCATAGCCGAGGGCTTGTTTCTTTTCAATCAAGCCGCAAATATAGGGCGCAAATGCCCCGGTGAATGCAGATCTCATAACAAAGCCTCCTGGACAACCTCAATACCGTCAAGTCCGAGTGCACACATTGCGAGCTTGTCCCGGCTGATCCGCATATATGCTTTCATGGAGCCAATCTGCGTATGCCCTAAGATTTCTTTCACTGTATCGATCGGTACTTCTTGGTTTATCATGGAACTGGCAACATACCTTCTGAAACTGTGAAAGCCTTTTCCATCGCCCGGAGTATACTCAACATCTGAGAGTTTCATATATTTTCTGAGCCGGTCTCCCGCAGCAGTCGAAGTCATGAAGTCAAAAGGAATACGGGAACGCACAAAGAGAGCTGGGGACTGCGTTTTGGGCCGCTCGTGAAGAATATAGTTCGCAATGGCGTTTCCTACCGATGCTTCGAGAGGAAGGTGCAGTTCCACTCCGGTTTTGTTCTGTACGAAGCGTATTTCATGATGAATCCAGTCAATGTCCGAGAGCGTTAAGCGAACAATGTCCCCAGCTCTCAGTCCCAAACTGGCGGCAACAGCAAACATCGCAGTATCGCGGAGCGATAAGGACGGATTTTTTGCCGCTGCATCCACGACGGTGTGAACCTCTTTTGCGGAAAAGGCAGGCCGCAGTTTCTTTCGGGGCGCGGGACGAGTAGTCAATGCGGCGCTGAAATCGCAGCAGTTTTGTATGGACACCAAGTATGCGCTCAGATGTTTCAATGTGTTGCACACTCTGTCCATGCTCGATTTTCGTTGAGATGCGATGAACAGCAGAAAAGCGTTGACATTTACTAAATTAATATCTTGGCAAGTGTGGCAACCGCTGGCATCGAGGTATGCAAAGAATTTGCGGCAGACATTCTCCTCGTCCCGTAAGCTCTCAAATCCAATGGCCCGCGTATTCGCTTCATGTTGACAGAATCTACGCAGGAGTTCGTGATAGTACGGAGCTAAGGAAATTTTCGGATCAGGTCTAACACGTTTCCAGACTATTTTTCCGGTTTGAACATACTCCTCGAAGAGAATGGATGCCTTTCTGACTTTTGCCCAGATCCGGTCGGCTACCAAACCATTTTCATGATCCAAGTGAAAACGATTCACAATTTCATTTGTAAATGCAGCACTATAAAATATCACCCCCTCGGAACGGTAGACCTTTATGATTGGCCACATCCCTTCGTAGTAGTAGTTTCGTATGCTGAACTTACCAAGCCCCAGAGCCCGTAATGCATCCAGCACTTTTGTGCATAGAACATCAAACACAATTTCATCGGACATAAAAACACCTCTGAATGCAGTTAGTCGACTTTCGCCGCCAACTACATTATAGAGGTGTTTTTATATTTTTTCTTATCTGGAGGTTATTTATGAACAACACACAAAAAGTATTGAAAAACAAGCACATTTGCGAACAGGCCACGCCCAATCTCGGGATAACTCAATCCTCGGGATTAGATCGCTTATCTGGATATCCAGATAAGTGATCGGTTGCGGTCATGGTATAGGCAATATCCTCCTGATAACCGATTCCATTGCCGCCATTAAAAAGTTGACGGTCGATGGCGTTTCCTGTGATACAAACGACCTCTGGCATTTCCTGCTCCACCAAAGGCAGGTTGTTGCCTCCAGTTCCCGCACGGGCGGAGAGGGTCGGAGCTACGGTGTGCGGCCCGGTATATCTGGCATCGATTCCATGGTTTTCATACACCAGAGGTTGATGCCCATGTTCCTGCGCCCGCAGGGTTCCGGTGATACCTTCTGTGCAGTCCATTACGCTGCCACCCTGATCGTTCAGACATAGGACTGAAGGCATACAGTTCCCGCTGGCTGTTCCTTTCAGTGTGGGGGCAAGCGTTTCGGAATAGCCGATACTCCCAGCTTTGGCCCCGGCTCCCGCAGAAAAACCGGCAACAAAAGTCTGCTGCTTCATTCCGGGTTGTGCCTGGAGCGCACCGGAAAGATCATGCAGATCCCGCACCTCATCTCTTTGGTTTGCTGCAAAAGCCATGACAGTTGGTGTAGGGAGCAGCACCCCGTTTCGCCCTGTGGACATCCCGCAGTTTATTCCGAGGGTAGCAGCGACCTGCTCGGTGAGGTCACCATTATAACCATCTACACCTATGGCCTCACCTGTGATAAACGTCTGCATCTGCATATTGCTGGTGGCCATCAGTGCGCCGGATACACCATGCAGATCGATCCCCTCATCCCTCTGGTTGATGTGGTAGGCTTTCATCTCCGTTATCCGAAAGTCCATCGGGATCAGGCCCGCCTGGACCATCAAAGCCCACTTCAACTGCTCCGGCAGCGGCTTTCCGCGCTCTTTTGCTCTGCGTAGTATACCGAGACAGGCTTTTTTGCTTAAACCATATTTCTCGTCCGGATCTTGCTCCAAAACACTGGATAGATCGCTTTTGGTCGGCTCTCTGGGGGCTGCTCCGGTATTGAGAAAAGTGCCGTCTTCCAACCACGGGGAGCGCATCTCCCAATAGTGGGCTCCAAACAGATCTACATGCTCCTTAGACAGATCCAGATGAAAATATGAAATTGCGATCAGAGAAGCGATATTCCGAGACTTTCTACTCTGTTTTGCAGCGTTTTTGCATAGTTTTAACGGCTCATCTAGAGTAAACATTGTTATTTGACCGTCAGGATCATAGAATCGCATGGTTCTTCCTCCTCTCTTAATGTGTCAAATAGAATCTGTGGGGCATAAGGACCAGCGAGGTCGGCAACCAGATAGATACGTTTTCTCCTCTGTGGAACACCCCAAAATTGCGCATCCAGACAGCGCCATGCCAGTGAAAAGCCTGTTTCGAGGACATTTTCACCGGCATCCGGCCACGAATAGGGATAAGACCGCGGGACCTCAGCTCCACCGTCATGGATGTGGAGGATCTCTTCCAATACAATCCGAAAATCTTCCCCCTTGGGCGACCCGCTGCTGAATGCACCAATGACGTTTTCCCAGCAGAACCAGCGGGGGCGGACATCGATCCCAGTCCGTCCCCGTTCTCGCTCCGCAGTCCTCATCTCCTTCACGATCCGGATCTGCTCCATAAAAAGCCCGGAACGGGCGCCAGATAAACCGGCGCGGGTGCCGGCCACACTCAGGTCCTGGCAAGGGCTGCCCCCACAGATGAGGTCTACTGGAAATAACAGTTTTCCGGATAATTTCGTAATGTCACCTTTGTGTACCATACTTGGAAATCTCCGTTCTGTGACCTTCATCGGAAATGACTCGATTTCGCTGGCCCAGAGCGGTATAAATCCAGCCCGGACTGCCGCGAGGGGGAACCCTCCGATACCGTCAAACAGGCTTCCCATGGTCAGGGCGCTCATTTCGTCACCGCCGCTGCGATCGTCTGGGTGGTATGCACCGCAGCCTGAGCGGTATAGACCGCGCTCATGATGTTGGCGTGGGTGGTAGTGTCCAACCCGAAGGTCCCGGCGATCCTGGGGACCTCGCCGGCGGAGAGCATAAGGCCCAGGCCCAAAAGGGCGTGTTCCCGGAAAACCATCAGGCCCGCCACCAAAATAATGGCCTGAAGGAATGCAGTCAAGCACAAACCTATGACCTGCTTGATCCACTGTACGAAGCCGTCCACATAACCTCGGGGGATGCTGAACATATACAGACTCCCCACGGCGATTTGGATGAGCAGGATGCCGCCCCGCTTAAGGGATGCGAAAAAGACCTTGATCACTGCGTAGGCCATAAGGATGATGCAAAAAAGCAGCATGATGGGACTTGTGATCACACCGAATCCAAAGTCCAGTGTTACCTCAGCCATATCCGCGATGCTCTCCACGCTACTGAGGTCTGTGATGATCTGCTGGCCCACATCCCCGATGCTGGTTCCGTATCCGGTCAGCCCCGCGCTGAAGGTTCCCTGAAGGGAGGTAGCCAGCGCATAGAGCCGGACCGGCAAGACCGAGAACAGGCTTGCGGCCAGAAAACCTTTGATGGCATTGAGTGCCGTCTGCTTTAGGTTGGCACGTCCTGAGGAATATTCGATGCCGAACTCAAAGGCACAGACCACCAGACTGATGCCGTACATGGCCCAGCCCAGTTGAGAGAAGAACCGCACGACCGCCTGCACCCATTCCAATTCAAATAGTTCGACTCCCATATTTCCCATGGATGCGAAGAAATTTCCCAAAAAGCCGACCACCTGTCCATAGAACCAGTCGATCAGGTTGTCCATGATGGTGGCGGCGACAAAATCCCAGATAAAAATAGAGACTCACCTCGCTGTCACAGGGCTATGCCAGCTGAGGGATGGGGCCGCGCAGCTGGCACGGCCCCATATATTTTTCTTACATCGTCTGCTCCCACCCCGGTCGTTCCATCTGGACCTGCTCCTGGAAGACCTCCAGATAACTTCCTACTGCGTCAGACAGTTCCTGATAATCCCGGCTGCTGGGCTGATAGACATACCAGGCTACTTTCCCGCAGTCGTCCCAGAGGTGGGGGATGACCCCATCTCTGAAATTGGGATTGCTTGTGTGCTTTTTCCCCAAAAGGTCTGAAAACCGCAGAACAAGGTTATCCACGGCACCCTCGTCCCGATTCAGGATGGTCAAGCGAAGGGCATCGTACTGGCTGGCAATATGGGTGGAGATAAATTGGATCTTGGCCCGGTTCATCTCACTCAGCCGCACATAGCAGGCTCGCCCAACATAGGTGGCGTCCGGATAGCGGGGGCTGACGATCTTCCTCAATTCCTGCTCGAAAGCAGTCATACCCATGCCTTAGATCCCCACGATGCCCCAGATATAGTTGGGGGCCAGCAGAACGAAGATCAGGCAGACGAACAGGATGGCGGGGCCAGTCCACTCAAACTGTCCATGCTTACGGTAGTCGAAGTAGCACATAGCCAGTTTGACAAAAAACGCGACTGCCAGGATCATGCTCAATGCAGGGAACACCACGCTGTCCACCACCGTCTTGATCTGACTGGCGGCATCGGTCCAGGTCTGCTCCACAGCTCCGGCCACATCGCCGCCGGTGGCAAAGGCGGGGACCGCACAGGTCATCGCCAGAACGAGAGTGGGCAGAAGATATCTCACCCAATTTTTGATACGCTTCATCAATGACACCTCCGTAAAAGTAGGAGGACCGTCCCGGTCAGGACGGTCCTCTCTGGAATGATAGGGGCTTAATAGCCGGTGCGGGGCAGGGGCTTGGAGGGCTTGTAGACTTTGGTCACCCACCGGCTGGTGGCCATGATCCACTGGCCGTCATAAACGCCGCCCACATCGGCCTGATTGGTAAACTGGCTCCCTCCGGTAATCCAGGAGACCACCTTGCAGTACACCTGCGGAGCCTCCACCTGCCGGAAGTTTCCGGGGACGACGCCGAAGGACACCATGAACTGCGTCACACACTCGTTGGAGGCGAGGCCCAACGCAGCAGGTGAGGCGTCCAGTACGTAGTTCTGCTGAGTGGAGAGGTTGTCTGCCAGAACACGCCAGTTCTCGCCGCTGAGATTGGTCCGGTACACGATTTTGTAGTTGCCGGGTACATTGTAGGTGACGGTGACGACCCGTTCCAGCCGCACCGCCTGGGTGGGCAGCGTATCCCGCCAGTAGAAGGAGGTCAGGTTCGTGGTGGAATTGTTGGCGATGCTGCTAAGGTCATAGCGGATCTGTTGACCGGGCATGACTTCCACATAGCCGGTCTTTTTGATGCTCACATTGGTGTAGAGACTCTTGTTGGTCATAGCCGCCTTGACGATCTGGCCCTCATGCTCGATCTCCACCTCAATGGGTGTTTTATCCAGGCCATAGAAGTCCGCCGCCTTGGATTCAATGATCTTATACCGGCCCAGAGGCAGGGGCTTGGAAACCGCCCGTCCATTCTTGTCCGTCCGGATGGTATCCACCAGATTTCCGGTGCGGTAGTGGTAGATCTCAAACACCGTGCCGGGAATGGGTGTGCCGGCGGGCCAGCCGTTCATGCTGTTGTAGTCGGCGCTGGTCTTGGTGATCTGGATCTGGCCCGTGATGGGGGTATTCTCCCACTCTACCTCAGTCGTTTCGCCGGACTTCACATAAATGGTTTTCTTCTGTGTGTCAGGAACATAGCCCTCATTTTCCAGTTCCCGCAGATAGTAGCGGCCAGGTTCAAGATCCTCGAAGCGGGCATAGCCCTGGTCATCGGTGGTCTGCTGGTCGATGGGAGTGTTGGTGCTGTCATAGAGCAGGAAGGTCACTCCATAGATCCCATCCCCGGTGATGCTGTTGGTCTTGTGGAGCAGGATTCCAGAGACTGCCCGGTTGGTCACCACCACAGGCTGCGCCTTGCCATCCTCTACCTCAAAGTAGTGGGGCGTGCTGTCCAGGCGGAATCCATCCGGAGCCTGGATCTCTACGGCATAGTAGCTGCCATCCTCCAAGGTGACGGTGACTTTGCCAGTCTTGTCCGTTGTCACAGTATCCACCAGCTCATCATCCAGCTTACGGATCTCAAAGGTGGCGTTGGGAAGCCGCTGGTCACGGTCTGCCTCATTGACCTTGATAATCTCCACGCCGCCAATGGGGTCATTATAGAAGGTCAAAGTCTGGGTATCTGCAGGATTCACCACCACCGTCTGGGTCTGGGTGGCCGGATCAATGGTGTAGCCGGGGATGGTCTTTACCTCCTTGGCTACGATGGTCCCGGTGATCCCGGTGATCCGGATCTCACCGTTCTGATCGGTGGTATAAAGGCCCTTGCTGGACAGGTGGCCGTGGTCGGCATCCACAAAGCTGCCGTCGGCATAGGTCAGTTGGAACTCCACACCGGGAAGCAGTTTGCCGGTCACGCTGTCCTTCTTCACAATGACCAGGCCGCCCTGCTTCTGGTTGTAGAAGCGAAGCGTCTGGACCTCACCCTCCTTGATCTGGATGGACTTGGGCGTAGTGTCCAGAACGAATCCCTCCGGCACCTTGGTTTCTCTGGCGGTCACAGTGGTGCCGGGAACAAGGTCCGTGATGACGATGCGGCCTGCCTCATCGGTGATGAACTCGCCGTTGCTCTTGCCCACCACAGCGCCGCTGGAATCGGTCACCAGGAAGGTCACGCCCTTGATGGGGGTCGTGGTGCCCTCGATATACTTCTCGATCACCAGAGTGGTGCTGGGGGTATTGGTGAAATAGAGCGTCTGGGTGTCATTGGGGTGGACCACCACCGTCTGAGTCTGGCTGCCGGGGTCGATGGTGTAGCCAGGGATGGTCTTGGTTTCCGTCACTACCAGTGTGCCTACCACACCGTTGATCTGGATCTTGCCCTCCTTATTCGTCACATACAGGCCGTTGCTGGAGATATGGCCGTTTTCATCAGGAACAAATTCGCCAGAAGCAGTCGTAACCTTGAAGGTGACGCCAGCCAAGGGTTTCCCGGTGAGACTGTCTCGCTTGTCGATGATCAGGGTGCCGGCCTGGGAGTTTTTGATGACTACGGTCTGGGTATCGCCCTTGGGGCCGATAACCACATTGGTGGAGGGCTGGTCCATCACATAGCCCTCCGGAGCCTTCACCTCAGAAATGATATAGGCGCCGGGGATCAGGTTGGTGATCCGGATCTCACCGCTGCTGTCCGTGGTAAAGATGCCGTTCTGGGTGAGGGTGCTGTCACCGATGACGCCATTCAGCCCGACTTCGCAACCGGCGGCAGTCGTTACCCGGAACTCTGCACCGGGCAGGGGCTTATTGGTTTCGCTGTCCCGCTTCTGGATGATGAGGGCGCCCTTGGGGGTGTTCTTAAAGGTCAGGCTGACCGTGCGCCCCTCCTTGATCTGGACCGTCTGGCTCTGCGTATCCAGGATGAAGCCGTCCGGGGCGCGGGTTTCGGTCACCACCACGCTCTTGCCGGGTTTCAGGCCGGAAATGTGGATCTCGCCGTTCTCATCGGTGCGGAAGATGCCGTTGGAGTCTCCAATCAGGGTACCATCTGCGTATGCGATCTTGAACTCCGCATCCTGGAGCGTGATGCTGGGGTTGACATCGCAGACCTTGCGGATGAGCAGCTGCCCGTCCGGCATATTCTCAAATCGGACGGTGACGACGCTCTGCTCACCGCTGTCTGCCAGGAAAATCGTCTCGGAGGACTGGATGATAGAGTACCCATCTGCCGGGTCCACCTCCTCCAGAATGTAGGTGCCGCTTTTCAGCCCAGTCCAGATGGCGGTCCCGTTTTTCCCGGTGACTTTCTGGCCGATGACGGTCCCGCCAGTGCCAGAGGTGCCGCCCAGGTAGCGCAGCTGGAAGGTGCAGCCGGGTAGGGCTTCATGGGTCACACTGTCGTACTTCTCAACGATGATGGCATTGAGCGGCACATTTTCAAAGGTGACCGTCTTGCTCTCGCTGCCATGGAGGATGATCTTCTGGGTGGAGGGTTCTTTCATCTGGAATCCAGGGGCGGGCCGCACCTCGGTGATGGTGTACTCTCCGGGATAGAGCCGCTTGCCCTGCTCGTGAAGCCGGATCTCGCCCTTGGCATCGGTCAGGATCTCACCGAAGTCGATGGTGCCGGGGGCCTCCGCCGCCTCGCCATTGCTCACATAAGTCACATGGAAAAGCGCCCCCTCGATGGGAGCGCCGGCAACACTGTCTACCTTGTAGATAGTCAACTCCGGGGCCTTCCGATTTTTGAAGGTCAGTGTCTTTTCTTCCCCTGCGTTGAGGGATACGGTCTGCTCCCGGTCAGCATCCTTGTCCGGCAGATAGTACGGGGCAGGGACCGCCATTTCCACGATCTTATAGCTGCCGGGGACCAGCCGGAGCTTGACCGTGCCATCCTTGCCAGTGGTCACATCGCTGCGGTGATCGTTGTCGATGCCGATGATACGGAACACAGTATTGGGGATCTTGACCGCAGGATCATCCGCATCCACCTTGGCGATGGTCAGCTCCGGCTGCTTCAGGTTATCGAATACCAATTCTCTGCTGTCGCCGGGGCCAAGGTAGATGGTCTGGGTGGGGGTGCTGCTGACCACATAGGGATCAGGGACAGAGATCTCGGTCACGGTATAGCTGTCCACGGGAATGCCGGTCAGGATGGCCTTACCGTTGGGGCCGGTGACTACATCCTGATGGTAGCCGTGCTGGATGCCCTTGATCTCAAAGTGAGTACCAGGGATGCCATCGCCGGTCTGCTCATCCCGCTTGAAGATGGTGAGATCAGGCAGCCGCTTATCCACTGCGGTCACTCGGACTGTACCGCCACCATCTACTGTGGCCTGATCCACATGGGCAATGACTGGCTCTGTCAGGCAGGCGTAAGGTTCGGGAGCATAGATCTCTACAAAGGCGTACATGCCCTCGGTCACATTAGGGACGGTGATGATGCCATCCCGGTCCGTTTCTTCCGTTGCGATGATCTGGCCATCCTTGACGATGTTGAACACCGCGCCGGGGAGAGGGGTGTCGCTGTCGTCCAGCTTGATGAGGCGCACCTTTACCTTGGCGTCATTCTCAAATACCAGGGCCACATCGGTCTTACCGTCCCATACAAAACTCTGCTTGACCTTGCTGGTGTCCTGGCTGATGGTGTACCCCTCCGGGGGTGTGACCTCCGTTGCGGTATAGCTGCCGATGGGCATGGTGTCCCAGGGCACATCGGTCAGGTAACCGCCCACGCCGGTGGTGTAAGTGCCCACAAAACTATTGTCCACACCCCTAATTTCGATGACTGCCCCGGCAAGGCCCTTGGTGGGATCGTCTGCGTCCACCTTTCGGATACTGCCCTCTGTGGTCACGATAGGGGTGTCTGTGAAAGTGACGACCACTTCCGTGCCGTTCTCACGGGGAAGCACCACATACTGGGGACCGGCGTTGTCGATCTCATAACCCTCCGGGGCTTCCAGCTCCGTGATGGAATAGGTGCCCGCCTCCAGCGGGGCGACCTTCACAGTCCCGTCCCTACCGGTGAGCACCTCTTTGGAGAAAGAACCATTATTGGACTGAATCAGAAATTTAGCGCCAGCCAAGCTCTTATTGGGGTTGGTGGCATCTACCTTTTTGATGGTCAGTTCATACTGTTCTCTGGTGACGGTGAGCCGGCCAACAAAGACCGCCTGCACATCATGTGCAGGGTGGTGGGAGGAGCCGGGACCTGCATAGTGGTACTCATAGACATCACATTCGCCCCAAACGCCCTGCGTTCCAAGAGTCAGAATGTAGTCCGCCCGGTCACGGAAGGACCAACCGTCCAATTCATCATCAATGTTGGCATAATGGGTGCCGCGCATATTATTGAAGACATACATCAATTCTTCTGCGCAGGCTTCCACAGGATCGGAGAGGAGACCTGCCTTGTAACGCCATACGATGGCCTGTACCCAGGCGTTCATCACCCAGACATAATCAGGGCCCCAGGTCTCAGCCACACCAAGGGAAATGGCTTGATCCGTAAACACCCCGGAGGTATGGCAATAGAAGTAGGCCATCATGTTCTTCACAGTCGGGTCAGAGATGGGCTGAGGCTTGTCCCATTTATGGCCTTCCAGAGACCACCCCATGCCCTTGCCCTTCTCGGAGCAGAAGCCCATGACATTGGTCCCGCCGAAGTCATAGCGCATTTGGTGCATATAACAAACACCCAGTGCCGGAGACTCATAGCGGGTTCCGTTGTAGGCGCAGTTGGTCAACTTGATCGTGCTCGGAGTGGGTTCCGCTGCAAATGCAGTTGCGGGAAACAGCCCAAGCAGGCAGACCAGTACCAAAAGCGCAGCAATGATACGGGTATGTGGGAAATGAACCGTTTTCATAATAGATTCCTTTCTTTTCGTGGAAAGAAAGGCCGACGGGATCACATTTCCCAACAGGAAGCAAACAGGCTGTAGGGACCTGATCCCAACGGCCTGTTGCTTTCCGTATTCATGATGGATTTTTACATGCTATGCAGTTCGATGACTGCTTCTAATCCCCCCTTTATCAAAAAAGCCTACCTGCGGATGCAGGTAGGCTTTCCGTGTAAGTTGTCATTATGCGTATAGGTTGACCGTTCCCGGCTTGCCAACGAACATGTAGCAGTACGTGACACCGTTGTCACGTGCAACCCCGACGCCTATGCTGTCGGCATCCGGGGCGATCATGGTCTTCAGGTGTCCCGACGAGTTCACCCAGTTTTCCACGGCTTGCGCTGCGACATGTTCCACCCCGCATCCGGTAAACACGGTGAGGTTGGAGCCGAACCCGCTGGGATAGCCATGGTTCGCCACCGCCTCGCACTCCTCTTGAGTGTGATGCCAGGTGTAGTGGCTGTCCGCGCACTTCTGGGCTGCTGCCATGAGCCTGTCATCGATCTGTAGAAATTGTGCGCCATGCTGCATCCGCACATCATTGATCCGCTCCACCATTTCAGCGCGAACTGTATCCAGATCAGCGGCGGGAAGAGGGGACTGGCCGGTATAGGGCTTGTCGCTCTCCACCTGGACGCAGTGATTTTCATTGTCCCAGTAGACATTGAAACCGACCGCCTCGCCAATATCGCGCAGCTTCACATAGTTGTTCCCATTGATGGCGTAAGCCTCCATCTGGACCGGCTCTCCGTCCAGATAGAACTGGTTGGCGCTGGGGTAGGCTTTGAGGTATTCTGCCGCCGCGTGTGCTGCGGGGCCTGCGATGGTCATGCCGATGAGGATGCCAGTTGTGACCATTGCCGCGTTTTTCTTTCTGCTCATGACATTTCCTCCCTGCTTTTTCAGAATGAATTGGGCTTTTACAAATCATACGATACCGAAAAACAGGCCGGAAGTCGAGAGGGAAGATGGATCTGTAATGGAGAAAAACCGTCCTGCAAATGAAGCAGAATGGACGAAACACCATATTCAGATAGGAGGGCCCACTACTTCGCAGAACTCATCTCCGCAGTCATCCCATAGGATCGCTGTCACATAGATGGTCCTCCCATGCCGAAGTCTGCGGACTGTTCTGGTGTCTGCTCCGGAAAGTCGCTTAAAATGTGCCATGTGCCCTGGTCGTGCTGGCAAATGCAGATGACCTGATCCAGCAACTCTTCCGCAGTCACCTCACGGGCAAAGCCGGGTATTCCAGGGTGACCCGAAACAGATCCTCCTGCTAAAACTGCGGCTGCATCCGATGGAGTCAGGGTCACAAACCCGCCGGGCGTCATAAGGTCAAAGTGATCCTCCGGAAACTGGAGCAGCATCTCCCGAATGGTCTTTTGTTTTGTTTGGGCAGCTGCATGCGCGTCACATTCGATCATACGGCCACCGCCACCACTTTCCAGCGGTTATCCCGCTGATTGCGGACACAGGTGTACATGGTGACCTGGTCATTGGAGGAAGGACTCAGGCCGGAGGTGTCATTCTCATTGACTTTTTCCACGGAGACCACCTTATAGGTCCTGGTCCCCAGCTTGGTGGTCAGCGTGACCTTATCCCCGATCTCCAGCGTATGGATCTCCCCGAAGTGGTCGTTGACGCCTCGGTTGTGGGCGGCCAGCGCCACATTGCCATCCCAGATGGATGTTTCCTCGAAATGGCCGACGCCCTTCTTCAGCGTGGAACTGCCAGTCCCCTCGTAGATCTTGACACTCAGGTCGATGGCAGGGATCTTCAGGGTGCCCAGGTGTCCGCCGCTGTAATAGAGGTCGTCTGTCACCTGCGTAAAGCCAGTGGATGCGGGAGGTCTGCTGTCACTGGGGATCTGTGTCCCCGGCGTGATCACGGCAGAGCCGCTGCCGTTGATGACCGCACCGGGAACCGGCGCACCGCCGGGGGCCAGATTTGGCGTCAGATAGGTCCCAGTCCCTCTGGTATCCGCACTGGGCGTACCGAAACCGGGCGGGATCATTGCAGCGTTCTTGCTGACATCCTCGTTCTTGTTTGCCCCGCCGTCCGCCGTATGCACCACCTCGATGGAGGTGGGCTTTCCGTACTCCGGGTCACCCGGCGCGTCAATGGTATAATCCAGCGCACTGGCAGGCAGCGCAAGGGTCGTGGACAGGCACAGGGTCAAAATGGCCATCATTGTCTTTCTCACTGATCGTCACCTCCTGTCTCCTCCGCCTCACTTCTGCGGCGGTAAAAGACTGCCGCACCGATCCCGGCACCGGCCAGAGCCACAATGCCAAAGGGGATCAGGACAGCAGCCCAGTTGAACTGCTTGGCTCCCTCCAAAACATCCGGTGCCGGGGCAGGATCTACCGGAGCAATGGGGTTCCCCTCAAAGATGGCCACATAGCGGGTTTTGTTCAAGGCGATGCGGCTGACGGTGCCGGAGTAGTCCGCAGTCACGGTGTAACCCTTGACATAACTGCTGGTGGCGCTGCCGGTGTAGGTAGCCACAGCGGTATAGCGGTCCCCGATGGCATATCCGTCCATGCTGGCGGTGTTGTCCGTCTGCCAGTCGATATTTTGGAGAGTCAGGGTGCGGCCATTGTCTTCGATGCTCTTGGGGATGTACTGGGTGTCTTGACCTGCCAGATTGGGATAACTGCGGGTGGCACGGACTTCCTTGGTGGAGCTGCCGTATCCGGCCACCTCCACCTTCACGGTGTCCAGCCGGAGGGTCAGCGTACCCATCATCCCGTCGTCGGTGATGAACTCCCGTTCCTGGGGCAGCAGAGCCAGTACAGAGCCCATATCCTTATTTTTGCTGGGGAGGGAGACGGTCTCTGTATGCTGGCGCTCCTCGTGCTCAGGCAGTTCCTGCTTGAGCAAATCTGTAAGGGTGTAGTGGAAGCCGTCCTGCTCGAAGTCGGACCGGGGGATACCAGCAGGATCATCCTCCGGCGAAAGATCATAGATCTTCTTCAGCTCCGTACCATCCTTACTCTGATAGACTGCTGTGGGGTAACATGCCTGGGACTCCGCCGTGGGTCCAGCGGCCAGTGCCGCGGGGGACAGCGCCATGGTCAGGCACAGCACCGCGGCGCAGATGGTCATTGTATGTTTCATCGTCATTCTCTCCTTTACATCGTCATGCCATCCATGGAGGGGCAGAGCTGCTCAGGTCTTTCCTGTTGCCGCTGAGGGAGCTGGGCAATGGCCTGCTGGTAAGCGTCCAGCACCGCCTGATGGAACTGCTGGTGGAACTCCTTTGTGCAGGGGAAACAGATGTCCCGGTACTCGCTGCCAGTCTTATAACGCGGCATCGAGACGAAGGGCCCGTTCTCGCTGTCCACCACCCTCAGCCCCCGGACGGCGAAGCAGCCATTGAGGGTGACAGAGGCATTTGCAAGAACGGGCCCACCGGTGCGGAGGGAGTGGATCTTCACCTCCAACTGAGTGGGGAGCGATTCCTTTACGGGAGCAGGCTCAGGTGCGGTCGGCTTTTTCATGGTCTTTTTCCTCCTTCATATTTTTTGCAAGCCGTTCTTTTGTCCGGCTCAGCAGCAGATCATATTCCCAAGGCTCCACCTCCAGCGCATGGTAGGCGCCCTGGGCTGTCAGCCCATCCGCCCGGTATTTCAGGATCAGGGGGCGAAGGTCCTTCTGACCATCCATGATGGAAACAGAACACCAGCCTCTGCCAGCGGCATAGACCCAGCGGACGGCAGACAGGTCACCGCCTCCATGGGACAGCCACAGATACTTGTCCTGGTACTGCTTGGGCAATTCCGTCTGGGGCGGGGTCGGGACCATGACAGGGCCCTGGATCACATACCGAAGCCGCAGTTCCGTGATACAGATATGCTCCGCCTCCGCCGCCTCCGGCAATTCTGCCCACAGGGGAAGCATTCGGAAATCAGAGGCAAGGACGTCTTCTCCTTCATGATCTGTGGAGAATAAGCGGCAACACTCCACCAGCGGCAGTACATGGGTCCCATCCGTCAGGCCCAGCGCCTTCTGCTTACTTGCAGACAGACCGCGGTAGTGGAGCAGGGCATCCTCCAGACAGAGGAACTGAGAGAGGCGGTAACCTGTCACCCCCTTGGGGTCATACCCCAGGCTCAGATCGTCAATGGTATAAAAGGAAATATTCAAATGTCCTTCCTCCTTACATCGTCATGCCGCCCATGGTGGGGGCAGTCTGCTTCTGGCCCGTCAGCTGGGTCAGTTTTTCTGCCGCCCAGTCGGGCAGGTACTGCTCGTCCAACACGCCGATGAAATCCGTCCGGTTCCACCGAGTCATCTCCCCATCGCCCAGGCAGGTACAGCGGATAGAGCGCCCGATGGCATGAGGATGACATCCAAAGCCGTCGTGGGCGTACCAGAGCTGGTTCTCCTGAGACCAACAGGACTCCTTCAGGGTGTCTGGGGAGAGGACCAGCACCTTCCCCTCGTAGTCCAGAGAGGAAAAGGAGTCTGGATGACAATGCTCCGGTCCGAACAAGTTCAATTCCTGGTAGGCCCTGCGGAACAGATCCACGAAGCCATCCAGGATGGCGGGGTGGCTGTCGACAGCAAAATCGCTGTTGTGATGCGGGTCAGGGGGGACTGAGATCCTTTTCGACCATGCTTTGTTGACCAGACTGAATCGCCCGTCCCAGTTTTTCTCCCGCAGCGTGTTGGACAGGACCCATGCGGTGCGCTTATACCCAAACTCCTCCAAAACGGGACGGAGACAGTCATCGTCCAGATGCATTCCATCGAAATTCTGGCGGATGTTCTCCTCGATGGCCTGCTTGCAGGCGATATTGGCCTGGTGGCTGGCCCGCCAGAGGGACAATTCGTTCCTCCGGCGGGCTTCCTCTGCGGAATAGGGATACAGGTAGGTGTCAGTCATCATCTTCCTCCATTGCCAGAAGCATGCGCAGGCCATCGGGGTCGGCGCCACTGCTCAGGAGATCGTCCAAGACATCATCATCCACATCCTCCAACGGGTCATGGAGGCCACCCAGATCGCTGCTGATCTCCTTGGTGGCATCCACCAGCTGCTCCATCAGAGAGTCGACCACCTCATAGAGATGTCTGATCATCGTAAGGGCCTGCCGAGCGGTGATGTCATCGCGGCTGACCAGAATACTGCCAGCATCGGCCTGAATGGTCAGTTCGTTGGCATCAGCAAGCTGAGAGATCTGGAGAGCGGGGTAGGGGATCTTCTGGCTCCGGTTATCGGGGTCACGATGCAAAATAAACTTCATAATGAAATACCTCCAAAAATAGTTTTAAGTTTTCAAGATATGGGGTGGAACATTGAGCAGGATAAGTTCCCACTTGCTATCAGCAGCGGGAGCAAACAGATCCATCTGGGTATCCATGAGCGGTCTGGGATCAAAGTTGGTGATGAGCAACTCTCCGTATGTCGAACCCTCTGACTGAGCCAGAGGATTGTTGCGGATCAGCGAGAAGATGAAGAAATCATCCTTGTAGAGATCCAGAATCTGCTGGCATTTGTTATAAGAGAGGATCACGTAGCCTTTGCAGCCGCGCAGCAGGTTTCTGAGCAGGAGATGGTTTTCGAGCGGAAAGTCTACCGCATAACACCCCTCGGCTTGAAAGTAGGGGGGATCTGCGTATATGACACCGTCACTTCGATCCCGCTTTTGGATCAGTTCAAATGCATCCTGATTTTCAAGGAAGACGGTAGAGATGCGCTTTATCACTTTGGGAAGTTCTTCAAGGATCGGTTTGGTGTCAATGGTCTTCACACCCACGGAGGTCATGGTCCCGCTGAAGCTTCCGTGGGAAACCAGCAGAAATGCCTTGGCACGTTCCACATCGAATAGCTCGGCTCTGCTCTCAAGAATCCGGACTATTTCCTCTGCGTTGAACTCCGTGGAGCAGGATATCTCCTGTAACAGAGCCTTCTCCTGTTCGATGTGCTTGTAAAAATCCGCTTTGTGAGCAACAAGGTCACGGTAGAATGCGAAGGGAATCCTGCCATGAACAGGTAAAAAGCCAAGTTCCCTGCAAAATGCCAATGGCCTTTCCTTGATGCAGCAGAATACATTGAAAAGGTCATTGTTCAGGTCGTTGTAGATGTCCAGACGGTTCTTCTTTGGCTTTAACCCCAAAACAACTGCACCACTGCCTCCAAAGGGCTCCAAATACTGCTTTACATTGGGAGGAATCATTTTCTGGATGAATGGCAGCAGTTTTACCTTATTGCCCATCCACGGGAAGATGGGCTTAGCCATTCGCATTACCGTCCTTCGTGCTGATCTCATGGAGGGATTCCTCCAACCCCCGGATCGTGGCCTGAAGCCCGGCATCGATACGCTGCAGAAACCGAATTGTTTCATAGACCTCTCCTGCGGTCGAGGCATAAAAATATCCATAACGGTCGCTGGCGATGGGAATGCGCTCCTTCCGCAGTTGGTTGACAAGTTCACGGAGCTGAGCCCCGCTCAGTCCCAGCGCATGCTCCAATTCCAAGCTGCTCATTCTGTGAGCACGCCCCTTGCAGGCTGCCTTCAGGTAGTTTTTCAGATGATCTTTTCGCATGGTTGTCTCCTTTTTCGTTGGGGCTTTTCCGAAAAAGGGCATAAAAAAAGAAGGGGTCGTTTGTCCCTTTCGGAAAAACGGCCCCTGATGTGATTTATATGATCTGTCCTATTGCAGCGTCATTCCCACCTCCTCTGGATTACTCCACTCATAGAGAAATTCCCTGTTATTTCTGGCAATGTAGGCGCTCTCGTCGGAGGTAAGCACATAGCCCGCCTCCTCCAGCAGATCCGCTCCGTACCCCTCCAAGTCAATACAGTCGAAGTCCACCAACTCCTCAGACGCTCCCGCCTCCAGCAGTTTCCGCCTGCCAAAGTCCTTTAGGCCATCGCAGGGGACACATTCGTAGCAGTGCAAGTTCTGGATGATATCTAAGGCAAGGCGGAGATCACGGCAGTTCTCAAATTCCAATGCTGCGGCAAAGCGTTCTGTAAAGTGAGACATTCCCTGACCCTGCTCCTCCAGTGCGTGACCCAGATCGTTTCCGGCATTGATAAGTTCCTGCGCGTCAGCAAATTGCTCCATCAAATCGCCCAGCTGAGGGATACAACATCGGGCGTCCATCAGGACACAGTCCTCCAAGCTGTTGACACGGAGCTCATGTAGGGCGATTTCGACCTCATCTGGCTTTCCATCATTGACGAGGGAATGGTCTGGCAGACGCAGCCACACCCCCTCCGGCACTGCTGGGGAAGACAGCTTTACCTTCACTGACCACTCGTCATCTTCTGGAATGATCCCTTGGCCAGTGTAGCGGGGGGCGGAGGGATGTTCGGGATACTCCACATAGCAGTCCCCGATGAACAGGCCGGGGTGCTGATCCTCATAGCGGCGGCCCAGCGACTCCAGATCTGCGTAGTACATGGCTCGTTCCGGCAGATGGCCTTCGTGCTGAAGGTAGAATCTTCCCAGCTGTGCGTAGCTCCCCGCAGGGAAGCAGACCTCATAACCATCCAGTGACAGCAGGCAGTTGACTGCGTCCACAGCAACCTCCGGGTCTATGTGTAATATGGCGGTTTGCAGTTCCCAGCCGGTCTTGTCCGCCAGTTCTTCTAGTTTTCCCGTCCGCAGGATCGCAGCGGACAGTTGGTGCTGCTCCTTAACGGAGAGTGTGTCAAGGCGCTCCATGATCCACTGCTGTTCCTGCTCCATCAGTGGAAGACTCATCAGAAAATCCCGTTTTTGCTGGATGTCCATCACATCATCTCCATTTCTTTGTGCTGCATAGCTTGTTCCGGCTCAATGATAGAAAAACGGCTCCACCGTCCGCAGCGAGGGCAGGCAACCATATTATCATGTGAGGCGGTGACCTGCTCTTGCGTCACCTCACCTGGTTTCCCACAGCACTCGTTGACCACGGTGACGATCTGGACATTTTTCAGTGCCTCTGGTCGATATTTCCGGTTAAAGGGAATGAAGCTGACCCAGCGGGGATTATCGAAGATACGGCTGATATGAAGTTTCAAAGCATCTCTTTTGATTGTCTGGGCAGATGCTTTTGTGAAATTATGCCGGCTCTCCCAATCAATGAGCGCGTTCAGGAGCTTCTGCTCACCAGCTCTCTGGATGAGCAATTCTGCCAGCTGGTACCAGAGGCCCTCTTCAATCTCACCAAGACTTGTCTGTACGCCGCGCCAGGAGCTGTACTTCTTATCCCGGCCTGAGCCGGTGCTGATTGGGTGGAATGTGCCATTCCGCCATCGAATATCTTCGAAGTCCAAGTGCTCCATATCGATCTCATTCAGGGAGTTGATTTGACCTCTCAATATGATCGTTCCTCCATTTCCACATTCTACATCCCCACCATCTGAGGGCTGGAGACTTCCTCGCTCTGATGTTCCTGTGTGAAGCTTGGAAGCGGCTGTCCATCCTTCCTGCGGAGCAGCCCATAGTCTGTGATAGTCGCATTTCCTTCCTCCAGCATCGTTCTTCCAACATTGGCGGCCTGGGGCGTCTGGAACAGTTCAGGCGGAAGATCCGGGTATTTCTCCCGCGCCATCAACTCCGCGTAGTCCCAGGTTTCCGCCACCTCGGGGAGCAGCTCATACTGCTCCGCCTCCTCCAGAAGCTGGGCAGCGTTTCCCAGACTGGGCTGGCCGCTGGCCGCCAGGAGGGCCTTGTATCGGATAAACTCCGCCACACCCCAAGCCCGCTCTTTCTGAGCAAGCTGCCCGGCGAACTCGCGGACCTGATCGAAGCCGCCGTCCTCAAGGGCCTCGTCGATTGCGTCCCGCAGGGAGGGGATGAGGCAGTCTGTGCAGCGGAATGCGCACTCCTCCACGGAGGCGGCATCCACCGCTTCCACCGCCTGCCAGATATCCTTCTCTATCGCGGGGAGGTTCAGGATAGCGGTTTTATCATTGTCGTACTGTGGGTCGTTGAAGAAACCCTTGCGTACCTCCAGCACCACCGGGGCCCCGGACCGCTGGAAGTAGATTGTTTCTCCCGGCTGGTACGTATAGATGGGCTTGATCTCCCCACCCAGTTCAGCATAGCCCCGTTTGGTGAATACGCCGCCATGATCCTCCTTGTGCTGTTCGGCCATCAGCTTCAGCAGACTGTCTCGAAATTCGCTGCCTTCCTCTGTGGTATCCAGCAAGGCCATAGCCTCTTTGGAGAGCATCTCACTCTCATAGAGAAACGCCCCAAGCTTCTGAAAATTGGAAACTTGGGGTGCCAGACAGCAGGCGTTGGTATTGTAGGTCAGGTTGATGAGGTGCTCCAGAGAGACAGGGCCCCTGCGTTGGTTCCACTCCATTGCCAGCAGAATCTCCATCCCTGTGTTTTCCTCCGGTGTCAGTGCGGCCAGCCGCTGGGCCAGCAGGTTCAGGTTATATAGATTGACATTCCTGCCGATCATGCCTCGTTGGAGCCCATCATACCCAACGTAGACTGGTTCATTGCGGCAAAAGCAGCCATCCTCGATCCGAGCTTTTTGGAGCGCATCGTGGAACTCTGACCAAGTGGCCGGCATCTTCATTGCAGTGGCCGTTTCATAGCCTTTGGGGCCATTGTTGCTGATCTCCACCTTGAATATTGTTTTATCCAAGGGTCATCCCTCCTTGCTGGGGTTGAAAAACCTCCTGATATTTGGCAGGATCTGCGCCGGGGACATCCCAGCCTGCCATGCTACCTACCTCCATGGCCTGGCGCTGGACGGGGCTGATACCCAGGTTTTCATTCAGTTCGTCAGCCAGTTCCACATTCCGCTCCTTATCGCCGGTGTCCCATTTCGACGGGTAGTAGCCGCTCTCGCCCCGCTTGATGCAGATGAGCTGGCCAGTGGAGGCGAGGGTCGAGAAGCAAAGTTCGGGAAGTCCCTCTGCGAATTTGGGGGCGAAGCGTTCCTCCTCGGTCTGGATATCCCAATTGTCCTCCATACTCCACAGATGGACATACAGCTCGTCATCGCCGGCACAGATGTCCCGCTGTTCAAAGCCTTCGCCCCAGCCGTCCGACGCCTGACCGGAGATATACTCTTTGAGGGTAGTCAGTTCCTCGGGGGTGAGGGCGCCGACCACACGGCACTCGGCAACGCCCCAGAGCTGACCATTCCGATCCTCGACGGTGAACACAACGGATTTGACCTTCTGGTTGACGCTGTCATCCTTGCCATACCAGTGCATGATTCCGCTCTCGGATTCCTCCGGCATTCGGCTGTTGATCAGAGCTCTAAGGATCTCACCCTCATAAACCCGCAGCGACCTTCCGTCCAGCAGAGTGCAGTCATCCTCCATCTCTCCATACTCGTTGCGGGTGTAGAGGTCCGCTGTCAGTGGCATATACAACTTCATAGTGGTGAGCTCAGGCGGCAGGATGGAGAAACTGTCTTCCCCGATGATCAGTGCCAGACCGCTGCCATTGTCCCACTTCACATGGAATTGCCCAGCGTCGTCGATGCTTTCCAGCGTACCCATGGTACCGGACGGCACCGGGTGATACGGATCTTTCATCTCTCTGAGTTTGATCCGGCTCCCTGCGGGGTACTGCTCCCGCAGAAAGTCCAGCCATTCTCCCGGTATGGTATTCATCATGTCATTCCTCCCATCGTCATGCCCTGATCAGGCTGTTCTTGATAGTCCTCCAATAGCCGGGGATTTTCCTCACCGTAGAGGTCATACAGGATATCATCTGCCTGCTTACGGACAGCGGGATCATCAGTTAAGGTCTCGTAGCGGAAGCCCGTGATAGGACGATCCGGGAGTTCTTCCCGAATGCACTGGAGATAGGCTTCTGCATCCGTATACTCCTTTTGCTCACCGCTGACGAAGGAAACCCGGCCTACCACCACAGGCTGCCCTGCCAGATCCTGCCGCTGGACTCGAAGGTCAAAGGCTGTCAGGTATGCCTGATAGTCGCCGGGGACGGGGTTACAGCGCAGGCAGTAGCGGTAGTTCTCCGTCTCCACGATGTAGCCATAGTTGGTGGGCCAGCCGCCCACATCTCCACCATGATTCCGGCAGTACTGGCTCATACCGGCCAAGTCTTTCAATACACTGGTTCGCAGCACGTCTACGACCTCTTGCAACTCGGCCTTGAACTCAGGGCTGTTCAGTTCCTCGGGACCTCTGGGCCACCAGGTGTGCCAGAACTCTTGTCCCCGGTGCCCAAAGTCCATTCGGACATGGCCAATGCATCCAAGCCGCTGGTCTTCCTCCGGCGTCATGGCATAGAAAAGGCCCGCTTCATCGAAAGAAGCGGGCCTTGCTGTGAATTTTGATTCAGTGGCGCACATCTCTTTGTTTTTCAAGATTGGTTCACCTCCTGTTCTTAGTATAGCTACACAACATACCACAGCTTATCGGAAATAGCCATCCCCCAAAATCCGATTGCCAGAAAAATAGAGGTAGCCTGCAAAGACGGCTCCTACCGTAGCAATGGCTGCAAACATGATAGCCTTCGTTTTCATTTTATAAGCCTCCTAAAATTTCATTTCAAGTCCCTGGGCTTGCTCTTGCACCGGTGCAAGGTCTGTCAGGTGTTTCGGATCGACAATCACTTCGGACTCTCCGCGACCGAGAAAAACTGCGTGGATGTGTGCCTTGCTGATTTGGGCTTCGTACACAGTCCCGCTCTCGCCAAAGCGACCCGCAAACCACTCCGCAGTCTTTCGGTCCAGCGTCCAGGAAAGGGCACGGATATTCTCCTCATTGTAGGGAGTGACTCCCCGGTAAACGGTCACTACCTCATCCAGCTCGCAGAACACTGCGTATTCATCGGCGTCCATCAGTTTCTGCGGATCGATGGAGCGGAACATGGATAGGAGCTGCCGCTTGCTCAGATTGGGGCCCATGTTTGGCGCCTCGGTACAGATCCAGGCATGGGTCAAAAAATGCGCCAGATCCTGTTCAGAAAGGACCGGCGCCGCATACTTCAGAAACGCAAATTGGTAGGGCTTTGTGATCATCAAGGCAATCTTGAATGGAGTATCAGCTTCCTTGATCTGCTGTCTGCACAGTTCCTTCCAGCTTTGGAGAGCCTCCGGGTCATCCAACAGATTCACCATCAACAGTTCTCCGGCCTTGCCCGGTATCCCTACGACCCCGCTGTCGGTAAAGGGGTGTTTGACTACCACAGGTGAAAGCATTGTTGGAACGATATCCAGTTCCAGAAACACAGCAGCCAGATGCTTCAGCTGGTCAAGATCTGTTTCTTCAGGTCGTTTTCTCTGTTTTACCATTACTGCATCCCGCCGATCTGAAAGCCCGGCTCCGCCTGAAACTGCCTGTCTGTGTCCTCCATCATCAGTTCATCCATGCTCAATGTCCCGTGATAGGAGATATATCCGCGGTCGGTGAACATCCCGGACTCCTGCTCCATGCGCTGCAGGCCATAGCCCTCATAATCGTAAAAGCCATCCAAATTCGGATCGTACTCAAAGTGGCCGGATTCCTGGATCATAAATCTGCCGTATTCCGCAGGAGTACGGACATCAGGGCAAAATTCGAATTGGTCCAGATTTTCTGCCAGATGACGAATTTGGCTGACACACTCTGGTTCAGTCATTGCAACCACGGCCCCCAGTTTTTTGCGGTCCTTATCTGAGAGGTTGGTCACAGTCTGGGCCAGCTCGTTGAGTGAAAAAAGGGGGTCGGATTGGAAATCCAGTACCGCCTTTATCTCATCAGGAAACATACACTCGACAAACCGGAATCGCATATTTTCTGGATCATCGATGCCGGAACGGCCCATCCCACGTTTCAGTTGTTCCTTGGCTGCGGGGAGATAGAGCCAGGTGATGTTCTTGGTGTCCTCTGGTTCCATGCGCGAGGTCAGGGCCACCATGAGCATAGGTGGCTCATAGAGGTATCCAGGAAAGTGCCTCCCATCATAGGACTGGTCCAGCTTCATGCCGTTATCATAGACCACGCCATAACGGGTCACTCTACCGCCGCCACCGTCAATGAGCAGGATGGCAGTTTCCGTACCATCCAGAGCCTCCAACTCCTGAACTCTGGCACAGCCACCGTGGGTATTCATGTAATGGTCACGACCAACGGTTTCCAAGTCTGAAAAGTCTGTGATGACCGTTGTTTGCTGACAACAAAAGGTCAGATTGATGAGGTCTTTCATATCGGTCAGATCCAGGGCTTCGGTCATAGCCTGAAACTGTGTAGCCTCACCATCATCAAAACTGTCCAAGCGTTTGGCCAAATAGTCCAGCTCATCCAAATCGACATTTGTGCCCTCCAGACGACCGAGTATGGGCCACTTGCTATTGATTTCATCCACATGGCAATCCTGTGTGGAGACCTTGCCGATCTCCAGTGCTTCCAATAACTCGATGCAGTGGCCGAAATCTTCTCTGGGGATGGGGAAGGGAAGGGTCACGGCGCCATATTCAGGATGGGTGGCGTTACTCAAAACTGCGTGCAGCATACATTGATCCACCTGTATTCCTTCTTCTTGATCACAATGTCTCATTCAAAATCTTCTCTTTCTCTGATCTGTTCAATTCTTGTTCGCATACAGTCATTTTCGCTTCCCCAACAAAGGAAGCCATGCCCTGGGTAGGGGCAGCCTTCACATCGGTCGAACTGTCGGCATACGGGTTGTTGTTCTGGCTCAGGAGCATAGCCTGGTGCATGGGATGCTCGGAACAGATTCCTGCTCAGATACCCTCCCCACCAGGGAGGTAATCGTTCATATGTTCCCATGTAGGCGTTTTTTCCGGTTGTTTTCACATTTGAACCCTCCATTCAAAAAAGCAGAAAAAAAGGGCGTATCTTGCTGGATGCAAAATACGGCCTTTTGATAATCCTCGAAATCAATTCATCAGTTGTCCCTGATTTTGTTCCGGTTCCAGCCTTTCCTGGAGATTCGGGACAATGTACTCAATCTTTGTCCTGGCAGTTTGAATTGCCTTGAGATGCTCCTGTTGGAGTTCTGGGCCGTTCTCCAGCAGGTAATCGGTAGCTCGGTACAGCTCGGATAATTCCTCATCCGAGAAAAGCCGGGCATTGGAAATCAACCCGGAGCGAACAGCAAAGTCCTGTTTAGCTGCGTTGTAATCGCCCTCATAATAGTGCCCGTTAATCACCCCGGTGCGACCATAGTCCCATATCCATGTAACGAACTGGTAGCCCCATCCCGGTTCTCGTTCCCGGCCAGCTAACACCGCACCACCAAAATCCGCCAGCAGACGGAAGTCCTCGCTCAGTCCGTTAGCCTTGAGGTGGGCAGCACTCTGGACTGCTTCTACATAGGAGAATACTTCGTCTGATATCTGCGCGACTTCGTGGTATAGGTCGCCAGCCTCATCATTCCCACTCATCTCCGGTAACAGAAAGACCTCATTTTTCGGGGAAACGAAAAGGGCAGGCTGACCATGGAGGAAAACCTCTAGTCGGCTGTCCTTCTGGATCGCTGAGTCGATTCCCTGCTTTCGAAGGCATCTTGCTAGTTCGGTAAAAAATGCATTTGTCATAGACTATTACCATCCTTTTGTTTCTGAAAATAAGAAAGCCGGGACCTCCTGAGTGGAATCCCGGCGAAAAAAGTGGTTGGTATCATATTGTGATACCAACCAACTATCCCTATGAAAATTTGTGCAAGAATTATTTTTGGACCGCAGAAAAAAACTGCCTGAAATCAGAAAAATAAGCTTCAGGAGGGAAGAAATAGGGCCAGCTTTTAGTTCATGTCCTACCTACCGCTCTGAAACTGCCCTGTGTATCTATAAAACGCGCATTAAAAAAATGGCGGCAAAAACGGTTGAAACCCCTGATTTCTCAGGGGTTTCAGGTGAGTGCATCTATTTTGGTCACTCAACATGGTTGCGGAGGGAGGACTTGAACCTCCGACCTCCGGGTTATGAGGCAGTCTCAAGGGAAAATCGGAGTCATTTCGGCTCCGATTTGTGCTTTTTACCACTGTTCGCTCGGCGGGTTTTCCATTGTCTCAGTCCAGCCCTGCCCGCTTTTTTCGGATTCTGGGTCAAAACTGGGTCAGACACGGTGCGCCCGCACCCACGCCAACAGCGCCTCGTAGTCCATTGCGCCGGAGGCGACAGCCAGACCGACCTCGACGACCTCGTCGTTGGCGCAGTCCAGCCGAATACCGTTGACCTCCAGAAAGGTCAGCATCACATACATACCGATGCGCTTGTTGCCATCCACGAAGGCATGATTGGAAATGAGCGCATAGCCCAGCCGAGCGCCCTTTTCCTCCTTGGTAGGGTAGAATTCCTGCCCGCCAAAGCCGGAAAAGACATTCTCCAGCGCGGACTCCAGCAGAGCCTCATCCCTGACGCCGATGCTCCCGCCAGTCTCCTCCGCGATGAGCCTGTGAAGCAGCAAGACCTTCTCTTTTGAGAATTTGATCATTTTGCCAACTCCATAAACGCGGGCTTATATTTCTTCAAAATTCTTGCCGCCACAAAGTCGACCTTCTCATCATCTGTCATGTCGATCAAAGGTGAATTGTCCAAATCGACCAACATATATTTGGGGCGGTTATTTTTGAAAATCACAGCCTGTCCATTCGTTTCGGCGATGCGCGTCACGCGGGAAAAATTCTGATTCGCTTCTGTCACGGAAACGATCGTGTTCGTATCAATGGTCATGGGAACACCTCCTTGCAGCACCTATTATATGCAAATTGTAGGTAAAAATCAACCTATTTTAAGGCGGGCTTTCAATATGAATTGCGTGGCGCAGGTGGCCGGCGCGGCGTAAAAGAAGCCGCGCACATCCAAGGAAATCTTGAATGTGCGCGTTATGTCCAAACCGCAAAGCCTCTGCTGCGGTATTGCGGAATGGGAACAGGAATATGCTGACCTCAAAACACAGAGGGACAGCGATTATACCAAACTGAAAGAGACCCGCGCCGATGTTTCCGAGCTTCAAAAAATCCGCAGGTGTGTGGATATTGCACTCCGCGCCGACCAACTGGAGCAGACGCAGAGCCGCACCAAACGGCAGGAACAGGAGCGATAAAGAAAAGGACGGGCAAGCTGCTTTACTTGTCCGCCCTATGCCTTGTTTGAGAAATGTATTTTATCTGCCTTTTGGCACATCGGTAGATTTTGTTTTCAATATAAGATACGCAACCATCGCACCGATAATTATACCGATAAAGTTACAAATCAAATCATCCACATCAAAGCTTCTGCCAAAAAACAGTTGTGCTACTTCAAAACAAATCGGTACTATAATAGCAGCCAAGACAATCCTTTTTCTGCTCTTTAATTCTGTAATGAGCGGAAGAAAAAAACCAAATGGAACAAACATCGCAATATTGCCAATCAGCATTGTTTTGCCCCAACTTCCCAATGAGAGTTCTCCGGTCAAACATATTATAACGGAAGGAACAAGATTCACACTGCCAAGTTGGAATACTTGCCCCATTTCACTCCACCAACCAAAAAATATTCCGTCGTAGAATCCTAACCAGAAGTTTGCAGGTAGGACAACAAGGCTTATAAGTCCGGTCAAATAGCAAGCAAAAATAACTTGTAATATCTCCAGCTTCCACTTAATTTGAAGCTTCCTTTTCTTCAAAAAGGCAAAACGAATTGCGAAAAATGCAATGCCTACAATACAAGCTATCGGGAGGGCTTGCAGAAAGTAGCCAAGAATGGTTCCGCTATTCATTTCCCTCCGAAAGTAATTATATATATTTAATAGCATTGCTTGACCTCCTACAAATTCAACATTGTTGTTTTTATTATACTTAAAAACCATGAACAATTCAACCACAGAAAGAGAGGTATCAGCCATGTATTACACCCAAGAACAGATAGACCGAGCGAACCAAGCTGACCTTGTTTTGTTCCTGCAATCGCAGGGAGAACCGCTGGAACGCGCCGGACAGGAATACCGCTGGAAACGGCACGACAGCTTGACCGTCCGGGGCAACAAATGGTATACGGAAATTCAGGAAAAACTTTCTGCCTGCAAACAGAAAGTCCGCAGTGCCAAAGCATATTGGCAGTGCCCTGCGGGGGCTTTCGCAAATGTAAATGGGGGATACAAGGAAACGGCAAATGAGCCGCTTTGACAAGCGGCCGTCCGGCATTTCGGCAGCATGCAAAGCACGCCGAGGGTAGTGATACCACCCGTGTCTCGCACGTTCAGAAAGTACTGCGCACAGAGTGAAAAAACAGCAACATCACCAAATTGCAAACAGAGTAGCGCAGCCCAGCGGGGCCGCGACGCCTCGGGACAGCGACACGCATAAGCGCATCGCTGTCCCGAGGCTCTCTGCGTTCTTTGGGAGCACCCCCGGCCAAGACCCAAAAGCGGCAAAGTACGCCGTTCTGATACCCGGCCCGGGGATGTTTGTGAACGTGCGGAACGCTCCGAGGGTAGTAATAGCGCCCCCATCCGAAACAGCCCCTGTTTCGGCGTGTAAGCCGCTGTGTGCGATCCTGTTGGCAAAGGCGAGTGTGTACCCACTTTTATCCGCAAAAGCGAATGTGGGCCGTTTTGCAGGCGATTGCGACAAGAGCTTTTTTGCCGTGTGGTACCCATTGATGGAAGTAGGGGATGGGTGTTTGTAACGACGTTTGAGAGACCCTTGAAGTCCGTATGACCGATGCATTGGAAACGTTGGTATGACTGCGTTTCCTGCGTTTTTCACAGCTTTTTCGAGGACGAAAAAGAAAGCAGTCGGCTATGGGTTTGTCAAGGGATAAAATTACAGTTCGCGTGTATAAGGGATATATCAGAAAAGGGCACAAAGAACCAGGCCCTTTGCGGGCCGGATGAAAATGATGCAGCTCAGTTAACCGGCAGATTGCAAAATGGGTTGGTACGGTTGTCCATCCCGGAGAACAGCGAAGATCACAGCGGTCATCTTTCTGCTGACATGACCAATCACATTCATGTAATGCAGACCTTCGGATATTTTCTTTTCGTAATAGGTTTGAAACATCGGATCACGATGCACTGCTACCGTGGACGCCAACCAAATGGCACGACGTAAATAAGGAGATCCCCGCTTGGACATACGATTCTGGTTGCTCTTAAATTCGCCGGACTGCTTCACGGATGGATCAAGTCCTGCGTAAGCCAACAGCTTATCGGCAGAAGAAAAGCGAGTAATGTCACCGATCTCGCTTAAAATTGTTGCGGCGAGAACAGTCCCAACTCCCGGTATAGAGGTTAAAGGGTTATTAAACTCTTGGAAGAATACGGATATCTGTTTTTCCAGAGAATCTGCCTGTGCAGTTAAAGACAGGATCTGCTCAAGGAACATCCCAAGCAACGTGGAATACACGCCGCCGCTGTCATCGATCCCAAAGCTGCTGCAGGCGGCCTCTTTCAGTTGATGGGCCTTCCACTCGCCAAAATGTCCGTTGCTGCTTTCCATAAGGAGATCCGTCAGTTTCCCGAGATTTGCATTTTTCACTTTTTGGGGTGTAGAGTATTTGCTCAGTACGGCAATAGAAGCCTTGCTGAAAACAGAATCAAAGAGGGATTCGTACTCCGGAAATATTCTGTCCAATAAGGCAATCAGCTTCCGCTTCAGATCAGCGGCCATGTCTACCAGATAGGCGCGACTGCGGCACAGCTCTCGCAGAGCCAGGATTTTGTCCTGAGGCACGTTGCTGGCTTTGCAGCGGCCAAAGCGGACAAGGTCCGCAATGATGAGTGAGTCTCTGGCGTCGGTTTTGGCTTTGCGGATGTAAAGCTCCCGCAGGGAATGGGATTGGATAGGATTCAGAACCATGACTGCGTATCCGTCTTTCAAAAGTCTGGCGTAGAGTGCCAGCCAATAGTGGGCGGTGGATTCCATGGCGAATACGATCTGGCTCTTTACAAGGGTCAGTCTCCGTACCTGTTCCAGTAACAGATTGTAGCCGGTACAGTTATTCCGGAAGCTGAATGCCTTGCGGACAACCTGGCCATCCTCAGCGATGATGATGGCTTCGTGACTCCGTTTGGCAATGTCGATCCCGACAATGAACATAGTGTTGGCACCTGCCTTTCCTGTTGATGTACAGACAGTTCCTCATGTCCTTATGAGTCATATCCTGCATAGAAATCTGCGGAAAGATCACTCCCGCATCCGGCTCATTCATGAAATCCCATAAGGGAGAGGTCCCATACTGCTGTAAAGCGGACGGTGCCGCAGGGATAAAGCAGGGAACCTCTGTCTGCATGAGGAAATTATATCATCGTCACCGTTGGACGAGGATAGCATACGGTAAATGTGCAAGGAAAACGCATAATTATTGAGAGATTCAACACATCTTATTTATAGCAGGATAAACGGCTGGCGTCGGAACCGACGCTCTGCCCGGTCACTTCTGCCCGCAGTGCGGGCAGTTGACGGGGGTTTCAACGCAGTCGATTGTGGCGTCTTTTGAAGAAAATTTCAGAGCGGCTGGCGTCTTAGTTCCCGCAAACGCAGGTGTCCCAAGGAATTTAGTGGTGCCTTGTGGCCGTTTCGGAAGGAAATCGAGGTAATCAACACCGCGTGATCAATGGTGCAAGGCAAGCATATTTTGCGCCGCTGTAGTCAATGGAAAGGGCTTCTTGACCGTTCGAAAATCGCACCGCTGTAACCAAAGAAGCGTACCCTCCGGCAGCGCAAGAATTGCGCCGCAATAGACAAAGATAGGGCAGGGAAGTTCCTCCAAACTCAAATGATAACTTTCTGATAACTGTTCCGCCGTTGGATAGCTTTCCTCTGTTGGTTACGGTATTGTTCGTTGCGAAAGGGGCTGATAACATGCCAAAAAGACGAGCAAACGGGGAAGGGAACATCCGAAAGCGCAAGGATGGTCGTTGGGAGGGCCGGTACACGGTTGGCCGAGATCCGGAAACCGGAAAAGCCATCATCAAAAACGTTCTCGGCAAGACGCAGGCCGAGGTCAAGGAGAAACTCAAAAGAGCCATCGAGGAAAATGTCGGCATCGACTATGGGCGGGCCAAGACCTACACCGTGGGTAACTGGTTAGAAGTGTGGTATGAGAACTATGCCAAAATCAAAATGCGCCCATCCACCTACCTGACCTATCATGGCTACATCGAAAACCACATCAAGCCGCAGCTCGGCAAGATTTCGCTGAATGATCTGACGACGCTGCATCTGCAACAGTTCTACAAGAAATTGTTGGCGGAAGGGCGGGTAGAGCGAATCGAAGCACAGAAGCAGCCCAAGGGACTGAGCACCAAAACAGTACGCAACATCCATCAGATCATTTCCTCTGCCCTGAAGCTGGCAGTCGAGCAGCGGCTGATCGCCCACAATCCGGCAGACGGCTGTGCCTTGCCGAAGGCGGAGCGCAAGGAAATGCAGACACTTCCTGTTGAGCAGCTGACGTCCTTCCTCCGCGAGGCAAAAGACAGCGGCGTGTTCGCCCTGTACTACATCGACCTGACCACCGGCCTGCGGCGGGGCGAGTTGCTCGGATTAAAATGGTCAGACATTGATTTGGAAAAAGGAGACCTCTGGGTTCAACGGCAGATCGGGCGCATCGACGGTAAGATCATTGAGATGCCGCTGAAAACGAAAAACGCCTATCGAACGTTGCCCCTGTCGGCAGATGCGATAAGTGTTCTGATGCAACAAAGAAGAAAAACGGGTAACAGCGAATGGGTATTCCCATCGCCCACCGGAGGTCCCATGTCCCCGGACAGCGTGTTGCACATGCTGCACCGCGTTCTAAAGCGGGCAGGGTTGCCGAAGGTGCGTTTCCATGACCTGCGTCACACCTTCGCAACGCTGGCTCTGCAAAACGGAGTGGACATCAAAACCGTATCTGGTATGCTGGGGCATTTTTCGGCAGGCTTCACGCTGGACACCTACGCTCATGTAACAACCTCCGCCAAGCGTGAAGCGGCAAAGACAATGGGTAACATTCTCTCTGGCGCGGTATAGTGCTTTCCGCTATCCGCTCCCGTTGGGGTCAGCGTTTGGGTCAGAAAAAATGAGAAGTAAGTTATTGGACACAAAAGTGCGGAAAAAGTCCTGATTTCGTGAGAAATCAGGACTTTCTGTCATGCGTGACCAATTTAGATACACGCTGGAAATAGGAAAAATCGAGAGCTGAAGCGGCTTTGGGCTGTTTCAGCCATATTTTTTTGCTTTCAATTTCCCATGATAGCGGAGAATTGGGTATTTTTAAGAGTGACCGAAATAGATACAGCCTCGCATCTCCGATTTCCGTCTTTGCGCTTATTTCCGCTTGCTGTGTTTTTGAGAATTATTTTCCCGCTCTTTCAGCCATGCCTCAAATGCTTGAACATTTTCTTCGTGCGTATAGAACTCTCGAATGACGGGGAGCAGTGATGCAGCCAGCCCTTTGATTGCCCACAAATCAGGTTCGACTTTATCGAGGTTGTAATCTTCTACATCTATGACTGTGCCATCCTTGTCAAGATGGATGACGCTGACGGGTATTCTGTTAAACTTCTCATCCATCTTTTCTCGGCTCCTCAGAGGTGGAATCTATCCGGATTTGTAATCGGCGCTTCTTAGGTCGTCAGGCACTTCATCCGGAAAGTTCTCGGCAAACCAGCGGAATGGTATTAGGACCATATCCGGCAGACCGTTTTCTGTTATTACGAATCCGATGTCTTCGTTGTCAATGCGTTCCAGGATTTCATCCAGTTTTTCGACGAGCAGGGTTTGCTCGATGCGTTCCATTTCGGATAGTGGCGGCAGTCTTTTCATTTTGACATCCCCTTATTCCTGCTGTGATGTGCTTTCTCCCAAAGATACAGGGACAGGCTTCAGCGTACCGGTTATGTAATCATACAGAGCTTCGGGGTCTTTGAGACAATACTTCATGGTGCAATCTGCTTCCCATACCGTATAGTCATCGGTTGCTTCATACAGCCACCAATCGATGTAGTCGTATTGGTCATTGACCGCCTCTTTCAAAACATCTCTAAGAGCCATGAGATACTTGTTTTCGGCACCGAATACAAAGTGACCATCGCCAACCAGATTGAGCGCATTGCTGAACTGTTCGTCAATGGACTCTTGCTCCTTTATCATCTGGAGCGCCTTGCAGAAACCTTCTTTACTTAGCATTGGCGCTATTCCTCTCTTGAACTTCCTGTTCCTCTTTCCATCTTTTGAGAAGTTTAATCGCATGATCCTGTGTCTTTGGGTCGGCACAGTATTTGAAGAACTGCACCGCGGCTTCTTCTGGCGTGAGGCCATAAGGCTTTAGCACCTCGGTTACCTGTGCCAGCAGTTCTGCATCGACTTCAATGGTAATCGTTACTTTGCCATCATCCATAATGCTGTTCCTCCGATTCTTTAAGATTGTCGTATTGAGGTTCCTCGGAGTAAAAGACCTGCATATCATCCAATCGGAGACACGACAGTCTTCCAAGTGCTCCTGACCAAGGATCACCCTTTTCAGGGAGCATACAGCCGCAGTCGATTCCAATCCAGCTCGTTACATCCCATATTGCCATTGGGTTATCATACTGGAAACGGATAGTTGGCGTGTGTCCGAAGATGACAGTACAGTCCTCCAGAACTGGGAAACTGTCAAATCGCATCCAGACGGCAAAGTCTCGCTCACACTCATATTTATGGCCGTAGGTTTCATACAGCTCGACAGGCGCTGCGTGGGTCAGAATGAACTGCCTATTGTTCAGAGTAAGCTCTATGTTTAAAGGCAACTTCTCCAGATACTCGAATATCTCCTGACGAATGGTTTTCTTTATGTGCTTCAGATAATTATGCGTTATCTGGCCACCATTTCTATACCACAAAGACAGCTTGGGCCCGTAGTAGAGGTCGGGCCACTCCTCATCTTCTGGGGGAGGGTAGTAGAGAGCATTCATCATCATTAATTCGTGGTTACCCAGAAGCATCTTGGCATTTGGCATCGCCATAATCTGGCGAAGGATTTTGATGCCATCTGGATTTCTATCTATCACATCCCCAAGGATATAAAGAGTGTCATCCGGCTGCAGGTTGATTTGCTTCATGACGGAATCAAAGCGCCGCTTTTGCCCATGGATATCAGACATTACATAAATCATGGTGTTCCACCTCCTTCTTTGTAACACGAACAATTACCATATTTCAGAGCGAATAGCTATCAGAAAATTACAGTTCACAGATAATGATCCTGACTGGCATTTCCGGTGGCCAGTCAGCTGTAGGATACGGGATGGTCTGTTGGAAAATCTGGACTTGGTTTCGGATCTTGAAGATCAGTGTTTCGAGTAAGTCCTTTGAGATGCATTTGTCGTTTTCTTTTTCACCAAGGATTTGAATCAGTGCCTCTAAATCAGGGAAGCTGCCCCAAATGAAGAAATCCCACGAGTCGAATGTACTGCGTTCGAATGCTAGGTTTTCTGCACAGATGATATCCTGGGTTTCTGCTGCCAGGTCAGAAAAGCAGATTCTCTCTTTACTAAAAGCCAGCCAGTCATATGCGCTGGAGAGAATATCTCGTTCAGGCGCAGTATACAGAAAGTGGTGCCTGAGTTCTCCATTTGCGTGTCGATACCACTGATCGATGTTGAACCATTGACCATTGAAGAATAGCTCTACTGTGTAGCCGAGCCATTTACTCATGTGGTGCGCCTCCTATCGCCAAGTGCTTTGCCGTGCCTCTAATGGAGTCTTCTAATTTAAGTAATCATCTTCCCCACGGGAGTCCGAAATCCGTGCGCTTGATCTTGCACCGAGGGTGTCCATCTTTCCAGAAGACGATCCCCTCAATCACATGGGTTTTCAGGTAAGTGCGGATGCCCTCAAAGCTCCGATCCAGTTCGACAATGTCTTTCCCGTGGGGCTTGAGTACATCGGCATCGAGGTTGTATGGGTTTGCTCTGAAATGTGGGCCGATGGCCTCATATGTTCCATCCGGTACAATTCCCATTCTGTCATACGCATCCCAGAACCATTTATCGCTGGTTGCAGTTCGGTCACAAGGTACCCAACAAGGCAAGTGGCCAGTGACAGGGTCTGCGTTCTCCTGACACTTGATTGCGTTAGACGGGACGGGCTTTCCATGTTTTGCATCGTATCTTTTGTAGAAAACACCATTGATGACCGCACAGCAGGCACCGTCCCATTTGATGGTAGCTACGCCGTCGCCGGCCATGACCCAAGCAAGGTCAGGGCTGATATTTGGCAGTATCCGGACAATTCGATGGTTTTCAAATTCTCGTTCAAAGAGAGTGGGTATCTTTTTCATTCACAATCCTTTCTGATGCAACCTCATCTCCGCTTCCACTGAGCCATTCCTCAATAGGAATAAATCTCTCGGCATGACTGATTTTGCCAGCACAAGTGTCACAGTAGGGACTGATCCAGCCAGTAGAAGCCTTTGTTGCAGGGTTCCCACATCTGATGCAAGTTCTCGCAGATAGGCGCTCATATTTGGGGATGATGTCACGAAGCATCCGCTCTGTACAGCCAAAGTCATACCAACAGAGCGTTCCATATTTCTCCTTGATCTGGGTAATGCAGTATTGGTCGAGATACTCGGCACGCACCAGTTCCTCGCGGATATCTTCACACATTTGCTCCCCAAAAGCCTTTCGCCAGCCGTCAGGCATGGAATCCAGTTCCGTATAGGAATAGTCGTAATCCTCTGGAACTTCTCCTGCCCAGCGGTTACGGGGCATAAGAAACGGAAATCGCTCAATCAGCTTTTGGTTCGATTCTTTATTCGATTGCATCTGAAACCCTCCTGTGTGTTTTCCGTTAGGTTGAAAAAAGCATTATTCGGACAGAGGTGATTTCTGCCCGAGGGTTTATCGCTTTCCAATCCTTGACCTGTGCGGCGACCTTCTTTTGGATCTCCTCATAATAGCGATACGCACCGGAGCGGTCATTCCATTCGAAATATTGATAAGCCTTCTTGAGTTCATCCTCCATCTTCCGGTATTCGTCTACTGAGACGAAGTCCAAAATATTATCGGATTCACCATTCTGAAAGGCAGCTACTTCAGATCGAAGAGCAAATGCAGAATGTTCTTTGCCAGAAGTGTTCAGTAGCTTCAAGATGTCATCGTAGCAAACGGCAATTCGGACGCTGTCCTCCGGGGTAAGCCAGTCGTTCACCGATGCCTGTAGATTTCTTGACATTTCGTCTACTGTGAACGGGTGTCCATCGCACTCAAGCTGCCGGTATGCTTTTTCAAACTGATACCTGCTGTCCGAGCGAAGCGTTGGAACAAGAATGAGTTGTTCGATAGGCAGCAGCTTCATCACTTGGGGGTTGATACAATGCCACTGATCATTTGTCAGAACCTCCGTAAAAATGAAATATGATGTGCTCATCTTACTCACTCCTTTCTGAGCTTCAACCGCTTTGTGATGTGGCCAGCTCTCTTGCAGTAGCTTCCACATCTCAAGTCTTCCGTCCAGACATAATAAGGAATTGGCGAATGTGTCCCGCGTTGGTGGGGTGGGAGATGCGTCATAAGTGATTGCAATGGAATACCCATCTTTCCCCTTTGAGGCAAGATCGGCTTTGATCTTTGCAATCCTATCTGGAGACTTGCTTTCTTCATATGTGAGGCGGTAGCAGGCAAACTTGTATCTGCCACCTTCACTGAAGGTTACCTCCATACATCTTCTCTCAAATCATTTCTCATCGGGCCCCTCAAACAGCGTACGGAAAAGAGCCACATGCTCTCCCACGAGCTGCGGATATTGGTAATAGATGTGTCGGCAAAGGCTTCGATAAAGATCGATGAAGCGGATCTCATCGCAGAAATCGCAGAGGCCGTCCATGATCCGCTCTAACTGCTGCTCATCAGTGATTCGATCCTTCAGCACCTGCTCGACCAATAAAGAATAGTGCACGTATGCTGTGTCTCGCAGCTTGCTGATCCCCTCGACTATATTGCGGAGTTCCTCCATTGCGTGTTGGCATTCATCCATTTGTCTGTCCTCTTTTGTCATATAGTTCTCGCAGCTCTGCTTCTCTCTTTTCTGTGATGGCTTTGCTGTAATAGGTTGGGCGACCTGAGTGGTACTCTTCTGCCACCCATTCATCGAGATCAAAACTCCACTTGTGGGGTCCGAACTCGTCCGGGTAGTTCTCAATGAGAATGCGCTGCTTCTCGCGGATCTGCTCTATGATAGGGGCGATATCATATTGCGAGAACATCCTTGCGCCTTTCAACACATGGAGGATCTCGTTGCCCCACACTCGCTCATCAACGCCGCTGTATTTTTCAAAACCGATGCTGTCTGGATGTTCCTCGATTTTACCGCTATAGGAGATCAGGAGACAGTCATCTTTCAGGAAGTGGTTGATCCACAGGTTCGGGATGTACTGCAAGTCGGTAATACCTTTTGTGGAGAGGAAGCCCCACAGCTTATAGTATCTGCCAAAGACATACCATTCCGGGAGATCTTCCTCTTTGATTTTCGTTTTGTGATGCCCTGAAAAGAGAGTGAAGTCATCGTTCTGAATCCAGCACAGCTTGTGGTTTCTCCATACTCGGCGCTCAATAGTGTAGAGATTGCTCTTGAAACGACTCATTTGAAACCTCGCTTTATCATTTCCAGTGACACAACATCGTGGAACAGGAAGCGTAGCTTGTCAATTTGCTTCTCTATGTGCCAGTGTCCGCAAAGCCATGCCTTGTAATCCACTTTTTCTTCTATTCCATCAAGCCATCGCTCTGTGCTGTCATCAACCGTGCTCTGATCGATTATGGGTAAAAACGCATCCCGCGGTTCGTACTTATAGGGGCAGGTATGAGAGAGAACAATGTCAATTCTGCTTTTCGTGATTTGATCTTCCACATATGTCTTGATTTCTGCCGAGGGCTGCTCATCTGCAAACCACAGCATATTGTTTTCCAGTCGGTAGTATTTGTCTACGCTATAAGCGCCGCCGATGACCAGATGCCGAGTCCCTTCCATAGTGAAGACGTCTCCGTCCCTGGCGAAGAGTAAGTTCGGATACTCATCCTCGTACCACACAAGGCCACCATTCCATTCTTTCTGCTTATAGCCCGCGAGAGTGTCTGGACGCCGTTCATGGTTTCCGTGAACACAGAAGACGGTGGGCTTTATTCTGGCAAGCGCATCTTTGCAATACCGATCCCGCCTGTTGCCGTAATAGTTCGCTCCGACATCACCAAGGATGACGATCATGTCCGATTCTGTGAGCTCATAGTGTTGGGCAAAAGCAACGATTCCTTTCGCACTGCCGTGAATATCGCCGGTGTAATAGATCATTCATCCTCATCCTTTCTGGCTTGACCGGATTATAGCATCAATAGAATGGAAAATCTCGCAAAAGCCCAAATCATAATCGTTTTGGGCGAAAACATAATCGTTTTTTGCACGCAACAGACCACAGGTCAATCTCTTAACCTGTGGCCTGTTGCTATTTGATATTCAGTTGATAAAATGATTACCACTCATCCTTGAGGAGATGGTGGTGCGAGCGTAGAGCGTTCTTGGTTGTTTTCAGTACATCCAACAGGACATAGGTTTCATACGGGGTGCAGTTGGCGAAGATTTTCTGCGCCTCGGCATTAGACATCTCAGTCGCACCCGTGAGCTGCCTGTTCAGGAGCGTATCAGTCGACACCTCCAGCGCATTGGCGATGCCAACAAAAGTTTCGAGACTCATAACCTTTGTACCGCACTCGAGATAGCTGATGTATCCAGCGGACTTGTCGATCATGGTGGACAGCACCGCTTGGGAGATACGCTTGTTCTTCCTGATTTTTTGGATTCTTTGACCAAGGACATAGTAATTGAGTTGCATAGAGAAACCTCCTTAAAAATTTTGGCAACTCAATTATATTTGAACCATTATTTTATAGCGGTACGATTATATAAACTTGACCTTCGCATATTATATACTAACTTAAATTATAGTCGTTAGCTTATATCCGGCGAAGGGGAGGTGAGCTGGTCATGTATGAACAACAAGATCTGAAGCTGGTCGGCTCACGCATCAAAGCTGTTCGAATCAGCAGAGGCATGAGCCAAGCGGATTTGGCAGTCGAAGCTTCTGTTTCACTGCCGCTGATTAGCAACATCGAACGAGGAAAAACGGGGATGCAACTTGAGACTTTCGTCAAAGTGGCGGAAGCCCTTCAGGTATCTGCAGACTATTTGCTCCGCCCAGATGTACCGGAGGTCAAAGCAATCTATCAAGGTGAGTTTGCGGAGCTCCTTGAAGACTGCTCGGCCAGTGAGATGGAAACCATCTTAAAGATTGTCCGAGAGGTCAAAGCCTCCATGCATAAGAAGCAGAATAATGATTAATTATCGGATTGGGTGACCAATCCGATAATTTTTTTGTCATTTCCATACCATAGGTCAAGATGCTGACCTATGGTATCTTCTTATTTTTAAGCATTTTCCCTATAATTCACCCAAAAGGGCTTGCCCAAATGCCGGAGGAAAACATGGAAAACACGAAACTGCTGCCTTTAGGTACTGAACAAGGACTCGAAGAGACTGAGTATCCCTCCTTTGACCTGTGCCTGGGAGAAAACATGGTATCACCCCTTGTGGCACAACACAGGCAGTGGTTGAAAACTATCCGCCACGAAGTACCGAACCCCAAGATCCCGTTCAAGGTTGCAGTGTACATCCGCTTTTTCAACCAGACGAAATATAGAGACGAGGAATATCTCGAACGCAACAAAGAGGTTTTTCGTGCTACGCTGGCTCAGTATCCTATGTGGGAGTTTGTAGGTTTCTATATTGACAATGGATCGACCGCTCCGTATATGGAGAACTCTACAGCATGGTCTGAACTCCTGTCTGACTGCGATGCGGGGAAAGTCGACCTCATAATCACACAGAAGGTCAGCAATGTGTCCAGAGATGCTCAAGAAATGGCGATTTGCGCAAGAATGCTCGCTGCTCGCAAGCCTCCTGTTGGCATCTACTTCATATCAGAAGATCTATACACTTTGGCATCGTATTATCGCGACGATCTTCGAGAGCCTTGTTTTCTCCCAACCCCTGACTGGAAGATCCTGCCTGATGACGAGCTGGATATGAGAGGTGCGCTCCATGAGTAAATCAGCCAAGAAAGCCGCTGATCAAGCAGAACGCGAGAAAGTACATAAGCGATACTCGAATCGGAGAGAGCCAGATGTCATCTATCCGGCAAAGAAGCAGGTCGATTTCTACGATGCCGATATTCATCAGCGTGTTGCGGTCTACGTCCGAGTTTCAACTGATAATCTGGGTCAGGAGACTTCTTATGAGCTCCAGAAGAACTATTATGAGGAGTTTGTCTTGAAGCATCCTAATTGGAAGCTTGTAAAGATCTATGCCGACAAAGGAATCTCAGGCACTTCGACAAAGCACCGCGTTGAGCTAAACCAAATGCTCGCTGACAGCAGAGCCGGAAAAATCGACTTGATCATCACCAAATCAGTCTCGCGTCTCGCCAGAAATACCGTTGACTGTATTACTATGGTGCGTAATCTTGCGGAGCTCCGCAATCCAGTGGGCGTTTTCTTCGAGAGTGAATGCATTTTCTCACTGAACGAGGATACAAACATGCCGCTGTCTTTTTTGGCTTCCATTGCGGAAAACGAGTCCCGCATTCGAAGCCGCAGTATGGAAGTTTCGCTTGCTCAGCGGTTGAACGGAGGACTTCCTCTGACACCCAAGCTGTTGGGCTATTCTCATGATACTGACGGCAAGCTGGTGATCAATCCGGACGAGGCTCCGACCGTCAAACTCATATTCTACATGTATCTGTCCGGATATTCTTCATCGCATATCGCAAAAACCCTTGAGGCGCTTGGTAAGAGGACATTCCTTGGTAATTCAAAGTGGACTTCCGGCACCGTTATTCAGGTCTTGAGGAATGAGCGGCATTGTGGTGATGTTCTCACAAGAAAGACATTCACGCCTGATGTGATCAGTCATAAGTCCAAGAAAAACAGAGGAGAACGGCAGCAAAGTCTATATAAAGGAGAACATGAGGCAATCGTTTCAAGGGACGATTATATAGCCGTTCAGCACATGATCAATAATGCTAAATACGGAGGAAAGTCTATTCTGCCGGAGCTTCGGGTGATTGAATCTGGCGTTCTAAAAGGGTTTGTCACGATTAGCCCCAAGTGGGCAGGTTTCAAGGCAGCCGATTATTTACAGGCTTCCATGAGTGTCTACACGGACGATACATATTACGGCCAGCCCGCAGAGGGCGACGCTACATTCGAGGTGGCAGCTGGAGATTTTGATTTGCGCGGCTTTGAAGTTACGAATTCATCTCTCTTTGATGCGAACAAAAGACCGTATGTCTTATTTCAGAGCAAACAAATCAAGTTCAGCACAGATTGCGTCAGGCAGTTCGGGAAGGACAACAAAGTTGAGCTGCTGATCCATCCGGGATTGCGGAAGCTCGCTGTTCGTCGCGCCTCTAAGGATTCTCGCCAGTGTGTACAGTGGTCAAGACCTGACGATGGAAAATACTATGCCAAAGAGATACCGTGTACCGCATTTGGTGGAACCCTATTCGAACTGCTCGATTGGGAAACCGATTTTAAGTTCAGGGCCTATGGTAGACTCCTCCAAAACGAAGGGGATTCGGTGTTCATATTTGATTTGAGTGAACCCGAGATTTTTATCCAGTCCTATCTCATGACGGGGACTGATTCTCCCATCAGCGGCGATGGTGAACTTTCTCCGCTTTCCGTATCAGGAAAGCGTGTTCGGGCAGTTCCTAAGAAACTGGCAGACAGGTTTGGCAGTGACTTTTATTCTCACAGACTTACCTCATCTTCACCGGAATTACAAAGTGAAGATGCATGGAAGCTTTGGCTGGAAGGCCAACTCTTTGAAACCAGCGAGAAGCTTCGAGTCACCAAGTTTGATGAAATGCAGCGATTCATAGCCGAGCAATTAGCCCCCATAAAGCAGAAGGACGAGGTGGATTTTAATGCCTGAAAAAAACGATATCCCAATCTTTCGGAATCTTGATGGAGTGTACTACCGTGTGATTCGTGATGGTATACATGTCAACCGATGCTTTTCTGATTTGTCCGAAGCCGAGCAGGATGAGATCATGGCAGAGTATAACGCGGAACAACTCAGACGGCTTTGTCGCTATCTCAGCATGAGCCTACGCCAGATTGGAGATGCGCTGGATCTTGTCAGAGACGAATGAAAGGAGAGCAGAATGGAAGTAGAAAACCAGGTTTCTTTCATCTCACCGATGCTGCAGAAGACTCAATTCGGCAATATCGCTGATGAAACTACCATTACCTTTAAGGAGGATGCGGACACGCCAATGACAATCGACGCATCGGCACCAGGCGATGTGATCGAACTTAGTGACGACTTCGATTTTGATGGGTATCAGGTGGTTCGTAGAGAGTTCTTCGCTCATACTTTCGAGCCGTCTATCACCTTCAATAATTACAAAGTTTATGTCAATACTGCTTGCTTGAACAAGTTTCCCCATGCAGACTGTGCTCAGCTCTTGATCAATCGAGAGTCGCACATTCTTGCGCTACGCCCTTGCGCCGAGTCAGAGCGAGACGCATTCGCGTGGTGCAACACATCTGGTGGGAAGAGGAAGCCACGCCAGGTGACGGGCAAGTTCTTCTTTGCAAAGCTCTTTGAGCTGATGGACTGGAATATTGATTACAGGTACAAGCTGCTTGGCAAGGTCATCCATGCCAATGGTGAGTATCTGATCGTATTCGACTTGAATGCCTCTGAGATCTATCAGCGTATTGCAAAAGACGGAGGCAAGCCCAAGACTGCGCGTACACCTGTATTCCCTGCCGGTTGGAAGGATCAGTTCGGCTTGCCTTATCGTGAGCACCAGAAGTCCCTGCAGATCAACATTTTTGATGGATACGCAATCTATGGAATCAAGGATAGCACTGTATCCTCCACGGCATCCGTGGAAAATGTCACATCAGCCCATAACGCATATCAACCAGAGGTACCTGTGCAGGAGGGGAGTGTAAATGGGTAGTACGGATAACAGCGCGATCATGACCATTGACTTAAAGTGGAATCGCTTTCGCATACATAAGTCCACCCTGAACAAAATGGGGAATCCGCAATATGTTCAATTTCTGGTCAATCCAGAAGAAATGTTCATTGCTGTACTTGGCTCAGATCGGCCCCTCACTGGTGGCACCTCCAACCGAGTGAAGTTGGTTCAAACATCACGCCATTATTCTGTTGAGTTCTACAGCAATACACTACTGTGCGCTTTGGTCAATATGATCGGTACTCTCGACTTCCAATACAGTTATCGTATGAGCGGAGAGGTGGATGTTGCAAACAGAGTAGCCTATTTCTCCATGAAAACCTTAAAGAAAAATGAGAGGAGACCTCCCAGCGATGGATAAAGGATTTGCGGTGTTGGAGATCGACCCAGAATTCAAGACACTCATTCGACCTTTACGGAAAGATGAGTATCTTCAACTCGAAGTAAATCTTGCAGTAGACGGCTGCAGAGAGCCGATCATCACATGGAATAACATCATCATTGATGGCCATAACCGCTACGAGATATGTAACCGGCTGCACATCCCCTATGCTGTACGAAAGATGCCATTTGAGAACCGGGAGCAAGCGATTGTCTGGATCTGCAGCAATCAGCTCGGTCGCCGAAATATCACGGAGGAAACCAGACGATATCTCATTGGAAAGCAGTATGAACTTGAGAAAGTAGCGCGTAAGCATCCGCCCAACATCAATGGGTTCAACCAGTATAAGCGGAGAAACAAGGGTGAGCGAGGTGAGACTTTTCGGCGCACAGCCCAGAAGTTCAGCGCTCAATATAATGTATCTACTGGGTCTGTGCAGAAGTATGCGATCTTCAGTAAGGCATTAGACGTTGTTGGACAGGCAGACCCCGAACTTCCTGGCAAAGTGCTTTCTGGCACTTTCAAAATTTCTCACGAGAACCTTGTGGCCCTTTCGAAAATGCCGCCGGAAGAGATCAGGCGAATCGGGACAAGACCCGAAGACCTACAGCACCCGTTCACCAGTTACAGTGACACACGAAAAGAATTTGCTGATACAGATGAGGAGCCAGTCGAATCTATGCAGGAAACTTTACCTCTTATCAAAATTCCCCCTATGCACGACCCGGACGCCGAAATCGCTGGTTTGACTCTGACCGTTCCGTCATGGGTCAGTTCCATCGAGCGAGCCAGAAACAATGCGGATATGAACGCCGCTTCAACGAGTGCAAAAAGCAAACTTGAGGAGGCGCTGTTATCACTACAGGAGAAGGTGTCCGAGATGCTCTCAGAAATCAGGGAGGTAGACTAATGCAAGACTTCAGCAGATTTGTTCCGAATGTCCACTTCGAGCAGATCCCGATCAAAAATCTCGTGTCTAATCAGGAATACCAGAGACCGTTGTCTCAGGCACAGGTTGAAAAAGCCATCGAGGATTTCGACCTGAACCAAATCAACCCGGTAAAGGTGAGCCGCCGTGATGGTGTCAACTATGTCTTTAATGGTCAGCACACCATAGAGATCGTTGCTACTGTATCCGGTTCGCGGGAGACTCCTGTTTGGTGCATGATTTATGACAGCTTAGATTACAAGAACGAAGCAGACATTTTTGCAAATCAGATGAAGCATGTGCGCCCGTTGAAGCCTTATGAGATATTCATGGCTAATATCGAAGCAGGAAATGAGCAGCAGCTTGTTATTAAGCGGCTCGTTGAATCCTATTCTCTTTCTATCGGGCCGACTAAAGCATATGGCGTGATCTGTGCGGTTGCCACGCTGGAGCGGATCTACACCAAATATGGTTACCATGTGCTTGACCGAACTTTGCGGCTCTGCGTTGGTACATGGGAGGGGGATATCGACTCTCTGGGGGCAAATGTATTAGCTGGTGTTGCGAGAATGGTCGTAGCATTTGGTGACCAGCTTCGTGACGAAACTTTTAAGGAGAGGGTTGGCTTCATGTCTGTTCGGCAGTTGTCTCGTATCGCTAAAGAGCGTGGAGCAGGGTCTCTTTGCTACGCCGAAGCAATGCTCGTCGCCTATAACCGAAAATGCAAATACACCTTACGAATGACGAAGCTGCATTCTGGGAAGGTTGCTGCGGAAGATGACTTTGTAGAGGAAAACGAAGAACCCCTTGCAGACGATCCTGTTCTTGAGGAATAGCACACGCGGAATGCTCTTTGGCTTGTGACTGGCAAAAAAAGATCCCCCTTGCTCGAAGGGAGATCTGATGGTGAATCAAGCTGTGCTATTCAAGAGCCAGCGAGAAGGCCGGCCGCATATATTCCTGTGCGCTCCGGCTTAATCCGCATTCTGCTGCCAGACGATTCCAGTTATCTCGGACGGTTTTCAGGACATCCGCCGCCATAGCAGTTGCGTCCTTGGTGCTGATCTCACAATACGGCGCGATCTCCAGCGCAAGGTCGAGGGAGATCGTCGCATCGTCTTCGTTTACGCAGAGGGACAGCTCGTCACCCTCCGGGACGGGGTTTACATCGTACAGGGGAGAGAGGTGCCAACCATCTGCCTTGAGGATAAAGCCGTGGTTTCTCATGTGGTCATCCGTATTGGAAACAGCCATATTGAACACGATCCGCTTCCATAGCTCTGTCAAATCTTTCTTGGGAGTAGCGCCGTTAGCCTTGATAAAGGATACCAGTTCAAGATAACTGGAGCCGTCCGCTGCCGATGCCCCATCGGTCTTGCCGAGCATTGTCATGGCGGATGCGAAATGAATCCGCGCAGCACCATTCCGGTCAAACCTTCGTACAAGGAAGGTGCTTCCGTATTTGGAGAAGTCGATCAGCATGGACTCGGGAACATCCAAGCCGCAAAGTCTTGCAAGGTCATGGGTAACCTTTTCCCATGCGCCCACGTTAACATCATCGTGCTTGGACGGAAACTTGGCGATCCACAGATTTCCGCTTGTGTCCAGAACGGTGGCCTTCGGACGAGCGCCACCCAGCGAGGAACCGGGCTTGATGAGCTGATTGATCCATTTCTGTTCGAGACCGGACTCATCGTTTTCAAATTGACGGGAAGCCTCCTCCAGCGTTCGCAGGCTGGTCCAGGGAGGTGTTGGGGTTTCCGAATCATCCGAGAGAAACGGCCCGTCTTTGTCCAGCTTGAAGCGGATCGCGCCCATCCGCGTCTCGTCGTAGACGCCCATCAGGAAGTCGCTGTCTAAGAGCTTTCGAGGCTTTCGGCCTTCCTGTTCAGCCAGTATTCTTTCTCTGCGCGTCATCAGCAGGCGGCCCCAGCGGTCGGGGGAAGAGTCAGCGAAAAGACCGAACACATTTTTTGCGCCGGTGGGATACTGACGTCCGGCGTACAGTTGAAGATCCGGGTCGAGATACATGTAGTTTGCGCTGCTTTTTAACCAGTCAGCATCATACTCAAAGGAGTAGCTCTCCCGGCCACGGACATTCTCCACGAAGAGCGTCCCCAGGAAGTTTGGCGTTGTAGATCTGAAGCTCTCATAGACATAAATTACTTTTTGGTTTGATGCCACGGTTAATCACCTCCGTTTCGTGGTGCTCTCTTGCGAGTGGTAAGTTCAAGGTCTTGGAGTTTACGCCCCAGCTCGTCATCCTTTGCAACGAGCAGAAGGTCTTTATCCATATTGTTCAGTGCATGCAGAACTGCGGCATAGATCCCAATCGCGACAGAGGGGTTTCCCTTTTCAACATTCCACACTGTGGCTCGGCTCACACCGGCTCTTTCTGCAACCAATTCGGCAGACAGATGCCGCCGTAATCTGGCAAGTTTAATCTGTTCTCCCAGCTGTTCCAAAATCGCCTGCGTCTGCGGCAGCACCGCAACACTCTTTCGTCCCATTCTGCACACCACCTCTACATCATCTTTGTGCTTGTTATTATAGACGATACATCTATAATTGTCAATAAATAAAGACATTAAAAGGCGGCGTGTCTGCGATTATCCTATACTTCATTGTGTGCTGACTACCTTACCGATATGCATCCGGCCTTATGCCTGATTGGGGGGGAATTCTATGGAAGTAATCATTCATTTGCCGCGCTCAAAGGAAGGTCAGGAGGAACTTGCCAAGCGCGTTGCAACTGCCCATGCACAGTTGATTTATAATTACACCTCAAGGTTGGAATGTTCAACAGAGCAAAAGGTCGCCCTTCTCGATGCGATTCAGAAGAACATCCACGATGAAATAAAGAAAGAGAAAGAGGGCTGATCCCTCAATCTCCTACGCTTAGACGGATTCTTCGACAAGGTAACCTCCACCGAAGATGATTTCCAGCTTGCCGCTGGGATAGACCTTAATGCATTCTACCATCTGGCGGACGATGGAGTCATCATACTCCATGCACTTACTTTCTCGTTCGGCAATGATAGCTTGAATCTGCTCGAGGCGGTTCTGCTCACCGTTATCCTTGGCGGTGCTTTCCTGAATGGCCGCTATACGCTGCTTGAGAAGTTCTGTTTCCTGTGACAGTGTCATGAACTCACTTTCATGGGCCTCGATGCCATCGCCGGAACTGACACTCTCATTGACAAGTGCCAGCATCTTATTGTTTAAGGCTTCAATCTTTCGCTCCAACATATCTACTTCTTCTGGATCTCCATTAAGGCCGAGGGCTTCGCTGATGGTCGCTCTCATGAGTGCCTTATAGGTGGCGTTATCTTGCTCGTTAAACTTGTTGACCGCTCGAACGATGGCCTCCTGTAGCTTGTCCTCCATAATGGTGGGGGAATCGCTGCAGTATTTCTTGCCGTAGTCCAGTCGGCTGATGCAGCGCCACACGATGCGCTTGACACCGTTCCTTGACCATGTCACACGGCGATAGCGAGTACCGCAGTTGCCGCAGATGAGGACGTCGGTCAGGGCGTAGCGGGAATATTTTCCGGTGGATGTGATGGAACTCTTTGCGGAGCCTGGCGTTTTAGTTTTTCGCCTTGCCAGTTCTTCCTGAACTTTGTTGAAGGTCACTCTGTCGATGATAGCTGGATGGTTATTCTGAACATAGTACATTGGAGCTTCGCCGGTGTTCTTTTTCCGCTTCTTTTCGATGCAGTCAATTGTGACGGATTTTTGCAGGATTGCATCTCCGCAATATCGCTCGTTGGAGAGCATATTCATGATCATGCCCTTGCTAAAGCTGATGGTTTTGTCGGGGATATCATAGTTCTCAGCCTGCATCATCTTGGAGATCTTGTCCACAGTCTCTCCGGCCAGGTAGAGATTGAAGATGCGTTCTACGATAGCCGCTTCGCTCGGTACGATCTCCGGCTCACCGTCAGCGCCCTTTTTATAGCCGAGGAACCGCTTGTACATAAACACTGGAGTTCCTTCCTCGAACTTCTTGCGGACGCTCCATGTGATATTCTTGCTGATGCTCTCGGATTCGGACTGTGCGAAGCCAGCATAGATGACCAGATACAGTTCACTATCTGTCTTAAGTGTATCGATCTGCTGCTCCTCAAAGTAGACGCCGATGCCTTTGGACTTGAGCATTCGGACATAGTCGAGACAATCCACCGTATTTCTCGCAAAGCGGGATACGGATTTAGTGATGATGTAATCGATCTTTCCAGCCAGACAGTCGTTGATCATTTTGTTGAACTCAGGCCGCTTGTCGGCTCTTGTGCCGGACTTGCCCTCATCAGCGAACAGGCCTGCGAAGCACCAGTCTTTACGACTGGCGATCATCTCGGTGTACACCTTCTTTTGGTTGGCATAGGAGACGAGCTGTTCTTCGCTATCTGTCGAGACTCGGCAGTATGCCGCCACTCTTTTCTGCCTGTATTTTTCTTTGTCTACCGTCATGGAGCGTTTCGGCTCTATGACAGTGACAATTTTCTTAGGGACTTTCGTTACTTCCATCGTCCAGCGTGACCTCCGTTTCTGTCTTAGTATGAAGCACCACTCTGCCTTGTTCGCCAAGCGTGATGCATGAGGCGAGGGCGGTAAAGTAATCTCGATTGAATTCATCCTGCGTGACCATCGTATGTGCCAGTTTCCTTGCGAGCGATACTGTGAGGTTCAACTTGGCATTGCTTTGCTCGTACATCAGCGCTGCCATCTCGATGGTCTTTTCAATGATGTACTCCTCGTTTGGAGCGTCACGCTCCAGCTCCAGGGCGATATCGTTTCCTACCTTGGTGACCTTCGCGTCTGGTTCATACCGTTTCCTGGGCTTCGGCTGGAGCAGATGGTCATTGAGAATGACCCGATTGATGAGGACGGTAATGGTTTCGATGAGTTGGGTATCGCTGATGCGAACTCTGATGCCGCAGTCATCGTTAGTGCAGTTCCAGCTCTCTCGAATGCGATGTTTCATACTGACACGACGCTTCATTGGCTGACCGCAGTTGTCGCACCGAACGAAGTCACGGAGCAGGTCGATGGCATCGTTTTCCTTTTCGCAGGTATTGCGCTGCCGCGCCGTTTTCAGGCTGACTGCCGCTTCATACATATCTTCATCTATGATGGGGTCGTATTCTTCAGTCCCAATATATTTGGCGTTGTCGATGATTCTTGCGATACGGGCTTTATCCCATGTGGTGGTTCTTTGTGTATATGGGATCTGGCGACCGGTCAGTTCTTCCGCAATTGCTTTGAGAGAAGCGCCATCCAGATATGCCTTAAAGATCTCTCGGATGATCTCTGCTTCCTCAGTTGAGATGACCGTTCTGCCATTTCGCATCGTGTATCCGTATGGGATGTACCGTATCTTTTTCATGAGTGCCTCCTATATGCGTTCTCTGAATCGAAGCCCGCCAAGGAGTTCCACGGACATTTCGTCCTCTTTATTGATTTGGATGGACTTCACAATTTCCAGAAAGAGCTTCTCATCGAATGCGTCGAGGGGTTCTTCCAGTTCGAAGATGAGCATTTTTAGTTTCTTGACTTCCTCAAGCATGATGGCGGCTTTTGAATTGAACTTCTCCTGTCTGACGTCCTTGAGTTTTGCCAGCTCTGCGCTGATCTCGTTGGCTTGCGCCTGATAGACTTCAGGGGCGAGGTATCCCTTGGACCGGAGTTGTTCAAGCATGAGCAGTTTCGCATTCAACTCAGCGATACTCTTGCTTAAATCACGCGCAGCCAGATTGTTTCGCTTCATAGCTGCCAGTGTCATCTCCAGCCGGCTGATGACCTGTCCGAGAATGTTATCTTCAGAGAACCGCAGTTTGTTCACCAGGGAGATGAAGCCGTCGTAGATTCTTTCTTCGTTGTAGTAGTTGGAGTCGCAGGCCGTGCTGTCATCTTTGTGAAGGGAGCATACCCACTTCACAGTCCCCGACACGATTCTTCGCCTATAGAAAGAGCCACACTCAGAACACTGAATGCGGCTTGTAAGCGGATAGATATTTTGTGTTGTTGCTTTAGCGAAGGCATCCTTGCGCTTTTCAATAAGGGTCTGAGCGGCATCGAATACATCCTTTTCGACAATGCCGGGGTGGGTACCCTTTGCGTAGAAGCGATCTTCCTGTCCACGATTGGGGTGTTGGTTGAAGGGAACGGTGGTTTCTCGGTAGGTCTTTTGATAAAAGCTGTCGCCGATGTACCTTTCGTTCTTCAGAATATATGCCACGCGACTTGGCCGCCAGGTTTCCTTTCCGGCCTTGGTAGGGATGTTGAGTTTGTTCAGCTCTTTTGCAATCTCACTTGTGGAGAAGCCCTGCAAGTACAGAGCAAAGATATTCCGCACAATGCCTGCTTCCGGCTCGTACACGGTCAGCATCTTATCGACCAACCGGTATCCGTAAGGAGCGTTGCTGTCCACATACTCGCCAAGTTCCATGCGTTTAACGATTGAGAGCCGCTGGTTCATAGAGATGGACTGCGATTCCTCCTGCGCTAGAGCAGAGAAGGTATTAAGAAGCATCTCGTCGCCCATAGAGAGCGTCGAGATGCCTTCCTTTTCGAACTGTACGCCCACACCCAGCAATTTGAGCTTTCTTACATAGGCCAGAGCGTCTTTTGTGTTTCGTGCGAAGCGGGAGATGGATTTCGTGATAATCAGGTCAATTTGCTTGAGCTCACACATGCGGATCATCCGCTGAAATTCATCACGGGTTTCACTTTTCATTCCGGTAAGCCCTTCATCGGCGAAGATGTCCACCAGTTCCCAATCGTCGCGTGCTCCGATATATTTTTTGTATGCTCGGATCTGTGCGGCATAGGAGTTGAGCTGATCGGCGGAGTTGGAAGACACTCGGCAGTAAGCTGCAACCTGCATCTTCTTCGTGTTCTGTCTTGTGATAGGGGTGATGAGTCGTACTTCAGGCATTTCGGTGTCCTCCTCTCTCGTTTTTTGGTTGGTATCATATTATGATACCAACCACTTTTGGCAAACCACATTATACTGATAACTCTTCTGAATAGCTACCAAAACAATTGGAACAGCGCAGAATTGACCTTATGCACAATTTTCAGTGGGCTAATACGATATCTGCGCCGGTAAGCTTCATATAATATTTTTTCGCCCTGGCATATTCCTTTTCTGTGATCAACTCCTGCGCAAGGAGATCCTTCAGCATATCAACAATAAAGAGAAAATTGGCGTTCTTGGTGTTCTTGTTTGACAGCACGGTGCTACCTCCTCGTAGTTAATTTCGTGTTTATAGAAATGAGCAGAGACAGCAGTTACAGTATAGTCTGCTGCCTTTGGCGGTTTCGCTGCTCCATGTAGTACACACTGCAAAGAGCAACTTTTCAATATAATTTTGTCGAAGCTGTCGTCACTTTTCAAAATTGCAGATGATAGGAATCTAAGGACAAGTTTTGTCCTCACATTTCTATCATCAAAAAGGCGGGAGCCGTCCATTGGTTGGAAGAATATTGCTTTCCCATGGTATGGCTCGGCTCCCGCCGCATTTGTGTTCTTACTTACTAATGATCCTATTCGACACTACTCCCCGGATCGTGGGCGGCTAAACTGACCAGTGGCTGGCACCACCCTCCGGGAATCTCACCCCTCCGAGGATCTCTCCGAGCTGCCCCCATTGCTTGAGTCTGTGGCTGGACAGTGAGTACAGGTCAACGGTGTCATTGCGAGACAGCTTGCCAAAGCTGTTTTGGGCTGGGTGGGTATCGCTCGGCCACCTTAGTAGGCCGTCTTTTATGCGGAGTTTTCCGCACAGGTGGGTCTTGGCGCACCCGCCGCATCGCTGTTCCCCTTCGTCAGGGGCCCGTTGGCTGACGTTATCAGTCGCCGGATATGCAGTTTTCAATGTTCACAAGAAAGAAGGTAAATTCCTTCTCACTTGTATAGGGGAAGATGTAAGAAATAATTTCGGGTTATTCGGCAAAGTTTTTCAATACTTTTTTCAGGTCGCGGAGAATACGCTTCCGTCTTTCGCTCAGCGTGGAAATCGCACAACCCTTTTCTTCGCCATACTCAGAGAGAGTTTTGCCCTCAAAGTAGAGAGCTCTGATCAAGTCGCAGTCACTCTCGCTTAATTGGTCCAATGCTTTGTAAAGGGCCTCCAGGAGCATCCTCTCGGCAACGGCATTGTCCACTGCTTCAGGGTCGCCGATGAATTCTCGGAAATTGTCATAACCGCCGTCTTCGCTACCAATCAGACTGCTCATCTGGATCTCGTGCTTAAAAAAGGACTGATTGTTGTCTGCAATATTCCATCCGGAGCGGCGATAGGCGTTGTATACTTCGTGTGTGACCGTAACGCGCTCAATCTTGCGGGTGGCGGGATCGTAGGACTCGACGATATAAGTTTTCTTAGACATTTTTTGATCTCCTTTTGATTTTTTGAATTTGGTGAGGTTCAAAAAATCGGAGATCAAGGATATTGAGCGATATAGGGTTCCCAAAGGCTGGTCAGCATTGTTACCTCCATTAGGGGGCAACAGCACAAAAAAGCCGGGCATCAAGAAGATAGGTGCACTTCGCAGTGACCTTTTCTTCTCAATGCCCGGCAATTTGGTGTCTCATAGACTTCCTAATCTAAGGACCCGTGGCTCGGTGCAATCAGCTTTCTTATTCTGTTGTCGTTTACTCTTATGTGTAAGTATGGCAGGATGCTCGATAGTAGGTAGCTCTTCTGCGGATTGGGGTACGATAACTCAGGTCTATCTCAACAATCTTTCGACAGTTGGGACACTTCAACTCAATGATGCCCGAAGTGGGAGTCACTTTATCAAAAATGCGCCAGTCGCATTTCGGGCAACGCTTTACAACTTTGATTTCATACGAGTTAGGTTTCATAGTATACGGTCCTCCTCATCCATGTCGACTCGAACCAAACTATAAGGGTCGGAAAGATCATTTCTTTTCAGAAGTCCAAGCTGCATCATTCGAATGGACAGCGCTGTTTTAGAAGCCCCCATAAATGATGCCATCGCTTCGAACTTCTTGTAATCAGCAGGGGCAAACACTCGATTTAGAAGGCGCATCTGGGTTCCAAGGCCGAATCGCTCCATGCTTCGAACTACACACTCGGGCGGAAGTAAAATCATGGCAGCCAGTGTTTCAACCTGCCACTCCTCCCAATCCCCATTTCCTCTGTTGCTTCGATAACAACAGTGAACGGAACGCCCACTTGCTTGGGCTCCGTAGTCGTGCGGAAACAGCATTTTCAGAATATGGTGACAGCTCTCGTGGGAAACGGTATAGTTCCTGCGGCCTATATTGGCACCCTCTTTCATAAGATCACTTTCAATCAAAATGGTTTTTCCATCAAGCATATAATACTGTTCTTCCGTGGAGTTTGGATCTTCAGGGAATACCTCTACGCCTATATCGCAAGAAGATGTCAGGCCGATTTTTTCGCCGTTCAGAGATAATCGAGCATAATCGATACGAAGCCCCAGAAGCTCTTGGCAGAGGAAGTCGATATCTACTCGCTCCAGCGCTTGGCCTGATATAGCCGGAAGTCTCTTATATGCTGCGATGACTCTCCCGCCGATAGTCTCGAGGTCATTGCGTGATAGATATTTCAATTGCATATCTCCTATATATGGAGGTTCTTTGCTTCAACAAACCACTGATCCTCGTCTTCGAAGAGATAGGTCTGTCTTCCTCCAATCATAATTGTATAACGGATGCCTGTTCCACCGACTTTCGTTGCTGCTGCTCTCTGCCTACTGCAGACACGGTCGATAGAGTATTCCTTCCCATCTTCAAAGGTCAGAGAGACAGGCGTCTTGGTTCGGTCTGTGGCTATGATAACTAATACCTTCACCACAGCCTTATGAAATTGCATTTTCATCTCAAACGGTTTCTCCCTTCCATCGGCGGTAGTTACTGATACATAAGTCCGGGCATGGTCACCAACTGCCTGCCGTCATCGGGGATTTTTAAGTCGCCCATAAGAATGGCATAGGAAATGGCGCGTTTGCCAAATCTCCTTCGGATGTCCTCGACAGCGTCCTCCAGAAGAATACGGCGATCCCGTTTCTGATGATCCACGAACATAGAGAGTTGCTCTGCATCTTTCTGCGATACCAAATCAATACCGCGAATCGTGATAGCTCGAATTGGTTTATCCCACCGATACCGCTCCATAAGAAGATGAAAGCCTGCTCCGGCGATTTCGTTGGGGAGCTGCGTTCTGAATGGGAGCTTACACTGGTACTGTGAGCCATACAGGTCATTTGTCCGGATGGAGACTTGAACACCACACGCCATCAACTCATGGACGCGGAGCCGATGCCCGACATCCTGGCTCAATTCCAGCATAACGCGAAACACATCTTCCGGCGTTTGCAGGTCAGCAGTACAGGTAATTCCGTGCCCGATGGACTTGACGGGGCTGACAAAGTCCTTATGCATAACACGAGAAGTATCCGTTCCGTTTGCATACATCCAGAGCTTAAGACCATTGATTCCCAGCATATGCCGCAGTGTATCCGGAGAAGTCTTTGCCAAATCCCCGATGGTGCGGATTCCGTATTGAGCCAGCTTATTTTCTGTGGCTCTGCCCACATAAAGTAGCTCTGCAGCGTCGAGAGGCCAGATTTTCTCTTTGAAGTTGTCCCATTTGATTTCAGTGATTGCATCCGGCTTTCGCATGTCTGACCCGAGTTTGGCAAAAATCTTGTTGAATGACACACCGATGCTGACCGTCAGGCCAAGCTCGTCTTTTGTTGTCTGCCGGATCGCCTCGGCGATCTCCATGCCCGTTCCGCAGACACCAGAACCGGTCACATCAAGCCAGCATTCATCCATACCATATGGCTCAACAAGATCCGTATATCGGTGGTAAATTTGACGGGCCAGCTTAGAATATTTGAGGTACTGATCGTACTGGGGCGGTACAACGATTAGTCCTGGGCAAAGCTGTCGAGCTTCCCAATTCACCATGCCCGTTTTCACTCCGGCTTTCTTGGCCAAGTCTGACTTGGCTAAGACGATACCATGACGTTCTTCGGTCGATCCGCACACCGTAACAGGTTTTCCTTTGAGCTCTGGGTTAAGCATCATTTCAACGGATGCGTAGAAGGAGTTCATGTCGCTGTGTAGGATGACACGCTCATTATCCATGCGTTCTCACCTCTTATCTTGCTCGTGTGCCTCTATAATAAGCGGATTATTTATCTATGTCAATGTCGCATTTGTAGAGTAATAGTCAATTTTCTATTGACAGTGAGTCTTTTCCACTATATACTGAAGCCATAAACAGAAAAGGCGGTTGCTATTATGAGTAAGAGCAAAGCTAAAATTCTTTCTCTCCCGATAACGAATCACGCGAACTATAATGCAGAGACAGAGCGTCAAGAAAATGTTATTGGGGCCCGCATTGATGAAGCACGACGCAAGGCTGGCCTCAGCCTCGTCGATTTCAGCGCGCTTTTGCGGCAGTATGGGGTAACGATGTCCCCCAGTGGCATCAATAAGTGGGCAAAGGGCAGTGCTTTACCAAACGCCTATCAGCTGGTGGCTGTCTGTCATGCGCTTGATCTGGATGTGGATGTTTCTTATTTTTGCAGCAGACATACACCAGTGCTCAATGATGCAGGCTTGGCAAAAGTCAGGGAGTACAAGGATGACCTGATTGCGTCGGGGAAGTATACGCCGCAGCCAAAGGTGGTCAGCATTCTCAAGTACATAGAGATGCCTGTGAGTAATCTTGCGGTATCCGCTGGTACCGGCGAATTTCTCGATGAGGGCAACTTTGAGATGGTTAGCTTTCCCGAAAAATCAGTTCCAAAGGGTGCTGATTTTGGTGTACGGGTTTCCGGCGACAGTATGGAGCCTGTTTATCATGACGGTCAGATTGTATGGGTCGAGGAGTGCGAGACCTTGGCCGTTGGAGAGGTCGGCATCTTTGTCTATGATGGCGATGGCTACTTGAAGGTGTACAGTGAGCAGGAGCCAAATGAACAACAAAGGGACGCATTCACTGACAGCTATGGTTGCCTGCACATGCAGCCCGTGATGTTGTCCTATAATCAAGCATACGAGCCCAAGGCGATCATGCCCGACTCGAGATTTCAAGTCGTAGGTCGAGTTCTTTGAGTACAGAATATTGGACTACATTCCCTTTAGAATTAATGGCGGGATAGGGTGTAGAAAGGCGGGGATTATATGGATACGATAGCAAGAGTGATGCAGCTGGCTGACGAGCGTAACCTCTCACTTTTCAAGCTATCTCAGCTGTGTGATGTATCATATTCAACCTTGAAGAATGCTGAGATGCGTGGAAGTCAATTAGGCGTTCCCACGATTGAGCGTATCTGCGTTGCGCTGGGAGTCACATTGAGCGACTTCTTTGCCGAGTCGGGAACTTGACACATCGACGGCGTCACCGAATATGAGACAGATAATGAAAATCACCGAGCATTGCCTGTGAAGGCATTGCTCGGTGATTTCTTCGATTAATTCATAGGGATTGCTTGGTGCAGCTTTAGCAGTTAGTTTTGATTCTACAGATTTAGAAGCTGCAAGTCTAACTTCGTGTTGTCAATGTAGTGCCGGTACATCATTTCCGCAGGCAGCAATCGCACCTGAATGTCCTGCAGTCCCAGTTCACTTAGCATGGAAAGGGATGCAGTTCCTTTTTCGACTATTTCAGCAGAAGAAGTCGGCATGAGGAAGCAGTTCCGCACTGTGCCGATCTGATGTGCTTCCACAAACGGCTGATAGGCCAACTGGTATAAATACTGCTTGGTGATGGACTCGATACCGGGCTGACCACGCAGCTTTTTGTTATGCTCCAATTGGATGTTATAGTATTTGGCATCAAAAATAATAAACTGATAGTTCCCATCGACATTAACAATGGAAATAAGGTCTGGGATGAGCGTATCCTCGGCCTGCTTTACAAACAACTCACTGTTTGGAGCGGTCCCAGACCACTGCGGTTTATCAATCAAGTCAATGAGTTTCTTATGCCGCATATCACGGTATTGCTCGGCCAACGGCATAGGCAGTCGCAGTCCACCGATAGGTTTCTGTAATTGGTTGTCCATTACTTCTGCACAGACTTTTTCCCACACTAGGTTAAAACTGTTTGTGCCGAACATACTGAAACAGTCCAAATCGTCCAGTGCGCTGCTGTTGGCTATATAGGCATATAGCGTTTTCAGCAGAAGCTGTTTCCGGGTATTGAACTGGACATTGAGTTCCTTGACAATTCGCTCCAGAATATACTCCTTGTCGCCAAAGTCCTCAATATGCTCATCTGAAATGTCGACACCCATAATATCGAACAGATCCAACAGATCGGCATCTCTTAATTCCTCTGTGCAACGGGTGAGAATACACTCATGCAGACGCTTAAAGAAATCAAAATCGTCATTTACACGCTTCATGGTCAGCAATTCCGGGTAATATGGCCGGTTGTTACTTAAGAGCGTGAATGTTTCGTTGATAGTTTTATCCCAAAGAATATCACCAGATCCGTTGAACTCGATGATGTCCTGCGTGTTGGTATAAGCGCCATACTCGAAATAATCTTGGAGGAGAAATAGCATAACAGCCAACATATTAAATGCGCTGCTGTCACTCGTATCGTTGTACATACGAATGATCTGCTCCTTGGAGTTGTATTTTTCCAGAACCTTCAGCACTTGTTTCAGTTCCACCTTGGGGGTCGTAGCATCGAGCAGATATTTCGGATAGCATTTCAGCACACGCCCCTCAATAGTAATCACACCCACAAATGTGAACACATACAGATACTCGTTTTCGCCGACCTCAACGTCAGCGATTTCAATGTCCTCATCCAACAAATCGGTGAGATCCTTCTGGGTATCATTTGCTTTTACGGCTTTCAGCACACTGTATTCTTTTAGGCGCTTTAGAATGCGGACAGCCTTTTCCTCGGAACATTGAAACTCTTTAACCAGGTCTTCCTGGGTATAGCGTTTTTGCTCTCGTAAAAATACTGAAATCATTCTCCATCATCCTCTGGGGCATTGTCGATAAACTGACTGCTGATTCCTTCGCAGAAGATATACACGCCTTTGGTGTCGAATTCTCTGCAAATCTTGGAATACTGGTTCTTTGCCTTTTCGTCGCAACCACCAAACAGAGTAATGCGTTTCTGTTTTGCGGCATCATCGAACAGGTACATAATAACCTTGTTCTTAAAGATTCGAGCGAAGACAGCAGGGTCAATCATTTCATCCTCTGGGAGATTCTTCTTGGAAATGAAATATGGCCCCATCAGTTTATCTTCGTTCACCTTATAAGTGAGCAGTTCATTGTTGATGGCTTTGCGGAGCGCATTCCATTCCACAATGCGGCGATAATCACCCTGGCCGAGGATGACCTTTTTACCAACGATTCCAGCCTCACTGTCATCTATGCCCAAATAAGTGAAATCCCATCTGCGCTTGAATGCGGTATCCATCGGGAAAACACCTTGGTCAGCACTATTCATGGTAGCCCAGATGAACATGTTGTCTGGGATTCGGATTTCGGCGTAATCATCGGGATTGCCGCCAAGTTCTCCTGCCAGATACTTTTTGATGTCCTCAGATGCCTGAATCGGATATTCACTGACCTCATCGTTACCACGGTCAAGCAACTGGAATACATCGCCGAACACGGCAGCAACATTAGCGCGGTTGATTTCCTCGATTACAAGCAAGAAAGGATTGGGAGCATCAGTTCTGCTGTTCTGGAGGGCTTTCACATAAGTGCGCATAAACGGACCAGGCACATAGGAATAAGTTATGGCGTCCTTGCCATCACTGTCCTTACAGGGCACCGGCTTATATGTACCAACAAAATTGGCATAGGAGTAATCCGGATGGAAGGTCACACGCTCATATTCACCGCCGTCCGCAAGTAGCAGATCCTTCTCATGGTTCAGAGTAAAGCTCTTACCGGTGCCGGGAGCACCGAAGAGGATACGATTACGGGAAAACTTACTGTGATAACCAGTACTATAGCAAATATCCCGGGTGGGCTCGGCTTTACGTTCAAGCAAAAAGCGATTGTAGAGATCAAGACCTGCAGACAAGGAACCATTGCCACGACTACGGTTGAACTCTTCGTATGTAACATCAGATTTGATGGCAGCAACCGCCTTTTCCAGAGGATCAGCATTCGCAATTTCAAAAACAGAAGTGAAAGGGGCTATGGCATCTGCGAACTGAGTAGAGACTGCCTTCAGTGCGCTGATATACTGACTTCTGGTATTTTCGGAATACAGTTCACCGTTTGCCTTTGTTTGCACAGCCAACCAGTTTTTAAACGACATTTCCAAGTTGCTTTGTTCTGGCGAAGAGGGTGAATACGAAAAATCGGCCGTAGACAGGAATGATTTGATTGGAGCATCTTCCTCTTCAACACCCAAAGCAGTCAGAATTTCAGAAGGAATTCTCGCTGCATCATAATACTGTCCCCACTTTGGACTGGAAATGACATCTCGTACACCATCTTCATCTGGTGCATCATACAGATTTTCAAATCCATCAAAGAACACATCCATATCTGCAATAACCTTAATGCATTCGTATGCGGCAGCATAGTTCCTTTGTGCCAGCAATAGTCCAAATTTGGAGTCCCTGGTAAATAATCCCGTTTTTTCGAGAATGTGGAAATTGCGCTTAAAGTTAGTCAGCCCTTCAAGGTTCATTTCCACATTGTCGCCGGTAGCACAGTATTCAGAGAACACTGAAGATACTAATTCTACAGGGGGATTGTAGTTTTGGTTGATACGACTATCGTTTACCATACAGAAAATTGAAGAGTATGGTATGGCTATATCGCTGAATTTTTTCTTTTTGATTTCTATTTCGCCCACAACAATCTTACATATCAAGCGAAGAGGATTCAGGCGGATGCCATTTTGGATTTCTCGCAAAGTGTCCGCTTTGATGTTCCCCTGCACAGACTGGCCACCATTTGCGGAAATTCCAGCCCCCGCTCCATTGGGGTACTGGAATAATGATAACTGCGATCTACAAAAGGCGGCGGCATTAGGGTTTTGGCAACATAAGAACTTTTTTGCCGCATCAGAAACAAACACGTACCATTTTCCGTCTCGTTGCTCGAGATGATAAACTCCAAGATATGTACCATAGGCACCAAACTCATCGCGGAAGTTGGACGAATCCCTCTGCGCCCGGGTAGCATCTCTACCACTCATTGTGGCAAATTTATTCATAAGGATGTCCCGATTATATTCCTCGCCGTCAAGAGTATAGAAAATACGAGCGATTTGAACCAGATAGCCGTACCAATCATCGCGGGTACTTTCAATTTTATTTGTGAAAAACTTTTTCACAACAGGTTCTTTAGGCAGCGCCATGTTGAATACCTCCTATCTGAATGATTATTCTAAATAAGTCAACCCCAACCGATGTACCAACTCAGCATAATTGGGAGCATCTGTTTCTCCAAAACCGTGTCGGAGCAAATTTGATGCAATCACTCCTGCAAAGAGAGGTGGAACAGCATTTCCTACTTGCCGTATTGGGTGACGGCTTGTTCCAGTAAACTCCCAAAAATCCGGGAAGGTTTGAATTCGTGCAGACTCTCTAGGCGTTACTTCTCTTGGCAAAAAAGGATGAACATGCCCCTTTCCGCCCCCTTTGTCAGATCCGACAACGATTGTGTAGCTCGGCTTGTTCGGGTCCAAGCGGTTGATTCTCGTTTTTGAATCTCTTTCGCCATATGCCATATTATTATATCTTTCGATAACTGCCGGACCGTGAGCCCGACCAACATGATTTGCCAAAACATCGGAAGGTGCGTCTGGCAAGCCCCTAAAAGCTGTGGCTACAGTAACAGGCGGCAGCAAACCTGGAACAGGAGCATCTGGCTGTGTATAATGAGTTTCAGCAGGAAGCGGAATAGCTTCGTGACAGCGCACACCATAGATTATGACACGTTGCCTATACTGCGGTATTCCATAAGCTGCTGTATTAAACAGCGCGTAAGAGAGATTATAGCATCTTTCACCAGAGTCGTTTGTTTCCAAAGCGGCTTTCAACATATCAAATACGCGCCCACCATCGACGGTCAAAATACCAGCGACATTTTCAAAAATAAAACTCCGAGGCTGAATTTCATGAATTACTCTAATGTAGTCCCACAAAAGAGTTCCGCGAGGGTCGTTAATACCTTGGCGCTTTCCGAACACGGAAAACGCTTGACACGGTGGCCCTCCGTAGACGAGATCAACCTGCTCTCTGGTAAGCCGTGCATCCTTAAGAATTTCTTCTGTAGAATACTCTTTGATATTGCGCTGAGCAATTGCTGCCTGCTGCAAAAATTTTCCATGTTGACGCGATTTATTGAGATTGAGCGTTCTGCAACTAAAATCATCGATATCAGTACAGAGACGAGTCACAAAGCCCGCGGCTTCAATTCCAAGATCCAGTCCACCTGCACCAGAAAAAAGTGAAATAGCGTAGTGAGTATTCATGAGTTCCTCCATTTTTTCATGTTCTTTTCAACACTATATTCTATCGCGCTCTTTCCGCTTTTCACCCATTCTTCCAGTTCGGAGCGTCTGAATTTCCACTGCTTGCCTATTTTATGAGCCGGTACATTTTTATCTTTTATCCACTTGCGTAGCGTTACTGGCTTTATATTAAGAAACAACGCTGCGTCTTCTATGCTGATATAGTTTTCATTAATTGAACTGGACATGTTTGCACACCTCACCCGCCGCATTTGTTGGCATAGTTTAACTTGTATAGTATAGCAGATTATTCAATCGCTCACAAGCTGTTTTGATATATTTCACATTATTTCCGCTATTTTGCGATATTTGCGATATGAGATTGCTTGATTCCCTCACTACTGAATCTCTCAGGCATAGCATATTTCTACAGCTCTGATTTTGGCATAATCTATAGTGTTTTTTGTTCCACCGAGCTGACCGTTAAAAACCGCAATTACTCTCGAAGAATGGTCTACCATCCACTCGTTGCGTATCTGAAAACATGATTTGCTGTAGTTGGGGCAAATAAAGCGAACGAGATCTGCGGCTTCAATCACATTATTATATCGTCGCTGCCAATCAATGCTCCAATTTTTTTCAAAACCCCTATATGGACTAGCGCATATCAGCTTAATATCTTCGCCTTCCGAGCGAATCTGCAGGACGATCTCCGCTGCCCAAATATCCACGCCACGAGCCATGCCGGAAATAAAGACATTGCTTCCATCAACAATAGCTTGCCGAATGGCAGTTTCAAGTCCGTCTAACACCGATTTTTCACTTCGATTCAATTTCTCTGGCCGATGTCCTGTAAAACAAACTCTGCGAAGTCGCTTTATTTCTTCAGTCATTGTATTACCCTCCATCAAGTTGCTACCCATCGCCTTACTGTTCAGTATAACCGCATTATCAGTACAAGTAAACTGTATATTGCATCTCATCATAAAGGTAAAATAATTACAAGAAAGATGGTGATGCTATGGACACGCACGAGAGACTCCGGCAACTTTTAAACGAGCGCGGATGGTCTGAGTATAAGTTGGCCAAGAGATGTGGTCTATCTGAATCAACTGTTGCAAATATTTTTAGGAGAAATACAGTCCCCTCCATCGCAACACTGGAAACAATCTGTAGTGGTTTTGGCATCACTATGTCACAGTTTTTTGCCGAGGGGGACATGATAGAGATCACCCCAGAACTTAAAGAACTATTCGAGAATTGGGTCAACCTTACACCGGAACAGAAGAAAGCAGCTAATCAGATGCTAAAGGCCATGAATAATTCTAAGTAGAGTCCTCTAAAGAGAAGCCCTTGAATCTCTCAATCGTATTACCTTAGAGTGTTTTGTTCTTTCTCTGTCTTAATCTCTGATAGAGTGGGCTGTTCTGGTGGGGCCATATTGAACCCATCCTCGGTCCAGCAAATAGACATAACTCTCTCTTGGTGGAGCGATGTAATCCTTCTCTTTATTCGAGTAAAGTGGTTGGTATCACATTATGATACCAACCACTTTTGCTTTATTTGAGCGTATAGAGATTGGAGGTGTTGCTCCCATTGGGGCGGTATCGGGGCAGCTTGGCAAGATAGCCGTACTGCTCCAGATCCGCCAGTGCCCGCTTGACGGTACTGCGGGAGAGATTCATATCCCTCGCAATCGTCTTGATACCGGGCCAGCAGCTTCCTGCACTATTGGACCGATCCTTGAGATACATATAGACGGATACAGCTCTGGGCGGCAGGAGCGTGTCGGCATAAATGCTGTCAAAGTAGCTCACCGATCCACCTCCTGTCGGGGAAGATTATACGGGGTGCGCTTGTGCGGCATATGGTCATAGTCAATGTCCTCCGCTACCACCATCTCCTGCACGGGCGCGTCGTGGAGCTGCCCCTCGCCCTTAACGGAGCGGGTGGTCTGCCGCTCCGGCAACTTGGGCGGATACTTCCGCACGATGGCGCGGGTCAGCGCATTCTGATCGGCATAATATACTTTCCGGGCCACCTGCTCCTCCACGCGGTATTCCTCCTCGAAGGTGATGCCCCATTCGAGAAACAGACGCAGGCGGGTACGCATGGGGTGGCATCCGGTCTTCTGCACGATAAAGCTGCCCTTGGGAATCGACTTGAGTTCATCTGCCGTCAGCAGGGGGCGCTCCATCATCTGCAGACTCTGGCTGGGATCGTTTTTTCCTCGGCTCACAGAGCCGGAGAGCACCGTGCGGCTGCCGAGGGCTTTGGAGAAGGTATCCGCTGCTTCACTGTTAGGCGCAAAGCCGCCGCAGATCACATCCTGGCAGTTATCCATCAGAATGGATGCACCTTCTTTGCCATAGTTCTTTTCCAACTGCGCCAGTGACTGGATAATGGGTACCAGCGTCAGGCGGCGAGAGCGTCCAGCACTGAAAAGCGGCAAAATATCAAAGGGCGGCATGGTACCCAGCTCATCGCAAAAGAGAATAACGCGGTTTTTCAGTTTGCCGCCGTTCTCATCCGCTACTGCGAACAGCTCACGGGAGAGGTTCTGGATCATCAAGCCAGCCATAAAGTTCTTCGTCTGATCCTCCTCCGGCAGGATGAGGAAAATGGCGGATTTCTCCGCCGCAAACATCTCGGCGTCAATGGCACTGTCGAAGCACAGGATCTGCTCCAGCTCACTGTCGAGGAACGAGTTGAGACGGGACAGCACCGTGGACATGACTGAAGCCATCGCCTGCTCGGAGCTGTTGAGTGCGGCGCCTGCCAGCCAGCGTGCTTTGTGCTCGGACGGCAGCTTGTCCATGAGCAGCTGGAAGCGGGAGCGTCCCCGAGCACCACGCGCCGGCTCCAGCAGATCCTGCACCAGCTTGAATACCGACACGATGTGCCGTCGTTCTTCCGGGTGCTCCTCATCCGGCGGCAGAAACTCTGCAAGCAGCAAGATCGTGGAAGACAGCAAGCCCTCCGCCGCATCGTAGAAGAAGGCGTTCTGTCCGTGGTCGGAGTTTCCCTCCGGGCTGACGATGGACTTGGCGAGGATCTTGGCGTACTTTTCGGCTTTGGCGTGGGCAGCGAGATTATCCGGTTGTTTTCTGGCGATGTCCATATAGCGGTTGATGAGTGTCAGCAGATTGTTGCCGTCCGAGCGGGTGGGATTGCGCAGGTCTATAACGGAGATGTGCTTGTAGCCGTAATACTTTTTGGCAATAGATCCGTAGTTGCGGGCGAGATCACCCTTGGTATCCAGCGCCAGAAAGCTCATGCCGGACGCGCAGGCATATTCAAGGTTGGGATAGAGGAAGAAAGCCGTCTTGCCCGCGCCGGAGGCGGCAATCATCAAGCAATGAATGTCGTCGCTATCTACCAGTGCGGTCAGTTCATCTTTTTTGCCCTTGCAGCCCAGCACCAGCCCCTGTTCTGTGGGGAGGCTTACTCCCTTGCGCCAGTCTCCGACCTTGAACGGCACATGGGCATAGGTCTGGCGGATCTCCCTATCGGTCGCCCAACGCGCCGTGCCGTGCTGCCCGTCACCCACGGTGCGGGACTTGATGCCGCTGAGTGTATAGTGGTAGGACAGCATGGAGAGTCCCCCAATAATGGCGAACATCCCCAGCCCTGCCGCGACCAATATCCCGATGTTGGAGCTTTTGATCGTGTCCCACATTGTCAGCAGAAGGTTTGGCATAGCTCGCTCCTTTCCATTCTGTTTCCCTGTTCTGCCTTGAGATCGTCGTTCCAGTCCTTTTGCTGCGGTACGAGCCGCTCTGCGGAGATACCACGCTCCTCCAGCAGCTTCGCCATGCGCGCACTGGCGGCATGACCGGCATCGTCATTGTCCAGGCAGAGGTACACCTGCCGGAGCTGCGGGAGCTGCCGCAGCATCTCCATCACAGGAATGGACGACGTTCCGCAGCAGGCCACATAGTTATGCTCCTGCCACCTCTCCGGGAAAAGGGAGATGTAGGAGAGCAGGTCGATAGGGGCCTCGAAGACAAAGAGCGTGTCATCGCCGCCGAGATAGTGGAAGCTGTGCTTCGGGTCGCTGCCCTCAATGTTGCCGCGATAGCCTTGCCCCATGGTATACAGCCCACGCTTATGCCCATGGCGGGGAACGCCGTGTTCATCGAATCCGACGAACACGGCGTTGTGGTATTCCTTTGTCCCGTCCTTGGATCTTTCACAGCTCTCGTAGACGAGCTTCTTGCGCACGAAGGCATTGAGTATCTCGTGGTCGATGCAACGCTTTTGCAGCAGGTAGGCATACACACGGCGCATGGACTCACTCTGCGGCGGCAGCACGAAGGGCTTTGCAGGCTCTGGCTCCTTCTCCCTTGCCGCAGGGTAACTCCCGCCCAGATCATCACCGAGGAGCAAAGACATAGCGTCCGGGTAGCTGAGGCCATAGAACTGCTTGACGAAGCTGATTGCTCTGCCGCCCTGCTCGGTGGCGTGATCGAACCACTCGCAGCCGCGGATGGTGATGCTGTGGTCACTGGCAAGGCGTTTGTCCCTGCCGGAGGTAATGAGCTTTTCTCCTCGGCGGCGGAGGAACTCCTCCAAGTCCACCGAGGCGGCTCGTTCTTTCTGCTCGGTTGTAAACGGAATGTACTTTGACATGGTCCCTCCCTTATTGTGTCTGTTGCGTCAGTCCACGATCCTCATGGTCATCCACCTTGTGTCCCATTGCCATGCGCTTCTCCTGCAATCTGCGGCGACGCTTCTTGTCGATCTGCATTCCTGCATAGATGGCAGGCTGGGCGGCGTTCTCGCGGAAAATGCGACTCATCTGATGAAGCATCCGAAGGATAGCGGTTCCCGCCGCCGCACCGGAGAAGTCGTCCTGATGGTCAATGAAATATTGAGCGTAGGTGTTGCCCTGTGTCGCTGCCTGTGCGAAATAGCGCAGAGCTTCTTCGCGGTCTGCTTGCACCTCGTGTCCCAGCAAATAGAGCTTTCCCAGCGTGTATTGGGCAAACGAGTTTCCTTGCGTGGCAGAGTTCTTCAGAAGCTGAATGGCCACATCTATATCCTTCGGCACACCCTCCGCACCGGTGAGCAGCAGTTTGCCGAGCCGGTATTGCGCGTATGGATCGTTCTGCTCCGCTGCCTGCCACAGCCAGTGGAGGGCCTGCGGGAATTGCTCCTGCTCCAGCAGCAGTTTGCCCAGCGCGTATGCAGAGCAAGGATTACCGGCCTCCGCCGATTTTTGAAACCACTCTGCCGCCGCTTTTCGGTCAATCGATGTGCCAAGCCCGTCCTGATACGCCTTTCCCATCTGGTATGCCGCGATGGTATAACCCTCCTCCCACAAACGGTGGAGGGTGACCAATGCCATTGACTTCTCACTGGGATCTGTGTCCACAGCATCTAACATGCTTTTTGCTCTGCGGTAAAACCGCGCCTGCTGATGGATCATCCGCTCCGCACTTGGATCTGGAGGAACAGGCGGTTCTTCCGGCTCTGGCTCATCCTGCATGGCATCATCCTCGAAGGTGAAGTTCATTTCCGAGAGTCGTAGCGTTTCTTGGATGACCATGTTGCGTACAGTCTTGAACTCCTTTTGCTGCGACAGCGGTACACGCTGCGGTGGAGTCTGATTATAATCAATGCAAAGCAGCTCTTGGAGATCCTGCCATAGAGCATAGGTGGACGACACCCGTTCGTCCTTTGCCAGTTCATCCACGATCTCATCTACGATGCGTTTGACACGAGATGGCAGATAACCGTAGACCTTTTTACCGCTGACCTCCCGAAGCCGCTGGGCGAGATCCGTCACCAACAACTCCAACTTATCGCTTTGCAGAGTACCGGTTGCCATCTGCTCAATGAGCGTTGCCATCCGTGCTTCCGCTTCCTGCCGGAGCAGGCCGCGCTGTTCGTCCTTCTGCTCATAGATGTGCAGGCGGTCGTTCCGATAGATCGTGCTGACCAGTGCGGACTTGATGCTGCGGATACCTTGCTTGGTGAGAAAGCCTTCTTTCGGGTCAGCGGAGAAGATAATCATATGGACATGGAAGTGCTTCTCTTTTTCATGGAGAGCAGCATACCAGCGTAGATGGCTCGGACGGATCTTATAGCCCTTGGCGATGTCGGTGATAGATGCGTTGATGAGTTCCTGCCAGTTTTTAAGGTCGGTATAACCCAGACGCTCTGCATTCTCGCGAGAAAGGGAGATAATCGGTGTCCACACATTTCCCGTGTGCTGCGCCACCTCCGCAATAGCGTTCTCCAGCGATGGCACCTTGCCATGGGCATTCCACAAGCCGTGTTCGCCCATCGATTTTACACCGGGACGGTTTGCGACATAGTCAAGATAGTTTTCACGGCTATCCATCGGCTCAATGAAGTCCTCGTGGATCTGTTCGATGAAAGCAAAGGCAGTCTTTCGGTTGGGTGTGTTTGCATAGTTCTCATACTCCGGCAGCTCCCTTGCCTCCGGGAAGCTGCGGAGCAGACGCTGGATGTACTGCTGCTGTTTCTTCGTGACAGGAAGATGAGCATTGTCATCCTTGAGGAGCTGCACGCCTTCACGGGTGGCGAAGTAGCGGGTGCGATGGGCCAGCCGAGCAGAATCTCTGCCGCCCTTCATGTAGGGCGAGATAAAAATTATTCGAGCCATGTATCATCAGGTAACTGTCGCTGGACATCCTGGGCATCCTCGAACCTGATTTGACCATTGGTGCGCTTTACCTCGTCCACCACATACCCGCGCAGGGCACGGCGATCTTCCATCGTATCACGGAAGTGGGCAGCGATAGTATGCGCCATGATGCCCTGCTCTACCGCGCACTTGAATAGGAGACTGTTGGTACGATTTGCACTGTCAGCTACAATTCCGCGCAGCGTCGCCACCAGCGCGTCCGAGAGAAATTCGGTAATATTCTCCGTGCCGAGGTAGCCCATATAAAAGCGCAGAGCCTTTTCCACGAATTCGTTTCGGTTTTTGCTGTTGCTTTCTTCCAACCAACCATCCATTTGTCTGCGCGTTTCTGGATAAAGCCGGATGGTCATTTGTTCTTTTGACATAGTTGCCGTCCTTTCTTTTGATGTCGCTTTTTGTGGGCGCAAACCCCTGCGACACGGAGCTTTTGGGGAAAATACGCCTACAGCCTGTTTGAAATCAAGCGAAAACGCCTACAATTCAAAACGCTGAAAAGCCCCGCACTGCGGGGCTTTGTGGGCGGTCCGGGGCGGAAACGACACCGGGCCTTTATCTTGTGCTTTTATCGAACAGGCGGGTTCCCAGCACAGTTCCCCATAGGAGGGGCGAAAGCGGGGGCAAACAGCGCCGATGCTTGTCTGGGGTGTAAGGATGCTACCCTCGCCCCCAAAGCCGCACACAGCGGCTCACAGGGGCGGACACGGCGGTTACATCTGCATCTCCGAAGTCTGTGCCTGTTCCTCACGAAGCTGTTGGGCGTACTCGCACAGACTCATGCCGGTCTGCTGCTGGCAGAACGCCTCCATCTTTCGCAGTAGAACATCCTGCTCGGCTGCGTTGAGCAGGTAGCTCCAGCTCTCCTCGGAGCCGTCACCCTTGCAGAGCGTCAGCTCCAGCGTGTCGCAGGGTCTATCCTCCGCGATGTCGTAGTTGGCATAGATGTTGAGCCAGTCATCGTTTTTGTCCGTGAGGACGAAGGTTCCGAAGGCAGCGTCCACATCAAAATCTGCGTCCACATAGAAGTTGAGCTTACCGTCTTCCTCCACCATGATCTCATCACTGAAAGAAAAATTCCGCGCGGAGAGGTGTCCCGCCGAGGTGATCTCTTTACCATCCAGCAGCTCCAATAGTTTGGAGAGCTGTTCATCCCCCGAAGCAAAGTGCGACCTTGTGGCATGGTAGACGGACGGGGAGACATCCCGCATCGCCCAGGTCCGCCAGCCGTCCATGGTGTGTACGGCGGAGAACTCCCGCTTGTCGAAGTTCACATCGAACACGCCGCGCACCTTGCCGGTGTTCTCCATGCGTACAGCGGTCAGGGCGTCAAACTCTTTTGCTGTGATGGGTTGCCCACCGAAAAACATTCCGATAAATTTGTCCGGCGCAGTGCCTTTCTCTGCGGTGACATAGCCGCGCAGCTTTTTGCAGGCGACCAACAGCTCCTCACCGGGCGAGGTCTTGAAGTACCACTCCTGCCCACGCTCCGTTACATGGTAGGCGGCGTAGGTGCGGGTAGCCTCCCTCGCTTCACGCTCTGCGGCATCCTCCGCGTAGATCTCGGCACTGATGCGCTTGTATTCCTGCTCCGGGAGCTGGTTGCACAGCTCATCCAGCACATTCTCCAGATGCTCCTGCAGGGTTTCACCTTTGAGATGCTTCTCAATGGCATTCTTCCAACGCCGGTCGATCCACAATGTGATGTCTACATGATCCGCCATCTCAGTTGCCCTCCTTCACCGGGACTGCCGCAGGCTTTGGCTCACAGATCGGCGCTTTCGGAGTAGCGGCTTTGGCCGTGCGCTTAGGCTTGGGCGCAGGGGCGGCTTTGCTGTCCAGATACTCCCGCACAGCTTCCGGTACCGCCTGCTCATAGAGCTGCTTGAGGGCATCGTCCATTCGAGATTGCACGGAAGAATGTTCCTTGCGAAGGGAAAATTCCAGTGCATCCAGCTTGTCATCATCAAAGGTAAGTGTGATATTCGTTTTTTTCATTACTGTCCTCCAATCACATAGTCAAGTCCTGCCGCTGCTACATTTTTTGTAAAGGTAGGAAAGTACATAGATGAAATCCTTGCTGCTATCATTGTCAATATGACATTCCATCCTGCACCGGTTCTTCCGCCACTGGATAAGCGATGATCCGACCACCCACATTCACAAACACCTCCGGTTGCCGGAACTGCTCTGCAAACTGCTCGACAAGCTCGTCCGGCAAATCTATAAAATCATCCTCACCGATACCAGCAAGGAAGAAGTTCCCGGCAACAATGTCATAGATGTCGCCATCCTCATCACGGAGCGCACGGTTAAGCGGCAGGCCATCCAGTTTGCCTTCCTCGTTGCAGATCAACACAACCGCCTCCTCGTAGGGATACACAGCCTGGATATATCCGCCGACTGCCTGCTGCATACTGTGCAAATCATTTCCAATATCAGTTACATACGGAGCTTTTCCCGGCTCTATCATTAAAACATTCATGTTGCATCCTCCTCAGTTGTAATTGATGTACGGTATTTTTAACCAGTGTGTCCAATTGCGTTTTGCAAGTTCCGTTTTAACAACGCCATTCTTTGTTCCCATGGCCTCGATGACCTGACCGCCGCCGATGTAAACACCGATGTGTCCCTCATGCCAAACCGCAAGACCGGGGATGTCCGGCATTGTGCTAATGGGTCCGGATTCCCTTGCGGTATAGTACATCTGGTTGGCACCGATATCCGGCATCCCGTGGGTACCGTAGTCGATGGTCATCGTTTCCGGGGACAGCCAGCTGTAGCCCTTGATAAGTCCTACACAGTCGGTTGTTCTACCGCCCAACCAGTGGGCACGGATGAAGTTCTCATGATTGCCAACACCATCTGGGTATTGCGACACCTTGTAGGCGAGGAGTGACTCCGTCAGCACATTACCATAGGTGCCCCAGACATAGCCCCAGCCGGACTCCCATGCATGAACCGCATAGGTAACAAGATCGGTGGCATTCTTGGTAGTAGGATTTGCAAAGGTGGAGATGTCCAGTTCTATACTTCGATCACCACCGGCGATAAAGCTGCCATCATAGCTGCCGCCGCCTTCGGTGCCGGCAATCATGGTATAGATGTGGTTGATGTTGCTTTTATCATCCTCCGTGATTGTCCGGCCCAGCTCTGCTTCGAGATTTGCATATGCCTGATGCAGCGAAACCGGAACAGCGACGGTGTATTCTTCTGTACTGGTGACCGTACCATCCTCGCTCTCCACTTCTACCGTGCGGGTACGGGTTTCCCAAGTGTAGAAGCACTTTACAAAGCGGTTTGCTGCCCGTCTGCTGGGAGCATCGTCGCAAAAGCAGAGAGCATAAAAAACAGCCTTGACTCGGATCAGGTCAAGGCTGTTTCCACCTTCCGTCCGCACATTGACGGAGGCGACCGCCGAATCCAGAAGAGAAAAAGCGGTGCGCATATCCTCAATATGAGAACGGAATGCCATAGGCACCTCGGACGAATAGCTCGTTCCATAGAAGGCTGCGGCTACCGCCTGGTTGTTGTGATCCGCACCGCCTGTGCCGATGGAGCACATCGCGGAGATCAGGAGGATGACGGGCGAGAGAACAGCGACCAGCCCCCAGCCGATCCCTTTGCGGAGCTTCTCGTTGGAAAGGGCTGTTGCCGCGACTTTGGCGATCATACCTGCTGTTACTGCCATCAGCGACCACCCGCTGTGCCAAACAGCTTTTCCTTATAAGCGGGAGCGTGGACTTCCAGCAGATACCGCTCGTTGCCGCACTTGTACAGACAGACACCGCGCTGGGGAAACTTGATGAGGTTATATTCTGCCTCATCCAGCTGGAGCATCTCCATGTAAGACCGCTTATCGATAGATCCTGCATTGAACAGGAACTGGTGGGGCGGGATGCTGAACAGCGGCTTGGTCATTTCGCGTACCTGTTCCTGATCAAAGTCCTCCAGATTCTGCGAAGCCAGCAGCATGGCAGACTCCTTTTTGCGGACACGCTTGAGGCAGTTTCGGATGTACTCGATAGCGGTGGGGTTGGAGAGCCAGATGTACAGCTCATCCAGTGCCGCCACCGTGTTTCCTTCGGTCAAGAGCTTGTCCGACAGATAGGAGAGTACATTGAACAGCATGGCGTTACGAACATTTTTCGCTGCGCCCAACAGTCCTTTGACACCGAACACCAAGAATCGGCTGGATGTGATGTTGGTATGACCGTTGAAGAATTGCGCGTCCGCGCCCTTGCACATGGAGTGCAACCCAAGCAGGACTTCTTGAAGAAGATTTTTCGTGTAGAGCTGATGCGCTTCGGCATGATAGTTTTTGAACTCATCTTCGATCAGGTCATAGAGATCAGAGAGAACGGGATAATCTTCTGCTTGCATCCGAGCAAAGTTGCTCCGGTCCGTGATATCCCATTTCTGATACAGCTTCGACAGCATGATCTCGATGGTGTCGATGTGAGCATCGCTGAAATCTTTATAGGCGCGGAAAAAGTCCTTGAGGAAAGAGATGTGTTGTGACAGCAGGGTGCTTTTTCGAAATGCTTCCGGTGCCGCAGTATCATCCGGGTCGCCGCCATCATCCCAGCATTTGGGTTCCAGTACATTGATGATATACTGCCCCGCCATGAGGTCTGCAAAGCAGCCACCCACAGCCTCGCACATCTCTCGCTGCTCATGCTCCACATCCAATGTGATAACGGATTTCCCAGATTCCAGCAAATTGAGAATGAGGAGTTTCATCAAGTACGATTTACCTTGACCAGAGTTTCCAAGAATGAGGATATTGGCAGAAGTCTTATCCTCATCACGCTGGTCGAAGTCTACAAGGATATTACTTCCATATTTGTCCTTGCCGATGTAGAAACCTTTGGCATCCGTCTTGCCGGAATAGTTGAAGGGATAGAGATTTGCCACGGAGTTGGCGGGGAGCACACGCTCAAACTGAGCACCGAAAGCATTGTACCCCACAGGACTGACGCAGCAGAAGCCTTGCTGCTGGCGGAGCAAGAGCTTATCAACATTGAGCTTGCTACGCACCAGCTCTGTTAGCACATCGGTCTGTAACAGCTTCAGCGCATCGTAGTCTGGGGCGGTCAGTTCAAGATAAACCGCGCAGTGGAACAATGGCTCTCGATTGCGATGCATAGATGCTATCAGCGATGCCACATCCTGTAGATTGCTTTCAGCGGTGACCGTCTGCCGCAAGTCGTTTGTGTTCGAGCTGCCCATACGGTTTTTATTTGTTGCATTTTGGATGATGCGATCCTCCTCCACAGGTGTGAGCTGGCGGGTGTAGATGCGCAGAGTAATCCCGTCCTTCTCACCTAAGTGCCGCAGCAGTGCCTGCTCGTCAGTTTGAGTCGGATACTCTCGCAGTGCCCATACGCAACGGAAGGTGTTGCCGCAGATAAAGTGGTCGGGATTGAATTTCACCACAGAGGGTGCAATCATATCTAGGAAAGACTTGATACCTGTATCCTCACTGATTGTTTTCCTTATGCACTTTTGATTTCTCATAGAAACTCCCAGTCCTTTCTTCCGTGAAAAAACCGCAGCTTCATCTCGAAGCTGCGGTCAGTTTAGGATTTATTTTATTCTAATCCATACACCGTTGTTGTCCAAGGAAAGGCATCCGTGTTTCGATGCCCCGCCAAGGGCACCGGCGGCTTTGTAACGCGCATATGGATCATTTGGGAAGAGCGCAATTAGTTTGTTCATGGCATCGCGGACAGAAAAAGAGACTCCAATACTGGGGAAGACGGAAAGGATTGGACAGGGCTTCAATACCTGAATGGCAGAGCTACGCTTTATCCAAATAGCCTGCCCTTTTAGGACTCTCTGAATTGCATATCTGGGGAAGACATCTTTAATGTAATTGCCCACTTCATCAAATACCGGAATAGTTTTGTTCATCATTACATCGCTCCTAATGCATAAAATTATAGCTGTTTTTGATTTGGGCTGGTGCCTCCCAGCCTGCATCGGAGCGCATTAGTTACTAATATCGTAACAAAAAATCCACACTCCCGCAACCCCTAATTTGCGCCTTATTCGCCCATGATAATCCAGCGTTCGCCATCGTGATCCTCGAACCGCTCGGTGGTCACATTCTGCTCGAAGTAGACTCCCAGCATCCTTTTGAGATCCTGCTCGGTGGCACGACGGACGGTGAAACCGTTATCCTTGATGCTCTTTTCGATGCGGGAGAGATAGCTGAACACATCGGACTCCTTTTTGCCCTGTAGCCGAACGAGAATATAAAACTCCCGGCTGGATGCCATAAGCACTTGGATGCGATCCAGGTGTGCGCTGTCTTGCTCCAACAGCTTTCGGATGGCGGGCAGATCCTCAAGATTTGCCTGCTGTCGATAGAAATCCTTGTTATTCTCGAAGGACTCCTTCGAATTCAGAGCCAGCATTTCAATTTCCGCCTGCCCCTTAATGACATTCAGAAGCGCATATATCCTCGCGCCTACACCGGAGCCCGGTAAGACAGAAATGTTAGTTGGTTTAATAGCAAAAAACACCAGATTCCCCATGCGGGTTGCGATGCCGTAGTCGGTGAAATCATCAATGCCCATGAGCTGCCGAGTAGACTGCTCACGGGCATCTTTCTTTTTCTGCTTTCTGTTCATGTGTCAAGTCTCCATTCGTAGTATTGTTGTTTTGTCAGCAGGAATGCTGCAGCGTAGCGGATGAAGTCCAGAATGCTAGTTCCCTCATGCCGGATGGTCAAGAAGGCAAAGACAACCGTCAGCACCAGAGGTAGAGCGATGCCAGTCTGGGTCAGCGCCAGGACAGAGAGAAGAAGTCCTACGCCAATGATGCCAATGTCCCGCAGTTCCCACAGCCACAGAGTAGCTTTTGCAGACAGATTGTCTGGATAAATGTACATGGTTAATCACCTCCGATGAGAACGAGGGAGACCGCGGTTGCTTCCGCGGTCTCCCTCGTGGTTGTTATTCTTTTTCCGTATCTTCCAACGCACTTTCGATGAGTTGGATGAGGAACTGCTTTTGCTTGAGATTGTGGGCTACCAGATATTCCTTCAGCCGCTCGAAGAGCTCTGCCGGGATCTGTACCGCCAAGGTGCGTTCTGCTTTCATGCTGTTGCCTCCTTCAAAGTGTTCGGCGAAGATACGCTCCACATATTCCGCCAATGTATTTAACTCCCATTCTTCTTTTTCTGCCATGATCCTTGCGTGAAGCTCGGCAGGGATCATCGCACAGAGGTTCTTTTTTCCCTCCATCGGTTCTGCTCCTTTCCTCGATTTTGCAAGCAAAGCATACTGAAAGAAGGTAAGAAAATCTATTCACCAAACCCAACGAAGAAGCAATGCGAAAGCCAGCGATACCACCAAAGCTATTATGCAGCGCGGAGCATTGCAGCGATCCGCGATATAATAAACTCCACACACGGTATCGCCACACTATTGCCCAGCGCTTTATACCTAGCGCTGTCCGAAGCATCGGGGATGTCAGTCCATCCGTCCGGAAATCCCTGTAGGCGTTCGCACTCCAGAGGTGTTAAGCGGCGGATAAGGTAGGCATAGGCTTCTGCCTGTTGGCAAATTAGGTCGGTTGCGTCCTTATACTGACGAGCGCTCTGGGTACTTGCCACATTATTTTGCCTGAAGGCATCCACACGTTGCCGACTAAAGACCGCATGGCGATCTAATCCCGAGGATTGAGTTATCCCGAGATTGGGCGTGGCCTGTTCGCAAATGTGCTTGTTTTTCAATACTTTTTGTGTGTTGTTCATAAATAACCTCCAGATAAGAAAAAATATAAAAACACCTCTATAATGTAGTTGGCGGCGAAAGTCGACTAACTGCATTCAGAGGTGTTTTTATGTCCGATGAAATTGTGTTTGATGTTCTATGCACAAAAGTGCTGGATGCATTACGGGCTCTGGGGCTTGGTAAGTTCAGCATACGAAACTACTACTACGAAGGGATGTGGCCAATCATAAAGGTCTACCGTTCCGAGGGGGTGATATTTTATAGTGCTGCATTTACAAATGAAATTGTGAATCGTTTTCACTTGGATCATGAAAATGGTTTGGTAGCCGACCGGATCTGGGCAAAAGTCAGAAAGGCATCCATTCTCTTCGAGGAGTATGTTCAAACCGGAAAAATAGTCTGGAAACGTGTTAGACCTGATCCGAAAATTTCCTTAGCTCCGTACTATCACGAACTCCTGCGTAGATTCTGTCAACATGAAGCGAATACGCGGGCCATTGGATTTGAGAGCTTACGGGACGAGGAGAATGTCTGCCGCAAATTCTTTGCATACCTCGATGCCAGCGGTTGCCATACTTGCCAAGATATTAATTTAGTAAATGTCAACGCTTTTCTGCTGTTCATCGCATCTCAACGAAAATCGAGCATGGACAGAGTGTGCAACACATTGAAACATCTGAGCGCATACTTGGTGTCCATACAAAACTGCTGCGATTTCAGCGCCGCATTGACTACTCGTCCCGCGCCCCGAAAGAAACTGCGGCCTGCCTTTTCCGCAAAAGAGGTTCACACCGTCGTGGATGCAGCGGCAAAAAATCCGTCCTTATCGCTCCGCGATACTGCGATGTTTGCTGTTGCCGCCAGTTTGGGACTGAGAGCTGGGGACATTGTTCGCTTAACGCTCTCGGACATTGACTGGATTCATCATGAAATACGCTTCGTACAGAACAAAACCGGAGTGGAACTGCACCTTCCTCTCGAAGCATCGGTAGGAAACGCCATTGCGAACTATATTCTTCACGAGCGGCCCAAAACGCAGTCCCCAGCTCTCTTTGTGCGTTCCCGTATTCCTTTTGACTTCATGACTTCGACTGCTGCGGGAGACCGGCTCAGAAAATATATGAAACTCTCAGATGTTGAGTATACTCCGGGCGATGGAAAAGGCTTTCACAGTTTCAGAAGGTATGTTGCCAGTTCCATGATAAACCAAGAAGTACCGATCGATACAGTGAAAGAAATCTTAGGGCATACGCAGATTGGCTCCATGAAAGCATATATGCGGATCAGCCGGGACAAGCTCGCAATGTGTGCACTCGGACTTGACGGTATTGAGGTTGTCCAGGAGGCTTTGTTATGAGATCTGCATTCACCGGGGCATTTGCGCCCTATATTTGCGGCTTGATTGAAAAGAAACAAGCCCTCGGCTATGACTACCACGGAAGTGCGTGCATTCTTCGAACTTTTGATGAATTCTGCCGTGAGCAATTTCCGAACGAGACCTGCTTGACTGCGGAGTTAGCCATGAAATGGGCTGAACAGTTCAAGACCGAGAAAAATCTGTCCAGATTGAATAGGGTATCTGTGATTCGGGAGCTCGCTAAATACATGAATAGTGTAGGAGAACAGGCTTATCTTTTACCACTTCAACTCACGAAGAAAAGCGGACGCCATATCCCCTACATTTATTCAAAGGAAGATTTGTCTAAGTTGTTCAAGGAAATAGATTCTCTGCAGCCCAGCCTTAGAGCACCCACAAAGCATCTGGTGGTATCTGTAATATTTCGCTTGATCTACTGTTGCGGTCTCAGACCCGTAGAAGCCAGACGGCTCCGAAGAGAGGATGTCAACTTGTTTGATGGGACGGTGAATATCCTTGAATCGAAAGGACATAAAGACAGAATCGTTGTCTTGTCCGAAGATATGCTTGAACTGTGCAGGAATTATGACCTGCGCGTAGAGAAGATATACCCTCACCGCAAATATTTCTTCCAGAGTCCAAGTGTCCGAGGTGACGGAATGTACTCAATGGAGTGGATTATTCCGACATTCAGAAGGTTCCTTCAGACGGCAGGCATATCCGGATACGGTGAGGTCCGGCCCAGACTTTATGACCTGCGGCATACATTTGCAACACATCGGCTGTACCAGTGGGTAAAGGAAGGAAAAGATATAAATGCCTGCCTTGCGTATTTGAGCGGGTATATGGGCCATTCAAATCTCGAGAGCACGGCATATTATATTCATCTTCTTCCAACGCTTTATACCGACTTGCCAGAACTGCGTCTTGATAGTTCCCTTGAAATGGAGGCAGATTTATGCGACTGAAAGACGAGAAATTCTATAAAACGGTAAGGGACTTCCTTGACATCTACTTGATCAAGCATAGAGGCTATAGCTTAAATACTCAGAAATCGTATCGAGAGGCAATAAATCTTCTTCTCCTTTATTTTAAAACGGAACTGGGGCTTGAATATGCCAGTATTGGGTTCGAGGACATCACTTACTCAAATATAACCGGTTTTCTCGAATGGCTCTCAAAATCCAGAGGATGTTCTCCAGCAACGGTAAATCTGCGTTTGATGGCAATTCGTTCTTTCACAAAATATGCAGGGATATTAGATTCCGGCAAAATCTATATGCAGGTCGAAGTCGGCAATATTTCTGTTCGGAAAACTCCGGGAAAAGTCGTGGAGTTTCTGACGGCTCCTGCATTGGAAACTCTTTTTGAGCAGCCCAACCGCTTCAAGACGAATGGATACCGTGACTTCTGCTTTATGCGGTTGATGTACGACACCGCAGCACGTTGCCAGGAACTGGTGGATGCAAAAATTCATGATTTGAGCATTCGAAAGACTCATGCAACAATCTGCCTTACTGGAAAGGGAAATAAACTGCGAATAGTTCCAATCTCCCCCTCTGTGGTTGAATTGCTCAAAACTTATCTGGATAAAGCACATCCGACCGAGCAAAGGCAGAGTGATGACTATCTTTTCTTTACAACGCATCATGGTCGCAAAAGCAGAATGTCCACCGATGCCGTTAATCTCTTTATGAAAAAATATGGTGAAATGGCAAGGCGGGCTTGTCCTGAAGTGCCAGAACGAGTACATCCACACCAACTTAGGCATTCCCGTGCCATGCATCTGTATCGTGCCGGGATGCCGCTTGTCCTCCTCTCGGAGTTCCTTGGGCATGCCGACGTCAACACAACCCGGATCTATGCATGGGCCGATACTGAGATGAAGCGGCAGGCAATTCAAAAGGTATCCAAGGTCACAGAGGGAGATACTATTGAACCAATATGGGCAAACGATGAGGAGTTGATAAAGCGCCTTTATGGTTTGGCTTGATTTTACCACATTTTAATCGTGTTCACAATGCGGCGACCAGATCATAGCTGGTCGCCGCAAATTTATTATCCGGAGGTTTTAACATGAATTACAGCAGCAAAAACACTATCTCGCAACAAAAAGCCGATGGCCCATCTGACTTCCTCGGGATAACTCAATCCTCGGGATTAGATCACTTATCTGGATATCCAGATAAATGATCCGTGGCGGTCAGTGTATATGCCAAATCGTCCTGACAGCCAAGACCGTTTCCACCGTTTTGAGGTTGACGATCCACAATGTTTCCGGCAATACAGATAGCATCGGAATCCTGCTCGACCAGCGGCACATTATTGCCGCCTGTGCCGTATCGCGCAGACATGGTCGGCGCCACCTTATGTGGCCCTGTGTAACGGCTATCAATGCCGTGGTTTTCGTATACGAGAGGCTGGTGTCCATGCTCTTGCGCCCGTAGCGTGCCGGACACATTTTCGCTGTATTCCATCACGCTGCCGCCCTGATCGTTGAGGCACAAAACGGACGGCATACAATTCCCTCCGGCAGATCCTTTCAATGTGGGAGATAGCTCCTCGCCATAACCTATGCCCCCAGCAGAGGCTCCAGCACCTGCGGAGAAGGCAGCAGTCAGCACACAGGGATATCCCTGTCCTGCCTGACCACCTCCTGTCGATAGTGCCGTATGTCGTTCCTCGGAAAGGAAGCAATCCCCATTGCCTTTGGCCACAACGCCTGAAGCTACGAAGGTCTGTTGTTTCGTCCCTGGTTGTGCGCCCAGCGCACCAGCTACATCGTGAAGGTCGCGCACCTCATCCCGCTGATTGGCGGCAAAGGCCATGACTCCGTTTCTTCCAGTAGACATCCCGCAGTTGACGCCGAGCGTGGCTACTACATCGCCAGTCAGATCACCGTTGTAGCCGTCAAAGCCCTCAACAGCTTCATCCGGCTGTGTCACGAAGGTCTGCATCTGCATATTGGTGGTTGCCATCAACGCACCTGACACGCCGTGCAGGTCGATGCCCTCATCCCGCTGGTTGATGTGGTACGCTTCTAATCCTGTGGGCTGTCCGTCCGGGCGCATGAGTCCCGCCTGAATCTTTAGGGCACGCTCCAGCTTCTTCGGCAGTTCCTTGCCGCGCTCAAAGGCCCGGCGCAGGATGCCCAGGCAGGCTTTCGGGGACAAATAGTATTTTAGGGGCGGATCTGCCTGCAAAATCTGCGATAAGGAAGATTCTTTTGCGTCTCTGGGCGACACCCCAGTATTGAGCGTCGAGGCACCGCCACGCCAGGGAGAAATCAGCTCCCAATAGAATTCGCCCAGCAGATTCCCAGCGCCCGGAGTCAGGTCGAGGGACTGAAACGGAATCGCAGTTAATGCGGACGATCTCCTCCAAAACGATTCGGAAGTCTTCGCCCTTTGGCGTTCCTGAACTAAAGGCGCCGGGAACATTTTCCCATACCATAAATCTTGGCCGAACATCGAGAGCTGTTCGGCCTCGTAATTTGTCTGCATTTCGCATCTCCTTTACCAGCCTGACCTGTTCCATGAACAGGCCGGAACGCGCCCCCGCAAGGCCTGCCCTTGCGCCGGCAACAGACAGATCCTGGCATGGACTGCCCCCGCAGATGATGTCCACGGGCGGCAGCTCCGCGCCATTCAGCTTTGTGATATCGCCCACATGGAGCATATCAGGGAAACGCAGCTTTGTGACCGCAATAGGGAAGGCTTCAATTTCCGACGCCCACACCGGCGTGATGCCACTGCGAATCGCGGCCAAAGGGAATCCACCAATGCCATCGAACAAGCTGCCCATTGTCAGTTCTCTCATCGTGCCACCGCCTGTACGACCGTGCGCGTGGTGTTGACGGCGGCCTGCGCGGTATAGACTGCACTCATGAGATTTGCCTTGGTGGAGGTATCCAGCCCAAAGGCTCCGGCGATACGGGGGATCTCACCGGCGGAGAGCATGAGTCCAAGCCCTAACAGGGCATGATCCTTGAACACCATAAGTCCGGCGACAAGGATCGTCGCCTGCAAGAACGCCGACAGGCATAAGCCGATGATCTGCTTGCACCATTGGATAAAGCCGTCCGTATATCCGCGAGGGACGCTGAACATATAGAGGCTTCCCACGGCGATCTGAATCAGCAGGATGCCGCCGCGCTTCAGATTGGCGAAGAAGACCTTGACGACGGCATAAGCCATGAGGATAAGGCAGAACAGGATCATGATCCCGCTGGTGATGCTGCCGAAGCCCAGCAGCGGCCCTGCCGTCAGGTCGGATATTGATTCCACGGCGTTGAACTCCTGCATGACCTCTCCGGCCACATCCCCGATGGAAGTCCCATAGCCGGTGAGTGCCGCAGTGAAGGTCCCCTGCAGAGAAACGCACAGCTCATAAAGCCGGACCGGAACAACGGTGAAAAGGCTGACAGCCATAAAGCCCTTGATGGCATTGAGGGCGGTCTCGCGGATGTTGCCGCGGCCGCTGGAATACTCCACGCCGGTTTCAAAGCAGGCCACCACCAGCCCTGTGCCGTAGAGTGCCCATGCCAAATAGGAGAAGAACAGCACGATGCTCTGCACCCAATCCATGGTGAAGAGCTCCGCGCCCATGTTTCCCATCTCTGCAAAGAAGTTGCCGAGGAAACCCACGACTTGACCGTAGAACCAATCCACGATCTGGCCGAGTATCTTATCGGCAACAAAATCCCAAATAAACATTGATCGGTTTCACCTCACTTCCGGGTGAGGCCGCACCAGCTGCTTTGGGATATGGCAAAGGCCGTACAGCTGGTACGGCCTTCAAATCACGCTTTTGTTACATTGTCTGCTCCCACGCCCGGTCAGCGGACTGGCTCATATCCTGAAATACCTCCAGATAGTCTGACACCGCATCGGACAGCACCTCATAGTCCTGCTGAGTGGGGTGATATACATACCAGCTCACCTTTCCATAGTCATCCCAAATGTGCGGCTCCACGCCGTTTCGGAAATTGGGATTTGAGGTCATCTTTGTCCCCAGCAGATCCGAGAAGCGCAGGCGCAGGGTATCCACCTGTCCTTCGCTGCGGTTGAGGATCGTCAGCTGCAGGGCATTGTACTGATTGGCGACGATTCCAGTGACAAATTGAATCTTTGCCCGGTTCATATCGCTCAGACGCACATAGCAGGCTCTGCCCACATAAGCGGCGTCGGGGTACCGTTCTCCGACGATCTTCCGAAGCTCCTGTTCGTAAAAAGTCATTGCCTATACCTCAAATTCCGATGATCTGCCAGATGTACAGCGGTGCCGTCAGCGTGAACACGAGGCACGCGAACAGGATGGCGGGCGCCGTCCACTCGAACTGGCCGCTTTTTCTGAAGTCAAAATAAGCCGTACCAAGTTTAGCGAAGAAAAACACTGCCAGGATCAGGTCGATGGCGGGAAAGACTACATTGTTCACCACGGTCTTAATCTGACCGGATGCCGTCTGCCATGTGCTTTCCACCGCACCAGCTACATCGCCCGTACCGGCAGCGAAGGCCGTGGTGGAAAAAGCACAGCACAGAAGCAGCACAAGGACGGTCAGAATCAGGATTCTCTTTTTTCTCATAAGTTCCTCCGTTTCTATCGTTGTTTTGCGGGAGCAATATGCCACTCCTCCCAGAGATTCCCCCGGATGGTGACGCTGTCCGTCAGGTTCATGGAAAGCATTCCTGCCGGCGTCCAGCAATCCAGAAGCCATGTGTAGGGCGTATAGCTGCCGTCCGGATACCAGATGGGCGTGAAGTGGGTGCGGCGGTTGTAGGTGCTGTAGGGGTTGGCTTTGAATTGGAATGTCGTGCTTCGCCCGGAGATATCTGCCTCCAGCAGCCGCCAACAGTTCTCATAGCCAAACTCTGGGAAATAGGTCACTGCATTCTGCGCCGCCGTGACAGCTGCACTCTGATTTGTGGTGACTTTTGCGGTCACCTTCTCCTGAACGCCATAGCCGCTTTTCAGCGTGGATGCGGTCGCTGTGGGGCTCTTCTCGTCCGGCGTGATCTTCATACTGCCGGCCAAGCTTGCAGAGTAGCCGTTATAGTCAAACTCCCACCAGCCATGATCCTCCCACCAGCCGTTATCCACCCAATGATACCAGCGGTCCCTGTGGGTCTTGCCGTCCGCATCCGTCCAGCGGTCTGTGTGCCAGCATTTCTGCCAGTTTTCTACCCACTCCCAATTCTCCTGCCACCACGGTGACCAGATGCCCCAGGACGCTGAGGTCACTTGCTCTTTCTCTGGAATGGTGGACTGACGGAAAGCATCGTTGCGGTCATCTGCCAGAGGGTTGGGCGGGTCATTGCCGTCCAGATCCACGATATTACAGGTGATGGTACCCTGTGCCGAGCCGCCGCCAGACACGCTGACAGAAATCGTTATGACGCAGGGTTCCGCGGGAGTACGCCAGCGCACCCACGCCAGCTGGCTGTCGCCGTCCGGGTAGTAAACATTACTGACAGTGTAAGTCCTGCCCTGAATGTTAAAGCGTACCGATACGGGTTTGTCTGGGTCGGACTGTCCACCGCGCACCTCCACGGAGGTGATGACTCCTGTGTTGACACGGTATTCATAATCAAAGTCATTGATTTCAGGCGGCGTGGTCACCTCGTTGAAGCGGACGATGCCGATGCCAAGAGATGAGATGATGTCACCGTTGGATGCCTTCTCCGTGCGGCTACCGGACCATGCAGTGTAGCCGAGATCCGCTTCCTCCAGAAAAATCGCCAGCGGCAGATTTTTATGGGTGAACGTGCCCAGCTTCTTTCTGAGATCGCCGTTGACGACCTGATCATACAGCGCCGCTTCCGTGGCGGTCATGGCAAACTGTTGACCGTTATAGCAAAGATAGGCCAGCGGCTCTACTACCAGCTTGTAGTCTCCGCCAATGAGCGTATCGAAGTCCATTCCTGCGTATCCAGCAATAGAACGGATAACCTGTTCATCGGTAAAATAGCTTCGGATGGCTGCAATGCTGGCTTTGCTGCTGCCCGTAGAGATAATCTTAGGCAAGCTTTGACTCGGATTTCGATATGAATATCCGCTGACCGATACGGACAATCCTCGTCCCGCATTGTAAGACAACTTGGACACCTTTCCGAAGTGAGCAACATTTGCTACAGGAACCTTGTTGGTTAAGTCGATGGGGATTCGCACTACAGAATGGGAACCTACATCCACGATAGACACTCTTACGCCATCCATGCCAGGATTCCAGTAGTTTGTCTTTGATCCATTCCCCATGCCGCCGCCACCGCCATCAAAGTTGCCATCGCCTGTGGCATAGGCGGGAACGATGGCGGATATTGCCAGCACAAGCGCCAGCAGCAGGGGCAAAAGCCTTTTCATGTGCATTTCTCCTTGTCATGAAGATAAAGAAAGACACGGCTTCTTCTTAGCCGTGTCTTTCCTGTGATTGTGCGGGCTTAGCCGCCCATGATTCCAATTTTGTTGCCGTTTTCATACATGTCGTCCAGCGTTCCGCCATCGTTTGGACCACTGGGTGTCACATAGCCGAAGCCCGGAACATATACCTGTCCGGCATCATTGGTGCTACCGCCTGCAGGCTCAGTGGGCTGGGGCTTCACCTCAGTCTGCTCCGGTTTGTAGGTGGGCGGCGTTTCCTTGTTGCGGTCCGCTTCCGGCACATCATCCGGCACATGGTCCTTTTCCGTCTTGCTGGGATGCTCCGGTGCATCCGGCTTGGTGGGCGTACCCTGAATGGTCTGCTCTGTGCCGGAGTTGTCCGCATCCCTGCCGAGATCATGCTGTTCGCCATCCATCTTGATATCCACCTTTACCTCCGGATCGCTGATGTTCACTACCGGATCTTTCGTGTCCGGCACATCGTCCGAGATGGCGGGGTCAATGGGCATGGGTACCGCAGCAAGGCGGCTGACGATCCCCACCACCAGTGCCGCGCAGAGCAGGACGCCTGCCGCAATGAGGATGATGCGTTTTGTTTTCTCTGTCATAATCGAACTCCTTTCTTTGTAGGGGTTGATGAACTATCATCTTATCCTGAACATACCACAGCTCTGTGTGGAAGTCTACTGCAAGAAAATAAAAGCACTAAAACTTTGGGATATACTTGGCTTCGACCCGCAGATTTACACTTACAGGCGGCAGCACACGTCCGGCAAAGCGGGTGGGGACCTCCAGATGGAGGGTGGCGGTTGCGAGATACCCCTCGCTCCGGCCTGATGCGATGGCGTTGTTGGAGATATGAACGGACAGGTCGGAGAGCGTATACTCCAGCTCGTTTCCGGCGTATTTCATGTAGCCTTCGCCATCTGTGGTAAGGCCGAGGATATAGGACAGGTTGCCATAGATGTCACCGGCATCGATGGACTCGAACCACTCGCCGTCCCCCTCTGGGAACCAGCCTGCGGCATAGCCCTCCCGCACAGAATGGTACACATCGTCATAGTTCTCATTGACCGTGGCAATGACCGCCTGCTGCACCGCGTCCCGCACACCCTGCACGATGATGTTGACTCGAAAATACTCGGAGATGAGCATAAAGAGCATGAGAAGGCAGAGTGTCACGGCGATGACCATGGGATAGCCTTCACCGGAACGGGAGCGAAAAAGCAGCTTTCTCATTTCCAATACACCTCCGATCTGCCACTGGCCTGTGCCGTCAGCTCAATGGGGAAGCTGCCAAGCCCACCGAAGCCGATGTCCACATCTATGGTCAGCGTCACCGTCACCTCCTCATTGAGTTGGATGCGGCCGGTACGGGACCAGCGGATATCCGGGTCGATCTCCAACCGCTCAGACAGCACCTGTGCGCGGGAGGTCGTTTCGTTGCCGACTCTGCCGGTGATCTCGGCTTCCCGCACCAGCTCGGCGGCGAAGGTGTCAAGCTGCTGCTTGGCAACATACACAGGAAGTACCTTCACCGCCAATGCGATCACCAGCATGGCGCAGAGGACGAGGACGCAGGTATCGATATAGCCCTCGCCGGAGCGTTTCTTCCATTTGTTTCTCATCCGAACAGCCCTCCCATCGAGGTGAGGATCTGCATGAGGATGACCACAATGTAGATGAGCATAAAGCAGACCAGCATGACGAAGGAGTACACACGGATCTTGGGCGGGATCTTCGCTGCCTGCGCCTTGAGTCGTTGGAGCTCCAGCTGTTTCATATCGTGCGCCAGCATCTGAAAATAGATGCGCCCGTCATCACCGCGCAGGACGCCGATGAGCCCACGCACGATGTCCGAGAGCATGGGCGACGCCAACCGTCCCTCGAAGCGAACCAGTGCAGCCTCGTAAGAGGACGAGCGCATATCCGCTGTCAGCACATCCAGCTCACGGCCAAAATCGGGACCGGCGTGACGCTTATAGTTTTCAAGGATCGTCAGCACGTCGCGGCTTGCGCCCAATTCCTGCTCCACTGTGGCAACAAAGCGGGGCAGCTCTCCCTCGATCTTCTCGCGGCGTTCTGCAACCATTTCCTCCGCCTTGCGGCTCTCCTTGAAGTAAAGCAATATCGACAGCAGCACCACGATGGGCGAGAGCAGAGGGAAGATCAGCAGACACGGAATGACCGCCAGCAGTGCGGCGGCAGGCTTGAGAATGGTATAGGCCAAGTAGACCTCCGGCGTCATATCCATGCCGGCAGCATTGAGCGTGCGCTCTAGCCGATGCCTCTTGTATTCATCCATTCGGATATACTTGGAGAGCTTGATAGCCCAGCCAAGGAAGAGGGCGTCCAGCGACTTCATCCGCGTTTTCTCGGTTCGCCCTGCGGACAGGAGCGCCTTCTCCGTGGAGAGACGGGGCAGCTTCAGAATATCTGCCAAGATGAAGAACAGTCCCGCGGCAACAGCCACGCCGAAAAGGAACAGTAAGATCGTCATGTCCGTCACCTCCGATATTCAATGGGCTGGGTTAGCTTGACCACTCTGGCAAAAGAGAGAAAGATAGCGGCGGCGCAGACCGCCAGCACCGCTTTGCCGGGAACAGTGGTCATCAAGGTTGCATACCAGTCCTTGTTGAGAAAGTACAGCAGTGGGATATTCAGCACCACCAGTGCCGCCATGGAGATGAATTCCTTGCGAGGAGCGAACACGAGATTCTCCAGTTCCCCATTGATGATGCGCATATCTGAGAGCTTTCCCACAATGGGGTTGAGGGTACTTTTTAGGCTGTGGTCGTACTGACAAGCAGCGAGAGCCTCACACCATTCTTGCCACACCTCATTATCAATAGCAGACTTCAGTTCCGCCAACGCCGCATTCATATCCGGGTCAATGTGCTTGATGCGGGTGAGGAAGCTGCGGAACACGCCGTGCACGGGCGGGTTCAGATAATTGATGTTCTCCTCCACGGCGGTCTGCAGATCCTCACTGCGGAGGTAGGCCGTGGTGATGATGGAAAGTGCTGTTTCCAGCTCGGCGGCGATGTCTTTCTTGTAATGTCCGGCCGTGAGCTTGATGTACCAGAACGGTAAAAACATCATACCCGTTGCTAAAACCGGAATGAGCAGAAAGTTATTCAGTACGATAGCTATGCCTGCCCCCATTGCAAAGAACAGCAGCGATGCCGCGCACAGCATAGGAAATCGATCCTCCTTGCCGGTGGCTTTCAGGATCGTCTGCACTTCTAATATCTCACGACGCATAAAGTTCGGTTTCTTGCGCTGGGTGGCTTCGTTGATTTCATCACGGATGCTCCTAGGACCGACGGTCAACCGGTGAAATACACCCAGCGTGAAATTCATGGGCGAGATGCGAAAGATAAGAAATGCGCCGGCAATCATGCCAACGCACGCAGTCAGCAGCAGGGCTGTCAAGTGGCGTTCACCTCCTTCTTGGGGTTCAAAAGTGCCTGTAGTTCCTCGTTGGGCATACCGTTTTCCAGCAGGCGTTTGCGTAGACTCACGGAGATCTCATTCACCTGCGTGTGATGTCCTTCGATGACGAATTTGCCGTCTTCCATGTGGTTTTCCGTGATAACATAGCGGAACAGCGTGTTGTAGCGGCGATCCCCATTGGGCTGGATCTCACATTCCATGATCTCCATCATGCGGCGCTGCTTGTTCTCCAGCTGCTTGCAGAAGACCACGATGGGGTATGCCTCCGTCACATAGCTGAGAAGCGTTTCATCGGACATATCCACGGCTCGTTTGCACAGGGACACCATGCGGCGGTAGGTCGCCTCGCAGGAGTTGGAGTGGATGGTAGTCAACACCGCCACACCCACGCGGGCGGCCTCCTGCGCGGCATTGGCCTCGGCGCCGCGCATCTCGCCCACCACCAGGATATCTGGGTTGAAGCGCAGGCAGATATCCACCAGTGCAATCTGATCGATCCGCTGACGCTCATTTTCACTGTCGCGGGTCAGGGTGTGGACCACCGAGTTGACTACCTTACCGTTTTCCTCCCGCACCAGCTCCAGCTCACGGGAGCCGTTCTCGATGGTGAAGATACGTTTACTGTCGGGTATGGTGGTCAGCAGCCAGCCTGCCGCCGTGGTCTTGCCGGAAGAGGTGGCACCAGCCACACAAATGGAGATCCCGTAGCGTAAAAATACGGAAAGCCAGTCCAGCATTTCCTCTGTGGCTGTGCCGCTGCGGAGCAGATCCTCACGGCTGAGATTGTGGCGGTTGACAATTCGGATGGAGGCGGCAACGCCCACATCCTCATCCACCACGGGGGACTTCATAGCCGCAATACGGGTGTTGCGGGTCAGGTGTCCCGTGACCAGAGGACTGGCGTTGTCCAGTACCATGCCGGAAGCGTGGAGCATACGACGGATGACGGCGAGCGCATGTTCCGGCGAATCGAAATGCTCTTCCAATTTCTCATTTCTGCCATCCGAATACTGCACTTCGATATCCCGCCACGAGTTGATGTTGATTTCCTCAATGCCGTCTCCATAGATGTAGCTGGTCAAAAAGCCATACTCCGCCATCTCAGAATAGATGGCGTCCACCAGTTCCGTCTGCGTCATGCCTGCTACGGCGATACGTTGATCCTGCAGGTACTTGGTGATATAGCGCTGAAGCTGCTCTTTTGCATCTTCGCCACCCTGAGAGATTAGGGAGGAATAGGAGCCAGAGATGTATTCCTGTACTTCCTGTAGCACGGAGCTAAAGTCTTTGCCTTCAGTTTCCGGTGTAAAGAACAGGTTGTGCGCCCGTCCGAGGGTGCCAATGTCGGTGTTCAGAGTCCGCTGCGGCGTGTCGTCCACCACAACCGGAACGACATCTAACTCTGAGCTGTCATGGAAATCTAAAGCATCTCTTTTTTCTGCGTTTGCCGCAAAGAGCGAAGCACTTCTCTTTGTTCCAAGGGCCATGTCAAAACACCTCCTCAATGATCTTTTCCAGCTCTTTGCGGAAGGCGCGACTGTCCTTGAGAGAAAGGTCAGAAAACAGATTGCCGGCGAGATACTGCTCCTCCAATTCCTGCGAATAAGGCAATTTGAAGGTCACACTGCCGAGCACTTTGCCAATATGGTCCGCCGCTTGAAAAGGCTTAACATTTGCCGCCACTTTATACTGTTTGTCTGCATCCCACTTGGCATCCTTCAACAATGGAAGTTGACTGGAAAAGTAGCTGATGCTTTTGAGATCGCAGTTAGCAAGACGCAAAACACTGTCAGCCTCCATCAACGCTACAGCGGAGAGAATATCGTTTGCAATATAGCTGCCACAGTCCACAATGACATAGGGTGCGATCTGTCGCAGCCCATCCAGCAGCTCTATTGCCTGCTTTTCGGTAAAAGGCGGAATGCTGTACTCATTTTCACCCTTGAGTAATCCCAACACAGTGAGATAGTTGCTGCGCTTGAGGGTGACAAGGTTATGCTTGATGAGATTTTCTCCAATGCGGGCAGCAGCAAGGATATTGCCGAGGGATCTCTCACATTCCAGTTCATCTGGAGAACAGATGCAGGGAAGCATAGGGGCAGTCATGTCGCAGAGAAGAAGAATAACATTCTTCTTTTTGGCGGAAAGCATTTTTGCGATTTTCACCGCCGTCACCGTCTTGCCACTGCCGGGACTGCCCCAAACCGCCAGCATGCCGCCGCTGTCGTTCTGTACTTCTGGCTGTTCCGATCCCTCGGAGCTGCGTCGAAAGATACCGGCTTTCTTGAAATTCATTCCATCACCTCGTTATCGGGCTTAGCAGCAACAGAATCAGCATTTTCGCTCTCTGAGGAAGACTCCTCCGGCTCGGCGTACAGCTCCTCAATGAGTTCGTCCTGCGTTTCGATAAACTGCTTTGCGCCGTCCACCGTACCGCGATAGACGAGAGACAAATGGAGCTTGGCGTCCTGCTCTAACTCTGCCAGCACTTTGGCCTGCTCCGGCAGGACAAGGAAAGTTACAGTAGAGGGCAGTTCCTTCTCGTCACTCTTCGCTTCACCGGTATTGGCGTCATAGCCGGTGCTGGCGGTGACAGAGATGATCTCCACGTACTGCAGTTCAGCGGGGATGCAGGTTTCACCATCCTCTGGGTAGTCTGCCACGATAACCGATACGATGTCGCCGCTCTGGAGCTTACCGGAGAGTCCGGTGGCGAAGCTCTTGATGGTGACGGAGATGGCCTGCTTCGTGCCGTCCAGATTATAGAGATAAGCATTTTCGGCGGCGGGCGCTTCCGAGAGCTTGGCAGCGAGAATATAATCGCCAACGGCAAGATCCGCCTTGGCGTATTTGCCCACTACATTGTTTTTTGTGGTCATAAGGCCGGATGGGAGATTGTAGGAACCGACCTCGGCCGTGGTGACCATATCCTTGGTGATAAGTTCACCGGCGTGAATGTCCTTTGTGACGCGGACGATCTCTGCCTTCTGACTGATCCCCCGATTGAACAGCGGCGTGATGCCGAAGCAGATCACCAGTGCCAGCAGAATGCAGATGACGCCGATGACCGTGCGGTTTTTGAAAATACTCATGGAGCAAGTCCTCCTTCGTTTTAGATGATATATGCGGTGATAAAACCAACTGCGAGAAATGGTGCAAGCGGATAACTCTCCGGTGGGCGCTCCGCTCCGCGCAGTGTCCGCTCAATGGCTACCGCAAGATAAAAAAGGCAGTACAGCAGGAGCGCCAGCACCAGTCCAGCGCCGCCGCGCAGGACACCCAGCAGGAAGCCGGAAGCGGCGATAAGCAGCGCATCTCCCATGCCGCCACGCCCTCTGTTACTTGCCAGTAGGAACGGAACGGACAGCAGTAGACCCAAAAGGTGGGCGGGGCTGAAGGAAATCAGCCCCGCCCCTGCGATAATGATACTGGAAAGGTCATAGATCTGCCTGTGCCGGAGATCCGTCCATGCTGCGCTCATAAGTCCGGTGAGGAACAGTGTCCCCTGTAGGACAGACATCACGATTAACCAGCGTAGTTGAACATCTCCGTGATGCGCTTGTTCAGCGTGGGCATGACCACATCGCCGAACAGAGCATAGAGGCCTGCCAGCAACAGAGCACCCAGCACCACGGCGATGAGGATCTTGACGGCGGTGTCGATGTAGCCCTCGCCAGAGCGATAGGTCGCGGCAAGGCGGATGGCGTTGGCGCGGATGGAATTGACGGTGTTCTTGATAAACTTCTTCATGTGATAATTTCCTCCAAGTTATATGTTTTGTGTTGTGGGTGATTACATGGTCTGTTCCGCAGCGGGAGCGTGGTTCGTCTGCTGGGGCTGTCGGAACGACTGCTCATAGGCATCCAGCACCGCATCGTTGAACTGCTGGCGAGCCTCCTTCGTGCAGGGGAAGCAGATGTCGTGATAGTCGCCGCGGCTGTCCTTGTACTGAGGCATGGCGACAAAGGGCCCTTTCTCGCCGCGGATGACCTTCACGCCGCGAATGGCAAATACGCCGTTGATGTCCACATTGGCGTTGGCGAGGGTGTACTTGCTGTCCTTCACGGGATAGATGCGCACGGCGTACTCCACGGGGAGCGGGGTATCCGGTGCAGGGGTGGGAGCTGTTGCCTTGGTTTGGGCTTTGGGCATTGGGATTCCTCCTTTTCTGATTTGGATATGAAAAAAGCACCCGGTCAGGTGCTCATTTCACAGGCTCATATCCATTTCCTGCTGGGGTGCAAACTCGATCTGCTGGAAGCCGATGCGGTCGCAGTAATAGAACTCACTGCCGCCTTCATCGTATAGTTCCAGCACATCCGAGATGCCGATGGGGCGGCTGTCATAGCCGGGAACGGGGTTGCGGAAGATGGTGTAGATCTCCTCTAGGTCGTTGGTACCGACTTGACCCTCATAGACCATCTCATAGTTCTTTCGACTCGGATGACCGAATCGCTGTACCATCGTCTCATAGGAAACGAAACGGATATTGATGGGGCTGTCCCGCGAGAGCTGCCATACACGGCAGTTCTTCAGGGGCAGAGCCTCTGGGTCGAAGCGGCCGCTGCGCTGCCCCAGCAGGAGACGGTCATAGACGCCGTCCTCCCAGCGGATGGTGAGAGCCTGCTTTTGCAGAAAACTCTCCAGTTCCTGCGTTTGGAACATGGTATCCACCACCGCCTCCTTTTCTGCGATGTATCCGGCAGGATTGCTGTAATAGAAGATGCGGTTGTGGTTATCAATGCAGATGCGCTGCACTTGGTTCACCTCCGATCATTCCAGCTTCATCTCACCTGTGGCCGGTGCCTCCTGCTGTGGCGCAGTCAGCTCCATGAGCTTCTCACGCGCCCAGTCGGGAAGATACTTTTCATCCAGCACACCGATGAACTCATGTCGATTCCAGCGGGTCATCTCACCGTCACCCAGGCAGGTGCAGCGCACCGAGCGGCCAATGGTGTGAGGCGAACAGCCAAAGCCGTCATGGGCATACCAGAGCTGGTTTTCCTGACTCCAGCAGGATTCCTTGAGGGTATCCGGTGACAGCACCAACACCTTGCCGGTATAGTCCTGCTCGGCGCGGTCACCGACGCAGTGCTCCGCGCCGAAGAGATTCAGAGCCTGCACCGCCTTGCGGTAGAAACTGACGAAGCCATCCAGCACAGCCGGATGGCTTCGGACAACAAAATCGCTGTTGTGGATGAGATCTGTGGGAATATATATCTTCTCTGCCCAATGCTTGTTGGCATAGCTGAAACGCCCGTCCCACTTGAGCTCATGCAAGGTATTGGCAAGCACCCACGCGGTGCGCTTGAAGCCATATTCGTCCAGCACGGTCTTTAAACAATCTGTCTGAAGGTTCATGCCATCAAAGTTCTGGCGAATGGCGTCCTCGATAGCATTTCGGCAGGCGATGTTTGCCTTATGGCTCTCCCACCAAAGGGAAAGCTCATTCCGCTTACGGGCTTCAGTAGCGGAATACGGGTAGGGATAGGTTTCATTCATTTTGGATATCTCACCTCGCTTCTTCTTTGAATGCCTACGGTATCACTTATCGTAGATAATATCATTCTCCATCAGAGCATCTTCCAGAGCGGACAAACAACAGCCGGACTTGCGCAGAGCGTACAGGATTACGGGCGATACATCGGAGAGGTCGAAGTCATTGTCTGCCTCGCAGACGGTAATCACGCCGGAGTCCTCATCCACATAGCAGTCCAGCTTGGCGTCGGGCGCGATGTCCGCCTCCTCTCGGGCCCAATCGGGAACGGTGACAGAAGGTCGGCAAAGTTCTTCGATTGACAGATTACTGTAAACACAACCGTCTTCATCGCACTCGTCACAGTGGCCACAGGTGTCCCGCAAGGACAGGAGGATCTGACCAACATGGGCGGTCAACGCCGTGAGCAACTTGACATATTCCATTGTGGTCATTTTGGATTTCGTCAGGATCACAGCTCCGTCCAGCGTGGTCAGCTCCAGCTTTGCGTTGTCGGGGATGCCACTCAGCTTCATTGCCACAGGCGGGATGGTGGTGGCCTTGTCTCTGGTAAGAATAAAGTTCATAGTATGGTTCCTCCTCATTTTTCTTTGATTGGTGTTTTGATGGCATGGGTAGGTTCGTGCATCAGCTCGTATCGGGTATCGCTGCTGCCATCCAGCAAGCAGTCTAAAGTCAGCTGCCAGCAGGCTTTACGGGGATCGTAGTTGGTGATGATGGCTTCCTCATATTCGCTGCCTGCCGTCTGCGACATACTGTTGGGACGGACAGTGCGAAAGATGAAGAACTCTTTATAAAGTTCTGAAATGTACGGGCAGTAGTTGTAGGACACCATAACATACCCGCGGCAATTCAGAAGCGTGTCATGGAGCCGCTGGTGATTCGCTTTTGGGAAGCCTACCTCATAGCACTCCGCCTCAAAGTAGGGCGGGTCGCAGTAGATCCAGGCATCCTCCCGGTCATACTGGCGGATGACATCCTCAAAGTCCTTATTTTCCACGATGACATTTGCCAATCGGCGAGAGCATTCCCATATCAGGTGAAAGAAGCGGCGGATATCACAAGGTTTGCCGCCGAAGGATTTGGCGCTGCCGCTGAAACTGTAGCGAACTAGTTTGAAGTAATCTGCGGCACGGCGGATATCTCCGCGCGGAGCGCGTTCCAGCATAAGAGCGCGGATGGCTTCAGCATCGGGAGGCTTCAAGTAGACCTCTGTCAGATTCATTTCCTCCTGCAGGTAATCATCCGTGAACTCACCTCTGGAGAAGAACTTGTAAAGAACATTGAAGTCATCCCGCGTATTCAACGGCAAGAAACCCAATTCTGAAAGCAGCGCAAGCGTGCGGCTTTTCACACAGCAAAACAGGTTGGTAAGGTTCCCGTTGAAGTCGTTGTAGACCTCCATGCACCCATGCCGAGTAGGGCGGTTCATGGTCACTGTGCCGCTGCCCCCAAACACATCGATGAAGCGGCTATATCGCTCCGGTGCCATCTTGTTAATGATCCACAGCAGCTTACCTTTGCCGCCCACCCAAGGGATAAAGCTGTTCAAGATGCACCTTCTCTCAAGGGAAAAGCATCCAGTGACCGCTCTAATCCGCGTCTTGCTGCCGCAAGTCCATTTTCCATGCTCTGAAGCTGCTGAATCGTGGAGAAGACTTCGCCGGCAGTTGCAGCGTAAAAATATCCGCATCGATCACTCCCAATGGGAATACCTTTGCGTCTCATACGGTTTACCAGTTTACGAAGATCTGTTCCGCTAATCCCAAGAGCCGCTTCCAGTTCAGCACCGCTCGCTCTGTATTTTCGCCCAGTACATGCTCCTTTCAGATAATTCAATAATTTTTCTTCTCGCATTTCTGTTCCTTTCCGAGACCGTTATCCCGGATTAGGGAGCGAAATGAGAAAAAAGGAGGGGCCGCTTTCCCCATCCGGGAATACGGCCCCTTGCTGTTTATTATTTCTGTTCCGTCCGCACAGAACGGTTACCGTTCTTCTTGCTCCTGTGAATTGAATAACATCTCCAATATACTTTAAGAACGGATTCCGTTCAAAAGGAGATTGCTGTATGGATCAGGTCGCATTGGGAAAACGAATCAAAGCTGCCCGTGAGCGTGCCGGTATGACGCAGGAGGATCTTGCTGCTGCCGTGGACTACAGCGTGGACCACGTGAGTGTGGTCGAGCGCGGAGTCAAAGCACCAAAGCTGGATAAGTTGGTTACCATCGCCAATGTACTCAAGGTTGGAACGGACGAGCTGCTTCAGGATAATTTGGATGCGGCAACACTGCTTCACGCCACAGAGCTCTCCGAGCGATTGAAAGCACTGTCCCCAGAAGGGCAGCGCAAGGTGATGAATGTGCTGGACACTTTGGTCGACGAATTGCGGTAACACCGGTGCAGAGGTTTGCTTTTTTGCAGACCTCTGTTTTTTTCGACTGCGTTCGACGCTTTTCCCCTAACCCCCTGTGCTATTGTAGTTCTATAAGAACGACAACCGTTCAATATAGCAAGGAGTGATACCATGAAGAGAAAGAACATAAGCGCCGATACCGCGCTGTTAGAAGTTGCCCGTAGACACAACACCACCGTCGATGAGGTACGAAAAGAGATCCGGATTGCAATGGCGGTGGCAATGTGTAGCCCTGATCCTAATGTACAGAAAAGATGGCGTGAGATTCCACATGATGGTGAAGTCCTCACGCTGGAAGACTTTATCGCCTATGCTGAGCGGAAATGCCTGGAGAGGTTGTAAGCTGCTTTGCTCATCTCATCGTCATATTCGCTTCTGATGCTTTCTGTACCGGCGACAGCATGGGCTGATAGTCCGTACGGTGCAGCAGACCGTAGGGTGAGAGCACTGCGTTGTCCTCCCTGATGAGGTCGCAGCCGTAGGCGTAGAGGTTTACATGGGAAAGCAGCAATTCCACCGAGTGGTCATCCGTCATGAAGTGAAGCTGATCGATGGCAGTTTCCTGCGGCGAGCTGATCTCCGGTGTGAGGACATAGTCATCCAGGCACTCTGTCAAGCCCATGGCGGTTTCAATGTCCTGCACCTCAAACTGTTCCAGCAGAGCCTTCAACTTCGGAAGCTGCTTTTCAGGAAAAGGCATATCCTGCACTGCTTTGGCGAACTCATTGAACGCCTCCAGTTCAGAGGGGAGGTCTGTGAAAAAGGCAGCGTTGGGAAGAATGCCGTCATAGTTGAGGACAACGGTATTTTCCCAATTCAGGGTGCCGAGCTGCTCCTGCACTGCGGACAATTCCGCTTCGGTTGCAGGAAGGTCCAGCGTCACCGTGCGCACATCTTTGGAGTCAGGATGCAGACCAAGGGCCAGGCGGAACAAGTAGCTTGGCTTCGACGGCAGCGTCTTTTGGACGGGCGGCGCAGTGGTCAGTTCTCCATCCCGCAGCACATACAGGCTGCCCACAAAAACACCGTTTTCACTGCATCGCATCATTCTTCCAATGCCGGCGAAGTCCAGCATCTCGAATACCTTGTCGGATATACCATCCAGTTCGGGGATAAAATCGTTTTCTGCGTAAAACCGGCCGAGGGCAGCATCGTCTGCGGCATCCACTACATGATAACAGTTGGTCTTTGCGCTGACCGCCAGATTCCGCAGATCCTGCAGCGTGATGACGCCGCCGTTGGTATCGACTTTATTCTGTACCTCCATGCGCAGGAAACCGTCAAAGGCAACCTCCTGCACCTCGTCCAGCTCCGACAGAAGTGCGGCGAGATCGTTAAGCTCGTTGAGACTGATCTCTAACCCGTCCAAATGGGGAGCGAGATACTCAAAGGCATAGTAGTCTTCGATCTCCATGTACAGGATATCGTCTGTCTGAAGCCGCACCTTTTCCATGGCGTCCCACAGTTCCCACGGTGAGGCAGGCAAGTCCAGCTTTGCGTATGCATCGCTGTTAGGATTGCCCTCCTTTGCCAGATACATGGCAAACACTTTTTTAGCCAAACTTCATCCCTCCCATTTTCATCCCGTTCTGCTCATAGGTCTTCGGGTCCGCGCCGGGGACATCCCAGCCGTGCATGCTGCCGCACTCCATTGCCAGCCGCTGCTCCCGCGTCACCCCAAGCCGCTCGTTGTTATAGTCCGCTATCTCACGGTTATGCGCGGGATCGTCCGTGGACCAGTTGCTGGGGTAGTAACCGCTTTCACCGCGCTTGATGCAGATAAGTTCCCCGGTGCCGGGGAGGGTGGAGAAGCACAGCTCCGGCAACCCCTCTGCGAGCTTGGGGGAGAAAAGCTCCTGCTCCGTCTGGATGCTCCACTCGTCCGAATTCCAAAAGTGGACATACAATTCACCGCCGTCATCCACGGAGATCTCCCGCTGCTCGAAACCCTCGCACCAGCCGTCCGAAGCCTGTCCGGTGATAAACTCTTTCAAAGTATCCATTTCGGTGTCCGACAATTCCCCGGCAACACGGCACTCCGCAACGCCCCAAAGCTCTCCGCCTCGGCTGTCTACCGTGAACACAGCGGAGTGGACCTTTGTGTTGATGCTGTCAGGCTTATGATACCAGTGCATGATGCCGCGCTCGGTTTCCTCTGGCATCCGGTTTTTCACCAGTGCCGCCGTGATCTGATCCTGGTAGCCGCGCAGCTCACGGCCCTCAAGCAATGTACTGCTGTCGTCGAAATCACCGTACTCGTTTCGCTCGTAGAGGTCGGCGGTCAGGGGCATATACAGCTTGAGGGTGGTCAGCTTGGGCGGCAGCACCGTGAAGCTGTCCTCGCCGGGGGCGAGCGGCAGCGTGCGGCCATTGTCCCACTTCATAAAAATTTGCCCCTCATCGTCCACGAAGTCCACCTCGCCCTCCATTCCAGCGGGAATGGGATGCCAGGGGTCATCCATAGAATTGAGCCGGATGCGGGTGCCGGGGGGATACTGTTGCCTGATAAAATTCACCATTTTTCTGTCCATACTCACATTCCTCCCATTGTCATGCCCTGTTTGGGCAGTTTTTGATATTCCTCCAACTGACGGGGATTTTCCTCGCCATAGAAGTCAAAGACGATATCATCCACAGCTTTGCGGACGGCAGAATCATCGGTCAGCACCTCATACCGAAAGCCAGTGGTCGGGCGATACGGAAGTTCTTCCCTCACACACTTGAGAAAGGCTTCGGCATCGGTAAACTCCTGTGCATCGCCATTGGCATAGGACACGCGGCCCACCAGGGGCTTGTCCCGCGCCATGTTCTGCCGCTGGACATCCAGATCATAGGCCGTACAGTAGCAGTTATAATCTCCAGGGGACGGATTGCAGCGCAGGCAGTAGCGGTAATGCTCCGTTTCCACAATGTAACCGTAGTTCTGTGTCCAGCCGCCGCTGATTTTCCCGCCGTGTTCATAGCAGAAACGCTCCATCGCGAAGCGGTTTTTCAGCACACTCTCCCGCAGCGTGTCCACGACCTCCTGCAGTTCCGCTTTGAACGCGGGGCTGTTCAGTCCCTCCGGGCCGCGAGGCCACCATGTATGCCAGAACTCGTTGCCGCTGCGTCCGAAGTCCATGCGGACATGTCCAACGGTACCCAGCCGCTTATCTTCTTCAGGGTGTGGGGTATAAAATAAGCCCACCTCCTCTGGGCGGGCAGGTCGGATATGAAATTTCATGTTCTCCGCGGGATACGGGAGCTGATGCGCCTCGCAAAACTCACGGAGCGTCATGTTGCCTTCATCGAGAAAACCGAGCTCATCCCGCACATCCAGCCACCCGGATTTAGGCATCGCCAGCTTTTCCGGCATCAGCACCGAGCCTGCGTGGTTGACCACAACATTTTCTTCCATGTAGCACAGCTCACCGGGATCATCGTCAGAGCCGCGAATGTCATAGCAGTACCAGCCCTTCGGCACGGTATAGCGGACGATACGCCCGTTGGTGAACAGCGCGGGCTTATCAAATACTTCAAGGTGCTGGAATTTCTCTGTTCTTGCGTTTACAGCCATTTGGGTTTCCTCACTTTCTTTTTTGGTAACGGCAAACATACTACACATCTGCCGCAAAGTCTACTGAAACATTTGCTGCCCCTGTGTCTGCTCCGAAAAGGGCGGGTCCAAGCGGCGCAGCAGGCCGAACTCTGTTTTTGCCACACAGTCGTTTTCCATACAGTCCTGACCGTATTGCTCAAAATCCATGTAGCCGTCCAGCTCATAGATGGCATCATCGTCCAGTCCCAGCGTTTCCTGCAATCGCTGCTGACCGTAACCGTAGGCGCCCTCCGTGATGCGTTGGTAGTTGTCCAAATTTCGCAGGAGATCACAGGCACGGCGCAGGGTTTCCGGCTTCTCTGCCTCCAGCACGGCGGCGTAGGTCAGTAGCATGCCGTCCTTTTGCCAGATGTCCTCCAATGCTTCGGCAAAATCGTTGTAATCCTCCACGGCGGGGCAATCCGTATCGCGGATCAGCTCCCCGATATAAGGCACCTTGAAGCGAATATCACAGAGCATGGCATCCGCGAAAACATCAATATCGAGGTAAGCCTTCACAGCATCGAGGTATTTCTCGTCGGCAGGGAGGATGAGGGTGTAGTCCGGCTTCCCATCAACGTGCAATGTCATGCGGAGCATTTCATCTCGGCCTTCGTCCCACCAAGGTTTTGCCGACGATAGGTAACTGTGGTCAATTGCCATATCCGGCGTCAGCAAACTGTGGGCGTTGGGGACAAAGGCACTATACCGGGCATAGTTGTACCCCTGCGGGTCAACGAGGAAACCGTCCGTTCCCTCCGCATCGAGGATGAGCAGACAGTGTCTGGCGTCATCATCACGCCGGATGGCATTTTTGTTCTCTGCGATGAAATCATAGTCAGCCAGCAGTGCGCGGCTGAACTGCTTGAACCGTGGGCTTGGCAACTCAATGACCTTATCCACGGCGCAGGGGTCTGCCTCACATCCGGTCTGTTTACACTTCAGTTCTGCTCGAATGATCATCGTGAAAGCCCTCCCATCTCCATGCGGCTGCTCGGGCTTCCGTTCATCACTTCCTCCATGCGAAAAAAACCTTTGTAGGCAACATAGCCCCGGTCGGTGAACATCCCGTCCTCCGCGTTCATGCGCTCCGTGCCATACTTTTCATAGTCATAAAAAGCGTCAAGATTTTCGTCATAGTCGAAATGACCGGACTGCTGGATCATGTACTTGCCGTACTCGGCGGGAGAGTGCGCGTCGGGGGCGAAGTCAAAAAGGTCGAGGTTTTCCGCAAGGTTTTTGATCTGCGCTGCGGACTTTGGCTCTGCCAGCATGACCACGGCACCCAGCTTTTCTATATCCGCGTTTGATAATCTATCCGTCGCCTCTGCCAGTTCATTGAGGTCGGAGAGCGTTTCGTACTCCATATCCAGAAGGACATCTACCTCATTGGGGAGCTGGCTGTCCTCCAGCCGCAGGCGGACATCAGCGGGATCTGTGATGCCCCCGCGAAGGAGGGCGCGGTCGATCTCCTCCTGCACCATGGGGAGAAACAGCCATGTGATGTGATTGGTGTCCTCTGGCTCACTTTTGGAGGTCACCGCAACGGTGATGGCGTTCGGCTCATAGTAGTAGCAGGGGAAGAACCGTCCGTCGTAGACCTGCTCCAACTTCATGCCGTTGTCGTAGACTACGCCGTAGGGTGTGATCGTGCCGCCGCCGCTTTCAATGAGCCGCCGTGCGGTTCCCTTGCCGTCCAGCGCGTTCAGCTCATCCACACTCGCGCTGCCGCCGCGCAGGTTCATGTAGTGGTCGCGGCCAACAGCGGCGAGGTCGGAAAAGTCGGTAATGACCGTGGCCTGCTGGCAGCAGAAGGTCAGGTTGATGAGATCCTTCAGCTCGAACAGCTCCAGCTTGTGAGCCATCGCCTGAAACTGTGCGGCTTCGCCGTCATCGAAACTGTCCAGCCGCTTGGCGAGGTAATTCAGCTCCTCCACATTGACTGTAAGCATCTCCGTGCGCTTGAGGACAGTATAGAAGCTGTCGATCTTTTCCACCTTGCAGTCCGCCTTGACCGCGTCGCCGATTTCCAACGCCTCCAACAGCTCCATGCAGTGTGCGTACTGGTCGCGGGGGATGGGGAACGGGATAGTTGCCACGCCGTATTCCGGGTGGCTGGGGTTACTGAGAACCGCTTGAATCATCATTTGTGTTTTCCTCCAATCCGTTGATTTTGTTCATTCTGGTCCGCAGGCAGGTATCTTCACTCTGCCAACAGATGAAGCCATGCCCTGGATAGGGACAGCCTTTGCAACGCTCAAAAAGTGTGCAACCGTGAATCTCCGGCGGGTCGCGGGGAAAGTCTGGGGCAAAGACTGGGGCATACCAATGCCCCAATGAGCTTTTCCGGTTGATCTGCGGCATTTCATTTCCTCCATAATAAAAATTGGCCGGAGTCTTATTGCTAAAACTCCGGCCATTGCCATGTAGTATTACATTGTCTGTTCCTGCGAGACTCGTTCCAATGCTTCCTCCTGCTGTCGGATTCGCTCGTTCAAATCCGGCACGCACACCTCAATCTGTTGCTGGACACTGCGGATTACTTCCTCCTGCTTGTCAGTGAGTTCAAAGAACTCCCCGTCCACAGAGTCGGCACAGCAGCGATAAATCTCAGTCAGCTGCTCTGGGCTGAAAAGCTGTTCCGTTTGGATCAGCCCGGAGCGTGTGGCGAAATCCTGCTTGGCAGCATCGTAGTTCTCCATGAAATAGTGCCCGTGTACCACGCCTGTGCGGTCATAGTCCCAATTCCATGTGACGAATTGAACGCCGTGTTTGCTCGGAGTGCCTGCCAGCACCGTGCCGCCAAAGTCAGCGAGGATACGGTAGTCGCCATCCAGTCCGCTGGCTTTGAGCTGCGGAGCGGATTCCATAGTGGTCATATACTCCAGCGTCTTCGCGGCGATGTCCTCGACGCGAAACAGGGCATCCTCTGCCTGGGGCGTGTCCACATCCTCTCGCCGATAGAACACGCTGCCCCTGCCGGTGATTCGACACAGCGGAGCATTGTTCCACAGAATGGAACGTTCGCAGTCTTCCAGCGACTTTGTTTCAAAGCCCACACGGTGGAGAGAAATGCTGATTTCTTCGAGGTAGCGAAGCTGCTGCCCAGTGTTGCTGTTGTTCATGTGATGAACCTCCTCGTAAACTGAAAAGAGGTTGGTATCAAAATATGATACCAACCTCTTCAATAAAAAGTTTCAAATTATTATGAGAAAGATGAGAGACAAAAGGTCCCTGAGAGCGTAAAGCCCACCATAAAGCAGGCCAAATCAGCCGAGAATTTAGTTCAAGTCCTGCCTAACGCTCTGAAATGCCCTTGTGTATCTATAAAACACGCTTTGAAAAAACAGGGCATAAAAACGCCGAAACCCCTGATTTCTCAGGGGTTTCAGGTGAGTGTATCTATTTTGGTCACTCAAGATGGTTGCGGAGACAGGACTCGAACCTGCGACCTCCGGGTTATGAGCCCGACGAGCTACCAACTGCTCTACTCCGCGATATTGTACTGTACCGGGTGGTGCCGGTGACCGGACTCGAACCGGTACGGCATTGCTGCCGGGAGATTTTAAGTCTCCTGTGTCTACCATTCCACCACACCGGCGGATCAGGCATTTATTAGGATACCACACCGCCCGGCCTGTGTCAACACCTTTCGAAAAAACATTTCGACAAAGTCGCAAAATCCCGTTGCGCGCCGCGCTTTTCTGCGCTATAATGTGTCCACGGAACAAACTGGAACAGGAGGAACATCCTATGAATATTTGGCATGATATCGCGCCTGCGCGGGTAAAGCCCGAGGATTTCTGGGCGGTCATCGAGATCGAAAAGGGCTCCAAGAACAAGTACGAGATGGACAAGGACACCGGTATGCTGCGGCTGGACCGTATCCTCTACACCTCTACCCACTACCCCGCCAACTACGGCTTCATTCCCCGTACCTGGGCCGATGACGGCGACCCTCTGGACGTGCTGGTGCTGTGCAGCGAGTCCATCCGCCCCATGAGTTTGGTGCGTTGCTTCCCCATCGGCGTCATCACCATGGAGGACGGCGGCGACCTGGATGAGAAGATCATCGCCATCCCCTTCGAGGACCCCACCTATCATCTGTACACGGATATTTCCGAGCTGCCCGCCCACGTGGCCAGCGAGATCAAGCACTTCTTCCGGGTCTATAAGAGCCTGGAGGGCAAGGAGACCGTGGTCAGCGACGTGCTGGGCCGTCAGGCGGCGGTGGATATCATCATCAAGTGCCAGGATGCCTACATCGAGAAATACTGCAAGTGACATATCGCGCCGCCATCCCCGCCGATGGCGGCGCTTTTTCTGCGGGCGGGAAACCTTTTCCGAAGGAATTGCGTCTATATAGCAGATGAGTCTTTTGAAAGGAGGCGGATCCTATGAAAAAACGTGCGGCGGCGCTGGTGCTGGCGCTGCTGATGCTGCTGGCCCTGCCCGGCTGCGGCATCAAGGCGCAGGCACTGACCAAGGATATCGTGCCCCAGGCACTGGACACGACTACCGACCTGACCGCCGGAGGCGAGGCGGTGTCGGCCTTCGCCCTGTCACTGCTTCGCAGTGAACGGGCGGGAGAGACGGGCCTGCTGCTGTCGCCGGTGTCCATCCTGAACGCACTGGGCATGACGGCCAACGGCGCCGGTGGAACTACCCTGAAGCAGATGGAAACGGCGGCGGGCATGAGTCTGAACCAGCTGAATGAGTTTCTGTACACCTACCGCATGAGCCTGCCTGCTGCGTACAAGAGCTGCGCCGTTTCGCTGGCCAACTCCGCGTGGGTGCGGGATACCTTCCGGGTGGAGGACAGCTTCCTGCGCGCCTGCGTCAACTACTACAATGCGGAGGTCTATCGTTCCGCGTTCGACGGCGGTCTGGTCACCGACCTGAACCGCTGGGTCAGCAAGGAGACAAACGGCCTGATCGACAGACTGCTGGAGCAGGCGCCCGGCGAGGCCACCATGCTGTATCTGGTCAACGCCGCCTGCTTTGACGCCCGGTGGGAGACGCCCTACGAAGCGTCGGATATCCGCGAGGGCGGGACCTTCACCGCCGCTTCCGGTGCGCGCCAGACGGCGGATTACCTGACCAGCAGCGAGAGCATCTATCTGTCCGGCAACAACGTTACCGGCTTCCTGAAGCCCTATGACGGCGGGAAATATGCGTTCGTAGCGCTGCTGCCCGACGAGGGCGTGACGCTGGAGGACTACCTGAAGAACCTCACCGGTGAGCATCTGTATCAGCTGATCACCAATCACCAATACGCCGATGTGCAGGCGTCCATCCCGCGGTTTACCGCCCAAACGGAGTTGGAGCTGGAGAAGGCACTGACGGCTATGGGTATCACAGACCTGTTTGACGTGTCCAGAGCTGATCTGCGGGCCATGGGCAGCGCGCCCAGCGGCAATAATCTGTACGTCTCCTCCGTGCTGCACAAGACGTATCTGTCGCTGGACGAAAACGGCACCAGGGCCGCCGCGGCCACGTCAGTGCAGGTGAACGGCGACAGCGCGCAGCCCACCGACGTCAAGACCGTCACGCTGGATCGCCCCTTCCTCTACATGGTCGTGGACACCCACGCCTGCGTGCCCCTGTTCATGGGCACCGTCACATCTATGGAATAAGCGAAAAAAGAACGCCCGACAGGGCGTTCTTTTCGCTTATTCGCCGCCGTTCACATAGTCGTGGGGATCGATGACCGCCCCGTCCCGGCTGACGGAGAAGTGCAGATGCGGCCCCATGCGGCTCTCGGCGGCGGAGGTGCTGCCCACATAGCCGATGACCTCCCCGGCGGCCACGGTCTGGCCCTGCACCACAGGCGTATTTTCCTGTAAGCTGCTGTACTGGGTGGCGTACCCGCCGTCGTGCTGAATGACCACCGTGGTGCCCATCAGCTCGTCGTCGGTAACGGACTGCACGGTCCCCGCGGCGGCGGTCTTCACCGCCGCGCCCTCGTCCGCCTGCACGTCAATGCCGTCGTGGGTGCGCCAGTCGGCCATGGTGGGGTCATACAGCAGCTCCGTCATGCTGAACACCGTCACTGTGGTGCCGTCCAGAGGGGATACCACCTGGGGCAGCAGTTCTGCCGGCTCGGTGATCTCCGCCTCCTCCACCGGGTCGGGGATGACCACCGGCGCGGGCTTTACCACCGGCTGGGTGGGGGTGACGGGCTGGATATCCAGCACCGGCGGCGTGTCCGTCTGCTCCACGGTCACCGGGCGCTCTCTCAGGGCAAAATAGCCGATCGTTCCTGCGGCCACAAGGCACAGGGCGATGGCTATGTAATAGCCCCGCCCGGCGAACATGGCCCGCAGCCGTTCGTTTCGGGAGTCCTTCATATGCGTGTCCCTTTCCTGGCGGGAAGTCCCGCCGCCGCCCCTTCCGGCGGGCGGCACGCCGAAATAAAACATCCTCTGCCCATATTGTCGCCGGACAGAGGATGTTTTATTCATATTCAGTCGTCGAATTCCGCCCGCAGGCCCCGCCGCAGCAGGGCACTCAGCTCTGCCCGGGGATCGGCGCTTTCGTACAGGATGTTGTGTACCGCCATGCATATCGGCAGCTCCACGCCGTACTTTTCGCGGAGCACCATCAGTGCCTCCACTGTGTAATAGCCCTCCGCCAGCCGGTGGTAGTCCTGATGGCGGATGAAGGACTCGCCGAACTGTCGGTTATGGCTGTAGGGCGAGAACACCGTGGCCTCGTAGTCCCCCAGATGGCACAGTCCGTAGGCTGACAGCTCATTGCCGCCCATAGCCTTGATCAGCCGCGCCACCTCCCGGGTACCCCGGCTCATCAGCGCGCCCTTCAGGCTGGACATCTCCACGCCGTCCAGAAAGCCCGCCGCGATGCCTACCACGTTCTTGGCCGCGGCGCCTACCTCGTTGCCGATCATGTCGCCGCCATAGTAGAAACGGATCAGGTCGCTGGAGAATTCCTGTACCAGCCGCCGCTTCACGGCGTCGTTCCCACTGTCGATGACCATGCAGTTGGGGATGCCCCGGTAGAACTCCTGCACATGGCCCGGCCCCAGCCAGACCGCCACGGTGTTGCTCTCGTGCAGCAGCGATCCGGCGATAACGCTGAGCCGTTCGCCGGTGCCCATCTCCAGGCCCTTCATGCACAGCACCACCGTCTTGCTTCGCAGGGCCTGCATGGGGGCCTCTGCCAGCAGAGAACGCAGGCTCTGGGAGCCGATGGAGATGATGACCGTCTCCGCCTGCTCCACGTCCCGCAGGTCGGTGGTCAGCCCCACGGAGTCTGGCAGCGTCAGCAGATCGTTCTGCCGGGTGGCCAGAAAGGACTGCATACGGGGCGAGCTCTGCCGCCCGTACAGCGTCACATGATGGCCGATGTGATCCAGATACCAGGTGATGAGGGAACCCCACCGCCCGCAGCCGATGACAAATATGTTCATGGGTTTGTCTCCTTATAAGGAAGTCCCGAAGCCGCGCTTCGGGACTTCGCGTAAAAGCGGATTGTTCACTTTACTTCACGATCAGCGTCTTGCCGTCCATCTCCTCCGGGCAGGCCAGACCCATCACGTCCAGGATGGTGGGCGCGATGTCCGCCAGCCGTCCGGGCCGCAGCTCTGTGCCGGCGCCGCACAGGATGAAGGGTACCAGATTGGTGGTGTGGGCGGTCATGGGGCTGCCATCGGGCTGCTTCATATCCTCGGCGTTGCCGTGGTCGGCGGTCACCATGGCGATACCGCCCATCTTCAGCGTGGCGTCCACCACCTTGCCCACGCAGGTGTCCACCGTCTCTACGGCCTTGATGGCGGCCTCCAGCACGCCGGTGTGCCCCACCATGTCGCAGTTGGCGAAGTTCAGGATGATGACGTCATAGGCGCCTGACTCGATGCGCTCCACACACTTGTCGCACACCTCGAAGGCGCTCATCTCCGGCTGGAGATCATAGGTGGCCACCTTGGGAGAGGGCACCAGCACCCGGTCCTCGCCGGGGTACTGCGTCTCCACGCCGCCGTTGAAGAAGAACGTCACATGGGCGTATTTCTCCGTCTCGGCGATACGCAGCTGGGTCATGCCCATGCGGCTGAGGTACTCACCCAGCCCGTTCTTCACGGCGATGCGGGGCCACGCCACCAGCACGTTGGGCATGGAGGCGTCGTACTCCGTGTTGCACACATAGGTGGTGGGGAAGAACTCCCGGGCAAAGCCGTCAAAGTCCGGGTCCACGATGGCCCGGGTGATCTCCCGGGCCCGGTCGGGCCGGTAGTTGAAGAAGATGATGCTGTCATTGTCGCTGATGGTGCCGTCGCCGTCCACCACCACCGGCTCCATGAACTCGTCGGTGATGTTGTTGGCATAGCTCTCCGCCACGGCGGCCACCGGGTCATCACTGCGGCGGCCCTCGCCGTACACCATAGCGTCATAGGCCATCTGTACGCGCTCCCACCGCTTGTCGCGGTCCATGGCGTAGTAGCGGCCCATCACCGTGGCGATCTTGCCGACGCCCAGCTGGGCGCACTTGTCGGCGAGTGCCTGCACGAAGCCCTTGCCGCTGGTGGGGGACACGTCCCGGCCATCCAGGAAGCAATGGACGTACACCTTGGTCAGCCCCTTGTCCTTAGCCATTTGCAGCAGGGCGAACAGGTGCTCGATGTGGGAGTGTACGCCGCCGTCCGACAGCAGACCGCACAGGTGCAGACTGGTGCCATTCTCCAGGCAGTTGTCCATCGCCTGGTTATAGGCCTCGTTCTTAAAGAAGCTGCCGTCCTCGATAGCGCGGCTGATGCGGGGCAGGTCCTGAAACACCACGCGGCCGCCGCCGATGTTGGTGTGGCCTACCTCGCTGTTGCCCATCTGCCCGGCGGGCAGACCCACGTCCAGTCCGCTGGCGGACAGCGTGGTGTGGGCGTATTCCTGAAACAGCTTATCCAGCACCGGCGTCTTGGCCAGAGTGACGGCGTTGTCGTCCGCGGGGGGCGCAATGCCGAAGCCGTCCATGATGATGAGGGTGGTAGGGGTCTTATTCATGCCGTTCCTCCTTGGAAATGCTCAGCCTTGGTTGGCAGCATTGATGATGGCGATAAAGTCCTCAGGGTTCAGAGAGGCGCCGCCGATAAGGCCGCCGTCGATGTCCGGCTGGGCCAGCAGCTCCGCCGCGTTGGCGGGCTTCATGGAGCCGCCGTACTGGATGGTGATGCTGCGGGCGATACGGGCGCCGTACAGGTGACGCACGGTGGTGCGGATGAAGGTGCAGACCTCAGCGGCCTGCTCGGCGGTAGCGGTCTTGCCGGTGCCGATGGCCCACACAGGCTCATAGGCGATCACGCACTTCCGCAGCTTCTCCGCGGGCACGCCGGCCAGGGCGGACTTGACCTGCAGCGCGATCAGCTCCATGGTGATGCCCAGCTCCCGCTGCTCCAGCGTCTCACCCACGCAGATGATGGGGTGCAGACCCGCCTCCAGCGCGGAGAGCACCTTGCGGTTGACGGTGAGATCCGTCTCGCCGAAATACTGGCGGCGCTCAGAGTGACCGATGATGACGTACTTTACGCCCAGGTCCTTCAGCATATCGGCGGAGACTTCGCCGGTGTACGCGCCGTTCTTCTCATAAAACACATTCTGTGCGCCCACGGACACGCGGGCATCCTTGAAGCCCTTGATGGCGGCGGCGATATCTACGGAGGGCACGCACACCACAATGTCGCACCATTTGGCCTTGGGCAGCAGGGCCTTCAGTTCCTCGGCAAACTTCTTCGTCTCGCTGGCGGTCTTGTTCATCTTCCAGTTGCCGGCGATAATGGTCTTGCGATATCTGCGATTCATAACAAACTAACTCCTCGTCTTTTACTTTTATATAGAAATGGGGATATGCACACAAAATAAAACGGTTTTCGCCAAAGCCTGCGTGGCCGATCCGCTCCGCCGGCCGCGGCGAAGATGCCGGACCTTACTTGTCCAGCAGGCAGGCCACGCCGGGCAGCTCCTTACCCTCCAGGAACTCCAGCGACGCGCCGCCGCCGGTGCTGATGTGGGTGATCTTGTCGGCAAAGCCCAGCTGCTCCACCGCCGCCGCGCTGTCGCCGCCGCCCACGATGGTCACGGCGCCGCTGTCAGCCAGCGCCTGGGCCATGGCCCGGGTGCCGGCGGCGAAGTTGTCAAACTCAAACACGCCCATGGGGCCGTTCCACACCACGGTGCCCGCGCCCTTCACGGCGCCGCAGAAGGTCTTGATGGTGTCGGGACCGATATCCATGCCCTCCCAGCTCTCGGGAATGGCCATGGTGCTGACCACCTGGCGCTTGGCGTCATTGGAGAAGTCATCCGCCGCCACGGTGTCTGTGGGCAGCAGAAGCTTCACGCCGTTCTTTTTGGCCTTTTCAATCATTTCCAGGGCGTAATCCAGCTTATCCGGCTCGCACAGGCTCTTGCCGATGCTGCCGCCCTGGGCCTTGGCAAAGGTATACGCCATGCCGCCGCCGATGATGATGGTGTCCGCCTTGTCCAGCAGGTTGTTGATGACCGCGATCTTGTCGCTGACCTTGGCGCCGCCCAGCACCGCCACAAAGGGCCGCTTGGGGTCGTCCAGGGCCTTGCCCATGACGGACAGCTCTCTGGCCACCAGGAAGCCGGACACCGCCGGCAGGTATGCCGCCACACCGACGGTGGAGGCGTGGGCACGGTGCACGGTGCCGAAGGCGTCGGACACATACAGCTCCGCCATGTCCGCCAGCTCCTTGGCGAAGCCGGGGTCGTTCTTCTCCTCGCGGATATCGAACCGCAGGTTCTCCAGCAGCATGATCTGGCCGGGCTGCAGGGCAGCGGCCTTGGCTTTGGCATCTTCACCCACGATATCCTTGGCGAAGATGACCTCCCGGCCCAGCAGCTGGCTCAAACGCTCCGCCACGGGCGCCAGCGTCAGCTTCATCTTCCACTCGCCCTTGGGCTTGCCCAGGTGGGAGCAGGCGATGACCGCCGCGCCGTTGTCCAGCAGATACTTGATGGTGGGCAGTGCCGCCACGATGCGCTTGTCGCTGGTGATCGCGCCCGTTTCCTTGTCCTGGGGCACGTTGAAGTCGCAGCGCAGCAGGACCTTCTTGCCCTTGACGTCTACATCCTGTACCGTTTTTTTATTGTAATTCATGGAATACGCTCCTCTCACGTGAAATTCATATATTTGCCATCTCGCCGGTTCCGGCGAGACCGGGAAAGCCATTCTGCCGCAGCGCCTCATAGGTGAGGATCGCCACGGAGTTGCTCAGGTTCAGGCTCCGCGCCTCCGGGCGCATGGGCAGCCGTATGCACCGGTCATAGTGGGTCCTGCGGAAGTTCTCCGGCAGCCCGGCTGTCTCCTTGCCGAAGAACAGCCAGCAATCCGGCGAGAACCGTGCCCGGGTGTAGTCCTGCGGCGCCTTGGTGGTGGCCAGCCACAGATCGGCGGCCGCCTCCGGGTGCCGCGCAAACAGCGCCTCCAACCCGTCGTAGTCCTGTACGTTCACCAGGTGCCAGTAATCCAGTCCGGCACGCTTCACCGCCCGGTCGGAAATATCAAAGCCCAGAGGCCGCACCAGGTGCAGCTGACTGCCGGTGGCGGCGCAGGTGCGGGCGATATTACCGCAATTCTGGGGTATTTCCGGTTCGACCAGTACGATGTGCAGCATGACCGTATCACACTCCTGTTACATAAGCGACAACTATTGTAAAACAATGTAATGGGAAATGCAACTATAAAATAGCAAAAGCAGGCGATATTTCTCCGAAACATTCAAAATACTTTCTGTTTGACCCGCCAAAAGACAGACGAACGCCCACGGACCGCTGCCGGAAAAATTATTGCCGAAAAAAACGGGAAAAATACTGGATTTTCCTGTAGGACCTGTTATAATAGGGGCAGAGAACAATGCAGAAAGAGGTGAGTGCCAATGGGCCGCATTCGCGCCGACAAGTGCAATACCGTCCATGACCGCGCCCGCCTTTCGGGTGCCGTGCCGTCCACGCTGTACGCCGCGCTGTAGAGCGCACTGTCAGTGGGCGGCATTTTTGTTTTCTTTTTAACAAGTGCGGAACAGCGCAGCTGTTTGCAATATATCTGTACCTATAAAAATTCGGATAGAAAGCGAGAGTACGCACCATGATTTCTCACGGCAAGGATATGAAGATCTTTACAGGCAACGCCAATCCCGCGCTGGCACAGGAGATCTGCAAGCTCATCGGCATCAAGCTGGGCGAGGCAGAGGTTAAAAGCTTCGCTGACGGTGAGGCGTCCGTCTCCCTGTACGAGACCGTCCGCGGCAGCGATGTGTTCCTCATCAACTCCACCTGCAAACCCGTCAACGACAGCCTGATGGAGCTGCTCATCATGATCGACGCCTGCAAGCGTGCCAGCGCCGGCCGTGTCACCGCCGTGATCCCCTATTTCGGCTATGCCCGTCAGGACCGTAAGGCCAAGTCCCGCGATCCTATCTCCGCCAAGCTGGTGGCCAATATGCTCACCGCCTCCGGCGCCGACCGCGTGCTGACCATGGACCTGCACGCCAGCCAGATCCAGGGTTTCTTCGATATCCCCGTGGATAACCTGCTGGGCAACCCCGTGTTCGTGGACTATTACGCCAAGAAGTTCGGCGAAAAGTGCGAGGACATGGTGGTCGTCTCTCCCGATGTGGGCTCTGTGGCCCGCGCCCGCACCTTCGCCCAGAAGCTGCATATGGGCCTGGCCATCGTGGACAAGCGTCGCCAGAAGGCCAACCAGTGCGAGGTCATGAACGTCATCGGCGACGTGGAGGGCAAGGACTGCATCCTCTTCGACGATATGATCGACACCGCTGGTTCCATCTGCAACGCCGCCAAGGCTATTGTGGAGGTGGGCGGAGCCAACAGCGTATATGCTTGCGCCAGCCACGGCGTGCTGTCCGGCCCCGCGCTGGAGCGCCTGAACAACAGCGTCATCAAGGAGGTCGCTCTGCTGAACACCATCCCTGAGAATATGGGTGACGGTTGCAGCAAGATCAAGTATATCTCCGTGGCCCCCATGTTCGCCGAGGCCATCGAGCGCATCTATCAGGAGATCTCCATCGCCAAGCTGTTCAACTAAAATACTTTCCAAACCCGAAAAACGGTGCTATAATAAGAGGACTGCGTCTGCAGTCCTCTTATTTTGTGCATGCAAGGAGGCGACAGCCTTGTTTTTTAATCGGAACGGCAGCGGCGGCGTGGAGTGGCTGCTGGTGGGCCTGGGTAATCCCGGCAGCAAGTATGAGTCCACCCGCCACAATATGGGCTGGCTGGCCCTGGACAGCCTGATGGAAAAGGAGAAATTCGCCCTGAATAAGCTCCGCTTCAAGGCATGGACCGGTATGCTGGACTACAAGGGACATAAGATACTGGTGATGAAGCCCCAGACCTATATGAACCTTTCCGGTGAGTCCGTGGGAGAGGCCGCGCGGTTTTACAAGGTACCCGCCGACCATGTGCTGGTCATCTCCGACGACGTGTCCCTGCCGGTGGGCAAGCTGCGTATCCGCAAAAGCGGTTCCGCAGGCGGTCACAACGGGCTGAAGAACATCATTCAGCACCTGGGCACCGATGCCTTTCCCCGCATCAAGGTGGGTGTGGGGATGCCCGATCACCCGGACCACGAGATGATCGACTGGGTCATCGGCAAGCCCCAGGGCGAGGAGGCCAAGACCCTCCGCGCTGCCCTGGACCGTGCAGCCGATGCCGCGTTGTCCGTCATTGATGAAGGCACGGACCGGGCTATGAACAGATTTAACTGACCGGCCAAAGTCCCTCTCCGTGCGGAGAGAGACCGGCACGAAGTGCCGCCGGAGGGGAAAGGAGGGATGCCCCGTGACCGGATTGTTAGACAAGTTATCTGCTCTGCCGCAGCTTCAGGAGCTGCTGGCGGCGCTGCACAGCAGCGCCGTTACCTGCTGCGCTGCCGTAACCGGGCTTGCCCCCGTCCACCGGGCCATGTTCTCCGCCGCGCTGGCGGCAGAGACGAAGCGTCCGCTGCTGCTCCTGTGTGCCGATGAGAAGGACGTTCAGCGTCAGGCGGCGGATATCCGCGTTCTGCTGGGCGTGGAGCCGGTGTGCTTGCCGGAGCGCGAATTGCAGCTGCGCCCCGCCGCTTACAGCCGCCAGTGGGAGAATGCCCGGCTGTCCGCCCTGTACCGCATGGCCCGGGGCGACGCCCCCGTGGTGGTGACCACCGCCGCTGCTCTGGTGCAGCGCTGTCTGTCTCGGGAGGTGCTACTTGCCGCCGCCTTTTCTCTGGAGGTGGGTGCGCGATACGACGTGCAGGACCTCTGCCGCCGCCTGACCGCCGCCGGATACACCCGCACCGATCAGGTGGAGGGGCCCGGCCAGTTTGCCCTGCGGGGCGGTATTCTGGACGTGTTCTCCCCTGGGGAGGAGCGCCCGCTGCGTTGTGAGTTTTTCGACGACGAGCTGGATAGCCTGGGCGAATTCGAGACAGCCACACAGCGCCGCGTGCTGAACCGCCGTCAGGTATGTATTCTGCCGGCGTCCGAGCTGCTGCCCTTTGCCGAAGAGACCACCGCCGCCGACGCCGCCGGGCGCATGGAGGATGCCGCCCGGCGCCTGAAGAAGGAGCACGCCGCCATTCGTCAGCGTCTGCTGGACGATGCCGAACTGCTGCGCCAGGGGATCGCGCCACCCGGCGTGGACCGCTATATGGCCGCCGTCTGCCCGGACAAGACCACCGCGTTTGACTATCTGGCCCAGGACACCATCCTCTGTGCCGGCGAGGCCGGCCGGGTGCAGGAGACGCTCCGGGCCTTTCTGTTCCAGACCCGTCAGGATGTTACCGCCGCCGTGGAGGCCGGTCTCATGGCCGGCGCCTTCGGCGACCTGACCCTTACGGAGCCGGAGCTGGAGACGGTGCTCTCCCGCTTTGCCCTCTGCCAGCTGGAGAGCCTGCCCACCAGCCGCTATCTGCTGCCGCCCCGCCTGCTGCTGGACGTCAGCGCCAAGCAGCTCTCCGGCTACGGCGGCAGCCTGGATGCCGCCGCCACCGACATCACCCACTATCTGACCGCCGGCTTCGGCGTGCTGGTGCTCTGCGGCGGCGCGGTCCGCTGCCGTAATATGCAGGAGTTCCTCCAGCGGCGCCATATCCCCGCCGCCCTGGCGCTGGAGGGCGATACCGTCCCCGCCCCGGGCCAGACGCTCGTCTCCGTGGGGGCACTGTCCGCCGGCAGCGAGTGGCCTGCCCTGAAGCTGGCCGTCCTGACGGAAGGGCAGCTGACCCGCGCCCTGTCCGGCAAGGCCAAAAAGCCCCGCCAACCCAAGTCCGACAGCCGCCAGCGGCTGCTGAGCTACGCCGACCTGGAGGTGGGCGACCTGGTGGTCCACATCCACCACGGCATCGGCCGCTTTGCCGGGATGATCCGCCTGCCGGTGGACGGCGTGGAGAAGGACTACATCAAGATACAGTACGCCGGCAGCGACTGCCTGTACGTCCCCGCCACCTCACTGGACCTGGTCAGCAAGTATATCGGCGGCGGGGATGACACCGAAAAGGTGAAGCTCAACAAGCTCTCCGGCGACCAGTGGACCAAGACCACCCGCCGTGCCAAGGCCGCGGCCAAGGACCTGGCCGACGGGCTCATCAAGCTGTACGCCCAGCGCCAACGCCTGGGCGGCCACGCCTTTTCACCGGATACCCCCTGGCAGCAGGAATTTGAGGAGGCCTTCGACTATACGGAGACCGACGATCAGCTGACCGCCATCCGGGAGATCAAGGCCGATATGGAGAAACCCGTGCCCATGGACCGGCTGCTCTGCGGCGACGTGGGCTACGGCAAGACGGAGGTGGCCCTCCGTGCCGCCATGAAGTGCATCCTGGACGGCAAGCAGGTGGCGCTGCTGGTGCCCACCACTGTGCTGGCGCAGCAGCACTATGCCACTGCTGCCGCCCGGTTCCGGGCCTTCCCGGTCACGGTGGAGGTCCTGTCCCGCTTCCGCACCCCCAAGCAGGTCAAGGATGTGCTGGAACGGGTGAAGGACGGCCGTGTGGACCTGCTTATCGGCACCCATAAGCTGCTGGGCAAGGGCGTGCAGTTCAAGGACCTGGGTCTGCTCATCATCGACGAGGAGCAGCGCTTCGGCGTCACCCACAAGGAGCGTCTGCGTCAGGTGGCCCGGCAGGTGGACACCCTGACCCTCTCTGCCACGCCTATTCCCCGGACGCTGAACATGGCCATGTCCGGCATCCGCGACATGAGCACCATCGAGCAGCCGCCCCAGGACCGCCAGAGCGTCCAGACCTACGTGCTGGAGCATGACTGGGGCCTTCTGGCGGATGCCATCCGCCGGGAGTTGGGCCGGGGCGGACAGGTGTATTACCTGCACAATCGGGTGGACAGCATCGATGCCACTGCCGCCCGTCTCCGTGACCTGCTGGGCGAGGACGTTGCCATCGAGACGGCCCACGGCAAGATGGCCGAGGGCCAGCTCAGCGACGTGATGGCCCGTATGTCCGAGGGTGAGATCGACGTGCTGGTCTGCACCACCATTATCGAGACCGGCATCGACATCCCCAACGTCAATACGCTGATCATCGAGGACGCGGACAACATGGGGCTGAGCCAGCTACACCAGCTGAGGGGCCGCATCGGCCGCAGTCCCCGCCGGGCCTACGCCTATCTGACCTACCGGGCCGGCAAGGTGCTCACCGAGGTGGCCGCCAAGCGTCTGACCGCCATCCGCGAGTATGTAGAGTTTGGCTCCGGCTTCAAGATCGCCATGCGCGATCTGGAGATCCGCGGCGCGGGCAATCTGCTGGGTCCCGAGCAGTCCGGCTACATGATGTCCGTGGGCTATGATATGTATCTGAAGCTGTTGAACGACGCGGTGCTGGAGCAGCAGGGCAAGACCGCCCCCACCCGGGTGGAGTGTTCCGCTGACATCACCGTGGCGGCCTATATCCCGGAGTCTTACGTTCCCGCCGCCCGGCAGCGCATGGACCTCTACCGCCGCATCGCGGCCCTCCGCACGCCGGAGGACGAGTCCGAGCTCACCGACGAGCTGCTGGACCGCTACGGCGACGTGCCGCCGCCGGTGACGGCGCTGCTGCGGGTGGCGCTGCTCCGCGCCGCCGCTATGGACTGCGGCGTCACCGATATCACCCAGAAGGGCCGCCAGCTGGTGTTTAGCTTCGACGACCGGGTGGATGCCGCCGCGCTGCTGGCGGTGTGCACCATGGCGGCCTACCGCAGCCGCGCGCAGCTGTCCGCCGGGGCAGCGCCCCGCCTGACACTGTATATGCAGCCCGGGGAGGAACCATTGGCCGCCGCCGGCGCGCTGGTGGAGGCCCTGCGGCTCCACGAGACAGATACACAACAAATGAACGGGGCGCAGTCCCCTGAGGAGGCAAAACATGAAGAATAACTGGATCCGTTTTCTGGCGGGCGCGCTGGTGTCCGTCATGCTGGTGGGCGCGTTTGCCCTCACCGGCGGCATGAAGGGCGGTAAGAGCACCGAGGGCCTGCTGTATCAGGCCAGCGGCCTTCACCCGGACGGCGAGATGCTGGTCGTCGACGGTCAGATCGTCACCTGTGAGGAGTACCTCTATTGGGTGGACTACGTCTGTACCTATCTGGCGAGCCAGCTGCCGGACGTGGACTGGAACGCCGCCGTGTCCGAGGGCGGCATTACCTACGGCGACTATGTAAAGCTGGAGGCGGTGAACGCCGCCAAGCGCTTTGCCGTCACCCGCGCCTGGGCAGAGCAGGAGGGCATCGCCCTCACCGACGGAGACATGGCCGCCCTGGCTCTCCAGCGGCAGAAGCTGGTGTCCCTTTACGGCGAGGAGGGCTATCAGCAGCAGCTGGCCCTGATGGGCATCAGCGAGGAGACCTTCGACGGTATGCTGGCCGCCCAGTACCTGAACAGCAGCCTGCAAACGGCCTATGGCCCCGGCGGCAGCCTGTATGACGAGGATGCCGTCCGCGCCTACGCCCAGGAGCAGGGCTATGCCAGCGTCTATGTGCTGACCCTCACCGGCGAAAATGCCGAGACCATGGCCGCCGATCTGCTGGAGCGCTGGCAGAAGGCGGAGGACAAGGCGGCGGAGTACGCCGCCATGTGCGAGGAGCTGCAGCAGGAGGCTGTGGGCGCCGTTACCCTGACCGTCGCTGAGGGCGATCCCCTCAGCGACGCCATCATGGCGCTGGAGCTGGAGGAGCTGACCGCCGTCATTGATCCCTACGGCGATGGCTCCTGCTATGTGATCCTGCGTACCAATCTGGACCTGTCCGTGGCTGCGGACGCCTATTTCCAGCAGGTCCAGAGCGACCGGCTGGCCAACGCCTCCGTGGTGTCCAATGCCAAGCTGTACAGCAGCCTGGACGTGGGAGCCTTCTATGACCGGATGACGGAGCTCCGCGCGGAGATGCAGGCCGCCATGGCGGAGGCTGGTGGTCATACCGCCGATGATGGCCATGACCACAGCGCCGACGCCGGTACCGACACGGCGGGGGAGGACACTGCCGATACCGGAGCTGACGCCGAACCGGCGGCATGAGGATGCGTCATTTCGTCAAAATGACGGGAAACCGCCATTTGATATGCTCGATTTGACGATTTTTTAACGAAGTTGCAATTTGGGATTGACTATTGTTAAATTTGTGACTATCATTAGGGATAGACAGGCGTGAGACTTTGTTGTATACTATCTTCAACATATTTTATAGGAGGTAACTTTCATGAAAGACCTGTATGTTGTCAACTGCTGCCGTACCGCCATCGGTTCCTTTGGCGGCTCCCTGAAGAACACCCCTGCCGCCGAAATGGGCGCCGTGGTGGTCAAGGAGGCTCTGAAGCGCGCAAACGTGGCTCCCGAGAATGTGGATGAGCTGATGTTCGGCTGCATCCTGACCTCTGCCCAGGGCCAGAATGTGGCCCGTCAGGTCTCCATCAAGGCTGGTATCCCCTATTCCGTCCCCGCCTATACCGTGGGCATGGTCTGCGGTTCCGGCATGAAGTCCGTCATCGAGGGTGCCCGTTCCATCCTGGCCGGCGACAGCGACATCGTGGTCTGCGGCGGTACCGAGAACATGAGCGCCGCTCCCTTTGCCTCCATGGACGCCCGCTGGGGCGCTCGTATGGGCGACAAGAAGCTGGTGGACACCATGATCAAGGACGGCCTGTGGGACGCCTATAACAACTATCACATGGGCACCACTGCCGAGAATATCAACGACATCTGGGGTATCACCCGCCGCGAGCAGGACGAGTTCGCCGCCGCCTCCCAGCAGAAGACCGAGGCCGCCCAGGCCGCCGGCAGGTTCGATGACGAGATCGTCCCCGTGATGATCAAGGTCAAGAAGGAAATGGTTCCCTTCGCCAAGGATGAGTATCCCAAGGCCGGTGTCACCGCGGACAGCATCGCCAAGCTGAAGGGTGCGTTCCCCGTGGGCCCCGAGTCCCCCAACCCCGTGGTGGTCAACACCTTCGAGCCCACCGGCTGCCAGGATGCTCCCGATAAGGGCACCCAGCGCGTTACCGCCGCCAACGCCTCCGGCATCAACGACGGCGCTGCCGCCATCGTGCTGGCCTCCGGCGAGGCTGTGGCCAAGTACGGTTTGAAGCCCATGGCCAAGCTGATCGGCTGGGGCCAGGGCGGCGTGGATCCCAAGATCATGGGCGTCGGCCCCGTGGTCGCTTCCCGCAACGCCATGAAGAAGGCCGGCGTCACCATCGATGACATCGACCTGATCGAGGCCAACGAGGCCTTTGCCGCCCAGTCCATCGCCGTGGCCCGCGAGCTGCACTTTGACATGAGCAAGGTCAACGTCAACGGCGGCGCCATCGCTCTGGGCCATCCCGTGGGCGCCTCCGGCGCGCGTATCATCGTCACCCTGCTGCACGAGATGCAGAAGCGTCCCGAGGCCAAGAAGGGCCTGGCGACCCTGTGCATCGGCGGCGGCATGGGCACCGCAGTCGTGTTCGAGAAGTGCTGAACTGAATGAAAAAGAAGCGGCTCTTATGAGCCGCTTCTTTTTGTACACCGAAAAAACAGGGAGGCCGCGCAGCGGCCTCCCAAAATCTTTATTTCTTGATCTCGCCGTTAGCGGCGGCGGTCAGGTACGCGTTGATGAACCCATCGATATCGCCGTCCATCACCGCCTGGATGTTGCCCATCTCATAGCCGGTGCGGGTATCCTTGGCCAGAGTGTAGGGCATGAATACATAGGAACGTATCTGGCTGCCCCACTCGATCTTCATCTGCACACCCTTCAGATCGCTGATCTTCTCCGCGTGCTGCTGCAGCTTCAGCTCCGCCAGCTTTGCCCGCAGCATCTTCATGGCGTTGTCCCGGTTCTGGAACTGGCTGCGCTCTGTCTGGCAGAACACCACGATGCCCGTGGGCAGGTGGGTCAGACGCACGGCGGAGGACGTCTTGTTGATGTGCTGGCCGCCTGCGCCGGAGCTGCGGCAGGCCTGCATTTCGATGTCCTCCGGCCGGATCTCGATCTCGCTGTCGTCGTCCAGTTCCGGCATGACCTCCAGCGCGGCAAAGCTGGTCTGCCGCCGGGCGTTGGCGTCGAAGGGGCTCACGCGCACCAGCCGGTGCACGCCGTTCTCGCTCTTGAGGTAGCCGTAGGCATTCTCGCCCTCGATAAGGATAGTGGCGGATTTGATGCCCGCCTCGTCGCCGGCCTCATAGTCCATCAGCTGGTAGGTGTACCCGTGGCGCTCGGCCCAGCGGGTGTACATCCGGTACAGCATCTCCGTCCAGTCCTGGGCCTCGGTGCCGCCGGCGCCGGCGTGGAAGGTCAGAATGGCGTTGTTGGCATCGTATTCGCCGCTGAGCAGCGCCGCCAGCCGGCGCTCGCTGATCTCCTTTTCCAGCGTCTCGTATCCGCTGACGACCTCCTCCAGCTGGCTGGGGTCGTCCTCCTCCTGGGCCATTTCGCACAGGGTCAGGGTGTCCTCCCACTCGGAAACCAGCTTGTCATGCTTTTTGATCTTGTTCTCCAGGCGCTTTACCTGACGGCTCACCTGTTGGCTGCGCTCCAGATCGTTCCAGAAGCCCTCCTGCTCCGTCTCCTTCTGCAGCTCGGCCAGCTCCTCACGGGCCTTGGGGATGCCCAGCGCCTTCTCCAGCTCGCCCAGGGTGGGCTCCAGCGCCTGCAGTTTCTGTTTATACTCGTCGTACTCGATAACGGCCATATATCGTCTCTCCTTGTGCCTGTAAATTTCCTTAGCCTTACTATTATACCAAAAAACAGCCGTTTGTAAAGGGGACAAAACAGGCGTGCGCGAAGCGCACGCCTGTTTTCACTTACTCAGCTTGAAATAGTCTCCCGATCCCGCCAGGTTCGTGACCTCCGTCAGCACCAGAATATCGTCGGCCTCCGCCGCCAGCTCTGCCATGCTGCCCCGGTAGTACCGCAGGTCGATCATGGTGATGGTCTCATAGTCGCCGGTGAGGAACGGTACGAAGGAATTGGCGAAGGAGTCCTTCACCAGCAGCAAGTGCTTCCCGTTCTCCGTGCCGGTGGTGATGACGCACTGGCCGTAGTTGCCGCCCAGAAACAGCTCATACTTATCCTTCTGCTCCAGGGCGGACAGGTCGTACAGCGCGCCGTCCTCCCCGTCGCACACCACGCTCTCCACCGTGATCTCCGGCGCGTAGTACACGCTGTCGTATACGCTGTCCGGCAGCAGCACCTTGGAGTACAGCGTGCCGCGGAAGCTGTCCGTGGCCAGCGTCAGGTCATAGCTGCGGGCGGTGTGCCCCGTGGCCTGTGCCCACAGTGTATAGGCCGCCTGCGCGCCCATGGTGGTCCAGTGGTGGTCCGTGTGGTAGTAGGGATCGTCCACCGCCGATAGCGTTTCCCGGCTGTCCAGCAGCGTGCTGCCCAGAATATCGCCCAGCTGGCCGAAGGCCTTGTCCTCGTTGAAATACGGCGCGTTCTCCGGCAGCATATCCCTCAGAATTCCGGCCGGGCTGGGCACGATCAGCGCCGTGCAGGGCTTACCGCTGGCGGCAAAGAAATCCCGGATATACCCGGCGTTCTTCTCCAGCCTTACCCAGTCAAAGCTGTCGTCGGTCACCTTGGCAAAGTACCTCCCGTCCGCGCCCAGATAGGTGCCGCTGATGTCCTCCTTGCCCTCGGCCCGCTGCAGCACCGACCGGGCGGCGGTCCAGAAGTCCCGGAAGACGATCTGGTCGCTGGTATAGTCCTCCACGTCCTCCATGAAGTCGCCGGACATGACACGATCCCAGGTGAGTCTGGGCGTCAGCTGCAAATAGCGGTTCTCGTTCTCCGAGAATGCCCGGTCCGGCGTCAGGAAAAAGCTGCCGACAGACAGCGCCAGCAGTATGCCGCCGATGGCGATCAGCGGCGCGATGCCGCTTCGTTTCTTCATAGCGCCGCCTCCTTAAAATCTAAAGTACAAAAACGGGTTGTAACTGTCGCCCACCAGAAACGCCATGCTCACCAGCAGTACGACGACTACCCACACCGTTCGCAGTCCGTCCGACAGGGCGGGGGAGAGGGCCTGTTCCCGCTTTTCCCACAGCCGCTTGGGAAGGCTCGTGCAGCCGATGACGGCCAGGACAAGCAGCAGCCAGCCGCACCGCAGCAGGTACGCCGTGGTGCTGTCGGCAAAGGTTCCGGAGAACATATGGCCCACATAGGCCCCCAGCGCACCGAGGTCTGTGATGGCGAACAGCACCCAGCCCATGACGAAGCAGAAGCAGGTGTACACGTGCCCTACGAACCGGGGCGCCTTGTCCAGCCACTTCAGCAGGAATGTCTTTTCCAGCAGCAGCAGTACGGCGTAGTATACGCCCCACAGGACAAAATTCCAGCTGGCGCCGTGCCACAGGCCGGTCAGCAGCCAGACGATGGCAATGTTCAGGAGCTGCCGCCCCTTGCCCTTGCGGTTGCCGCCCAGGGGGATGTAGACGTACTCCCGGAACCAGGTGGACAGGCTGATGTGCCACCGCCGCCAGAACTCAGTGACGGAACGTGACTCATAGGGATAGTTGAAGTTCTCCAAGAAGTGGAACCCGAAGAAATGCCCCAGGCCGATGGCCATGTCCGAGTAGCCGGAGAAGTCAAAGTAGATCTGGAACGTGTACGCGATGGCGCCGATCCATGCCGTGATCGCTGTGGGGTCCGACATGGCGGCGATGTCCTCCCAGATGGCGCCCATCTGGTTGGCGATGAGCACCTTCTTGCCCAGACCGATCACCAGCCGCTGCAAACCCTCGCTGGCCTCGCTCACCGACTCCCGCCGGTGCTCCAGGTCATAGGCTACTGTCTTGTACTGCACGATAGGCCCCGCGATCAGCTGGGGGAACAGCGTTACATACGCGCCGAAGTCCACGATGTTCCGCTGGGGCGGCACCAGCCCCCGGTACACGTCGATGGTATAGCTCATGGTCTGGAAGGTGTAGAAGGAGATACCGATGGGCAGCAGCAGCCCCAGCGCCGGGATGGCTGTGCCCAGCAGGCCGTTCAGGTTGCTGATGGCAAAATCCGTGTACTTGAAAAAGCCCAGGATCGCCAGGTTTCCCACCACAGAGATGACCAGCACCGCCTTGGCGCCGCCCGCCCTTCCCCTGCTCCGAAAGTGGCCGATGGCCAGACCGTTGCAGTAGTCGAACACCGTGGAGAACAGCATGATCAGAATGTACTTCGGCTCGCCCCAGCCGTAAAACAGCAGGCTGAAGACAAGCAGTAGCCCGTTCCGCAGCTTCCGTGGGCAGATATAGTATAAAATAGCCACCAGCGGCAAAAACGCCAGTAAAAATGTGGTGCTGCTGAATACCATGTGATGTGCTCTCCTTTGCGGATAGTCAGAAAAAGGAACAGGGCGGGCTTGCCCGCCCTGTTCAAAACAGATGTCACTTCACGCCGGCCAGCTTACCCATCTGATAGCTGCCGCGTATGGCGGACAGGTTGTTGACGAACAACACGTCCGTCACGCCCTTGGCCTTGGCCAGTGCGCTGACGCTGCCGCCGTAATACCGGTAGTCCACCACATACACCGTCTGGTAGTGGTCCACCAGAAACGGCACAAAGGCGTTGCCGAAGGACTCCTTCACCACGATGCAGCTCTGCCCATTGCTGACTTCGGGGTTCTCGATCACGGTGAAGGGGTTGTCGCCCATGATGAACGCGCCGTATTTCAGGCTGGCCGCTGCGGTGGACTCGTCAAAGATCACCTTGCCGCCGGTGAGTTCGCTGTCCTCGCTGCTGCCGTACTTCATGGCGGCGGTGCTGCTGACGGGATGATAGGCGTTCACCGTATCCGGATCATCCGCCATGGCCTGAGGCTTGCCGCCGTCGTTGTAGAAGGAGCCCAAAAAGCCCGTGTACTGGCTCACCTCATAGTCGCTGAGGTCGTGAGGCGTAATGCCCTTGACATTGCAGAACTGTACATAGGCGTAATAGGCGCCCAGCGCCGTCCAATGGTGGTCGGTGCGGAAATAGATGTACTCCGTCCGATGGGCGTTCAGCGCGTCATGCAGGGGCACCGTTTTTATATTCTGCCCCATTCCCGCCAGAATATCCTTTTCGGCCTGTGCCTGATCGCTGCCGGGTATGTCGCTGAGCAGGCTGTCCGGCAGGGTAATGCTGCTGGACAGGGGGATGGCCATGGCGTAGACATTGCTGACGCCGCTGAGGCTGTCCGCCACGGCGTTGACCGTGGACTGGTACTTCTCCGCCAGGGAGCCCACATAGTTGTACATCTCATATCCGGCATTGCCCACGATGTATACGCCGCCGGACTGATAAGGCGTGGCGTCAGTGGTGATCACATTGGAGGCTGCCGGCTTCGTGGTGGCCACGGCGGGCTTGTCGGTCTTGCCGCTGTTGTCCCCGCCCTGACTGCTATCCTGGCCGTCGCCTTGGCTGTTCTCCGGGTCCTTTGCGGTGTTGTCCGCGTCGCCGGTCCCGTCAGGCTCGCCGTCCGCGGGCTGGGTGACGGCAGGGCTGTCTGTATCCTTGTCCGGCGCCTTTTTGCCGCTGAATACATCGGTGAAGATGGCCAGCACCGCCACCACCAGCGCCGCGGCGGCGATCAGAAGCAGCAGCGCGCCGCCTCCGCCCCGCTGCCGCCGTTCATAGCGCGGACTCATCCTACATACTCCTTGATGACCGCATTGGCGGTATCCGTGTCAGAGGTAACGCACAGCACCACGCAGGTGCCGTAAGTGGCGAAAACGGCGTTGTTCAGGCGCTCGGCCTCCTCGGGCTGGTAGCGCCCGGCCTCCTGCGTCTGGCTGTCCAGCAGCTCCTGCATGGCGATCTTCACCGCCGATGCGTCCGTCTTATCCTTGCAGGACACCACAAAGATCTCTTCCATGGTGCTGCCGTCAGACATATAGGCGGCAGCGCTGCTGCCCTCGGGCAGTTCCAGATAGTCTCCGGCGTCGATAGCGCTCATGGTGCTGTCAAACTGTACGCGCTCGGTCAGCGCCTTGCCCAGCCCCTCGGCATCCACCGTGGCGGAGGACTTGTCGCCGCAGGCGGCCAGGGACAGGACCATCAGCATGGCCAGCAGCAGGGTCATAAAACGTTTCATAGAATTGCTCCTTATCATTCACTCAAGACTGTTTTGCCCGCCGGTATATGAGATACCGGCTCAATACATCATTATAATACAAACCGCGCGGAAGTAAAAGGGGGTAAATACAAACAAGCCATTTATTTTCCGCCAAGGCTTTCACTACCTATGACGGAGCGACCCCGCCGCGGGTTCCGAAAAAAAGAGACCGCAAAGCGGTCTCTTTTTCAAAAGTCGATGGTCCCGTTCAGCACCTTCAGGTCGTAGGGCTCGAACACCACCCTGCGGTAGGCGTCCACGTCCATCTTCACGCCCGTCCAGTCGCTGTGTATTTCGCCGTTCTGCTTGATGAGGATGTCGTACAGAATGTCGTAGGTCACGCCGTCCGGTCCCTTTTCCTCGATGGTGGAGTAGGGCAGCGTCTTGTGGTACGTCATGTGCAGGCCCTTGTATTCGAAGTGGAAGCCGTTGCGCATCCGGCAGCCGTCCAGCCCCTTGTAGGTGAACAGGCGCTTCAGGTCCTGCAATATCTTGTCGTGTTCCTCTTCGTACAGGTTCTCCGGTGTCGTCTCGGTATAATCATACCGGAACTGGATGGGGATACGATAGGGCAGGAAGCGCTCCACATAGTCCACCAGCTTCGCCGCCGGATAGTTCTTGTACAGCACGCAGTTGATGCGCGTGGGGCAGGCGATCTTTCCCAGCACCTCGTCGGGGCTTTCCTCCACATAGTGCTGCAGGTGGCGGGAGATGTTCATGCAGGTGATCTTGTCTTTGTTCCTCTCCGTAAAGGCCAGCATTTCCTCGAAGGAGGTGTGGGCCTGGGCGGGGAAGGTGGTGTTGATATAGATCTTGTGGGTGGTGGGGATGGCGTCCAGCATCTGCTGCAGTGCGTTCAGGTCGGCCAGCGGCTCGCCGCCGGTGAACACAAAATCACACCGGGGCGTGATGCCGTCCATCACCTGGATGCTTGCCAGTATCTTCTCCAGACTGAAGCCGGAGCAGTCCGCGTATTCTTTTTTGTTGATGCAGAAGGGGCAGTTGTTTTGGCAGTCGTAGGGTACGAACACCGTCACGGTGGCGCCGCCTTCCCGCGTTTTATAGGGATGGGTCATGTTGTTGACAACCTCACATCAAAATGTACCAAGACATTGTAAAACAAATAGTGATGGAAAGCAAGGGAAATGTTCAAAAATCTATTGTTTTCTTCTTAACAAAGCGCCTGCGCTCCGCCGTCAGTAGGCGCTGTCCGCCAATTCGGCGCGAATAGCGGCAAAGGCCGCCTCCTCCCCCCGCTCCTTCAGCAGCAGCAGCCACCGGTCCAGCAGCGCCGCCGTCTCCGGATGCATGAAGCGGCTGGCATCCGTCCGCCGCAGGTCCTTGCTCCGCTGGTAGTAGTCGTAGGGGGAGGCGTCCGTATATGCGTCGCCCTGATAGACCCGGCAGGCGGCGATCCGGTCGCAGAACATCTCCGCCACATACTTTTTCGGCATTTTGCATCCGCCGATATAGATGGTCCCATCCTCCCGGCGGCAGTAGTCGATCCAGTACTCAAAGTGGTGGCGGTTGCGCCCCTTGTGGTGCAGCCACGCCAGACTCACGCCGTTTTCCAGGCGCTCTTGGTCGTTGGGGCTGCGCCAGCCCTGGTAGTATTTTACGCCCCGCCAAAACTCCGTGGGGCTGTATTTGCTCAGGTCGTGGGTCAGACCCTGCCACACCAGACCCAGCTTGAAGCAATAGTGCCGCACCAGGCGCCGGTGACGGTTGACGGTATGTAAATGCGCGCGGAATGGCATGGCGGCACCTCCTGAAACAAACTATCTGACAGTATAGCACATCCGGCGCGAAAAGGACAGGGGAAATTTCCACCGGGGCATAAGACGGCGCAAAGCGCGGCAGACTACGCGGGAGGTGAGACGTACATGGTCGATATGGCATTTTTTCGCGGCGGACTGGGACGCTGGCTGCCGCCGTCCGTACCGCCGGTGGACGAGGCGGTGCTGCTGCGCCGGTGCTGGGAACTGTTGGTGCTGGACCGGCCCGGCACGGCGCGGCTGGCGGTGTTGGGCCGCGCGCCGCTGTGCCGCACGGTGCTGCTGCCCCAGGAGAACACCGCCGCGCCTCTGCGGGCGCAGCAGGTGGTGGGCTGCGGCCTGTCGCCCCGATGCAGCCTGACACTGTCCGGCCTGACGCCCCGCCCGGTGCTGTGCGTGCAGCGGCGGCTGACGGCGGTGAACGGCGCGGCCATCGAGCCGCAGGATATCCCCCTGCCCCTGCGCTGGGGGCGGCTTCCGCCGGAGGCGCTGCTGCTGGCCGCCGGCGCCTGGCTGCTGGCGGAGGGCCGTCTGCCGGACTGAAAAGCAAGAGGAGCGCCCACATGGCGCTCCTCTTGCTTTCTCCCCGGTTTCCCCTGTCGGTGTCAGCATAAGGTATCCAGCTTTTCGGTGAACAGCTTGTCGTTGATCTGGAACAAGGTCATGCTGTGGCTCAGACCATAGAGAATGATGGCGTCCCGCCGGTCACGGGTGTACAGCGGCGCGTGCCGCGCCTGCCGCAGCAGGCCCTGGGCGTCCTCCACCGATGCGCCCAGGCCGAAGCATACGCACAGCAGGCGGTTGCGGGAGGGGAAGCGGCAGCCGGAGAACAGCTGGTGCAGATATACCTCGCTGATACCGGACTGCTTGGCCAGCGCGGCCTTGGAGAGGCCGGTGGTGGTATAGAGCCGCTGCAGCGTCAGCTGTAGCGGCGTGTCCCGGAAATTTTCATTGTTCTCCGACAGAAAGCGGTCCAGATTATTGCTGCTCGGCAAATTCAAATATATGTGGGTGTATTTGAAGTGATTTCACAAGAAAAACTTTCGCAAATATGTTAATATTTCACCTGCTATTTAGGACACCTCGTTTTCTTAGTATCAAAATAGTATCACAGAAAGCCTGCGATTGCAAGGGATCTAGGCTTTGCAAGCCCCTGCCAAAATTGGCCTCAATTTGAGGCCAATTTCGGCTACTGACCTCCGCCCAAAATTAAAGGAGGCGGGCAAGCACCCCTAGGGCTTGCCCGCCTTGATAACCGCAGGGCAAGACCGGGCGGGGCGGTCAATGGCGGCGCACTTGTGCGCCGTTCATCTCGACCATTGACAGCCCCGACAGAGGTTGCTGCTCCCCGATAAAATTCGTATTTGTTACTCGATACTGAACTCAGCGAATAGGTAAAAACCATCGTCTGTACCATAAGAGCCATCTTCTGTCGATGGATAAAAGAACTTAACGACTCTGTATTCTCCCGCCGAAAGCGAACCATATATTTCAGACCAATTGATATTCAAATCTCTTTCTCCTTGAAAAATATATGTTTCGGTGTCAGTAGTTCTATCGCCGATCTCTTTTACTGGTGACCATTTATCATCTTCCTTTTTTTCAATAGAAAAATCGTAATTGATCCCGCCATTGATATCAATTCCTGTGTTATTTGAAATGCGAACTGTCAAACCTGAAGGAGTTACACTTCCCTCTACAACTTTCATCGTGACATCCCCAAAATTGATATTTTTATTCTGGACGCAACCTGCCATCCATAGTGCAAGTACAAAGCAAAGTGATAATACGAGAATCTTTTTCATTTCATATACCTCCACAACAAATCCATCATTTTTCTCCACTACTTTTATATGATATTTCGGTTTACCATTTATTTTTTAGAACAGCATATCATAAACCTATAGGAAAATCTACTTTTTTACCTACCTCCCCGGTCAAAAGTGCGCCGTGTTCGATTGCCACTTTTCTCTGCCTGTTCCCGCTGTTTATCGGCCCGTACTGCCGCCTGCACCTGCTGGCGGCGTGCCTTGCCGCGGCGCTGGTTGCCTTGGCGGTCTGGCTGTGGCCGGCCGCCGAAACGGAGCCGCAGCGCCCGAACAGCGCAGCCGATCCGGTCCTTGCGGCCGACCCGGTCATGGATGCCTATACGGCGGCGTGCCAGACCTACTACACCGGCGCGGACGGGCGGGAGTACCATGTGTTCACGGCTGTGACGCCGTCCATCGAGGGCCGTACCGACCCGGTGGGGTATCGCTCGGAGCTGATCCCGGCGGGCGGAACGGTGGACTTCCCCGCCACCGTCATGGTGGAGGACGCCGTGACCCAGGACTACGCAGCGGAGGATTTCGCCGCGCTGCTGGACAGCTGGGACGTGTCCGTCACCGCGCCGGAGGGCGTGAGCCGGGTGAAGCTGTGGGACGCGGAGGAGGAAACACCGGAGTCCCCGGCGCTGCTGTACCGGCGGCTGCGTGCGGATCCCACCTGCACCCACAACGAGGTGGTCTGGACGCTGCGCATGAAGAGCGGCGACGTGCTGCACCTGACCATGACCGTGGAATTTGAGGAGCAGCAGGCGCTGCGCATCACACCGGAGGACGCGCCGCTGGAAACGGCGCAGGAGCTGCAGGCGCTGCTGGATCGGCTGGCGGAGGAGAACGACGCGGACACGTCCATCACGGTGGAGCTGCCGGACGTGACCTATGACGCGCCGGTGTCGGTGGGCTGCGCGGTCACACTGAAGGGCAGCGGCACCGCCTTCGCCGCGCCGGTGACGGTGATGCCCCTGAGCGACACGGAGCGGTGCCACGCCTACGTCCGCTTTTCGGAGGTCAGCTTTGAGGGAGACGGAGGCGGAACCGGCGTGACCGCCAGAGCGCCCACCTATCTGGAGAACTGCCGCGTGACCGGCTGGGACGTGGGCGCGCTGGCCGTGAACGGCGGCTGGGTCTATCTCCACGGCGGGTATATCGGCGGCAACGGGGTGGGCGCGCGGTACGACTCCGCGTACAGCAACTCCTATACATATACCATCAGGCGCATCGACTTTTTGAACAACACCACGGCGCTGGAGCTTCTGTGCCTGCCGCCGAACTCCTATGCGGCGCTGGATGACTGCCGCTTCCGGGGCAACGGAACGGATGTATACAACCCCGGCGGCTACCGCATCGAGGTGAACAACGGCACGGAGGTCACCTTGTGAGAACGTAAAAAAGAACCGCCCGAAGGCGGTTCTTTTTTCGTGCGGGAAGGGCCGTTTACAGGTTCTTCTCGTAGGACTCGATCATCTTCTTGACCATCTGGCCGCCCACAGAGCCGGCCTCGCGGCTGGTCAGGTGACCGTTGTAACCGTTCTTCAGGTTCACGCCGACCTCAGAGGCGGCCTCCATCTTGAACTGATCCATAGCGGCCTTGGCCTCGGGGACATTCAGCTTGTTGCTGTTCTTGGTAGACATCGTTGTGTTCTCCTTTCATGTTGTGGGGCAAATGCCCTTGTTGGGTATCGCAACGGTAGTTTTGCCGCCCGACAGCGCGATATGCATGAAAAACAGTGGCAAATGCTGGATACGGCGCCTAAAAAGGATGGACAAACGGGCGTATTCATGGTATACTAAATTCACTTAACAGCGAGGGGGACCTTCTTTCAGGAAGGACCGAGCAGGGAGGAAGAGGAAAAAGCGCGGCAGCTGCCGCGCTTTTTCGCGTCCTGCGCCGGACAAAAAAGAGGGAGATGACAACACCATCTCCCTCTCCGCTATGTAAAAAATAAGTCGGAGCAAGCATACAAACCTGCTCCGACGTGGTCCGAGTGTCGAGATTCGAACTCGAGGCCTCTTGAACCCCATTCAAGCGCGATACCAAACTTCGCCACACCCGGATATTCTGTTGTGCCTCAAACAGCCCACTTAGAATACCACAGTTTTCGGCGGTTTGCAAGTCCTATTTTGATTTTTTTTCAAATTTCTTCCGAGGCTTTTTGTTGACAAAGGCGTCGGCGCATGGTAATATAATACTCGCGTTTGGCACGAGAGACGCTTTTACGCACGGAGAGATGGCTGAGTGGTCGAAAGCACCGGTCTTGAAAACCGGCGATGTGAAAGCATCCGTGGGTTCGAATCCCACTCTCTCCGCCAGAAAATAAATATGTATGCGGAAGTACCCAAGTGGCCGAAGGGGCTCCCCTGCTAAGGGAGTAGGCCGTCAAAAGCGGCGCGAGGGTTCAAATCCCTCCTTCCGCGCCAGCAAAAAGAGACATCCTTTCGGATGTCTCTTTTTGCTTCACACGGCTGATTTTGCCCTTCCCCTGTGAAACCACCCGTTGACAAACCGCGCCGAACGGTTTATACTTATTGCCATCAAAAAGGCAGTGACGAAGAAGAAGCTGTTTTTCCGCGGCCAAAGAGAGGGGCGCCCCCGGCTGAAAGCACCCCGCCAAGGACACGGCCCGTACCACTTCCGAGCCGCCTGCGACGAGCAGGACGGGTATCGCCCGTTACAGCGATCGAAAGCGACGGCGTATGCCGGATCTCTTCCGCCGATACTGCGTTGCAGAAGCTTGAAATACAGACCGTATTCCTGCGCTCCTGTGCCTTGTCTCGACGAAAGATATCCCGCCATCCGCAGCGGACAGTAAAAATGCTGCGCAGGCCGTAAGCAGGGTGGAACCGTGGAGTAATGCCTATTACCTCACCCCTGATACCATTCAGGGGTGGGGATTTTTATTTATCCAGCCCCGATCACAAGGAGGAACAGACTATGAGCGAAGTCAACAAGGAAAACAAGGAATTTACGTTTGAAAACGAACAGTACCGCAAGACCTACTGGCACACCTGCTCCCACATTCTGGCCCAGGCTGTCAAGCGCCTGCACCCGGAGGTGAAGCTGGCCATCGGCCCCAGCATCGACAACGGCTTTTATTACGATCTGGACGCGCCCTTCGCCTTCACCCAGGACGACCTGGGCGAGATCGAGGCTGAAATGCGTAAGATCTGTAAAGAGAAGCTGAAGCTGGAGCGCTTCGAGCTGCCCCGCGCCGAGGCCGTCAAGTACATGGAGGAAAAGGAAGAGCCCTACAAGGTGGAACTCATCAACGATCTGCCCGAGGACGCCCACATCTCCTTCTACAAGCAGGGCGAGTTCGTGGACCTGTGCGCCGGACCCCACGTGGACTCCACCGGCCGCATCAAGGGCAACGGCATCAAGCTGACCGCCTGCAACGCCGCTTACTGGCGCGGCGACTCCAACCGCCAGACCCTGCAGCGTATCTACGGCGTGGCCTTCCCCAGCAAGGACGAGCTGGATGCCTATCTGAAGGAGCGGGAGGAGGCCGTGAAGCGCGACCACAATAAGCTGGGACGCGAGCTGGAATATTTCACCACTGTGGACTGCATTGGCCAGGGCTTGCCCATCCTGCTGCCCAAGGGTGCCCGCGTTATCCAGCTGCTGCAGCGCTGGGTGGAGGACACCGAGCAGCAGCGTGGCTATCTGCTGACCAAGACGCCTTTGATGGCCAAGCGTGAGCTGTACAAGATCTCCGGTCACTGGGATCATTATCTGGACGGCATGTTCGTCATGGGCGATCCCGCGGATGAGACGAAGGAGTGCTTTGCCCTGCGTCCCATGACCTGCCCGTTCCAGTATCAGGTGTTCCTGAACCGCGGCCGCAGCTACCGCGACCTGCCCATGCGTCTGGGCGAGACATCCACCCTGTTCCGCAACGAGGACTCCGGTGAGATGCACGGCCTGATCCGCGTCCGCCAGTTCACCATCTCCGAGGGACATCTGGTGCTGCGCCCCGACCAGCTGGAGGAGGAGTTCAAGCAGTGCCTGGATCTGGCCAAGTACTGCCTGGGCACCGTGGGCCTGTTGGAAAAGTGCACGTTCCGCTTCTCCCAGTGGGACCCCGCCAACCCCAACAACAAGTACGAGGGCACGGCGGAGCAGTGGGACCACGCCCAGGCCGCCATGGAGCGCATCCTGAAGGATCTGAACGTGGACTACACCGTGGGCATTGACGAGGCCGCGTTCTACGGCCCCAAGCTGGACATCCAGTACAAGAATGTGTACGGCAAGGAGGATACCCTTGTTACCATCCAGATCGATATGCTGCTGGCGGAGCGCTTCGGCATGTACTATATCGATGAGAACGGCAACAAGGCCCTGCCCTATATCATCCACCGCACGTCTCTGGGCTGCTATGAGCGGACGCTGGCCTACCTGATCGAGGAGTACGCCGGTGCGCTGCCCACCTGGATGATGCCCGAGCAGGTACGCTTCCTGCCTATTACTGACCGCGCTGCCGACTACTGCGTGCAGCAGGCCGCGGAGCTGCGCAAGCAGGGCTTCCGCGTGGAGGTGGACAGCCGCAACGAGAAGATCGGCAAGAAGATCCGCGAGGCTACCCTGGAGAAGATCCCCTTCATGCTGGTGGTTGGCGACCGCGACATGGAGAACGGCACCGTCTCCGTCCGTACCCGCAAGGGCGAGGACCTGGGCGCCATGACGCTGGAGGATTTCTCTGCCAAGCTGCGCCAGATCGTGGATGAGAAGCAGAAGATCTGACGAGTGCCATAAGTCATAAGGTAAGCGAGAGAGACAGGCGGAAGCCTGTCTCTTTTGCTGCAGTCAGACAAAAAACAGATTTCGCCAAAAGAAAAGTTTATTATAGCAAAACAGCAGGCTTCTGACAGAAAACCGCATGAAAAATACATGAAAATGATGCAAATGCGCCAAAAAATGTGGGAAAGTGTGTGGATGAAAAACAAGGAGATGCGCTATTGAACACTATTCAGAGACACAAATATGTTGACAGAGTGTGAACTTATCTGGTAAAATCAAATGGGTGCGCAGCACCCGAATGCATAGAAGAGGACAGGGCGCGCCCTGTTCGCTGTTTCCTTCTGGCGGAGGAAACAACAAACTATGGTAAAGGAATTAGGAGGTAAACATGAAAAAAGTAGTTTCTCTGCTGCTGGCTCTCATCATGGCGTTCTCCCTAGTCGCCTGCGGCGAAAAGAAGGGCGAGACCGATGATAACACCGTGCCCTACAAGATCGGCATCGTGACCGGCTCCGTCTCTCAGTCCGAGGATGATCGCCGCGGCGCCGAGGCCTTCCAGAAGGAGTATGGCGAGGATATGGTCCAGCTGGCCATCTATCCCGACAACTTCACCGAGGAGACCGAGACCACCATCCAGTCCATCGTGAACCTGTCCGCCGACCCCCTGATGAAGGCCATCATTGTCAATCAGGCTGTCCCCGGCACCACCGAGGCGTTCCGCAAGATCAAGGAGACCCGCCCTGACATCATCTGCATCGCAGGCGAGGCTCACGAGGATCTGCCCGAGATCAGCTCCGCTGCCGACCTGGTCACCAACAACGACTTCGTCTCCCGCGGCTATCTGATCATCCGCACCGCGCACGAGCTGGGCTGCGACACCTTCGTACATATCTCCTTCCCCCGCCACATGTCCTATGAGACCATGAGCCGCCGCGTGGCCATCATGAAGGCCGCCTGCGAGGAGTTCGGCATGAAGTTCGTCCTGGAGACGGCTCCCGATCCCACCTCTGACGTGGGCGTTTCCGGCGCTCAGGCCTACATTCTGGAGCAGGTGCCCGCATGGGTCGAGAAGTACGGCCAGAAGGCTGCTTACTTCTGCACCAACGATGCGCACACCGAGCCTCTGCTGAAGCGCCTGCTGGAGTGCGGCGGCTACTTCATCGAGGCCGACCTGCCCTCCCCCCTGATGGGCTATCCCGGCGCGCTGGGTATTGATCTGACCGAGGAAGCCGGTGATTTCGAGAAGATCCTGACCAAGGTCGAGTCCGCCATCGTTGAGAAGGGCGGCGCCGATCACTTCGGCACCTGGGCTTACTCCTACGGCTACACCCTGTCCGCCGGTCTGGCCCTGCACGCCAAGAACGTGCTGGACGGCAAGAGCGAGCTGAAGGACATGGACGATGTGGCTGCCGCGCTGCAGGTCTACTCTCCCAAGGCGGCCTGGAACGGCGCCAGCTACACCAACGCCACCACCGGCGCGAAGTCTGAAAACGTGTTCCTGATCTATCAGGATACCTATATCATGGGTGATCCCGGCCACTTCATGGGCAACGCCGACGTGGAGATCCCGGAGAAGTACTTCACCGTCAGCTGACGACAGGCTTTTGAAGCAACCATTAAAGCGGGGAGGGAGGGCATCCTCCCTCCTCGCTGCTATAGGTAGGGATGAATATGGAAAAGAACAATGCTCCGCTGCTTGAGATGCGGAATATCAAAAAGGGCTTTTTCGGCAATCAGGTGCTCACAGACATCAACTTCACCTTGAAAGAGGGCGAGGTGCTGGGCCTGGTGGGCGAAAACGGCGCCGGAAAGAGCACCTTGATGAAAATACTGTTTGGCATGGACGTGATCCGTGAGACGGGCGGCTACGAGGGGGATGTCCTGATCGACGGAGAAAAAGTGCAGTTCAACACCCCCTTTGATGCGCTGAAGGCCGGCATCGGCATGGTGCATCAGGAGTTCTCGCTGATCCCCGGCTTTACTGCCACGGAGAACATCCTCCTCAACCGCGAGCCCAAGAAAAAAAGCGTCATTTCAGAAGTGTTCGGCCCGCGCCTGGACACTCTCGACTATAAGGAAATGGATAACCGCGCCGCAAAAGCCATTGAGAAGATGGGCGTGGCTATCGACCAGAAGATGGTCATCAGCAGCATGCCCGTGGGGCACAAGCAGTTCACGGAGATCGCCCGCGAGCTGAGCAAGGAGAACCTGAAGCTGCTGATCCTGGATGAGCCCACCGCCGTGCTCACCGAGCAGGAGGCACAGGCCCTGCTGGACTCCATCCGCGGCATGGCCTCCCGGGGCATCGCCGTGATCTTCATCACCCACCGCCTGCAGGAGATCCTGTCGGTGTGCGATAAGGTGGTCATCATGCGGGACGGTTATGTGGTCAAGGACGTGCCCGCCCGCGAGACGGACGTCCGCGACATCACCCACTACATGGTGGGGCGCGAGGTGGCCGCCGGCGGCGCTGCCCACGACATCCGCGACCACTCCGATGCCCGCACCATTCTGTCCATCCGCAAGCTGTGGGTGGATATGCCCGGCGAGATCGTCCGCAACGTGGATCTGGACGTGAAGGAGGGCGAGATCCTGGGCATCGGCGGTCTGGCCGGCCAGGGCAAGCTGGGTATTCCCAACGGTGTGATGGGCCTGTACGAGGCGGGCGGCACCGTGGAATTCGACGGCAAGCCCATCGCGCTGAACAGCCCCCGGAAGTGTCTGGACTCCCAGCTGGCCTTCGTGTCCGAGGATCGGCGCGGCGTGGGTCTGCTGCTGGATGAGTCACTGGAGTGGAACGTGGCGTTCCCCGCCATGCAGGTGCAGAACAAGTTCCTGAAGAGAATGGGTTTCTTCACATGGCGCGACGAAAAGGCCATCCACACGGTGACGAACCGGTATATCGATGAATTGCAGATCAAGTGTACCGGCTCCGGCCAGAAGGCCAGAGAGCTGTCCGGCGGCAACCAGCAGAAGGTGTGTCTGGCCAAGGCGTTCGCGCTGGAGCCCCGCTTCCTCTTCGTGTCCGAGCCTACCCGCGGCATCGACGTGGGCGCCAAGGCGCTGGTGCTGGAGGCGCTGAAGAAATTTAACCGCGAATCCGGCGTCACGGTGGTGATGATCTCCTCCGAGCTGGAGGAGCTGCGCCAGATCTGCGACCGCATCGCCATCGTCTCCGGCGGCAGGGTCGCCGGTATCCTGCCTGCTGACCATTCCTCCGAGGAGTTCGGTATGCTCATGGTCAGTCAGGTGAAGTAAGGAGGAAGAAATGGGCAATACGACCACACTTGGAAACAAGTCAAAATTCCGAGAGCTGCTGGACAGCTTCGGCCTGCCGCGTCTGATCATCGCGTGCTTCCTGCTGCTGCTGCTCATCGCCGCGCCCTGCGTGGGGCTGGATTTCCCCACACAGATCACCAATATCATCACCCGTTTCAGCTGGAACGCCGTGATGGTGCTGGCCATGGTGCCCATGGTACACTCCGGCTGCGGCCTGAACTTCGGCCTGCCGCTGGGTATCGTGTCCGGACTGCTGGGTGCCACGCTGTCCATCGAGCTGGGCTACACCGGCTTTGCCAGCTTCCTTATGGCCATCCTCATCGCCACGCCCTTTGCCCTGCTGTTCGGCGGCGGCTATGGTTGGCTGCTGAACAAGATCAAGGGCGGCGAGATGATGATCGCCACCTATGTGGGCTTCTCGTCCGTGTCCTTCATGTGCATGATGTGGCTGCTGCTGCCGTATAAGCACCCTACCATGGTGTGGGGCTTCTCCGCCAGCGGCCTGCGTACCGTCATCTCGCTGGAGGGCTATTACGACAAGGCGCTGGCCAACATTCTGACCATCGACCTGAACAGCATCGGCATCAATCTGGTGATCCCCACCGGCACGCTGCTGTTCTTCGTGCTGATGGCCGTGCTGATGTGGGCGTTCCTGCACACCAAGACCGGCACCGCCATGACCGCTGTGGGCTCCAACCCTGCCTTTGCCCGCGCAGCGGGCATCAACGTGGACAAGATGCGGCTTATCTCCGTGATCATGTCCACCTGGCTGGGTGCTGTGGGTATTCTGGTGTATGAGCAGGGTTTCGGCTTCATACAGCTGTACAACGGCCCCTTCTGGATGGCCATGCCCGCCGTGGCCGCCATCCTTATCGGCGGCGCGTCGGTGAATAAGGCATCCATCGGCAATGTGATTATCGGTACGATCCTGTATCAGGGCGTGGTGACCATGACCCCCACCGTGATGAGCGCCGCCTTCCAGATGGATATGAGCGAGGTCATCCGTATCGTGGTATCCAACGGCATGATCCTCTATGCCCTGACCAGAAAGACGGAAAGGGGGCGCTGACATGAAGGGTAAGAGATTCGACGTAAAGCAATTCCTGGGCAAAAACTCAGTGCCCGTCCTGTTTATCATCATCTGCGCCGTGCTCATTCCCGTGTCCGGCCTGCCGGTGAGCTACATACTTAACGAGGCTATGACCCGTCTGGGGCGCAACGCCTTTTTGATCCTGAGCCTGCTGATCCCCATTATGGCCGGTATGGGTCTGAACTTTGCCATGACGCTGGGCGCTATGGCCGGCGAGATCGCGCTGATTTTGGTGGCGGACTGGCAGATCTGGGGTATCCCCGGTCTGGTGCTGGCAGCCATCCTGTCCATCCCCCTGTCCATTCTGCTGGGTCTTATGTGCGGCAGCATCCTGAACCGCGCCAAGGGCCGCGAGATGGTCACCAGCTACTTTATCGCCTACTGCATGACCGGTGTGTACCAGCTGGTGGTGCTGTATATGATGGGGCCCATCATCCCCATCCTCCACAACACACTGAAGCTGCCCCGCGGCTTTGGTATCCGCAACACAGTCAGCCTTCTGCAGATGCGGCAGAGCGTGGATAACGCGCTGGCCGTCTATGTGGGCGGCGTGAAGATCCCCGTGCTGACGCTGATCATCATCGCATTGGCCTGCCTGTTCATCGTGTGGTTCCGCCGCACGAAGCTGGGACAGGACATGCGCGCGGTGGGACAGGACATGAATGTGGCGCGGGACGCCGGTATCAACGTGGACCGCACCCGCCTGATCTCCATCGTCATGTCCACCGTGTTTGCGGGCTTCGGCATGATCATCTACCTGCAGAACATGGGCAACTTCCCCACCTATACGGCGCATACCAACGTCGGCATGTTCTGCATCGCCGCGCTGCTGGTGGGCGGCGCCTCCGTGGAAAAGGCGTCCATCGGCAACGTGTTCCTGGGTGTGCTCCTGTTCCATACCATGTTCATCGTGGCGCCGGCCGCCGGAACCAAGATCACCGGCGACTCCATGATCGGCGAGTACTTCCGCGTGTTCGTGTCCTACGCCGTTATCACCGTGGCACTGGTCATGTACGAGGCCAAGAAGCGCAAGGAGAACCGCACGCTGGGTCAGCAGCTGGCCATTGAGCAGAAGGCCGAGGAGGAGGGGAAGACCGCATGAAAACGACGAAACGCTCGTGGCTCATCCGTATCGCCTTCGTTCTGGTGCTGGTGCTCGTCGCCGTGCTGATGCTGCGCATCGGACGCGGCCACACCGTCTATTTCGACAACCGCGCAGTGGACAAGGGCGGCCAGTCTGTGGAGGCACCCTATAAGATCACTGTGTATGTGAACGGCGAGCAGATCTCCAAGCTGTACGAAAAGGAGCGCTGCTTGACCACCGTCATCGGCGACAAGCTGGAGCTGACCGTGGAGGTCATGCAGCAGAAGGGCGGCAGCGAGACAACGGAAACGTACCAAATGACACTGCCCCATAACATCGACGGCATCATCATCAACCTGCCGGCGTATATGGCTGGTCTGCCGGAGGAGGCCTATCTGGAGGAATTCATCCCCGCGCCTCCCACCGAGGAGGACGACGAGGAAGCGCCCAACACCGAGGACGATATGGGCCTGGGCGACTTCTGATAATGTGTGCTGCATACACAGCCCATGCGAAAGCATGGGCTGTGGGCGCATAGGGACTCGCTTGCGGGCGGCAGGCGGATATGCTATACTGAATGGGCGGCGCGGAGACCGCGACCGCATGGGAAAGGAGTATCAAAATGGCTGTTTTGAAAGGCTTGAAGCCAGAAAAGGTGTTCGCATATTTTGAAAAGCTGTGCTCGGTGCCCCACGGCAGCGGCAACACGAAGATCATCAGCGATCTGTGTGTGGATTTTGCCAAGGAACTGGGACTGAAGTACCGGCAGGAGCCGTGCAACAACGTGGTGATCTGGAAGCCGGCATCTCCCGGCCATGAGAGCGCCGAGCCGATCATCCTGCAGGGACACATCGACATGGTGTGCGCCAAGACCGACGACTGCACCAAGGACATGACCCGCGAGGGACTTGACCTGATGACCGACGGGGAGTGGATCTGGGCGGACAAGACGTCGCTGGGCGGCGACAACTGCATTGCCGTGGCCATGATCCTGGCGATCCTGTCGGATGATACGCTGGTACATCCGCCCATCGAGGCGGTGTTCACCGTGGACGAGGAGGTGGGCATGGACGGCGCCTTTGCGCTGGACTGCTCTGACCTGAAGGGCAAAAAGCTGCTGAATTTGGACTCCGAGCAGGAGGGCGTGTTCACCGTGTCCTGCGCAGGCGGCATGCACGCCGATTGCCTGCTGCCCGCAGCGCTGACCGATGCGGCGGGCATGGAGGGCTTCGGCATCACCGTGGCCGGCTTGCGGGGCGGTCACTCCGGTGCGGACATCCATCTGGGACGCGGCAGCGGCAACCGCCTCATGGGACGGGTACTGGCCACAGCGCTGGAGAAGTTCCCCGGCCTGCGGCTGGCGGCCTTCTCCGGCGGGCAGTTCGACAACGTGATCTGCTCCCGCTGCGATGCGGCGGTGGCGCTGCCCAAGGGCAGCGGCCGGGCGTTCGAAGCGTTTATTCGGGAGCTTGAGGGGGTGCTGAAGAACGAGTACGCCGTCACCGACCCCGATGTGACGCTGACCTGCGCGGCAGCGGAGACGGCAAAAGCCGTGTCCGCAGAGCGTACCGTGACGCTGGTGCAGGCGCTGACGGCCATGCCGCAGGGCGTGGAGGCTATGGACACGGATTTCCCCGGTCTGGTGCAGACATCCCTGAATATGGGCGTGGTGAAGCTGGGCGGCGACGGACTGCACATCGCGTTCTCCATCCGGTCGTCCATCGCGTCCCGGAAGCTGATGCTGGCGCAGCGCGTGCGGGCTGTGGCGGCGCTGGCGGGCGGTACTGTGGCAGAGCGGGGCGTGTACCCCGGCTGGCAGTACAAGAGGGAGTCGCAGTTCCGGGATACGCTGCTGGCGGCGTATAAGGATCTTACCGGTAAGGACGGCGTGGTGGAGGCCACCCACGGCGGTCTGGAGTGCGGATTGCTGATGGAGAAGATCCCCGGTCTGGACGCGGTGTCCATGGGGCCGGAGCTGCACGATGTACACTCCGTGCGGGAGCGGCTAAGCGTGCCCTCCACGGAGCGCACCTATGAACTGGTATGCGAGCTGCTGCGGCGCAGCTGTTGAATGTGACAGAAAGCTGAGAGGCGGGGCTTTGCCCCGCCTCTGTTATTTTGCAGGATTGCACGGCAAAAAATGCACTTCTTGCGGGGCGTTCCTGCATAAAACAATTTAGCATTATGAATAGACCACCGCTAAAAAGTACCATGATACAGACAAAACTGCGGATTTGCTGAAAGAAATGCCGACTAAGAAAAGCGGAATGTGCGCACGGACGGGAAAATCGTTCCGCAGAAAAATGAAATTTTCCGCATTTAGATATTGCAAAAAGTTTACGCCTGCGATATAATGGCACCGTTGAACACCGCCGTGCCCGACCGGCCGGCGGAAAAAGCTGTTTTTCAGGAAGAGGAAAACAATTTATCTATCAATAAGGAGAAAGAACATGAAAAAGTTTTTTGCACTGGCTCTGGCGCTGGTCATGGCGCTGAGCCTGGTCGCCTGCGGCGACAAGAAGGACGACAGCGGCGATGTGACCGCTGAGCATACCGACACCACCACCGTGGCCGTGGGCGCGGTGATCCTGGCCCGCGATGACGTGTCCAGCGACGACGTGTACAAGTTCGTGGCGGACATCTTCGACAACGCCGCGTCCCTGACCAGCAGCCACGCCAAGTACGGCGAGCTGAGTCTGGAGTACGGCGCTTCCATCACCTCCGTGCCCTATCACCCCGGCGCTGCCAAGTACTTCTCCGAGAAGGGCTTTGAGGTCGCCGCCGTGAAGGACGGCGCCGGCAACACCGACTCCCGCAACCTGCGCTTCGTCACCGGCGGCGAGTCCGGCACCTACTACGCCTTCGGCTCTGTCATCGCCCAGCACGCCACCAACAACGCCGGCATCAACGTCGTGGGTCTGGTGGGCAACGGCTCTCAGGCCAACGTGCAGGAGCTGGTGGACGGCACCGCTGACTTCGCCTTCTGCCAGTCCGACGTGATGGCCTACGCCTACAACGGCACCAACCTGTTCGAGAGCAAGGTCGAGGGCTTCTCCACCGTGGCTGCCCTGTACATGGAGCAGGTGCAGATCGTCACCACCAATGCCAGCATCAAGACCGTGGCTGACCTGGCCGGCAAGTCCGTGTCCATCGGCGCTCCCGGTTCCGGCGTGTACTTCAACGCCATTGACGTCCTGGGTGCTTACGGGCTGACCGAGGACGACATCAAGCCCACCTACCAGTCCTTCAGCGACAGCGCCGACGCCCTGAAGAACGGCCAGATCGATGCCGCCTTCATCGTGGCCGGTGCCCCCACCACCGCTGTGACCGACCTGGCCACCACCAAGGATACCTACCTGGTCAGCCTGGACAGCGAGCACATCGCCAAGCTGCTGGAGACCTCCGACTATTACACCGAGACCGTCATCGCCAAGAACGTGTACTTCGGCGACTAAATCCTTAGCAGAGAATTGACGCTTTTCGAGGCTACGGCGGGGTTTCCCGCCGTAGTCCTCGCGCTATTCTGTAATCTTCAGGGAGAGAAACGACTATGAGCATCGACAAGAAAAAACCGGATACCAGCCCGGCCGACGGCGTTAATACCGCCGCGGACGAGGCCCCGGATCTGGACGCGGTCATGCGTAAATATGACCGTGAATCCGCCACCCGCCTGTGGGAGGGCACGCCCCAGCTGATCATCCGCATCCTCATGGCCGCGTTCGGTCTGTTCTGCATCGGCATGACCCTGTTTTCCAAGGCCATGCCCGAGATCCGGCTCACCATGTTCGTGGGCTGCATCATTATCATCGGCTTCCTGACCTACCCCGCCAGCAAGCACCACGTCAGGGTCAACTACCTGCCCTGGTACGATATCGTGCTGATGGTGGTGGGCGCGGCCTGCTTCTTCTACTTCGCGCTGAACGCCATGACGCTGGTGCGCCTGTCCACCCGTATCGAGACGGTCCACGTCATCATCGGCGTGGTGGGTATCCTGATCCTGATGGAGCTGTGCCGCCGCTGCGTGGGTCTGCCTATTCTGTGCGTGGCCGGCGTGCTGATCGTGTACGCGTTCATCAACCAGCTGAGCTACGCCGGCGCGGTGAACGGTGCCACCCTGTATGACGCGCTGAAAACCATCATCTACAAGCTGTTCTACACCACCTCCGGCGTCATCGGCACGCCCATCAACGTCTGCTATACCTACATCGTTCTGTTCATCATCTTCGGCGCGTTCCTGGAGCGCACCGGCATCGCCAACTTCTTCATCAGCTTTGCCAACCGTCTGGCTGGCTGGTCCAGCGGCGGCCCGGCGAAGGTGGCTGTTATCAGCTCCGCCCTGTGCGGCATGGTGTCCGGCTCCTCCGTGGGCAACACCGTCACCACCGGTTCCTTCACCATCCCCATGATGAAGAAGACCGGCTACAAGCCCGAGTTCGCCGGCGCCGTCGAGGCCGCGGCCTCCACCGGCGGCCAGATCATGCCCCCCATCATGGGTGCGGCGGCCTTCCTCATGGCCGAGTACATGAAGCTGCCCTACGCCCAGGTGGCCGTCAAGGCCATCCTGCCCGCGCTGCTGTACTTCACCGGGATCTTCATCGCCGTCCATCTGGAGGCCAAGAAGCTGGGCCTGAAGGGCGTTCCCCGCGAGGAGCTGCCTGCGTGGCGTCTGCTGGCCCGTGACTGCTACCTGATCATTCCCCTGATCCTGCTGGTGTGGCTGGTGTCCTCCGGCAGCAAGACCATGTCCCACTCCGCGGCCTATTCCATTCTGGCCGCCATTGCCGTGGGCTTCGTCAATTTCTTCCTGCAGGGCAAGCGCGGTGAGGGCGACACCCAGCCCATGACAACCGGCAAGGCGCTGGGTAATGCCGGCAAGCGCTCCGTCTTCTCCGCGGTGGAGTCTCTGGAAGCCGGTTCCCGCGGCGCTATCACCGTGGCCGTGGCCTGCAGCATGGCGGGCATCATCGCCGGCTGTATCACCGTCACCGGCCTGGCCTCCATCCTCATCAACGCCATCGTCCAGCTGGCGGGCAACGCCACCATCGTCGGCCTGGTGCTGACCATGCTGTGCTGTATCGTCCTGGGCATGGGCGTGCCCACCACGGCCAACTACTGCATCATGGCCTCCACCTGCGCGCCCATCCTCATTCAGCTGGGCTTCCCGCTGGTGGCCGCCCACTTCTTCGTGTTCTACTTCGGCATCGTGGCGGATATCACGCCCCCTGTGGCTCTGGCGGCCTACGCCGGCTCGGCCATCGCCAAGTCCGACCCCATGAAGACCGGCATCAACGCCACCAAGCTGGCCATCGCCGCCTTTATCGTGCCGTACATCTTCGCCTACAGTCCGGCCCTGCTGTTTGAGAACATCTCCGGCTGGTGGGAGGTGGCGCAGATCTGCGTCAGCGCGCTGCTGGGCATCTTTGCCATCGCGGCGTCCCTGAACGGCCATCTGTATAAGAAGGTCCACTGGGCGCTGCGTATCGTCCTGGCCGTCGGCGGCCTGGGCATGATGATCCCCGGCACGCTCACCGACGTGGTCGGCCTGGTGCTGGTGGCGGCGGTCGTCGCCTACCAGAAGATCAGCGCCAAGAAGCACGGCGGCCCCGTGGTGACGGCCTGATCCCATTTGAAGCAAAAGCATCCCCGCACACCGTGCGGGGATGCTTTTTACACCATGTTCATACATTTCCACGCATTTTGCCTAAAGTGCATAGTACGGGCATCTTGCAAAAACTGTCTGAATTTGGTATGATACAGGTGGTAAGGCAGTTTTCGCACAAAGAGAGGAGCATAGACATGGCACAGACCACAAAAAACGCCATTCGCAAGGGCTTTCTGGACCTGCTGGAGCAGCGGCCGCTGGATAAGATCTCCGTGGTGGACATCGCAGATCACTGCGGCGTGAACCGGAATACGTTTTATTACTACTACTGCGACATCTACGCCCTGGTGCGCGAGGTGCTGGAGACGGAGCTGGACCGCGTCCTCAACGCACCACCCCTCTGCACCAGCTGGTACCAGCTGATGATGCGGGTGACGGCGTTCATGCGCGCCAACCGCCGCGCGGTCTACCACCTGTACCAGTCCAGCCAGCGCGACCTGCTGGAGCGCGAGTATTACCAGGTGGTCTACGGTGCCGTGGAGGATTTGGTGCGCCGCACGGCGGAGGACCTGCCGGTGGCGGAGACGGATGTGCAGTCCATCGCGGCGCTGTATACGGCCACGCTGGTGGGCCTGCTGCAAAGCTGGCTGCACTACGGCATGAAGCACGATGAGGAGCAGTTCGTGGAGCGCGTCACCCGCCTGACGGAGGGCACGCTGCGCCACGCGCTGGAGCGCAGCTGCGGGGTGGAGAAGGCGTGAGCGGCTTCTGGAAATGCGTCCTGTACGCGGCGGCGCTGGCCCTGCTGGCGCACCCGCTGGGTCAGGCGATCCCCGGTCCCTTTGACCCGGAGAAGCGGCTCTTCCGCAGCCGGAAATGGGAGCAGAACGGCCGCGTCTACACCAAATTGGCCATCGATAAGTGGAAGAAGCTGGTGCCGGACATGAGCCGCATCCTGCCGGACATGGTGAAGAAGGAGCTGCCCGGCAGCGGCGCCGTGACGGCGGATCAGGCCGCGGCGCTGGTGCAGGAGACGTGCCGCGCGGAGCTGGTCCACGGGGCCTCCTGTTTGCTGGGCCTGGCGTTTCTGTGGCTGTGGCCCGGCTGGGGCGGCGCGATCGTGCTGGCGGTGTGGGTGCTGCTGGCCAATCTGCCCTTTATTCTGATACAACGCTACAACCGCCCCCGGCTCATGCGCCTGGCGGCGCTGCTGCGAAAGCGAGCGCAGCGGAAAGGAGAGCAAAATGCGCGTACTGATCCTGACCTGTAACACCGGCGGCGGGCACAACGCCGTAGCCGCCGCCCTGCGTGACAGCCTCCAACGCTGCGGCGCGTCCTGCGACGTGATGGACGGCTTGGGCTTCATCTCCAAAAAGGCATCCAAATTCGTTTCCAAGTGGCACACCCGGTTCTACCGCCGGTATCCCAGGCTCTACAAGGCGGGCTATATGTCCGCCGAGGGCGACAAGGAGATGGACCGGCGCGACGGCCCGGTGTACCGCTACATTGCCCGCGGTGCCCGCCGTCTGGGCCGCACGCTGCAAAGCGGCGGCTACGATGCCGTTGTCTGTGTCCACGTGATCCCCGCCATGATGATGACGGCGCTGAAGCAGGCGTGGAGCGCCTGTCCGGTGTTCTGCTTCGTGGCCACGGACTATACCTGCAGCCCCACGGTGGGTGCCTGTACCCCGGATATCTGCGTCATTCCCCATCAGGAGCTGGCCGACGAGTTCGTCAGCTGCGGCATTGCCCGCGATACCCTCCTGCCCGCCGGCATTCCCGTGCGTTCCGCCTTCCGCCAGCGCGGTGACAGGGCCGCGGCACGGAGAGCCCTGGGCCTGCCGGAGACCGGCCGCCACATCGTCCTCATGTCCGGCAGCATCGGCTGCGGCCCCATGGGCGACGTGGCGGAGGACCTGGATATGCGTATGGCCGACGGCGACTTTGCCACGGTGCTGTGCGGCAGCAACAAGCAGATGCGCTATGCCCTGGAGCTGCGCCGCCTGTACCGCGTGGAGGCTGTGGGCTTTACCACCCAGGTGCAGCTGTACATGGACAGCGCGGACGTGCTGGTCAGCAAGCCCGGCGGCATCAGCATCACCGAGGCCGGCACCCGCGGCGTGCCGCTGCTGCTGGCGGATATGGTGGGCGGCTGCGAAACGCGGAACGAGGCGTTCTTCACCGCCCACGGCTGGGCGGCCTCCTGCCCGCCGGACAACATGGCCGCGTCGGCCCTGGCCTTTCTGGAGGACGAACAGCAGCGTCAGGCCATCACCGCTGCCCAGAGCCGCGATTTCGACGGCCTGGCCGCCGACCGTGTGGCCGCCGCCGTCCTCGCCCGCTGCAAGAAATGACCCCAGCGCCCACGGCGGCAGCCGTGGGGCCTTCTTTGCGCTTTTTGTACGGCGTCCCTCTTGCATTTCGCGCAAACTGTCGGTATACTTGTTAAAGAAATATCGATTTGTTCACAGGCAGGTCATATTCGTATAGTAGGATGAAACTGCGGCCCCGGACGTGGGCTGCGGCCGAAAGGAGGGCGTCTGCCCATGATGATCGAAAAAAGCGGCACCATCCGCCTGCGGGACATTCCCACCGCCGCGGGCCTTTCCCCGAAGGACCAGGAGCTGGCGGCGGGCATGGTGCGGGTGACGCACCTGTACCGCAGTGCGCTGAAGGTAGCCGTAACGCAGATGGAGATCCTGGACGAGGAGTTCGCCCGTCTGTATGACCACTCGCCCATCCACCACATCGAGTACCGTATCAAGACGCTGGACAGCATCATCGACAAGCTGCGCCGCCGGGGCCTGGAGGTCAGCATCGACAACATCTATGCCCACATCCAGGACGTGGCCGGCATCCGCGTCATCTGCAACTATCTGGATGATATCTACTACCTGCGCTCCCTGCTCACCCGCAGCGAGTCCTATACCGTCCTCCGCGAGGTGGACTATATCAAGGAGCCCAAGGACACCGGCTACCGCAGCCTGCACCTGATCGTCAACGTGCCCATCGTCATCAGCGAGGGCACCATGGTCCTGCCGGTGGAGATCCAGCTCCGCACCATCGCCATGGATATGTGGGCCAGTCTGGAGCACGAGCTGCGGTATAAATCCGACCGCAAATTCACCCAGCAGGATGCCGCCCGCCTGCGCCTGTGCTCCGACGCCATCAGCGAGATCGACCGGGAGATGCAGGACATCTACCAGGGCAACGAACCCCAATACCACGCCTGAACACAAAAGACCGGCCCCGCCGGTCTTTTTTCGTCCCCAGCCAAGGCCCATAACTTCCCCTTATACCTCCCACACCGATTTTTTATGCCAATATCTGGATATTCCCGTTGCCTTTCGCGACACTTTCTGGTAAGATGGTCGTACAACAGAGCCTGCGCGCCGCAAAACTTTCCCAACAAGAAATTTTGCAGCACACAGGCCCGGGAGAGAAATATGTGAGCCATAGAAGGAGGAACCGCCATGAAGAGACGACTGCCCCCCATTCTGATGACCCTGGTATTGGTATGCGCGCTGCCCATATGGGCAGCTTTTGTTACATCGGGGGATGTAACAAATCCCCTGCTCACCACCGCCGACGCGGCGGAGCTGACCTTGCAGGGGATGATAGACAAGGCAAACGCTGGCGATACGATTACATTGAATTCCAATACGGAGATCGCTGCCACGCTGCAAATTACAAAAAACCTGACCCTCGACCTGAACGGCTATGTGCTGAAAATGGGCGGAACTGGCCGGGTAATCCATATTACAAGTAGTGCTGAAGTAGAAATAAAGGATGGAGAGTCGAATAGAGCGCATACCGGAGAATACGCAGCCCTGCCCGCCGGCGGTGTCATTACAGGCGGGAAGGCTGAGTCAGGGGGAGGAATATTGCTTGACGGTGGGTGTACACTTAAGCTGACCGGCGGCTGCATTACAGACTGTCGTGCAACTGATACTGGTGGCGGCGGTGTAGATTTACGCGGTAGCACTGCCATACTGTACATAAGTGGAACGGCAAGGATCGAAAACTGCACGGCAGGGGAAGTGTGGGGTGCAAACGCGATATTTAATTCTGGTACGATGTATGCCGATGGCGGCACAGTGGATGGCACGGTGAACAATCAGGGCACGATTAAGCACAGCAATGGTGTCACGGATGTGACGGTTTTTAACGAAGCTGTGTATAATCGAGCAAAGAAGATTATCGAAGCTGGAATATATAAGGGGACAGTGGAGAACAGGGGATCGATCACCGGCGGCACCTTCTACGGCGGCGTGACTGACGACGGTGGCACGATCAGAGGCGGCACCTTCGCGGTGACATTTGACATCGGCGATGGCACGAAGACCGAGCCGACGCTGGTGGAATATAATAATCCGGTGCCCGAACGTGCCGCTCCCACCAAGTCGGGCCACACCTTTACCGGCTGGTATCTGGGCGAAGAGAAATATAATTTCGATACCCCTGTCACCGCCCCATTGACACTTACGGCCAAGTGGGAGAAGGTTCCCTCCTCCGGCGGCTATTACTACTACCCCACCACCGATACTAAGGCCGACGATGCCAAGGGCTCCCCCAAGACCGCTGACCCCGGCATAGCCCTCTACGCCGCCCTGTCGCTCCTGTCCCTGACGGGCCTGACCTGCACCGCCAAAAAGCGATAAACAAAGCCAAAAGAAGCGCCCCCGGGCGAAAAAAGCCTTCCCCCTGGGGGGTCCGCGGCGTTGAATGACACGCCGGTGGCCTGTCAGACCCGCGGACCGACCCGCAGGGAGACAGGTGGCGCGGCGAAGCCGTGACGGATGAGGTGTCCCCCGTCCCCCGTCCCGCCGCGGCGTTAGGGGCTATTTCGCGCCCCGGCGCGAGCTACTTTTGTCTGCGGTGACAAAAGTAGCCAAAAGCACCGGCAGAAACTACGTTTCTGCACTTCCTCAGCGCGCTATACCGCCTTAGTATGCAAAGCTGCGCCCCCACGCAATCGGCATTTTCTTACCCGCTGTCGTTCCGCCGACTGTGCCAGCACAGCTTTCCGCTGCCGCTGCCCGTTACTACGGCAAAAAACATTCGTTCTGCTGCGTCGCAGGCTAAGGAATAATTATATCCGTGCCCAACGGGCACACCTACCTTTGCCGCCGCAAGGCGGCAAAGGCGCGATTTGATAATCGCCAAAAACGACCAGCGTACCAGCCCCTACCCTCGCTGTTGTCAGCGGCAGCGGCGCAAGAGGTACAAGCAGTCCCCTGAACCGACAATGTTACCCACCGCACTTCATGCGCGAGTGCATACCGCCAAATCTGCATGACCCACAGCGCGCCAAGGGGTCCTTAGACCGTAGGTCTAAGTGGTTTTCTTTGGTACCTTTCTTTTTACAAAAAAAGAAAGGTACTCGTGCCGGAGCACGAAACGCCCCATCCCCCGCCCGCAGGCGGCGTCCCCATACCCCCGGCGGCGTCAGCCGCCACCTACCCATTGCGGTGCTCCGCGCCGCAATGGGCGCGATTTGATAATCGCCAAAAACGATCAGCGCACCAGCCCCTACCCTCACTGCTGTCAGCGGCAGCGGCGCAAGCGGTACAAGCGATCCCCCGAACCGACAACGTCCCCCGCCGCTCCAATTCCGCGAAGCCAGCACCGCCAAATTTGCACTTACCCGCCCCGCGCCAAGGGATCCTTAAACCGTAGGTTTGAGTGGTTTTCTTTGGTAACTTTCTTTTGACAACAAAAGAAAGTTACTCGTGCCGGAGCACGAAACGCCCCATCCCCCGCCCGCAGGCGCGAAATTATCCCCGTCGGAGACAAATCATGCACTCGCCGCCAGGGGGCGCGAAACTCCCCATCTCGGCACACAAAAAAACAGCCCTCCGGCCACCGCCGGAGGGCTGTTTTTCACAGATGATATTCCTGCTTGTACTCCTCGTAGTACCGCGCGAAGGAACTGGACTTCATGGCCCGGACACTGTTCAGATACTCATGGGTGTCGAAGGAGTCGGACTCCAGCTCGATAATGGCCACGGCGATGTTGGAGCAGTGGTCCGCCACGCGCTCGTAGTTGGTCAGCAGGTCGTTGAACACGAACCCCAGGTTCAGCGTGCAGCTGCCGGACTGCAATCGGTCCACGTGGTGGGACTTCATCTCGTCGCACAGGCCGTCGATGATCTCCTCCAGCGGCTCCACCCGGGCGGCTCGCTGGGGATCGTTTTCCACAAAGGCGCCCACGGCGATGGATAGTATCTCCCGGACGGCGGACTCTATCACGTCCAGCTCATGACAGGCCTCAGGGGAGAATTGCAGATCCTTGTCGTGTATCTCCTTGGCGGCCTCCGAAATATTCAGTGCGTGGTCGGAGATACGCTCAAAATCGGAGATGGTGTGCAGGTATTTGCTGACCTCCTCGCTCTGGGATTGAGACAGGGACTTGCTGGTGATCTTCATCAGATAGGTGCCCAGCTTGTCCTCATAGCGGTCGATAACGGACTCCGTTTCACCCACCATGCGGAAATCCTTGTCGGACCAGCGGTTCCGCAGGCCAACGGCCATCAGCAGGTTGCCCTCGGCCCGTTCGGCCATGGAGTTGGTCACCAGCCGGCTCTGCTCGATGGACAGCGCCGGGTGCTGCAAAAAGCGTTCCTCCAGCCGGTCCATCTCCTGCTCCTCGGCGGCGGAGCCGTCGTCGGGGAACAGCAGCTCCACCATGTGCTCCATCAGCCCGATGCAGGGCAGCAGCACGATCACGGTGGCCAGGCGGAACAGGGTGTTCATCAGTGCGATGGACACAGAGGACAGGACCGCGTCCAAAAAGGTGAAGTGGATAATGGCGTTGGCGCCGTAGAACAGCAGCGCCCAGATCAGCACGCCCAGCACGTCGATCAGCAGATAGATAAAGGCGGTGCGCTTGCCGTTGAGGTTGGCGCCCAGGGCGGACAGCAGCACAGGCACCGCCGCGCCGATGGCGATGCCCATGACGATGGGCAGAGCCACCTCAAAGGTGACAGCGCCGGTAATGGCCAGCGCCTGCAAAATACCCACCGCGGCGGAGGCGCTCTGCAAAACGCTGGTGAACGCCAGACCCACCAGAATACCTAAAATGGGGTTGGAGAAGCTGGTCAGGATGCGGATAAAGGCCTCGCTCTCCCGCAGGGGGGACACCGCGCCGGACATGGCGGACATACCGTACATCAGCACCGCGAAGCCCAGCAGGATCTCGCCCACATAGCGGTTGCTGGTCTTGCCGGTGAACATCCGCAGGATGATGCCGACCACGGCCACGATGCCGGTGAGCACCTCGGTGCTCAGCAGCTGCACCACGCCGCTGCCGCCCTCCAGGGAAGACAGGCACAGGATCCACCCGGTGACGCTGGTGCCCAGTATGGCGCCCATGATCACGCCGATGGCCTGCTTGACCTTCATCATGCCGGAGTTGACGAAGCCCACCACCATCACAGAGGTGGCGGAGGAGGACTGGATCACAGCGGTAACGCCGGTGCCCAGCAGCACGCCCTTCAGCGGTGTGCTGCTCAGCTTATAGAGCACCAGTTCCAGGCGGCTGCCGGCGACCTTTTTCAGGCCCTCGCCCATCAGGGACATACCGAACAAAAACAGTGCGATACCGCCCAGCAGCGATATGACGTCTGCAACGCTCATGGCCCATTTCCTCCCATGATAAAATCTTCTTATAGGTAGTATAACAGGTACAGGGGGGATTTGTCGACTGAAACTGTAAAAAAGCCGGTAGAAATTTTAGGCATTTCTTAAACCGCCCTTGTGCGCCTTGTCAAAGAGAGAAACTTCGGGTATAATGACAATTACAAAAAAAGCACAGTAAGGATACAATAAGGTATACAATGAAGTAAAGTGAAGGAACGTATATGTTTAAGCATTGTGTCATCGTTTTTTTCGTCTCCATGGTGCCGTTGATCGAGCTGCGGGGCGCGATCCCCTACGGCGTGGCTTTCGGTCTGCCCCTGTGGCTGACGTATCTGATCGCTATCGCGGGCAATATGCTGCCGGTTCCCATCATTTATTTTTTTGCACGAAAAGTGCTTGTATGGGGGAGGGATAAGAGGTATATAGGAAAATTCTTCACTTTTTGCCTGGAAAAAGGGGAGAAAGCCGGGCGTAAGCTCCAGGCCAAAGCCGGCCGCGGACTGTACTGGGCGCTGCTGCTGTTCGTAGGGATACCCCTGCCGGGTACCGGCGCCTGGACGGGCACTCTTGCCGCCAGCCTGCTTGATATGGACTTCAAAAAAAGCACCCTCGCCTGCGCCGCCGGCGTCCTCCTGGCCGGTGCCATCATGGGCGGCTTGAGCCTGTTGGGCGTCAGTGCTTTCGGCGGGTAAATTTGTCTTGCAATCGCCGGCCATTTACGGTATAATGTGCGGGTAATATCTGCCGGTGTGATGGAATTGGTAGACGTAGTGGACTCAAAATCCACCGCTGGCGACAGCGTACCGGTTCGAGTCCGGTCACCGGCACCAAAAAGAGACATCCGTGAGGATGTCTCTTTTTTTGCCGCTGATAGGATGGGATATACGAATTTGGTAAAAATTACCAATATATCAATAGCTGCTTGACATTTCGCCGTAAGAATATATAATAGATACACGAACCAGCAGTGGTACCACTGCTCTTTGTTTCAATGCACAATTGAAACAAAGAGCAGTGGTACCACTGCTCTTTGTTTCAATGCACAATTGAAACAAAGAGGTCTGTACAATGGGAAAGGAGGAGAAAATGAGGAGGATAAGCTGTTTTTTACTAATGCTTACCCTGCTGCTGACAACGGTCGTTGTTGCGTGGGGGACAGTGCCGACTGATGGGGAGGTGACTCCGAGTTTGGTGAATGTGTCTCGATCCAAGACAGCCACCGTACTGGATAAGGACTATCGGTCCACCGTTACGTTGTCGCTTCCCAGCGCAGAGGAAAAACTGGCCAGCGATGTGGTCTTTGTGCTGGACAAATCTACAAGCGCAGAATTGGAGGGTAAGGCGTTAGCGCTTCTTGCCGACCTGAAGGAAGAGGTGAGGGAACGCGGTGTGATGGTCAAGGTCGGCGTTGTTATTTTCAATCAGGCGGCAAATGTTGCGTTCCCGCTTACGGAGCTTACAGAGGGAAACTATGCTACCATTGCGGATGCGATAAGGGAAACTATATCCAACGGCAGCAATACGCATGCGGGACTTCTTGCGGGCAAGAAAATGCTCGATGGCGATACGGCGGTCGAGCCGCACCGCAAGCATCTGATATTTGTCAGTGACGGCGTTACCTATCAGTTCTGCAAGGAGGATGATCATACTACCCCGTATACGCGCAGCTTTGATGGCAGCCTAAACTCGGATGGTCCTAACCAGTGCGGTACGCTAAGTGAGTTGAACGTGCAGTACGAAGGGGTAGAAACGTCTATTCCCAAGGGCAGCATCGATAACTGGATGAGCGATATTGCCGGAAGAATGGAGACAGACAATGACAACGAGGATTGGGACTATCAATATACTGGGCAGGCTCCGACCGAAAATAGCAAGCTGCTGAAGAACAAGGAAAACGTTTCAAATGTGGAGAAAGCCCTGCACCTGACAGAGAGTACCTACAAAGCGATGCAGGAGAGTGGCTATCAGTGCCATGCCGTGTTGGCAAGGGAAATACGGCAGTGGGGTACCGCCTTTATGAACAGACTGGCGGGAGGGAGAGCAGTCGCTTTTGACTCAATCCAACATAAAGTCCTCTACGCTGTTGATAAGGGTTCCGCTGTGGAGGATACTGTCGGCAAGAGTTTCGATCTCGTTCCCGGCACGTTTTGTCTCACCGTTGGCGGGCAAAAACTGCGATATGAGCAGGATGGAAATGTGACCTACTTCGGCGGCGACCAGAATGAGAGGAATTACCGCTTCAAGATAGAGTACGACGGTGCCGCCGACAGCTTCACATGGGAAATCAACGAACCGGTCTCCAACTTTGCCCCGGTCAAGCTTTCCTACACTGTAAAGCTCGCCGGTACGCCCGCCGCCGGCACCCACGGTGTGATGGATCTGAATGGGGACGGTTATGTGGATGACACCACCACACTCGTAGACGTGTCAAAGGCGCTTTATACCAATGAGAGCGCGATCTTGACACCGGTAGCCACAGACGGTGGGCAGGGTGAGGCTCTGGAGTTCCCCAAGCCCTCCGTGTCCTACACGGCGGCCGCCTATTACTACAGCGAGCCCCCTGCACCTGTGAAAAGGACGGTCAGCCCCACGACCTTTGACGCGGGAATTGCCGTATACGCTGAGGTCGCCGCCCTGTCGCTGGCCGGCGCGGTAAAGCTGTGCGGGAGGCGTGGCCGCCGCGATGCCTAAGAGGATATCCCTCCCACGGCTGATGTCTTCCACCCTGCACCGGCAGGGGAATACAGAGAGCACCCCGAAAGGGGTGCTCTCTGCGTCCGGCATTAATTTGCTGTTTATTTACGATTTTCCCTCTACCAAAGCGGTGCAAGATGTGGTATGATATTTAAATAAGAGTATGACCCGGAGGGAGGTGCTGCTGTATGCGGCGTTTGAAACGGTATATCTGCCTGGTCGGGCTGCTGGCGCTGCTGGCAGCGGCATTGACCGGCTGCGGTTTCTCTGACGATTCAGTGGAGGAACTGTTTACCCTGCCGCGAATGGCGGAGGAGTACACCGGCCTGACCCAAGAGCTGGAGGCACTGATCACACAGGGTTATGAGTACGCCTCGCCTACCGGCGGGCGGAATATCCAGTCGGTGCAGATGGCTGACTTGGACGGCGACGGACAGCAGGAGGCCCTGGCCTTTTTCCGCATGAGCAGCGACGAAAAGCCGCTGAAAATATTTGTATTTAAGATCGAGGGCGACAGCTATGCCCGCTACTGCACCATCGAGAGCAGCGGCACCGCCATCGACAGCGTATACTATCAGGACCTGAACGGCGACGGCCGGCGTGAGCTGATCGTGGGCTGGCGTATCAGCGCCGAGGTGCAGACCGTGGCGGTGTACACCGTGGCGCGGGAGCCAGTGGCGCTGATGTCCAGCGGCTACACGCGCTTTACCATACAGGATCTGAATGGTGACGGTATCCCCAGCCTGCTGGTGCTTCGTACCGATGCGGATAGCCAGCCGGTGGCGGAGTTCTACGGCTGGCAGGATGAGCAGATGGGCGTGGCCTACCGCTGCGTGCTGTCCAGCACCATGGCCTCGGTGAACCGGGGCAGCCTGGTCAGCGGTCGGCTGGATGCCGACACGCCGGCGCTGTACATCACCGGTGTGGACGAGCAGGGTATGGCCGCCACGGATATTCTGGTGTTCCGCCAGGATCTGGGGCTGGTGAATTTGGCACTCAGCGGCAGTAGTACCGGTGTGTCCAACGCCGTGTTTCCCTATCGTCAGCTGCTGCCCCAGGATATCAACGGCGACGGGATCATTGAGCTGCCCAGTCCGGATACCAGCTGGACAGCGGAGCAGACGGACGGTCTGGTCAGTTGGCTTTGCTGCGACGGCGACGGGCAGTTGTCCACCGTGGCCAAGACGTACCACAGCCTGTCCTGCAGGTGGTATTTCACCATACCGGAGAGCTGGTGGGACTGGAGCGTGGAGACCGCCACCACCAGCATCAGCAATGAAAATCAGTTCAGCCTGGCGATCAACGGGGATCCGGTGCTGAGCCTGTACACCATCACCGGCGAGAACCGGGAGAACCGCGGCCGCATGGGGAAAAGGGTGCTGCTGCGCCGCCAGACAGCCACCATCTACGCCGGTGAGCTGAATGACGCGGCGGCCTATTACGGCATGGATGAGGATCTGCTGCGCCGCAGCTTCAGCCTCATCGTAGGCAGCTGGAGCAACTGACAAGGAGGGACTGCCATGAAAAAGGTACTGGTACTGGAGGACGAGTCCAGCATCCGCAGCTTTATCGTTATCAATCTCCGCCGCGCCGGCTACGAGGTGGTGGAGGCGGAAACAGGCGAGGAGGCACTGGAAAAGCTGAAGATCCACAGCGACGTCCGGGTGGCGCTGCTGGATATTATGCTGCCCGGTATCGATGGTTTCGAGGTTTGCCGCCGTATCCGCGCCACCAACGCTGCCATCGGCATCATTATGCTTACCGCACGGTCCCAGGAAATGGATAAGGTGACGGGATTGATGACCGGTGCCGACGACTATGTGACAAAGCCCTTCTCTCCGGCGGAGCTGACCGCCCGCGTGGATGCGCTGATGCGCCGATCCGGCGGCGGTGTCGTGGACGCCGGTGAGATCGACCAGCCGCCCTTCCTGCTGAACACACGTAACCGTACCCTGGAGAAGAACGGCCAGCGGATCAAGCTCACCCAAGTGGAGTACGCCATCATGAAGATGTTTATGGAGAACCCCGGCAAGGCGCTCTCCCGCGAGGAGATCCTGGACTTGGTCTGGGGCCACGACTATTTCGGCGAGCTCAAGATCGTAGACGTGAATATCCGGCGCCTGCGGCTGAAGATCGAGGACAATGCCACGAACCCAACCTATATTACGACGATCTGGGGTTTCGGCTACAAATGGGGGCTGTGACAGCGGAGCTTTTCCGCCAGTACTTCGTTGCAGCGGCTTGACGTACACACAGTACGCCTGCGCCGCTGTGGCTCGTCCTGGGAAAAAAGTCTCTCGCTGTCAGGCTTTGCGCCGCGCCCGTGGGTGCGCTATGCCTTATTTTGCGATGAAAGGAGATGAACGCCTTGGCAGGAAAGAAGCATAAGTTGCAGGGCCTGCGCCGCCGGTGGCTCACCGGCAGCATGGGGCCGGTGCTGGTCATATTGCTGCTGGTGGGCGTGCTCATCTCTGTGGGTTTTGCCAGCAACTACTACAACAGTGCGCGCTCTACCCTGCGGGCCAAGGCCGCGGCGGGCGCGGACTATTTCAACACCTATGTGATGACCAGCTATCGGGAATATTACCGCAGCGCGACGATCTACGCCGCCGCCTTTGACGACAGTGACAAGATCGAGCTGCAGTTCCTTAACAGCTCCGGCCGCGTGGAGGTCACGACCCGGGGCGTCACCACCGGCACCTACCCCAGCACGCCGGAAATACTGCGGGCGCTGGAAAGCGGCACGGTGCAGGACTACATCGGCCGTGACAGCGTCACCGGGGAGCGTATTCTGGCGGTGTCCGGCCTGCTGAAGTTCAACGGCCAGGTGGTGGGCGTTATGCGCTACGTTACCGCCATCGGGAACATCGACCGGCAGGTGCTGCTGACGGTCCTGCTGGTGGCCGGCGTCATGCTGGCGGTGGTGGGGCTGATCGTCATGTCCAGCATGATCTTCATCAACAATGTGGTGGCCCCCGTGTCCGCCGTGTCAGAGGCGGCCAAGCGTATTTCCGGCGGCAGCTATGGCGTGCAGATACCCAACAAGTACTCCGATGAAATGGGCGAGTTGGTGGACAACATCAACGATATGTCCCGCAAGATCGGCGAGAGCGAACGAATGAAATCCGAGTTCATCTCCTCGGTGTCCCATGAGCTGCGGACACCACTGACGGCGATCAACGGGTGGGGTGAAACGCTGCTGGCAGACGAGTCCAACGACGTGCAGCAGATCAAGCGCGGCGTGCAGATCATGGTGAAGGAGTCCCGCCGTCTGACCAATATGGTGGAGGAACTGCTGCAATTTTCCCGCCTGGAGGACGGACGCTTCACCCTGCAGGTGGAGGACACCGATCTGCAGGCGGAGTTGGAGGACGCGGTGTACAGCTACCGGGAGCTGTTTCGTCAGGACGGCATTGCGCTGGAGTATTCCAGTGATCGGGCGGAGTATGGCGAGGTCATCTCTGGTGACCCGGAACGCCTGAAGCAGGTGTTCTGCAATCTGCTGGACAATGCGGCCAAACACGGCGGCAGCGGCAAGCGCATCGCTGTGCATCTGAGCCAGCAGGAAGGGGAGTATGTGATCACCATCCGGGACTTCGGCCCCGGCATACCGGAAGCGGAGCTGCCTTATGTGAAGCAGAAGTTCTACAAGGGCTCATCCAAGGCTCGGGGCAGCGGCATCGGTCTGGCGGTCTGCGACGAGATCGTCCAGCGCCACGGCGGACGACTGGACATCGCCAACGCCGAGGGCGGCGGCGCCGTAGTTACGGTGTATTTGCCGCTGAAAAAGCAGGCTGAACAGGAATTGTAAAAAAACAGAAAAAACTCGAACAAGTGTTGCATTTTATTGCGAGCTGTGCTATGCTTGCGTCAGAAAGGAATTCAGCAGACCTATGGAAAAGAAAAAGGGCGCTTTCCGTACCAGTATCGGCGGACAGGCGCTGATCGAGGGAATACTTATGCGTGGCCCGGAGAAGGACGCAATTGTGGTCCGTTCGCCGGAGGGCCTGGTCACCAAGGTCACCCAGCGCAAATTCGTCAAGGCCAACTACCCCATTTTGGGCGTTCCCATTCTGCGGGGCGCGGTGACGTTCATCGGCTCCATGATCACCGGCGTTAAGGCACTGATGTTCTCGGCGGATTACTTCCCGGAGGACGAGAATGCCAAGCCGGACAAGCTGGAGGAATGGCTCAACAAGCACGTGCCGGCGGAGAAACTGCAATCGCTGCTGGTGGGCTTTTCAGTGGTGCTGAGCATCGGCTTGATGCTGGTGCTGTTCATGCTGCTGCCTACGTTTCTGGCGGGGCTGTTCCACGCCACAAGCCCAGCGATCCACAATTTGATCGAGGGCGTGGTCAAGATCCTGGTGCTGCTGGCGTACATGATCCTCTGCTCCAGACAGAAGGACGTATACCGGGTGTTCTGCTACCACGGTGCGGAGCACAAGACCATTTTCTGCTATGAGGCGGGATTGCCGCTGACGGTGGAGAACGTTCGTATCCAGCCCCGGCACCACCCCCGCTGCGGCACCAGTTTCCTGTTTGTGGTCATCATCGTGTCCATCATTGTCTCCAGCCTGGTGTTCCCCTACATCAACTGGCAGAGCGTGTGGGTCCGTGTGGGCGTGAAGCTGCTGCTGCTGGTGCCCGTGGTAGGCATTACCTACGAGTTTAACCGCATGGTGGGGGCGCACGACAATGCGCTGACGCGCGTCCTCTCTGCCCCCGGTATGTGGCTGCAGAACTTTACGACCCACGAGCCGGACGACAGCATGATCGAGGTGGCGATCGAGGCCATGAAGCTGGTCATCCCGGAGGAGAAGGGTACCGACACCTGGTAAGCCGGGGTTGCGCGGCGGGGCGCAAAACAGCGGAGAGCGCCGAAAAATACCGAAGAAAGTGAAAACGGTACGTATTATGGCGATCACATATAACAATTTGTATTTGGACGTGCGGCAGCAATTCCTGCGGGCAGGACTGCCCGACCCCACGCTGGAGTCCCGGGAGTTGGTATGCTGCGCCTCCGGGAAGACCCGGGAGGCGTTGAGCCGGGATGGCCGGCTGTACGTGCCGGAGTCGGTGGAACAGCAGGTGCGCCGCCTGGCGGAGCGCCATCTGGCCGGCGAGCCGGTGGCGTACCTGATCGGCGAGTGGGAGTTCTACGGCCTGCCGCTGGATATCTCTGAGAGCGTGCTGATCCCCCGGCCGGACACCGAGGTATTGGTGGATCGGGCGCTGATGTACCTGAAGACCGTGGCCGAGCCCCGGGTGTTGGACCTGTGTGCAGGCTCGGGCTGTATCGGCTTGGCTCTGGCCAAAAACGCGCCGGAGAGCCATGTGGTGTTGGGCGAGCTGGACGAGGGTGCACTGCGTATCTGCCGCCAGAACATCCGCCGCAATGACCTGGCCGGGCGGGTGGTGTCCCTGCAGCTGGACGCGCGGGAGAAGCCGCCGGCCCATCTGGGGGAGTTTGACTGCATCGTGTCCAATCCGCCCTATATCCCCGATGGGGACATCGCGGAGCTGGACGCGTCTGTGCGGGACTACGAGCCTCATTTGGCGCTGCGGGGCGGCGCGGACGGGCTGGATTTCTATCGAGCGATCGCCGGACACTGGACGGCAGCGCTCCGCGTGGGCGGACGGCTGCTGTTCGAGGTGGGAATCGGCCAGGCGGACGAGGTGCTGCGGACCATGCGGAGCGTGGGCTTCGGCGACCTGGAGATCACCCCGGATCTGAACGGTATTCCCCGGGTGGTGGAGGGTGTGCTGTGCTCGGAGCTTTGACAGCGTACGTTGACTGTCCGTTTTTTGGGACAGTTGGGGAGATATATTAGATACATCAGAACTTGAGGAGGACGGAACTATGGCAGTCAAAAAAGAACCTGTCGCCCCGGCACCGGTGGTATCCGACAAAAAGAAGGCGCTGGAGACGGCCATGCAGCAGATCGAGAAGATGTACGGCAAGGGGTCGATCATGCGCTATGGTGCGGAGAGTACGCTGAATGTGGAGTCCATTCCTACCGGCTCACTGTCGCTGGATCTGGCGCTGGGTATCGGCGGCCTGCCCCGGGGCCGTATTGTGGAGATCTACGGGCCGGAGTCCTCCGGTAAGACCACGCTGGCGCTGCACGTGCTGGCCGAGGCACAGAAAATGGGCGGCGAGGTGGCCTTCGTGGACGCAGAGCACGCTCTGGACCCCACCTATGCCAAGGCGCTGGGCGTTAACGTGGAGGATATGCTTATCTCCCAGCCGGACACCGGCGAGCAGGCGCTGGAGATCACCGAGGCCCTGGTCCGCAGCGGCGCGATCGACGTAGTGGTGGTGGACTCCGTGGCGGCGCTGGTGCCCCGGGCGGAGATCGAGGGCGAGATGGGTGACAGTTTTGTGGGCCTGCATGCCCGACTGATGAGCCAGGCGCTGCGCAAGCTGACGGGTATCATCAACAAGACCAATTCCATCGTTATCTTCATCAACCAGTTGCGCGAGAAGGTGGGCGTCATGTATGGCAACCCGGAGGTCACCACCGGCGGCCGTGCGCTGAAGTTTTATGCCTCCGTCCGCATTGACGTGCGCCGTATCGAGACGCTGAAGTCCGGCGGCGAGGTCATCGGCAACCGTACCCGGGCCAAGGTGGTGAAGAACAAGGTGGCGCCTCCGTTCCGCGAGGCGGAGTTCGATATCATGTACGGCGAGGGCATCAGCAAGCTGGGCGACCTGCTGGATCTGGCGGTGAAGCTGGACCTGGTGCAGAAGAGTGGTTCCTGGTTCAATATGGGCGAGCTGCGCCTGGGACAGGGCCGTGATGCTGCCAAGCAGTACTTCCGCGACCATCCGGACGAGGCGGATAAGTTGGAGACGGCGGTGCGGGAGAACTTCCACAAGCTGATGGGCAGCCAGTCCCGGGTGGCGGCTAAGGCCGCCGGACGGGCGGTGGACGTGTCCGCCGACGATTTTGACGACGAAGACTGATGCGGATCGAGCGCATTGAAAAATCAAAGCACAAGCAGGAGCGCGTGCTGGTGTTTCTGGAGGGGGGCGACCTCCTTCGGATCACCGGCGCGGAGCTTCTGCGCTTTGGTTTATACAAAGGTATGGACTTGTCGCCGGCGCTTGTGGTAGAATTACAGGCGGCGGCGCAGCAGTCTCAGCTGAAGCAGACCGCGGCGCGGATGGCGGCAGGACGGATGCTGTCCAAAAAAGAGGTACAGCACCGTCTGACAAAAAAGGGTGCCACGGAGGAGCAGGCGGCGGACACCGCCGACTGGCTGGAGACGCTCGGCGCGGTGGATGACGAGGGCTATGCCGGCGTTATCGTGCGGCATTACGGGGCCATGGGTTATGGCCCAGGCCGGGTGAGGCAGGAGCTGCACCGCCGGGGCGTGCCCCGGGAGCTGTGGGACGAGGCGCTGGCACAGCTGCCCCCGGCGGCGGACGCCGTGCGGAAGGTGGTGGCTGCCAGACTGCGGGGCCGGCCCATGACACAGGAGGACAGCCGGAAGCTGGCCGCGGCATTGCAGCGGCGTGGGTTTTCCTGGAATGACATACGGCCCGTGCTCAATGAGTGGGGGCAGGAAATAGACGAGACGTGAGGTATACGACGTGAAGGTTGCTTTTATTTCCCTTGGCTGTGCCAAGAATTTGGTGAACACGGAGCAGATGATGGCCCTATGCCGCGATGCGGGGCATACGCTGCTGAAGGCACCCGCCGGTGCGGACGCGGTGGTCATCAACACCTGCGGGTTTATCGACAGTGCCAAGGAGGAGGCGATCGACACCATACTGTCCGTGGCAGCGTTGAAGGCCGAGGGGCAGGTGGGCAAGATACTGGTGACGGGGTGCCTGACCCAGCGCTACCAGCAGGAGATACTGGACGAGCTGCCCGAGGTGGACGGTATCATGGGCACCGGCAGCTACGGTGAGATCGTGCCGGCGCTTTCCGAGATGATGGCTGGCGGTACGCCCCGGCGCTTTGCCGATATCCACGGGATGATCGATGAATTCGACCGGGTGCTGACGACGCCGGGGCACTATGCCTATCTGCGTATTGCCGAGGGCTGCGACAACCGCTGCGCCTATTGCGTGATACCTTCTCTGCGCGGGAAATACCGCAGCCGCCGCATGGAGGATGTGCTGGTCGAGGCGAAGCATCTGGCTGACGCCGGGGTGAAGGAGTGCATCGTCATCGCCCAGGATATCACCCGCTACGGCATTGATCTGTACGGCGAAAAGAAGCTGGCGGTGCTGCTGCGGGCGCTGTGTAAGCTGGACTTCCGCTGGATCCGGCTGCACTATCTGTATCCGGACGAGTTTACCGACGAGCTGATCGACACCATTGCCGCAGAGGAGAAGGTGCTGCCCTATCTGGATATCCCCATCCAGCACTGCAATGACAGGGTGCTGAAGGCCATGAACCGCCGGGGTGACAAGGCGGAGCTGCTGGCGCTGTTCCGTAAGCTGCGGGAGCGTATCCCCAGTCTGGTGCTGCGTACCAGCCTGATCACCGGCCTGCCCTTCGAGGATGAGGCGGCGTTTGAGGAGCTGTGCGAATTTTTACAGGAGGTCCGCATCGAACGGGCGGGCGTGTTCCCCTACTCCCCGGAGGAGGGGACACCGGCGGCGCGTATGCTGAACCGTGTGGACACCGCCGAGGCCGAGCGCCGGGCGGAGCTGGTGGTGGACGTACAGTCCCGGATCATGGATGACTTCAACGACAGCCGTATGGGCACTGTGGCAGAGGTGCTGTGCGACGGGTTCGACCAGGAGGCTATGCAGTTCGTGGGACGCAGCTATGCCGAGAGTCCGGATATCGACGGGCGTATCTACTTTACTGCCGACCATGAGGTGGAGGCGGGTGAGTTCGTGCCGGTGCGCATCACCGGCACCATGGACGGCGAGTTGACCGGCGAGTTGGCGGAGTAAAAGGGGGCTTTCCCTTTGCCCGGCACTGTGCTATAATACTGCGAGAGATAAAAGCGAAAGGCGGATACATATATGACGACGGCAAATAAACTGACGATCCTGCGGGTGCTGATGATTCCCGCGTTCTTGATGGTGTTGTACTGGGGTTTTCCCGGCAGCCGCTATGTGGCGCTGGGCATCTACATCGTGGCATGCCTGACCGACCTGCTGGACGGCTACATTGCCCGGCACTATAATCAGGTCTCCGATTTCGGGAAATTCATGGATCCGCTGGCGGACAAGTGTCTGGTGATGGCGGCGCTGTGCTGGTTCGTGGAGGAGGGCACCTTCTTCGCGTGGGTGTTGGCCATCGTGCTGCTGCGGGAGTTTGCTGTGTCCGGTATGCGTTTGGTGGCTGTGGAGAAGGGCCGGGTCATCGCCGCTGGCTGGTCCGGTAAGGTCAAGACAGCCAGTACTATGGTGTGTATCTGCCTGATCCTGCTGGGTATTCCTCAGGTGTTGAACTATGTATGCCAGGGTATCATTTTGGTGACAACGGTGTACTCCGGAGTTGAGTATTTTGCCAAGAACGCTGATGTGTTCAAAGAGGTCAAATAAGATTTTTAATGACATTGAGTGATGGGGGTGTAGGAATGGCAATTCTTGTTTTTGCTGATGTGTTGAAAAAAGCAGGATTGGATCCGGCTAAAGTAAAGCTTATTCGACATTCATTAGCTGATGAAGGCTTTAGACGCTGCTACGACAAAAATATGGTGCGGGAGTATACAGCGCACCAAAAAGCGGGCTTCAGTAAAGGTTATGACTATTGGGCGGTTTTTCTCAGTGAAGGGGGCAATTACGCCAGATTGTACGGCGTATATAGAGTAGGGGAAAGCGTGCCTGATACGCCGGATGTAAGACCGGAGGGGTACCCTGACGGAGAGGCTTTTACTGGTGAGAATGCATTTTTTGACTTACAGAGCATAGACGCTTTGCGAGAGTATGAAAAGCGCATGGTCATAGACTGGGGAAAGTCCGCCCGAATGTGGCACCAAAAGGGGACAACGGAAAAGACAATCGTTGCAATTGATTCCGCAGACAAGCATCCATTTGTTGGTTATGAAAAAGTCATCCTTACCTACGACAAACTGAAAGAAATTGTGGAAGACAAGATTAACTACGAGTTGTGGCAGGCGGCGCTTTCGAATGTCAAGGGCGTTTATCTTATTTTGGATATGGCAAACGGAAAACAATATGTTGGCTCGGCCTACGGAGATAGGGGAATACTTGGCCGTTGGGAGTGCTATGTTAATTCCTTGCACGGCAATAATAAATTGATGAAAGAGGTTATTTGCACCTACCCGGAGAGGTATAAGTATTTCCAATTTTCTATTTTGCAAATCTTTTCAAAATCTACAGTAGATAGTATAGTCGTTCACGCAGAAAACCAGTGGAAAGAAAAGCTTGGGACAATTGATTTCGGGATGAATGATAACTGAGGTGGAAATGTGGATGATATGAATGAGATGCAAAAGAAAATGAAGGAGCGTATCGAATCCGAGGCACGGGCGACTATGAGAATCAGCAACAAAGACTTGATTTGCAGGGATTGCGAGTTCGTTTTGGATGATAGTGAAGTTTTTGGGAATGTGTCGCGCTGTAAGATATTTGAGGTAAAGCCAGTCAATGTTTTGGTTGGTGGAGAGTGTTGCAGCTATAAGCGACAATGTAAAGAATAATCAGGAGCACTTGACACCATACAGAATTCCTGTTACTATTAACTGAACCGAATAGCGCGTTGATCGGAAAGAGTATGCATCAGGGCTTTGCCAAGAGAGGGACGGCCACCGGCTGAAAGCCGTCCTGCCGAGCGGTGCGGAAAGTGCGTCCGGGAGCGCGAGGGATGTGGATGCCCTCCGCATGGCCTGCGTTATGGCCGGACTTGAGTGATAAACGAGAGTGGAACCGCGAAGTCTTTTTCGCCTCTCATGCCCTACGGCATGGGAGGCGTTTTTGTTCGGCATAATAATATAATGTAGATAGAAGGAGAACCGTTATGTATTTGTATAATTCCGCCACCCACAAGAAAGAGGAGTTCAAGACCCACACGCCGGGGCATGTGGAGATGTACACCTGCGGCCCTACCGTGTACCACTTTGCCCACATCGGCAACCTGCGCTCCTATATCATGGAGGACGTGCTGGAGAAGTACCTGCGCTACGCCGGATACGACGTGAACCGCGTCATGAACATCACCGACGTGGGGCACCTGACCTCTGATGCCGATGAGGGCGAGGACAAGATGCTCAAGGGCGCCAAGCGCGAGCACAAGACCGTCATGGAGATCGCCAAGTATTACACCGACGCGTTTTTCGAGGACTGCCGGAAGCTAAACATCAAGCGTCCGGATGTGGTGCAGCCCGCTACCGGCCTTATTGACGACTATATCAAGATCATCACCAAGCTCATCGACACTGGGTACGCGTATCTGGCCGGCGGCAACGTGTATTTCGACACCAGCAAGCTGCAGCGGTACTACATCTTCAACGATCACAACGAGGAGGATCTGGCTGTGGGCGTCCGCGAGGGCGTGGAGGAGGACACCAACAAGCGCAACAAGAACGACTTTGTGCTGTGGTTCACCAAGTCCAAGTTCGAGGACCAGGCGCTGAAATGGGACTCTCCCTGGGGCGTGGGCTATCCCGGCTGGCACATTGAGTGCTCCGGTATTTCCATGAAGTACAACGGCGAGTATCTGGACCTGCACTGCGGCGGCGTGGACAACGCCTTCCCCCACCATACCAATGAGATCGCCCAGAGCGAGAGCTATCTGGGCCATCCCTGGTGCCCCCACTGGTGCCATGTGGCGCACCTGAACACCGACCACGGCAAGATGTCCAAATCCAAGGGTGAGTTCCTGACGGTATCGCTGCTGGAGGAGAAGGGCTATGACCCGCTGGCCTACCGGTTCTTCTGCCTGCAGAGCCACTACCGCAAGAGTCTGGTGTTCACCTGGGAGAACCTGGACAACGCCACCGTGGCCTACAACAAGCTGCTGAGCAAGATCGCGGCGCTGAAGGATGAGGGCGAGGTGGACCGGGCTGCCTTTGACGAGTACAAGGCCAAGTTCATGGCTGCCATGGACAACGACTTGAACACCTCTATGGCTGTGACGGTGCTGTATGACGTGCTGAAGGCCAAGACCAATGACAAGACCAAGCTGGCCCTGCTGGACAGCTTCGACACCGTGCTGGGCCTGAAGCTGCTGGAGAAGGCCGCCGCCCTCCGCGCCAAGCAGGCCGCCGCCCCCACTGCCGGCGAGTTCGCCGTCATCAGCGAGGATGGCGAGATCAACGCAGAGGTGGAGGCGCTGATCCGCGCCCGCGCCGACGCCAAGAAGGCGAAGAACTTTGCCGAGGCCGACCGCATCCGCGACGAGCTGAAGGCCCGGGGAATCGAGATCACCGACGTACCCGGCGGCGCAAAGTGGAAACGTATCTGAATATAAAAAAGACCGCCTGCGGGCGGTCTTTTTTCAGCTGGGAACAAATCGCGGCGCATATCCGTCAAAGGGGCAGAAGGAAGAAAAGGAGGATATTCCCATGAAGCGAGTAAGAGCGATATGCTGTGCGGTGCTGGCAGGGCTGATGCTGGCGGGCTGCGGTTCGAAAGAGGTGATAACCTGCAGGGCGGAGGGGCCGGTAGCGGCGGTGGATCTGACGAAGTATGTTGTCAGGGAGACGGTGTACCCAGCCTATCCCAAAGAGCCGCGGTTTGAAGACTACTTCGATGAAAACGGCGAGGGCGACTGGGAGGCCTACGACGCGGCATACACCGAGTACCGGGAGGCGCTGCAAAAGCTGGGCAAGTTCGACGCGGCGCCGGACGGCGGCGCGGTGTTGGCCTTTGCTAACAGAACGCTGGGCAGGATCTTCGCCGACAGCGAGAACCGGGTGTACTCGCCCATCAGCCTGTATGCGGCGCTCAGTATGCTGACGGAGATGACCGACGGAGAGACGAAGATGCAGGTGATGGCACTGCTGGGCGCGGCCGACAGCGAGACGCTGCGGCAGACGGTGCGCGACCTGTGGATGAGCGTGTATCTGGACGACGGGCGGTCGGTGTGCCGTCTGGCCAACGGCGCGTTCCTGCGGGAGAACGCCGACGTGAAGCAGGAGGCCGTGGACGCGTTGGCGGACTGGTATTATGCGTCCTCCTACCGGGTGCCCATGGGCACGGCGGAGGCGGACAAGGCCATCGCCGGCTGGCTGAACCAAAACACCGGCGGATTGCTGTCCGAGGAGACGGGGAACATCCGCACCGATGGGAACGACCTGCTGCGGCTGTATAACACCATCTACTACAAGTCCGGCTGGCAGGACGCCTTCGAGAGCAGCCGGACGCGGGAGGACGTGTTCACCGCCGCCAACGGCGCGAAGCAGAAAACGGAGTTCATGCACCGGACGGAGAGCGGCAGCTATCGGAAGGGCGAGGGCTACACTGCCGCGCTCCGGTCGCTGAACTATGGCCGCATGGTGTTCGTGCTGCCGGACGAGGGCGTGACGCCGGAGAGCCTTTTGCAGCGGGACGGCTTCCTGGCGGGGCTGACCGGCGACTATAACGCCGCGGAACTGGTGTGGTCCGTGCCCAAGTTCGACGTGAAGTCCTCCACCGAGCTGAACGGGGTGCTGCAGGCACTGGGCGTGACGGATGCTTTTGACATGGCGGAGGCGGATTTTACCCCGCTGACGGACAACGGCGCGTTCCTCAGCAGTGCCATGCAGGCCGCCCGGGTGAAGATCGACGAGGAGGGTGTGGAGGCTGCGGCCTACACGGAGATCGTCTGCGCGGACTCGGCCATGATGGAAGTGCCGCCCACTGTGGAGATGGACCTGGACAGGCCGTTCCTGTTCGTGATTTTCGACTACAACAATGTGCCGCTGTTCGTGGGCACGGTGAACACGATGGCGTGATGGGCGAAAGCCACAAAAAATAAGTGAAAATTTTGTAGACAAAATAGAAAAATCCCCTTGACACAAGGGGATTTTTCCTTTATTATATGTGGGTACGCGCGCGAAGGGTGCTGCACACCCGGAGGCGTTTGCAACTGCGATGAACCGGGAGATTGCTCCGCAAGGAGGTAACTTCCGGGGAGTATGTCCGATAATCGGGCGGCTGAGAGATCTCTGTACGTCGGCGTAGATCGCCGCGCCAGAAGGACACCGGCCTGTTGCCGGTGTTTCTTATGAGCCGGAATGATACGCACGGAACGGCGTATAAGAAATTTCCCGCCGTACGGCATTGGTCAAAGCAACAAAAACCGTACGAATTTTATGGAGGAACAAACCAAATGGCAAAAGAAATGATCCGCATTCGTCTGAAGGCCTATGACCACCAGGTCATCGACCAGTCCGCAGAGAAGATCGTCGAGACGGCCAAGCGCACCGGCGCTACCGTGTCCGGCCCCATCCCTCTGCCCACCAAGAAAGAGATCGTCACCATCCTGCGCGCTACCCACAAGTATAAGGACAGCCGTGAGCAGTTCGAGCGCCGCACCCACAAGAGACTGATCGACATCACCAACTCCACCCCCAAGACCGTGGAGGCGCTGATGGCTCTGGATCTGCCCGCCGGCGTGGAGATCGAGATCAAGCTGTAACCCACCTTATATAATACCCCGCAAACGAATTTGCTTGCTACCCAGCCGGAGCGCTAACTTGCGTGAGGCGTTCCGGGGGTTACGTCGGCAGAGCAAGCGGCTTCTACCCAATGGAAGTTGAATCTATGTCGACCAATAACCTTTAAGGAGGATCATACATGAAGGCAATCATTGGCAAGAAAGTCGGTATGTCTCAGATCTTCGACGAAAACGGCAAGGTCATCCCCGTCACCGTTATCGAGGCGGGCCCCTGCACCGTCGTCCAGAAGAAGACTGCCGAGAAGGAAGGCTACGCCGCTGTGCAGCTGGGCTTCGAGGATGTCCCCGAGCGCAAGCTGACCAAGCCCGAGATGGGCCACCTGAACAAGGCGGGCGTGGCTCCCAAGAAGTACCTGCGCGAGTTCGACCTGGAGAACGCCGCCGAGCTGAACATCGGCGACATCATCAAGGCCGACACGTTCAAAGAGGGTGACTTCGTTGACGTGACCGGCACCACGAAGGGTCACGGCTACCAGGGCGTTGTGAAGCGCTGGAACGCCGGCCGCACCCCCATGAGCCACGGCGGCGGCCCCGTCCATCGTCATGCCGGTTCCATGGGCTCTACCACCGATCCCAGCCGTATCTTCAAGGGCAAGATCGGCGCCGGCCAGATGGGCTGCGACCAGGTGACCATCCAGAACCTGGACATCGTGAAGGTCGATCCTGAGCTGAACATGATCGCGGTCCGCGGCGCCATCCCCGGCCCCAAGGGCGGTCTGGTGCTCATCAAGTCCACCGTTAAGACCCACCGCATCAAGCATGTCGAGTCCGGCATCAGCAACAACCCGCAGAAGGCTTCCGGTCGTAACCCGCAGAAGGCTTCCGCCCGCACTAAGTAAGGAAAGGAGTGCTTAAGGAAATGTCTGCTATCAAAGTTTTGAACATGGCCGGCGCTGAGGTCGGTACTGTTGAGCTGAATGACAGCATCTTCGGCGTGGAGCCGAACACCGCCGTCGTGCACGAAGTGGTCAAGAACCACCTGGCAAATTGCCGGCAGGGCACCCAGAGCGCTCTGACCCGCGCCGAGGTCTCCGGCGGCGGCAAGAAGCCCTGGCGTCAGAAGGGTACCGGTCACGCCCGTCAGGGCAGCACCCGCGCGCCCCAGTGGACCCACGGCGGCATCGTGTTCGCCCCCAAGCCCCGCAGCTACTCTTACGTTCTGAACAAGAAGGTCAAGAGACTGGCTATGAAATCTGCTCTGTCCGCCAAGGCTGCTGCCGGCGAGATCATCGTCATCGACAGCATCAAGATGGACAGCATCAAGACCAAGGACTTCCGCGCGTTCCTGAACGCCGTCAAGGCCGACGGTAAGTCTCTGGTGGTCACCCCCGCCAAGGACGAGATCGTCGTCAAGAGCGCCCGCAACATCCCCGGCGTCGAGACCTCTATGGCCAACCTGATCAATGTCTACGACATTCTCAAGGCCAAGTATCTGGTGCTGGATAAGGAAGCCCTCACCGTGATCGAGGAGGTGTTCGCGTAATGGCTAACGTATACGACATCATCATCCGTCCCATCATTACCGAGCGTTCCATGGCCGCTACTTCCGACAAGAAGTACGTGTTCGAGGTGGCGCCCTCCGCCGGTAAGATCGAGATCAAGAACGCCGTGGAAAAGATCTTCGGCGTGAAGGTCGCCAAGGTCAATACCATCAACTACGATGGCAAGACCAAGCGCATGGGCGCCGGCCGTCCCGGTACCCGTAAGAGCTGGAAGAAAGCGTATGTCCAGCTGGCTAAGGATTCCAAGACCATCGAGTTCTTCGAGGGTATGGTGTAAGAGAAGGGAGTGTAGAGAATGTCTATTAAAACTTTTAAGCCGACCACCCCTTCCCGCCGCCACATGACTGTTTCCGGCTTCGACGGTATCGACAAGCACGCGAAGCCTGAAGCCAGCCTCGTTGAGGTGCTGAAGAAGAACGCTGGTCGCAACAGCTACGGCCGCATCACCGTCCGTCATCGCGGCGGCGGCGAGAAGCGCAAGTACCGCATCATCGACTTCAAGCGCGACAAGATGGACATGGAAGCCACCGTCCTGCGCCTGGAGTACGATCCCAACCGCAGCGCCAACATCGCCCTGGTCCAGTACGAGGATGGCGAGAAGCGCTACATCGTCGCTCCCGTGGGTCTGACCACCGGTGACAAGGTGATCTCCAGCGCCGCTGCCGATATCAAGCCCGGCAACTGCCTGCCCATCGCCAACATCCCTGTGGGTACCGTGATCCACAACATCGAGATGCACCCCGGCAAGGGCGCCCAGCTGGTCCGCTCCGCCGGTGCCTACGCCCAGCTGATGGCTAAGGAAGGCGACAACGCGCAGATCCGTATGCCTTCCGGCGAGGTCCGCATCATCCGTACCAACTGCAAGGCCTGCATCGGTCAGGTGGGTAATCTGGAGCACGAGAACATCCAGATCGGTAAGGCCGGTCGTAAGCGTCACATGGGTTGGCGTCCCACCGTTCGCGGTAGCGTCATGAACCCCTGCGATCACCCCCACGGCGGCGGTGAAGGCAAGTCCCCTGTGGGTCGTCCCGGCCCTGTCACTCCTTGGGGCAAGCCGGCTCTGGGTTACAAGACCCGCAAGAAGAAGAATCCCACCGACAAGTTCATTGTCAAGCGTCGCAACGTGAAGTAAAGGAGGCAAGAGAATATGAGCAGATCTATCAAAAAAGGCCCGTATGTTGCCCCTGAGCTGCTGAAGCGGGTTGAAGAGATGAACGCCAAGGGCGAGAAGAACGTGCTGAAGACCTGGAGCCGCAGCTCCACCATCTTCCCCGCCTTCGTCGGTCACACCATCGCTGTCCACGACGGCCGCCGTCATGTGCCTGTCTATGTGCAGGAGGACATGGTGGGTCACAAGCTGGGCGAGTTCGCGCCCACTCGTACCTTCCGCGGCCATACCAAGAAAGCGTAAAAAGGAGGATGCAGAGTAATATGGAAGCGAAAGCATATCTGAGATACGTCCGCATCTCTCCCCGCAAGGTCCAGATCGTCTGCGATCTGATCCGCGGCAAGGATGCCAAGACTGCTATGGCGATCCTGATGAACACCCCGAAGTCCGCCTCCGAGCCTCTGGTCAAGCTGCTCAAGAGCGCCTGCGCCAACGCGGAGAACAACTTCAGCATGGATCCCGACAAGCTGGTCGTGACCCAGGTGTTCGCCACCCCCGGCCCCATCCTGAAGCGGATGATGCCCCGTGCACAGGGCCGTGCCTATCGCATCAACAAGAGAACCTCTCATGTGACGCTGGCCGTCGCGGAGAGAGACTAAGAAAGGGAGGAACAGTTAAATGGGTCAGAAAGTCAATCCCCATGGTATGCGCGTGGGCGTCATCAAGGACTGGGATTCCCGCTGGTATGCCAGCAATGAGAAGGTCGGCGATCTGCTGGTCGAGGACCACAAGATCCGTGTGTACCTGAAGAAGCTGCTGTTTGCCGCCGGTGTCTCCAAGATCGAGATCGAGCGCAGCAACGAGGTCGTCACCATCTATCTGCACGTGGCACGCCCCGGCGTGGTCATCGGCAAGGGCGGCGAGCAGATCGAGCAGTACCGCAAGGACGTGGAGAAGCTGATCGGCAAGACCGTGAAGCTGAACATTGTCGAGGTCCGCAACCCCGATATGGACGCGCAGCTGGTGGCCGAGAACATCGCCGCACAGCTGGAGAAGCGTATCTCTCACCGCCGCGCTATGAAGAACGCCATGGGCCGCGCTATGCGCGCCGGCGCCAAGGGCATCAAGTGCAACTGCGGCGGCCGTCTGGGCGGCCGCGAGATCGCCGGCAGCGAGCACTATCACGAGGGTACCATCCCCCTGCAGACGCTGCGTGCCGACATCGACTACGGCTTTGCTGAGGCTGCTACCACCTTCGGCCGCATCGGCGTGAAGGTTTGGATCTACAAGGGCGAGATCCTGTCCCAGGCCCTGCGCACCACCCCGCGCACGCTGGACACCAGCAAGCCCTATCAGGAGCGTCGTGAGCGTCGCGGCAACCGTCGTGACGGTGACCGCCGCGGTGGCTTCCGCCGCGATGGCCAGAACGGCGGCTTCAACCGTGACCGTCAGAACGGCGGCTTCAACCGCGGTCCCCGTCCCGAGGGCGGCTTCCGCAAGCCCGCAGAAAAGAAAGAAGGAGGCGCTCAGTAATGCTTCTGCCCAAGAGAGTTAAGTACCGCAGAGTACACCGTGGCCGCCTCACCGGTAAGGCCATGCGCGGCAACAAGGTCACCTATGGCGAATACGGCCTGGTGGCTCTGGAGCCCAGCTGGATCACCAGCAACCAGATCGAGGCGGCTCGTATCGCCATGACCCGCTACACCAAGCGTGGCGGTCAGGTCTGGATCAAGATCTTCCCCGACAAGCCCATCACCGAGAAGCCGGCCGAGACCCGTATGGGTTCCGGTAAGGGTTCCCCCGAGTATTGGGTCGCAGTAGTCAAGCCCGGCCGTGTCATGTTCGAGATCGCCGGTGTTTCTGAAGAGGTCGCCCGCGAGGCCCTGCGTCTGGCCAGCCACAAGCTGCCCATCAAGACGAAGATCGTCAAGCGCGAGGATCTCGAAGCCCAGGAAGTAGGTGAATGAGATGAAGGCAACTGAAGTACGTGCAATGACCGTGGAGCAGCTGAACGAGAAGCTGGACTCCCTGAAGAAGGATCTGTTCTTCCTGCGTATGCAGCACGCAACCAATCAGCTGGACAATCCTCTCAAGATCGCCGAGACCAAGCGCGACATCGCTCGTGTGAAGACCGTTATCCGTGAAAAGGAGGAGAAGTAACATGGAAGAGAAGAGAATTTCCTCCCGCAAGACCAGAGTCGGCAAGGTCGTTTCCGATAAGATGGACAAGACCGTGGTCGTCGCCATCGAGGACCGCGTCGCCCATCCTCTGTATAAGAAGATCGTCGGCCGTACCTATAAGCTGAAGGCTCACGACGAGCAGAACGCTTGCGGTGTTGGCGACGTCGTGAAGGTGATGGAGACCCGCCCCCTGTCCAAGGACAAGCGCTGGCGCGTGGTCGAGATCGTCGAGAAGGCTAAGTAAGGAGGTGCCGTAAGTATGATCCAGCAAGAATCTTATCTGAAGGTCGCTGACAATACCGGCGCCAAAGAGATCAAGTGCATCCGCGTTCTGGGCGGCTCCAAGGTCAAGTACGGCAACATCGGCGATGTCATCGTTGCCTCCGTGCGTAAGAGCACTCCCGGCGGTCAGGTGAAGAAGGGCGAGGTCGTCAAGGCCGTTATCGTCCGCAGCGCCAAGGGCGTGCGTCGTGCCGACGGCACCTATGTCCGTTTCGACGACAACGCCGCCGTCCTCATCAAGGACGACAAGAACCCCAGAGGCACCCGTATCTTTGGGCCGGTGGCTCGTGAGCTGCGCGACAAGGATTACATGAAGATCCTGTCCCTCGCTCCCGAAGTTATTTAAGGAGGGGACGGACACATGAACAATCTGAAGATCAAGAAGAACGACAAGGTGGTCGTTCTGTCCGGCAAGGACAAGGGCAAGACCGGCAAGGTGCTGGGCACCGTTCCCAGTGAGCGCAAGGTCGTGGTCGAGGGCATCAACATGGTGACCTGCCACATCAAGCCCCGCAAGCAGGGCGAAGAGGGCGGCATCGTCAAGCGCGAGGCGGCTATCTACGCCAGCAAGGTCCAGGTGGTATGCCCCAAGTGCGACAAGGGCACCCGCGTGGCCTATGAGATCAAGGACGGCAAGAAAGTCCGCGTGTGCAAGCACTGCGGCGCTGCCCTGTAAAGAAAGGAGAGAGTAAGTAATGGCACGTCTGAAAGTCAAGTATACCGAAGAAGTAGCTCCTGCTCTCTTCAAGAAGTTCGGCTACAAGTCCACCATGCAGATCCCCAAGATCGACAAGGTCGTCGTGAACGTGGGCTGCGGTGAGGCGCGTGAGAACGCTAAGGTCCTGGACGCCGTGTGCGGCGACCTGGCCACCATTACCGGCCAGAAGGCCATTGTCACCATCGCCAAGAAGTCCGTCGCGAACTTCAAGCTGCGTGAGGGTATGCCCGTGGGCGCCAAGGTCACGCTGCGCGGTGACAAGATGTGGGAGTTCCTGGATCGTCTGTTCAACGTGGCTCTGCCCCGTGTGCGTGACTTCCGCGGCATCAGCGCCAACGCCTTTGACGGCCGCGGCAACTATGCCCTGGGCATCAAGGAGCAGCTGATCTTCCCCGAGATCGAGTACGATAAGATCGACAAGATCCGCGGCATGGACATCGTCATCTGCACGACCGCCCAGACCGATGAAGAAGCTCGCGAGCTGCTGACTCTGGTCGGCGCTCCCTTTGAACGCTGATTAGGAGGAGAACGAAATGGCTAAGAAGTCTATGATCCTGAAGCAGCAGGCGCCTGCGAAATTCTCCACCCGCAAGTACAACCGCTGCAAGCTGTGCGGCCGTCCCCACGCCTACCTGCGTGACTACGGTGTGTGCCGTATCTGCTTCCGTACGCTGGCGTACAAGGGCGAGATCCCCGGCGTCCGCAAGGCTTCCTGGTGATCTTTTGTCCTCATACTTCGTTGGCGCGGCTCGGCGTACACAAAGTACGCCATCGCCTCGCCGCCCCGTCTGAGAACAAAATCTCTACCAGGAGAACTCCGGCAGAGAGCGTCGCTCTCCGCCGAACCCATGTACCTAAGAGCCGCAAGGCTCCGGTAATACAGGATGGCGAAAGGTCACTGGTAATTAAACACCGGCAGTGCGCTGCCGACGGACTAAATTATCAGTGATACCTCGCTGCCTTAACAGGCGTGAGCCTGTAACTCTAAAATAGGAGGAAACATTCGTATGCACATCACTGATCCTGTTGCCGATATGCTGACCCGTATCCGCAACGCCAACAACGCCAAGCACGAGACCGTCGACGTTCCTGCTTCCAACATGAAGAAGAGCATCGCTCAGATCCTGCTGGATGAGGGCTACATCAAGTCCTTCCAGGTCATCGACGACGGTACCCAGGGCGTTATCCGCATCACCCTGAAGTACAATGCCGGCAAGGAGAAGGTCATCTCCGGCCTGCGCCGCGTGTCCAAGCCCGGCCTGCGCGTCTATGTAGGCGCCGACGAGCTGCCCCGCGTGCTGCGTGGTCTCGGCATCGCGATCGTATCCACTTCCAAGGGCGTCATGACCGACAAGGCTGCTCGCGCAGCGCACGTCGGCGGCGAAGTCCTTGCGTTCGTATGGTAAGGAGGTATTTGAACAATGTCGAGAATTGGTAGAATGCCCATTACCGTCCCCGCCGGTGTGGAAGTCACCATCGCGGAGAACAACGTTGTTACCGTCAAGGGCCCTAAGGGCACCCTGACCCAGGCCCTGCGTCCGGAGATGATCCTGGAGCAGGACGGCAACACCATCCACGTCAAGCGCCCCTCCGACGACAAGCTGCACTGCGCGCTGCACGGCATGACCCGTGCGCTGCTGCACAACATGGTCGTCGGCGTCAGCGAAGGCTTCAAGAAGGAGCTGGAGATCAACGGTGTCGGCTATCGTGCCGCCAAGGAGGGCAACGAGCTGGTCATGAACCTCGGTTATTCCCATCCCGTGAAGATGGCGGAGATCGACGGTATCACCATCGAAGTGCCCGGCCCCAACAAGGTCGTGATCTCCGGTCCCGACAAGCAGAAGGTTGGCCAGTTCGCGGCGGAAGTCCGCGAGAAGCGTCCTCCCGAGCCGTATAAGGGCAAGGGCATCAAGTATGTTGACGAAGTCATCCGCCGCAAGGTCGGTAAGACCGGCGCTAAGAAGTAAGGAGGTGTGCCGATATGATTAAAAGACCCGATACCAACGCGCAGCGTCTGAAGCGCCATAAGAGAGTCCGCGCCAAGCTGTCCGGCACTCCCGAGCGTCCCCGTCTGAACGTATTTCGCAGCGAGAAGAACATCTACGCCCAGGTCATCGACGATGTGGCCGGCAACACCCTGGTCTCTGCTTCCTCTCTGGACAAAGAGATCGAGGGCAACGGCGGCAACAAGACCGCGGCCCGCGCTGTGGGCAAGCTGGTTGCCGAGCGCTGCAAGGCTAAGGGCATCGATACCGTCGTGTTCGATCGCGGCGGCTACCTGTACCACGGCCGTGTGGCCGAGCTGGCTGAAGGCGCCCGCGAGGGCGGCCTGGAATTCTAAGGAAGGAGGACTTATCAATGGCCAGATTTGAAAGAGAGCAGAGCGAGTACATTGAAAAAGTAGTCGCTACCAACCGCGTTTCCAAGACCGTTAAGGGTGGTCGTGTCATGAAGTTCTCCGCCCTGATGGTGGTCGGCGACGGCAAGGGCAAGGTCGGCTACGGCCTGGGCAAGGCCGCCGAGGTGCCCGAGGCGATCCGCAAGGGCATCGAGGACGCTAAGAAGAACATGATCAACGTGTCCCTGTCCGGCAGCACCATTCCTCACGAGATCATCGGCGAGGCCGGTGCAGGCCGCGTGCTGATGAAGCCCGCCGCCCCCGGTACCGGCGTGATCGCCGGCGGCCCCGTGCGTATCATCATGGAGGCCGCGGGTATCAAGGATATCCGTACCAAGTGCCTGCGCTCCAACACCGCTGTGAATGTGGTGGCCGCTACCTTCGAGGGCCTGAAGTCCCTGCGTACCCCCGAAGAAGTCGCCCGTACCCGCGGCAAGAGCGTGGACGAGATCGTGGGTTAAGGAGGACAGAACATGGCTAATCTGAAGATCCAGCTCGTAAAGAGCCTCAACGGCAGACTGGAAAAGCACATCGCCACTGCCAACTCCCTGGGCCTGCGTAAGATCGGTGACACCACCGTACAGCCCGACAACGCCCAGACCCGCGGCAAGGTTGCCAAGATCGGCTACCTGCTGAAGGTCACTGAAGAATAAGGAGGTGCGAGAGAATGAAACTGAACGAACTGTCTCCCGCAGCCGGCTCCGTTAAGGAAGCCTACCGCAAGGGCCGTGGTCACGGCTCCGGCAACGGCAAGACCGCAGGCCGCGGTCACAAGGGCCAGAAGGCCCGCAGCGGCGGCGGTACCCGCATCGGCTTTGAGGGCGGTCAGATGCCTCTGGCACGCCGCATCCCCAAGCGCGGTTTCAACAACATTTTTGCCAAGCCCCTGGAGATCATCAACCTGAGCGCCCTCAACAAGTTTGAGGACGGCGAGATCGTCACCGCGGAAGCCCTGCTTGCTAAGGGTATCCTGAGCAAGTGCGAGTACGGCGTCAAGGTCCTGGGTAACGGCAAGGTTACCAAGAAGGTGACCGTGCAGGCCGCTGCTTTTTCTCAGGCTGCCAAGGAAGCGATCGAGGCAGCCGGCGGAAAGGCAGAGGTGATCTAAGTGATCCAGACGATCAAAAAAGCGTGGGCGATCCCCGAGCTTCGTAAGAAGATCGTCTTCACCGCCCTGATCCTGCTGATTTTCCGTATCGGCAACGCGATCCCCGTGCCCTATGTAGACACAAAGCTGCTGGGCGATTACCTGTCTCAGATGAGCACCACAGTGCTGGGCCTGTACGACGTGATGTCCGGCGGTGCTTTCGCCAGCGCTACAGTGTTTGCACTGGGCGTGCAGCCCTATATCAACAGCTCCATCATCATCCAACTCCTCACCATCGCCATTCCTCCCCTGGAGCGTCTGGCCCGTGAGGGCGGCGAGGAGGGCAAGAAGAAGATCCAGTCCATCACCCGTTACGCCACGGTGGCCATCGCCATCCTGCAGGGCTGGGGCTACTACGCCCTGATGAAGAACGCCAGCATCCTCACCAATACCGGTGTGTGGGCGGCGCTGGTCATCATTATCTCCTTCATTGCCGGCTCCTCCTTCGTGATGTGGATGGGCGAGCAGGTCACGGAATTCGGTATCGGCAACGGTATCTCCATCATCCTGTTCGCGGGTATCCTGTCCCGCGTGCCCAGCATGGTGTCTGCCATGAGCATTTCCCTGAAGTCCGGGACTATGCAGTGGTGGCACGCACTGTTGGTGGTCATCGGCATCCTGGCTCTGATCGTACTGATCACCTGGGTCAATGGCGCCGAGCGCCGCATCCCCGTGCAGTACGCCAAGCGCCAGGTGGGCCGTAAGATGTACGGCGGCCAGGCATCTACCCTTCCCATGAAGGTAAATATGTCCGGCGTGCTGCCTATCATCTTTGCCCAGTCCATCGCCATGATCATCCCCACGGTGGCGGCGTTCCTGCCCAAACCGGAGGAGGGTACTTTTGCGTATACTTTGGTGAACGCTGTGGACAGCAAGAGTGTACTGTATATGATCGTCTACTTCCTGATGATCATCGCTTTCAGTTACTTTTATGCTACCATCCAGTTCAACCCCGTTGAGATATCCAACAACCTGAAGAAGAACGGCGGCTTTATCCCCGGCTTCCGCCCGGGCAAGCCCACCGCGGACTTCATCAAGAAGGTGCTCAACAAGGTCACGCTGTTCGGCGCCATCTACCTGGGCGTCGTGGCGATCCTGCCCCTGCTGATCGGCAAGATCGTGAATGTGTCCTCTCTGTCCATCGGCGGTACCTCCGTCATCATCGTGGTCGGTGTTGCGCTGGAGACCGTCCAGGCTCTGGAGTCCCAGATGCTGATGCGTCAGTACAAGGGCTTCCTGGAATAATTTGAGGTAATTACCATGAAACTGATCCTTTTAGGCGCTCCCGGTGCCGGCAAGGGCACCCAGGCAGACATCATCAAGAAAAAGCTGGATATCCCCACCATCTCTACGGGCAACATCCTGCGGGCGGCTGTGAAGAACGGCACGCCCACCGGGCTGAAGGCCAAGGAGTACATGGATGCTGGCAAGCTGGTGCCCGATGAGGTCATCATCGGCATCATCAACGAGCGTTTGCAGGAGGCCGACTGCGCCAACGGCTACATTCTGGACGGGGTGCCCCGCACCATCGCCCAGGCTGAAGCGCTGGAGCAGGCGGGTATCAGATTCGACGCTGTGGTCGCCATCGAGATCCCCGATGAGAAGATCATCGCCCGCATGGGCGGCCGGCGTGTCTGCGAGAGCTGCGGCGCCAGCTATCACATCGTAAACATCCCCCCGAAAAAAGAGGGAATTTGTGATGTGTGCGGCGGTGCGCTGAAGCAGCGTAAGGATGATGACCCGGAGACGGTGAAAGACCGTCTGGCGGTCTATCATAAGGAGACGGAACCCCTCAAGGGCTTCTATGAGGCCAGAGGCGTTCTGAAGACCGTGGAGGACCAGCCCACTGTGGAGGGTACGACACGGGAGATCCTGCGGGTGCTGGGAGTGGCCGAATGATCACGCTCAAGTCACCCCATGAGATCGAGCTGATGCGCCGGGCGGGCAAAATTACCGCGGCAGCCCGTGCCCTGGCACGGGATATGGTAAAACCCGGCGTCACCACAGCTCAGATCGACAAAGCAGTGTTCCAGTTTATCAAGGAGCAGGGCGCAACGCCCTCCTTCCTGCACTACAACGGCTATCCGGCCAGTGTGTGCGTCAGCGTCAACGACGAGATCATCCACGGCATCCCCGGCAAACGGGTGCTGCAGGAGGGCGACATCGTCAGCGTGGACGTGGGCGCGTTCATCGGCGGCTTCCACGGCGACTGCGCCGGCACCTATCCCTGCGGGCAGGTGTCCGACGAGGCGCTGCGGCTGATCCGGGTGACGCAGCAGAGCTTCTTTGAGGGCATAAAGTATGCCCGCGAGGGCTATCGCCTGTCGGATATCTCCGCCGCTGTGCAGGCGTATGTGGAGGCAAACGGCTTCAGCGTCGTCCGGGAATATGTCGGCCACGGCATCGGACACCAGATGCATGAGGCACCCGAAGTCCCCAATTACGGCAAGCCCGGCCATGGACCCCGTCTTCTGCGGGGTATGACCATCGCCGTGGAGCCTATGGTCAACGCGGGGACGGCCGCTATCAGGCAGATGCCGGATGGCTGGACGGTGAGGACAGCCGACGGGAAAAACGCCGCACACTACGAAAACACCGTACTGATCACCGACGGGGAGCCGGAGCTTCTGACGGACCCGGAGAAGTCATTGGTGTGATATGGACATTGTGAAAGCGAATATCGTAACATCTACCGCCGGCAGGGATAAGGGAGAGGTCTTCTTCGTCCTTGCGACGGAGGGGGACTTCCTCCTGCTGGCGGACGGAAAGACGCGGCCCGTGGAACGGCCGAAGCGCAAGCGGCGCAAACACGCGGCGCTGCTCCGGCGCGATGGGGGCGCGGTTTCCCAGAGGATCAGAAGCAACGAAACCATCACAAATAGTGAGCTTCGTAAAGCCATCGCCGCGATACGCGGCAGTGATCAAGACCAGGAGGGATAACACTTGGCAAAATCCGACATGATCGAAGTAGAGGGCGTCGTCGTTGAATCGCTGCCCAACACCACATTCCAAGTCGACATTGGAAATGGACACACGATCTTAGCGCATATTTCCGGAAAGCTCAGAATGAATTTCATCAGGATTCTGCCCGGCGATAAGGTGACAGTGGAAATGTCGCCTTACGATCTGACCCGCGGTCGGATCACCTGGCGCAGTAAGTAGGAGGTTTATCAAAATGAAAGTAAGACCGTCCGTGAAGCCCATGTGCGAGAAGTGCAAAGTGATCCGTCGTAAAGGCCGTGTCATGGTCATTTGCGAGAATCCCAAGCATAAGCAGAGACAGGGCTAAGTAGAAAGTGGAGGTGCTCTAAATTATGGCACGTATTGCCGGTATTGACCTGCCCAAGGATAAGCGAATCGAAATCGGTTTGACTTATATCTATGGTATTGGAAGAAAGAGTGCTCAGGACATCCTGGCACAGACAGGCATCAACCCCGACACCCGCGTCAAGGATCTGACGGAGGCCGATGAGGCCAAGCTCCGTGAGGCCATTGACCATGGCTACATCGTCGAGGGTGATCTGCGTCGTCAGACCGCGCTGGATATCAAGCGCCTGACTGAAATCGGCTGCTATCGCGGCATGCGCCACCGTCGTGGCCTTCCCGTTCGCGGCCAGCGCAGCAAGACCAACGCACGCACCCGCAAAGGCCCCAAGAAGACTATCGCTAACAAGAAGAAGTAAAGGAGGGAAGAATAGATCATGGCTAACGTAAAAGGCAAGAAGGTCATTCGCCGTCGTCGCGAAAAGAAGAACATCGAGAAGGGCCAGGTCCACATCCGTTCTTCCTTCAACAACACCATGGTGACCGTCACCGACTCTCAGGGCAACGCTCTGTCCTGGGCTTCCTCCGGTGGTCTCGGTTTCCGCGGCAGCAAGAAGTCCACGCCCTTTGCCGCCCAGAGCGCCGCTGAGACGGCTGCCAAGGCTGCTATGGAGCATGGCCTGAAGACCGTTGAGGTCTTCGTGAAGGGTCCCGGTCAGGGACGTGAGGCGGCTATCCGCGCGCTGCAGGCCGTGGGCCTGGAAGTGACGATGATCAAGGACGTCACCCCCATCCCCCACAACGGCTGCCGCCCCCCCAAGCGTCGTCGCGTGTAATCGGAAGAAGGAGGATATTAAATCATGGCTAAGAATATGCAGCCTGTCGCCAAGCGTTGCAAGGCGCTGGGTATTTCTCCTACCGTCATGGGTTACTCCAAGAAGGAGACCAAGCGCAACCCCGGCGGCCAGATGAGAAAGAAGAAGAGCGAGTACGCCATCCAGCTCAACGAGAAGCAGAAGGTCAAGTTCGTGTACGGCATCCTCGAGAAGCAGTTTCGCGCTTACTATGAGAAGGCCTCCGCGATGCCCGGCAAGACCGGCGAGAACCTGCTGAGCCTGGTGGAGCGCCGTCTGGACAACGTGGTGTACCGCCTGGGCTTCGCCATGACCCGCCGCGAGGCGCGTCAGCTGGTGAACCACGCCCATTTCACCGTGAATGGGCACAAGGTCAACATCCCCTCCTATCTGGTGCGCGTGGGCGATGTGATCGAGGTCAAGGAGGGCAGCCGCTCCTCCGTGGCGTTTAAGCGCCTGACCGCCGAGGATGCACCCATGGTCACCGTCCCCAAGTGGCTGGAGCGTGACAAGACCGCCCTGAAGGGTACCGTCGTCACCCTGCCCGCCCGCGAGGACATCGATATGCCCATCGAGGAGCATCTGATCGTCGAGTTGTACTCCAAGTAATAGGGTTCTGACCCTCACGAAGCACTGGAATGAAATTGGCGCGGAAGGCACCGCGCCGCCAATAGAATGAAGGAGGGTACTGCATGATCGAAATTGAGAAGCCCCAGATCGAGTGTATCGAAACACCCGGCGACGCTTCCTATGGAAAATATGTGATCGAACCCCTGGAGCGCGGATACGGAACGACCCTGGGCAATGCGCTGCGGCGCATCCTGCTCTCCAGCCTCCCCGGAACCGCAGCCACCAGCATCAAAATTGCCGGTGTGCAGCATGAGTTCTCCACCATCCCCGGTGTGAAGGAGGACGTGACGGAGATCGTTCTGAACGTGAAAAATCTGCTGACGAAGCTGCACAGCGACGCCGTCAAGACCGTGTTTATCGAGGCGGCCGGACCCTGCGAGGTCACGGCTGGCGATATCAAGACTGACGGCGAGGTGGAGGTCCTGAATCCCGAGCTGCACATTGCAACGCTGGATGTGGGCGCCACTCTGAGCATGGAGATCACCTTGAGCCACGGCCGCGGCTATGTCTCCGCCGACAAGAACAAGGCGGCGCGACCCGGCGTTATCGGCGTGATCCCCATCGACAGTATCTATACCCCCGTGTACAAGGTCAACTACACTGTGGAGAGCACCCGTGTGGGCGCTTCCAGCGACTACGATAAGCTGACGCTGGAGGTCTGGACCGACACCACCATCGCTGCCCGCGATGCGGTGTCCCTGGGCGCCAAGATCCTCTGCGACCATTTTGCCCTGTTCACCGACCTGTCCGACACGCTGGGCGATAAGTCCACCGTGGTGGAGAAGGCGCAGGACTCCAAGGACAAGATGCTGGAGCTGACCATCGAGGAACTGGATCTGTCTGTACGCAGCTTCAACTGCCTCAAGCGCGCCAACATCAACACCGTCGAAGACTTGATCTCCAAGACCGAGGACGAGATGATGAAGGTACGCAATCTGGGACGCAAGTCCCTGGAGGAAGTCATCAACAAGCTGGCGATGATGGGCCTGTCCCTGGCCAGCGAAGACAACAACTAACGATCCAGCGCATACCGCGCCCGATCATAACAAGGAGGAAACTGAAATGCCCGGAACTCGTAAGCTCGGTAAGACTACCGATCAGCGTATGGCGATGCTCCGTCAGCAGGTCACCGATCTTCTGGACAACGGCCGGATGGAGACCACCATCACCCGCGCCAAGGAGATCAAGCCCCTCACCGAGAAGATGATCACTCTCGGCAAGAAGGGCGACCTGGCCGCTTACCGTCAGGCGCTGAGCTTCATCACCCGCGAGGATGTGGCCAATAAGCTGTTCAAGGAACTGGCTCCCAGCTACGCCGAGCGCAACGGTGGCTATACCCGCATCATCCGCACCGGCGTCCGCCGCGGCGATGCTGCCGAGACCGCCATCATCGAGCTGGTGAAGTAATTTTACTTTCATAAAAAAGAACACGCCGACAGGCGTGTTCTTTTTTATGCCGCTGGGGAGGACGGGGCGGCGGAGGGCGTCGACGGGAGGGCGGCGGAGAATGCCCAATGCGGCAAGTCTGCGGAGAGGGGAAAGAAGCGGCGGCGGAGTGCATATACTGCTTCCGGTGATGTGATGAGAAGATGGGTTTGCGCCTTGCTGGCGGGGGTGGTGCTGCTGTCCGGCTGCGGGACAGGGGTGATCTCGACAGCAGGGGAGATGAGGGATACCGGCGATCCAAAATACGTGGCACTGACCTTTGACGACGGGCCATCGCCCCGGTGTACGCCGCGGCTGCTGGATGGGCTGCGGGAGCTGGGAGCGAAAGCTACATTCTTTGTGGTGGGCTGTCAGGCGGTGAAGGACCCGGACATCGTGCAGCGCATCGCGGCGGAGGGCCATCAGGTGGGAAACCACTCCTACGACCACGCGGACCTGCACAGCCTGACAGCGGCGCAGGCGATGGCGGATCTGGAGAAAAATGACGCGCTGCTGCGGGAGCTGCTGGGGGAGGGGGAGTACTGGGTACGGCCGCCCTACGGGCTGATGACGGAGGCAGAGGCCGCGGCACTGTCCGTGCCGCTGGTGAACTGGTCGGTGGACACGGAGGACTGGCGGACGAAGGACAGCGGAAAAATACTGGACGTGATCTACCGCTGCACCGGGGACGGGGACATCGTGCTGCTGCACGACCGCTACCAGAACACAGTGGATGCGGTGCTGATGGCAATCGAGCATTTACAGCAGCAGGGCTACGTATTCGTAACGGTGGCGGAGCTGCTGGAGATCAAGGGCGTGGCGGCGGAGCCGGGCGTGACCTACCGGCGGGCAGAATAGAAAGCGCCCCGGAGCGATGCTCCGGGGCGCTCTGTGCAGTTGCGTTACGCAGCGGCGGCCAGCATACAGTTGATGACCAGGGTCAGCACGATGAACACGGCGCCCACCCACTTGGTACCCTTGGCCAGCTTCGCGTCCAGGCTCTTGGCCTTGGACTTGGCCATATAGCTGTCGGCAATACCGCCGATGGTGCCGGACAGGCCCTGGCTCTTGCCGGACTGGAACAACACCACCAAAATCAAAAACAGGGCGGCGATCAGCTGCAAAATAATGATAACAGTCAACATTTCGGACTCCTCCACCTATTCCATGCCATACGGCATTTGTATCACAGTACATTGCATTTTACCATAATACAACGGACTTTGCAAGAGGGAATGTGCTGTTTTATGGTTGTTTTTTATGCTTCCTTCGCCGGGTGAAAAGTAAACGGGCGCCGTTCGGCTTACGGCGCCCGCTTCAGAGGTGAAGTTTCACACAGCACCCTCAAAACCTCCCGCCAGAGGTGCCGACAGCCGCACGGCTGTGCGGCTGCCCGACGATTTGAGGATAGAAAGGAAAAGCAATTCATGTAAAAGAATTACTATGGGTACAATACAACAGAAGACCGTGGTTTGTAAAGCGACAATGTTTCATGCAAATATGAGAAAATGTCATACACATATATTCCACTGGAACACCACAAAAAATCGTAAAAAGTGCCGAAAACCCGCCCTTGCCACCAGCGGTGTGAAGGGAGTATAATCTTGCTATGAAATAGTGTCATATAAACAGGAGGCGTCATGGATACCAAAAAACTGGAAGCCCTGCTGACGGCGGTGGAGTTGGGCAGCTTCACACGCGCCGCCGAGGTGCTGGGCTATACGCAGTCCGGATTGACCCACATGATGAACAGCCTGGAAAAGGATATTGGCTTCACCGTCCTGCTGCGGGGCCGCAGCGGCGTCCGGCTGACCCCGGCAGGCCAGCGGATACTGCCCCTGGTGCGTGACTGCCTGGGTACCACCGCCGCCCTGGAGCGCGAGATATCCCTTATCAACACCCATAAGGAGGACTCCGTCCGTGTGGCGGCCTATGAGTCCATCGCCCGTCATTGGTTGCCGGAGATCATCCAGCAGTTTCGCCGGGAGCACCCGGATGTCACTGTGGACATCCAGATGGGCAGCGTAGACGAGGTCTATCGCTGGGTGCTGGAGGATCGGGTGGATATGTGCTTTGCCAGCCGCCAGGACGCCCCGCTGGAGTGGACATTTCTGCGGGATGACGAGCTGCTGGCCATCCTGCCGCCGGAGTACGATAGCGGGGAAACGGCCTTTCCTGTGGAGGCCTTTAACGGTCAGGAATTCCTTATGCCCTCCATGGGCTTTGACAAGGATATCCTCCGCGTGCTGAATGAGCACGGCGTCACGCCCCTGATCCGTACCACTCAGGTGTCCGACAGCGCCGTTATCTCTATGGTGGAGCACGGCCTGGGTGTCAGCGTTCTGTCCCGCCTGGTCCTCCGCGGCCGGCAGAACAGTGTCCGCGCCCTGCCGCTGGAGCCTCGGGCTGTCCGTGAGCTGGGTATCGCCGCCCGTCCGCAGAAGGAGCTGCGCCCCATCGCCCGCCAGTTCATCCGCCAAGCCTGCGAGATGATCGAGAAGATGTGACACAGCGCTGCGCGCGAAATTACCACAACACAAAGGAAATGATTATGCTGCAATTTCAAGAACTCACCGCCGCCCACGGCGACCGCCTGCGCGGCTATTACCGGAACTGCGACTACCGCCTGTGTGAATATTCCCTGGGCGTCAAGCTCATGTGGCGGGACCACCTGCATCCGTCCTTTGCCGAGGTCGCCGGCTGCCTTGTGATCCGCAACTGTATCGAGGGCGAGTACGTCTTTGACTACCCCATTGCCGGCCCCGAGGCAGATGTTGAAGGCGCCCTGCGGGCCATCGAGTCCTGGTGTGCCGCCACCGGCACGCCTCTGGTGCTCTCTGTGGTGCCGGAGGACAAGGCCCAGACCCTCTGCCTGCGCTATCCCCGCTGCCGCGTTATCAGCGAGCGGCCCTGGAAGGACTATCTTTACCGAACAGAGGAGTTGGCCGCTTTCGCCGGCCGTCGGTACAGCGGCCAGCGCAACCACATCAACAAGTTCCGCCGGGATTATCCCGACGCGGTCTTTACCCCGCTGACCGACCCCGGCGATCCTCGTCTGGCCGTCTTTTGGCAGGACTATGAGGCCGAGTTTCACAAGTCCGGCCCCCTGGCTGTGCAGGAGCTGTCTCTGGCACAGGAGATGTTCTCCCGCATCGGCACCGACTGGTTCTGTGCCGGCGGTATGCTGGCAGAGGGGCGTCTGGTGGCTGTCTGCCTGGCGGAGAAATGCAGCGGCACCCTTATCGACCACATCGAAAAGGCCCTGTACTCCCATGCCGGGGCCTATCCCGCCCTGGTCCAGGCTTTCGCCGCCTACTACGGTGGGGACTGCACATGGTGCAACCGGGAGGATGACGCCCGGGACAAGGGCCTCCGCACCTCCAAGCTGCAATACCTGCCGGATCACTTGGGCGGCAAGGTCCGTATCGAGGCGGGCACCGAGCTGGATGCCCTCAAGGCCGCCCCTGCCATCAAAACCGATCGTCTGTCCCTGACGCCTCTCCGCAAAGGCGATATCCCTGCGTACAGTGCCCTGTGTCTGGACGACGAGCGCAACCGCTGGTGGGGCTACGACTACCGCACCGACCTGGGCGATCAGCCCCTGACCGACACCTATTTCTACGATGTGGCCCGGGCCGATTTCGCCGCCCGCCGCGCCGTCAACTTTGCCGTCCGCCTGAAGGGCAGGCTCATCGGCGAGGTGGTGCTCTATAACCCCGACTTTCGGGGCGGGTTCGAACAGGGCTGCCGCATCGCCCCGGAATACGCCGGCCACGGCTATGGCGCTGAAGCCTTCGCCGCTGCCGCCGACTGGGCACTGTACCATCTGGGGCTTGCCCGGGTGGTGGCCAAATGCTTCAAGGAGAATGAGCCGTCCCGTAAAATGTTATCCGCTTGTATGCGTCCCAGCGGCGAGGACGATACGTATTTCTACTTTGAAAAGACCGTCTGACGCATAAGACAAGCACCTCCGCGCACACTAGGCACGGAGGTGCTTTTTCATGCAGTATGAGACGCTGACCGACCTGTTGAACAACGAGGCCGCGGCCTACGACTACTTCTACGCCCTGTCCCCGGAGATGCAGACCCAGCTCCAGCAGCGCCGCGATATCCGCGATCTGCGCCAGCTGAAGCAGGCCGCCGCGGACATCCAGACAAACTCCCGTCCCGCCGCTTTCTGAATGAACAGCTCAGAAAAACAGCGCCCTCGGCATCAGCCGGGGGCGCTGTATGTTCATCTCTGATACTCGAATTCCAGATCGTACATGCTGACGATGTCGCCGTCCTGGATGCCCATCTGCTCCAGCGTGTCGAACAGGCCGCTCTGCCGCAGCATCTTGTCGAAGTACATGCGGCTCTCGTAGTCGGAGAAGTTGATGTTGCCCATAAGCCGCTGGAGCCACGGCCCCTCCACCAGCCAGGTGTTGTCCTCCCGTTCGATGTGCAGTGGCTCGGTGGTGTCGATCACCGGCGGCTTGGGCACGTACTCCGGCTCGTACACGGTCACCGGCGGCAGCTCACTGAGCCGCCGGGCGATGTGCTGCACCAACTCCCGCGTGCCCTGATGGGTGGCGGCGGACATGGCGAAGAACTCGTAGCCCAGCGCCTCCACATGGGCGCGGAAGGCATCCAGCTGCGCCGTGTCCATCAGAAGATCCGTCTTGTTGGCCACGGCGATCTGCGGCCGTGTAGCCAGCTCCGGGCTGTACTCCTTCAGCTCCGCGTTGATGGCGTCAAAGTCCGCGATGGGGTCCCGCCCCTCGCTGCCGGACACGTCCACCAGATGCACCAGCAGGCGGCACCGGTCGATATGCCGCAGGAAATCGTGGCCCAGACCCGCGCCCTCGCTGGCGCCCTCGATGATGCCGGGGATGTCCGCCATGACGAAGCTGACGCCCTCGTCCACGTACACCACACCCAGATTGGGGTACAGGGTGGTGAAGTGGTAGTTGGCGATTTTCGGGTGGGCCTTACTGACCACACTCAAGAGCGTGCTTTTGCCCACATTGGGGAAGCCCACCAGCCCCACGTCCGCCAGCAGCTTCAGCTCCAGCACCACGTCGTGGCTCTCGCCGGGCAGACCCGCCTTGGCAAACCGCGGCACCTGCCGGGTGGGGGTGGCAAAATGCTGGTTGCCCCAGCCGCCCCGGCCGCCCCTGCACAGCACATAGGGCTTGTCGTCGGACATATCCTTGATGATCTCGCCGCTCTCGGCATCGCGCACCAGCGTGCCCCGGGGGACCTTGATGGTCAGGCTTTCGCCGTCCTTGCCGGTCTTGCGGCCGCCCTGGCCGTCCACGCCGTTGCCGGCCACATACTTGCGCTTGTAGCGGAAGTCCATCAGTGTGGACATATTGTCGTCCACCTTCAGGATGATGGAGCCGCCGCTGCCGCCGTCGCCGCCGTCCGGACCGCCCGCCGCAATATATTTTTCCCGGTGGAAGGCCACCGCGCCGTTGCCGCCGTTGCCGGCCCGCACGGTGATCCGCGCCTTATCGATAAATCCATTTGCCATGGTGCTACCTCGCTTTATCTGAAAACTTGCCTATCTCTCCATTTTGCTTCTATTTTACCCGAAAGGAGTAAAAAGGTCAACAAAAAACCTCCCGCCATCGGCGGGAGGCTTTTCAAATACCAATTACTCCGCGGGGTAAACAGAGACCTGCTTGCGGTCCTTGCCCAGACGCTCGAAGCGGACAACGCCGTCCGCCTTGGCGAACAGGGTGTCGTCGGTACCCTTGCCCACGTTGGTGCCGGGGTGGATGTGGGTGCCGCGCTGACGCACCAGAATGTTGCCAGCCAGCACGAACTGCCCGTCAGCGCGCTTGGGGCCAAGGCGCTTGGACTCGGAATCACGGCCGTTCTTGGTGGAGCCCATACCTTTTTTATGGGCAAAGAACTGCAGAGAAATGTTCAGCATTTTCAAGTACCATCCTTTCTGTAAGATGATCGAGGAAGAAGGCTCACGCCTCCATAACTTCGATGTTGTCGGGATACTCGTCGTGGAGCTGTGCCAGATACACCATCAGCCCCGTCAGCAAATTCTGACAGGTGCTCTCGGCGTCGGACGCCAGCCCGCCGGGCAGCCGCAGCGTGATGCTGGTCTCCCGTTCATTGACCTTGACGGCGGCGCACAGCCCCATCACGTCATTCACGGTGGCCTCTACCAGTCGTACAGCGCTGGTGATGGCGGCACAGACGATGTCCTCGCCCGCGTCGGCATAGCCGCTGTGCCCGCTGACCTCAAACCCGACGATACGCGATTCCTCCGTGAGGAATGTCACAGTGGTCATTGCCGTCTCAGAACGTGATCTTGCCGATCTCGACCTTGGTGTACGGCTGACGATGACCCTGCCGTTTGCGGTAACCCTTCTTGGGGGTATACTTGAAGATACGGATCTTCTTGCCCTTGCCGTTCTTGACCACAGTGGCGTCCACCTTCGCGCCCTCCACCACGGGAGTGCCGAACTTCGTGTTCTCACCATCGACGATGGCCAGAACCTGATCGAACACCACGGCGTCGCCAGCATTCACGTCCAGCTTCTCGATGAACAGAGTGTCACCCTCGCTGACGTTGTACTGCTTACCGCCGGTAACGATAATAGCCTGCATAACCTTGTTGCACCTGCCTTTCCTTAATTACGGACTCGCTGTCGGGGGCGTCCGGACAAGCCGGCGCTTGCTTACCCATTCAAAGCGGCTTATCAAGTATAACAGCGTCTTTCTCCCTTGTCAACAGGGAAAGACGCTGTTTTTGCCTGTTTTCGCAAAAATTTCCCGCTTTACGCCGTGGGATAGGCCAGTTTCTCCTGGTTCCACCCGGAAATGATCTCCGTATAGAACGCGCAGCACGTCTTCGCCAGCTCCACGTCCAGATTGCGGTAGTTGCCGCACTCCTTTGCGCTTTTTCCTGGCATTTCGCCCTCAGATACCGCCCCCTGGGCGAACACCCGCTGCACAAGTGCCACGGCCTGGGCCAGTGTCAACTGCTTCCCGTCAAACAGGAAATAGAATCCCGTCTGGCACCCCATGGGGCCGAAGTACACCACCGCGTCCTTTTCCGGGCTGTTCCGCAGCAGTGTGGCGATCACGTGCTCCACCGAGTGCATCTCCGCGTTGGTCAGCAGGTCGCCGGTGTTGGGCTTTTTGAACCGCAGGTCCAGCGTCACCACGTCTCCGTCCTGCCGGCTGAGATACAGCCCCGGCACCAGCACGTCGTGATCCACCGTAAAGCTGGCGATACGTTCCATGTTCAGCCCTCCAGTCCGTCCAGGAACGCCATAGCAACCCTGTTCAGGTCCTTCATGGCCTCCGGGAAGTTAAAATAGAAATCATGGTGCTCCAGCACGCAGTCTGATACGGACTTCAGCGCCATGAACGGCACCTCGTTGCGGTAACACACCTGTGCCGCCGCGCCGCCCTCCATTTCAATGAGCAGGGGATGGAACGTCTCGGCGATCCACCGCGCCCGGTCACACTCCGTGGCGAACCACTCTCCGGTGGCGACGCTGCCCACCCGGTAGTCGTACCCGGCTTTGTCCATGGCGTCCTTTGCCTTCTCCAGCTCGGCAGTGGGGAAGTCCATCCGGTTCACCGTGGACACCAGCCCCACCGGGTCACCGATGCCCGACGTATCCACGTCGTGCTGCATGAACCGATCCGCCAGCACCAGCGTCCCGATCGGTACGTTCTCAAAGCACCCGGCAACGCCCACGTTGACGATCCGTCCCGGCGCGTACAGGTCGATAAACAGCTGGGTGGCCATGGCAGCGTTTACCTTCCCCACGCCGCCGCAGCAGGCGACCACGTTCTCCCGTATCCGGTAGAAGGGCACGCCCGCCACCGTTTTTTCCGGCTCCGCGCCCTCCGGCAGCAGGCTCTCGATCTCGCCCTTCATGGCGTACAGCAATCCAGTCAGCATACAGCAAACCCTCACTTTTCCCGTTTTCTCCATTGTAAATACCCCGGCGGCAGAATGTCAAGTTGCATTTTCCCCACTTTCCCTGTAAAATAATAAAAAACGAAAGGAGCACATCATGGTCATCGGTATCGTCTGCGAATTTGACCCCCTCCACAGGGGACACGCCCGCCTTCTCTCCCATGCCCGCGCCTTGGGCGCGGACACGGTGGTCTGCGCCATGAGCGGCTCCTTCACCCAGCGGGGCAGCTTCGCCGCCCTGTCCAAAACGGCGCGCGCCGAGATGGCGGTCCGCTGCGGCGCGGACCTGGTGCTGGAGCTCCCCACGCCCTGGGCCATGTCCCCGGCGGAGACCTTCGCCCGCGGCGGCGTGCGGCTGCTGGCCCTTGCCGGGGCCGATACCCTCCTGTTCGGCAGCGAGTGTGGGGATCTGCCCGCCCTGCGGTGTCTGGCCGACTGCCTGGACAGCCCCACCTTTGCCGATCACCTTACCGCCGCGCCGGAGTCGGGCCTGACCTTCGCCGCCCGTCGTCAGGCTGCCGCCGCATCCCTGCTGGACAATGCTACCGCCGCCCTTCTGCAAAGTCCCAACAACACCCTGGCCGTGGAGTATCTCCGCGCCCTGCGCCATACCCACAGCGCCATGACGCCATGCACACTCCGCCGTGAGGGTGCCGGCCATGACGGCGCTCCGGAGGGGGATACCGCCTCGGCCTCCTTTCTGCGTGAATTGCTGCGGCAGGGCAGGGGGGAGGCCGCCTGTGCCTATATGCCCACCCCGGCGGCGGACGTCCTCCGCCGTGAGCTGGCCGCAGGCCGCATTGCTGACGGCGCCCTCTGTGAGCGCGCGATACTGGTCCGCCTCCGTGCCATGACCGAGGCGGATTGGCGTCCCTACGACCCAGGAAACGAGGGCCTGTACCACCGGCTGTATCAGGCGTCCCGCGACGCCTGCACCGTGGCGGAGATGCTTTCCGCTGCAAAAACCAAGCGCTATCCACTTGCCCGCCTGCGCCGCATGGTCCTCAGCGCCTACCTGCAATTACCGCCTGCGCCGGAGCGTGTGCCCTACCTCCGCGTGTTGGCTGCCACGGCCGCGGGCCGCGCTCATCTGCGCTGTCTGCGGGATGCCGGTGCCCCGGTGCTGACGAAGCCTGCCGACGTTCCGGCGCTGGGGCCGGCGGCGGAGGAGCTGTTCACTCTGGAGTCCCGCTGTACCGACCTGTATGTGCTGGCCCGCCCGGATCTGACCCAGGCCGCCCCCGGCCAGGACTACCGTACCACACCGGTCATAGTGTAAACAGACGCGGCCCCCGCCAAAGGCGGGGGCCGCGTCTGTATTCACTGCTCCTCTACCACATAGCCCTTTCGCCGCAGAGAGCCGAAGATCTCCTGAATATGGGCCTTGTCCCGGGTCTCCAGCGACAGATTTACCACACAGGAGCCGATGGCGGCCTTGGTGTTGCGGCGCTCGTGGTTCACGTCCAGCACGTTTGCGCCCAGGGAGGACACCACCTCCAGGAACGACGCCAGCGCGTGGGGCTGGTCCGGCAGCACCGTGGAGAAGCTCACTGTCCGCCCCTCCTTGGCAAGGCCCCGGGTCAGGATGCGCTCCAGCATGGTCACGTCCACATTGCCGCCGGACAGCAGAGCGCACACCGTTTTGCCCTCGGTGTTCACCTTGTGGTACATGGCGGCGGCGATGCCCACGGCGCCTGCGCCCTCGGCCACCAGCTTTTGCTTTTCCAGCACCGTCAGGATGGCGCTGGCGATCTCGCCCTCGCTGACCGTCACCACCTCGTCCACGTACTCCCGGCACATATCGAACGTCAGATTACCGGGAGTCTTGACCTTGATGCCGTCGGCAACTGTGTCCACGCTGCTCAGGGTGATGATCTTTCCCTCCTTCAGGGACTCCGCCATGCTGGGTGCGCCGGCGGCCTGTACGCCGATAATGCGGCACTGGGGCCTCAGGTTCTTCACCGCGTAGGCCAGCCCCGCGATCAGTCCGCCGCCGCCGATGGGCACGAAGATCATATCCACGTCCGGCAGCTGCTCCAGGATCTCCAGGCCGATGGTGCCCTGTCCGGCCATAATGCTGTAATCGTTGAAGGGGTGGATGAACGTCAGTCCCTGCTCGTCCCGCAGGCGCACCGCCTCGGCATAGGCGTCGTCGTACACGCCGGGTACCAGTACCACGTTGGCGCCGTAGCTGCGGGTGGCCTCGATCTTGGAGATGGGCGCGCCCTCCGGGATGCAGATGGTGGCCTTGATGCCCATGTCCCGGGCGGCGAAAGCCACGCCCTGGGCGTGATTGCCGGCGGAGCAGGCGATGACGCCCCGTTCCTTCTCCTCGTCGGAGAGGGTGGCGATCTTGTAGTACGCGCCCCGAAGCTTGAACGCGCCGGTTTTTTGCAGGCAGTCCGCCTTCAGATAGAACGCGCACCCCGGCACCAGCCCCTTGGTGGGGATCACCGGCGTCCGATTGATGACGGGCTTCAGCACCCGCTGTGCGTCGTGCAGCATGGCCATGGAGATCATAAAATGCGCCTCCTCATTCAATATAGGTAAATTTTATCACACTGTTTTGCGCCGTGCAAGGCGTATGGCAAACAAAATTTTCGAATTTGTGCGCCGCAGGCGGACACACAGGCGTTTCCGGCGCACACCGCCTCAAAAGTACCAAAATCGCAAAAATATCTTGACTTTTGCCGTGCTTCCGGTATAATAATATGGCTTGCGTCTGCAAGCATATCCTTGCTCTCATCCGAGAATGAGGGCCATTTGTCCAAAAGGAGGTGCAAAAGTATGGCTAAGATTTCCGCCAACTACGAGGTCGTTTACATCATCGACCCTGCACAGGGTGAGGAGGCTGTTGCCGCCACCGTGGCAAAGTTCCAGTCCCTGGCAGAGCAGAACGCGACCGACGTGGTAGTCGATGAGTGGGGCAAGCGTCGCCTGGCTTACGCGATCGACTACAAGACCGAGGGCTATTATGTGCTGATGAGCTTCACCAGCGGCCCGGAATTCCCCAAGGAGCTGGATCGTATCCTGGGCATTACCGAGGGTATCATGCGTTCCATGATCGTCTGCAAGGGCGAGTAAGGGAGTACAGCAATGCTGAACAAGATCTTTATCATGGGTCGCCTGACCCGTGACCCGGAGCTGCGCCGTACGCAGTCCGGTACCCCCGTCACCAGCTTCTCTCTGGCTGTGGATCGTGATTACAAGACACAGTCCGGCGAGAAGGAGACGGACTTCATCGATGTGGTCGCCTGGCGCGCCACCGCGGAGTTCGTGGCCAAGTACTTTACCAAGGGCCGTATGGCCGTGGTAGAGGGCCGGCTCCAGATCCGCGCCTGGCAGGACAAGGAGGGCAACAACCGCCGCAGCGCCGAGGTCGTGGCCGACAATGTCTACTTCGGCGACTCCCGCCGCGACAGCGACGGCAGCAGCGGCGGCAATTACGCCAACAACAGCTACGGCGGCAATAACGGCGGCTACTCCGCTCCTGCCGGCGGCTACGCTGCGCCCGTGGGCGGCTCCGGATTTTCCGAGATCGATGAAGAGGACGGCGACCTGCCGTTCTGATGTGCCCCCGGCACATGACATTTTATAAAGGAGGAAACTTCCATGGCTATGGAACGCGAAAATAGACCCGTTCGCGGTGCCGGCAAGCGCCGCAAGAAGGTTTGCCAGTTCTGCGTGGACAAGTGCGAGTGCATCGATTACAAGGACGCCGCTAAGCTGCGCCGCTTCATCTCCGAGCGCTCCAAGATCCTGCCCCGCCGTACCACCGGCACCTGCGCTATGCATCAGCGCCAGCTCACCGAGGCCATCAAGCGCGCTCGTCAGATCGCCCTGCTGCCCTTCGTGACTGAGTAATTGTGTGATAAAAAACAAGACCGGCGTCGCCGGTCTTGTTTTTTATGCTGTTTCTCCGTGGGATTTCTGGTAAAATAGTGTATCATACAGAAGAAACCACAGGGAGGAGGGAGCGCGTGGACGACAGACAACTGATGGCGAGCATCGCCGGCGGTGACGAGGCAGCCCTGCAGGCGCTGCTGCGGCGTTTCACGCCGCTGTTCCTCTATATCCTGCGTCCCATCCTCCCGGATGAGCGGGACAGGGAGGAGTGCCTGGCGGACATATCCCTGCGCATCTGGCAGGGGGCGGGGAGCTTCGACGGGGCAAAGGGCAGCCTGAACGGCTGGCTGACCGCCCTGACCCGCAACGCCGCCCTGAACCGCGCCCGCGCCAAAGGAACGGAGGACGCCCCGCTGGAGGACACCGTGCCCCACGGGGACGGCAGCGCCGAGGACGAGGTGCTCCGCCGCGAGCGGCAGGCGAAGCTGCGGGCGGCTATCGCGGGCCTGCCGGTGTACGAGCGGGAGCTGTTCTACCGGAAGTATTACTACTGCCAGTCCACCGCCCAGATGGCCGCCGAGCTGAGCCTGACGGAACGGGCCGTGGAGGGCCGCTTGTATCGCCTGCGGCAGACCCTGCGCCAACAGCTGGGAGGTGATCTCTATGACTGACGAACGCCGCTTTGACGATCTGCTCCGTGAGGATGCCGCCGCCCTGCCGCCGCCCGCCGCCGGCGAGATCAATCCCTGGAGCATGGCCATGACCCGGGTGCTCTGGGGTCTGGGTCTGATCACCATTACCCTGAATTTCCTGTATCTGGATGTGATCCTGCCCGCCGTCGGCGGCCTGCTGCTGGTGCTGGGCTTCTGTACGCTGCGGCGCGAAAACACGCCCCTCCGCTGGTGCTATATCCTCTCTCTGGCCTCTCTGGCCGTCCGCGGCGCGTGTATCGTCCTCGCCGCCCTGCCTGTGGAGACGGGGCTTGCACCGGCCTATGTCAATATCGCCCTGCTGCAGGTGCTGTATGTCTGCCTGTGGCGGGGTATGGTGGGTGTCTCCCGCGCCGCTGGGGAGGAAAAGCCCGCGGCCACCGCCGCCGGTGCCATGGCGGTGTTCTACGCTGTCCTTACGGTCCTGGCGCTCATCGGCGTGGAGGGCTGGCTGCTGGTCCTGCCGATGCTGGTGCTCTACATCCTCCTGCTCCGCAGCATGGTCAGATTGTCCCGTTCTCTGGCCGATACCGGCTACGCCATCACCGCCGCCCCTGTCCGCCTTCCGGATGCCGCGGTGCTGTGGGGCGGCCTGGGTGTGCTGCTGGCGGCGGTGCTGCTGGCCATGTTCCTGGGCCAGCGGTATCCCATGGACTGGCATGCCCGCGATGACGCGCCCCAGGACGAGACGATCCGCCAGCAGCTGCTGACAAAGGGCTTTCCGTCCTATGTCCTCGATGACCTGACCGCCGAAGAGGTCTCCCGTATGGCCGGTGCCGTAAGGGTCTACCGTCAGGTGGAACGCCTGTACAGCGATACGGACTACCGCACCATCACCACCACCCACTATATGAGCGACCCGGACCGTCCGCTGGTCTTTGACCGTACCATCACCGACGTGGATGGAGAGGGGGAGCGCCACTATACCTACGTCTACCGTGTCTATGATACGCTGGAGCAGACCATGACCCATGTGGCCGTGGAATTGCCGGAGGAGGACGGTGTCCGCCGCTATATCTATATCCACCACCTGACCTACGCCGCCCCGCCCAGCCCCTACACCGAGATGCTGGAACTGTGGCCGGCGTGGCAGACGCAGGGCGACTGGTTCCCCGGCGGCCATGTCAGCGGCCGCGTCCTCTGCGAGAGAAACGGCACGGCGCAGGCCGCCGCCTTCCACACGCTGAAGAGCGGCAGCCAACAGGTCAGCGACCTCTTCGGCACCCGGCAGACCCAGCGGATCACCGCCGGCTGGTCCTTTCCCCACGGCGTCGAAAGCCCCCGCGCCTACGTTTTCTACGACGCCCTCCGCGGCCAGGACGGCTGGGTCATCGAGAGCTGGGCCAACTACGTCTGCCAGACCGCCCCGGTCTACCCCTTCCGTGACGCCGCCGCCCTCTGGCACAGCTACGGCAGCGACGCCTACTCCCTCCGCCAGACCGCCCTTCAGGTATTCGACGGATAAGCACAAAAAGCAGCCCCTCCGGCCTTGGCCGGAGGGGCTGTTCGTATTTTCAGGCACTCCCCCTGGCGGAAGCCGGGGGGAGTGCCTGTGACTTTACTCCGTCATAATTTTCAGGATCACCCGGTCGGTCTCCCGCATACCCTGCGCGGCCAGAACGCCTACGTTCCGGACGGTGTCCTCCACGTCGTTGCCCAGTATACCGTCGCCGGGGCGGAAGTTGTTGCCGCCGGCGTACATGTCGTAGCCCAAGATGCCGCAGTCTACGCCCATGGCGATCTTGCTGGCGCAGCTGGCCTTGGCACCGTCGCAAATGCAGCCGGAGATCATGGCTACGGCGTTTTCCAGCGTGTGGCTGATGCCCTCACAGTCCGCGCCCCGCAGCCACGCGATGCCGCAGCCCGCGCCCACACCGGCGCTGACCGCGCCGCAGTAGGCGCTCAGCCGCCCGATGCCGGTCTTCTGGTGTATGGTGATCAGGTCGCTGAGACACACCGCCCGCAGGATGGTGTCGTCATCCGCGCCCATGAGCTTGCCGTATTTCCATACGGGCACCGAGGCGGTGATGCCCTGATTGCCGGAGCCGGATACGATGACCACCGGCATCTCGCAGCCGTTCATCCGTGCGTCCGAGCCGGCGGCCGCCCATGCCCGCGCCTGTGTCGCCCAGTCCTGACTGCTCGCCAGCAGGGTGGAGCCGATGTTGGCGCCCCAGCTGTTTCGCAGCCCCTCGGCGGCGATGGCGGTGTTCTTCTCGATCTGCCGCCCCACGGTGGGGCGTATGTTGTCCAAAGGTACTGTTTCTGCGAATGTGATGATGTCCTGTACGTTGAGGACGGATTTGTCCTGCAGGTTGTCCTCGGCGTTGCCGGTGACGGGCAGCTCCCGCAGGATATTCCCATCCTTTTCCATATAGATGATGTTCGTGTGGTTGTTGGCCACCCGCACGCAGGCATGGTGCCCCTCCCGCCAGCCGGTGAGCTTGATGTCCAGCAGACACGGCGTTTCGGGACAGGTCACGCGGATGTCGGTGCTGTCCAGATACGTCTGGATGGCAGCCACATCCGCCTCCGTCACGTTGGCGATGACCTGAAGCTCTGCGTCGGCGTCGCCGGCCACTATGCCCACGGCGATGGCGGCGTCGATGCCCCGGCGTCCTCCTGTGTTGGGGACGACCACGGACTTCACATTCTTCAGGATGTTCCCGCTGATCTCAGCCAGGATCTTTTCCGGTTTTCCGCCCAACACCTCGCGCAGTTTTGCGGCACAGTACGCGACGGCGATGGGCTCTGTACACCCTGTGGCCAGCAGGAGCTCCTCCTGCAGTATCGCCGTGTAGGCGGCGATCTTAGAGTCGTTCAGCATCACACATTCTCCTTTGTTCAGTTGTTGTATTCTATCGGCCCTTCGGCCGGATAGCCCTTCTTTACAGTGCGGGCACGTCATCCTCCTGCTGCACCCAGTCCTGCACGTCCACGACCTCAAATTCCGTATCCGTCTTCCGTATGACCACCTTGCTGATACCCGCGTTGATCACCTGCCTGCGGCACATGGCGCAGCTGGTGGCGTCGCCCAGCAGCGCCCCGGTCCGGCCGTCCCTGCCCACCAGATACAGCGTGCTGCCCACCATATCCCGGCGGCTGGCGGAGATAATGGCGTTGGCCTCGGCGTGAACGCTGCGGCACAGCTCGTACCGCTCTCCTCGCGGCACCTGCATGGCCTCTCGTGTGCAGAACCCCATGTCCACGCAGTTTTTCCGGCCGCGGGGCGCGCCGTTGTAGCCGGTGGAGATGATCTCGTCGTTCTTCACGATGATGGCCCCGTATACCCGGCGCAGACAGGTCGCCCGTTCCAGCACCGTCTCCGCAATATCCAGATAGTAGTTTTCCTTGCTGATGCGCCCCATAGCTGCGTCTCCTTGCACTGTATTCTATCAAATATTATAATACATGGCGCCCATCCCTGACAAGCGGCGTTTTTCCCGCGATACTCGTCGATACGCTGAAATTCCGCGCCAAAAACTATGCAAATAGCCGGGTGCCTGCGCTGCGGCAGCATAAAAGGACGGCCTTGCAGCCGTCCTTTTCCCTCCTGCGCGGTCACTCCGCGTTTTTGAATACCGTCTCCGGCGCCGTGATGACCACCCGCGTGTTGTCCGCCACCGACCCGGTGAGGAACGCGTTGCCGCCCACCACCGAGTGCTCGCCGATCACCGTCTCGCCGCCCAGAATGGAGGCGCCGGAGTAGATAGTCACATAGTCGCACACTGTGGGGTGCCGCTTTCCCGGCAGGCTGGCATGGCCCGCCCGGGGGGACAGTGCGCCCAGCGTCACACCCTGATACAGCTTCACATGGCTGCCGATCACCGTCGTCTCGCCGATAACGATGCCTGTGCCGTGGTCGATGAAGAACCACGGCCCGATCTGCGCGCCGGGATGGATATCGATACCCGTCCGGCTGTGGGCGTACTCCGTCATCATCCGGGGGATCATGGGAACCTGCCGCAGGTACAGCTCGTGGGCAATGCGGTATACGAAGATGGCGAACAGCCCCGGATAGGCGAAAATGATCTCCTCCTTGTCCGCCGCTGCCGGATCGCCGTCAAACGTGGCCTCAATGTCCGTCATCAGTGTCTGCTGTATGCGGGGCAGCTGCTCCAGTATCTCATGGGTCAGCGCCGCCGCGGCAAAGGCCTGGCCCTCCGGCAGCGCCAGCGCCACCTGTGCCGTCAGCGCCGTCTCGATACGCTCCAGCAGCAGTGCGGCGTAGTTCTCCGGCGGTAGCGCCATCAGCTGCGCGTCACCGAAATATGCCGGGAACAGCAGCCGCCGAAACTCCTTGATGATGCCGATGATGGCACCCCTGTCCGGCAGCCGCAGCTTTTTGCCGTACAACGGCACCGCCGCGTGTGTCATATTTTCCGCCATCGCCTTGGCGATCTCCGCGTTGGAAGTCATAGTCCTTGTCTCCTCTCAAAATAAAACGGCGAAGGATGCGCCCGCATCCTCCGCCGCCTGTGTGTACAGGTATCACGGCCCGCTTACAGGGCCTTTTCAGCAGAAAACGCACAGCGCCCATGGGCACGACAACACACGCCCGCGCAGCAGGCGGACGTACAACAGGCGCAGTTTATGGTGAGCAGCGTGCTGTTCATGCGTTTTCTCCTTCTCCGGAAATCTTACATAACATTATACTGTCCCGTCCCGCGCAAAGTCCATTGTCACCTTTCACAAAAACCATACCATACCGGTGGGAATTTTGCATATTCCCGCCGCCATCCGGTTCCGCCATGTCGGCGGCTGTCAGTTTTTACAAAAATTTAGCGCTTTTAATTGCGAAAGTATGGTCTATCTAACGGTTGACTTCTGTACCCCGCGGCGTTAAGATAACGCCAACATAAAAAACAGCCGACCACCGGCGGAAAGGAGACCCCACATGGCACGTCACATGATGCAGCGCGATATGCTTCATAACGACATGGCCGCGAACCATGCCGCTGTCTCCTATTACGCCGGCACCAGCTCCGTCTGGGGCTTTTATTGGTACGCCTATTTTAGCTACCGATACCAATCACCGGCTGTAAAGAATTGAACCCGTCTTTTCCATTTCCCATGTGTGTGAAGCGGCTTCGTCTTTCAGACGGAGCCGCTTTTCAATTTACCCCATCATCCCTGTTGCCCCCTATTTCAAAACAAAAGGAGAAGAAAATCATGACTGCAATCATTTCAGCGGCTGTCATCTTCGTGGTGTTCGCCGTAGGAGACATGATCTCCGCGAAAACAAAGGCTATCGTATCCATGCTGCTGGTGGCCTCCGTCGTATTCCTGGCAGGCTTCTGGACCGGCGTTTTCCCCACCACCCTGTTTGCTGACTCCACCCTTCTGAGCATGGCCGGCCTGCTGGTCACCATGCTGCTGGTGCACCTGGGCACCACCATCCGGCTCCGCGACTTCGGCGCCCAGTGGCGCACCGTCATCATCTCCGCCGTGGCCTGCATCGGCATCTCTGCTGCCGTGTTCTTCATCGGCCAGCTGATCATCGACCGCGGCTTCGCTCTGGTGGGCGCGCCCATTCTCTCCGGCGGCGTTGTCGCCACCCTGACCATGCAGGATATGGCCAACAAAGCCAACCTGCCTGACCTGGCGGTGTTCGCCACCCTGGTCATGTGCGCCCAGGGCTTCGTGGGCTACCCCGTGGCCTCCCTGTGCCTCAAGAGCGAGGCCAAGCGCATCAAGGCCCAGATCGACGCCGGCACGCTCCAGGTGGACGCCGGTGCCGCCGCGGCCCAGAACGCCGCCGCTGCCCGCAAGAAGCTGATCCCCGCCCTGCCCGATAAGTACAACACCCCCAACGCCATTATCGCCAAGGTCATTCTGGTGGCGCTGCTGTCCGTGTGGGTGTCCAGCCTGTTCCACGATGCCGTTAACAAGCTGGTCTGGTGCCTGATCTTCGGTGTGCTCTGCAAGGAGCTGGGCTTCCTGGATGAGGACGCCCTGGGCAAGGCCCACGCCACCGGCATCGTGATGCCCATCATCACCCTGTCCATCTTCACCAATCTGGCCTCCGCGACCCCCGAGATGGTGGGCGGCATGGTCAAGCCCCTGCTGGTCTGCGTGGTCATCGGCACGGCGGCCTTCTCCGTCGTCTCCATCCTCGTGGGCAAGATCTTCGGTTACAGCTGGCAGATGTCCATGGCCATCGGCAGCTCCTGCCTGTTCGGCTTCCCCGGAACGGTCATCATCTCCAACGAGGTCTCTGAGTCCACCGGCACCACCGCCGAGGAAAAGGCCGCCATCAACGCCCAGATCATGCCCAAGATGCTGGTGGCCGGCATGGTCACCGTGTCCATCACCTCCGTACTGGTGGCCGGCGTTATGAGCAGTTGGCTGTGAGCCCGGCTCATTTGAAAGGAGTGCTTTTCCATGTCTGATATTCGTTCCTTCGTCGATACCATCTTCGACGAGCTGGTCTCTATCCGCCGTGATATCCATGCCCATCCGGAGCTGGGTATGCACGAGGTCCGCACCTCCGCCCTCATCCGCAGTGAGCTGGAGAAAATGGGTGTGGACGAGATCCAGCAGCCCCTGCCCACCGCCGTGGTGGCCCTGATCCACGGCAAGAAGGGCCCCGGCAAGTGTGTGGCGCTCCGCGCCGATATCGACGCCCTGCCCGTTCACGAGGAAACCGGTCTGCCCTTTGCCAGCGAGACCGAGGGCATTATGCATGCCTGCGGTCACGACCTGCACACCACCATGCTTCTGGGCGCCGCAAAGACGCTGTGCCATATGCGCGACCAGTTCGCCGGCACCGTCAAGCTGATCTTCGAGCCCAGCGAGGATCTGATGCCCGGCGGCGCACGGGCACTGGTGGCTGCCGGGGTCATGGAGAACCCCCATGTGGACGCCATCTTCGGTCAGCACGTCTGCCCCTCTGAGAATGACTCCGTGGGCCGTATGCAGCTCTATAAGGGCTACTTCACCAGCGCGGTGGATCTGTTCCACATCAGCGTTCACGGCAAGAGCGGCCACGGCGCTGCACCCCACACCGCACGGGATGCCATCGCCTGCGCCGGGTATCTCATCACCGTGCTGCAAACCGTGGTCTCCCGCCGCATCGACCCCATGGATACCGCCGTGCTGACGGTGGGTACCATGTCCGGCGGCGACGCCGTCAACATCACCGCCGGCGAAGCGCGGATGGTGGCCGTCCTCCGCAGCTTCAGCGACGCCGGCCGCGACACCGCCATTCAGGAGGTCCGGCGCATCTGCAAGGGCATCGGCATCGCCTTCGACTGCGACATCGAGGTCAATTTGGAGGAGGGCTACGCGCTCCAGTACAACGACCCCGCCATGATCGACCTGGTCAACAAGGCCGTCACCGCTGCCGGCGGCAAGGCGGAGTTCATCGACAAGCCCTTCTCCGGCAGCGAGGACTTCAGCTTCTTCGGCAAGCTCACCGGCACCCCCTCCGCCTTTATGATGGTCGATGCCGGCCGCGGCGAGAACGCTGTCTCGCTCCACAACGGCAAGATCGTGTTCAACGAGGAAGTCATGAAGCACGGCGTCACCGGCCTGGCCGCCATCGCCGTCGAGTACCTGAACCAGTAATTCTTCTATTTGTTTCCTCACAAATTGGTATAACAGAAGCGGGAGACCTGCACAGCAGGCCTCCCGCTTCCCATTATTCCTCAACCGGCAGCGCCAGCCGCGAGCAGTACCGCCGCGTCTCGATCTCCCGCCCCGTGTACGGCGCCACGATGCCCAGCACCCGCGGCGCGCCGGCGGGCTTCAGCCCCCGCGCCTTTACCTCCCGCCCCAGCGTCAGCCACGCCTCGCCAACGCCGCTGTAATCGCCGTAGTACAGCACCGACAGCACCCGGCACGGCTCCAGCGTCACCGCGTCCGCCGCCGCCCGGTTCTTCCGCACCGGCACGCACACCCCGTAGCGGCACGGCTCCTGCCCGATGTATCCCTCCAGATAGTCCGTGCGCTCCGATATGGTGAACAGCGGCTCGTCCGACAGCACGCACCCCTTCCGCACGCACGCCCCATAGAAGTCGTACATATCCCGGTATCGCTCCGCCGTGGTCAGCCCCTCGCACCACCGTATCCGGCACGTAACCGCCGGCAGCTCCATCATCTGCACCGACAGGCTTTCGCCCTCCGCCGCCCGCAGCCGCATCTCCTCCACGCTCCGCTGCAGGTCCCGCAGCCGCGTTTCCAGCGCCTCCAGCAGCACCTCGGCCTCGCCGCCCTGCGCGAAATAGTCCGCGATCTCCTTCGACCCCAGCCCCATGGCCTTGAATTTCTCGATCTGCATGATCCGCGCCACGTTGTGGTTGTCGTAGTACCGCCGCCCGCTGTCCGGCGCGGTGAACACCGGCGTCAGCAGCCCGCGCTCCTCCATCCGCATCAGCGTGCTCCGCGACAGCCCGCAGGCTCGGGCCGCCTCCGTGATCTGAAAAAACTGTTTTGTGTTCTCCGCCATAAAAATCCCTCCTGACCCCTTGCTTCGTTCACAGGTGAACGGGTTATACTTCCATTATAAGGAAAAACCCACTAAAGTCAACACTGGAGGCGCACATGTGCGCCTCTGTCTTCGCCTGGGCGAAGACAGATACCCGTGCCACACTGGAAAGACCCCTGATATTTGAGAGGAGCGTACATCATGAACCACAAAAAACTACTCCTGACCCTGACCCTGTGCCTGTGCGCCCTGCTCTGCATGGCCGTCACCGCCTCCGCGTCGGAAGTGCAGAACACGGGCAGCCACAGCCATGCGCTCTGCGAAGGGCTGAGGGACAACTGTACTGACCCTGCTCACAGTGAGGGAAACCACGGCAGCGTGACCTTTGCTACAGAACTCCGTCAAGATGGTAATACACTGTACATAGGCGATCAGGTGTGGACATATGAACACAACGTTGGATACATACTTCCTGCCGGTACTTACTATTTGGGTACTGATCTCACGCTGGATCACCAGATTCGGATTAGCAACAGCCGGGAAGTAAAGGTTACTCTCTGCCTCAACGGCAAAACGATTACGTGTACAGAAAACTATGATGCCGTAATTCAGACACCTACTACTTATCCCGTCGAGTTTACGCTCTGCGACTGTCGGCCGAGCGACAGTGTGGGGAAAATTACTCACGCAAATGGCATAAGAGGTGTCGGTGTGGAGTTGAAGAATAATAATGCTGTCAACGATGTAGCACATAAATTCATCATGTACAACGGCTGCATTACCGGTAATAAAACAACCCATGGTGCGGGTGTGTTTCTGTATTCGAATACAACTTTCACTATGTATGGCGGCAGCATTACCGAAAATGAGTGTAATAGTGATACGTACCTCCCCTGTGGTGGCGGAGTGTATGCGTTTACAAACGCGACCTTCACCATGTACGGCGGTGACATCACCAAGAACAAGGCTGACTATGGCGGCGGAGTGAGCACGAGCGGTGATACCGCGAATTTCACCATGTACGGCGGCAGCATTACCGAAAACCACGCCAATAAAAGCGGCGGAGGAATATACTCGAACAGCAATAACATTAGCATCTACGGCGGCAGTGTTACCGATAACAGCGTAACGAAGAATGGAAAAGCGGGCGGTATTTATGTTTCTTCTTCTGACACTCTGACCGTTGGCGGCAATGTCAATATTTCCGGCAACTGGCAGGGCGATAGTAAAGAGAGCGGAAGCAAGAGCAATGTTTACTTGAATGGGAATACCAGCGGTTCTTCTGCCACTATCGTCATCGAAAATAAATTGACCGGAGCGCCCATCGGCGTCACGACTGCCAACGCTCCCACCGCAGGGAACCCTGTGACGATTGTAACGGGGAACAGTATTGAAGAAACGTATAAAGACAGCTTCCAAGCCGACAATGCCGCGTATGGAGTTTCTTATAATAGTACGGATAAGGTGCTGCAGCTGCATAAGCATTCCGGCGGCACCGCCACCTGCATGGCACCGGCCGTCTGCACGACCTGCGGCCAGCCGTATGGCAACACTAACCCCAACAACCACGACCTCGAGCATCACGAAGCAAAGGCTGCGACCTGCACAGAAGTCGGCTGGAACGCCTATAACACCTGCAAGCGCGAGGGCTGCAGCTACACGCCCTACAAAGAGATTGCCGCCCTCAATCACGCCCTCGTCCACCACGAAGCCCAAGCCCCCACCTGCACAGCGGTAGGCTGGGAAGCCTATGACACCTGCTCCCGCTGCAGCTATACCACGAAAGTAGAAAAACAAAAGACACCCCACACCTACGGTGAAACTTGGGTCAAGGGACAGGATGGCCATTGGAAGGTGTGCGAAGTGTGCAAAGGCCGGAGCGAAGTTAAACCCCACGACTGGAAAGACGCCACCACAAGCGCCCCCAAGACCTGCACCGTCTGCGGTGCCACAACGGGCACCAAGCTGAGCACCTACTACTATTATTCCCCCGCCAAGACGGAGGATACGCCCGGCTCCCCCAAAGCGGGTGACCCCGGTGTTCTCCTCTACGCCGGTCTGGCCCTCGCGTCCCTCACCGGTCTGGCCTGCACCGCCAAAAAGCGGCATTAAAAAGGTATTCCCCCGGTGTTTCTGACCCCGGCACCGGGCGAATATACAGCAAAGGCACCCTCGCGGGTGCCTTTGTCATTTCCCCGCGCCCGCAGGCGCATAAAAAGCCCCCGCAAAAAAAACAAAAGAAAAAATTACACAGTTCCCCCTGAATTTGCACCTCATGTTCTGCGCCCTTTTGACACAAAGTAACCCTGTCACCGGCGACAAAACAAACCCCGTTTTCGCCCGTTCAACGGCAAAAACGGGAAACATCACAATAAAATAAGGGGTGAGACGCTTGTATGAACCACGGCATATCCCCGCCTCCCATCGTCTCTCCGCCTGGCTGCTCTCGGCGCTGTTTGCCCTCTCCCTCTGCTTGCAGCAGGCTTGGGCCGCCCCGGCGGAGCGCACCGTGATCCCCCTGGGTCAGGCGGTGGGCATCAAACTCTTTGCGGACGGCGTCCTGGTGGTGGCTCTGGCCGATGGCCCCACGCCCGCCCGCGCCTGCGGCCTTCGTCAGGGCGATATCATCACCGCCATGGACGGCGCCGCTGTCGGCTCCACCGAGCAGGTCCAGGACCTTCTGGCCGATACGGCCGGCGCGCCCATTGTCCTCTCCGTCCGCCGCGGCGCAGACGCTCTGGCCCTCACCGCCTGTGCCCGCGAAAATAACGGTGTCTGGCAGCTGGGTGCCTGGATACGCGACAGCATGGCCGGCATCGGCACCCTGACCTACTACGACCCCGCCACCGGTCAGTACGGTGCCCTCGGCCACGGCATCACTGATGTGGATACCGCACAGCTCATGCCTCTGGCCTCCGGCGCCATCATGGAGACCACCGTCAAAGCGGTGAAAAAGGGTGCCAAGGGCGATCCCGGTGAGCTCAAGGGCGACTTCTCCGTCCAGCGCGATGTGGGCACCGTCACCGTCAACAGCAGCGGCGGCATTTTCGGCACCGTGGCCGACCCGGACTTCCTCTCCGGCGGCACGCCTGTCCCCGTGGCCGCTGCCGGCCAGATCACCACCGGCCCCGCCACCATCCTCGCCACCGTCTCCGGCAGCGATGTGCGGGAGTACCGTGTGGAGCTCGTCCGCCTCTACGGCGCGGACGAGCCCACCCGCAACCTGCTCCTCCGCATCACCGACCCCGCCCTGCTCTCCGCCACCGGCGGCATCGTCCAGGGCATGAGCGGCAGCCCCATCCTCCAGAACGGCCGCATCGTCGGCGCGGTCACCCACGTCCTGCTCAACGACCCCACCCGCGGCTACGGCATATTCATTGAGAATATGCTCGACATGGCCGGCTGACAGACCCGGCGGGGAGGGCCGGGAAGCCCTCCCCGTCCGGCCTTTCCTATAAAAACGAGAGGAGCGTTTTTCATGCAGTCCCTGCTCATTAAGGACACCACCCGCGCCCAGCGGGAGGAGATCGTCCGCCGCGCCCTCAGCGCCTGCGGCAGCCCCTGTGACGGCTGCAATGGCTGCGGCAACGCCGGCGGCGGCCGGGTAGACAGTATCTACCAACCCTATATCGACGGCGAGAAGGAGTTGGCGGAGATAAACGCCGAATATTCCGCCTCCCGCGGTCTGGTAAGATAAACGTAAAAGCGGCCCGCAAGGGCCGCTTTTCTCCGCGTGCACATATTTGTCACTTCTGCGCCTGCTCCTGTTCATAGGCCTGCTGTACCGCCACCGCCAGCTGGTCGGCGCAGGAGGTGCTCCGCGGCCCGCAGGTGTTGCCCCGCAGCAGCGCCTCGATCTGCGCCACGCTCATGCCGTCCACCAGCTTGCTCACGGCCTTCAGGTTGCCGTCGCAGCCGCCCACAAAGTGCACATTCCGCACCTTGTCTCCGTCCAGCTCGAAGGAGATCTCCCGCGAGCAAGTGCCCTTCGTTCTGTATATATGCTCCATTTTGCCACTCCTTTGCAGAAAGATTACATTATTTTCGAATAGCTTACAGGTTTTTTCTCGTTAAAACTAACCTGATATCCCTCGCCGGGTGCCAGCAGATAGTCGTACCGCGTTCCGCCGAACCAGTGCATCATCAGTCCCGATGTCACCCCGCCGTGGATCACGCACACCGCGTCCTCCCCCGCGTCGATAACGGGCTGTATCGCGGCCAGATTTCGTGCCAGCACCTGCGGCGCACTCTCTCCGTTGGGGCACATATTGTGCTCTGAGTCCTCACACCACACAATAAATTGTGGATCGTGCTCCAGATCGCCGGCGTAGGCCCGCATCTCGAAATCGCCGAAATCCATCTCCCGCAGCCCCGGCAGCACCGTGTATGCCACGTCGCCGTATATGGCCCGCAGCGTCTGTATCGTCCGCGTCATTCCGCTGACATAGTAGTGCTCCGCCGTGGGATATACGCCGGTCAAAGCTTTCTGCTGCAAGGCCTTCAGCGATTTCGGCAGCGCCGGGATATCCGCCGCGCCATAATACAGATTTTTCTGGCTGCCCTCGGTTTCCCCGTGCCGCAAAAGTGTCAGTTTCATTTCAATTCCTCCGCTAACCCGCAGAAAACGCGCGTCACATGTTCCGCTTTTTTCGCCAATTGTTGCAGAATTATTCCATAGCGCTCCCGCCATGTCCGCTCCGCACCGTCCATGGGCACAATGCCCCCGTTGACTTGTCTGGCGATGACGACTGCGTCCTCGAACAGCGGCAAAAACTTTGTGATATCGTTATTTCTGCGGCTCAGCGCCTCCAAATGCCGATAGCATTTGCAGCCTGGTACCGGATCGGATATTGCCAGATCGCATACGTCATTTTCTGTTAAGTTATATGCTTTCAGCGCGTATGCCAGTTTTCCCTGAAACGCGCCTCCAATGATCAGGATCATATTTACCTCCACAACACCAGTACCGCTGCACCACCTAACTCCGCAATGGTCAGGGCGAAGCCTGACACATCGCCGGACATACCATCCAGCTGCCGGAAAGCGTACCATGCCGCCAGCCAATAGCACACCGCCGCAGCCAACGGAGCAAAGCTGTCCCACAGCAGTACGGAGAGCCCACACACCGCCGCCAGCACAATGGCGGCAAATACCACAGGTGCGCCGCCGCGGGTCATGGCGCTGTACTGGCTGGTGGACATGGGCCGCAGTGTCAGAACGGCCAGTGCTGCACAGGCCCGTGATGCCGCAGGTATCAGCGTCAGCGGCCAAAGGGGCAGCGCCTCCGCCGACAGAAATACCGCCCATTGGCACAGGACCAGCAGCGCCAGACAGATCACCGCGAAGGCCCCGCAGTGGGAATCCTTCAGTATTCGCTGCCGTGTCTCCAGGTCCCGGCGGCTCAATACCGCGTCGCACACATCCATATAGCCGTCCAGATGCATAAAACCTGTGATCAGCCAGGGAGCTGCTGCGCACAGCAGAGCAGCCAGCGGCTGTGGCAAAAAGCTGCCCAGCCACGCGCACAACGCCCATATGCCGCCGACGATCAGCCCTATCAGGGGCAGACAAGCCAGCATCTTCCGCCGGGCGCTCTCCCGCCATATTTTTTTAGGGCAGGGAATGGTCAGGAACATACCCCACGCCATGAAAAAGCCGTATATCCAGTCAGACACGGGGCAGTTCTCCTTTCCACAGGTGGGGCAGGCCCGCCGTCATCTCACATACCACGTCAAATTCCGCTGCCAGCCCTTGACAGATATCCGCCAGGCCCCGGACATAAACTTCCGTCCAGTCCCGGTAGTCCTCGCCGCCGTGCCAGATATCGTCGCACACAGCGATAAAATGGTCGAGGTAACGGCTGATATCCAGCAGCTCCCGCAGTACCCGATTTGCTGCGCCGGCGTCCGGCGCGGGACCGGGGAACATCTGCTCCGACAGACAGGCAGTGACGCTGTCGAACAGCACCGTGCCGTGCCTGTCCAGTGCCGGTAAGGCGGCGGGCAGATCGAAGCTGCGCTCGACGGTAATAAAATCCATGCCTGCCCGATCCGCCACATGGCGGTGGATACGTGCCAGGTCCTCATCGTCATGGGGGGTCATGGTGGCCCAATAATACCGAGGTGCGTCCCCGGACAGTGCGGCGGCCAGGCGTTGGGCCATGGTGCTCTTTCCGCTTTTTCCGCCGCCGATCAGCAGTATCCTCATGGCTTGTCCACCGTAAAGCTGTCGCCTGCGCGTATTTCGTCCAGGTAGTCGTCCTGTATGGCCGCCTGGGCAAAGGTGGCCATACCGGCCATTACGCCGCAGGCACCCTCCAATACCCGGAACAGCAGGGGACACCCGCTGCCCTCACCCAGCCGCATTCCCAGATGCAGGCAGGGCTCCAGACCCAGCCGGTCTGCTGCCAGGCGGTAGCCCACCTCATAGGAGTCGTGGGACAGAAACAGATAGTCCCGCACTTCGGGGCACAGCGTAACGGCACACAGTGCGGCCACCACGGAGATGAAGCCGTCTACCGCTGCCGGTATGCGCTCATGGGCACAGCCCAGAAAAGCCCCGGCCATGGCGGCGATATCCAGCCCGCCCACGGCGCACAGCACATCCAACACATCGTCCTTGTCAACAGCCCGACGCGTCAGCGCACGGCGCAGCACGTCCTTCTTGCGGGCAAAGCCCTCGTCTGTCAGTCCCCCGCCCCGGCCGGTGACGGCCTCGATGTCCGCACCGGTCAGCGCGGACAGCACCGCGGCGGAGGTGCTGGTGTTGCCGATCCCCATCTCGCCGACACCGAGGGCGGTGATGCTGTCGGCTCTGGCGCGCGCCGCCTGCTCCATGCCGGCGGCCATGGCGGCAAGCGCCTCCGGCCGGGTCATAGCGTCCTCTACGGCGATGTTTCCGGTGCCTCGCCGGACTTTCCGGTCCAGAATGCCCACGCCCGGCACATCACCGGCAATACCCACGTCCACGACGGCCACATCGTCGCCGAAGGCGGCGGCCATAGCGGACATCCCGGTCCTGCGCCGGGTCATGTTGATGGCCTGCTGCAAGGTCACGGACCGGGGCGCGCAGGACACGCCTTCGTCCACCACGCCGTTGTCGGCGGCAAACACCGCCACGCGGCAGCTGTCCATTTTCGGGCACACCTGGCCGGTGATGCCTGCCAGACGGATGGCCATATCCTCCAGTGCGCCCAGACTTCCCGGCGGTTTGGCCAGCTCTGCCTGCCGTTCCCGAGCCGCGTCCATCACCGCCCGGTCTGCCGGGCGGATGGCCTGTATATACTGCTGCAATGCTGCTTCTGTCATGTCGGTTCCTCGATATACCCCTGCGCCGCCAGCCAGTGCAGCGACGGCAGGGCGTTCTGATTTTCAATGGTGAATGTGGCCTCCGGCGCGGCTTGCAGCACCGTGTCGATGATCTGCCGCATGGGGATGTTTCCCTCTCCCAGCGGGGCGTGCAGGTCCGTATCGCCCTGGTTGTTGTGCAGGTGAACGTGCCGCAGCCATGGGGCCATAGGCGCGATCCAATCCATGGGCGGCGTTTCGCTGACGCAGGTGTTGGCGTGGCCCACATCCAAGCACAGCCCCAATCGGGGATCGTCTATCTGGGCGGCGATGGACACCAGTGTCTCCGGCGACGGCTCCATCACGTTTTCCAGCGCCAGTGTCATGTCGGCCGGTACGTCCCGCAGGAATTCCCGCCAGAACCACACCGACTGCTCCACATACCACTCCGGAAAGTAGACATGGGGAATAAAGCCTCCGTGGAATACCATGCGTCGTATACCCAGCGCCTGCGCTGCGTCCAGTGCCTGCCGGAACCGCCGCATGGCTACGTCCCGGGCCAGCGGATCGATGGCGCAGGGGATCAGCTCGGCGAAGGGGGCGTGGAGCCACAGACTGCTGATACCGTGTATTTCCTCCCGCGCCCGGGGCAGGGCGGCGGAATCATCCAGCAGAGGCGCATAGGAGAAGGCGATGGTCTCCAGTCCCAACTGCCACTGTCGGGCCAGCGCCGCCGCCCGGCTGTCCATGCCGGAGATATGCAGTTTTCCTTGCAGCAGGGGTGAGGCCATGTTCCGCGCTCCTTTTGTCGTTCTGCGGGGTATTATAGCATGAGTCCCGCAAAAAGAAAAGCCCCATAGGGCAGCAAAAAACCCGCTTGCGCGGGCAAATATCTCCGGACACCATAAAGCGGAGTGCCGCTTGGCGCTCCGCAGATATGGCAGGAAGAGAAGATGAAAAAAGTTTTTTGTTTCTTGCATGATTAGGATATCGCGGAGATGTGAAAAAAATTCGGTTACAAATATTAAAATTCTGTGAAATCTTCAACAATGTCCGCCGAACGATTCGTATTCTCGGCGTTTTTCTCCCGAACTTCCCGGAAAAAGGTCTGCAAAACGTCGCGGCATTCGTCGCCGCACACATTGCCCACCAGCTGTGGCGGACGGGGAAAGCCCTCCATAAACAAATTCAGCACGCCGCCGCAGGCGCCCATCACCTCATCCCGGGCGCCATAGTACACCCGCCGGATGCGGGCGTTAAGAATGGCCCCAGCGCACATGGGGCAGGGCTCCAGCGTCACATACAGGTCGCACTCGTCCAGCCGCCAACTGCCCAGCGCCGCATTGGCCTGGGCGATGGCCTCCATCTCCGCGTGAGAGACGGCGGCCTGCTTTTCCTCCCGCTGGTTGCGGCCGCGGCCCACGATCTCGCCATTGCGGACGATGACGCAGCCCACCGGCACCTCGCCGTGGACAGCGGCCTCCTGTGCCAGAGCGAGGGCCTGCTGCATGAAATATTCCTGTTCCATAGCTGTCCTTTCCGGGCGGACAGGCCGCCCCTGTTTGAAACCGGGCATAAATGCGTAAACTGGACGTACAATATTGATGTGGAGGGGAACCCTATGGCAAAGAAGCACAGCACAGACCCGACGCTCCGTGAACTGGAGCGTGAACTGTACAGCACCACCCAGGCGTTGAAGGAGGCCTATATCCGCTTTGACTATGTCTGCGACAGCGAGCTCATCGACGCCTGTATCTTCGAGATCAACGCCCTGAAAGCCCGCAGTAACTACCTGTTGCGCCGTATTAAGGAGCAGAATGGCCAGAGCGTACCCTCCGGCATTCCGCACGCGGTGCCGGTGCTGAAGACAGAGCCGTCCGCGCCGCCCTGTGTGGCTGCCGGCGCGATAAAGGGGGGAGAGGTATGTCCGTCATAGAGATCGTATCCCTGGCCCTGGTGGGCCTGTTCCTGCTGGTGGCGGTGGTGCGGCTGTTCCGCAAGCCGCTGAAGCTGGCGCTGCGGGTGGTGCTGAACAGTGCCCTGGGCCTGGGTGTCCTGTGGCTGCTGAACAGCACCGCCCCCGTCACCGGGCTGACGCTGGGCGTCAACTGGTTCAACGCACTGACAGTGGGTGTTCTGGGCCTGCCGGGGCTGGGGCTTCTGCTGCTGGTGAAGTGGGTGCTGGTGTAGTTACATAGGGAGGAAGGCTTCACTTTATTCCGTTCAACAGCTTATTTGCTCTTTCAACAGGAAATTTATCTTCCATGTCGGCCACCTCAAACAAGCTCAATGGCAATTCTTTTTCCCCGACCAAAGCAAGGTATTCCTCAACAGCTCTGCGGTCGATCGTGATTTTTCCGTGTCCCGCCCAATGGCGATTGCTCTCATCTTTTTTCAAACCGGTGATCCAATACCTATCGCCATTTTCAACGTCTATGTAGTTTGAACTGCCGCCTATGGCCTTTTGAAAGGCGTGGTCGTTAAAGTAGATCGTTTTTCCAGTTTTTGAGGTTTTTACATAGCCGATCCATGCAGGACCGTCATCGGAATATCCAGACTTTAACTCGATATACATTAGATTCTTTATCATCGGAATTCCTCCAAACCTGATTTGCGCGTCTTACAAAAGCCGCTCACTTCTCCATCTTTTCCAGATCCCAGCCATACAGCGGGTACCGCTGCACGGCGCCGAACAGCTTTTTCCGCAGATCGGGATAGCGCTGCTCCAGCTCCGCCAGCAGCTCCTTCACCTCCTGCCGGCGGCTGTGGCCGTCCATGGGACAGGTGTTCTTCACCACCGGCAGCGCCAGCTTCGCCGCCATGCGGCGGATGTCCGCCTCCTGGCAGTACAGCAGCGGCCGTATCTGGGTGATGTCCGTCCTGTCCAGATACGTCACCGGCTGGAAGCAGCCGATGCGCCCCTCAAACAGCAGGTTCATCAGCAGTGTCTCCACCGCATCGTCGTAGTGGTGCCCCAGCGCGATCTTGTGTATCCCCCGTTCTGTCAGCGCCGTATGCAGGCTGCCCCGCCGCAGCTTGGCGCACAGGGAACAGGGGTTCTTTTCTTTCCGCTCGTTGAACACGATGTCGTATACCGGTACGGAGATACGGGTATAGGGAACGTCCAGCTGCGCGCAGTAGTCGGCCACCGGGGAGAAGTCCATCCCCGGCATACCCGTCTCCAGCGTGATGGCCTCCACCCGGAAGGGCTTGGGATAGAAGGCTCGCAGCCGGGCCAGGGCCGTCAGCGTCAGCAAGCTGTCCTTGCCGCCGGAGACACCCACGGCCACGGTCTCTCCGGCTTCGATCATGTTGTAGTCCTCCACACAGCGGCGGACCAGTCCTAATATGTGCTGCACGGTCATGCCTCCTGAAAATGTAAATTGCGATTTGAGAAAACGAGAGTATAATTGAGAAAATAAGAGAAAACGCAAGATGTTCATATCGTAAATCAAATCAATATTGACAACGCGCCGGCGCTGTGGTATAAATAATCCTGCGCGCTGAGCGCGTTTTCTCTGCCCCGATTGTAACAAGGGCGCGTGAAAAAGTAAAGCACACATTATAATATAAATTGGAGGAAGATCACCATGTCCACTTTCATGGCAAACAAGGCCAACATTGAGCGCAAGTGGTACGTCGTGGATGCCGCCGGCAAGCCCCTGGGCAAGACCGCCGTCATCGTCGCCGACCTGCTGCGCGGCAAGGGCAAAGTCACCTATACCCCCCACGCCGACTGCGGTGACAACGTCATCGTCATCAACGCCGGCAAAGCTGTCCTGACCGGCAACAAGATGGAGCAGAAGTACTATCGTACCCACTCCGGTTGGGTGGGCGGTCTGAAGGAGACCAAGTACCGCATCCTGATGCAGGACAAGCCCGAGCTGGCTATGCGCGTGGCCGTCCGCGGCATGATGCCCCGCAACATCGTCACCAAGGATTCCCTGAAGCGTCTGCACATCTACGCCGGCGAGCAGCATGACCATGCGGCTCAGAAGCCCGAGCTGGTCAAGTAAGGAGGAAAAAGAGAATGTATCAGTCTAAGAATCCCTACAAGTACGGCACTGGCCGCCGCAAGTCCTCCGTCGCCCGTGTGCACCTGTTTGAGAACGGCACCGGCTCCATCACCATCAACGGCCGCAGCATCGACGAGTACTTCGGCCTGGAGACTCTGAAGATGGTCGTCCGTCAGCCCCTGAACGCCACCAACACCCTGGGCAAGGTGGACATTGTTGCCACCGTCGAGGGCGGCGGTGTGTCCGGCCAGGCCGGCGCCCTGCGCCACGGCATCAGCCGCGCCCTGCTGCTGGTGAACCCCGAGTACCGCGCCATCCTGAAGAAGGCCGGTTTCCTGACCCGCGATCCTCGTATGAAGGAGCGCAAGAAGTACGGCCTCAAAGCAGCCCGTCGCGCTCCTCAGTTCAGCAAGCGCTGATCGGACGCAAATTTACAACTCAAAAGCTCAAAAACCCCGGAAAATCAGCATTTTCCGGGGTTTTCTTATACCCTTTTCGTCTGATTGCTTTTGAAGCCTTTCGTTGTTTTTGACCGTATGTGACCTCGGTTAACCCATTTTATAAGGGCTAAAAATGGGTTAACCGGGACAAATGGGTGAGTAAATGGGTGAGTAAATGGGTTAACTGAAGGGTCAACACAAGGTGAATTTGCGGGTTTTTTTCATGAACGCCCCTAAGTAAAAATGAACTGCATTGACACTGATGCGGTTTGTACTAATTTCATAAAATATGACTATGGGAAATTGTTTTTAAATTCTTTGTCAGGAGGTAAGCCCACATGAAAAAAGGGATACTTATATATGACTCCTCCACAAATCGCTTTGACGTTTTGTATGAGGAAGGAAACAGTTATGGCGGCCTGCACTGCGGAACTACAATGGAGGTCTTGATAAATGACGAATGGATACCCACTCGCATAGAGTACGGAAACGACTGGTATCTCGTAGGGGTGCAGAAGGAATCGTTACCCGGACTTCAAGTAAGAATATAGCAACCACATACCAAAAGGGCAGTCTCTCGATTAAAGGGGCTGCCTTGTTTTTATATCCAATCGCAGAAAGGAGGAACCCGTCATGCCGAAATGCCTGTTCAGATACCAATGGGTTAAGCTGCCCAGGACTTATTTGCCGGTCGGTAAGGGAATCATGGGTTATTGGGCGAAGCTGGCCTCGCGGGCGGCATTTCGCAAGGGTCGGGCAAAATACTGCGGATACACAAACGATGTAATGCCCGGGATGTGGTCCGGTGGCGTGGTCGGCTTGAAGAGCATTCTGGGCGTCAAAAGCCGCACGGAGGCTCTGGAAATCATGGATACGCTCAGCCGGTTCGGATATATCCGTTACACGCTTGACGAGAAAACAAAGAAGCTGGAATATGTCGTCACCGATTGGGTCGTAAAATGCTCCGGCGCCGAATGCATGAGTGGAGCAGTCTACGCAACAGACGGCTATGGCTTTCTCTGCCTTCCCCGCAACATCACGCAGCGCCTTGCAGATCAGCATTATACATTCGGCGAATCAGATGCATGGCTGGACCTCTGCTGCCACACGGTTTGGCAGGAGACCGGCAATGCGTTTTCTTATCTGGCGCCTGCCGTTCAATTCGGGAGACTTGGCGCCGCTTTGACATTGGAAGCCTTGGGACGGCGCTGGGGCTGGGAAAAGACAAAGGTGTGGAGATTTTTTCAGAAGAATGGGGATTCCTTCGCTTTGCACCGTCTGCCGGGCTCCTACGGCTGCCTCATTTTCAATAGACTGTATCCGCTGGATACAGAGGCTTCTCTGCCCACCTGCGCAGAAATTGAACGCATTATTGAGAAAATGCGTATTTGCGCCGGAAATGCGCATATTGGAGGCTCGGACAATGCACGCCTGAACAAGATGATCCTTTGGTATAGCCGCAGGATCATTATCATGAGAACCAATGATTATGCCGAACAGGCATCAGAAAATCGCGTTGCACTTTCGTCCCCTATAATACGCGCGTATATTTCTCTGTGTTGGAATTGTCAGAACTGTATCTATGACTGCAGAGGTGTAAGTAGTAGACTACGCCGCATAGATGCGAACCACATCCGCGGGCCATGTGCTTACGCGGATTTTTTTCACTCACGAAACCGGAAAGGAGAATCGACATGAGCAAAATCGAAAGCAGTGCCGGAAAGGCGCTTTATGAACAGCAGGAAACCAAGCTGTCGCAGCAGTCCGCCGCATTTATTGAGCTTCTAACAAAGCGCGGCATTCTGGGAGATTCGTCTATCGATGATGACAGAGTCCGCCAAGCCAAAAAGGAGAAAAAGAAAAGCATGTATCATAACACGCTTCTCCTGCTGCAGCACTACCGAACCATTCTCTGGACGCTGGAATGCTTCCCGTCCAGCGTAGCAGAGGAGTTGGATCGCCCGCTGAAGGATCTGGATACGCTGCTGGATCGGATCGACCTGGAACTTGGGATGAACAATCAAAAGCTGGAAGGCCGGATGGAGAGTGTACGCCGCTCCCGCCTGCTGGTTGACCGGCTCAACGATGCGGTCAGTATATTGAAAGCCAAACCGGTCAACGGGCACAAGATGTACGACATCATCTACATGACCTTTCTCGGACCGGACAAGCTGATGCACGAAGAGCTTCTGTATCGTTTGGACATCTCTGCCCGGCACTATTACCGGCTCCGCACGCAGGCAATCAATATCATCGCCCTGCGTTTATGGTCTGCCCCTGCCGGCGAGGTGGATTCCTGGCTGGAGGTTCTTTCTATTTTGGAAAACTGGTAAGGTTAAAGGCCTCGATTATTGCATTGCTTCTACAGGAGCGGGACAAATGATACCGCACAGGAGCATCGGCATGGCAGCTGTTTGATTATGTGCAGATTGTTTGGGGATACTGTAGATAAGGATCGCAAATCCGGTTGAAATTCTGTCCCGAATATTATATAATATTCGGGACAAAGCAAAGGAGGAAAACAGAATGAAAACTGGATATTCCAAGCAGATACAGGAGCGAATCAACGGTGCGGATGACGGTACAATCTTCGTGAACTCGGATTTCGCAGATATTGCCGATTCGGAAACAACCAGGCGCAATCTGAACAGATTAACGCAAATCGGTATGCTTCGCCGGATATTAAAGGGTGTTTACGAAAAGCCGAAGTACAGCAAGCTGCTTGATGAATACGTAGCGGCCGACCCGGACGCAGTTGCAAAAGCATTGGCGCGAAGTTACCATTGGACCATCGTCCCGTGTGGGAATACAGCCCTGAACCTTTTGGGGCTCTCCACACAGGTAACGGCGGTCTGGTCCTATATCAGCGACGGCCCGTATAAGACCTATGAGTGGAACTCCACAAAGCTGGAATTTAAGCATAGGACCAACAAGGAAATCACCGGTCTGTCTTACATGACGAGCTTGGTGATCCAGGCGCTGAAAACTTTGGGAAGGACCAATGTGACGGCGGAGATCAGACAGACACTTTCTGAAAAGCTGTCCGAGGACGAAAAGCAAGCCTGCCTGAAAGAGGCGACGGAATCTACGGATTGGGTTTATGATACGATACGGAAAATGTGTGGAGGCGACACACAATGAGAAATGTAGCACGATTGCCGGACAATGACCGGGGCGAACTGTTCCGAAATACAGCAGATAAAATGGGCTTGAATGATGCCATCGTAGAAAAAGATTTTTGGGTATGCTTTACGCTTGACCATCTGTTCCACCGATGCCCCTGGAAAGATGCTATTACCTTCAAAGGCGGTACCAGCCTTTCCAAAGCATTCAATCTGATCAGCCGCTTTTCCGAGGATATTGATCTGATTTTGGATTGGCGGGTGTTGGGATATGGTAAAGACGAGCCATGGGAAAAGCGCTCCAACACCAAGCAGGATGCATTCAACAAAGAAGCCAATGCTCGGGCGGAAGTTTTCCTCGCAGAACAGTTTTGCCCCACCGTTCAGGCAGAGTTCTCTCGGGAGCTTGGCTGTGAGGCGAACATTTACATAGACGAAAAGGACAAACAGACCGTCATCTTTGCCTATCCGCACCTGTTCACAAACCCTGCCACCTTGCAGGTCATTCGTTTGGAGATTGGCGCATTGGCTGCTTGGACGCCTGCAAAAATTGCGCAGATCGAGCCCTATGCAGCAACCTATTATCCAAAAGTTTTTTCACAAAAGGATACGGCAATTCTGACCGTTGCGCCGGAGCGGACCTTCTGGGAAAAGGCGACGATCCTGCACCATGAAGCTAACAGACCCGAAGGTTCGGAAATGCCGCAGCGTTATTCCCGGCATTACTATGACCTATATCGGATGTCTATGACGCCTGTGAAAGAGGCCGCTTTTGCACGGGTGGACCTGCTGAAAACGGTAGTAGACTTCAAAATGAAGTTCTATCCGAGATCTTGGGCAAAGTATCAGGAGGCTGTCCCGGGCACCTTGAAGCTGGTTCCCCCGGAGTATCGCTTTTCAGCGCTGGCTGCGGATTACGAAGCCATGAAGGATATGCTCTATGGTGATGTTCCTTCTTTTTACACAGTGATGGATGCACTCAGAAATCTGGAAAGAGGTATCCATTTGCTGTAGCGGCTTCATAATTCACGACGCTGATTGTCTTACCGGTTGTAAAGTTGCCGGTTTCTCCGCAACAGAACAAACGCCATTCCCTTCTGGCATAGTGGATGGCACAGAAAAAGGCGGAGAAAATGGCACGGTTCGCGCCGATGACATGTAAATGCAAACATGCTATACTGTTAGCGTCCGATAGTAGGAGCACACCATAAAGGCGCCGTTTCTGCGAGGCAGTTCAGCCTCCGAGAGCGGTGCCTTTTTATGTGCCGAATTGAAAAACAGGAGGTAAAAGCATGTCAAAGCAACTTGTATCAGGTAAGCATCGGCTCAGAAATACCTACTGGTCGTTAGTGGGCGCCGCGTCGGCAACGATCCTCTCCGTCCAGCCCGTAATGGCTGAAACGATCTGGGATCGCTTTTCCACGATCATGCGGGATATCTACGGACAACTGGTCGGGATCAGTACCATTGTCGCCGTGACCGTGGCAGCCATTGCGTTGTTGGTGCGGATGGTCAGCCGGAACCAGCGTGCGGTGGACGAGGCTACCAGCTGGCTCAAACGAGTCGTTGTGACCTGGATTATTCTTAACACACTCGGCTTTATCGTAGCATACCTGCAGCCGTTGATCGCCGGCGGGCAGTATACTGGGTGATGTACAACAGTTCGGGATCAGTCAGGAGGTGAATGACTATCTTAGACTGGATTTTTGAAGGGATCGTGACATGGATCTCCAGTATTGCCTCGCAGATCATGGACGCGGTTTCCGGCCTCTTTCTCAATGCGTTGGGAACAGATATGGTGACCATGGAGGAGTATTTCCCCTTCATCACCAAGGCCTTTGACGTCATGCAGTACACAGCCTGGGCAGTCCTTTTTCTCATTGTGGTCTGGCAGCTGTTCCGTGCGTTCGGAGGACCCATTACCGAAGCCGAAAACCCATGGCAATTAGTTGTGCGTGGCGCGATTTTCGCGCTGCTGATCGGATACGCAAAACCAATTTTCATGCTGGCGCTCGACATTGCCAGAGCGCCGTATACGGCACTGATGGATGTAAGCATGACGGCGGAGGAATTCACCTTTGCCGGTGTGGAGCAGGTACTGAGCAACGGACTGCTGACAATCGTTTCAACCGTGACGGTTGTCGGGCCCATACTGGTTCTGATCCTGCTGATCGCGCTCGGATGGAATTACTTCAAGCTGCTGCTGGAGGCGGTCGAACGGTATATCGTGGTCGGTGTGCTGTGCTATACCTCCCCGCTGGCATTCTGCATGGGCGGCTCCAAGGCGACCAATCAGGTCTTTAAAAGCTGGTGCAGGATGGTAGGCTCACAGCTTCTTTTGCTGGTCATGAACGTGTGGTTTATCCGGGGCTTTAACTCCTCGGTAGGTCAGTATATCGGAAACGGCGGCGCGCTGAGTACAGGGCAGGGATCTATCTTTCTATGGCTGTTCTGCGCCCTGGCATTCCTAAAGACCGCGCAGAAATTCGACAGCTATATGGCCGCCATGGGGCTTAATGTGGCGCAGACCGGTTCCAGCATGGGCATGGAGCTGCTGATGGCTGCAAGGGTGATCAGCGGCGTGGGACACAGCGCGAAGAGCGCAGGCAGCGTGTTCGGCAGGGGCGGTTCGACTGCAACCGGAACCGGGGCCGCGGCCAGCGGCTTTGCATCCGGCTTTGCCAGCAGATTCAAGGGTAACAGCTATGTCCGTGACGCCGTCGTTGATGGCGGCACACGCATGGGCATGGGCGGCGGCGTCGGCTTTGTCGGGCGCGTTTTTGGCGGTGTTGCTGCCAGAAACGGTGCGATGCTTACGGGAGAATCCATCTCCTCCGTAGCAGCGCGTCCCGCAGAAGCAGCCGGCACCATTGCCGGCGATATCGCCGACCGCAGCCTTGGCAACTACATGCCTCAGCTTGCGGGCCATACACTCAAGGGAACCCAGATCAGCGGCGGACATATCAGCACGACGGCGACCGGCACAGACGGCAAGGTCAGCAGTGTGGAGATGTTCAATACGGCGCAGTTTGAAAAACCCGCCGCTCCGCACTCCGTTGTAACTGCCACTGACGGCAGCACCTGGTATCAGATGGCCAGCGGAGAGGGTCGAAACGCCTTCTACGATGCGCCCGGGTTTACCGGCAGCCCCGCCGAATCCGAACAGGTTGCAGCAGCCTTCCCCGGCGCTGCTGAAGGTACAGTCCTTCGCAACACGGGCGACGGCATCATGGAAGCCGGCAGCGAGAGCGGAAACAGCCTGTGGTACAACAGCGCGTATTACAATGAGCCCGACGCACCGCACACTGTCATGCAGGCGGCAAACGGCGTAGACTGGTACGCTATGCAGCAGCACGCGGAAGCGCCTGCCTTTGAACAGGGAGAGGCCGCAGACGCATATAATCAGGCGGCCTTCCGTAACTTCATGCCCGGCTTTGAGCAGCAGGTGGCACATGTGGACGGCACGCATCGGGAGGACGGACACTTCGAGGTCCGCCATACCGATGGCTCCGGGACGGCCTTTTACGACACCGCCAGATTCGCCGCACCGCGCGGGGATTATCAGGTGTATGAGGACGTCAGAGGGCAGCAGTGGATCGCCATCCATGGAGACCCCGCTGTGGAACGCAAGCCGGTGTTCGAGGACGGAAAGCCCGTCTACGACGGTGAAAACGTCCGCACGGTGTCCGTGGAGTCGGTTCGATACAAGAACACGCCCAGCCGCTTTAAGGAGCCGGAAAAGCGTCCGGACAGCGGCATAAAGGCGCCGAAGCGCAGGAAATAAATGCAGCGGGCAACAGCCGGAGCGGATGATATCCCTCCGGCTGTTTTTCCTGCCTGCGAATAAAGAAACCAGCCGCCACGCGCGGCTTCGGATACTCACCGGGGAGGTGTAAAAGAAAATGGCTGAGCCGGATAAACGGCAGATAGGCGACGGCAGCGATAATTACGGCGAAGCTGCCAAGCAGATGGCCAAAGCCGCAAAGGAAGCAGGAAAAGAGACGGCAAAGCAAGCCGCCGTGAAAGGCGCTGAAGCCGGCGCCAATGCAGCAGCCGCAACGGTGCAGGCAGGTGTGGAGGGCGGCAAGGCGGTTGCCGAGATAACCGCAGGAACCGCTGCGGGCGGACCGTGGGGTGCGATTTTATCGGCGGCATGGGCCATGCGTCACACGCTGTTTAAGATACTTGTCTGCATCTGCCTGTTTTTCCTTGTCATTATCGTCCTGATCGTTTCACTGCCCAGCGTTGTCACAAACAGCGTGTTTGGGCTGGATGGGTCGATGGTGGACATGGAAAACCCCACAACACTGCTGGAATCCTATAACGACCTTGCCGCAGATATTTCCGCAGTTGTGGAGGAAGGGTATGACGCAGCCCTCGCAAAAGTTGAGCAGATCATTGAGGACGGCGGATACGACTACGATTTGTCTATGGATGCACTTATCAATTACGCACAGGGTTCCGCCGGGTACGATGTAAGCTATATCCTCGCGGCCTACTCCGCATCGCTTCAACAACGCAATACCAGCAAGGAGGATATGCTGGCAAAGCTTCGCAGCGTTGCCGACAGTATGTTTCCGGTATCTTTCGTAGAGAAGGAATCGGAGCAAATCGTCCCCTTTACCTACGCTACATACAGACCCGTTACCGTGACGGTCGTCACATCGAAGACACAGACGGGAACCATCAATGGTGTTCCGCAGTACCGTTATACCACAGCCCGTCGCACCTACTATGAGCCGGACGAAACGATAACAACATCGGAGCCGGTCAATGTGGCAGCCTATACGCCTGTGGCAGTTTCCGTTCCCATATACAGCGGAGGCAGAATCACCGGCACACGAAGCGAAATCTATTATGAGCAGGGCGGCACGGAGACGCTCACTCCGGAAACGGAGGTCGTAAAGTATGTGGAATGCACCATACAGCCATTTGATAACAGCGTCATCATCCGAGCCTTCGGGATCGATCCCTCCGCCACCTATGACCAATTCAAAATAACCTATGGCGAAGCCATTCAGAAGATGGCCAACGCCTTGAAAATGACGCTGTATGGGACATTAGGCAACGGGCAGATGGTTCCCTTGACCGATGCGGAGCTGATCGCCTTTGTCAACGCGCAGAACTGCAGCCCCATGCGGAAGCACATCATTACAACGGCATTGTCGCTGGTGGGCAAGGTCCCATATTTCTGGGGCGGCAAGTCGGCGCCCGGTTGGAACGATGCTTGGAACACGCCGCGGCTGGTGACGTCAGCCGGTTCTCCGACGACCGGCACGATTCGGCCCTTTGGTCTTGATTGCAGCGGATTCACCACATGGGTATTCAATACGGCAGTAGGCGTTGAGATCGGCGCCGGCTGCAACGGACAGTACCCGAATACCTACGGCGTCTCCGCAGCGGAGCTGCTGCCGGGTGATTTAGGATTCCTTGCGGATGATGACGGCTGGGGCCATGTGCTTATTTTTGCCGGATATGATGCGGAAGGGACCCGTATGTGGGTGCATTCCTCCGGCGGCATCGGCGTTATCCTGAATACGCCAAGCTATGAAGGAAGGCTTTCCTATCGCCGCCTCAGCATCGTGGATTACGATGCGCCGGTGGTAAACGCCCCCATCGGCGAGGCGCTTTATACGCTGGAGGTAGAGGTGACGCATTACTGCGCCTGTGCAAAGTGCTGCGGCAGCAATGCGCAGGGGCTTACCGCCAGCGGCAAACAGGCAGCGGTCGGTATGGTCGCTATGTCCAGCCATTATCCCTTCGGCACGCAAATCATGATAAACGGTACCATGTACACCGTGGAAGATCGGGGCGGCTCGGGCATAGAGAACAATATCCATCGCGTGGATATCTATGTGCCGGACCATCAGAAGGCACTGCGGATGGGACGGTATACCACAACCGCAACAATTTACAGATTAGGCAGGTGAAAAACTTGGACGAAAGAGAATACAACAACGTGTACGCAATCCCCGCAAACTATACGGACAGCGGCAAACTGCTGGGAGGGATGATCGATACCCGGAACGCAATTGAAACGGTGATTCTGGTGCTGGCTTTGGGCTATCCGGAGCTGATCCTGATCCCCATGCCCGGAACCATCCGCATCGTGGTCATGACGGTCACGCTGCTGCCGCTGGCGGTGGTATCTGCAATGGGCGTGGATGGCGGGTCGCTGTTTCAGTACATCGGCCATATCATCCATTTCTGGACACACCGCAGGAAATTACACTTCAGGAGGATCGGATACCGCTATGGCCAAAGCAAAAGGAAAAAGAAACCACAGAAAAGAAAAGCTTGAGTTTGTACAGGATTATTTGCCCATCCGCGACCTGAAAAATGGGATCATTGAAACGACGGACAACCGCTACATAAAAATCCTTGAGATCGAGCCGATCAACTTCACGCTGCGCTCCGATGAGGAGCAGTTCAACATCATCTCCAGCTTTGCCAGCTGGCTGAAGATATCCCCCATGCGGCTGCAGTTCAAGTCCATTACGCGCCGCGCGGACTCGGATAAGCACATATCCATGATCTGCGAGGAATTGGAACACGAGGAGAATCCGCAATGTAAGGAACTTGGCGAAGATTATATCGAACTCATCAAGGATGTGGGAAATCGGGAAGCGCTGACGAGGCGCTTCTTTCTGATTTTCCAGTATGAGGCGGTAGGCCGCAACGAAAGCGACGACTATGCAAAGATCTACGGTATGCTCCAGACCGCCGAGCAGACAGCGCGGGCGTATTTCATGCAATGCGGCAACAGCATCGTCCAGTCCAAAGACCCGGATGAAGCGACTGCCGAAATCCTATACATGTTTTACAATCGGCGCTCCTGCACGGACGAGCCGTTTTCCTCCCGTGTAGATCGCATCGTGGTGGACACCATGGCGGCAAAGAAGAAAATCATCGGCATGGACCCGGTGCCGCCTATCCGTATGACCAACTTTCTGGCGCCCCGCGGCATCGACCTGAGCCATTATAACTATGTCGTTATGGACGGGCTGTACTATTCCTTCCTCTACATCAAGGCAGGCGGGTATCCAAGCCGCGTCCGGGCCGGCTGGATGTCCTCACTCATCAACGCCGGAGAAGGAGTGGATATCGACGTCCATCTCCGCCGTGAGAACCGCAGCCGCACCATAGATAAGGTCGCCCAGCGGATCAGGCTCAACCGCACCAAGCTCAAGAGCATGCAGGATACCAGCACCGATTATGAGGAGCTGACCAATTCCATACAGGCGGGCTATTTTATCAAGAATGGCATCGCCAACTACAACGAGGACCTCTTTTACATGAGCGTTTTCATCACCGTATCGGCCAAAACCTACGAGGAATTGCTTTGGCGCAAGCAGCAGATGGTGGATATGCTCAAATCCATGGATATGTACACCAGCGAGTGCAGCTTTCAGCAGGAGGCCGCACTGCAGTCGGTGATGCCGTTCCTGAAAATCTCGCCCAAGCTGGAGAAAAAGGCGCAGCGCAATGTGCTGACCAGCGGCGCCGCATCCAGCTATATCTTCACCAGCTTTGAGCTGTCGGACGACAATGGCGTACTGTTGGGCATCAACCGATACAACAACTCCCTGTGCATCGTGGATCTGTTCAACACAAAGATCAATAAAAATGCCAACCTGAACCTGCTGGGCACATCGGGCGCAGGCAAGACCTTCACCATGCAGCTGCTGGCGCTTCGGATGCGGATGCGCGGCATTCAGTGCTACATTCTGGCGCCAATCAAGGGACACGAATTCCGCAGAGCCTGCAATAAGATCGGCGGCGAGTTTATCAAGATCGCACCGGGTTCCCCCCACTGCATCAACGTAATGGAGATACGGCATACCATGTCGCCGGAGATGGAGCTGATTGACGAGATCGATTATGTGGAGATGGGCTCCATGCTGGCTCGAAAAATTCAGCAGCTCATGACCTTCTTCGGCCTGCTGATCCCCGATATGAGCAATGAAGAGGAACAGATGCTGGATGAAGCGTTGATCCGAACCTATGCGGACTTCGGCATCACCCATGATAACGACTCCATCTATACGGATATGGCCTCCGCTCCGCCCAAAATGAAGCAGATGCCTATCCTGGGCGACCTGCATAAGCACCTGCAGGAGAATCCCATGACCCAGCGGCTGGCGGCCATCATCAGCCGTTTTGTCACCGGCAGCGCCCAAAGCTTCAACAGGCAGACCAATGTAGACCTCTCTAATAAGTACATCGTCCTTGACCTGTCGGAGCTGAAGGGCAAACTGCTTCCGGTGGGCATGTTCATCGCACTGGATTATGTGTGGGATCAGATAAAGTCTGACCGCACCAAACGCAAAGCCATCTTTATCGACGAAATCTGGCAGCTGATCGGCGCCAGCTCCAACCGCATGGCCGCAGAGTTTTGCCTTGAGATATTCAAGGTTATCCGCGGCTTCGGCGGAGCGGCCATTTCCGCAACGCAGGATCTGTCGGATTTCTTCGGTCTGGAGGACGGCAAGTACGGCAGGGCGATCATCAATAACTCCAAGAACAAGATCATTCTGAACCTGGAGCCGGACGAGGCCCGGTATGTGCAGGAAACGCTGAAGCTCACCCGCACGGAGATCCGCGCCATCACCCGCTTCGAGCGCGGCGAGGCGCTCATCAGCTCCAACAACAACAAAGTGCCCGTGGTGGTGAAGGCCTCCAAGCTGGAAAAGGAAATGATTACCACGGATCGCGCCGAGCTGGAGGCAATCCTCAAAGAACGGCAGAGGGAGAAAACGCATTCAGCGTAGAATACGCATTTCGCAAAGAATACGCACACACAGAAGGAGGTGAACAACATGCTGCTTGATGATGAGCGCCATGTGATCAAATGGCTGTCGCAGTACGGCGCACTGACCAAAACACAGGTGATCCGACTGCTGCGGGACAAAACCCCGGAGACGGCGGAGAAAATTCTTCGCAATCTGAAAAGGGAGCATCAAATCTCGGATGTGGCCGGTGGCTACTATCTGGCTTTGGATGGACTATGCAAGCCGGATCAGCGGACGATCCTTGCCGTATGGGTGCTGCTGCGGTTTATCGACTATGTGGATCCCATGGCGCATTATCCTGCGGTCTACCCGTCCCAAATCTTTTTTCTGAAGGAAAACACCGGCTATGAGATCGTTGTGCTGTATGACGGCGAGCAGCACCTTAGCAAGCTGCTGCAGCCGCAGGATGACGAGATGAAATATATCTTTGTCCTGCCCAATATCGCCATGGCATCCCAGATGATGCTCCCCAAGGCGCCCTGCCTGTTTGCAACCGTCAACTTTGCCGGGCAGGAAGAACCGGACATTACATTTTACACAGAGGAGGCTGCAACCGATGGACTCGATAAACTCGTTCATTCATCTGCTGGATAAAATAGAGATGCAGGATCGACGGCTCGGCATGACCATAAGAAATCTCCGCTGTCTGACCGGAGGGAAAAGCATGGAGCTGGCGTATGCCATGGCGCTGAAGCTGGCTGAGGAAAGCGAAAAATTGACGCTGCTGACCAGAGCGCTTCCCGCCTACACGGGAAATCCGCGGGCACTGCAGGATGTGGATGCGGTTGCAGCAGAGTCGGTTCCAATAGAAGCGGGCTTTACCATCGAAGGCTGGTTCTGCATCCGGCTGCCTCTGCTGCTCCCCAAAAAGGAGAGGAGCTCCGCCTCCTATATTCGGGGCATCCTGTACCCGGCGCTCAGGAGCTTCTTTCAGGGCAAAGCGCCGGTTCGATACCCCGAAAGCATCATGATATTCCGCCATGTATATGAAAAAGGCAGGCCGGAGCGTCGGTACCGGGATCATGACAATATTGAGATCAATATGGTCTCCGATACCGTCGCTATGTATGTGCTTACGGATGACGCGCCGCCGTGCTGCGATCATTTCTACTGCAGCGCGGCCTCCACGCAGGAGCGCACGGAGGTGTACGTGGTCCCGGCACGGGATTTTCCACAGTGGCTGGTACTTGAGCCTCTGATCCCGGACGAGGGGGTGATGCTCCATGAAAATGTGCCGGAGCAGCGTCAAAAACATGTGTAAAAACAGGGTAAAAATCCGCCTCCACAATGACATATCTTTTAACAGCCGGAAAACACCGATGAAACCGATGCTTTTCAGGCTTTTTGCGCGGACGGTTTCCGACAAAGAGAGCAGTCATGTTGTCGGAAAGCTCCTGCATTCCGGGGTTTGAAACAATGATTACCGTTCGGCCGGGAAGTCATGTGCATCGGCTTATCACAGTGCTTGGGCTCGCCGGCGAATACCCTGTCCGTTCGCTTGGCGTGCTGGGAAACGAGCGTACTCTCAGAGCGCTGGTGGGTAAACTTTCCACAACACAGGAGCTTCGTAATCCGGATACCGGCGAGCGGATGAGGGTAAAGCTGCTGCAGCTGACCGGTACTGGGAATGCCAAAGCGATTCGTTTCTGTAAGGGCGCTCTCCCCATACTGGAATGGATACATCCGGACGCATACGGCTATTATATGGCCGCGTTTTACAATCATAGATTCCCCGGCGGTATGGCGCATCGGGACCGTAACCTTCGGGTTGCCGAGACGATTGGGATGCACCTGACCGCCGGTATCGAGACAAGGGTCTATCTACTCCCCGCCTTGCAAAACCGGGCTATCCTTCGGATAACACCGGACGCGCCTGCCTTCTATCTGGCGCGGGACTTCAAAAAGATCACCCCAGCGGAACAGAACAAAACCATGTTCACACGCATCGTCGGCGCAATCTTCTATCCCGGCGGCTGTTACGCCGTTTACAACACGCGGAACGCCGCGATGAAATGGAACGGCATGGGAGAGTTCAAAGCGCTCCACAGCCTGACAGAGCTTGCCCGCATGAATGCCGGGGTTCAGAGCATCGACTCCGCAATCCTGCTGGGCGAGTCCTATGATACGGCGCTGACCACACTGCTGGAGTCGGATAAAAACCGGCGACTGGAACTTCGGTTTGACGGCATCTATCGGCACATCTATTTTGTGCCCATGAATGCCGGCGGCATCCGGCAGTTCAGATTGCTCACCGTCCCAGACTGGAGAGAAAAGCTGCTTGAGCTGCTGTTCGACCCAGACGTCCGGTCATATAACCGGGGATTCATGGAATACGACGCCAGTATCGGCGGCACCTGTGTTTTCTCGCATCTTGACGGTGACATCGCACGCCTGATCCGTTTTCGTGAGGCAATGCAGACCGGCGCAGGGAGCTTCGAGGTACTCTGCTTCGATGATCAAGCGCATTTTCTAAGAGAGTACCTTGGCCCGCATATCACACTCAAAACCATCGACGCTGCCACAGTAGAAGCAGAACTGGGACTATAAAGGAGGAATGCATTCTGGATAAAAAGCGAGCAGCAGCCATCATCGCCGTCTCCATACCGGGACTTATCACCCTGCTTTACCTGGGCGGAGTGCTTGGCCAATTGCTGATAAACTACGAGCTTTGGATGAATTCCGGCGGTCTTACAGGGCAAACGACCATCGGCGCCGTAGACTGGAATCCGATCGTGTGTCTGGGCAGCGCCTTCAGTATCCCGGGGCTAAAAAGCATCGGTATACTGCTGCTGACCGGGGTCGGCATCACGGCCTATGTGCGTTTCCACGATAAATTCAGCTCCAAGGACTACGATGAGCGCGGATTTACCCGCAGCAAATACGGAACCTACGGCACCGCTTCATGGATGAAGGACAAGGAACTGAAAGAGATTCTGGAGATCAAGCCTCCGTCGCAGGCCGATGGCATCATTTTGGGCGAAAAAAACGGCAGCGTCGTCTGCTTACCTAAAGACACCAGACTGAACCGCCACATCGCCGTATTCGGTGCATCCGGTACCCGAAAATCCCGTGGCGTGATTCGTCCGGCGCTGTTCACCATACTCAAGCGCGGAGAGTCGGCGGTCATTACGGATCCGAAGGCGGAGCTCTATAACGATACCGCCGAGTTGTTCCGCAAGAACGGGTATGAGGTAAAAGTATTCAACATGGTAGACCCCCGGCACGGCGACTCATGGAACTGCATGTCAGACCTGAACGGCGATACTCTGTTGGCGCAGGTGTTGACCAATGTCATCATCTCCAACACCAGTGAGGGCAAGGGCGACCATTTCTGGGACAACGGCGAGGCCAATTTGCTCAAAGCGCTGGTGCTCTATATCGATCTGGACAGGAGCCGCAGCCCGGAGACGAAGAACCTGGCGGCCGCCTACCAACTCCTGACCCAAAACAGCGAACGGCAGCTGACGGCACTTTTTGAAAAGCTGCCGCTGGATCACCCCGCCCGTGCGCCGTTCAATCTTTTCTCGCAGGCCAGCGACACGGTGCGTTCCGGCATCGTCCTTGGACTCGGCACCCGGTTACAGGTCTTACAGAACGAGGCTGTGCGGGACATCATCAGCCGCAGCGATATCGATCTCACGGCGCCAGGCAAGCGCAAATGCGCCTACTTCGTCATACTCAGCGATCAGGACGCAACGATGGCGTTTCTGTCCTCGCTGTTCTTTTCGTTTCTATTTATCAAGTTGGTGCGCTATGCCGACAGCACGCCGGAGCTGCGCTGCAAAGTTCCGGTCAACCTCATCTTCGATGAGTTCAACAATGTGGGCAAGCTCGGCAGCGCAGCGGACGGTTCGGATTTCGCCCGTACGCTCAGCGTTATCCGCAGCCGTGCGATCTATGTGATGCTGGCCGTGCAGAGCCTCGGTCAGCTCCAGAACCGGTATCCCAACAATCTCTGGGCGGAGATCGTCGGTAACCTGGACGTGCAGCTCATGCTGGGCTGTACCGATGAGGTCAGCGCCGAGTACTTCTCCGCGCGGAGCGGTGATATGTCGGTGGAGATCAACTCCACCATGACCGTGCGCAAGACCATTGCCGTAGCGCAGGTCATCCCCCAATACCGTCAGACGGAGGGCCAAGGGCGCAGACGGCTGCTGACTCCGGACGAGGTGCTGCGCATCCCAAACGAGGAACTGCTGGTGGTCATCCGAGGACACAATGTCCTGAAACTGAAAAAATTTGATTATGCTGACCACCCGCTGGCCAAGGAATTGACTCCCGTCAGCATTCTTGACTACACACCCCCGCACGCGGCAGCGCCTTTTCTCCAGACCGAGACGACTTTGCCACACGCAGTGTCTGAGGAGCGGCCGCACACATCGTCCATACCCTCAAAACGCAGAACTCTGTACAGCTCCGCGAAACCGCCGAGCGAGTTTTGAACTCAATGCTTTAACTAAAAAGCTGACATTTAACTTTAGTGATGTTGTAATGCTGAAAGATAGTTAAATTGGTGGCGAGCAAATGGACTATATCACAAAACACCGAGCGTATCGGCAATACGGACAGACTAACAAATAAAACACATTATCGGCAGATGAGCGTCTCAGAAATGGGACGCTCTTTTTATATTCAAACAAAAGAAACGGAGGATCAAACAATGGCAACGAAAAAAACGGCGGTGATCCCGGAAGAAGAAATTCTTGCGGCCGCAACGGAAGAAAACATCAATGAACACTCATTACATCAGACTGAAACTGAACCTGAGCCGGATAGAGTGCTTAGCGCTGAAGGGGCGCCCGGAGACGCTGATCTCATCGACATTTGCCAGACTGATTCCGAATCTGCGAATCCCGAAGGGATGCCGATCGAAGACGCCGCGCGCAACACCCCGGAAGCACCGGTATCCCAGACCGGATCGGGCATTGAACTTCCCGGAGAATTCCCGGCCGGATCCGATGAATTAACTGCGCCGGAAGCTCCGGCGTCCCAGACCGATTCCGACTTGGATGAGAAAAAGCCTGAAGAGAGCCCGCCGGCCCGCCGAACCAGAAAACCAAGAGCTAAGAAAAGTGAGTCTGACACAGCGGCGGCAGAACCGCCCGGGGATGCATCCGACGGCGTCGAAGCTCCGGAGAAGAAGCCGCGCAGGCGCGCCGCTGCCAGACCGGCGTCGCCGGTGGTATCCATCGACGAGCGCCCCAGTGTGGAAACGGAAGCGGACAAAGCCCGCAACGATTTGCTGGACCTGGTAGAATCCTTAAAGACCAAACGGATCCTGACCGGGACCATTCAGGGCATCGAACGCCCCACTGACCATCCCTCGCGTTCTCTTGCAGTCATTTATCATGGCGATATCAAGGTAATCATTCCTGCGGAGGAGGCGGTGGAGCCGCCGGAGGATTTCCGTGGCAGGCTTCCGGAGGATGTGCTGCACTATATGGTCACCAAGCGCCTGGGGGCGGAAGTGGATTACATCATCAAGGGTATCGACGCCAAGGCAGGCGTTGCAGTCGGCAGCCGTCTTGAGGCTATGTCCGCTAAGCGCCGCGCGTACTATTTCGGTACAGACCGGGATGGAAACAATCTGCTCTACGAAGGTATCTGTGCGGAAGCTCGCGTCGTATCCGTCATTCGTGCCGGCATCTTCGTGGATCTGTTTGGCCTGGAGGTCTACATCCCTCTTCGTGAGCTGAGCTACCAGCGTATGCTGGATGCGCAGGACAGCTTTCAGCCCGGGCAGCGCATTCTGGTTAAAATCCTGAGCATCGACCGCAGTGACCGAACCCGTATCCGGGTCAGCGCCTCCATCAAGCAGGCCGGAGAGAATCCCTATGAAAAGGCGCTGCGGCGTTATTCTGTGGGCAACCGCTATGTAGGTACTGTCAGTATGGTGGACATGAACGGTGTGTTCGTCTCACTGGACGGCGGCATCGACTGTCTGTGCAGCTATCCTAAGCGCGGGCGCCCGCCCAGAGGCTCTCGCGTAACGGTACGGATTCTGGGTATCAACAACGAATCCAATCGAATCTGGGGCGCGATCACACACATCGCTACCCCGAGATGACTGGAGCGAACAGAAAATGACAAGGAGGTTGAACAACTATGCTTGATTACGATCTGACCCGCGCAGAGCAGGTCAGAAGAACGGATCTTGCGCAAAAAGCCCGCAGGATGATCCTGTCCCACATGAAGGTGGAGGCGGAGGACGAAACTTCGCTGACGCTGGATCACCGCGGCTACTATATGCAGATCTCGTTCTCGCCGCTGCACCCGCTGCTGGTCGTCTGCCTGGCTAAGGCGATCCGAAACCCGGATGGCGCACGAAAACAGCAGCTTGCCAACGAGCTGAACCTGCACAGCGTGCTGGGCAGCCACGCCATCAACGAGGACGTCGGCTGTTATTCCTATCGCGCTACCCACTGGCTGGATACGGAGCTCACGCCGGAACGGTTCTTTGAAATACTCAGCCGCTGCGTTGACGAAGCGGATCGTGGCTATTTCAATCTGGCAGGATGAGTATATTGCCGTAATGCTCAGTGCGTATCCGTGTACCGGACAACCCCACCGCCTCCCGGCAGTACCCGGGGAAAGCCTCAAGTGAGAGCCGGGAGCCATACTGCGGCACTCCGGAGTACACCTTACAGCCGTCAAGCCCTCCGGAATCAGAACCAGCCATACTCAAAGAGCCGGCCATGAACGAACTGCATTTGCGCGAAACTGCGGCGTTGGAGTTGGCTTCACCTATGACTCTACCGCAACAGGACGCCGGGATATCCCCATTATCGCCGGAGATATATCCATCCATCTGGCGCGGGATATCAAATCGCGGCTGGAACTGTACGCAGCAGACGGCATCATATATTTCTGCGTTTGGGCGCAGCTGAGAACAGAAGCGAGATACGATCTGTATATCGGCTGCACCTGAGCCAAACCACATCACGCAGCGAGAAGCGCATCGGAAACGGTGCGCTTCTTTGCTGCAAAAAACAGGAGGTAAAGGACCGATGAAACGTAAAACGCTCAAGAAAGCCTTTTCGGCATTCTTGTCCCTGCTCATGTGCATGATGACGCTTTTGTCTATCAGCACACCTGTGTTTGCCGCAACGACGGTAGACGCTTACATGGTGGATTTCCCACGCGACGGTGACAGCAATTACTCTGCGACGGCGTGGGGCCACTCTGCCACGTCTCTGATGGGCGGTTGGCGGTTTCTCAACAGCAAATACACAACGGTGCATAGCATCGGCACCTATAACGGTCAAGTCTCGTATTGCATCGAGCCCGGCATCGGGCAAAATGCCGGCGATACTCTCTCCCACAAGGATGAGACATTTTGGGAAAACTACCCCAGCCACCTCAATCCGACCATTTCCCCGGATACCATCAAGGTCCTGCTTGGCCGGATCATGCAGTATGGCTATCAGGGCAATGTATCCACATCCTGGCGTTCTCAGAACGCCTCGGATGCAGCTGCGTTAAGCCATGCAATCGCTACACAGCTGCTGGTCTGGGAGACGGTTGTCGGCGAGCGTGACGCAAGCTTCAACAAGGTGGATCCCTCCGGCTATGGGAAGAGCGCGGTTTGGAGTTATATCCGGGACGAGCATCCGCTTCGCAGCCAGATCCGCTCCTATTATAATTCCATGGCCGCCAGCGTGCAGAGTCACGCAGAGATCCCCAGCTTCTGCGCACGAAGCATTGGCAGCGCACGCAACTATGAACTCAAATACGACGGCACGCGATATACCGTGACACTGACGGATACCAATGGAGTGCTGTCGAATTTCTCGTTCAACTCCTCGGAACCCGGAATCAGCTTCTCCCGAAGCGGGAACCGCCTGACAATCACCTCCGATACGCCGATTGCAGGCGATATCCGCGTAAGCGCCAGCAAGACCAACGGCGTGCGAAGCGGTGTGGTCGTCTGGACGGACGGCAACAAAGGCGCCGGCATTCAGGACGTTGTCACCTACGGCGAAAATGTGTCAGACCCTGTCAGCGCCTATCTTCGGCTTGAGATGGAGGCGCTCGGCACCATGCACCTGGTCAAGACCAGCGAGGATGGCGTTGTGGCCGGCATTTCTTTCACGATCTCTGGCAACGGAATCACCAAGACTGTGACTACCGGCCGCGACGGCACGATTGACGTATCCGAGCTCATGGCCGGCACCTATACCGTAACAGAAGCGGACATTGAGCGTTATACGCCCCAGACTTCACAGCAGGTCACCATTGTCGGTGGGCAGACCTCGACCGTGACCTTCAACAACGTGCTCAAACGCGGTGCATTGGAGGTGACCAAGACTTCGGAAGACGGATTCGTTGAGGGCGTAAAGTTTCGCTTGTACGGCAAATCCCTTTCCGGCCTGAACGTCGATGAGTATGCGGTAACGGACTCCACCGGCGTGGCTAAGTTCCGCAATGTCCTGATCGGCGGCCCATATACCATCGAGGAGGTCGATACGGCCATTCGTTACGTTATCCCTGATCCCCAGTCGGTATCTATCCAGTGGAACCGGGTTGCAGAACGCAGCTTTGCCAATATCCTCAAAAAGTTTACCGTGACCGTAACCAAGACGGACGCAGAAACCGGAACACCGCAGGGCGACGCCACGCTGGCAGGCGCTAAATACGGGATCTACAAGGGCGGGAAGCTTGTCGATGTGTATTACACAGACGCCAAAGGTCAGTTCACCAGCAAAGAGTATATCTGCGATACCGACTGGACGATCCGTGAAATGGAACCATCGGAGGGGTACCTCCTCGATACGACGGAACATGCCGTTGGTGCAGTGCCCGGTCAGTATACGGTTGAACACAATACAACGGCTAACGCCGTGACCGAAACGGTAATCAAGGGCAGCATCCGCCTGATCAAGCATATTGATGCGGAACTGGAAACCCCCGAGAATATGCCGACCCCGCAGACAGAAGCCGAGATCCCTGCAGCACCGGAAGGCTCCGCATATTTTGTTAGCCCAGACGCCGCCGCACCGGAGGATGCGCAGGAAGCTGCAGCTTCCGTTGATGCAAAGGACGCAGCCGAACCTGCAGCGGAAGAAACCCCAATGCCCGATCAAACCAACACGGAAACGCCGGCCGAGTCTGAGCCGGAAGCAGCCGATACGCTGATTCCCGGTCAGAATGAAGCGGAGCCAGAACCCGAAAACGGATCTGTACTGGCGGCGGAGTTCAACCCCTCCGGCAATGCAGGCATTATCGAACAGCCGGAAGCAGGCGCGATGTTCCAGCTTTATCTCTCCAGTGCCGGAAGCTATGACGCAGCCAAAGATGGCGAGCGCGATCTGCTGGTGACGGATGAAAACGGCGTAGCGCTTTCCAAGGATCTGCCTTACGGCCGCTATACCGTACACCAGATCGAGGGTCAGGAAGGACAGGCCTTTATTCCGGACTTCACCGTATTCATCAGCTCCGACGGACACCTGTACTCCTATATCCTGAACAACCAGACCATCACCAGCTTTATCCGCGTGGAAAAGCGCGATGCTGAGACCGGGAAGATCATTCCGGCAGCAGGCATCGGTTTTCAGGTCAGAGACCTGACCTCCGGCGAACTGATTTCACAGAACGTCTATTATCCGGCGCCAGTGACCATCTCCACATTCTATACCGCAGATGATGGCACGCTGATGCTCCCCTGCGAGCTGCCCTACGGCCGCTATGAGCTGATCGAGGTGACAACCTGCCATGGCTATGTGCTGGATACCGCCCCGGTTCCGTTTACCGTAGATGGGTCAGAGGCTGTCGTGACAGTTACAAAGTCCAACATGGCGCAAAAAGGCGTCATCCGCATCCAAAAGACCGGAGAGGTCTTCAGCAGCGTAGTAAACGAGGGATCCATCTTCCGGCCTGTATATGAGAATACCGGACTTCCGGGAGCAGTCTTTGATATCGCTGCTGCGGAGGATATTTACACCCCTGACGGAACCTTGCGTGCAAAGGCCGGAGACATCGTAGACACCGTCACCACGCAATCGGACGGCATGGCCGCCAGTAAGGCACTCTACCTTGGCAAGTATGTGATCACCGAGAAGCAAGCTCCGCACGGCATGGCCCTTCAGACCGAAGCGCATACGGTTGAGCTGGTATATGCCGGACAGGAGGTCACGGTCACCGAGCTTCGGGCAGATATGTACAATGAACGCCAGCGTGTGGAGATCAGTCTGGTAAAAACCATGGAAACGGATAAGCTGTTCGGCATTGGCCAAAGTGGCGAGCTCACGCACGTTACATTCGGCCTTTATGCTGCGGAGAAGCTTGTGGCAGCCGATGGCAGCAGCATCCCGCAGGATGGTCTGATCGAGATGGTGTCCTTGAATAAAGACGGAAAAGCGACGTGCAAGACGGATCTCCCCTTTGGACGCTTCTACCTGCAGGAGATCTCTACCGACAGCCATTACCAGCTTGGCGATACGAAGTATCCGGTGTCGTTTGACTACGCCGGGCAAGACAAGAAGCTTGTCAAGCTGATTGCCAACGAGGGCGCGGCCATTGAGAATAAGCTGATCTACGGCTCCGTTTCGGGTCTGAAGGTTGATGCAAACGATAAGCCACTCTCCGGTGCAGTCATGGGTCTGTTTGCTGCATCTGAAACGAGATTCACGAAGGATACCGCACTGCTGACAGCCGTATCCGCCGAGGATGGCAGATTCCGCTTCGAAAAGATCCCTGCCGGCAACTGGCTCGTGCGCGAGATCGAGCAGCCCAAGGGCTTCGTTCTGAGCGAAGAGCTGTTCCCGGTAACGGTCAAGGAGCAGGGACAGGTCATTGAGATCAAGATTGCGAACAAACTTATCCGCGGCAGCGTCACACTGACAAAGTATGACGAAGACTATCCCGAGAATAAACTCCGCGGCGCGGTATTCGAGGTCTACCGTGATGTTAACGGGAACAAGGAGCTGGACAAGGACGATGTATTGCTCGGCACCATGGAGGAGTCCTCTGCCGGCGTTTACTGGATGAAGAATCTGGAGTACGGCGGCGTACTGGTTAGGGAGAAAACCGCACCGGAGGGCTTTATTCCGGACGAGAAAGCCTACTATGTGGAGATCAATACCGACGGAAAAACCTACACCGTTGAGAACGAAGCCGGAAAGGGCTTTATCAACCGGGCTCTGAAGGGCTCCCTCAAGATTATTAAGACCACCAGCGACGGAAAGAAAGAGGGCTTTGCGTTCCGCATCACCGGCGCCAACGGCTACGATATGACGTTTACGACCGACGCCAAGGGCGAAATCTTCATTGAGAAGCTGCGCGTCGGCGAGTATACCGTCACGGAGCTGAAAAACAGCGCCAGCGAAGGGTACAAGATCGCAGATCCCGTCAAAATCACACTTGTTGCAAACGAGACCCTGACGGTAAAGATCCATAACGACAAGACGAAGGTGGATGTTCCCAAGACCGGAGACGACGCCGATCTTATGCTTTGGATCTCACTGCTCGGGCTTGCGGCGGCAGGAGTAGGCTGCACAGCGTTTTTCTACCTGAAAAAGCGCAGAACGGGCAAGCATGTTGCCGTGAAGAAGTAAATAACACCAATCCGGGGATACGCTTGAACGCGCATCCCCGGATTCGTTATGGAGGAACGATATGAAAAACGACAGGCGCAGAAGAAATCGGCCGCGGAATCGTGAGAAGAAGGGCGTCAAGCAGTCCCCGGGCAAGGAATGCCGGCACGTATGGTCGGGCGGCGTATGCCTTAAATGCGGGTGCTTACAGCAAAACCCACGCTCAAACAGTGAAAAATTGCCCGCAGGACAAAATCCTGCGGGCAGTACAGATGTCAGAGATAATTGATGGGAATGACCCGATCCGAACCCTTCAGTGAGACCAGCCTGTCATAAAGGCAGATCACGCCGCCTGTACCGCGTCTGACACCGGGGATCTTATCCAAGAGGTCGAAAGCGTCCATGTCTTTCTCCGGTGGGTCGATGTGCTTTTTCATCCCCAGCGGACACGGTGTCCCTTTCTCAGTTATTGCCGGTGATGAACGCAGCATTGAAAGAGCATTGCAATCAGAATTCTTCATGCTATAATATACCCACATCACTCGTGAGACTATGACTGACTGCGCCCAGACCAAAGGATAATTGGTGCACGGTTGTAAACGGGTGCAGAAGGAGGAATAAAGTCTATGACAAAGAAAGAGCTTGTCGCTTATGTGGCTGAAAAGGCCAATCTCAGCAAAAAGGACGCGGAAATAGCGGTCAATTCCGTATTTGACGGTATCACGGAAGCACTGAAAACCGACGGCAAGATCCAACTGGTCGGCTTCGGCAGTTTTGAAGTGAAGGAGCGCGCCGCGAGGATGGGCAAAAACCCGGCTACCGGGGAAACGATCGAGATCCCGGCCGGCAAAGCCCCTTCCTTTAAGGCGGGAAAGGCGCTCAAGGACACGATCAAGTAAAAACAAAATACAGCATCAGAGAGGACGGCTTGAGAGATCAGGCCGTCTTTTTCTATGCAAATTACAGGAGGTCATTATGAAAAAGATGAAAACAGGCATCGGCGTAATGCTGGCGCTATTGTGCTGCATCCTCATGTGTACAGGTGTTGTCTATGCTACCGGCGATGACACGGACGGCACGGAGCTTCAAGTCGCGCAGCCCGTCATCCTTGAGGTACAGCTTGGCCCCCAATGGGCGGGTGTTGAATTCCAGCTCAAAACGGATGCAGGCCTTTATCCGGGCACGATTGCCGTGGGGCAGGACGGGATTTTACGAACCGAGCTGGGCAATAGCGGCAGCTACGTCCTTTCTTGCCTGACTCTAAATGCCGCCGTGCCGTCGCCGGGCGATATCCCAAGTCCTGATGTGACGCAACAAGAACAGGAGCCGCTGACAACAGACAGTGCGGAGAACGCGGACGCCGCTTCGCAGAATGTGCAAGAGCAGGATACGGGCCGTCCTACCGTCGGCGGGATTCCCGTGATGCACATTATCCTGTTTGGCGGAGGGCTCCTTCTTGCGGCAGGTGCGCTGGTCGCCATGCGCTTTATTCGGAACCGGCGCCCATCAGAACGATCGCCGTATGATCCGGACGATGAGGACGATGACGAGGATGATTACGAATATTGACATCGCCATTCTGGAGAGTGCGGGCAGATTGGAGAGACGTTTCTTTCCACCAGACCGGTTCTGAATTGCAAAATACAAAACTTTTGGAAATATTATAATAAAAAGATTAAAAACATTACTTTAGGGCTTGACTTTTGGATCCTGATATGCTAAGCTGTAACCGTGGCAGGGGCTTGCACTCAGGCTTTCAGTACTTCGGAAGAGCTCCCGGAGTTAGACTCTCCCCGCGGGAGAGAAACTGTTACGGATTTGCGCACTGAGCGATCCATACGGTGCAAGCCACAACTGAACTCATTGGCCGGAAAGCTGCTTTGATGACAGGAACGTGCTCGGTATGTAGAAACCGACTTTGCCGTCCTTGCTTTTCATGCAGTTTTCCGGCCTTTCTCTATATCCTGACGGAGGTGAAAGGACCGTGAAACACAAGAAAAAGAAGAAAGGAATCAACCCGTCCGCCATGCGTTGTCAGTATTGCGGCGGCACCGTTGTGCTGCGCTCCGCAGACGGCATCTACCATGAGAACCACAGCCATACCATGCTATATGTTTGCAGTAATTATCCGCGGTGTGACGCTTATGTCCGCACCCATCCGGGCACGAATATCCCCGTCGGCACATTGGCTAACCGCGAGCTGCGCACGCTTCGGAATCAGGCGCACCACTATTTCGACCAACTATATCTGAGCGGTTTGATGAGTAAGCAGGACGCCTACCTGTGGCTGGCAGGGCTTCTGCAGGTACCGCTTTCCAAAGCGCACATTGGTTTTCTCGGCGAATATTACTGCAACGAGGTCATCGCCGAAAGCAAGAAGCTCCTGGAGCATCGCAGGAAACAACAGCCGGCCGGATTTCGCCCATGCAAAGGAGGCGAAGCATCATGACGCTTACACAACCCCAGCAGAGAAAAGTGGAGCAAAACCTCGGGCTGGTCGGGAAGGTGATCAAGGACAAGGTCCATAATCCCGGTCAAAACAGTATCTACAGTTACGATGACCTCTATCAGATCGGCTGCATTGGCCTCTGCAAGGCGGCATACAGCGATAAAGGCGGATGCTTCTCTACGTATGCATACAGGCTAATCTGGAACGAGATATGCACGGCGTTGATCTATGCCAACCGTCGGGCGGCAAAGGAGTGCGAACTGATCCCGGAGGTGCTCGGGAAAGAAGATAGTTTAGACGAGCATCACGAACTGAGTATGATACTTGACCGACTGGAGGCCAACGCTTCCGAGGCGATGGCGAAAGGCATCCGGGCGATCCATCTCAGCGCCGAAGGCTATTCCCACGCGGAAATCGGCAGCATACTCGGGGAAAGCGACAAATGTGTCGCCGCCCGAATCTCCCGCACCAGGAAATATCTCAGGTCGCATCCGGACCTTTCGGCATTCTGATTTATGCACAATTGAAAACGATACAGCAAACCCGCCCTCCCCAGTATAAACACTGCGGAGGGCGGGTTTTGCATTTTGGAGGAAGTTATGGAACTCTTCAAGAATAACCGCTGGCTGCTTATCCCGATCCTGTCCTCGCTCCTGCTGCTTGTCCTTATGAAAACAGTGCTCTTTCTCGGGTATATCCCGACTGAGTCCATGGAACCGGCACTGAAGAAAGACTCATTTATTCTGGGGACACGGCTATACGGAGATTTGACCGATGGGGATATTATCATCTTTGAGCGGGATGGGAGGCTGCTTGTAAAGCGAATTACGGCATCCGGCGGCGAAGCTGTCGTTCGGAATGGCATTACGCTGATTGTGCCGGAAAACTGTTATTACGTTCAGGGCGACAATGCCAACCACTCCTATGATTCCCGCTTCTGGTCGGACCCGTTTGTAAAGGAGAGCAGCATAAAGGCAAAGCTGCTGGGCTGATTCTTTATAAGCGCCATAGCCGCCTGCTCCGGGACGCTGAAAAAATCGTCCCTGTGGGTTTCCGGCAGGTCAAGGGCTATGCCGCTTATGTCCCACTGTGTATCACATAGCGGCAAAAATCGTCCTCGTCAAGATGGGAGGAGATAAGCTCTCTGCTCTCTGCTTTTTCCTTCAAAATACTTGTGCCCACATATGTGTCCTTACAGTTGATAGTATGCACCCCAGATTACATTCCCCTATACAGTCTAGTATATAGACCTTTGCTCCTGGCGTTCTTTATAGATCGTCTACCAGTGCGGTGCTCTTGGCGTAGGCGGTGCTACGGGCCTCAAAGAAATCCGTCTTGACCATGTTGGCGTCGGCGTACTGGCTGACCCATGCCATGCTCTCCGGCTCGTGCTCGAAGCCGGGATATAGCGCCGGATACCCGAGACTCGTCCAGCGGAGATTGCCGAGGTAGCGGATATAATCTGTGACCATCCGGCGGTTCAGCCCCGGCACCTCGTCCCCGATGACATAATGCCCCCACGCGATCTCCTGTTCCACGCCCTCCAGCATCATTTCCCGAAGCGCCTGCACGTTTTCCGCCGTGAACAGCTCCGGCTGCTCCTTCTGTAGCTCCAAAATAATGTTGCGAAACAGCCACAGGTGGGTATTCTCGTCCCGGTTAATGTAGCGGATCTCCTGTGCCGAGCCGGGCATCTTGCCATTGCGGGAAAGGTTGTAGAAGAACATGAAGCCACTGTAAAAATAGATGCCCTCCAAAATGAAGTTGGCCATCATCACGCGCAGCAGCGTAGGGGCGTCCTTTTGCTCCTGGAACTCGTTGTAGCAGTTCCCGATGAAGGTGTTGCGCCGCAGAAGGTGCTCGTCGGTCTTCCACTGGTAGAGGATGTCGTTGCGCTCCACGGGGGAGCAGATGGTGTCCAGCATATAGCTGTAGCTCTGGGAGTGGACGCACTCCTGAAACGCCTGAATGGACAGGCAGAGATTGACCTCGTTGGCAGTAATATACGCGCCGATGTTGGGCAGATTCGCCGTCTGGATAGAGTCCAGAAAGACGAGAAAGCTTAAAATTTTGTCGTAGGCCGTGCGCTCGGCCGGCAGCAGGCGGGAATAGTCCTTCACATCCTGCGAGAGATTGATCTCCTCCGGAATCCAGAAATTGTTCATGGCCTGCCGGTACCAGTCGCTGACCCACGGATACTTCATGTTGTTGAAATCGTTGAGGTTTGTTGTGTTGCCGCCGATCATACGCCGCAGGCGCACGTCGATGTCTCCCTCCGGATTAAAAAGCGGCTTTTTCTTCAGTTCTGCCATGGTACTGCTCCTCCCTATGACGCGCAGCTTTCGCAGTCCTCCACCTCAAGGGACTTGCTGCGGATGTAGTAGATCGTCTTGACGCCGCTGTGCCACGCATCCAGATACAGCGCCAGTACCTGCCGCATGGTGTAGTCGTTGGTGATATACAGGTTCATGCTCTGCGCCTGATCGATGTGCCGCTGGCGCACGCCTGCGGCTCGTACCGACCAGCTTTGGTCGATGAGGTGAGCCGCCTTATAGTACCACCATGTATCCAGCGACAACTCCGGGGCCACGCGAGGCAGGATGCTGCCCTTCTTCTCCTCCAAAAAGAAGCGCCTCATGACAGGGTCGATCCCGGCGGAGGTGCCGGAGAGGATAGAGGTGCTGGAGGTGGGGGCGACGGCCAGCAGGTATGCGTTGCGCATTCCCTGCGCCGCCACCGTTTCGGCAAGCTCCCGCCACTTGCCGGAGGCGTAGCCCCGCTTCTCAAAATACGCGCCGGTCTGCCAGTCGCTGCCCTCAAACAGCGCATAGCAGCCCTTTTCCCGTGCCAGTGCCGTGTCCGCCCGGATGGCGGCATAATTGATGCGCTCAAACACCGCGTCGGCGAAGGCGAGATGCTCCTCGCTCTCCCAGCAGATGCCGCGCTTTGCCAGCATGTGGTGATAGCCGCTGACGCCAAGGCCGATGCTGCGGTATTTGTGGTTTGTGAGCCGGGCGTATTCCAGCGGGTAGAAGTTGAGGTCGATGACGTTGTCCAGCGCGCGGATGGCCGTCTCCACCGTACGCTCCAAGTAGGCCTCGTCCTCCACGGGAAGATTTCCAAGGGAGAGGCTGGCCAAATTGCAGACCACGAACTCGCCGGGGCGGGTGGCCGTTACCACCACCGTATCGCCGTTCTCCGTCTGCACCGAGGTGCTGATATGCTCGATGGGCGCCATATTCTGGGCGATCTCCGTGCAGAGGTTGGAGCAGTAGATCATGCCCGCATGGCCGTTGGGGTTCATGCGGTTGACGGTGTCGCGGTTAAAGGCGAAGGGCGTGCCGGTCTCTACAGCCGAGCGCAGCACCAGCCGCACGATGTCCTTGACGGTGACGGTGCGCTTTTCGATGCGCGGGTCGCTGACGCAGTCCAGATATCGCTTCTCCCACTCCTCGCCCCAATAGTCCTCCAGTGCGTAGCCCTTGACGGTGAGAATCTCATGCGGACACATGAGCTGCCACGGCGCGTCAAGATTTTTCTCCGCCAATTTCCAGAACAGATCGGGATAGCACACGGCAGGAAACACGTCGTGCGCCTTCATGCGGTCGTCGCCGTTGTTGGTGCGCAGCTGCAAAAACTCAGGGAGATCCTTGTGCCATGCATCTAAGTAGACCGCCACTGCGCCCTGCCGCATGCCCAGCTGATCCACGGCAACAGCAGTGTCGTTCACCAGCCGGATCCAGCGGATGACGCCGCCCGCCGCCCCCTGAAAGCCCCGAATGGCGCTGCCGGTGGCCCGTACCTTGCCAAAGTACAGCCCCATGCCTCCACCGAACTTGGACACCTTTGCAAAATTGTCAACGGAGCGGTAGATGCCGTCCAGACTGTCCGGCACCGTGTCGATAAAGCAGCTGGAAAGCTGGTGATGGGGCTTTCGCGCGTTGGACATGGTGGGGGTGGCCATGGTGACCTCCATGCGGCTGAGCATATCGTAAAACCGCCTGACCCAGCCCATGCGGTCAGAGGCCTCATTCATGGCAAGGTGGAGCGCGATGCCCAGGAACATCTCCTGCGGCGTTTCCAACGGCTCACGGCTGCGGGACTGGATGACGTATCGCTTGAGCAGCAGGTCAAGGCCGGAATAGGTGAACAGCGTGTCCCGCTCCGGGCATAGAAAGCCCTCCGCAGTGTCGATCTCCTCACGGGAATAGCGGGCGAGGATATAGTCGCCGTACAGCCCCTTATCCGTCAGATAGCGGAGCTTTTCATACAGGCCTTTCACACCGCGCTCTGTCCACCGCGAGGCATTGCGCTTGGAAAAGGTGTGATTCAAAAGCCGTGCCGCGATAAACTCCCATTTGGGCGCCTCCACCGTGGTCAGTTCCACCGCCGCCTTGGTAAGGGCTTCCATTTTCGCTTCCATGGTCATGGCGGGCTTGCAGAAGCTCTCAAATTTCAGCTGCAAGGCGCTGAGGGGATAAACCTCTTCCTCGAAATCCTTCTGGATCTGCCGCAGGAGGTCCTCAAGGGCATCATCCTCCACCTCGCGGGCGAGGTCTGCGCGGACGCGGCGCAGGGCGGCGCGCTTTTCACGGTACAGGATATATGCCTTTGCCACCTCATAGTGTCCGCACTCCATGAGTACGCGCTCCACCTCGTCCTGTACGCGTTCCACGGTCAGCCCACCGTTTTCCGGTAGGCGCTTGAGGACGACCGACAGCATTTCATCGAGCACCCGGTCGTCTAGCTCCTGCGCTTGGCCGGAAAATGCCTTTTTCATGGCGTTCAGGATCTTTTCTTCTTGGAACGGGACAACTTCGCCCGTTCGTTTTCTGATATTCATCGGCGACCTCCTTTACATTAACCATCAATTTGCTCCATAACATCAAAATGGTTTTTCTCATACCGGATAAGCCCGTCCCGCTGCATGAGGGACAGCTCGTTGGAAAGCGCGCTGCGTTCTACGCTGAGATAATCCGCCAGTTGCTGGCGATTGTAGGGAATATCGAAGGAATAGCTACCGGTGCGCTTGATGCACTCCGAGAAGTAGGACAGCAGCCGCTTTCGAATGGACTTGGGGCCGGTGTGCAGCACCCGGCGGGAGAGCTGCAAATTTTTCTCCGAGCAAAGCGTCAGCAGGTTCCGCACAAGCCGTACATGGCGCGGGCAGACATTGGCGCAGGGTTCCAGTACGCGCCTGATATTCAGCAGCAGCGCTCGCGTATCCTCGGCGGCGGTGACGTTGACCATCAGCGGCTCACCCGGCACGCAGGCGTACACCTCCGCAAAGACGCCGCCGGGGCCGATGCTGCTCAGGACGCTGTTATTGCCCCACACGTCTCCCATTTCAATGATGACCCGGCCGGAGAGCACCACGCCGATCTGCTCCGTGGCAGTCCCCTCCGGGAAAATAATCTCGCCCTTTTGAAAGGCGTGCTCCTTCGCGTGCAGGCAACCGAGCATTTCCTCAATGTCCGACGGCTCCATTCCGCGAAAAAGCCGTGTGTTTGCTAAATTGATCTGCATATTTTTCGCCTCCGTGTTGGTATGCCAACGGACTTTCATAAATTATGATAGTAGAATGAAATCACAAAGTCAAGAGAAACCGCAAGGGGGTATCAAAATGATTCGAAGGATCATCCAGATCGATCAGGAAAAATGCAACGGCTGCGGCGCCTGCGCCGCCGCCTGTCACGAGGACGCCATCGCCATGGTGGACGGCAAGGCAAAGCTCATGCGGGACGATTACTGCGACGGGCTGGGCGACTGCCTGCCCGCCTGTCCCACCGGGGCCATTACCTTTGTGGAGCGGGAGGCGGCGGCCTATGACGAGCAGGCCGTCATGGAAAATAAGCAGCGGAAAATGCGAAACGAGGGCATGACGCTGCCCTGCGGCTGCCCCGGCAGCCAGTCCCGGAATATTCAGCGCGAGGCCGCGCCCGCCGCGGAAGCACCCCGCGCTGAACAGGCAAGCCGCCTGTCCCAGTGGCCGGTGCAGATCAAGCTGGTGCCGGTGAACGCGCCCTATTTTGACGGCGCGCGGCTGCTCATCGCCGCCGACTGTACCGCCTACGCCTACGCCGCTTTCCACGAGCGGTTCATCAAGGGACACATCACCCTGGTGGGCTGTCCCAAGCTGGACGGCGTGGACTATTCCGAAAAGCTGACCGAAATCATCCGGGAGAACGACATCAAGAGCGTCACCGTCGTCCGCATGGAGGTACCCTGCTGCGGCGGGCTGGAGATGGCGGCGAAAAAGGCGCTCCAACAGAGCGGGAAATTTATCCCGTGGCAGGTGGTCACCGTGACAGTGGACGGCCGGTTGGTGGAAGAATAACAAAATCATTAGAAAAAGAAAGGAAGAATCACGATGAAGTATGTATGCAGCGTTTGCGGCTGGGAATACGACGAGAGCGCAGGGTTTCCCGAGGGCGGTATCGCGCCGGGAACGCCCTGGAGCGAGGTGCCGGAGGATTTTGAATGCCCCCTGTGCGGCGTGGGCAAGGACAGCTTTGAGGAGGCGTGAGCTTTCTGCAAAAGGAGTAAAGACGATGAGCTATGAAAACTGGAAGGACAAAATCGGCACATTCGAAGTGATGGACGTGCGGGGCAAAAAGATGGACTTCTTCCCCGCATTGAAGGCAAAGGCTGCCGCGCTGAAAAACGGCGAAGGACTGCATATCATCCAGACCTTCGAGCCTGTCCCCCTGTACCCGGTGCTGGCCCTTATGGGCTTTGAGCATCACACGGAGAAGGTGCGCGGCAGCGAATATCACACCTGGTTTTATCGAGTGAGGAAAGGAGAATAACCGCATGAGCTACGAAAACTGGAAGAATAAGGCGCAGGGGTTTCAGACCATGGATGTGCGCCATATACAAGGCAGCTTTTTTGAAGGGCTGAAGAAACGAGCCGAGGCGTTGAAGGTGGGCGAAGGATTACACATCATCCAGACCTTTGAGCCGCATCCACTGTACGCTGTCATGGAGGGCTTGGGCTACGAGCACCACACCGAGCAGCGGAGTGAGGCGGAGTTCCATGTCTGGTTCTGCCGTGTGG